>Ga0213832_1000028_pt1 | contig 383378 bp, 367 predicted proteins | sample SWATP13_FD_161660 | JGI IMG/M metagenome (GOLD analysis project Ga0213832, IMG submission 161660) | Coastal seawater microbial communities from Marineland, Florida, United States - SWA TP1 #3 | ecosystem: Environmental > Aquatic > Marine > Coastal | place: USA: Florida | collected 2016-08-06 | reverse complement strand
TTGGGAGTTGGATGCTGGTTGATTCCAGTGCGCGGCGGAATGCGGAGAGAGACCAGTTGAAGAGCTGGTCTTTTTTTATGGTCAGGATTTCATCTTCTAATGCCTGACTGATTGGGATATTCCGGTTGCGGCTGCTTTTTGTGTTGGTGAAATGGATCTGGCCGTTGCGTACTTGGCGGCGTTTCAGGCTTTGGGCTTCACCCCAGCGGCAGCCTGTGGATAAACAGATCTTAGTGATCATTAAGGCGTCTGTGTGTTTGATTGCTGCCAGCAGTTCGGTGATTTGTTCAGGGAGCAGGTAAGTAAGCTCTGTCTCTTGAATCTTGAGCGGGCGGATCTCTTCGATCGGGTTAGGGTAGTGGATCACCTTACCCCGCCGCATCTCATTAAATACCGCATTCAGATAGGTCAGTTCGTTGTTGGCGGTCTTAGGGCTTAGGCCGTTGGTCAGGCGTTTAGATCGATATTTCAGGTACTGACTAGACGATAACTTCTGAGCGACGGGATTACCCAATGCTTCCGCAATCTTCAATAACGCTCGATGCCGACGGCTACCATCTCGTAACGACTGACCATGTGATTCAAACCACTGGTTGATCAGCTCAGACAGACGCAGCTGATCCGCTACCGGATTCCACTCCTTCCCCTGCAGATACTGATTCTCTATATAGACCTTATAGCGCTTAGCTTCAGCCTGAGTGCCGAAAGTCTTTCTGATTCTGGGGCCCTGCTTACCTAAAGGCCGGAAGTCAGTGCGCCATTTGCCTGATGCGGTTTTCTCAATGCTCATAGCGCAGAGGATAGCGATACCACCACACCTGTGAAGTGATCTTCGAGAAAAAGTGATGTTGATCAGGAAGTTAGGTCATTAGTTGAAATAAGTAACATGAGAGGTGCAACAAATAAGATGCTTATAGTATATTGTTATCGCCTTTTATTTGTTTGGTTTAGTTAAGGATACCAAAAGGTAGCTATGCTGAATTGATATTCAAGAGGCTTTATTCTGGGGTGTGCCAGTTTACTGGCCACTCTTCATAGAGTGCAACTGATCTTTAAGAGCTCGTCTCTTAGCCTTGTGCTAGCCCTATGGGGCGTTAATCGTTGTAACTATCTGACACCCCAGAAACCATATATATAGGGACGTTCTGTGGTGACTTCGAACAAAATTTGGTGGACAAGAAAAGCGCGAATTCATACAGAAAAGCGACTTCTTGCAAATGACTTTCAATCTCAAGTAATACTCCTCTGGTATTCTTTCTTTGGTGTTTCTGTTTCTATTTATTATTTAGGATTCGAATCTGGTGCTTCCGAGCAATTGAAGAGTGTATCCTGGGTTGTATATTCAGTTCTCGTGCTTGTAATGTCTGGTTTTGTTAATGGGCTTTCATTGAGAAGCAGGGCTGCTTTGATAAAAGACTGTTATGAGTCGCTTGACCAGCTTTATTACAAGTCACTTTCTGATGGTGACCAAGATCATGTTTTTGAAGAGTATCAAAAAATCTTATCTCTTTGTGAAAATCATACAGATGATGATTTTAATCGTGCAGTGTGTGAATCCTTTTTACTGCACAAGACGCCTTATTGTAAGGAAAACGGTTTAAGTATTTTGCCGACTCGTTATCACTGGTTTACTTTAGGTTGGAGTATATTTAAACGTTTCTCTTTTTTGTCGATTATATATTTGTTGCCAGTATTTCTTTTTATTGCTCTCGAGAGTTATTATGAGTGTCATTAAAAGTTTTAACTCACACTTCTCTGAAGAGAATCTGAAAAAAATATTTGAAGAACATGTAGTGTACTCAAATGCCACGGGAATTGATAATGTTAATCAGTATGCTTTTCGTAAGCAGCTTGATGAGCAAATAGAGATCCTTTCTCGGAAAATGTTAAACGGAACCTATAGGTTCAGTAAGTACAAGCTTAAGCTGATAAGCAAGGGCCGTGGAAAAGCTCCAAGAGAAATATCTATACCTACTGTTCGAGATAGGATAGCAATGAGGGCTATATGTAATTTTCTTGGTGAGCGATATAGAGATGAAATAGATTTCGAACTTCCACAAGACGTTATAAGGAGTGTCAAGAGCGAAATTGAGGTTGGAGGTTATAGTGGCTGTATAAAGTTGGATGTTACAAATTTTTATCCTTCAATTAGGCACGATAAATTAAAGCCAAGACTTAATAAAAGAATACGAAATAGCGATATATTGGATATCATATTCTCTGCAATTAAGTCACCTACTGTATCAATATCAAAACCCACAGATAAAGAAATTAAAATAGGGGTTCCGCAAGGCTTGTCTATATCAAACATTCTTGCAGCCATATATCTGGTCAATATTGACAAGTATATGGATGAATACCCTAATATCAAGGCTTATAGGTTTGTTGATGATATATTAATTCTATGCGATATCTCAGAATCAAGTGAAGTTGCTTTAAATGTAATTAAGAGAATAAAGAGTAAGTCTGGATTGACGGTTCACGATCCAGTGAAGGTGCCAGAAAAGTCATCGATAACATCTATCTCAGAAGGTTTTGATTACCTCGGGTATAGCTTTAGGAGTGGCGTTGTTAGTGCAAGAGCTGGATCTGTAGATAGCCTTAAAAACTCAATCCTTGCTATATTTACTGCTTATAAGCATGCTGACCCGAAAATTAAGAACGTCGATTTTTTGATGTGGAGGTTGAATTTAAGAATTACTGGTTGTGTATTCGAAAATAAGTGTAAGGGTTGGCTATTCTTTTTTTCAGAAATAAATAATGAAAATCTATTGCATCAGTTAGATCATTTTGTTTCTAAAATCTGTAAAAGGTTTGGTGTTCCTAATCAATCTAAGAGGTTTGTGCGAGCATTCAAAGAAATTAAGCATAATAAAAAAAGTACAAAGTATATCCCGAACTTTGATGTGTATACCATTGATCAAATGAAGTTCGATCTAGCAAAGTACTTCAATTTTGATGTAAGTAAAATAACGGATGATGAAGTTGAGTTTTATTTTCATAAGAAAATAGGTCGTCACGTTAAAGAGCTTCTTGAGGATATAAAGGACTTCTCTTAGAGGTGTATTATGAGGCGTTGGGTTACTATTAATGGAAATAAAGTTTTAATTGACGGTGGTTGTACTTATCACAATAATTATCATAAGCACTGGACCGATATAAGTGATCTTCGTAAAAGTTGCTTTTGTAGGGTAAGCTGTTTTTTTTGTGGGAGCGGCGTTTACTTTGTAAGGGCAGCAAGAGGGGGGTGTTTTTTGGCTGATAGTCCCCCGCCTAATGAATGGATTATGCATTCTTGCTGGCTTAATCGAGATGAAAGAAAATATAGCGATTCATATATTATAGAGCATTATAAAAATATAGGTGTTAACCCGATAACAGAGTATTCTTTAAAGTTTGGGCCTACTAATGCTGAGAGTAAATATGATGTATTTATTGGGAGGGCTAAAAAAGAAGTTGATATTTTTATGGTTCACTCAATTTACAAAAATGATTTTTTGATAGATGGGGAATCGTTTAAAATTGTTAGATTGTTTAGGGATGATCTGCCAGTTAGTGCTTTAGTTCGTAGTTGTCATGTATTAAGTAGGTTGATAATAAAAAGAGAAGAGTATAAGCTTGGTTTGTCATCAATGGAATATGGTGATAGCTATCTTCTTTATGTTTCAGAAATATCTTTGGAAGAAAAGATTGAAGATAAAGTTGAGGAGTGTCAAATGTTTGAAACGGTTGTTACGGCTAAGAGAGCTGCTATCGGTTGAATGTATTTATAGTTTGATTTTTTTGATTAGCCTTTGCCACACTTTCCTCCTTGCAAAAATATAGGTCTTTCCTCTGGTAAAACTCTGTTTTTTTCGGAGCGGCTTTTTGAGAATTTTTTTATTCTGCGCCTTACCTCTTTGAATGCAGCTTTGCCAGCTTTTTTATTCTTCTCTACTTTTAATTCTTTGTATGATTTCTTGTTAAGCTCTTTTTTCTCGAGTTCTTTCAACACACACTCGTAAGGTTGACCTGTTTCTTCCGCTATTAGCGCTGCTCGTTTTTGCCTCATCAGAGCTTCGTAGGCTTGTACCTTCGTATCTGAAATTCCCTTTTTTTTACTCATCCTATGAATACCCAATTATCAATTGCGTCGATTTATAGAAATATTAGAGGACTGTAGCGTTTCTGTTGATGCTAAGTTGGAGAGGGCGAAGTACCTTAGAAAAGGTCTGTTAAAGATTGCATTTATCTACTAACTCCCCCTTGCTGATACCACTCGTCCCTGATCCTTTGTGCTACTCGGTATCCGTCCCTGTTTTTCCGTATTCCTCTGATGTGCCTTCTAGTTTTGGACTGATCTGACCAACTGTGATCAGAGTTTCACCCGTTGCTAGCCAATAGACGTACATAGGGAATGCTTCGTTAATCATGTCTAGCTGCTCGTTATTGAGTTTTTGCTTGTCATGATAGAACTGCTTGAGAGTTTCTCTTCCAACACCCGTCTTCTCAGAAAATTCTGAAAACCGTTTCCGCGGTGTGCTCCCGTAACAATCAATAAGTTTTATTAGATTTTCGCGAATCATAAAAAAATACAATCGAGTGTAATGCACACGATAAAGATAATCGTGTTATATTTTTACGTGTGAATTACACGCGGTGAATAGACGACTTTATCAGTATATCTCAAAGGTGGTTGCTATGAACGAAGATATCTCTCCCGAACAGCTCTACGGCGTTGATCGCGCCATTCTGATCGACGCGCCCTATATCACTCAACGCGAGTACGCACGCCGCACTGGCCTTACCTACTCATCTGTCCGGAGCCGTGTTGAACGCGGTGAACTCCCGGTCTATCGCCCTAAAGCAAGCTCTTCGGCCCTGATCAACATGATGGTGCTGGCCAAAGAGGCGCTTGAAACCCAGGAGTGGTGACTCCGGCTTAACCGAAACAGGAGGTGTCTGATGGATGACCGTTTAATCCTGATCGCTGTACTGGCTGCCCTGATCGTATTGATGAGCATGTGGCAGTTACTGGGTGTTCGCGTGCAGAAGCTCTGCAACCAGAACGAACGCCTTATCGAACAAGTTGGCGGGCAGTATTTCACAGATATCTCATGCCCTCGCATAGAACGGAGGGACAGGCCATGAATGAGAAAGAGATCACTTTCCAATACGTGGCTGACCGGATCTCTGAGAACCTCCATCAGTCTGCAGTCGAGTATGGAGTATCTGTCTGTAACCAGCCGGAGGTGGTGCACTACTTCGCCATTTTCATCCTGATACTGGCCGGCATGGTGATCATGCAGTTCTTACGCTTCTCGGATTTGTGTCACAGATACGAAATGAAGCTGCGTCAGGAGATGCGCAGAAGAGATGAAGAACGGGAACAGGAGGTGAAGAGATGACAACCACACCTCGCCCCATAGACGCGGTACTTCAAAAACTAGGAGTGCCATTTATGCACCCGAAGCTCTTTGCTGAAAAGGCCGGTTGCTCGGTCAGCCAGCTTAAAAGCGGCTTTGCGGATGGCTCGGTTCCTTACTGTGAACCTTTCGCCAAACCCGGTGCAAAACGCCCAACCCGGTATGTGTTCATATCGAAGTGGCTAGAGATACTGGAGGCTCAGCATGAATCCTGTTCTGACTGAACGTGACTTCGGCACCTTCTGCAAACTGATCTTAAGCAAACGCGTGGTCAGCGTAGATGATTTCCTCTGCGTGATGACCTACTACCTCGAAATGAAGGTGCATAACGTCTTCACCCGCCGTGGCTATAGCTGGCGCTATGTCGAACTGGTGGAACAGAAGCATCTTCGTACCTCTTTCTCTGCGTGCGAGTCGAGCCTGGTGCAGCGCCGGTTGCTGGCCTTCCGCTCCCATCGCAAACATGAAGAAAACTGTTCCCCGCATGCAGGTACTGACCACCACCTGCAGGGGCGTCGGGCTTCTGCTTCCGGGTGGAAGTTCCGACGTTTCTTAACCGGCTGGGTTGATGACCTGTTCCGCAGGAAACCGGAACCCACGAGCCCCTGTGTATAAAGCAACACCGCTCAATTAGAACCGGTCGCGCATGTGGATAGGGTGTTTTATCCACAGCACAGATCGGTCGCCGAGCGAAGCGCTGGACAAGCCTATGTACAACGTTACAGGACAACCCGGTAAGGGATGTATCTGCGGATGGTGCTACCTGCAATATGGCCCCAATCGCCCTTATGGCGGCTTTATGGCCTTCACCGATCCAATGGTACAGCCCGGTATGCAAACGCTTTACGGCATCGAATGCTGCCAGCGTTGCTACCAGATGCTTTACCGCCTGGGCACCCGCAAGCGGATGCAACTGGCCAGTGGCTTCTACCGCTGCCGACCTGCGCCTAAGTTCGACCCGTTAACAGAACTGGCGAAACAGGCAGGGGAGTATCCACCGCCGGGCAAACCCTACAAAGGCACGCCCGCTTGGGGGCATCAGGGCAAGTTACTGCGCTCGCTCTCACCGGTGAACGGTGTACATCTCAGCCTGATTATCTGGGCTGAAAACAGAGGGCCTAAGTACTTCCCGCTCAACTGGCACAAACAACGCGGTATCGGCAGACCCAAGGCAGGCACGGCCGCTGAACTGCCGCACCGATCAGGGCGACGCAAACCCAAGTTGCCCCACAACGAATATCGGGCCCGGTCTCTACCAGGCAACCGGACAACCCGACCACTTAGCTTGGTTCAAAGGTGATTCAAATGGCTATCAAATCTGTTCTTAAAAACATCCAGGTGATGTGTGGCAAGCGTTACAAGATGGAAGACAACGCTGCGACCAACTTCTACTGCATCGGCGAAATGAAGTCTGAAGAGAACTTCGAAGGCAAAGAGATCATGAAAGTGACTGCGCCCTACGAAGCCCTCGACTCAGTGCGCGGCCAGCTGCCGGGTGTGTTCGATATCGAAGTGGAAATTCAGTCGGGCGGTAAAGACAAGATGGTGTTGAAAGCCCTGGGCATGACCCGTGTTGAACCAACTAAGCCAACGGCCAAAGCGTCGTAAGGCACCGGGTATAGGGCATGTTCATTTTCTGTGACGGCACACTCACCACTCACACCAACGGCACAGTGCGCTGTTCCGGAGAATGGATTGCCTATACAGCCGCTGATCTGCAGGTGCAGCTGTACCCCATGATCAGCAACACCGAGTTCCGGCAACTGGCCGCCACGGCGATCGGCTTTTTGGTGCTCGGATTCATTTTCAAGAAAGCACGAAAAACCACTGAATCTTAGAAGAGGAAATCGCTATGCGTTACTCACTGAAGAAAGTAGGCAAGAAAGTCGCTTCTGTTGTTGCAGGCGGCGTTGTATTGGCCCAGATGGGCATGGCACATGCCGAGAGCTATGTGGATGCCACACAGCTGGCCACAGCGAATACCGATGGTAGTGACACCATTAAAGCCGTAGGTGGCCTGGCAATTGGGCTGGCGATATTGGTGATGGTTTTCCGGAAGTCGCAGTCAGCTGCCCGTTGATCGTCTGATTAAAGGGACACTGATCAGGTCTGAACAGTACTGCAGTGGCTAATGCTGCGTTACTCACCGGCTAAGCATGCTCATTTACCTTAAGTAAACTCCGCTGTCTTAGCCGGTTCCTGCCTTGCCTTAGCTGCCTTCGTAATCTGTTCATCTCCCGATCATTGTCCCTTTCACTTTTCCACAAACCCAACACCTACTAACCCAACCATCAGAGGAAGGCAGTCATGATGTATTTCGATCCCAACGCATTTCTTCTGTTCTGGCTTGTGGCTGCGTGTTGGATGGCGTTGTCGTGAGGTGGTTATGAAGAAGGTAATGATCTTGCTTTCCACTCTTTTGTTTTCAGTCGGAGCGGCAGCTTATGAGGATGATGGGAGTTATGAGGATGGGTATTTCTGGGCAGTGGTGCAGCAAGGCAATTTAAGAGGGCCAACGATACAACTTGCTTGTGAAGCCTTCAAAGCGTCAAACGCCTACAAAGACCTAAAGGTTGAAGGCACAAAATGCTACGCCTGTCGTTACGGTAATTTCCAATCGAATGGTAAGTGTCCCTTTCCGAAATATCCTTATGAAACGCTTCCCGATCACCGAACTGTCGCTAAGTATGGTTGCGATTCCAGTATTTGTACTTGGGGGCCACCACAAATTTCCTGCCCAGCCGAAAACTACGAAGTAACCCTGACTCAATCATTCCCCGGGAGTGTGAATCAGGAGACGGGGGAGGTGGTTGAGGAGGACTATGGCGGGACTTTGACCATCTGTGCGAATCAGCCGGATGGGGTTTGTGTTTTTACGACGCAGTACAACGGTTGTGTTTATAAGTATCGGCCGTTTCATAGTTCGACTCGGGTGTATTGTTATCCGCCGGAAGGGGATGGTAAGCCGAATTGTTATCGCGAGTTTGTGGCGCGCAGTACCGGGGAGGCGGGGAGCACGCCGATCGGTGATGAGGATACGAGCTTCTTTATAGAGGACGAAGGTCCGGCGCCGGATGAGATTATCGATGCGGATGATCCGCCTGCAGATACCGTCACTGAAACCGTAACAGCAGACTCTGAAGAGACCATGGCCGATGGCACTGTGGTTGAGCAGGATGGCTGGTCACTGGTGAGTCTGACTGGGGCAGGGCTTGCGGTGCAGGAGTTGATCGATGTGATCGCCTACACCTATTCGGAAGGGATTAAGAAGACCGAAGATACTACGGTGACGACCACAACCCACCCGGATGGCAGTGTCACTGAAACCCAAACAACCACTACCAAATACGACAAGCCAGACGAAACCACCTACACGGTGAACAAAGATAACGGGCAGATCAACGTCACTGAAACACCTGGTTATTCCGGTGGCAGTACTACCACAACTACCGACCAGTACGATTCCACTGGAAAGAAGATCAGCTCTAACACCACCAAGCAGCAAACCGGGGATACCAAGGGTAAGAACCCTGAGAAGGATCTTGCCTGTAAAGAGAACCCAAATGACCCCTCATGCCAGGGCGAAAGTGGTCTCTATGTCGAAACCTCGGTGAAGTTCAGCGGCTGCGAAGAGCAAGCCTACGCATGTGAAGATGATGCAGTAGCCTGTGCCGCATTTCGGCTCAAGCTCGAGCAGGAGTGTCGCCAGCTCGCCGAAGATCAGCGTCAGTCCGAATACATGGAAGAGGGGCTACGCAATGCTGATGAAGTAGTCACTGATACCCTCGATGATGCTCGTCACTTTATGGAAGGCCTTAACCCCGATGACTTCCTGCCTGAGTTCGATAGCTATGAAGATGCGTTGAAGGTTGCCCCAGCCTGTCCGCCACCTTATCCGATCTCCACAGGGATCTACCAAGACACTATCTCATTCCAGCCGATGTGTGACTTCGCCCAGGACTACCGACCGGCGCTGTTACTGATCGCTACTATTGCCGCTGCGTTTTGGTTTGTACGCATCGCATCCCGTACCCAAATCAATACCTGATAGGAGGGCAGCACCATGCCATTACCTGCACTACTCGCCCCGGTCGCTATCTGGGGGATGATCAGCACACTCGCCAGCCTGGTCTTCCGGTTCCTGAAAGACAAGATCTTTACCCTGGGCGCATCGCTCTTCGTCGGGGTCCTGGTGTTTACCGTCTTTGATATGGCGGTGGAGACCTTTATGGAAGAGATCCGTCAGGGGATAGCCGGTCAGACAGCCATGGTGATCGGAATGATCGGCCTGATGGGGTTAGACGATTACATCAACATCATTATCTCCGGGATGGTCGCTGGCTGGACCTTCGTTATATCCAACGGTGTGGCAGGTGCGATCAGGCAGAAACGATATGACCGATACCGCCTGCAGCAGGATAAGAATCAGCTCTTTGGTAAGTCGGATGAGATCAGTGATGCCAAAGGCACAACAACCGTGATCGACGCCAACAAAGTCAAAGACTACGACATCACGGACTACATCACCTAAACGAGGGCGCGGCTATGATCACCCTACTAACCGCCGTACCCGGCGCAGGCAAAACCTCCAACCTGTTCAACATCATTTGTCGTGATCGCCAGTACAACGAGCGGCAGAAGTTCTACCACAACATCTACCTGCTGCTACTGGATCTGAATGTGTGTTTCAGCTTTGCAGGCTTTATCGCTGATCGATGTGATGGCCTGAAAGGCGATGAAAAACGCGCCATGCTGGAACAGATCTCACTGATCAAAAGGCAGGACCGGCTACCGAACGAAGAAGATTTCCCAGGGCTGGTGAATGAGTTCCATGCCCACTACAGCCCGCAGCGTACCTTTCTTAAATGGGTTAAACGGATCTACTCGAAGGAGCGGGTCGCCAAACTTGAAGCGGTGATCAAGACCGTGGGCTGGCAGTTCGAACTTAAACATATCAAGCATCTGAACCTGCACTGGATCCAGTTACCTGATCCCTATAAATGGTACGAGATGCCGGATAAGGCGGTGATCATCAAGGATGAGTGCCAGACCTACTATCCGCTGCGCTCATCCGGTTCCCGGGTACCGGAACATATATCCCGTTATGAAACGCACCGCCATACCTCACATGATGTGTTCCTGATTACCCAGGATGCAGGCTTTATCGATTCCCACCTGCGTAAGCTGATCGGTCGCCACTGGTATATCGGGCAAACCAAGATCGGTGACTTCATCTACTCCCGTGATGGCGGCATCATCACCCAGAACAGCCGGGGTGTTGCACAGGCGTATCACCGGGCTAAACGGATCTACAAAAAGCCGAAGAACGTCTACGGGGTCTACTTTTCCAGTCCGGAGAACTTCCATAACCGCAAACTCGATAGCAACCTGATGCTGATGGCGGTAGCGGCGATCGCAGTGCTCGGATATACCGGCTACACCACTTACGGGATTATCAGCCCGGAAGAAACGGGAGCATCGGTTCCGGTGGAAACAGCTTCTGCAGCTGCAGAAGCGGAGGCAGAAACTCCCCCTCCTGATCAACCTGAAACCGAAGCGGAAAACGGCTTCGGTATGACGGATCTGCTACCCGGTCGCCGCCTGGGAAACCTTCGTAGTGGCAAGCGGCAGCAGTTCAGCATTAAGTCTGCAGAAGACTACCAACAGAAATTCAAACCGGTGATACCTGACCTGCCCTGGTCAGCACCGATCTACCAACCACTGGTGGAAGTGAAAAGCTTCCCTAAGCCGGTGTGCATCCGCATCAACCGCTATCCGGAAGCGGAGTGTAAATGCTTCACCCAGCAGGCCACCCCGTTGCAGATCTCTGAACGGGGCTGCAATTCTTACGTCGACTACGGCTGGTTCGATTTCACGGCAGAGGATGAAAGCCGGCAGATTCGCGGCCGCCGCGTGGAGGCCACTGCAGCGTCGCGGGCGGCCGCGACACCGTCCCTGTAACACGTGTCATTAAACCCTTAGAAACCATCGCAAATAAACATTTTTGCGGTTTCAACGAAGTTAGAGAGGTAAACAAAATGGTTAAACTGAACGACAGGTATACCAGTTTCGCCTGTGGCCAAGGTCACTTTGAACCACACCCGAAGGGTTTGTATTTTGTCAGTGAAAAGACAGATGTGATGGAAGATCTGTCGCATGTCAGCTTACTGGCATCCACGGTTGATACCGTGAGGCAGCTGTACAAACTGATGTTGAACCAGCAGTTCATTACAGAAGTGCATGAACTCTATGATCAGGCATTGAATGCCCCGCAGTTTCTGCACCTCAATGGCTATGACTACTCAGTCGGCAGTGGTGGCCAGTCGGGTTACAAATACCGTCTTCAGAACAATGAAGAGGGAATCATCATCTTCATTAAAAACCGCCGTCAGGCCCCTGACGCCATAGGTTCACACCTGAAGATAGAGTTCAGCCCTAAGTTCCTGTTGGCGAACAGTGCCGAAGAGGTACAGCTGGTTGCCGATGGTATTGCTGCCTGGGTATCCATGGGGCAGGTCGACTATGCCGGAGTCGCAATACACCTGGCATTAGATGTTCAGGGATGGGAACCCTCTGATGACTTCCTGCAGCGTCTGACCACAAGGTCCCGCCGTATCTATGCCCATGATGCAGTAGAATCTGCCAGCTTTACCCTGTCAGAAGCGGCTGTGACCTATGGCGATCGACAGACCATCACCGTGGGCTCTGTGAAAGCGGTGCAGCTGTGCGTGTATGACAAAACAGAAGAAGCCAAAAAGTCAGACAAACTGGCTTTGATGGAAAGCATCTGGCGAGGCCGTGACCCGAAAGAGGTCTACAACCCTGAGTATGACCCGGAACAGCCGGTACGCCGTGTCGAAATGCGCTTTCATCACACTGTGATCAAACAGTTTGAGCGTGGCTCAGACGTCATGCTGTCTAATTATCAGGCTGCCTACGAACACCTGGGCGCACTCTGGCAGTACGGCATGAACACTGTTCGCCTCGATACCAAGAAAGACCATATTGACCCCTACTGGCAGCTATTCAGCGAAGACGCAGACTTCCACTGGTGTCACCAGGGAAAGCAGTACAAGCGAGCCTATAAACAACCCGGCATAGGTAACGAAAAGAACGTCGCCTTAGCATTGGGAAACTGGATCTCCATCATGGCTCGCAACAATATCAGCACACCTAATGCGTGGAACTGCCTAAAAAAGTCCGGAATCTTTGACGATATCGAACGCTACTACCGATCGAGAGGCATAGGGCTTGATGGCCTCTACGCCATGATCAGGGATGCATTGCGACAACGAAGGTTGGTGGGAAGGGCGGCTTGAAAATATGTTTATTGCATGTTGATTTTTTTCGTTTTGGCCATAGGTATATCAGATATCAATCAAAGGAGATGAAAATGAGTGTAGTTTTGACAGGAAAGGTATCTGATGTTGTAGCGGTACGTGGGAATTTTTGCGATGGAGAAATTCTTGCTGATATTGCCTATGAAGTTGATAGTGAGTTGTATCTTCAGCCTGAGCAATATTGTTCTGTCGCTTTTCCGATGAACCAGAAGGAATTGGAGGGTGTTTTTCCACATAGTCTTAGTAGAGTGGGAGATGTGCCGGATTTTGATGTAAAACGCGGAATTGTGTTCGAGTCGGGGTTAGGGTTATTTGCTTTGTGCTTTGGTAAGAATGCTGAATCAGAGTTTCAGAGAGTGCGGAGAGAGGTTAAAGAGGCATTGGACAGTAAGGCTTCTGATGCTTTAGAAACGGTTGAAATCCTCAAAGAGTCAGCTTAAGCCAGACACAAAAAAACCGGCAGAAGCCGGTTTCTTTATTCTGAGGACATAAAGTGGTCACTCTAGTTCTCAGATCCTTATAACTCATTGAATTATAAGGTGGCATTTGGTGGAGGTGGCGGGTTTCGAACCCGCGTCCGCCAATCCGCTGCCCCAAGATCTACATGCTTAGACACCTTTATTGAGTTAACCCAGCACGACCCAAGGGTCAGGGTGTTTAGGGCGAGCCTTTTTAAGTTTAACCGTTCAGCTTAAGGCGAAGCATCCGGGCGGTTCTGTCTCAGGATGACACCGCAAAATCCTATAGTTACAGACACCTTTAGGAGCGGTGCTAGCGGCCCTTAGGCTGCTAGAGCGTAGTTATCGTCGTTAGCAACTATAACTGTGTAGTGACGGATTTACGAGATTCACTACGAACTCGACATGCACCTGAGGTTTTGTAATCGGCGTCGAAGCCAAGTCACCCCCAGAGGTTGGCTATTATAGCCAGTATGGCTTTGAATACAAACGAAAGTCGTTTATTTCGCTGCCATCAGACGTTGTTTCTGGCGGCCCCAGTCGCGGTCTTTTTCAGTTGCACGTTTGTCGTGCAGTTGTTTACCTTTGGCCAGTGCGATTTCGCACTTCACCAGGTCGTTCTTCCAGTATAACGCCATCGCTATACAGGTGAAGCCCTTAGCCTGAACCGCATTTTCTAAGCGCTGGATCTCCCGGCGGTGAAGCAGCAGTTTACGCTCACGGGTTGGATCTGCGAACGCGTGGGTGCAGGCGGTTTTCAGCGGCGTGAAGTGTGCGCCGACCAGCCATGCTTCGCCATTCTTCAGAATGACGTAGGAGTCGACCAGTTGCCCGCGGCCTTCGCGTAAGCTTTTTACTTCCCATCCGGTTAGTTGCAGGCCTGCCTCGATCTTGTCCTGGATCGAGTACTCGTGCTTGGCCTTTTTATTAAGGCAGATGGTATTTCCGGTGTTCTTTGGTTTTTTCTTAGCCATAACAACTGATTATATAGAGCCGCCCTGAGTCAGGAAAGCCTGTGGGCAGAGTTTTCCGATCAGGGGTGAATGCATCATTTTCAGTCGCCTTTGCTAAGCCCTGACTATAGTGAGTGTTAGTGCCGAACACAGGAAACATTTTTTCACCGGCGAAGCATGATTTTTTGAACTGGATAGTAAGTGGTTCCAAACCCCGTAAAACTACGTATTTCGCGGTTATTTTCTTTACCTGTAGCCAAAAAATATTGAATTTCTGTTGGTTTTATGAACAATTGCGCGCTTGCGTTTCGGCGCATATAAGAATCAATTGATTACAATACGAGACAAAGATGCAAGAAAAGCTATCAATCCATGGCTCTTGGGCGAGCCGCTGGATTTTCATTCTGGCAGCAACGGGTTCTGCTGTTGGTTTGGGTAACATCTGGAAGTTCCCGTATATCACCGGTGAAAACGGTGGTGGCGCGTTCGTTCTGGTTTACCTGTTCTGTATTCTGTTAGTGGGTATTCCTATTATGATGGCCGAGGTGTTTATCGGTCGTCGCGGACGTCAAAGTCCTATTAACTCAATGCGCGAGCTGGCGGTTGAGTCCGGTACTTCCCGGAAGTGGTCGTTGGTTGGCTGGATGGGTGCGCTGGCGGGCGTATTTATTTTCTCCTTCTATTCTGTTGTGGCTGGCTGGGTACTTTATTATGTAGCCGGTATGGGTAACGGTGACTTCGTTGGTATCTCCGGCGAAGATGCGGGCAAAACTTTTGATGCCCTGCTGGCTGACCCTGAAACCCTGCTGATCTGGCACTCCGTCTTCGTTGTGATGGTGATGGTAGTGGTTGCAGGTGGTGTAAACAAAGGCCTTGAGCGTGCAACGCGTATAATGATGCCTGCACTCTTCGTACTGTTGTTTGTGCTACTGGGTTACTCCACCACAACGGGTGCCTTTGATCAGGGTCTGTCGTTCCTGTTCAGCTTTGATATGAGTAAATTGACCTGGGATGCGGTGCTAACGGCGCTGGGTCACTCCTTCTTTACCCTGTCTCTGGGTATGGGCTCTATCATGGCATACGGTGCTTACATGCCGAAGAAAGCCTCTATTGGCGGCACTGTGTTGATGATCGGTTTCCTCGACACTCTGGTAGCGCTGGTAGCAGGTATGGCGATCTTCCCGATCGTATTCGGTAACGGTATGGACCCAAGCGCTGGCCCTGGTCTGATGTTTGTTTCCTTGCCGGTTGCATTCGGTCAGATGCCATTTGGTCACCTGTTTGGCTTCCTGTTCTTCGTGCTGATCGCTGTTGCGGCCTGGACTTCTGCTATCTCTCTGGTTGAGCCATGTGTTGCATGGATGGTTGAGAAACTGGGTATGAACCGTTTCTCCGCTTGTACCACTCTGGGTATTCTGGTGTGGCTGCTGGGTATCGCTTGCCTGGGCTCCTTCAACTTTATGTCTGATGTGACCTTCTTTGGTAAGAACACCTTTGATGCCCTGGATTATCTGACAGCGAACATCATGTTGCCGTTGGGCGGTCTGTTCGTGGCTATCTTTGCAGGCTGGGTGCTGAAGCAGTCTATCAGTGAAGATGAGTTGGCGATTGCCAATCCTGTTGTCTATAAAGCTTGGCTTTTCGTCTTACGCTTTATCGCACCTGTTGCAGTTGCCGTCGTTTTCGCGCTTAATCTGTTCTGATTTTTTTACAGATTAGACGTACGGACTAACGAATGACCCAGGTTGACCGAAGTGCACTGGTGCTTCATACCGCTGAACAGATGTTTGAGCTGGTCAATGATGTGGCGAGATATCCGGAGTTTCTGCCGTGGTGTTCCGCTTCTGAAGTGATCAGCCAGACGGATGATGAGATGGTCGCGACGCTGCATGTGGCCAAAGGTGGTTTGAAGTACAGCTTTACTACCCGTAACCGGTTGGTAAAACCAACTGAGTTGGTGATGGAGCTGGTGGAAGGGCCTTTTTCTGCGCTCAAAGGTGGATGGAAATTCCAGCCGCTGAGTGATGAGGCTTGTAAGGTCAGCCTGGACCTGAACTTCGATTTTTCCGGTAAACTGACCGGTATAGCGATGGCGAAGGTGTTTAATCAGGTGGCAGCGACTATGGTCGATGCCTTTGTCTCCCGTGCCGATGATGTATATGGGTAACTGCCGGTCATGATTATTGTTGAAGTTGCTTACGCGCTGCCACACGAGCAGAAGATTATTGCTTTGCAGGTGGATGAAGAGTGTTCTGCTTATGATGCGGTGATCCGCTCAGGGATTGTCGAGATCTATCCTGAGATCGATCCGGAAACCATTCCGATGGGAATTTTCGGGAAATCGATACGTGATCCTAAGTCACATACGATGAAGGAAGGTCAGCGGGTCGAACTCTATCGTCCGCTAATCGCTGATCCGAAGGAAGCTCGGGCGCGACGTGCAGCTAAGGCTAAAGAAGCCAAAAGCTGACAGACAACAAAAAACAGCAGGCTTTGACCTGCTGTTTTTCTTTGAGCGTATTTAGTTGCTCGGTGGTGTCGGACGGAAGTCGCCAGAGAATCGAGTCAGGCGGTCGTCTTTGAAGAACAGGGAGATACGTTCCTGTTCACGTGGCTCGTCACCATCCTGGTAGCTGTACAGATAATCCCAGCGATCTCGGTTGAAGGTATCCAGCAGCAACGGGGTACCCATAATAAAGCGCACCTGACTGCGAGACATCCCTGGACGCAGTTGGTCAATCATCTCCTGAGTAACGATATTACCCTGTGGAATATCGATCTTGTGAACACCTGGAAATGAACAGCCACTCAGAATTGCAACAGCAGCCATGCTAATCAGTAGTTTTCGCATCTGTAAACAGCTTCCACTTTTGCGTATAAAATCAGATAATAGAGTCTAACATTCCACATCCGTAACAGCATAGAGAAAGATTTATGGCGATTGAGAATCAGGAACTGCGTAAAGCTGGCCTAAAAGTGACCCTGCCGCGAGTGAAGATCTACCAGATTCTGGAACGCGCGGGTGAGGCTGATCACTTCAGCGCGGAAGATATCTACAAACTGCTGATGGAGCAGGGCGAAGATGTCGGTTTGGCCACTGTTTACCGTGTACTGACTCAGTTTGAAGCGGCTGGTCTGGTAAGCCGTCACCACTTCGAGGGTGGTCACTCTGTATTTGAACTGGCGCGTGATGAGCAGCACGACCACATCGTTTGCGTTAAAAGCGGCCAGGTTCGTGAATTTAATGATCCACGCCTGACCGCGCTGATCGACGAAATTGCTGAAAACATGGGCTTCACTGTCACCGATCGTACCTTGTACGTTTACGGTGTATCTAAAGAAGCTGAGAAAGAGTAAAGACGATTCGAGCAATTCGTCCCTGTGGGTGAGGAATATAAAAGCCAGCTTAGATAGCTGGCTTTTTGCGTCTTCAGGGCCTTTAAAACCCTGCTAAATATCAGGGCTTGTTTGGTCGATGTCAGGCGTTCGCCAGCATCTCTCGGGCATGACTCATTGAGCGGCGGGTGATATCGATTCCCCCCAGCATCCGCGCCACTTCTTCTACACGACGTTTTTTACTGAGTTGGTCGATACAGGTGTGTGTCGCATCATTGCTTGCCTGTTTACGGACAAACAGATGTTGGTGACCTTGTGAAGCCACTTGAGGCTGGTGGGTAACGCAGAGGACCTGCGTTTGGTTGCCTAACTGGCGTAGCATCTGGCCGACAACCTCTGCTATAGCGCCGCCGATACCGACATCGACTTCATCGAAGATCAGTGTTGGAGTGACTGATGTTTGTGCAGTCACTACCTGAATCGCCAGGCTGATACGTGACAGTTCACCACCGGAGGCAATTTTTGCCAGCGGCTTAGCAGGCTGCCCAGGGTTGGTCATGATCAGGAACTCGAGATCATCGATACCGTGAACGCTGGCTTTGTCTGTTGCCAGTGGACTGTTGCTGACCTCAAAGCGTGCATTTGGCATCCCGAGGCGATGAAGTTGTTCATTCACTTTCTCGCTCAGTAATTCGCCTGCGGCCTTACGTTGCTGATGAAGTTCTTCGGCCAGCGTTGCAAAAGCCTGGTAGCTCTCTTCCACTTCGCCTTCCAGGCGCTCAAGCTCTTCGTCTGAGTGCTGCAGTTCGCTTAGCTGTTGCTGCAGTTGATCGAGCAGGCCGGGCAGTTCGTCAGGAGTTACCTGATGTTTACGGGCGATGTCGTATAGAGAGCTCAGGCGATGGTCGACTTCTTCCAACCGTGCAGGATTCATCTCTACTGTATCCATGTAGTGGCGTACTTCGTTGCCTGCTTCTTCTACCTGAATCAGTGCGCTGGCCAGCATCTCGGCAGCTTGCTGTAAAGCGTCGGATTCGACATTGACCCCCGCCAGTAGCTGTTGGCTCTGATGTAACAACTGTACGCAGTTATCGCCTTCACCTTCGCTGGTGAGCTGCATCAGCTGGTGGCCGGTCTGCAGGATCTCTCCAGCGTTAGCCAGTTGTTTCTGTTCCTGTTCAAGGGCCTGTGGTTCGCCGTCTGCCAATGCCAGTTGCTCGAGTTCTTCGATCTGGTAGCTGAGTAGCTGCACCTGAGCACTGTGCTCCTGGCTTTGTTCCTGCAGTTGCTGCTGGCGTTTTGCTTTGCTGCGCCACTCATTGAACTGGCCGCGAACCTCGGCTGCCAATTTGGTCAGGCCAGCGAAGTTATCCAGTAGTTCCCGGTGGTGGTCTTTCTTTAACAGGCGTTGGTGTTCGTGCTGACCATGAATATCCAGTAGAAACTGACCGAGTTCACGCAGGGCATTGAGTGGGCAGGGTTGCTGATTGATGTAGCTACGGGAGCGACCTTCCTTAGTGATCACCCGGCGCAGGATGCATTCACCGTCGAGATCCAGATCGTGTTCGCTTAACCATTGCTTGGCTTCATCCAGTGCTGAGATATCAAAACTGGCGATGATCTCTGCTCGCTGTGCGCCAGCGCGCACTGCACCAGCTTCAGCACGGGCACCAAGGGCCAGGCCCAGGGCATCGAGCATGATTGACTTACCCGCACCGGTTTCGCCGGTGACGACTGTCATACCCGTCTTCAGTTCGAGATCCAGTGTCTCGACAATCGCATAGTTGTGAATGGTCAGTTGGCTCAGCATCGGCAGGTCTCCCTGTTAATCCTGTTTTTATATACAGTGTTTTGTACTGTATACGAACTGTATAAGCCTGTACAAGCTTTAAACAATTTTTTATTTCAATAGCCCTTGAAGCTGTATGGACTGGCCCCATATATCGCTGCAGTAGTGATTGTTCAGTGAGAACTGGTTGGAGAATATCAATGGCAAATGAAGAACAGGTGCAGCAGGAAGAGATGGCTGCAGAGGTGACCGAGCAGCAGGCGCAGGATCAGGCAGAAGAGGTCGTGGCTGAAGAGACTGAAGCGGTTACCGATTTGCCGGACGCTGAAAAGATCAGCGCTGATCTGGATGCAGCCTTGAAGGAAGTTGATGTCCTGAAGGATCAGCTGCTGCGTGCGCAGGCGGATGTTCAGAACGCGCGTCGCCGTGCTGAGCAGGATGTTGAAAAAGCACATAAGTTTGGCCTTGAGAAGTTCGCCAACGAGATGCTGCCAATCATCGATAACCTGGAGCGTGCGCTGGAATCTATGGGTGAAGATGAAGCCCTGAAAGCGACACGTGAAGGGATCGAAATGACCCTGAATATGTTTGCATCCGGCCTGGCTAAGTTCCAGGTAGAGGTGGTGAACCCTGTCGGTGAGACTTTCGACCCGGCACTGCATCAGGCGATGTCTATGGTGCCAATGCCAGACGCTGAACCTAACTCCGTTGTGACAGTGGTTCAGAAAGGCTACACCCTGCATGGCCGACTGATTCGTCCGGCGATGGTGATGGTAGCTAAAGGCTAAAAAAATTTTTACGCCTTGCTTGAAACGGATTCAGTAGTCCCCATAAAGAAAGCAAGCGTATTTAACAGAATTCTTGCTCCCGTCCAGACCGGGAGTTGATAAAACTGGAGTGAGTTAAGATGGGTAAAATCATCGGTATCGACCTGGGAACCACCAACTCTTGTGTGGCTGTCCTGGATGGTGAAAATACTAAAGTAATCGAGAACGCAGAAGGCGATCGCACAACCCCTTCCATCATCGCGTACACTGACGAAGGCGAGACTCTGGTTGGTCAGCCAGCGAAGCGTCAGGCGGTTACTAACCCGGACAACACTCTGTTTGCGATCAAACGTCTGATCGGTCGTCAGTTCAAAGACGACGTGGTTCAGAAAGATATCACCATGGTTCCTTACAAAATCGTTGAAGCGGATAACGGTGATGCTTGGGTACAGGTAAAAGACAACAAGCTGGCTGCTCCTCAGATTTCTGCTGAAGTTCTGAAGAAAATGAAGAAAACAGCTGAAGATTACCTGGGTGAAGACATCACTGAAGCAGTAATCACAGTTCCTGCATACTTCAACGACTCTCAGCGTCAGGCAACTAAAGATGCTGGCCGTATCGCGGGTCTGGAAGTTAAGCGTATCATCAACGAGCCAACTGCTGCGGCGCTGGCTTACGGCATGGACAAGTCTAAAGGCGACAAAACTATCGCTGTATACGACCTGGGTGGCGGTACTTTCGATATCTCCATCATCGAAATTGCCGAAGTTGATGGCGAGCACCAGTTCGAAGTACTGGCAACCAACGGCGACACTTTCCTGGGTGGTGAAGACTTCGACCTGCGTCTGATCGAATACCTGGCGGACGAATTCAAGAAAGAATCCGGCATCGATCTGCACAACGATCCACTGGCTCTGCAGCGTCTGAAAGAAGCTGCTGAGAAAGCAAAAGTTGAACTGTCTTCTGCTCAGCAGACTGACGTTAACCTGCCGTACATCACTGCAGATGCTACAGGTCCTAAGCACCTGAACGTTAAGATCACTCGTGCGAAGCTGGAATCTCTGGTTGAAGACCTGGTGGTTAACTCTCTGGAACCTTGCCGCATCGCACTGAAAGATGCTGACCTGGCTGCGTCTGAAATTGACGAAGTTATCCTGGTTGGTGGTCAGACTCGTATGCCAATGGTTCAGCAGCAGGTTGCTGAGTTCTTCGGTAAAGAAGCGCGTAAAGACGTTAACCCTGACGAAGCAGTAGCAATGGGTGCTGCACTGCAGGGCGCGGTACTGTCTGGTGACGTTAAAGACGTTCTGCTGCTGGACGTATCTCCGCTGACTCTGGGTATCGAAACTATGGGTGGCGTGGCGACTTCTCTGATCGACAAGAACACTACTATCCCAACTAAGAAGTCTCAGACTTTCTCTACAGCGGACGACAACCAGACTGCGGTAACTATCCACGTAGTACAGGGTGAGCGTAAGCAGGCTTCTCAGAACAAATCTCTGGGCCGTTTCGACCTGGCTGATATCCCGCCAGCACCACGCGGTATGCCTCAGATCGAAGTTACTTTCGACATCGATGCGAACGGTATCCTGAACGTATCTGCTAAAGACAAAGCGACTGGTAAAGAACAGTCCATCGTTATCAAGGCTTCTTCCGGCCTGAACGACGACGAGATCGAGCAGATGGTACGCGACGCTGAAGCGCACGCTGAAGAAGATAAAAAGTTTGAAGAACTGACTCAGGCCCGTAACCAGGGTGATGCGATGGTTCACTCTGCGAAGAAGACTCTGGAAGACGCAGGTGATAAGGCGACTGAGGAAGAGAAAACTGCAATCAACGCTGCAACTTCTGAGCTGGAAGAAGCTCTGAAAGGCGATGACAAGGATGCGATCGAAGCGAAGACTGCTGCACTGACTGAAGCGATCTCTACAGTTGCTCAGAAGATGTATGCTGAAGCTGCTCAGCAGGGCGAAGAAGCTCAGGCAGGTGCGGAAGAAGCACAGCCAGCTGATGATGCTGTAGACGCAGAGTTTGAAGAGGTAAAAGACGACAAGAAATAAGTCGTCCGCCAGCCTCTGGCAACAATGCTAAAGTGGCAGCGCGGGCGTAAGCCCGCGTTGTCGTCTCCGGCTCCTGGTGCAGGAGCTAACCGCTGAAGCGATACGATCGAATATGTCGAAACGAGATTATTACGAAGTATTGGGCGTCTCCCGGGATGCTTCCGAGCGCGATATCAAGAAAGCGTTCCGCCGCATGGCGATGAAATATCACCCGGACCGTAACCCGGATGATAAGGACGCCGAAGAGGCGTTCAAAGAAGTTAACGAAGCCAACGATATTCTTTCTGATCCTCAGAAGAAGGCAGCGTATGACCAGTATGGCCATGCAGCCTTTGAACAGGGCGGTATGGGCGGTGGTGCCCAGGGCTTCGATGGTAACTTCGGTGATATCTTTGGTGATGTATTCGGCGACATATTCGGCGGCGGTGGCGGTGGACGTCGTCGCAGTTCGGTACAGCGTGGTTCAGATCTGCGCTACAACCTGGATCTGACGCTGGAAGAAGCCGTTCGCGGTGTTGAAAAGAACATTAAAGTGCCAACGCTGGTTCACTGTGAGAAGTGTAACGGCAGTGGCGCTAAGCCAGGCACTAAGCCTCAGGTATGTGGTACCTGTGGTGGTGCTGGTCAGGTACGGATGCAGCAGGGCTTCTTCTCTGTACAGCAGACTTGTCCGACCTGTCGTGGTGAAGGCAAAACAATCTCCGACCCATGTGGCGAATGTCATGGTCACGGTCGTAAAGAGCGTACTAAGACCCTCAACGTTAAGATTCCAGCGGGTGTTGATACCGGTGACCGTATTCGTCTGTCTGGCGAAGGTGAAGCGGGTGTTAATGGTGGTCCGGCCGGTGATCTGTTTGTTCAGGTTAATGTACTTGAACATGAGATCTTTGAGCGTGACGGCAAGCATCTTTACTGTGAGATCCCGATCAGCTTCGTCGATGCGGCGCTGGGTGGCGAACTGGAAGTACCGACGCTTGACGGCCGTGTTAAGCTGAAAGTACCAGCTGAAACTCAAACTGGTAAGCTGTTCCGCCTGCGCGGTAAAGGCATCGCACCTGTACGTGGCGGCAGCACTGGTGATCTGTTGGTTCGTGTAGTGGTTGAGACTCCGGTTAAACTGAGCTCTCGACAGAAAGAACTATTGCGTGAGTTCCAGCAGGAGACCGAAGATAAAGGGCATAAGCACAGCCCGAAAAAAGGATCTTTCTTCGATTCGGTGAAGAAGTTCTTTGAAGACGTAACCTGATCCTGAATCAGGCTGAAGTCAGAAAACGGCGATGCGTGGGGTAGTGTGAAAGGAGCAATAGCGAACTTCACCTGCTACCATTCGATCGCCGTTTTTTATATCTGCACATAGTGAATGGGCACAGTCCCGGAGTAATACAGTGAGCAACAATGGGGTAGGGATGAACGGTCATCCCGTCGGATCTAAAGCGCTCTGGAATTCGATCCAGCAGGAAGCGCGTCTGGAAGCAGAGAAAGAACCGAATCTGGCAGGTTTCTTTAATGCCACGATTCTGGGGCATACCAGTCTCTGTTCCGCGATCGCCTACCTGCTGAGCCGTAAGCTGGCTGATGATGCGGTTCCAGCAGTTACTTTCCGCCTGATGATTGAGGAAGTGCTGCGAGATGCTCCTCATATTGTCGATGCGATCTGTAATGACATTGTCGCTGTATGTACTCGTGACCCTGCGGTTGGTAAATATTCAACGGTGCTGTTGTACCTGAAAGGTTTCCACGCCATTCAGGCACATCGCGTAGCGCACTTTATGTGGCAGCAGGGCCGTGAATCTATGGCGCTCTATATTCAGAGTCGCGTTAGCACGACTTTGCAGGTTGATATTCACCCGGCGGCCCGTGTTGGTCACGGGGTGATGCTTGACCATGCGACCGGCATAGTGATTGGTGAAACTTGTGTGATCGAGAATGATGTTTCGATCCTGCAGTGCGTTACCCTTGGTGGTACCGGTAAAGAGTGCGGTGATCGCCATCCTAAGATTCGCGAAGGTGTTATGATCGCTGCCGGTGCGAAAATTTTCGGTAATATCGAAGTAGGTGTAGGCGCGAAAGTCGGCGGCGGCAGTGTTGTGCTGGATAACGTACCTCCGCACACGACTGTAGTAGGTGTGCCCGCCCGTGTTGTAGGGCATCCGCACTGTGATAAGCCAGCGCTAGATATGGACCAAAACGTCCTGCACGACAAAGATTAACGCCCATCCGGGCATAGATGTTTGGCTGCCCTGCGGGGTAGCCCTATTGGAGACAGAAAAGGCATGATCAGAGTGGCTGTAACCGGCGCTGCCGGCCGGATGGGTAAAACCAATATCGAAGCCGTAAACATGACGGAAGGGCTGACACTGGGTGCAGCGATCATTGAGCCGGATAGCAGCCTGATTGGTGCTGATGCCGGTGAGTTGGCTGGCCTGGGTAAGCTGGGTGTTGCTCTGGCGGGTAGCCTGGAAGATGCGAAGGATGATTTTGATGTGCTGATCGACTTCACTATGCCAGAAGTCACAGTCGCTAACGTTGAGTTCTGTCGCCAGCACGGTAAGCAGATTATCATCGGTACTACAGGCCTGACAGACGAGCAGAAAGCGGTACTGAAAGCAGCTGGCGAAGATACTGCTGTGGTATTCGCTTCGAATATGAGTGTCGGCGTAAACCTGTGCTTCAAAGTGCTGGGCCTGGTCGCGAAGACGCTGGGTGATGATTACGACGTTGAAGTGATCGAAACCCATCACCGTCACAAGGTCGATTCTCCATCCGGTACTGCGCTGAGCATGGGTGAAGCCGTTGCTGATGCGCTGGGTCGTGATCTTAAAGAGTGTGCTGTTTATGGCCGTGAAGGTCAGGTTGGCGCCCGCACTCAGAAAGAGATCGGTTTTGAAACTATCCGTGCTGGTGATGTTGTCGGCGATCACACTGTATTGTTTGCCAATGAAGGTGAGCGTATCGAGATCACTCACAAAGCATCCAGCCGTATGACTTTTGCTAAAGGTGCAGTGCGTGCAGCGCTATGGCTGGAAGGTAAAAACACTGGTTTTTACGACATGCAGGACGTGCTGGATCTGAAATAAGGGTTCATATTTAGATCTGAAAAAGGAGGCTTTAGCCTCCTTTTTTTATGGTGTGGATCTGTTGGTGATTGGTCTATCGGAATATATCCAGTTTCACAGGCATTGAATCACCTAACCAGATGACGTGATCGGAATGGTCTTCCAGATCATGGCCGGTATCAGGATGGACCATGATGGTCAGGCCATTTCTGTTGAACATCAGCCATTGCACAAGGTCTGCGAATAGCGCCGGCTGAAAGATGATCAGGCAGCTGCCTGTTGGATGTGGGCCAACAGGTTTGGTGTTCAGACGACCGTGGCTGAGGTCGAATTCACTGCAGATCTTAGCGGCGAGTTCTCCCGCCAGCTCAGCCTGTTCCGGTTCAAAATAGATATGGGCGTGATACTCAATAATCTTCATAGTAATACTTCTTAGCCCCATCTCTCGATAAACTGATAACGTACGAGTTTAACTGAATGAGCGAGCTAATGTATAAACTGGCGTTCTTTGTTCCAGAAGAAAATCTGGAATCGGTAAAAGCTGCTGTATTTGCGGTTGGTGCCGGCAAAATTGGCGATTATGATCATTGTTGCTGGCAGACATTGGGGACTGGTCAGTTCCGCCCGTTGGAAGGAAGTAATCCACATATCGGAAATCACAACGAGGTCGAACAGTTGCCCGAGTGGCGTGTCGAGCTGGTTTGCTCTGATGAGCATATTCGTGAAGCGATTGCGGCACTGAAAACAGCACATCCTTATGAAGAGGTCGCGTACGATGTTTGGCAACTTGCGGATTTATAGGTTGTTTTAGCATCCGACAGACTGGTCGTCTGGTAAAAAATTGATCTTGCTCAAAACATTAGTGTCGGTAGCTTGATACTCTTTGCCGTACGCTGGCTTGAGCTGCAGTTGCTGTAGATGCTGGCCATCATCTTCCTGAGATCAGGGTTCAGTTAAAGCCGGATGGAACGGAGCACCGACCGGCAGCAGTAAGGATTTTAAATCGGTGCCTTTCAGAATCAACCCAAATTACATTCCTCGTTATCAGGCAGTTGGTACCGTGCTACTGGTATTGTTTGCCATGCTGGTGGTCGGAAGTTACCTCCTTCATTCAAGCCACTTCAATAGCGAGCAGCAGTTAGCACAACTGCGTGAGCGCATTGTTGAACAACAGAAAGAGAGACTGCGCCAGGAAGTCGCCGCCACTCTCGATTACATCCACTACATGAACGCGCAGGCAGAATCTGTGCTGGTCAGCAACTCCAAGGCTCAAGTTGACGAAGCGATCGCTGTCGCAAATTCGATCTATCATGAGCAGCAGCATAATCTGGAGCCGGACGACCTTAAGCAGTTAATCAAAGAAGCGTTACGAGATGTTCGTTTCTTTAATGGCCGTGGTTATCTGTTTATCGATGATATGGCAGGAAACTGCATCCTGCTGCCTACGGCGCCGCATCTTGAAGGTAAATCGCTCTACGACAATCAGGACGATACCGGCCACTACATCATGCGTGGTCTGATTGATGCGGTTAAGAACCATAGGGGCGAAGGTATTTCGCGCTATCGCTGGTATGCACCGGGCGATAAGTCCCGTATGCGGAATAAACTGGCTTACGTAAAACGGTTCGAGCCGTTCGATTGGATCATTGGTACAGGCGATTATCTTTTTCAGGTTGAGAATGATCTCAAACAGGCGGCATTGGCACGCCTGACTGCTGTGCGTTTTGGAAAGAACGGCTACATCACCGTTATGGACAAGTCCGGGCGTGTGCTTAGCAACCCTGGTTTCAAGGTGAGTGTTGGTAAGACTCCAGAAGAGATTGAGGATCCTGCTGAAAGAGAAGTTGTTGAGATGATTATTGATAAGTCGCGCAACGGCGGAGGTTTTATCGATTACAACTGGTATTTACCGGATGGTAGGGGACCGACTCATAAGATTTCGCTGGTAGCCAATGTGACATTATGGGATTGGATTATCGTCGTCGGTTTCTATCCGGAAGATATTGAAGAGATTCTCGATCAGCAACGTGCCGAGGAAGAAGCGCGTTATCAGAAGGACACGCAAAAGCTCTATCAGATGATCGCGGTTGCTGCAGTCTTGATGTTGCTGTTAGCGCTGAGTTTCTCAAGTTGGCTGGAATCCCTGTTTCGTAGCTATCAGCGCAGTATTGAAGATAAACAGAAAGAGTTGGAAGCCTCCGCCCGAGAATTGAAAATATCAGCCAAGGTATTCGATATCGCCAACGAAGGGATAATGGTGACAGACGCCAGCAACAAAGTCGTCGCCATAAATACAGCCTTCACTGAGATCACAGGATATTCTGCCGCAGATGTTCTTGGTCAGAACCCGAACTTTATGGCTTCGGGTAAGCATGATGAGAGCTTCTACAAAGATATGTGGCAAACACTATGTGAGACCGGTCACTGGGAAGGAGAGGTGTGGAACCGTCGTAAAGGTGGTGAGTGCTATCCCGAATGGCTGTCTATTTCCGTTTCTAAAGATGGTGATGGCAAGGTCGAGAACTATGTGGCTACTCTGGCCGACATTACCGAACGTAAACAGTCTGAAGAGCGGCTGAGGTTCCTGGCAGAGTATGATCCGCTGACCAGACTGCCAAATCGTCGACTACTGGAAGAGCGGGTTAATCAGGCGATCAGTTGGGCGAAACGTCACCATGACAGGAAATTCGCCATGCTCTTTATCGACCTCGACCGGTTTAAGAACATTAACGACTCACTTGGTCATGGTGCTGGCGATCAGGTACTGATGACGGTGGCTGAACGTTTGCAAGAGTGTGCCCGTGAAACTGATACGGTCAGTCGTTTAGGTGGGGATGAGTTTGTCATTTTGCTCACTGATCAGGATGCTCTGACCGCTTCATCCCGGGTCGCCCGTCGGGTTATTCACAACGTTTCCCGTCCTATAGAAGTTGCCGGGCACTCACTGGTGGTTACACCGAGTGTTGGCATTGCGATGTTTCCTGATGACGGTATCTGTTTCGAAGAGCTGCAACGAAATGCCGATGCGGCTTTGTATTTCGCTAAAGATAAAGGGCGAAATAATTTCCAGTACTATACCGTTGCGCTGAATGCTCAGGTTTCCGAACGTTTTGAATTGGAAAATGCCCTACGCAAGGCGATCCGTGAAGAGCAGTTCGAAGTTTTCTTCCAGCCTCAATATGATCTGGGCAATCGCCGGTTAACTGGCTGTGAGGCGCTGGTACGTTGGAATAATCCTGAACAAGGTCTGATCACTCCGGACAGGTTTATTCCATTGGCGGAAGAAACCGGTTTGATTCTGGAGTTGGGTGACTGGGTGATGCGCGAAGCCTGTCATAAAGGGGTACGCTGGTTAACTCACCATCCTGATCTGACTGTTGCGGTGAATGTTTCGGCTTACCAGTTTAGTCAGGATCTGATCAGTCGGGTGAAGCGGGCACTCGAGTTGAGCGGTTTCCCTGCTCACAATCTGGTGCTGGAAGTGACTGAAAGTACGCTGATGGATGATGCTGAGCAGACTATCGGAATACTGCAGCAGTTACGGGAGTTAGGTATTCGTATCGCTCTGGATGATTTTGGCACCGGTTATTCCAGCCTCGCGTATCTGAAACGTTTCCCGTTGGATAAGTTGAAAATCGATCGTGCCTTCATTGATGGATTACCGGCTGATGGTGAGGATGTTGCTATTACCTCATCGATTATTGATGTTGCCCGTAACCTCAGGCTGATGACAGTTGCAGAGGGAATTGAAACTGAAGATCAGGAGCAGTTCCTGCGCGATATAGGTTGTGATGTAGGTCAGGGCTATCTGATGTCCAAACCGATCAATGCGAGTGAAATGGAGCGGATGTTGGGTCGCGAGCTGCTGTAGCAGCTGGCCCCGGCGATCCGTCGTTTAAAGTTCAGCATCCATGCTGAGGGCTTTCCATCCCTGGTTGATAGAGAGTCTCTCTATCCTTGGCTGATGCAAGAGGCGTTATTCTAGTGATAGCCGTGCGTTGGTTTTATCCGGCAAAAGTTTCAACTAGGCCCTAATTAGCCATTACTTGGTATTAACTTGATACCAGACCGTTATTGACCAGGAAGCCTGCAACACCGGTTAGGAAAATCTGTGATGCCATCGCTGCCAGAATCAAACCTGTGATCTTTGACAGTATGTTCAGCCCAGTGCGCCCCAGCAGCTTCTCCAGCCAGGTTGAGAGGTGCAGCAGCACCAGCAGGCTGATCAGGGCGGAAGCCATCCCCAACAGGCCCCAGGCCATTTCTAAACCGTCCAGTTCAGCACCATATACCAGGATTGCACCTATGGTTGCCGGGCCGATAATGGTCGGAATCGCAAGAGGTACAACCGACACATCATCTCGCTGCTCATGAGGGACATCCGCATGAGAGCGGACACCATCTGATACCAGGCTGATGGCAGACAGAAACAGCAGGATACCCGCACCTACCCTGAATGAATCAAGCGTAATGCCAAGCACTTCAAACAGCGGGGTGCCAAAGAAGAACAGCAATAGTGCGGTACACATCGCTGCGAAAACGGCTCGGTTAGCAATCTTTCGTCGTTGCTGGATGGTTTCGCTACGGGTAAGCGACAAAAACATCGATACCACGAAGAACGGAGCAAATAGAAAGAAGAATTTGAACCAGGTTGAAAACAGCAGGCTCATGGCTTTAGGTATTCCTGAAAATCAGACGTGAAAAGAAGCTTGCAGGCAGTGCTTTTGGCGGGATAACCAGACAAGCGCCAGCGCGGGGTCAGCGCGTGCCGGTATTATAGCGGCACGCGCTGGCAACTGGCATCGAAAATGTCTTTTTTTGACGGCTTATGCTTTTAACTTCTGTGGTTCCGCAGTGGCTGCCCGGTATTGTCCGGGAGATTGCCCCAGTTCTCTGCGGAATGCGCGAAAAAATGCCGTTTCACTCTGATAGCCGAGTTGGTCAGCAATCTGGGCAATCGCCAGATTTGAGGTGGTGAGCCACTGGCAGGCGAGTCGCATACGCCAACGGCTGAGATATTCTCCTGGCGTTGATCCTACAGTATCGCGAAAGTGCTGATTAAAAGCGGTGCGAGACATACCCGCTTCTGCAGCCAGGCCGGTAACACTCCAGTTATGTTCCGGTTGTTGATGGATCGCAATAATGGCACGGGCCAGACGGATATCAGAGAGCCCGGCAATGACGCCAAGTTCCAGCTTCTGATGACCCATCAGATAGCGCAGTACATGGATCAGTAGGATCTCTGCCAGTCGGTTAACGACGGGTGCCTGGCCGCAGCGATGCTGTTGGCTCTCTTGTAACAGTATATTGATCACCGGCTCAAGCTCACAGCGGGCGGGGTCTTGCCGTTCGATCAAGACGGCTGCAGGGAGCAGATCAAATAGCGGGTTAAGATGTTGTGGGCCAAACTCCAGATGGCAGTTAAGCAGTTCAAAATCTGCGGAAGCCTGAGCGATATGCTGATCAGTTGTGTTGCTGATCCATAGCAGATCGCCCGGGTGGATAGGAGTGTGCATCTCGCACGACGTGAAATGGGCCTTTCCCTGTTGAACCAGTGCAATGATAGAGCTGTCCTCACCGGCGGCGTTGAGGTCGGCCAATCGACCAGCAACGATGCGGGTAGCTGCTGGTTTGAACAGTTCGAGTAATGATGACAGGCGATCCATAGAAACTACTTTGTACTAAGTGATAGTTATTTTGCTCTTTATGTGTATCGATAGTACATCTGGCTTAGCTAAATTAACAGCTGTCTTTCCCCCGTATCTCGCACAGGAGTTTGAAAATGACAGTATTAAAGCCTCGCCAGCCGGTACCTGCGCTGTCTGTAGACCTGCTTAACGGCTCTGAATGGAAGCTCTCTGACCAGCAACCGGATAACTTCACCATGGTGGTGTTTTACCGTGGTCTGCACTGCCCTTTGTGCGCCAAGTACATTAAAGAACTCGATAAACTTGCAGGCGACTTTGCAAAAGCGGGTGTATCTGTAGTGGTAACCAGTAGCGATACTGAAGAACGTGCCCGTGAAGCTCAGCAGAGCTGGGAACTGCAGAATATTGAGTTAGGATATGGTGTGACAAAAGAAACCGCGCAGCAGTGGGGACTGCACCGCTCTGCTGGTCGTGGTCTGACATCTATTGGTATTGAAGAGCCAACTGAGTTCAGTGAACCAGGACTGTTCCTTGTGCGTCCGGATGGCACGCTTTACTGGAGCCAGGTTAGCACCATGCCGTTCGCGCGTCCTCATTTTAGGGAGATTCTGGGGGCTCTGGATTTTGTCACAGCAAATGACTATCCGGCACGCGGTGAGTTGGTCTGAAGAGCAAAGCAGTGATGCTGTGAGCGCCAGATCGCTTCACGTTCAGAACAGCGAGCCAACGCTTCTAGTCGTTGTTGCTCGCTGTAGCTCCGCCAGGCAAGAATTTCATCCAGGGTTCTGAAGCACCCCTGACAAACATCCTCATCATCCAGGCAACAACACCTGACACAAGGGTTTTGCTCTGATTGCTTGTATTCCATCCTATTCGCTCAATCCTATGGAGATTAGTACTCCGATAGATTCAGTGTAGCTGAACGCGAGCTGGCTGCAGGGCGAATATCGATATCAGAAATTTAAGGATTTCCGAGACTGAAGTCCCAGAAGTTTGCCTCGATTTTGTGGCCGTCCAGATCATAAACAAAGCAGCCGTAATATGGCTCGCCATAGCAGGGGCGAGGGCCCGGTTCGCCAGCATCAGTGCCACCTTCGGCGATAGCTACCTGATAGAAACGATCAACCTGTTCTTTGCTGGTGGCGATAAAGCTGAAATGGCTACCATTTCCGGTGGTTGCCGGTTGGCCATTAATTGGTTGCTGCAGCCAGAACTCTGGGAATTGTCGGCCAAATGCGATTGCGCCTTCTGCCTGATGCATGACTTTGATCTCAAGTGCGCTGAGGACGCGGCAATAGAAGCGACTGGCTGCTTCAAACTGATTTGTGCCAATAGAAACGTGGGACAAGATACTGGGGATTTCGTTACTCATGCCAAACTCTCCTTGTAAGTTTGATACCAGTCTAGTGGTAGAGGCTGTCAGTATCTGTCAGGAGAGATTATCGAATACGGATAACTTTAGTAATTTGTTCCTATATGAGTACTAGAGAGGGTGTGCGACTCTCTACCTCGCAGGTAGTAGCGCCTGTGTTCGTTGCCGTTATTTTCTTAGATTTTAGGGGGCTTCTAGCCCCCGTTTTTTATCTCGCAGGAAACTCTATTCAGTTGAATTAGTGCCCGTTGGCCGCCAAGCTAAATGACAGGGTGCTGAAATAGTTAATAGTGTCTGCCTTGGTACGCTCAGCACTAACTTCTTTATATTCTATAGCCAGTACATTCAGGCCGTTATTGCGAATCTTAACTGTTGCATAGCCATTGCTGTCGGTGACGGCAGCGATCTTACCACCAAGATTAGTGTGATCGCCGATGATAGCCGTATGGGCCAGAGGTTCGCCATTAAACAGTGCTCGTACCTGCATCACCTCGCCAGCGCTGAGCTGAAAAGGAGAGGTTACCGGGATCAGTGCGAGTTTGATCTCAGCAGGCAGGTCAACCGGACGTGATCCTTTCAGTGCAACGCCGTACTTGATGTATTGGCCAGCACGTTTGGCGTTTTCAACCTGATCCTTTGCTTTGTTGACCCATTTGCCGTTTTTCAGCTGACTCCAATAGCCCTGGCTGAAAACCGCAGTTGCGTAGCTTGCGTCAGTTGGCCAGTCGAACTGAATTTCCGCGCTGTTAAAACGTTGTTCCGGTGTTAGCTGTTTACCGTCAGCTGTGGTGAGGGTCAGGGATTTCAGGTGTTGTTGCTGATAGGCCTCTTCCTCTGCACCATGGCCGTAAACAATGGTGGTTCCGGTGGTTCTGTGTTCAAACCAGATGCCATGCGCGAACAAGGGCAGGCTGATGAGCAGGCCAGTGATTAAAGTAAATACACGTAACATGATTAAACAAACCTCAAATGCATATACAAATATGGAGCGCGGCCATCATAGTCGAAGCCGAACTGGAGATGAAGCGGGGCGGGTGCATGCAACTTTGTGTTGCCGCATTATTGCGCCACACACATCGGTGAGCCACTGACAGGGTCGTTGCTGATGACGGCATCCAGCTCGAATACCTGATGTAGCAATTGTGTGGTCATCACCTGTTGTGGAGCGCCCTCAGCAGCAACTTTGCCATCGCGCAGTACCACCAGATGATCACAGTACCGGCTGGCCTGATTAAGATCGTGCAGTACAACAATCACCGTTTTACCCTGCTGGTGTAACTGACGCATGATAGCCATCAACTCAATCTGGTGAGCGATATCGAGCCAGGCAGTGGGTTCATCTAGCAGGACCAGTTCTGTCTGCTGAGCCAGCACCATCGCAATCCAGGTGCGTTGGCGCTGGCCGCCTGAGAGTTCGCAAACAAATTGATCAGCGAGATCAAGTACGCCTGTCTCAGTCATCGCCTGATCAACTATCTTATGATCCTCTTCTTTCATGGTGCCCCAGCGTGAGATCCACGGCGCCCGTCCGTAACCGACCAACTGTCGTACGGTGATGCCTTCAGGTGTAATCGACGATTGTGGCAGTAACGACATCTGACGTGACAGCTCACGTGGATCGAGCTCCCGAGTATCCTTGCCTTGCAGTAACACGCTGCCATGTTGTTGGTTAATGGTTCGATTCAGGGTTTTCAGCAGAGTCGACTTACCACAGCCGTTCGGTCCCAACAGGGCGGTTACCTGATGCTTAGGAATTGTCAGGTTGAGGCCTTCTAATATTGGCTTGTGACCGTAACTGACAGAGAGTTCTTTCGCTTCCAGATAGCTCATCACCAACCTCGATAGCGGGACAGTAGGAAAAGGAAATAGGGCGCGCCAATCATCGCGGTTATCAGTCCGGCTGGCAGTTCAATTGGTGGCATTAATCCGCGTGCGAGTGTGTCGGCCAGAAGTAGCAGGAGGGCGCCAGTGATCGCGCTATAGGGCAGCAGATACTTGTGCCGGGAACCGACCAGTAAGCGGGCGAGATGTGGGGCTACTAAGCCGATAAAACTGATGGTGCCACAAACCGCGACACTGACTGCAGCGAGCATAACAGAGCAGCTCAGGGCTTGAACTCTGATGCGTTTCACCGAGGTGCCGAGGCTGCTGGCAGCTTCATCCCCCAGGGCCAGGAGGTCAAGGCGGTAAGCGAATGAGAGTGCTAAGGGTAATAGGATAAGCAAGGAGGGTAGTAGCAGATTGATGTGATGCCAGCCACGTCCCCACAGGCTTCCTGTGAGCCATACCAGAGCAGAATTTATCTGCATGGTGTTCAGTGTTAACAGCCAATCAGTTATTGCGCCGAGAAATGTTGCCATTGCGATGCCAACCAGTACCAGTTTGGCGGGTTGGCTTTGTAGCTGACGACCTAACCACCAGATAGCGACAGCGGCGAACAGAGCGCCCGAAATCGCGGCAGGCAGTAGCCAGAGAAAAGATATGGTGGGTAGATAGATCAATAGTGCCGTGGCGGCAAGTCCCGCGCCTTGAGTGATTCCTATAATATCGGGTGAGGCCAGCGGATTTCGGGTGATCGTCTGAAGCATTGCACCAGACAGGCCTAGCCCGGCACCTGCCAAAATCGCCAGTAAAATTCTCGGTACTCGGTACTGACTTAATACCTGCTGGTGGTCACTGCTCTGAAGTTGCTGCCAGTCCAATGCACCCGTCATCAACGCGGCTGCAGCAAGTAGCGGGATCAGTGCAACTGCACAGCAGTGGAATGGCAAGGACCTGCTCAAGCGTGGCTCCTGTTGCTGCGGCATGCCAGCCAGAGGAAAAAAGGTGCTCCGGTTAAGGCTGTGAGGATGCCGACAGGTGTCTCCGCAGGAAAGGCAAGATGCCTGGACAGAGCGTCCGCCCATATCATCAAGGTGGCGCCACCCAATGCGCAGAGAGGCAACAGCAGACGATAGTCCTGTCCGATCAGTTGGCGCATAAGATGTGGCACCATCAGCCCGACAAAGGATACCGGGCCTGCGACCGCAGCAGCAGAAGCGGCTAGCACTATTACCAGAGCGCTTGCTGTAAGTCTTACCTGAGAAGGATTGACCCCCAGCCCCCTGGCGACGTCATCTCCCAGGGCAAGCAGGTTGAAACTATTTGCGGTGACCAATGAGAGCAAGAGTGCAGGCAGTATCCATGGCCAGATCTGGCCGACATGCTGCCAGCCTGTGTCAGCCAATGATCCACTGAGCCAACTGATAATCGCCTGAGCTTGCTCATCCAGTATCAAAGCTGCACGGGTCAGTGCCATAAGAGCAGCACTCACGGCGATACCGGAGAGCAAGGTTCTCATCGGATGAAGCTGGCCCCGCAGACCGCCGCCAAGGAGCATAACCAGAGCACCGGCAAAGGTCGCACCAATTGCAGCGGTTATTACGAGCGGTAGCTGATTGAGGGGTGCAATGATGCCGGTCGTCGCCAGCATGATGGTACAGGCGGCACCAGCGTTGATACCCAGTAATGAAGGGGAGGCCAGCGGATTGCGTGTGATCCCCTGCATCAGAGCGCCTGCTACCGCCAGTGATGCGCCAATCAACGCTGCCAGTATGACTCTCGGTAGTCGGAGGCTGGTGATCAACTGTGCCTGAAGGCTCTGGGCATCATAGATCAGGGCTTCGGTCAGGTGATGCCACTGAAGATTGAAACTGGAAGCACTGATCAGGCCGGATATCGCGCCGAGCGACATCAATGGAAACAGCAACAGGTAAGGAGATAGCTGGCGGGTGTTCATTTACTGCGTCAGCTTTACCAAAGTCTCGCCGATCTGTTCGGCGGTTTGCATCCCTCTGCTGAGTGACCAGACTGCTGGCGATACTTCCCGAATCTGAGTCTTCTGCTCTGCAGACATAAAACGCCACAATGGGTTCTCGCCCCACTGCTCAAGTAGCTCTTTATTGCCGTAGATCCCCAGGAACAACCAGTCCGGGTTTATTTGCAGTAGTTGCTCAAGGCCGATACGAGTGTAGGCTTTATCTGTGTATTGCTGCGCAGCGACGTTGATACCAAGCTCTGCCATCACCCCGGACGCAAATGAAGTGGGGCCGTGAATCGTCATGCCCCGGCTACTGACAATTGCGAACAGCATCTGTTGTTCTGAACGAATATCTGTTTTGAGTTGCTGCATACGGTCGCGATGCTGGTTGATCCGTTGCTGCATCTGTTCGGAACGATCCAGAGCTGTGCCTATCTTGCCGGCAACATTAAGCATTGTTTCATAGCTGGCGCTGCGGCTGGGGAGCAGTAATGTTGGTGCTATCTCGCTTAGCTCGGCATAGATCGCCTGGTGGCGTTCGGTGTCCGCCAGAATCAGATCCGGTTTTAATTGTGAGATCACTTCCAGATTTGGTTGTGAGCGCAGGCCAACCGACTGATATTCTGGGACTTTGTCTAACACTGTTGTCAGCATTCTCTCTGGCTGATTGTCGTCAGCGATGCCTATTGGCAGTACATCAATCGATGTTAGGGCATCTACAAAAGAGTATTCCAGCGCGATTACACGGCCAGGTTTACCACTGATGGCAACCTTGCCCTGGCTATCTTCGATGAGTCGTTCAGCGGCTGCCGGAGCAGACACTAGAGCTGTCGCTAACAGGGCAAAGAGATATCTGATCATAACAGGCTCCGGACAATTTATTGGCGCCAATGTTAATCAGATTGATTCTCAACTTCAATCCGTTTTGCGAAATACTATGTTTACAAGTAGTTCGCCAGTTCGATTAGGTTGCTGTCCGGGTCCCGGAAGTAAACAGAATTGATTGGGCCGCAAGCGCCGGTGCGTTCTACCGGCCCTTCTATGATCTCAATGGCAGCTGCTTGCAGCGCTGAGATTACCTGTGGCAATGGTGTAGCTGTGACCAGGCATAGGTCTGCACTACCAGGCTGTACTGAACCTGCTTTGGGTTCAAATTCACTGCCAGCCTGATGCAGGTTGATCTTTTGTTGGCCGAATTTAAGTGCATAGCGGCCGCCGGCGAAGGTTTCGACCTGCATTCCTAACTGCTGATAGAAGTTCAAACTGTCAGGAATGCTCCGAACTGTCAGTACCAGATGGTCGAGATGCGACAACTCAATCATCAGTTGTCTGATCGCTTATACAACGCTGCGCTCAGGATGCTCCATAGATGTAACAGGCCTGCACCTATCGCCGGGATGATAAGGAAATAGAAAAAATAACCGACCGAGCAGGCGACAAAAAACAGGATCGCTGCAAGAAAGCGTCCCTGAACCAGCTGGCCGAGACCCGGAATAAAAATGCTGCAGATCGCTGCAATTACATTACCTGCACTACCCTGACCTGACATGTGAAGTCCTCTTGATGAATCTCTGTAGTTTCAGTGTAACCTTCAGAGATGAATACTTTGTTGATTATGTGGTGCGTTGCTGATCGAGCTGGTTCAGTACCTTGTGCACCTGGCTGAAGGTTCTGCGCGGAATACCGGGAGCTTCAGCGGAGATACTATCCAGCTCCTGCTGGATCTGTTCAAACTGTGTATTACTGGCCTGTTGTCTGGCAGACAATACTGTAAGTGTTTCCAGCTGGCGTTTCGTTGAGCCATAGCGGGCGCCAACGCTACGATGTTGTTCTGCCCGTTCGGAAAATTTCATAAAGGTTTGCAGGCTGGCCAATACGGCCGCCAGTACGCTGAGAAAGCCGGTCAGTAGTTGTAGTTGAGGATCTTGCTGGCCGTCGTCTGCGAGGCTGGCAAAAACTGAGGTGCTAACCAGAGCGGTCAGTGCGATCACGGGAATCCCCAGCCAGATGTTCAGTTTGCCAAGTCGCTCAGCTTCCTGATAGTGAGCGAACTGGGCTTCCCGGCAGCGCCGTTGCCAGGTCTGGAGTAACTCCGCCTCACCGCTTGTATGCTTTGCTACTTTATCCATATCAGTATCGTGCAACCGTCTTTCCCTTGATTCATAGCAGTGTACCTGCCCGTTTATGCCGGTGGTAGTGACAGATGCGGAAAAGCGCGTATGCTGAAGGAGGACAACCACACAGGGAAAGCACTATGCCGTTCAGCGATGAGATGCTTCAGGAACTTAATGTTCTGAATATGTTTGATCTGGAGAGCACCCAGCAGGGGATAAAGGTTCATTCAGATGCTCGAGATGAGATGATCCTGGCCACCGAGCGCCTGTTTGATAAAGGGTTGGTTACGCAGAAAGATGGCGGCTACCTGACTCCGTTAGGGCGTGACGCAGCCGAAAGTACACAGTTACTGTTGACGATTCTCGGTACTGAAAGTCGTCTGTGATTATGGCAGGAGCCGGGATAACCGGCTCTGCTGATTGATTCAAAACCGGCGGTCAGTTGTTTGCGCTGCCGTCCGCAAAACGAGATTCGATATATTTGTCGTAATCCGGGATATCGTATTTTACTTCGCTGTTAAACAGTGGCGAACTGATCATAAAGTCTGCAGATGTCCGGTTGCAGGCGACTGGTGTATTCCAGGCTGCCGCGACACGTAGCAGGGCTTTTACGTCCGGATCATGGGGCATAGGTTCAAACGGGTCCCAGAAGAAAATCACCATATCCAGTTGCTGTTGCGCCAGCATGGCTCCTATCTGTTGATCCCCGCCTAAGGGGCCGCTGATCATCTTTTCCACCGGATGTTGCAGATGCTTCTCAAGCATGTGGCCGGTGGTACCTGTTGCATACAAGCTGTGCTCGACTAACCGGGTCCGGTGAATAGTGCACCAGGCCATCAGTTCCGATTTCATATTGTCATGGGCAATCAGTGCGATTCGCTTGCTGGCTGCCATAGTAATCGTCTTGTTTTCCATCGCATTCCTCCCTGATCTTGTTATACCAGCTTCCCTCTTCTCTTTCTGCTGGCAGTTGCTTGTCAGTAGTGTCGCCAACAGAAAACGGCAGAAGTGATTTCTGGCATATCTGTTGCTCCTTTCAGACAAGCAGATCTTTTTCTTTCCGCCTGGTTGCGGGGTAGGGGGAGCTTTGCCCAAAGAAATCTTGAGAAATTATATTTTACTTATGAAGCGGCAAAACTTAGCCGTGATTGATCGGTAAGAAGAATGATCCGGCAAAAGGTTGCCTTCACCAGGCAAAAATTAATTTTGATGTGCCGGAAAATGTGTGCCGCATGTGGCATGTTTTTGCCGTAAAATCAGGCACAGAATCGCCGTTGTGGGGGGATCAGTCGGTTCCCCGAGGAGGAATGGAATGTACGTCTCTCACCACACGGCCTGGATGGCGACTCAACAAGTGTCGTACTCACAGGTCAATTACACCACCGCCCAACCCACCCCTGGGTATCTTGTCCCGGTGGCGACTTTTGCCCCGGTCGTGCCTGTGGTGCATCACTACCATGCTGGTGGTAGCCCCGGTGATGCACTTTATGCTGACGGTTTACAGGAAGTGAACAGCTATACCGACCAGATGCTGGACGATAAGCAGCAGAAGCTGGGCGATTACATGAACAGTATGGTGGCCTATAACAACGACTTCCCTGATGTAGAGGGCGTCGACTTTGATCTTGACCAGTTGCTGGACAACATCGCTGAAGGTAAACCGGTTGCTCAGCTTGCGAACGGTGAAGAGCACCCACAGGCGGATATGATCGAGCAGTACTATGGCGAAAACTCCCATATTCTGAACCCGATGGCGACCTCGCGTGCAGCGGTAGAGAACTTCCCTGAGTCATTACCAGAGTGGATGAATATGAAAGGGCTTGAGATGTCGAGCCTTGGCAAACTGACTTATGCCAGCGAGATGTGGAACGCTGCAGAAGAAGGGCAGGATGCAATAGTCGCAGACAGCAGTGAAGAGGTTCAGACACCTGCGGACGATTCGATGCAGCAGTTGGCCAGCCAGATTCTGGATTCATATCAGCGCCGGATGCAGGCTGAACTGTCTGACCGCTGGGGACAGTACACTGATAGCCGTGATGATCTGAATGATAAGTTCAGCGAAGCTTTTGAATTCTCCGAGGACTCACCAGAAATCTCTCTGCAGGATATGGTTCAGAACTACCTCAACGGTGATCCGCTGACGATGATGGCTGACGGCTCTGAACATCCGGATACTGAAGCGCTGCAGCAATTCTGGGCTGAGAACAAGCCACAGATTGAGCAGATGATGGCGAGCGAAGAGGCTTATCAGGATCAGCCTTCAGTAATTCAGGACTGGTTAGCTCAGAATGATATTGAGCTGGATGACTGGATTATGGATCAGTTGGATCTGCCAGCGGTCGCTTGATGACGATGGTGAACAAGTTCTGACATAGAGTCGAACTTGTTCACATCTTTCTTTTGAATGCCCTTGGTTAAGTACTAGTAGATATCCCCTATGCATCTAGTACTTTGTGCTTAGGGCATTTTTTTGATCTGAATTAATGTTTCAGAACTCTCTCCCGTGTTTCTATTGATCGCTTAGTCGTTAGAAATCTGCTGTCAGAACGTTTGAATTCAGGCTGTGAGCACTGTTCATCGCTTAGTAACGTATCTATGGGTTTTTTACATCAAAATAATAAAAAAACTAAAAATCAGTGAGTTATTTGGTTTTATTGCTTGGGGTGAGTAGTTCTTTACGGAATTCTCGGTTGTTTAAGTAACCTCCTTATCCGCTGGTTTTGTTTGAATTGTAAGTCCCTCTTCGGTCTTGGGGCTTGCGGCAAGGAGCAATGGGCGATGAAGAATAACCAGCCTGTAACGGGCGTTGAGAGAAAACTAAGCGATTCAGCGAATATCCTTTCTACTACTACTCCGAAGGGCGCGATTAGCTACGTTAACGCGGACTTCATCCAGATTTCAGGATTTGTCGTTGATGAGCTGTATCACCGAAACCACAATATAGTACGCCACCCAGATATGCCGCCAGCGGCTTTTGAAACCTTATGGAAAACGGTAAAGGCCGGTGATTCATGGATGGGGGTGGTCAAGAACCGTTGCAAGAATGGTGACCACTACTGGGTGGATGCCTTTGTTACACCCATCCATAAGAATGGTGCGATCACAGAAATTCAATCGGTCAGGCGGAAAGCCTCTGATGAAGTGATTTCGCGCGCAGAGTCACTCTATCATCAGATCAATCGGGGAAAAGGTCAGCAAAAGCTAAAAGACTCTTTTAGTCTGACTAGCCGCTTATTGTTGGCTTTATGGGCCGTTGTGGCGCTGGTGACTTTGGGATGTTTTGGCAGCGGTATTTTTCATCAGGTTACGGATATGATCCCGCTGCTGTTGGTGGGCGGGTTTGGTTCGATAGTGATCGGGGGACTGTTATCACCATTGCGTACATTGGTTCGGCACGCTAAAGAGGTGTATCACGATCCGGTTGGTCGCTATGTTTATACCGGTCGGCGGGATGATATTGCCAGCCTGCAGTTGGCGCTAAAGCATCTGGAGTCAGAGAGTGCAGCCATTATTGGGCGAATCAATGATTCCTCCCAAGCGCTGACAGGCGATGCTTCCAGTCTGGCAAACCATGCCGAAACTACTAACAGTCATGTCAGTATGCAGTTTGCTGAGACCGACCAGGTTGCGGCTGCGATGACAGAGATGTCGGCCAGTGTGCAGGAAGTGGCTAATCACGCTGCGGAGACTGCGCGTGCTGCCAGCGCTGCCCATACTGAGTCCCGTCAGGGAGTTGAACGTGTTGAACAAACATTAGTAAATCTGGATCGGTTGCAATCTTCTATCAGTACGGCTGCTGGCAGAGTTGATTCACTGGCGCAGGATGCCGGCAGTATTGCCAGTATTGTGCAGGCGATTAACGACATCGCGGAGCAAACAAATCTACTGGCATTGAATGCTGCTATTGAGGCTGCGCGGGCGGGTGAGCAGGGCAGAGGCTTCTCGGTGGTAGCTGACGAAGTTCGCGCCCTTTCGCTACGAACCCGCAGTGCAACCGGGGAGATCAATCAGATCATCTCAGATCTTAACAGTCAGGTATCGGGCACCAGTGACACTATGCGGGAAAGCTTAGAGCAGGCGACGTCAACTCTGGACGAGGTCAGAGCTGCGATCTCGACACTTGGCGGTATCGGCGGCGCGGTTCAGTCAATTCACGATATGAACCTGCAGGTGGCCAGTGCTGTTGAGCAGCAAAGTTGTGTTGCTGATGATATCAGCCGCAGCATCAATGCGATCCGGCAATATTCCGAGCAGACCCTGAAGGGCTCAGAGCAAAGCGAGCAGTCCAGCCAGTCGTTACATGGCCAGGTGCAGAATCTGGAGACGCTTTCACAACAGTTCTGGCGTCAGCGCCGTCCAGCTTAGGTTTCATAGCAGACCCGGTTGCGACCGGTCTGTTTCGCTCTGTATAGCAGCTGGTCGGCACGGTCGATCAGCTGCTTTATATTTTCATCATCATTCTGGAGGGTTGCCACGCCAGCGCTGGTGGTGATCTGAATCATTTGCTGTTTATAGGGAATACTAAGCTGTTCGGTGGTACGTTTTATCCGCTCTGCTATCTGTTTCGTTGTACCTGTATCGCTGTCGACCAGCACTGCAATAAACTCCTCTCCGCCCCAGCGGGCGAGGATATCGTTCTGGCGAATACTGCGTCTCATAGTGGCGGAAAACTGCTTTAGTGCCTCATCGCCACCTGAATGACCAAAACAGTCATTAACCTGCTTGAAGTGGTCGAGGTCAAACATAATGACGGCCATGCCTAGCCCGTTGCGGCGATGACGTTCAAACTCTCTCTCCGCCAGTTGAAGAAAGTGGCGCCGGGTTGATATCTGAGTCAGTTCATCTGTAGTCGCGAGCTTATACATCTGCTGGGCATGCAGGTTCTGGCTGTCTGACCAGAATTTGATACCACAGGCGATGAGCACGTAGCCCAGTACTTTAAACAGGTCTTCACAAACCGCAGTGATAAAAAGTGGCTGCTTGTAGAGTTCATCAAGGGTGTCGGTGAGAATTGCATAGAACAGCAGGAAGAAGCCGGTGTAGAGGGTCTGAAAGACTTTCGGCTGGTGACGCAGTGTCTGAAGGAAGCCGATTATAAAAACCAGTGCTAACGCGATTGCGCCTTCGGATACAAAACTGTACCAGTCGGTAGAGGCGGTTCGTTCCAGATATAGCTGATGTAGAACGATGGTCAAAAGTGCCGCGCCAAGCGGCCAGATTTGTACCCGACTGATTACACGTTTTGGCACTGGTTACCGGCTCCAGTCTGATTTGTCTCCCTTTATTTTGGACCTGATTGGCGAAATAGAAACATTTCTCCAGTCAATAGTTCGTTACTCTCCTGCCGTAAAGGGAATCTTTCTTGTTCTATCAGCGATAAGCCCGCAGCTTCCGCTTGTTCGACAAGCCGCTGCGGGTGGTGGCGAAAACGGCCTGATTCGGAGAGCAGCGGTTCAGTCCGATCTAACTGTTGTTCGATAGTGAGTGCAAAGATGCCGTCGCTTTCAAGCCAGTAGGAAACCCGCTCAAAGACGGGCTCTAGGTCGCCGATATAGATAAGTACGTCAGCTGCGACAATCAGATCAGCTTGCCCTACAGGCAACTGTGCCTCCAGCAGGTCACCCTGGATCAGCTGGCTGTAACAGTTCTTTTTGGCTGCCAGTTGTAGCATCTGATCAGACAGATCCAGTCCGGTGATCTGCCCGGGTTTTAGAGGCTGTAAAGCTTCTCCCATCAAGCCAGTACCACAGCCCAGATCGTAAACGACTTTAGGGGAGTCACAGAACTGTTGTAGCCTTTTGGCCAGTCGGGTTGGAGCATCATAGCCAAGGGTACCGACCAAACGCTGCTCAAACTGGGAGGCATTCTGGTCATAAAGTGAGGTGACGTATGCTGCTGGTGCCCGTTCAGTCGCAATGCCTTCTGCTGCTGCCATCATATGGCGTGCGGTCTGATTGTCCGGTTCCAGTTGCAGTACCTGCTGATACAAAGGAAGTGCTGCGTCCGGAGTATGCTCTTCGGCGACATAATCCGCTAAAGCGACTATAAGATCGGCAGGTAAGCTTTGCTGCTCAATAAAGGACAACAACAAGGTATGCTGGCTATTAAGTAACCATAACAAGGTTTGTTCACGTAACCAGTCGAGATTACGCGCCGGATCAGGGATTTTGTCGAGTACCTGCTGTGCCTGCTGCAGTTGCTGTTGTTGGCGTAATGCAACTGCCAGTCCTATGACCGAGTCGAGAGCAGTGTTGTCATGTGTTAGCACTTGCTGGTGGTAGCGTGCCATTTCTGGCCACTGGCGCAGCGATTCGCAAATATTCGCTGCGTTACTGAGAAATGCCGGGTCTGTTGGCGTGATCGCGAGCGCCCGTTGAATCATCTGATCGGCCTCAGTTAGCTGACCAAGTTGCTGTAGCGTCAGTGCATAGTTGCTGTATGCCTGAGCTTTCTGTGCGGCAGCAGCGTTTAACTTGATCGCTTCGCTGAATAGCTCTGCAGAAGCTTTGAGCTGTTGATCCCGCATATGAACAACGGCATAGAGATGACAGGCATTGAAGTCAGTTGGGGCCTGATGTCTGAGTTTGCGGCAGATCGCTTTTGCCTGGGCGAACTTTTGCTGCTGTAGCAGGGTAACGGCTTTATTCAGAAGTTGTTGGGTATTCATCGTATTCAACGGCAGGTAGAACAGTCAGGGGCCATTATATCAGCTTATCCTTCCTGCCCCTGATCCAATTCCAACAGCAGTTCCTGAAGTTGCTGAGGATAATCTCCTGCTTCTTGCCAGAGTCCTCGCTGGCAGGCCTCCAGCATTCGCTCGGCCATCTCTTCGAGTGCTGCCGGGTTGTTCTGCTCAAGGAACTGGCGGTTTTCCGGGTCGAAGATCAGGGCGTCTGATACCTGTTGATACTGGTAGTCAGCGATCAGGTCAGTGGTAGCGCCATAGGCGAACATGTAATCGATGCTCGCTGCCATCTCAAATGCCCCTTTATAGCCGTGACGGCGCATTGCCCCTATCCACTTCGGATTGAGTACCCGGCTGCGGATCACCCGGTTCAGTTCCTCATTCAGGGTGCGGATTTTCGGTGCTGCAGGATTGGAATGATCAGAATGGTAGATTGCCGGAAGCTCACCCTTGAGCACCCGAACAGCGTTGCTCATGCCGCCCTGGAACTGGTAGTAGTCGTCAGAATCGAGCAGGTCATGCTCGCGGTTATCCTGATTTTGTACCACTGCATCCAGTTGACTCAGTTGGTGGCTGAGGGCGTCCCGGGCTTGCTCTCCCATCTGTTGCTGGCTGTAGGCATAGCCGCCCCAGTTCAAATAGGCATCGGCAAGATCTGCCGCGTTTTCCCAGCAGCGTTCATCGATCAGTCCCTGCAGTCCTGCGCCATAAGCACCTGGCTTGGAGCCAAATACCCTGAAGGCCGCCTGACGATGTGCTTCAGAATTATCCAGCCCGGATTCAAGCAGTTGTTGCTGGCGCTGTTCAATATGCTGACGGATCAGATTGCTGTCGCCGGGTTCATCCAGAGTTGCCAGCTTTTGCACTGCTGCGTCATACAGTCGGATCACATTTGGAAAAGCGTCGCGGAAGAAGCCTGATACGCGCAGGGTAACGTCGATGCGGGGGCGTCCCAGCTGGAAAGCCGGAATCACTTCAAAGTCCACCACTCGCTGTGAGCCAGCGGCCCAGACGGGTTTGACACCCATCAGCGCAAAGGCCTGAGCGATATCGTCGCCGCCGGTGCGCATTGTCGCTGTTCCCCAGACGGACAAGCCTAGTTGTTTCGGGTAGTCGCCATGTTCCTGCAGATGGCGCATTACCAGTTGTTCGGCCGATGCCTGACCCAGTTGCCAGGCACCTTTTGATGGAATCGCACGGCTATCCAGCGAGAAAAAGTTACGCCCGGTTGGCAAAGTGTCGAGTCGGCCACGAGTCGGTGCACCACTTGGACCGGGTGCGACAAAACCACCTTGCAGGGCATTTATGATCGAGCCAATCTCTAGTGTCGCGCTTTGCTCTAATGCAGGTAGTAGTATCTCTCTTAGCTGTTGTAGCAGCTGCGAAGTAGCAGGGTAGTCAGCAACCGGTAGCGGTCGCTGCTGGTCTTCCAGCAGGAATTGTCGGAACAGATCTGTCGCCAGCAGTTCAAGCCTTTCGCGGCAATCGTGCAGGCTGCGCCAGGGTTGTGAAGAAAGCGCTGCCAGTGCTGCCGGATGGTTTCCGTGCCAGTCACTGTTATCTGCGGCAAGTGGATCAAACAGAGAGCCATCGCTATCGACAAGGTTCAGGTCAGCCGCCAGATTATGCAGCACACCGTTATCGGCCGCGCGCTCTCCGCGAGGCAGGCGCACCAGTGCAACCAGAGTATCGAGTAGTTCCTGATGTTGCGGCAGTTTACCCAGTTGATGGAGTCCGTTACGAATCTGGGACTCTTTGATCTCACACAGATAGCCGTCCAGTTCGCTGATTACGGCATCATCATCTTCAGGGTTGTCCGGCTGCAGCTCGGCCAATAGCTCTTCACTTCTGGCCAGCTGCAGAATCTGATTACGCAGTAGCTCTTCGCGGCGCGGGTCCATCCCCATCGCCTGATAATATTCATCTACCAGTTGTTCGAGCTCGGCCAGTGCTCCATAGGTTTCTGCCCGGCTCATGGGGGGCATCAGGTGGTCGATAATCACCGCCTGAGTTCGGCGTTTCGCCTGTGAGCCTTCGCCCGGGTCGTTGACGATAAACGGATAGATATGCGGCATCGGGCCGAGCGCGATATCGGGCCAGCACTGTTCAGACAATGCAGTGCCTTTCCCCGGTAGCCACTCCAGATTGCCATGTTTGCCTACATGAATCACCGCCGCAACCTGATAGCAGTGGCGCAGCCAAAAATAAAATGCCAGGTAACTATGGGGGGGAATCAGATCCGGATCGTGGTAGTTGGCGACCAGATCGATATTAAAACCACGTGCTGGTTGGATGCCGACAAAGGTTTCACCAAGCCGGATACCTGCCAGCATCAGGCGGCCGTTTCGATACTTCGGATCATTCTCCGCAGGTCCCCAGCGTTCCAGTACCTGTTGCTGACACTCCGCTGGCAGCTGACTGAAGTGATACTGGTACTCATGGATATCGATACTCTGCCAACACTGGCGGCTGTGCAGTGATTCGGGATTATTGGTGATCGCCCCGAGAAGCTCTTCTATCAGGCCGTTACCATCGGATGGCAGCTGCTCTACCGGATAGCCGTGCTCTTGCAGCGCTTGCAGAATATGCAGCGCTGAGTCAGGGGTGTCCAGGCCGACACCGTTGCCGATTCGGCCATCTTTGGTGGGGTAGTTCGCCAGGATAACTGCGATACGTTTATCGCTGTTAGCTTTGCGTCCCAACTCGGCCCAGCGTCTTGTCAGTTGTGCGACAAATGCTGTCCGCTCCGGATGTAGCTGATAACGGATGACGTCTAGCTGACAACGATCGCTACGACGGCTCAAGGCCTTAAAACCAATTGCCCGACTGATGATACGCCCATCCATCTCCGGAAGGGCGATCTGCATCGCGATATCACGACTGCGCAGGCCTTGGGTTTGCTCCTGCCAATCTTCCCGGTTACTGCTTGAAATGATCAATTGCAGAATAGGGAGGTTGGCGCTGATCCCGGATACGAACTGAGTGGGTTGTGAACTCAGTTGAGTGGGTGGTGTGGTATTGATCGCAAAACCGGTGGTGTTGAGGATTACACTGACCTCAGCACGCTCGCAGAGCAGGTTCAGGGTTTCCACGCACACCGATTCCTTAAGTGAGCTGACTACCAGAGGTAAAGGGTTGAGTCCGCTCTGCTGCAGTTGATCAATCAGTTGGTCAAAGAGTGTTAGGTTGCCACTTTGAAGATGGCTGCGATAGAAAACCAATAGTGCGACCGGTTGCTCCGGCTGCCAGCGCTGTTGCCACTCTTCCAAAGTGCTTTCGATAGTGGAGGGGTGGTAGATCAGGCATCTTGGTAGTGGCTTGGGTTCCAGCCACTCAGGTCCTTTGCCGAAAAAAGTGCTACTCAGGTAGTTAAGCAGTTGTCGGTCGTTTACTGGTCCGCCTTCGCGCAGGTAGCGCCAGATGCGCTGGCAGACCTCGGCAGGTTCGGTGCTGCTGTCGATCAGCTCGGGGTCTGGCGTATCATCGCCCGGTACCACGACCAGTCGTTTGCCTGTTTGTGTTGCCCATTGCTGCAACTGTTCCAGACCGTACTGCCAGTAGCCAGCTCCGCCCAGCAGTGACAGGACGACGACTTCACAGTGCTCAATAACACGATGGAAGTAGAGATCGGTGGCGGCTGGTTGCGTCAGGTGCATCCAGTTCGCCAGCCGGATAGATGGCAGCTCTTGTTCGGCTTGATCGATTGCATCGGCCAGTGCGCCCAGCAGGCTGTCTGCTGCGGCAAGGATCACCAGTTCAGCAGGGTCCTGCTGCAGATCGATGATCCCCTCTTCATCAACAAAACCACCGGGTTGAGCTGCCAGCAGATGCATCTGCGATCAGACCTCTGCCTGTTTAAGCTGAGCGGTCAGCTCTGCCTGATTAAGATCGCGGCCGATCACAACCAGCTGGGTCAGACGAGTCTCTTCTGGCTGCCACGGACGATCGAAGTACTGGTCGATACGTGCACCGACACCCTGCAATACCTGACGCATTGGCTTGCCGGAAAGAGCAGCAAAACCCTTAACGCGGAAGATATTGTTCTGTTCGATCATTGTTGTCAGTTGATCTCTCAGCGCCGCACCATCCACTTCGTTCAGGGTGATGACAAAGGAGCTGAAGTGATCATGAGCGTGATCGTGCTCTTCACCATGATGATGGTGGTGATCGTGATGGGTGTGGATTGCTTCGATACGGTCTTCAGTCGCAGCTTCAATACCGGTCAGCAATTGGATATCTACTTCGCCGTTTTCGATATACAGCGTTTTCACCGCGTCTGGAACACGCTGTTTAACGGTGCCTTCAACCTGTTGGCGGGTGGCGTCGGCCAGCATATCGTTTTTGGTGACAACAACCAGGTCTGCGGCACTTAGCTGGTCTTCCAGCAGTTCCTGCAGGGTAGGGTCGTGATCCAGGCTTTCGTCTGCCAGACGCTGTTGCTGGACCTGATCAGGGTTGTTGGCAAAGCGGCCATCGGCAACCGCCGGGCCATCGATCACAGTTACAACCGCATCAACTGTGCAGTGTTGTTTGATGTTTGGCCAGTTAAACGCCTGAACTAAGGGTTTTGGCAGTGCCAGACCGGAGGTCTCGATCAGGATGTGATCGATCTCGTCACGACGCTCTACCAGCTGTTCCATAACCGGCAGAAACTCTTCCTGCACGGTGCAGCAGATGCAGCCATTTGCCAGTTCATAGATGCCGTTTTCGCTGCTGTTTGTTGTTTCTTCTTCAGGGCATTCCAACGGGCAGTTACGTAGCAATTCAGCATCGATATCAACCGCGCCAAACTCGTTAACGATGACGGCGATACGTTTGCCGTTTGCCTGGCGCAGGACGTTAGAGAGCAGGGTGGTCTTACCGCTGCCCAGAAAACCGGTTACTACGGTCGTTGGGATCTTATTCAGTTGCATTGTCTGTTGCGTCCTTCGCTGCTTTTTTGCCTCGTGGTCTGAAAATATGAGGCTGCTGTTCGTCGTATAGATAGGATGTGTCGAAATCGTCGCGTCCGAGTACGTCGCCAACCAGAATCAGTGCAGTGCGGCTAAGCCCAGCTTCCCTGACTTTGGTGACTATATTACTCAGGGTGCCATGAATCTGCTGTGCATCCGGCCATCCGGTGCGATAGCAGACAGCAACCGGGCAATCCTCACCATAATGAGGGATCAGGTCATCAACGATCTTATGAATGCGGGTAATGCCCAGATGTATCGCCAGCGTTGCACGATGACTGGCCAATGATGGCAGGTCTTCGCCTTCTGGCATTGGTGTTTTACCGGCATAGCGGGTCAGGATCACTGTTTGTGAATAACCTGGCAGTGTCAGTTCTTTACCCAAGGCTGCAGCAGAGGCTGCAGTTGCGGTCACGCCGGGGATAACTTCAAAGTCGATATCCAGTGCTTTCAATCGTCTGATCTGCTCGCCTATAGCGCCATAAAGACCCGGGTCTCCGGAATGAACACGGGCGACGTCCTGGCCATTTTTATGGGCTTCTTCAATGCGTTCGATGATCTGATCAAGATGCATCTCTGCCGTATTGTGGATCTCTGCATCACTGCGTCGTTCCGCCAGTACAGCCTCAGGTACCAGTGATCCTGCGTAGAGAATCACCGGGCACTGACGGATCAGGCGCTGACCTTTCACGGTGATCAGCTCTGGGTCGCCCGGACCAGCGCCTATGAAATAGACGGTCATTGTGCTGACTCCATCTTCTTCTGGTAGCCGCGTGGCGTGTAGAGCCAGCTGCGTTTTCCGGTGTCGATGTGACGAGTATTGCTGCTGCCGACCTGAACTAGCGTCAGCATATCTACCTGATCTGCGGTCAGGTCGCCAAGGCGGATAATTTCGACCTGTTCGCCTTCGCGGGTCAGGTTGCGGCCTAGGACGACCGGAGTATCAGCGCTACGGTGCAGCAGCAGGATATCGCGTGCTTTTTCCAGCTGCCAACGACGTTTCATCGATACCGGGTTGTAGAAGGACACAACAAAGTCTCCCAGTGCTGCGGCTTCAACGCGGCGTTCAATGACCTCCCATGGCGTCAGCAGATCAGACAGAGAAATGGCGCAGAAATCATGGCCAAGGGTCGCACCGATACGGGCGGCGGCGGCCTGCATTGCACTGATGCCAGGGATCACCTGAATATCGACATCAAGCCATTGTGGGCGTTCTTCCAGACCTTGTAGCTGGCGGTCAAGTAGCTCAAACACCAATGTCGCCATGGCAAAGATACCGATGTCACCACTGGAGATAAGCGCCGTGCTTTTACCGGATGCAGCCAGATCAAGCGCCAGTCGGGCGCGTTCAATCTCTTCACCCAGCGGACGGTCATGGCGTGTTTTACCATCACAGAGCTCACCGAGCAGATCCAGATAGAGGCCATAGGCGACCAGATCAGTACTGGCTTCAATCGCAGTTGCGGCCATCGGAGATAGCAGGTCCAGATCACCCGGTCCGGTGCCGAGCACAAATAATTTAGTCATATAATCCAGTCTAATGGCGGTTCTATATCGGCTGCTGCAGAGCTGGCTCTGGTCTGGCCGCTCTCTTCTGCTGCAGGATAACTGCGGGCGATCGCGCAGGTCGCCCGCTTCGTTTTCTGTTTATTCATTACCAGTTCGGCAGCCTGTCCGGTTTGTTGCTGACAGGCAAAGAGCGCTGCCGATTCAGCAACGCCATAAACACCAACGGTTTTGAAAATGTAATCGGAATGGGTGCTGAGCTGGTTTTCAACCGTGCGAAGGCTGGCCGCATCATAGGTCAGAAACGGGAGTTCCAGTCGGCGTGCCAGTTCCTGTAGCCCTACTTCATCGGCTTTGATGTCGATACTGGTCAATGCGGTAATTTGTTCAGGCTGTAGATTGTTCTGCTCCAACGAGAGCTGATACAGCTGTTCCAGTTCGTCGACCGGACAGTTTCGTTCGCAGCCCATGCCGACACAGTACTCAGGGTTGAGGTATGGCTGGGCTGTGGTCATCACCAGTTGGGATTCCAGCAATGCTGAAACCTCAGATGCCCATTGATTAGCTCCGCCCTCATGCCCTGACAACAGAGGAATGACGAATTTACCCTGCTCATCCAGTACCAGTACCGCCGGGTCGCGGTGCTTATTTTCCAGCACTGGTGCCAGTGTGCGTACAGCGATACCTGTAGCGCAGATCATGACCAATCGATGCCCCTGCATAAACCGGCTTTGGACGGTGACAGAGAAGGGTTTAGGGTTGGCCAGTAGTTGGCTGTCGGGTAATAGCGCCTGTAATTTCCGGCCCAATACCCTGCCTGCATCAGTCAGTGAAACGATGGTAATCAACTGGCGCTGGCTCCGGAGATCAGTAGTAGTGAAAAGTAGGGGCCTTTGTCACTGGTTAGTAGGTCCAGATCGGTAATGACCTTCTGATTTTCACGCGTGGCATACTCAATATAAGTCGCGTCTTCATAGCGACCGGCGTCACGCAGTAACTGCAATAATTGAGCACGGTTTGGCCCTGCTTTGAGGATCACCACGCTATCGTGTTTGTTCAGCGCTTCAAGTATCTGTTCATCGCTGCTACGGGCGCTGATGATCGCTAACTGGCTGTCGAGCTGTGCCAATGGTTGCAGGGCGACGGCTGCCGCCGCGTTGACCGAACTGATGCCGGGTACTACCTCACAGGGCAAATCATGCAAACGTTCCAGCAAGTAGTTGAAGGAGCCGAACAGCAATGGATCGCCTTCGCAAAGGAAGACGACCTTTTCACCGGCCTCAACGCGCTGACGAATCTGCTCGGCAGCGGCATCATAGGCCCGGTTTGCATCATCGCGTTCTATCTTCATTGGCATCGGAATTGTGATGCGTGGGGTATGCTGGCAGACCGCCAGTGCCATTGCCGCGATATTGGCAGCTTGTGATTCACCCAGGCCATTGACGAGGTAAGCGATACAGTCGGCTTCGACAATCAGCCGGAAAGCTTTCATCGTTAGTAGTTCAGGATCGCCCGGACCTACGCCGATACCAAAAAAAATGCCGCTGTCCATGTCAGACATGCGCTGCTCCTTTGCTGAGTTTCATCAGTCGTACTGGCAGTTGCGGGCGCATCAGTAACTGTCCCGCCAGACGATCTTCCCGCGATACCGCAATATCGAGCCACTCAAGTTGGTTGCCAGGCTGTGCCGCCAGCGGTGCCGTCAGTTGCTGTAGTCCGAGCTTACTGTTCTCTGTGACGGCCGTGGCCACCATGACACCACCGGACTTTAACTGCTGCCAGCAGTGCTGAAAAATCTCTTTCATTTCACCACCACTTCCACCGATGAATATTCGGTCTGGCGCAGGAAGATCAGCCAGTGCAGCTGGAGCTCGGCCAGTGATGACATTGAGGTTAGCATCGACACCGAAACGGTCGCGATTGTGTTCTAAGTGTTCGATACGGCCATTATGGTGTTCAATCGCGTAAATCTGTGCGCCGGGAGTCCAGCGTGCCCATTCAATCGCTACGCCGCCACAGCCTGCGCCTATATCCCAACCTATTTCGCCTGCGGCTGGCTGCAACAGTGACAACACCTGTAGTCGTACTTCGCGTTTAGTCAGCAGGCCACGGCCGGTATCGCCGTCAGTTGAAAAGTGATGATCGGGAATGCCAGGGAATTCAGGTAACACTCCACCACGGCCCCGGCAGTCGATTAAAGTTACATGAAGCGGGTCAACATCCATTGGCTCAGCAATATCGATCGCGCGATGGTGCGTGATCTTCTGATTGGGATATCCGAGGCGTTCGCAGACAATTAATGTGCTTTGTTCAAAGCCTGATTGCAGCAGTTCCGCCGCCAGCAGATGTGGCTGGCTTTGAGAGTCGGTCAGGACTGCATAGCGTTGGTGGTTGCCCAGTTTACTGCGTAATCTGCGTTTGGGACGACCATGCAGGCTAACGACTGTCAGGTCCTGTAGCGCCCAGCCAACCGAGTGACAGGCAGCCTGAATGCTCGAGACATTGGCATGAAAACGGATATCAGCCTCACTAAAGTTGCGCTGAATCCAGCTACCTATGCCGTAGAAAAGAGGATCGCCGGAGGCCAGTAATACCAGGCGTTGGTCACTTTGTTCAAATGGCTGCAACCACTGCTTCAGTTCACTGAGAGTGGGTAGCTGTTTGTGTTGAGCATTACCGGGCAATGAGGCAACTGTCTCTAGTTGACGGTCGGCTCCTATCAGCCAGTGAGCCTCAGTAATTGCACGGCTTGCCTCTGGTGTCAGGGTAGCCTGTTCACCCACTCCGATACCGATAACATCTAGCTGCATCAGTACCTTTCTCCCAGATTGATCCGCATCATCGCGTTGCAAGCCGCTGCTGCCAGTGCGCTACCGCCCCAGCGTCCTGCGACCGTAATGCACTCAATCCCCAGATCCTGATAATGCTGCCAGAGGGCTTGTTTCGATTCTGCGGCGCCAACAAATCCGACCGGAATACCGATTACTACTGCTGGTTTAGCTGCACCTTCTGAGATCATCTCCAGCAGACGGAATAGGGCGGTGGGAGCATTGCCAATAACCACCACGGCTCCATCAAGCAGGGGAGCCCATTTATGTAGGGCGGCCATGGTACGGGTTTCGCCCCTCTGTCGGGCGAGTGCCGGAATTTCAGGGTCGTTCAAAAAACAATGTGCCTGACCCGGTTGTAGCATCCGTTTGGTCAGGCCATGGCGAACCATCTCAACATCACAGAGGATAGGTGCATTGTCACGTAAAGCATCACAGCCTGCTGATACTGCATTTGCACTGATCAGCGTCTGGCCGGCCAGCGCCGGTTCGCCAAGACTGTGCACCAGCCGCATCACGATCTGTTGTTGCTCCGTATCAAAGCCTGACAGGTCGGCCAGCTCTCTGATCTGGCGAAAGCTTTCCTGCTCAATGGCGATCGGATCTGGCTGATAATTAAACTGAAGCATCTCGCGGATGAACCTTATGTTGTCAGCTAAGCTCTGGTTTCAAGTAACGGTGGCAATACTCCGTTGCCTGTTCGATAGTCGTGAAACAATCATCTGCTACCGAGTGCTCGGGACGTTGCTGTAATAATACCGGGATATTGAGTTCAGCCGCCGCCTTAAGTTTGGCAGCAGTGGCTGCTCCGCCGCTGTTCTTACTGATCAGCAGGTCGATATTGTACTGCTGCAGCAGGGATTTTTCGTCGGCAAGATTATAGGGCCCGATCGCCTGAATCAACGTGATATTTTTTGACGGTTGTATGAGTGCATCTAATGCACTGCGAATGAGCCAGTGCTGGTGGTCAGGACGGTCATGCAGATGGTTCAGCGGGGTTTGGCCAAAGGTAAAGAACGGTCGTTGATAGTGGGCAAGTTTGGCCAGTAGGTCCGGCCAGTCCTTGAAACTAATCCAGTTGTCTTCTGAACCCGGTTGCCAGGCCGGTCGCTGGTAGCGCAGGCAGGGTAACTGCAGATGACGGCTGGCGGTGACGGCTGACTGTGAAATACGTTGTGCGTAAGGATGGCTGCAGTCCAATAACAGCTTTATATTCTGATGTCGGATAAAAGCCTCCAGGCCACTGACACTGCAGCTGGCAAAACGGCTAAACCCACCACAGATCACTTCACAAGGCAGTTCCGGCTGTCGCAGCAGTCCGGCGATGCTATAGATCACCTGATAACCGCTGTTGTGAAGCTGGCAGGCGATTTTCTTTGCATCACCGGTCCCACCCAGTAAAAGGATACTCATCACTCAGCTCCTGCCGCTGGAAGATCTGTTTGGTACTGGCCAACCAGCTTGCCCTGCCGGTCGATGGCGCAGATCTCTACAGTATGACAGTGCGTCAGCCATTTCGCGCATTGCACCGCTGCTTGCTGACAGACTCGGTCTGCCAACGGGAGTTGATGCTGCTGACAGAGTTTCAGTGCTTCAATACTGGTATTGGCGTGACGAATCTGTTGTTGGATCTCTTCACTTGCGCCTATGTATGCAGCTTGCTCCGCAATAAAAGCCAGATTGATTGACGATTTGCTGCTATGCAGATCGAGATGGCCTTCTGCTAATTTACTAATCTTGCCAAAGCCGCCAGCAAAAGTTACATGATCAACTGGATTACGTTTTAGATGTTTGAGGGTGGCCCCGGCAAAGTCTCCCATCTCGATCAGTGCCATCTCCGGTAGTTGCGGATAGCGCGAGCGAATGTAGTTCTCACTGAGATTGCCGGTGGTTGCCGCCAGATGCTGTTGACCGTTGCTTCGAGCAACGTCAATCCCTTGCCTGATTGAGGCGATATAAGCTGCACAGGAGAAAGGGCGGACTATACCGGTAGTACCCAGGATAGAAAGACCTCCAATGATACCTAACCGCGGATTCATCGTTTTAAGCGCCAGTTGTTCTCCATCAGCAACACTGAGCGTGACTCTGAATCCTCCTGTGTAACTGAATTCAGAGGCCTGCAACTGCAGGTGTTCAGTGATCATTTGACGAGGGACAGGGTTTATCGCCGGTTCCCCTACTTCGAGTGCCAGGCCGGGGCGGGTGACAGTGCCGACGCCCTGACCGGCAACAAAGACAATTCCTGCATCGGGTATTAACTCAATTTCTGCACTGACTGTGGCTCCATGGGTGACATCGGGATCATCACCAGCATCTTTGATGGTGCTGGCGCGGGCCTTATAGTCAGATAGCTTTTCTGAAGAGACCTGCAACTGCACTGTCTGGCCACGGGGCAGGGTGATATCAACCTCGTTGAGTGACTCTGCATTGAACAGTAATCTGGCGGCTGCAACGGAACAGGCAGTCGCGCAACTGCCGGTTGTCAGGCCGGTGCGCAATGGTTTGGGCTGTTCGCTGCTTTCTGGCCACATAACGGTGGAGTTCAGGTCCGACAGATGAATATAAGCTAAGGATAACGGTTACGTTGCGGACTGAGAATGGCTCTCTCCGGGATTATCCCGGAGAGATTGGGATTAGCCGTCGTTTTTGCCGTCAAACAGGGCTGCAACCACCTCGGGCGCAGAGGGGAAGAACAGGTGCAGATAGCTGGCGGTCAGGTTCTTATCACGATAAATCGCTTCGCCTGGTGCACTGTGGCGCTGACGGCGACCGTGACCAATTGGCTCCAGATTGTCTTCGCTACGTGAGCGATGATGAGCGTGAGCTCTGACTTCGCCTTCCGGGAAAACGCCTGTCTGCATTCCCTGGCAGCCGCTACGGCCGCGCATTCTGCCGTGGCCGGGAATTAGGCCAGCCATAGGGAAAGTTTCTCCCTGCAGGTTGGTCAGTTGCTGCTGCACGTATAACATGCCACCGCACTCAGCCAGGATAGGTTTGTTTTGCTGATGAAATTGCTTAAGTTGCTCAATCATCAGTTGATTACCATAGAGTGCTTCGCAGTGTAGTTCTGGATACCCGCCTGGTAACCACAGGGCATCGGCTACCGGCAGTTGCTGATCATGGATCGGTGAGAAGAAACTCAGCTCAGCACCCATCTTCTCCAACAGCCGAAGGTTTGCAGCATAGATGAAACTAAAGGCTTCATCGCGGGCGATGGCGATTTTCTTTCCTGCTAATAGTGGCGCCGGTTCCTGCAGGTGTTGGTCTTCGAACTCAACGGCTGGCGGCAGTTCGGTCAGGGCGCTGCCCTCGATCCAGTCTGCGGCTGCATCCAGTCGTTCTAGCAGACCTTCCTGTTCTTCGGGTTGTACCAGGCCTAAGTGGCGTTCTGGCAATGAGATGTTGTCGTCACGGCGCAGGCAGGCCAGCAGAGGAATATCTTTGGGCATCGCATCGGTGATCAGTTCTGCATGCCTGTTGCTACCCAGGGCGTTGGCGATCAGGCCGTGAAACTTAAAGTCAGTGCGGTAGTTCGCCAGACCGTAGGCGATCGCCGCACTGGTCTGAGCCATCCCTTTTGCGTTCAGCAGAACGGCAACCGGAATATCAAAGCGAACCGCCAGATCGGCAGTACAGGGATCGCCATCCAGCAGCCCCATCGCACCTTCGATCAAGATCAGGTCGGAAGTCTTAGCTGCCTGATACAACTGTTGGCGCACCCAGGCTTCGCCTGCCATCCACATATCCAGCTGCTCAACAGGTTGGCCGCTGGCTGTGGCCAGAATCTGTGGGTCGAGATAGTCCGGGCCAAACTTAAATACCGTGACTTTGCGACCCTGACGAGCATGGAAACGTGCAAGGGCTGCGGTGACCGTGGTTTTGCCTTCGCCAGATGCGATAGCTGACAACATCAATGCAGGGCAGGATACCGTCATCAGAATTCGATCCCCGCCTGCGCCTTTACGCCGAGGCGGAAAGCATGTTGTTCATCCATCACCTTGCTGATGGTATCGGCGATCTCATCCAGTTCTGGCGGCATGACACGACCTGTAATCATGACATTTTGGTTGACCGGGCGTTGTTGCAGATCGTTCATCACCATCTCAAGGTCCAGATAACCATACTTAAACATGTAAGCCAGCTCATCGAAGACCAGAATGTTGTAGCTATCGTCCTGCAGCATTTGGCGTGCGGTTTCCCAGGCTTTCTGGGCTGCAGCGATATCCTGCTCGCGATCCTGGGTCTCCCAGGTGAAGCCATGGCCCATCACGTGGAAATCGACCTGTGGGTGCTGATTGAAAAACAGGAACTCGCCGGTTTCTCGACGGCCTTTGATAAACTGGATCACGCCTGCTTTCTGCCCGTGACCCAGTGAACGTGCCATAGTGCCGAATGCCGAACTGCTTTTCCCTTTGCCGTTGCCCTTCAGCAGTATCAGCACGCCACGTTCTTCCTGCGCAGCTGCGATGCGCTGATCGATCACCTCTTTCTTGCGCTTCATGCGCTGACGATGGCGTTCGTTTTTTTCCTGCTGCTCTGGTGATTCGCTCATGCTCTGTCTCCCTGCACCGAAGGGCATCCTTCAGTCATCAATTAGTTCGTTGTTGTCAGGCACTGTTCTAATGGCAGATATTGAAACGCCAGTTGGTTGGCCAGTTCGGCCCCACGACCGCGTTTTACAGCGCCTTGCTCAGTATCGATCAGCAATCCGGTACCGAGTTCAATTCCAGTTAGCTGATCACGGCTTCGACCATCGGTGATCAGGTATACGGTAGTCTCTGGCTGGTCTGAGGCTCGCTTTAGTTTTTCTATCTGCTCTGCGAGCTGGACTACCGCCTGACGCAGCGGTGTGCCGCCACCGGCTTTGATCTGGTCCAGTATTGGCCGGATCTGTTTAGGTGCTTTGCATCGGGGCTGCAACCACTCGGTCTGCTGATTACCAAAGGTTAAAATCGCCAGCTGCTCTCGTTGCAGGTAAGCCTGCTCTGCGATCCCCTGAATCAGCCCGCGGGCTTTGGCCAGGCCTTGTCCCTGAAGTACAGAGGCTGATGTATCAAGGGCGATCAGGTGGCAGCGCTGTATCGCGCTCCGTTGACGCTTTAGCTTTAGTCTCTGCAACTGCGGCTGGTTTTCACTGGCTGAAAAAGTCCTGAACCAGTCAGGTCGCTGGTTGTTCTCCTGGGTTCCAGTTGCCTGGCTAAGCTGATTGCCCGGCATCATCTGCTGGCTGAGTGTGTCACTGATTCGGAAGGCCGTGTTGGCTAACGTTTGCCGGGGTAACCTCCGGGTATCAGCCTGTTCAGTCGACTGTGGTGACATCTGCCCCCAGTCTCCTGCTACTTGTTTACTTTGTTCCGGGCGCTGGTAAGGCGACTGGGTCTGAGGCTGGTTTTGTGGCTGCGGCGGCATCGGATGGCGTCGATGGTGCAGTACCAGTTCTTCGGTTGCATCTATGTCGCCGCTGGATACTTCAGATCGGCCATGAAATGCCGCGTGTGCGCTGGCAGCACGGTGCCAGCAGATATCGGCACGAAGTCCTTCGACCATCGCACTGGCTGATCGGGTGGCGATATCCAGCATTGAAGCTTCGCTCAGAGTGACATTCTTTAGGCTGTTACGGGCATTGAGGATTTGCTGCCGCAGTTGCTCTGTTTGTTCGATATAGCTGGTACAGAAAGCTTCAGGGTCGCGATCAAAGGTCAGTCGTTGACGGACGATGGCGACCCGCTGTTCTGGTGTGTATTGACCATCCAGTGTGATTGCCAGACCAAAACGATCTTTCAGCTGCGGTCTCAATTCACCTTCATCGGGGTTCATGGTGCCAGCGAGGACAAATTCGGCCGGATGCTGATGACTCAGGCCATCCCTCTCAACCCGGTTGATACCGCTTGCAGCAACATCTAGTAACTGATCGACCAGATGATCGGGCAGCAAGTTAACTTCATCCACATAAAGCACCCCCTGATGGGCCTTAGCCAGCAAGCCCGGGTTAAAACGAACCTGCTGCTGCTCGACTATCTGTTGCAGATCAAGGCTACCGGTCAGCTGCTCTTCGCTGGCGCCTAATGGCAGGGTGACAAAGGGGTGCTGATCACTCGGTTGTAGGTCAGAGAGTGCTCGTGTCAGTGTTGATTTAGCACAGCCGCGTGGGCCACTGATCAGTACGCCGCCGATTTTCGGATCAATAGCGCACAGGATTAACGCGGTTTTCAAGGCGTCCTGTCCGATAACGGCGGTAAATGGAAATTGCGACTTTGACATCAGAATCAGCATTGCTCAGATTGATGGGCTGATCTTAGTCAGCATAACCAAGGAGCGCAATGGCTCAGTCCTGAACGATTATCCGGTCAGGGTGAATCTGATTGATAAAGCGGATCAGGCAGGAGTTCTCAGTTTACGCTCGGGTTTTGGCTCAAGGGTAAGATGGCGTAATGGGAAGTTGCCGCTGCGACGGTCAGCAAAATAGAACTCCAGTGCGTTGCGAATGGTTTCGAACGCAAGGTCGTCCCAGGGGATCTCCTCTTCACTGAACAGCTCAACCTCGAGTGACTCTTCGCCGCTGGCATATTCAGGCTGTGGCAGTTGCGCCAGATAGATCATCTGCACCTGATTGACATGAAGTATAGAGGTGACGGTGTAGAGTGAATCCAATTCGACTCGGGCGTGGGCCTCTTCGAGGGTTTCTCTCAGGGCTGCCTGTTCAGTGGATTCGCCGTTTTCCATAAAGCCGGCGGGCAGTGTCCAGTAGCCGTATCGCGGCTCAATCGCACGTTTGCAGAGCAGTACCTTATCACCATAGACCGGCAGGCAGCCTGCAATGATGTTCGGGTTCTGGTAGTGGATGGTACCGCACTGATCACAGACATGCCGGGGACGGTTGTCGCCAGCGGGTATCTTGATAGTGACGGGGTGGCTGCATTCACTACAGAATTTCACATCTGATCCCTGAATCGGTTTGAGTCGCTTCCATTGTATGAACGGTTGCGAACAATTCTCAAGCAGATTTTTCCACGTTTCGGCTATGGCGTTGGGGAGTTCCCTGAGTATTATGAATAGGAACCTAAAGATGAAAGAAAAAATATGATTAAGAACCTGCGCCAGAAACTCGCGGACTATCAGCCTCGTCGGTTTACGACTGATCGGCCGCAGGCAAGTGTGCTGGTGGCACTGACGGATGAAGCAGATCCAACAGTGATTCTGACCCAGCGCTCCTCTCGCTTATCCACCCATCAGGGAGAAGTCGTCTTTCCCGGCGGTAAACATGACCTGACAGATGCCGATCTGGTGACTACCGCATTAAGGGAAGCTCATGAAGAGGTGGCTATTCATCCAAACGAGGTTGAGATCATAGGCTCGCTCGGTCAGTTAATGTCGAAACACCAGTTGCAGGTCACCCCTTGGGTGGGAATAGTGCGGCCGGATATAGACCTCAAAGCGAATCCCGGAGAGCTGGATGCGGTATTTCGTGTACCGCTCAGTTTCTTTATGGAAGATCGGCGATTAAGAACTGACGAAATTCACTTCCGTGGCAAAACCACCTACGTCCCGGCTTGGCAATATGATGGTTTTATCATCTGGGGGCTGACCGCCTATCTGATGGTAGAACTCTTGAATGTCGGCCTGGATGCCGGAATACCGATGAAACCGCGACCGGAGCATCTGCAGCAATGACCTTGTATCAGTTGGATCAACAGTCACCAGAACTATTGGGTGATGAGCATTTTGTCGCAGAGAACGCGACCTTGATCGGTGCTGTGGTGCTTAACCATCAGAGCAGCATCTGGTTTAACACTGTTTTGCGGGCTGACAATGAGCCGATTGTGGTGGGTACTGGAAGCAACATTCAGGATGGCAGTGTCTGTCATACAGATATCGGTTATCCGCTGACGATAGGTAATCATGTCACCATCGGTCATCAGGTGATGCTGCACGGCTGTACCATCGGTGATGGTTCGCTGATCGGTATTGGCGCTGTAGTGCTCAATGGGGCGAAAATTGGTCGTAATTGCTTGATTGGTGCCAACACACTGATCCCGGAAGGTGTTGAAATACCTGATGGTTCATTAGTTGTAGGCTCCCCAGGGCGGGTGAAAAGACAACTTGATGAGCGGGAAATTGAACAGTTACTCGAAAATGCTGCTCATTATGTGGACAATATGCGCCGATATAATGATCAGACGCGCTTTAATCAGGTGGCGTCCGAGTTGTAATAAGCGGTAGTGATGATGAGTATTGAACAGCCTGTACGTAGTCCCTGTGTTGGCGTTTGTGCGCTTGATGAAAACGACCTGTGTATCGCTTGCCAGCGCAGTGGTATAGAAATCGCTGAGTGGGGAGTGCTGAGTAATGAACAGAAACGGGAAGTTCTGCGGAAAGTAGCGCGTCGGGAGCAGGGGGAGCTCTGCTGACAACGGGCGGGAGCCGGATATGAATGTAATGGTGGATCTATGCGTGGTGCCGTTGGGGGTAGGTGTTTCGGTATCGAAATATGTCGCAGCTTGCCAGCAAGAGCTTGAGCAGTCAGGCCTTAGCTATCAGATGCATGCCTATGGCACCAACATAGAAGGTGACTGGGATCAGGTGATGGCGGTAGTGAAACGTTGTCATGAGGTTGTGCATGATATGGGCGCACCGCGCATTACCAGTTCGATGCGGATAGGCACCCGCACCGACCGTGATCAAAGTATTCAGGACAAAATCGATAGTGTGAATCAGATTTTGGCAGCGGATTAAAAGCGCCAACTCCATTCTCGCAGTGTTTTCAGATGCTGTGACCACAAATTATTTGTTTAGTGAAAGATAGAAGGATTGCAGGGATGAACCTGATGGTTAAAACGGCAGCTTCTGCTGCTATGGTGCTGGCGCTGACCGGTTGTAAATCTGAGATGTTAAACAGTCAGGCGGGTATGGCCGCGCTCGGTGGACTGGTCGGTGCGGCGACGGTTTCTGAGCAGCAGGTCGTGAACAATGCCCGATTGTCGGCGAAGCAGATGGACCAACAGGCGAAGGTTGCACCGGCAAACAATCCCTATGCAAAACGGTTGAACCGGTTGGTTAAAAACCTGCAGCAGGTTGATGGTATCCAGCTCAACTATAAAGTCTACCTTTCGAAAGAACTGAATGCTTTTGCGATGCCTGATGGCACTGTCAGGGTTTACTCCGGACTGATGGATATCCTCGATGACGCAGAGTTACTGTCAGTCATTGGTCATGAGATTGGCCATGTGAAGTTAAAGCATTCCTATAACCAATATCGAAAAGCGCTGCTGGCGCATTCTGCGCGCAGTGGTTTGGTTGCTGTGGGTGGAGAAATTGGCGCATTGGCCGGGTCTGATTTGGGGGCGGTAACGCTTAAATACGTTGATGCTCAGTTCTCTCAGTCTGATGAACTATCTGCAGATCGTTATGGTGTCGAATTCTTGCGCCACCACGGTCATGATCCTCAGGCGGCGGCTCGGGCTTTCCTGAAACTCAAGCAGCATTCGGGTGAAGGTGGTGGTTTATTCTCTTCTCATCCAGCGACTTCTGAGCGCATAGAACAGATCGAAAACCAGATTGCTGGTCAATGATTTCTAGGCAGAGCCGTTCTGTTTAGCCTGTTCGTTGTTTTCCGTCCTGATGGATTGAGCAATTTTGTTCAATCCATCCGCTTCCCTCCCTTCTAAAGTCCATAACAGCGTCTATCTTCGGAGTGTTGTTATGCTGACGGTTTATCTCTCAATGCTGGTATTTGCTCTGACAGGAGCTATCTCGCCGGGACCGGTGAATATTATTGCGGCCAGTACCGGGGCCAGTTTTGGTTTTGTCCGAACTTTGCCGCATGTGCTGGGGGCAACAATTGGTTATACCCTGGTGGTCTTTGTCTCGGGAATGGGGCTTGGGGAACTGCTGGCTGCCTATCCGCAATTGACCCTTCAGGTGCAGGTCTTAGGTGCGGCTTTCCTACTGTGGCTGGCGTGGAAAATTGCGACGGCACCGGTCACTAGTGACGAAGTGGATAAACTTGCCTCTCCGCCTGGTATTGTGGCCGGAGCTCTGGCTCAGATGCTGAATCCAAAAGCCTGGCTGGTGGCGCTGTCCGGTGTCAGTTTGTTTGTCAGCGGCCAGGATGGGGTGCTCTGGTATTTGCTGGCATTTTGCGCGATCTCATTTGCGATGTGTTTTTGCGGGGTCAGCAGTTGGGCTGTGTTGGGGCATCTGGCGAGAAGACTGTTAAGTGATCCGCGTAATGCTAAGCTGTTCAATCGATTGATGGCGCTATTACTGACCGGCACCGTTGTTTTAATGTTTGTTAACTGATGGCAGGAGAGGATATGAGCGATACAGGGCTTTTTTTTAATCGCCATGCCAGTCTGCCGTTCGTTGAGATGCGGCGCGCGGATCGTTCCAGTGCCTGCTATCACACCCACTCCCACGATGAATTTACCTTTGGTGTCATCGATGCTGGAGAGGGTGATTATCAAAACCTGAATCGCAATAGTCACATCGGTCGTGGAACTTTGGTGACTATTAATCCGGGAGATCCCCACGCCTGTAACCCACGTGAAGGTGACTGGTCCTATCGGATGCTATTTGTTGATACCGAGTGGGTCGGACAGCTACAACAGGAGATGTTCGGTGGCGCTCAGGATTACCGACCGTTTCAGCATATCTATCAGTATGACAGTGACGTTTTCCCGGCTTTTGATCATCTGTTCAGCCAGCTTTTGCTGCCGGGTGTTCAAGAGCCAGGCGCAGAGAGCCTATTAATAGAGTTTCTTGAGCAGCGGTTTCGAGGACATTTTGCATTAGAAGCAGGTGTTCGCAGGTCTGATCTGGGCGCGGTTGAACGGGCACGAGAGCTGATTATGGATCAGTTGCATCAGAATATTCCGCTGGATCAGATCGGTCAGAGTGTCGGTATTAGTCGATATCACCTGATTCGCAGTTTTAAAAAAGCTTACGGTCAGTCTCCCCATGCGTATCAGCTTGATCAGAGAATTAAACGATCCTGTCTGATGTTGCAGCGAGGAAGTTCATTGGCTGAGATTGCCACTGAACTGGGCTTCTCTGATCAGGCTCACTTTCAACGAAACTTCAAAAAACGTATGGCGGTGACGCCGGGCTATTACCAGTCGTTCTTTATCTGATCAGGAAGCAGCTTTCTCTGACGGTATCCGGTAGAAACCATAGATCGCTAACAGCGATATGCCAGCTCCAATCAACTGAGCGCCGCTCAGTGTTTCTGCCAGTATCAGGTAACCCGCGACTAGCGTTATAGCCGGTTGCAGCACTATTACCGAGACGAGACGACTGATTCCATTCTCATTGATCAGTCGATACCAGATGGCATAGGCCAATATCGAAGAGCAGAGTACAACATAAGCAACCGCCAGCCAGGCTTCTGTAGAAAAGGAGAGATTAAGTTCGCCGTCGCTATGGTACAGGTGTAGTAACAGGCAGAAAGGAGCGCTCACCAGCCCGATCCAGAAACTTAATGTGAATACCGGTACGCTTGGCAGTTTGCGCACCTGAAGGTTACCAATCGCCCACATCAGACTGCAGCCGATTATCAGTAATGCGCCGACCTGAATATTAATGTCGTTTTCCAGCATTACCGGCACAGTCGCACCTAGCATCGCAATCGCGAGCAATAACATCTGCGCTGGCTTCATCCGTTCTTTCAGAAAGAGAAACGCCAGCAGTGATGAGAGTGGGCTGCCAAACAGCAGGATAATGCTGGCCAGAGCGCTATCGACATAGTTGATTCCCATGCTCAACAGCAGAAAGTGACCTATCCCCATCACCAGCGCAATACGAAGTACCGGCCAGCGCAGGTGCGGCTCAATACGCCGAAAAGGTAGCAGTAGCAGGCTGAGCAGGGCGAAGCGCAATGCGGTAAACAATACCGGTGACATCTCCAGTACCGCGATCTTCATCATCACTACGTTGATGCCCCAGATCGTAGTGACGATCAGCGCGCCTAGTAGCGGTGTCCGGTAGAGTGCTTCCATTTGCTCTGGCCTTGTTGAAGGGGCGGCCAGCTTAGCTTAGCCAGCGGTTAAGAACAACGACCCAAGCTAAGTCGCGATTACGTTAGCCTGCGGAGATAACGAACTAGTGCTTAACAGTGGAGAAGAGTTAATAACGGTCAAACTGACGATGGGGATATTCTTAGCGCTAAGAGTGTCATAGATGTTCATTCTTATGTCACTACATCTTCTTAGGGGGCTGGATGAGTGAAACAACCTGCGATGCGTTAAGTGCAATAGTACGTGGCCTGAAACTACGAGCTGAAGTTTATGTAAACGCCGATTTTTGCGGTACCTGGGCGATTGATACCTCTGGTAGCCGGCGGGTGCCTTTTCATCTGCTGGGTAGCGGGGCTTGTTGGTTGCATCTCACTGGTCAGCCTGCGCGTTTGCTGACCGCCGGGCAACTAGTGTTGTTTCCTCACGACCAGAGTCATGTTCTGAGCAGTCTCGAACAACAGCCGCCGACAGAGATTATCAATCAGCAGCCTGAAGAGAATTCCGGTGACACTACCAGTCTGGTATGTGGTTTTTTTGAGTTTGCCAGCAAAAGTAACTGGCCGCTGCTGGATAGTCTGCCTGAGGTGATAGTGCTGGATCTTAATGACACAGAGCGAATGGGGGATACCCATAGTTTGATTCAGTTGATGACAAACGAATTGAATGATTCACGACCGGGCTCCGAGGCTGTAGTTAATGAACTTGCCTATATCCTGTTTATTCACATTCTTCGCAGCCAGATCGTTCAGGGGCTGAATAAGGGGTTGTTGGCTGCATTGTTTGATACTCACATTGGACAGGGATTGACGCTGATTCATCGGCAACCGGAGAGGCAGTGGAGTGTAGAACTTCTGGCGCGTGAAACCGGTTTGAGCCGATCCGTTTTCGCGGAGCGTTTCAAGCAGCTGGTGGGGATGGCGCCGGTGCGTTACCTGACAGAGTGGCGTATGCGAGAGGCAACTGAGCTGTTGCAACAAAGTGAACTGTCAGTCGCCGCAATCGCTGAGCGTTGTGGCTATAACTCCGAGATCGCTTTTCGTAAGGCATTTAAGTCGGTCACCGGATCGACGCCGGGTGAAACTCGCCGGGCTGATCGTTAGGCTCTATTGGATCTAAGGCTGATAGCGGTCGAGATCATTCGCAAAACTGACAGGGCCCGAATAGCGCTGGCGAATTTGCTCTAGTGTATCCTCTTTGGTTTCTAGCGTGCGCAGCATACGGTGTGACAATACCAATTGGCCAACCCCGGCAGCGGCGGCTATCTCGCCGATTCGGCTTGGCGGCATATGCAGTCGACGGGCAACGCCAGAGGCTTGCTGAGGAATTGCGTTATGGGCAATCAGCAGGTCACTCCGGTTGGTAAGTCTCGTCAGGTTGTCACTGACGGCACTGGTGTCGCCACTGAATGTGATACTGCAATCGCCAATATCTATCCGCCAGGCAATAGCTGGCAGTGGCCCATGATTAACATCTATGGCACTAATGCTGAGATTGTCATATTGCTGCTGCCAGATACTGCGTCCGGTCGTGACGTTGACAGGTTTCAGTTTATATTCTGACCTCGCTTCCGGATCTATGTAACTACTGAGATATGGCCAGGCATGCTGCAGTGTTGCCTGATGGAAATCCACCGTTGAAGCTAACAGGTTATTCCCTTTAGGCCCCAGTACCGGCAGGTCCCTATCACGATCTTCGAAAAATGATGCTTTTACATAAACCGGCCAGTCCGCACTGTGATCAACGTGCAGATGTGTAAAAAGTACCAGCTGAAGGTCGGCTACTCTGGCACCTGCTTTCTCGAAGTTAAGGCTGCTGCCGCCTCCTGCATCGATAAGGATGGTCGCTCGCTCTTTGTGCCAGATCAGGTAGCTGGCTGAAGCCCGGCCATCACCAAGCTCAGGACCACCACTTCCCAGTACCTGAACACTTACCTCAGAGGACTGGCAGTCGGCGAAGGCTGTTGTACTGATCGATGACAACAGCAGCAGGGATGCGAGTTGCTTGGTCATATGATTGATCCCGACAGGTGGTTGATCGAAGAATATCAGATTGAACAATATTAGCAGTTGCAGTGATTTAAAAATGATATGTATATTGTATACAAATTGGATTTGGAGGCTGCTGTATGCGTGCCAGTAAAGTGATACAGGTTGTCAGCTGTCATGCTGAAGGGGAAGTCGGAGACGTTATTGTCGGTGGTGTAGCTCCGCCGCCAGGGGATACTGTATGGCAACAGTCACGCTGGATAGCAAAGGATCAGAGGCTCCGTAACTTTATGCTGAACGAGCCTCGCGGTGGAGTGTTCCGACATATCAATCTGCTGGTTCCGGCAAAGCACCCGGAAGCACAGATGGGCTGGATCATCATGGAGCCGGAAGATACGCCACCGATGTCCGGTTCCAACAGTATCTGTGTTTCAACTGTATTGCTGGAAAGCGGGATCATCGAGATGCAGGAGCCGGAAACTCGAATGACACTGGAGGCTCCGGGTGGGCTGGTGCATGTAGTTGCTCAGTGTGAAGCGGGTAAGGTCAAGCAAGTTCAGGTACGTAATCTGCCATCTTTTGTTGATCGGATGGACGCAATGATCGAGGTTGAAGGGATAGGTTCTCTTCGGGTTGATACCGCTTATGGTGGTGATAGCTTTGTCATTGTAGACAGCGAATCTCTTGGCTTTGCTATGACTCCGGATGAAGCACGCGAGATTGCCGAAACTGGCATCCGGATCACTAATGCTGCCAATGAGCAGCTGGGCTTTAGCCACCCGGAAAATCCAGAGTGGAATCATATCTCTTTCTGTCAGATCGCAGCGCCCTTGCAGCGGACAGATGAAGGAGTGCTCGGACGGAATGCCGTGGCGATTCAGCCCGGTAAGCTAGATCGCTCGCCAACGGGCACCGGATGCAGTGCCAGAATGGCGTTGTTACACGCGAAAGGTCTGTTACAGCCGGGCGAACGTTTCATTGGCGAGTCGATAATAGGCTCTCGTTTTTACTGCAGTATTGATCAGTTAACCCGGGTAGGGGATAGGGAGGCTATTTCGCCACTGATTGCTGGTAGGGCCTGGTTAACAGGCACCCACCAACATATGTTGGACCCGGATGACCCCTGGCCGGAAGGTTACAGGGTCGCGGATACCTGGCCAGTTAAGCAAAGTTGAATTTTGCTGTAATAACCCTTCTGCCCGTCAGTGGTTTCGCGGAGAGTCCAGGTCTAAACTGATGGCCTAATGTGACAAATGAAACTACCGATAGGGTTAAGAGATGATCGCAAAAGGTGATTCAGTTCCAGCTGTGGATATCACAGTGGTTAATGGCGAAGGACAGAAAACAGTCAGCGCAGCGGAGTACTTTTCAGGCCAGAAAGTCGTTTTGTTTGCAGTACCGGGAGCTTTTACTCCGACTTGTTCGGCGTCGCATCTGCCAGGTTTTGTTGTTCATGCGGATCAGATAAAAGCCAAAGGTGTGGATAAGATCGCCTGTCTGTCGGTAAACGATGCCTTTGTTATGAATGCCTGGAGAGAAGCTCAGAATGCCGATGAGATCGATATGCTGGCTGACGGTGGTGCAGCACTCAGCAAAGCATTAGGGCTGGAAATGGAAACTGGAGATTTTGGGGGCGTCCGCTGTCGCCGCTTTGCTGCGATTATCGATAATGGCGAAGTGACCTTGCTGAATTTAGAGCCGCCAAAAACCTTCGAAAGCAGTAAAGCGGAAGTAATCCTCGAAGCGCTGTAATTCTTAACTGAGGTGGGGTTTTCTACATCTGCTAACAAAGGTGCATTCTTACTTTACGCGATTCGCGCTATGCTGAGATTCAGAGCCGGTTGCTAAACCGGTGCACGATTGTCGATAGATGGGAAAGTCTGTATGGAAATGAACTTCACCTCGCTGGAAGTCAGGGTGCTCGGTTGTCTGTTGGAGAAAGAGACAACCACCCCTGATCAATATCCATTATCCCTGAATGCACTGACCAACGCTTGTAATCAAAAAAGTAATCGCGATCCGGTGATGGAGCTGGATGAAGCGACAGTGCGAGATACCCTTGAAGACCTTATGAAACGACGCCTGGTGACTGAGGTTTCTTCTTTTGGCAGCCGCGTCGAAAAGTTTAAGCATCGTTTTTGTAACACCGAGTTTTCTGAGCTGCAGCTTGGCGAGCAGGGAAGGGCTATCCTCTGTACGCTTTTTCTACGTGGTCCGCAAACCCCAGGAGAGCTAAGAACCAGAACAAACCGGCTTTGTACCTTTAGTGATATCGGGCAGGTAGAGAGTGAGCTGCAAAAGCTCGCTGAGTATGAAGATGGTGCCTTGGTTGTTCGACTACCTCGTGAGGCGGGTAAGCGGGAGTCCCGTTTTGCCCAGCTGTTTTGCGGCGATGTTGATCTCCAGGCTTTGGCGCAGAATCCTTCTCCGAATGTCAGCGGGGGGGCGTCAGCAGACTATGAAGCCCGTATAAGTGCCCTTGAACAGGAGCTTTCAGAAGTAAAGGCCGAGGTTCAGGCGCTGAAGGATCAACTGGCGGAAGTGCTCTGATCTGATTCACAGGAAATCTGACCAACGCTTGCTACACTGAGGGTACCCACTCCGTATAGAGGATAGCGTTATGGCCGTGCCCTCACACACCCGGAGTGTGTTTGCCAAGATGGCATACCCACTGCTGGGTGTATTTGTGTTTGCGCTGGCCGTTCTGATCTGGCTTGTCCCTTCAAGGATGGAGCAACGCGTACTGGATGACACCGCATTTTCGGCCGAACAGACGGCAATTCAGTTTAAGACGCTGAGGAAATATTACGTTCAGAATATTGCCTCGGTAGTTGCTAAAAATTCTGATATTAAACCCGCTATAGAACATGCCGGTAATCCGAAAGCGATTCCGCTGCCGGCAACCATGATTCATGACCTGAGTAAAATGCTCGAAGATAAAGGGGTCAACGTGAATCTGTATAGCAAGTTCCCTTTCCCTAATCGCGCTTCGCGAAAACTCGATGAGTTTGGTTCTCAGGCCTGGGACTATCTGGTCAGGAACCCTGACAGTGCCTATCGACATGTGGATAACATCGAAGGGAAAGATGTTGTCAGGGTCGCGATCGCTGACACTATGTCCGCTCAGGGTTGTGTCGCCTGCCATAACAGTCATCCAGATTCACCAAGAACTGATTGGAAGCTTAATGACGTCAGGGGCGTACTGGAGATCAGAACCGATGTGACAGAGCAGTTAGCCTCCGGGCAGGCAGCGAGCTGGCAGGTGGTGATGATTCTAATCGCGATGCTGGTGGCGATGCTGGTGGTGGTTTACTTCGCGTTTAGGCGCTTCATTGGTAGTCGGTTGGAAAGTATCTCTCAGGCTGTTGGTGTTATCGCAGAGGGAGAAGGCGATCTGACCCAGCGTTTGAACGAGACCGGAGAGGATGAGCTGGCGGAATTGGCCAATACCGTAGATAAAGTGCTGCAGCAACAGCAGGGCATGGTCCGTTCGCTGATCGATACATCTCATAAACTGGCTGACAAAACAGAAGTACTGTTATCAGATATCCGAAGCACGGCTAGTCACAGTGAAGACCAGCAGCAACGAACAACCCAGGTTGCAGCCTCGGTCGAACAGATGAGTGGGGCGATCCATGAGGTGGCCAGCAATGCAGCGACAGCCGATCACGCCGCTCAGGATACTAATACCCTGGCTTGTGATGGCCAGCAGGTAGCAGGCCAGTCGGTTTCAGCGATCTCTGAGCTCTCAGCGCAGATTGAGCAGGCATCTGCGGTGATCATGCAGCTGCGGGATGATAGTCAGGATATTGGTCAGGTTTTGGATGTGATCCGCGATATTGCCGACCAAACCAACCTGTTGGCGCTGAACGCATCAATCGAAGCTGCCAGGGCTGGCGAGCAGGGGCGGGGCTTTGCTGTGGTCGCAGATGAAGTGCGGAATCTGGCTGGTAGGACGCAAAACAGTACCTTAGAGATCCAGAAAATGATCGATAAGCTCCAGAGCGGTGCTTCTGATGCCGTTGATGCGATGGAGCAAGGCCAGAGTAGTGCTCAATCCAGTGTTGAAAATGCTAGTAAAGCCGGAGTGACACTCGAACAGATCACCGCAGCAGTAGGTGATATGAGTTCGGTAAATTCTCAGATAGCGGCCGCTGTTGAAGAGCAGGGAGCGGTGGCAAATGATATCAGTGAGCATGTCGCCTTTATCCAGACTCAGGCAGAACAATCCTATCAGGAATCCGCGCGGAATGAGGAGGTGTGCAGGGAGCTTGCTCGGCTATCACGGGAGCTGAGGGAGAGTGTTAGTCACTTCAAGGTATAGCAGACTGAGATGCTCATAATTTCTTCTGCCGAGGGGAGGGTGATCTCGGCAGAGGAGCCAGCTCCACCGGAAAGCGAAGTTCCAGAGATTGGAACTCGCCTGCAGCCCTTAATTCCATAAATGCATCATTGAAGCGGTCAACAGTAGCTCTGTTGACCCGCTGCTTTGGAAAGCCCACATAGTAACTAAGCTGGCGATCTGTAAAACCGTAACGGATTTTGCTCAGATTAAGCTTGTGGACAAAATCCAGGCCCACTGCCTTGTTGGAGTAAACAGCATCCAGCCTGCCACTCTCTAGCATCCAAAACAGCTCCTTGTCATCGGAGAGTAGCTCGACAGAGGTATTAAGGTTATGAGCAACGACGAGAGCTTCGAGCGAAGCTGAGGTGTTGGAGGGGCCATAAACCCCAACCACCTTATCGGTTAGTTGGCTAATATCGGCGATGCTTTTGAACGAATCCACTGGCAGGAAAAAACCATACTCTGCTTGCAGTATAGGCAGCGAAAAGTGCAGCCAGCTAAGGCGCTGCTCGTTCATGCCAATCATATATAAACCATCGCTGTTTCCCTGCTTTGCCTCATTAATCGAACGTCGCCAAGGCAGAACACTGTGGTGACAGCTGCGTTTAATTTTCTGGCAGATGGCGTCTATTATTTCTACCGCCGGACCACTGGCTTCCTGATTGATGCTGAAATGATAAGGGGCAAATTCCTGAGTGTGAAAATGCAGAGGGGGAGGGCTCTGCTGCAAAGGGGTCAGGAATACCAGCAAAAGAGCTGCGGAGATCTGCATCCGGATACCTGCTTTTTTAACTCGGATATAGGTTGAGTTTAGCTGTTGGGCCGTGAAGCGTCAGGCTACTCGTTTACAGATCTATCTTTCATTGCATAGGGCTGCTGAAAGTTACAGTCAGCCCTTATTCTTAATCCGTAAACTAATTCTGTTTTACGGTAGAAGTTCTTGTCTTGATTAAGGCAGGGACTTTGAGGGTATTCAGGGCCAGGCCTGCTAGTACCACAAGAATCCCGGCTATCTGAACCATTGATAGTGTTTCGCCAAGGAGTAGCCATGCACTGATCAGGCCGGTTACCGGAACCATCAGGGTCAGCGGGGCAACTTCCGACGCAGGATAGCGTTTAAGCAGAAATGCCCAGCTACCATAGCCGAACAGGGTTGCAAAGAGTGCCAGATAGGCGATAGACACGACTGACTTCCAGCTTATTGAGGAGAGCGAAGTCATGATCAGCTCCTGCCCCTCAAAGGTATATGAAAGGATCAGAAATGGGATGATCGGAATCAGTCCGGCCCAGACCACGACTGCTAACAGATCAACGTCTTTAAACTGGCTGATTTTTCGATTGATAATATTGCCTAATCCCCAGGCAGAAGCGGCGGCTATCGTTAGTAGGAATGCGATGAGTGGAACGCCCGTACTGCCCGTCTCTGAGGCAAGCAGGGTTAGACCTGTTGCTGCGACCGTAAGGGATAGCACCTGTTTCGCAGACCAGCTTTCACCTAGTAGTAACACTGCAAATAGCAGAGTGAACAGAGCTTGAGCTTGCAGTACCAAAGAGGCCAGCCCGGCGGGCATGCCCAGGTACATCGACATAAACAGCAGTGCGAACTGCCCGAAGCTTATTGTCAGGCCATAACCCAGTAGCCACTTAAGTGGCAGTTTTGGCGGGCGGATAAACAGAATCGCGGGGAAAGCAACAAAGACGAATCTCAGGGCAGCCAGCAGCATCGGTGGAAGTTCATCCAGGCCCCAGCGAATAACAACAAAGTTAATGCCCCAGACCACTACAACAAGTAGTGCTAATAGTAAGTGTTGTCGTTTCATGGTTCCCTCTCCTGTGGAGAGAGTATTGAAAATGGTGGCAGGGTAAACAAGACACAGATAACACCCTCTTCAGCAGTACAGATGGAGAGTGCTATCTGTGTGTCTGGGCTGATATACAGCTTTTAGTCTTCAGGGTCCTGCTGCGGTCTTTCCATTCGGCGCATACGTACACTCTTGATCAGGTTGTCGCTGATCTGCAGGGTTTCCATGCGATAATCGTTGAGTTCGATACACACGTTTGCATCAGGGATGGATTCGAGTGTTTCTGTGATCAGTCCGTTGATAGTCTTAGGGCCATCGGTAGGGAGATCCCAGTCCAGGCTTTTATTCACGTCACGGATGTAAGCGGTGCCTTCAATGAAGTAACTGCCATCTTCCTGTTCGTGAATATCCTGGTTTTCCTCTTTGTTCTGGTTTGAAAGTTCTCCGACGATCTCTTCGAGAATGTCCTCCAGGGTGACAATACCCTGAACATCGCCGTATTCATCGACCACTACACCCAAGCGGCGACTCTGGCCCTGGAAGTTCAGCAGTTGAGTTTGGAGCGGGGTGCTTTCCGGTACGAAGTAAGCCTCGTGAATGACTTGCAGGATCGCCGGCTTGGTCAGCCTGTCCTGCTGAATCAGTTGGGCAAGGTTACGCATATGGAGGACACCAACCACCCGGTTAATATCGCCCTGGAAGACCGGAAGGCGGGTATGAGAGGTGGTTGAGAGCTGCTCCAGAATTTTATCCAGATCATCTTCAAGATCGATTCCCTCTACTTCATTGCGGGGAATCATAATGTCATTCACAGTGACTTCGTTGAGTTCAAGTACTCCTAGCAGCATCGACTGATTGCTCTGCGGTAGCAGTGCACCAGCTTCATTTACCAGTGTGCGAAGCTCTTCGGTACTGAGGTGGTGATTGTTGTCGCCACTCATCTTGATACCGAACAGTCGCAGAAAACCGTTGGTAATGCCGTTTACAATCCATACCAGAGGGTAGATAAGTTTCAGCAGTGGAGTCAGTAGATAGGACGCTGGAAAAGCTATTTTTTCCGGGTACATCGCTGCCAGTGTTTTGGGCGATACTTCTGCAAAAATCAAAATCACCAACGTCAGCAGTGCGGTTGCAATTGCGATACCTGCGTCGCCCCAGATACGGGTGGCAACGACAGTCGCGATAGCTGATGCCAGGATGTTAACAAAGTTGTTACCGATCAGGATGACGCCGATCAATCTGTCTGGGCGTTCCAGCAACTTGCTGGCTTTGCGGGCACCGTGGTTTTTATTCTTAACCAGATGGCGTAACCGATAGCGGTTAAGCGACATCATGCCGGTTTCAGAGCTGGAGAAAAATGCAGAACAGAAAATCAGAAAAACAAGGATGCCAAGCAGGAATCCTATCGATGCGTCTTCCAAGACGGTGAGCCTGTAATAGTGAACGGACGACCATTGTCTGGTGGTCGTCCTTGACTGTCAAGGATCAGTTGACGAAGAAATCCATCACTAGTTTGCTGCCGAAGAAACCGAGCATAAGGAAGACAAAACCGCCTATTGTCCAACGCACGGCTGTGTGGCTGCGCCAGCCAAGAATCATGCGGCCTGCGAGCAATCCGGCGAAAAGTACCCAGGCCATCAATGAGAGTGCCGTTTTGTGTACCAGGTGCTGGGCAAACAGATCATCTACAAAGAGGAAGCCTGTGGCCAGTGAGGCGGTCAGCAGAATCATGCCTGTCCAGAGCATTTCAAACAGCAATTGTTCCATTGTCTGTAATGGCGGCAGTGTGGAGACCAGTCCCTTAGTGTGATGTCGTTTCAGAGCCGCATGTTGCCGCGATAGTAAAACCGCTTGCAGCACCGCAATAGTAAAGATGCTATAGGCCAGAATGGAGAGCAGGATATGCGAGATTAATGGTCCGGTATAGGGCTTGGATTGTCCGGTTATAGGCCCGAAGGTGGCGAGTACGCAGGTTACCAGAGCTAGCGGGAATACTGCGGCAAACAGATTGTCGACGTTCTGCCGCATACTGCTGGCCAGGACCAGGCCCGCGATCAGCCAGGCAATCAGTGAACTGACACTAAAGAAGCCCAGGTTGATTCCGTCTGGTTGGTGAAGCACCAAAAACACGGTTGCTGAATGGGCTGCGAAACCGATGCCGCCAATAATATGTGCGATACCACGACGATACTGACGTTGGCCGCTGAGAACCTGCCACTGAATAACGCTGGCGGCAAGATAAAACAATGCGGCAATAATCGTGGCAGTGGTTAACATGCAGACCCTCCTGGAAAGCCGCTTAGTGTGTCATAAAAAAACGGCGGATAAAATATCGATTCCGGCGATAACTGATTCGTCTACACACCTGCCGGGCAAAGGTTTTCGGCATAATTTCTAGTGCTGTAGCCCTGTTGCTGTATAATCTGCCACCAGTTCAAAGATTTCTACATGTTCCCTGTCAATTCAATGACAATTTGTTAGTGGCGTATCAGCTTAGGCTGAGGGAATGTTATTCAGAGGCAGATTATGTTCGACAATCTGACAGAACGGTTAACGAAAACACTACGTTCCGTTACCGGCCAGGCGAAACTGACCGAAGACAATATTAAGGCCACTCTGCGTGAAGTGCGGATGGCATTGCTGGAAGCGGATGTCGCGCTGCCAGTGGTAAAAGAGTTTGTAAATGGCGTTAAAGAACGTGCGGTTGGTACGGAAGTCAGCAAAAGCCTGACTCCAGGTCAGGTGTTCGTCAAAATCGTCCAGGAAGAACTGATTAAGGTGATGGGCGAAGCAAATGAAGCCCTGAACCTGGCTGCACAGCCTCCGGCCGTAGTCATGATGGCGGGCTTACAGGGTGCTGGTAAAACTACCTCTGTTGCCAAACTGTCCCGCACACTGAAAGAGCGCGAGAAGAAGAAAGTTCTGGTTGTGTCGGCTGATGTTTATCGTCCGGCAGCGATCAAACAGCTAGAAACACTGGCTACTGAAGTCGGCGTTGATTTCTTCCCTTCCTCTGCTGACCAGGATCCTGTTGATATCGCCAATGCTGCTATCCAGCATGCGCGTATTCAGCATCACGACGTAGTGCTGCTTGATACCGCCGGCCGTTTGCATGTCGACGGCGATATGATGGACGAGATCAAACGTCTGCACGCTGCTGTTGATCCGGTCGAGACCCTGTTTGTGGTCGATGCGATGACTGGTCAGGATGCTGCAAATACTGCGCGGGCATTCAACGATGTATTGCCGTTGACCGGTGTGATACTGACCAAAGCTGATGGTGATGCCCGTGGTGGTGCTGCGCTGTCTGTGCGTCATATCACCGGCAAACCGATTAAGTTTATCGGTGTTGGTGAAAAGATCGATGCGTTAGAACCTTTCCATCCTGATCGTGTTGCCTCTCGTATCCTGGGTATGGGTGATGTTCTTTCCCTGATCGAAGAAGCTGAACGTAAGATCGATAAGGACAAAGCGGAGAAATTCGCTAAGAAGATCAAGAAAGGCAAAGGCTTCGATCTGGAAGACTTCCGTGAACAGATCCAGCAGATGAAGAATATGGGCGGCATGATGGGCATGCTCGATAAGATGCCGGGTATGGGACAGCTGGCGCAGGCCGCGCAAGGTGCTCAGGCTGAAAAAGGCATTGTCCAGATGGAAGCGATCATCAATTCGATGACTCCTAAAGAACGCCGCAACCCGGATATCATCAGTGGTTCACGTAAGAAACGTATCGCTAAAGGTTCCGGTACTCAGATTCAGGATATTAACCGTCTGCTCAAACAGCATAAACAGATGTCGAAGATGATGAAGAAGTTCTCATCGAAAGGCGGTATGGCGAAAATGATGCGCGGCATGAAGGGAATGTTGCCACCTGGTATGGGTGGTGGTCCTGGAGGTCCGGGTGGCTTCGGTGGCGGTGGCGGTATGCCGCGGCTTTAAAGCCAGGAATTGTTGACTAATATATAGTCATTTAGTGCTTTCATTAGGTCGCGACTTCACGTAGAATTTTCGGCCTAATTTTTAATGCCAGTCATCTGTGGTTAACTCTCGTTTGACTGGGATCTAAAACTGCGGGCGATACTAAAACCCGCTCAATAAAGGGACCATTCGCATGGTAACAATTCGTTTGTCTCGTGGCGGCGCTAAAAAGCGTCCTTTTTATCACATCACTGTAGCTGACTCTCGCCGTGCGCGTGATAGTCGCTTCATTGAGCGTGTAGGCTTCTTTAACCCACTGGCTCGTGGCCAGGAAGAAGCTCTGCGTGTCAACCTGGAACGCGTAGAATACTGGATGAGCAAAGGCGCTCAGCCTTCTGACCGTGTTGCTAAGCTGCTGAAAGACGCACGTAAAGCTGCACAGTAATCACTGATAAGAAGGCTGGTTGGGATATGAGTGGTGCAGTAAGCGAAGACCTGACAGTGTTGGGACGCATTACCACTGTTTATGGGATTAAAGGTTGGGTTAAAGTCTATTCCCATACTGATCCTATGGAGAATATCCTGACGTACTCGCCATGGCTGCTCAAGATTGATGGCAAATTGAAGTCCGTCGAAATTGAAGCAGGCAAAAAACATGGTAAGGGCCTGGTAGCCAAACTGTCCGGTGTTGATGATCGTGAAATCGCTCGCAAATATTGCGGACTCGATATCGCGGTTGAACAGAGCCGTCTTCCAGAGCTGGAAGAGGGTGAGTTCTACTGGAGTCAGTTGGAAAATTTATCGGTGTATACCGTATCCGGCGAATTGCTGGGTCGGGTTCACCACCTGATGGAAACCGGTGCCAACGATGTATTGGTGGTACGCGGGAACGCAGAGAGTATCGATCGTAACGAGCGATTGATCCCATATCTGCCGGACCAGGTGGTAAAAGAGATAGATCTGGAAGCAGGTACCATTCGGGTCGACTGGGATCCGGAGTTCTGAAACAGATGTGGTTTGGCGTAATTACGCTGTTCCCGGAAATGTTCGAAGCGATTACTCGTTACGGCGTAACCGGGAGGGCTGTTCGCAATGGTTTGATTGATCTGCAGTGTTGGAATCCACGTGAGTTTACGTTGGATAAGCACCGCACCGTAGATGACAGACCTTATGGCGGCGGTCCTGGCATGCTGATGAAAGTGCAGCCACTGCGTGATGCGATCCATGCTGCCAAGGCAGCAGCTGGAGATGGGGCTAAGGTTATCTACCTCTCTCCGCAGGGGCGTAAGCTGGATCATGAGGGTGCCCGGGAGTTAGCTACCCGGGACAAGTTGATTTTGGTTGCCGGGCGTTACGAAGGTATTGATGAACGCCTGATAGAGACAGAAATCGATGAGGAGTGGTCACTGGGTGACTTTGTCCTGAGCGGCGGAGAGCTGCCAGCGATGACTCTTATCGACTCAGTTTCAAGACTGGTTCCCGGGGTTCTGGGGCATCAGGCTTCGGCAATTGAAGACTCGTTCTGTGATGGGCTGCTGGACTGTCCGCACTATACGCGGCCGGAACAGTTAGACGGAATGGATGTACCTGAGGTGCTGCTGAGCGGTAACCACGAGGCGATCAGGCGCTGGCGTCTGAAACAGCAATTAGGACGGACCTGGGAAAGAAGGCCTGACCTGCTGGAAAGTCTCGAGCTGGACCGGGAACAGCAGACGTTATTAAACGATTATATCCGTGAAGCCGCTAAGGCTAACGGTTGAATACTCTAGGAGCGAACGATGAGCGGTAAAAACTCAATCATTCAGCAGCTTGAAAACGAACAGATGGGTAAAGAAGTACCTACTTTCGGCCCAGGTGATACTGTTGTAGTACAGGTACGTGTAACTGAAGGTAACCGTACTCGTCTGCAGGCGTTTGAAGGCGTTGTTATCGGCAAGCGTAACCGTGGTCTGAACTCTGCGTTCACTGTGCGTAAGATCTCTCACGGTGTAGGCGTTGAGCGTACTTTCCAGACTTACAGCCAGGCTGTAGAAGCGATCGAAGTTAAGCGTCGCGGTGACGTTCGTCAGGCTAAACTGTACTACCTGCGTGAGCGCAGTGGTAAGTCTGCACGTATTAAAGAGAAACTGGGTTAATCGGTTTCGATTTAGAAAAAGGCACCTTAGGGTGCCTTTTTTTGTGCTTGAAAGGTGGCATATTGGCCGATCTGCCTTGCTAAAGAGGGGTTCGCTATTTTGATCGCATAAGCCTACAATCAGGCTACCGGGAGCGCGTGCAAGCAAGGAGAGAGTGGATGAATAAGCTACTGAAGTTACTAGGGTTGCTGTTAATACCTGTAGTGGCTTTGGCGGGGGTTTACGGCTATTTCTGGTACAAGGTAAAGGAATCCGCAGATCAGATCGTACAGCAAATGTCGCCTTTTGCGACTGTTACCTACGATAAAGTAATTGCCACCTTCGATGGGCAGGCTGGTGTTGAAGGTATTGAAATAGTGCCTTCGGTACCCGGTGGTGGTCTGATCACTATCGATGCACTGTTTATAAAAGCACCCAGTTGGACTTTTTACCTTGATGCACAGGATCAGTTCTCGCGAGGTGAATTGCCCGAAGCGATCTCAATGCAGATGAAAGGGATGACGCTGGATATGACCAGTGGCTTCCTGCGTGATATGGAGCGCGCAGCCAGGATTCAAAGCCGGGCAGACATCGATGACGGTAAGAGTCTTGAGGCACTAGGCTGTGGTGAAATTTCACAGTTTGATCTGGCAACCATGCGTGCAATGGGGTACGGGCAGCTGAAGTTCGATCTCAGCTTCACCAGTCAATACGATAAAGTCGATCAGGCGTTCTCTTTCTACACCGATATGACCATCGAGCGGATGGCGAGGGTAGGAGCCGAGATAAGGCTCGGTGCTGAAGACGCGGGGCTTGATGTCTCAAAGTGGATGTTCGCCCAGCCTGAGTTGAAGCATATAAGAGTCGATTACACCGACCGTGGCTATAACATTCGCCGCAATGGTTTTTGTGCCCGACAGCAAAAGATTAAGTCTGAAGAATACCTGAAGTTACATCGTACGCTGATTGCTGATGCTATTCGCGGGCGTGGTTGGCTGCTGCCAGAAGATGTCTTCAATCAGTATATGGAGACTCTGCAGCCTCGCTCCAGTTGGATGGCCCAGTTTGAGCCGCCAGCTGGTTTTAATATGACCACAGTCGATGCGCTGGCAAATCCGGCTCAGGCGATTGAATTGGTGCGTTTGTATGCGGAAGTGAATGGTAATCCAGTCAATGTTGGGGCGATCAACTGGCTAGACCCGGAAGAGCATCCGGTGGTGAAAGAAGTGCCGGTTGAGGCTGCTCCTGAGCAGGAGCCAGTGGCGGATGTTGAAGAGCCGGTGGTAGCGGAGAAAGACGTTACTGAAGCGATTGATGAGGAGGTTGAGCCTGTTGCTGATCCTGCGCAGGAACTGCCTGTGCCAGGGGTGGCTGCTTCGTTAAACCGCGATTTCAATAAACCGGAAGCTTCTTACAAGAAAGTTGCGTTGGCGGATGCTGGGCAGTTTATTGGTAAAGATGTGAAGTTGCGGACCTATTTTGGTCGAAAAATTGAAGGGACTCTCGTCAGTGTTGATGAGGAAAGTTTGCAGGTTCGGCAGTTCTTTGATCGTGGTAGTGCGATCTTTCCTATTGCCAGAAGTAAGGTTTCCCAGCTTCAGGTGTTTTACTGATCTGTTTATTAAGGAGCGGCTAAGCCGCTCCGGAGATCAGTTTTCTTAGTGTTCATTATCCTTATGAGCTTCAGCCACCGCTTTGAACTCTTCTTCACAGGCGTTGAATGCCTCTATCAGTAATGGATCAAAGTGACTGCCGTTCCCCTCTCGAATGATGCTACAGGCCTTATCATGGCTAAAGGCGGGCTTGTAAACGCGCTTTGAGATCAATGCATCATATACATCTGCCACGGCCATAAGACGGCCGGATAGCGGGATCTCCTCGCCTGTAAGGCCTTTGGGGTAACCGCTCCCATCCCATTTTTCGTGATGGCTCTCACTGATCTCGCTGGCATAACGAAGAAATGAATTGCTGCCAAGTTGGGCTTCAGCCACTCTCAGAGCTTCTGCACCGATCATCGGGTGCCGTTTCATGATTTCAAACTCATCGTCAGTCAGTTTTCCTGGTTTCAGCAGAATTGAGTCAGGAATGCCTACTTTGCCAACATCATGCAGTGGTGCTGATTTAAAGAGCAGTTCGATCGTTTCGTCGGTAAGAATCTCGGTGAAGTGACCCTGGTTTCGCAGGTACTCGGCCAGCACCTTCACATAATGCTGTGTGCGGATGATATGGGCACCCGTTTCGTTATCGCGAGTTTCGGCCAGGGAAGCCAGGCCGAGAATGCTGGCGTCCCGGGTGGTGTTCAGCTCACTAGTGCGCCGATTTAGTTCGTTAATGGTGAGGTTTGTGCGCTCAGCCATTAAACCAAACTCGTCGTTACTGGTTACTGGGGCTGAGATCGTCAGGTCGCCATCGGCGACAGCTGCCAGCGTGGAGTTCTGATTTTCAATGAACAGCTTCAGGTTACGGCTGTAGCCCAGAATGATTGCCAGTACATACGCCATCAGTATCGCCACGACGAAGCTGATCTCGGTAAGTATATAGCGTTGTGAAGTGGCCAGTGGGATACTGTCGCCAGTGTGGATTAGCCATTCCAGGTCTTTGTTTATTAAAAGAAAAATAACGCCGACTATGGCAATAGCGCAGGCGGAGGCAAACCAGCTGAATTTGCGACTGATTGGCATCGGTGAATTATCAGGCTTTAGTTGTACGCCGCTGGCCATTAGTTGTTGGCTTAGCTCATATTCTTTGTGAAGTGCCAGTTCACAGGCGATGAAGAAGCCCAGTAGTGTCATGCCAACAATTACTTTGCCGCCGCTCTCTAGCGGAAACTGATATTGAGTTTGGAAGTAGGCAGCAAGCAATGCGCCGCCTATTAAAAAGACAGTCAAGTCGGCCCGAAAGAGATGGGCGACCCGTTGCTCAGGTTTTAGAGATTCAAGTCGGGGAGTGATCGCCGTACGTCGTATCAGCCACTGGGCAGCAAAGACTGTTATGATGGGTAGCAGGAGCTCGGCTGGTGTTAGCGAGTCCAAAAATGGACATACCTGAATACCGTAGCTGGCAAACAACAGTAGTGATATCAGGTAGTGTAGGGTCGCTCGGCGATTGTTGTGCATATGGTACAGCCTCTGTATTCCCGCCATCAAATATCTGGTGCTTCTGTGATCGCTAAGCATAACGAAAAGTTGCAAAAATGTAGTGAAATGGCTGCAGAAAGTTTACCTGATCGCCGTTTTAACCGGCGGGAACCCTCGGCTGCTGATTGTCAGGCGGTAGCGCTTTATCTGGATGCACTATGGCTCGAACGTGGTTTAAGTGATAACACGCGAGGCTCGTACCGGCGTGACCTGTACCACTTTGCCTGTTGGTTGAATGAGCGGAGAATTGACCTTTTGTCAGCAGAGCGGGAGCATCTGTTGCAATATCTTGCGTGGCGGGTTCAGCAAAGGCTAAAGCCTGCGTCGACCGGGCGTGCGCTCTCCTGCTTGCGTGGTTTCTACCGTTTCCTGTTGCGGGAGGAGCGGGTTGCCAAAGACCCGACCTTGAATATAGAGAGTCCTAAGCAGGGCAGAGGTTTGCCGAAAACTCTGACAGAGGCTGATGTTGAGGCGCTGTTGTCGGCTCCTGATTGTTCTGAACCGCTTGGTGTTCGTGATCGGGCAATGTTGGAATTACTTTATGCGGCGGGGCTTCGAGTATCCGAACTTGTATCTTTGCAGTTGCCTGATATGAATCTGCAGCACGGGGTTGTTCGGGTGGTCGGTAAAGGGGATAAAGAGCGATTGGTGCCTATGGGTGATGAGGCGATCGCCTGGATAAAAAAGTATCTTGCTCAGGCGCGCCCGGCATTGATTGGTGAATCTCTGGATGAGGTATTATTTCCTAGTCTGCGCGGTCGGCAGATGACGCGGCAAACCTTCTGGCACAGGATAAAACAGCACGCGCTGGTAGCGGGTATTGATAAGGAGTTGTCTCCGCATGTACTCCGTCATGCCTTCGCGACCCATCTGCTGAACCATGGTGCAGATCTTAGAGTTGTCCAGATGTTGTTGGGACACAGTGATTTATCCACCACACAGATTTATACTCATGTCGCGCAGCATCGCTTGCAGTCACTTCACAAGCTGCATCATCCTCGAGGCTAGAAATATTGGTGCCATCTTCTGGAACTTAATCTGATAGCCAGCGTCTGAGCGTCAAGGGAAACAATTTCGGGAACTGATAACAATGAAAAAACTTCTTTCAGCAGTTGCTCTGCTGGGCCTGTCCGGAGCCTTATATGCCGCAGAGCCTGCAGAGAACATCGTTGCGCAGCTTAAAGCGGTCGATCCACGCATACCGGTTGAAGGTGTGGTTGAGAGTCCATTGCCAGGTGTTTACGAAGTCACGCTGGCCAGCGGTGAAGTGCTCTATGCTGATGCTGAAGGAAAGTACCTGCTTGCGGGAGAACTGTATCAGGTTGATGCTGATAAAGGGTTGGTGAATCTGACTGAGCAGAAACAAAATGCACCTCGTAAAGATATGATCGATGCAGTTGCTGCTGAGGAATTCGTCAGTTATAAGCCGGAAGGTGATGTGAAAGGGCAGATCTCTGTTTTCACCGACGTGAATTGTGGTGCTTGTCGTCAGTTCCATAACCGTATTGTGCCGGGTCTGCTGGAGCGTGGTATTCAGGTGAACTATCTCGCCTATCCGGTAATTGGCCGGGAGCGTTCTAAGCGGACTATGGAGCATATCTGGTGTGCCGGTCCGGAAGAGCGTCTGACAATGATGGATAAGGCTAAGGCTGGTGATCCGCTTGGCAATGATACTTGTGATACATCCCCTGTAGATAAACATCTGCAGATGGGGCGCCAGATGAAAATTAACTCGACACCAAGTCTGGTGCTTGAAGATGGTACCCTGGTGCGTGGTATGAGAGCTCCAGATGAGCTGGCGCGTATGATGGGTATTCTCTGATTTAGGGAAGGTGCGATTAAGTCCTGCCGGCTCTCTGGCTTAGAGGACGATGTGTAATCGCGGCGGCGGTTTTTAGGCATGTCTAGACCTGTCAAAAAGTGCCAACAAAGAGTACGCATCATCCACTAAGCCCCAAAGGGCGAGATCTGTAGCCTGCATCTACGTTGTTACGCTTTTTGCGAAGGGTTGTGGCCATTAGCTGCAAAGCGTGCCTAGTATCTGCAGGCTACAGGTCTCGCAGAGAACGAGCGGGACTTATTAGCACCTTCCTTAGCAAATAATTGCTTAAAGTCATAAAAAAGGAGCTTAAATAAGCTCCTTTTTTTGTTGTTCACCCTTTTCCTGCATTTTCATCCCCTTACTAGGGTGCTTGCTGATAGTTCTGCGTTTCTGTTTCAGCTATAATAGCGACCCATTTTGCCGTGAAACGGCGACTGCCCTTGTAAAGACAAAAAGGCGAGGTATTGGTTTGAAACCGGTTAAAGTTGGTATCTGTGGTCTGGGTACAGTAGGTAGTGGCACCTTCAATGTACTGAAACGAAACGAGTCAGAAATTTCCCGTCGTGCAGGCCGTCGAATTATTGTCGAGCAGATTGGTGCTCGCCGTGATAATCCGAATATTGATACCAAAGGCACGCAGGTTTCTCGCGATATCTTTGACGTTGCGACTAATCCTGAGATCGATGTGGTTGTCGAACTGATCGGTGGCTACGATGTGGCCCGTGATCTGGTTATGACCGCTATCGAAAACGGCAAGCACGTTGTTACAGCTAACAAGGCTCTGATCGCCGTACATGGCAACGAGATTTTTGAAGCTGCTCAGCAGAAGAATGTGATGGTTGCTTTCGAAGCGTCTGTTGCTGGCGGTATCCCTATCATCAAGGCGATTCGTGAAGGTCTGGCAGCAAACCAGATCAACTGGCTGGCAGGTATCATCAACGGTACCGGCAACTTCATCATGACCGAGATGCGTGATAAGGGACGTGACTTTGCGGACGTTCTGGCTGAAGCTCAGGAGCTGGGCTATGCCGAGGCGGATCCGACATTTGATGTTGAAGGCATCGATGCCGCTCATAAACTGACAATTCTTGCATCTCTTGCATTTGGTATTCCGCTGCAGTTTGAAAAAGCGTACACCGAAGGGATCAGCAAGATCACCACTGAAGATGTTCAGTACGCGGAAGAGTTGGGTTACCGGATCAAACATCTGGGCGTAACTCGTCGCACAGATGCAGGTGTTGAGCTGCGTGTGCATCCGACACTTGTTCCTGAATCAGCACTGCTGGCGAATGTTAATGGTGTTATGAATGCTGTGCTGGCAGATGGCGATGCTGTTGGCCAGACCCTCTACTACGGTGCTGGTGCGGGTGCAGAACCAACTGCCTCTGCCGTTGTTGCTGATATCGTTGATGTCGTTCGTACATTGACAGCTGATCGTGACAACCGTGTGCCTCACCTGGCATTTCAGCCTTCAGAATTATCTGATCTGCCAGTACTGCCTGTTGAACAGGTTGAGACCGCATACTACCTGCGTATGCAAGCGCTGGAGCGTCCGGGCGTGTTGGCACAGGTGACCAGCATACTGGGTGATCAGGGTATCAATATTGAAGCGATCATCCAGAAAGAAACTGCTGAAGAGCAGGTGCCTGTGATCATCCTGACCCAGAAAGTTCAGGAACAGAAGATGAATGAGGCGATCGTTGCTATCGAGAAGCTGGATGCCATTGTTGGTAATGTAAACCGCATCCGTGTTGAGCATCTGGACGACTAAGGAGTTATCCGTGAAATATATCTCTACCCGCGGTCAGGCTCCTGCCCTGAATTTCGAAGAAGTATTGCTGGCTGGTCTGGCTTCCGATGGCGGACTCTACGTTCCGGAAACCCTGCCGAGCTTTAGTCGCGACGAGATCGCTTCCTGGGCTGGTCTGCCTTATAACGAGTTGGCATTTAACATCATCCGCCCATTTGTAGCTGACTGCATCGCTGAAGATGACCTAAAGCAGATGATTGATGAAACTTATGCGGGTTTTAATCACATCGCAGTTGCGCCTGTTCAGCAGTTAGGTACTAATGAATGGGTACTGGAACTGTTCCACGGCCCTACACTGGCGTTTAAAGACTTCGCTCTGCAGTTGCTGGGACGTCTGATGGATTACGCGCTGGCTAAGCGTGGTGAGCGTCTGGTAATCATGGGAGCAACTTCAGGCGATACCGGCTCAGCAGCGATCGAAGGCTGCCGCCATAGTGATCATCTGGATATCTTTATCCTGCATCCTCACAACCGCGTATCTGAAGTTCAGCGCCGTCAGATGACGACCATTCTGGAAGACAATGTTTTTAACATCGCTCTGGAAGGTAACTTCGATGACTGCCAGCAGATGGTTAAAGACAGCTTTGCTGATCAGTCCTTCCTGAACGGTCTGAAATTGGGTGCTGTAAACTCGATCAACTGGGCACGTATTATGTCCCAGATCGTATACTACTTCGCCGCTTCGCTGGCGGTGGGTGGTCCATCCCGTGAAGTTTCCTTCTCTGTGCCAACAGGTAATTTCGGCGATATCTTTGCCGGCTACCTGGCAAAACAGATGGGCCTGCCAGTTAAACAGCTGGTTGTAGCTACTAACCGTAACGACATTCTGCACCGTGTTATCTCTGGTAATGATATGTCTCGCGGTGAGCTGAAACATACAATGTCGCCTTCCATGGATATCATGGTCTCTTCCAACTTCGAACGTTTGCTGTTCGATGTGTATGGCCGAGATGGTGCTGCGATCTCCGATCTGATGGATCGTTTCAAAGAAGGTGCCGTTCAGCTGGAAGGCGGTCAGTGGGATCAGGTTCGCGAACTGTTCGATAGCTATGCGGTGGACGATGAAGCGACTTGTGAAACTATTAAACAGGTTCATAAGGAAACGGGTTACCTGCTGGATCCGCACACGGCGATTGGCGTTAAAGCAGCACGCGAGTGCAACCGTGATAGCGCAGTTCCAATGATCACCCTGGCGACAGCTCATCCGGTGAAATTCCCTGAACCGGTTGTTAAGGCTGGTTTGGAATCTCCAAAACTACCAGCTCATATGACTGACCTGTTTGAGCGTGAGGAGCAGCTGACTGTTCTGGATAACGACCTGAAAACGGTTCAGCAGTTTGTTGCTGCAAATGTCCATAACAGCTGATACTTGCGAATAGTGAGAAAAAGGCCCGGTTAAGGGCCTTTTTTTGTGAGGTGACAAATGGATGGTTTCTTCTCTCTCTCCAAAATTGCCTGGTGGGTGATTGCCCCGGCTCATAGTTGGTTACTACTACTGATTTTGGGATTGCTCTGCCTGCGCTGGCGGCCGTTATTGGGGAAGACCTTGTTGGGACTGAACCTTACTTTAGCTGTGGTGCTGGCCATTTTTCCCCTAGGTGAAAAGCTAATTCAGCCGCTCGAGGATAGATTCCAAAAGCCTGAGATGCTACCGGAGCTTGGGGGAATCATAATACTTGGTGGGAGTGAGTTGTTGTCCCCCTCGCTTACTCGAAACCGTAGTGAATTCAATAGTGCGGCGGATCGGGTGATGGAGATGGTACCGTTGATGAAGCAGTATCCTGATCTGCCTGTGATCTATACAGGAGGAAGTGGATCGTTGTTGAAACAAGGCTATCGTGGTGCGGATATTGCCCGACATTGGTTAATGTCTATTGGATTAGAAGATAGGGTTTTGTTTGAACGGAACTCGAGAAATACGATCGAAAACGTGATCCTGTCGAAGCCTCTTCGGCCTGAGGGAAGTGTTGATAAACCCTGGCTGTTAGTTACCTCAGCGTTCCATATACCCCGATCTGTTGGGTTGTTTCGAGAGCATGATTGGCCTGTAATCCCGTGGCCTGTTGATTACTACAGCAGTGCTGGAGTGCTTTCTGTTACTGAGCCCAACCTGAGTTATAACCTTCAGGTGTTAAACACCGCTGTTCGGGAGTGGATCGGACTGGCGAGTTACTATGCAAGCGGTAAAATAGCCACCCTGTTTCCTGCGCCGGAGTGATGGATGAGTAACATTGAGATCAGGCAGCGAGAACCGCTGGTACCAATAGAGCCGTTACTGAATCAGTGCCATCCGGTATTGGCCAAGATTTATGCATCGCGTGGTATCGCTAACACAGAAGAATTAGGACGATCCCTGAAAGAGCTGTTGCCAGATCAGGCGATGAAAGGGCTCGAGCAGGCGGTCGAAAGGCTGCTGAATGCGTTGCATCAGAAAGAAAAGATCCTGATTGTCGGTGATTTCGATTGTGATGGCGCGACCAGTACCGCCGTTGCTGTCCGAGCACTGCGTGCCTTAGGTGCAGAGCAGGTCGATTATCTGGTGCCAAATCGCTTCGAATATGGCTACGGCCTGAGTCCCGAGATCGTTGATGTTGCTCAGCTACAGAAACCGGGGCTGCTGGTAACTGTTGATAATGGTATTTCCAGTATCAGCGGTGTTGAACGGGCGAATCAGCTGGGTATCGATGTCGTTGTTACTGATCACCATTTGCCCGGAGAACAACTGCCCGCGGCTTGCGCCATCGTAAATCCTAATCAGCATCATTGTGACTTCATTGCCAAGTCAACCTGCGGTGTTGGGGTGATTTTCTATGTGATGATCGCCCTGCGTCGAGCGTTACAGCAATCCGGATGGTTTGAACAGCAGGGCATTCCTGCGCCCAACCTGGCAGAACTGCTCGACCTGGTGGCACTGGGTACCGTGGCGGATGTGGTTGCGCTCGAACATAACAATCGGGTGCTGGTGCATCAGGGGCTTCAACGTATACGCGCAGGTCGAATGAGTGCAGGTATTCAGGCGTTGATTGAAGTGGCGGGGCGTCGGCGGGAGCGAATGGTCGCTTCTGACCTCGGATTTGCCTTGGCGCCCAGATTAAATGCCGCAGGCCGACTGGAAGATATGTCGATCGGTATTGAGTGTTTGCTTACCGACAATTATCAGAAAGCGCTTAATCTCGCGCAGACACTGGACGAACTGAACCGTGAGCGCCGTGGCATTGAGCAGGAGATGCAGCAGCAGGCATTAGGCTTGCTAGATCAGATTGAGCTGGATGCCGATGGTTTGCCTTGGGGGCTGTGCCTGTATGACGAAAGCTGGCATCAGGGGGTAATCGGGATTCTGGCTTCACGGATTAAAGAACGGGTTCATCGGCCTGTTATCGCCTTCGCACCAGCAGAAAATGGCGAGATAAAAGGGTCGGCCCGATCGATTCCAGGGTTTCATATTCGAGATGGCCTGGATGCGATAGCTGCCAGTCACCCGGGAATGCTGAATAAATTTGGTGGGCATGCGATGGCGGCAGGTATGTCGCTGGACGCAGATTGTTTGGCAGATTTTCAGACAGCGTTTGATCTTGAAGTACACCGGCAGATGAAAGAGGCGGAGTTGCAACAGGTGGTTGCCACTGACGGTGAGCTGAAATCGGCGGACTTTAACCTTGAACTGGCGGAATTGCTGCGTGCAGCCGGACCCTGGGGACATCAGTTCCCTGAGCCGCTATTTGATGGCGAATTTTCACTGTTGCAACAAAGAATTGTTGGTCAGAAACACTTGAAAATGGTGCTAATGGAACCACTAACGGGATTGGCGATTGATGCCATTATGTTCAATGCCGATAGTGAATGCTGGCCTGATGAGTCGATCAATCGCGTCAGAGCTGTGTATCGACTGGACGTCAATGAATTTCGTGGCCAGCAAAGCTTACAGTTGATGGTTGATCATTTGCTGCCATTGGCATAACCGATAGCGATTGAGCTTTTCAGTCCTGTAACTATAAAGACAGTTCAAGAGGCTCTCCTCTTAAGCTGAAAACGAGAGAATTAACGATGAATGATTTTACCCTTGATGAACTGAACGCATTGGTTGCTGTTTTTGAGCGGGCTACAGTGAACGAACAGGATTCGGTTGAAGCGGATCTGTTCAAGCGCCTGAAAACAGCACAGGCAGAGCGTGAAGAGCTTGAAGGCATGGATTTTGATGATTGTCTGGGTGGGGCTTGCAAGCTCTGATGACCGAACAGAAACCCTATTTTGTTGGTGCTCATGTCAGTGCTGCGGGTGGTGTTGAAAATGCACCGCTAAATGCAGCCAAGCTGGGTGCCAATGCTTTTGCGCTTTTTACCAAGAACCAGCGCCGCTGGGAGGCGAAACCGCTAACCAGCAAAAGTATCCGTCTTTTCAAGGAAAACTGTGAGCGTCTCGGTTTCTCGTCTGCGCAGATCCTGCCCCATGACAGCTATTTGATTAACCTCGGACACCCGGAGCAAGAAGCGCTGGAGAAATCTCGTAACGCTTTTGTCGATGAGATGCTCCGTTGTCAGCAGCTGGGACTGTCGTTGCTAAACTTCCATCCGGGTAGTCATCTACGCAAGGTGTCCGTAACTGAGTGTCTGAAGACCATCGCTGATTCAATCAATCAGGCTTTGACACAAACAGAAGGTGTGACCGCTGTAATCGAAAACACTGCGGGTCAGGGCAGTAATCTTGGATATAGTTTTGAGCAACTGGCTGAGATCATTGATCAGGTAGAAGATAAGTCACGTGTGGGTGTCTGTATCGATACCTGTCATATGTTTGCTGCTGGTTACGATATTCGCTCTGAAGCCAGTTGTGCTGATGTATTCGACCAATTTGAAAAGACTGTTGGTTTTCAGTACCTGAAAGGGATGCACTTGAACGACTCCAAGGGGGCGTTGGAAAGCCGGCTGGATCGACACCATTGCCTCGGAGCAGGCGAGATCGGTTTCGAGGCGTTCAGGTTTATCATGACAGATGATCGTTTCCGGGGGATTCCCTTAGTGCTAGAGACGATTGATGAAACTATCTGGCCGGATGAAATTCAGCTACTGCGTAACTACGCTGTGCAATAGTATCAAAAGCGGATTCTGCCGGTATTGCGCAAGTTAGATTACACTTAGATCAGTTTGGCTCATGGTGTGGGCAGTGAAGTAAGCCTGGAGGGATTACTTTGGCAGCAAGGATTTTCAGCAGGAACCTCTGAGTGTACCTATCATTCTGGCAGCAGGATAAAGATAGAGCATGCGGCAGCAAAGCTTTGCGTGCCGTCGCCTTGTTGCTGTTTCTTTGCTTATCTACCCATTCACTTGCTGATATCCCTCGGGTACTGTTCATCAACTCCTATCATCATGGTTTTCCGTGGTCGGATGGTTTGCAGGCGGGTTTTGAAAACCGTCTGAAAGCCTCAGGTATGGCAGTCGATCTCAGAATCGAATATCTCGATACCAAACATCATCAGCCGGATATTATCTTTCCGGTACAGCGTGAGTTTTTAGCACGTAAGTATCCCGTTCCACCGGATGTTTTGGTGGTAACCGATAACAATGCTTTGAATTTCGCAATTCGTCATCGCGATGAGCTTTTTCGGGGTGTTCCGCTAGTCTTCGCAGGGATCAACCGATTTAACAGAGCTATGCTGCAGGGGGACAGACTCTCGACCGGAGTTGTTGAAGCAACTGATCCCACTGCCAATTTGATGCTGATACGTGCTTTGCATCCTGATCTGAAGAAAGTGCTATTAGTCAGCGACGAAACACCAACCGGTAAAGCTGAACAAGCGAGATTTACCACAGCAGCGGCTGGTGGAGGCTATCCCTTTGAAGTTGAAAGCTATAGTCATTGGAGCTTTGCTGAGCTGAAACTCAGGCTTAGCCAGCTATCGGATGACACTGTTGTATTCCGTTTGCCTCTTCACCGTGATCGTAATGCTCAAAGTCTGCCACTACAGCAAAGCATTGAGCTGCTTTCCCAATATAGTCCGGTGCCGGTCTACTCGGCCTGGGATACCGCAGTCGCAGCGGGGCTTACCGGGGGGATAGTGACGTCGGGCAGGCTACAGGGCGTAACTGCGGCGAATATGGTTATTCAGATCATGCAGGGGCGTTCCATTGCTCAGTTGCCGGTTCAAAAGATCAGTCCGACAGAACCCATTTTTAATGCTGATCAACTGAAGCGGTTCGGTATTTCCAAAAACTCTTTGCCAGAGAACAGCACTGTTTTGGGGGACTCTCAAGACGGTATCTATCTATTTACAGCGGCGGCGGTTCTGGTTGCTATCACATCGGTCATAGTGCTGCTATGGCTGAGGCAGGTGTGGACCCGGCAGCGGCGCTTGTTGATCGATCAAAGGAACGAAGTTGCTCGTCAGCATCAACTGGTTCGAATGTTGATGGATAGTAACTCAGATCTTATCTATATGAAGGATTTGAACGGGCGCTATTTGGAGTGCAATGAGGCTTTCTCCGAGTTTTGTCAGTTTCCCCGAGAATCTTTGATCGGGAAAACACCAGAGCAACTGGATCTGGATACGCTGGTCAGAGGCAATTCTGAAGCGGAGCGAGATCTGCTGGCAAGCGGAGATCCTATTCGTTATGAAGAGTGGGCGAGATTTCCCGGACAGAAAGATCTGTTGCTTGAAGTTGAGAAGCGCCCGCTGCTCGGGGCGGACCAAAGTATTCAGGGAATCATAGCGGTCGGTCGTGATATTACCCACGAGCGTTATGACAAAGTTGTGTTGCAGCTACAGCAGCACATTCTGCATCTGCTGGTCAAAGGCGCTCCTGTTTCTCGTTTGTTGTTATCGATGGTTGAAATGGTCGAGCAGGCGTACCCGGACATGATCTGTTCAGTATTGCTGCTTGATGATGAAGGCAAACGTCTGCAGAAAGGAGCTGCGCCGAGTCTGCCCGATTACTACAACGATGCGATCAATGGTTTGGAGATCGGTGAAGGGGTAGGCTCCTGTGGCACCGCAGCAGCTACCGGAGAGTTCGTCATGGTTGAGGATGTGATGGAGCATCCTTACTGGGAGCCTTATCGCGAACTGGCAGAAAAAGTGGGCATTCGAACCTGCTGGTCGCAACCGATTATAGGTACATCTGGATCAGTATTGGGGACTTTCGCGATCTATTATCGGGAGCCGAAAGTTCCGAGTACCTCACAGCTTGAACTCATTCAGCAGGCTGCTTCGCTGATCAGTCTGGCGATTGAGCGAAAACGGGCTGAAGCTCAACTGCACAAGCTGTCGCGAGCGGTAGAACAAAGTCCGAGTATGGTGGTGATCACTGATGCTGAGGGGCGTATCGAATATGTGAATAGTGTTTTTACCGAAACGACGGGCTATCAGTTTGAGGAGGTTAAAGGGAAAACGCCTGCCATTCTTAACTCTGGTGAACGGGAAGACGCTATATTTCGACAGCTTTGGGACAATATAACCAGTGGCAAGGACTGGCAGGGAGAACTGCGTAATCGCAGTAAATCCGGGGATCTGTACTGGACGCTGCTATCGATCTCCCCGATTGTCGATGAAGACCAAAAGATTACCCATTTCATCGGTATTAGCGAAGATATCTCCGAACTCAAGGCCAATCAGCAGCAGATTGAGAGTTTGGCATTCTACGATCCACTCACCTCTTTGGGGAATCGCCGCTTGTTCCGTGAACAGCTGGAACATGAGTTAAAGGTGGCCAACCGCAAAGAGTCCTTGTTGGCGCTGTTTTACCTGGATTTGGATAACTTCAAACAGGTGAATGATTCACTCGGACACGATAGCGGAGATCTGTTGCTGCAGGAGGTTGCTCAACGGTTAACAGCCACCCTGCGCGATACCGATATGGTCTCCAGACTGGGTGGGGATGAATTCACTATTCTGTTGCCTGATGTGAATGATGCGGCAGAAGTCAGTATGGTCGCTGAGAAAATCCTGGCCGCATTTCAGGCCGCAGTTCGGTTGAAAGACCAAGAGGTGATCATTACCACCAGTATCGGTATTACGATGGCCCCTGAAGATGGCCGTGATTGGTCCGTGCTGATGAAAAACGCTGATCTGGCGATGTATCGGGCCAAGCAACAAGGTAGAAACAACTATCAGTTTTTCACCAGTGAGTTGAATGAAACAGTGATGCGCAGGCTGCATATGCAGCAGGAGCTTCGCACAGCGATGGATGAACAGCAATTCCTGCTCTATTTCCAGCCACAATGGAATCTGCTGGGAAATGTTGAAATGGTCGGCGCCGAAGCCTTGATTCGTTGGCAGCATCCGGAGAAGGGCTGGATCTCTCCTGGAGATTTTATTCCGGTCGCAGAAGAGTTGGGATTGATCGTGCCTATTGGGCGTTGGGTTATCTATGAAGCTTGCCGGGCCGGCCGTGAACTATATGACAGCGGGCATTCCATCCGGGTGGCGATCAACCTATCGTTGAGACAGTTTCGTGATCCTGAACTGCTGAACACTGTTCAGGCTGCGCTGGATGAAACAGCACTGCCTCCGCATCTTGTAGAGTTTGAGATTACTGAATCGATGATTATGGATGACATTGATCAGGTATTGCGGACGCTGAACGCGCTGAAAGCATTAGGTACCAGTCTGGCGATCGATGATTTCGGGACCGGTTATTCCTCTCTGAACTATCTGAAACAACTTCCTGTGGATCTGCTCAAGGTAGACGCTTCCTTTGTCCGGGATATACCCCATGATCGCAATGATATGGAGATTACCGCAGCGGTGATTGCGATGGCCCATAAGCTGGGACTGAAAGTCGTCGCGGAAGGGGTTGAAACGCAGGAGCAGCTTTCTTTCCTTAGGGATAACGGTTGTGAGATGGGGCAGGGGTATCTGTTAGCGAAACCTGCATCACTAGAAGCGCTTATGGATGTGCTGGATTTTGATCTGGAGCAATAAAGGCTAGCTATCACTCATATTTCAGCTTAACGCTTTATTAATGCGTAGTTGCTGTCATAGGCCTGTAATATTAGCTGCGTAATCTTTGCCGCTGTCTGAAATCCCGAAATTCGGAGGGGCGCTGGTGAATGCTGTCGCAGATCATTTAGTCATCGATGTGGAGATGCTGGCAGATATTATCCAGCGTGAAGCCTTATATCCTCACTTTCAGCCGATCCTGGATATTACCCACGGAGTTGTACTTGGACACGAAGCCCTTATCAGAGGGCCTGAAGGCAGTCCACTCTATTCTCCCGGCCGACTCTTTCAAACCGCTATCTCTTGCAATCGGCTGCATGAGTTTGAACTGCTATGCCGGCGTCGGGCGATAGAAGAGTTCGCTCGCCTGAAACTGGATGGGAAACTATTTCTCAACGTCAGTGCGTCATTACTCGGCACGCCGGGACACCAAAAAGGTCTCACCAGCGAATGGCTTGATGAGCTGGGAATTCCTCAGGAAAGCATCGTTATTGAGCTGTCCGAACAACACCCGTTTGATAATTATGGACTGACTCGTAGTGCCATCGAGCACTATAAAGGGATGGGATTTCAGATCGCCATAGATGATCTGGGAGCTGGGTATTCCGGATTGCGACTATGGTCAGAGCTTCGACCAGAATATGTAAAAATCGATAAGCACTTCATCACTGATGTTGACCGTGATCCGGTAAAACGAGAATTTGTTAAATCTATTATCAATATCGGGCAGAGCCTGCGCTGCAAAATCATCGCCGAGGGAATTGAAACACGAGAGGAGTTGACCGCTCTGCAAGAGATGGGGGTTTCTATCGGGCAGGGATTCTTACTCGGGATGCCGGAGCTAAAACCAGAGCTCAATAGTGTTCAGGAAGTGTTCCGTCTCCCCAGGAAAGCGCCTGTTTGGCAGACAGAGGCAGGAGATACGGCCTTTGTGCTGTTGAAAAATACCCCGACTCTGATGGAGGGAGATCGGCTACAAGAGGCGGCCGAAGCTTTTGAGGCACATAGTGATTTGCAGTCGATGCCGGTACTGTCGGATGGGCGTCCGCTGGGGATTGTCCGCAAAGCAGATCTGCTTGAGTTGTTCTCTCAACAGTATGGTCGGGCACTGTTTGAGAAGAAAACAGTGGGTAAAATCTTAGTAGATGACGTGCTGACAGTGGAAAGTGATACGCCCCTGGAGCAGGTTTCGCGGATGATTACTGAGCACACCGAAGCTGAGATTCAACGGGATATTATTATCACTCAGGATGGTTACTATCTCGGTACAGGCAGTCTTAGAGACCTGTTGAAACGGATAACAGAGAACAAAATTCGTTCGGCTCGTTATGCTAACCCACTGACGCTTTTACCGGGAAATGTGCCGATCAATAATGAAATCACGGCGCTGTTGGATTCCGATGCGGACTTCCATGTTGCCTACTTTGATCTGAATAACTTTAAACCTTACAACGATAGCTACGGTTACTCCCGTGGTGATCAGGTGATTCGGTTTGTTGGCGATCTGCTGACACGTTTTGCCGGTGATTATGACAACTTTATTGGCCATATCGGCGGTGACGATTTTGTTGCCATTTTCCGCAGTGATGATTGGCAAGAGATGTGTCAGCAGATTGTCGCTGAGTTTGACCGGGGAGTGCGTCAGTTCTATTCCACAGAAGATCTCGAACAAGAGGGAATCTTCTCAGTAGATCGTTGTGGCAATAAGCTGTTTTACCCTCTGCTGGGATTAGCAGTGGGTATCGTACACCCTGATGCGAGATGTTGTACCAGTTTCCATGAGGTTTCTGAGTTGGCGGCTCAGGCGAAGAAAGAAGCTAAGCGGGCGATCCATAGCAATCTGTTTGTTTCCCGTCGTCGTCACCACCGTCCAGCTGATGAGTGCTGTTAAGCGCTGCAAACCTCTTTAAGCTGGCAGCGGCTAACAGTTGCCTTATGTAGCGACAGTCATCGCCTTTCTGATCCTGTTATTATTAAGGGATAACCAGAAGGAAACTGATATGTCGCTTGAACCTCGCTTTAAGGCATCTGACGCCACTGTAGAAAAGGATGAATCACTCTATCAGGGCTTTTTCCAGCTAAAGCGCCTGACTATCCGTCATCGCTGCTTCGATGGCGAAGATATCTCCATTGCCCGGGAACTCTTTATCCGTCCTGATGCTGTCTGTGTTGTTCTGGTTGATCCCAAACTGGATGAAGTTGTGATGGTGGAACAGTTTAGAGCTGGCTGCTATGACCACCCCGAATCGCCATGGTTGTTGGAACTGGTAGCGGGCATAGTTGAGCCGGGAGAATCCGTGACTGAGGTTGCTGGACGTGAAGCTGAAGAGGAGGCGGGTGTTCAGATTCACGATATTCAGCATGTCTGCCGCTTTACACCGACGCCGGGCGCCGTGCGTGAATATATTGATTTGCTTTGTGCCCGGGTTGATGCAAATCTGGCTGCTGGAGTGCACGGCCTTGATGAAGAGGGTGAAGATATACTGGTGCACCGTATCCCTGTCGATGATGCCTTCCGGATGGTACGTGAGGGCGCTATCCATAACGCTCCATCGATAATCGGGTTACAATGGCTGGAGTTAAACTACCCTCGCCTTAAGGCGGAGTGGGGTGTGCTGGAGGATTAATGAAGCGAAAGTATGTACCGAGCCTGACCCGGCAGATGGCCCAATGTGAGGCCAATTATGCCCGGTTGCTGAAGCTGATGCCTGATCTGGATCGCTGCGACGAGCGCGAATTTCAGGTCTCTCATGGTGAGTTTCACGCAACTGTCAGGCTCAGTGTGGCTGAGCGCTTCAATTACACATCTACCGTAGTGATCTCGCAACGTTCAGAAGGCAGTAGCGACTGGCTGGAAGCGCCAGAGTTGATGATTCGCCTCTACCATGATGCCGGTATGGCTGAAGTGGTGTGTATTAAACGACGTCGTCAGCTCTCAGGGGTTTATGGTTATCCCAACAGCGATATGCGTCATCCGGATGAGAAGGCCCAGCTTAATGATTTCCTCGGTGAATGGTTGAGCCACTGTATCAGCCACGGTCATCAGTTGGAGCCCGTATTCCTGAACTGATGGCAAACACATACTCCCTGCTGCAACTCACTGATTGTCACCTGCCCGCTTCTGTTGATCAGAACTATTACGACATCTGCCCTGATCAACAGCTTGCAGACATCTGTCGGGCTATTCGAAAGGAAACGACGGTTTCCGATCTGCTACTGCTAACCGGCGATCTGGTTCATCACAGCGGCAATAGTGCGAGTTATCAAAGACTGCTTAGCGCTTGTGAAGGGCTGGCAAAGGAAAGAGCATGGATACCTGGCAATCACGATCCTGCGGAGTTGATGGCAGATTTCGCTCAATTGCGCACAGGTGTTACTGAACTTGGAAATTGGCTGATCATTCTACTGGATACAACCAGTCAGCCGGACGGTAAAGGCAGTGGCTCGATATCAGAAATCGAGTTACAGCGGCTGCAGGGGCTGCTGGAAAGTTCATCCGATAAACACGTCTTATTGGTGATGCACCATAACCCGGTCGCATTAGGTGCTCCCTGGCAGAACCAGATTATGCTGCAAAATGCAGCTGCTTTTTGGCAGGTGGTTGAGGTTTATTCCCAGATCCGTGGGGTGATTTTTGGTCACCTGCATCAATCCCATCAACTTGAGCATCGCGGAATGCCGCTATACTGCTCACCATCAACATCGATCCAGTATCGTTCTGATACCCTTGAGCCGGAAGTGGAGCGGGAAGATGAAAAGGCACTGCCCGGTTTCCGGCACTACCTGTTGCATCCAGACGGTTCTATTGAGTCAGGAGTAAAACGTATTGCGCCGGGCGGGCTGCTTAGGTAACTTGCTTGCAGGATTTTTCGCCGGAGCTTAGATTGGCGTGTTAATTTACATTCATGGCTTTAATAGTTCGCCAGCATCTATTAAGGCGCAGTTGCTCGGACAATATCTCAGTGAGCATCATCCGGAGATCGACTATCAGATTCCTGAGCTTTCGCATTGGCCTGAACAGGCGATGCAGCAGCTCTGCGAACTGATAGAAAGTGCAGCAACGGAGCAGGTCACACTGATCGGTAGTTCGTTGGGCGGTTACTACAGTACCTGGTTGACGGAACGTTTTGAAAACTGCCGTTCTGTACTGGTTAACCCGGCGGTCAGACCCTATGAGCTGCTGGCTGAATGGCTCGGAGAGAATCAAAATCTCTATACGACGGAACGCTATGAATTAACACCGCAGCACCTACAGCAGTTAGTAGCGATTGACTGTCCGAATATCACCCGGTCTGATCGGTATCTGTTGTTAACCCAGACTGCAGATGAGACTCTCGATTACCGGCAGGCGGTAGAAAAATTCAGTGATTCCCCTCAGTTCGTTCAACCGGGTGGGAGTCATGGTTTTGACCGGTTTCAGGATCTGATACCGGCGATTTTAGCTTTCGCAGACGGGCGAATTGAACTGCCCGACGCAACACCCTGTTAGTGGATTTACAGGAATAATGATAAATGGCGAATGAGTACAAAGCGGACTCGATCGAAGTACTGAGTGGATTAGACCCGGTTAAACGTCGTCCCGGTATGTATACCGAAACCGACCGGCCTAACCACCTGGCGCAGGAAGTAATAGATAACTCAATTGATGAAGCATTGGCAGGCCATGCCAAGCAGGTGGATGTAACCCTGCATCAAGACGGTTCTATGACCGTTAGTGATGATGGTCGTGGTATGCCGGTGGATATTCACCCGGAAGAGGGGGTCAGTGGTGTCGAGCTGATCCTTTGTAAACTTCATGCTGGTGGTAAGTTTAACAACGACAACTACAACTACTCCGGCGGTCTGCACGGGGTGGGTGTTTCTGTAGTGAATGCGCTTTCCAAACTGCTGGAAGTTCAGGTGCGACGGGATGGCAATGTCTACCGTATCGGTTTCGCCGACGGTGAGAAGGTTTCCGAACTTGAAGTGATCGACAGTTGTGGCAAGCGTAACACCGGAACCACCGTACGTTTCCTGCCAGATCCGCAGTATTTCGATTCTCCTAAAATCAGCGTTAGCAGAATGAAACATCTGTTACGGGCAAAAGCGGTACTTTGCCCGGGGCTGAAGGTGACCTTTACCGATATCAGTAGCGGGAAAAAGGAGAAAGAGGAGTGGTATTACGAAGATGGCCTGACTGCCTATCTGAAGGGTATCACCCAAGTCTATGAAACTTGCCCTGCAGAGCCTTTTAATGGCTCTCTTCAGGGCGAGGAAGATGCAGTAGAGTGGGCAGTTCAGTGGCTGCCTGACGGTGGAGAACTCTGCTGCGAAAGTTATGTAAACCTGATTCCTACGGCTCAGGGCGGCACCCATGTGAATGGTTTCCGTACCGGATTGCTGGAAGCGATGCGTGAATTCTGTGAATTCCGTAATCTGCTGCCTCGTGGTGTTAAGTTGACCGGCGACGATATCTGGGAGCGTTGCAGTTATATCCTGTCGGCGAAGATGCTGGATCCGCAGTTTGCCGGACAGACTAAGGAGCGCCTCTCTTCTCGCCAGATCGCAGCGTTTATTTCCGGTGCGGTTAAAGATGCCTTCTCCCTCTGGCTGAACCGTCATGTCGAAGAGGGTGAGCAGCTTGCTGAACTTGTGATAAGCAGTGCCCAGCGGCGGATGCGTTCTAACAAGAAAGTGGTGCGCAAGAAAGTCACTCAAGGCCCTGCACTACCAGGTAAGTTGGCTGATTGCTCCGGCGGCGACACTATGCAGTCAGAGCTGTTCCTGGTGGAGGGTGATTCTGCAGGGGGCTCGGCTAAGCAGGCGAGGGACCGGGAGTTCCAGGCGATTATGCCGTTGCGGGGTAAGATCCTGAATAGCTGGGAGGTTGAGTCGGGAGAAGTGCTTGGCTCACAGGAAATTCATGATATCTCAGTGGCTGTCGGCGTTGAGCCTGGGTCCGATAATCTCAATGGCCTGCGCTATGGCAAGATCTGTATTCTGGCCGATGCGGATTCTGATGGCCTGCACATTGCGACTTTGCTCTGTGCGCTCTTTGTACGTCACTTTAAACCACTGGTTGCAGCCGGACATGTCTATGTAGCTATGCCTCCACTGTACCGTATTGATGTCGCCAAAGAGGTGTTTTACGCCCTGGATGATGCCGAGAAGGACGGCATTATTGAGCGGATCAAAGCAGAACGTAAAAATGCCAAGATCGGCGTCCAGCGATTTAAGGGTCTGGGTGAGATGAACCCGCTGCAGTTGCGCGAGACCACAATGACGCCAGATACTCGCCGGTTGGTTCAGTTGACCATCGAATCGGGTGATGGAACTCACGAAGTAATGGATATGTTGCTGGCTAAGAAACGTTCAGCAGACCGCAAATCCTGGCTGGAAGAGAAAGGCAATCTGGCCGACGTCTGATGAACGGAGAGACTGATGACTCTGGAAACCACATTTGAAGATGGCGTAGAACGGCTGTCACTGAAAGACTTTACCGAGAAAGCGTATCTCGATTATTCGATGTACGTCATTCTTGACCGTGCTTTGCCACATATCGGCGATGGCATGAAGCCAGTGCAGCGTCGTATCGTCTACGCGATGTCGGAGCTTGGGCTAAAAGCTACCGCGAAGTTTAAAAAATCTGCTCGTACTGTCGGTGATGTGCTGGGTAAATTCCATCCGCACGGTGATTCAGCCTGCTATGAAGCTATGGTGCTGATGGCACAGTCATTCAGCTATCGTTATCCGCTGATTGATGGACAGGGTAACTGGGGGTCGCCAGACGATCCTAAATCCTTTGCCGCGATGCGTTATACCGAATCCCGCCTGGCGCCTTATGCTGAAGTGCTGTTGCAGGAGCTGGGGCAGGGGACAGTAGAGTGGCAGCCAAACTTTGATGGCACCATGAAGGAGCCAGTGGTACTGCCGGCTCGGCTGCCAAATGTCCTGCTTAACGGCACTACTGGTATTGCTGTTGGTATGGCGACCGATATTCCGCCGCACAACCTTCGTGAAGTCACCAGTGCTTGTGTTCACCTGTTGGATAACCCTCAGGCTACCCTGGATGATCTGGTGGAGTTTATACCGGGCCCTGATATGCCGACAGAGGCTGAGATAGTCACGCCCCGGAAGGAACTGAAGAAAATCTATCAGACCGGGCGTGGTTCCCTGCGTATGCGTGCTGTATACCAGAAAGAGCAGGGAGAGATCGTTATTACTGCCCTGCCACATCAGGTATCCGGAGCTAAAGTGCTAGAGCAGATCGCTGGTCAGATGCAGGCGAAAAAGCTGCCGATGGTCAGTGACTTGCGAGATGAATCGGATCATGAGAATCCGACTCGATTGGTGATTATCCCTCGCTCTAACCGGGTTGATACCGAACAGCTGATGGCTCATCTGTTTGCATCCACAGATCTGGAGCGTAGCTATCGCGTTAACCTGAATATGATCGGCGTTGATGGCCGTCCAGAGGTGAAGAATCTGCCTCAGATTCTGACCGAATGGTTGGGCTGGCGTATCAATGTGGTGCGTCGCAGATTGCAGCATCGCCTTGATAAGGTGATCGATAGATTGCATATCCTTGAAGGTTTGATGGTGGCTTACCTCAATATTGATGAGGTTATTGCGATCATCCGTAATGAGGATAATCCGAAACAGGAATTGATGGCGCGATTTGGTCTGACCGATATTCAGGCCGATGCGATCCTTGACCTGAAGCTGCGTCACCTCGCTCGTCTGGAAGAGTTTCGGATCAAAAGTGAGCAGGATGAACTCGAAGCAGAGCGTAAAAAGCTGGAGGAGACGCTGGGCTCCGACACACTGATGCGCAAACTGGTTAAGAAAGAGCTGACCGATGATGCTGAGAAGTTTGGCGATGACCGCCGCTCGCCAATCGTGGAGCGTGGTGAAGCTCAGGCGTTTAGCGAGAAAGATCTGCTTAGCTCAGATCCTGTGACCGTAGTGATCTCCAAACAGGGATGGATCAGAGCGGCCAAAGGACATGATATTGATGGTGCTGGCCTTAATTACAAATCGGGTGATGGTTTTAAACTGTCTTGCCATGGTCGCACCAATCAGCCGACGCTGCTATTGGACTCTACCGGTCGAAGTTACACCCTGGAGACCCATACGTTGCCATCAGCACGCGGGCAGGGGGAGCCGATCACCGGTAAGGTGACGCTGCCGAAAGGCGCTACTGTTGAAGGTGTATTTGGCGGTAAAGATAGTGATCTGCTGATACTTGCTTCTGACGCCGGCTATGGCTTCGTGACCAAAGTTTCCGATCTCACCAGTAAGACCAAAAACGGTAAAGCGGCGCTTACACTGCCAAAAGGAGCACAACCGTTGTTGCCAGTGCCTGTGGCAGATAAAGATGGAGATCTGCTTGCAGCAGTCACGAATGAGGGGCGGATGCTGGTGTTCCCGGTGTCTGATCTTCCTGAGCTGGCAAAAGGCAAAGGTAATAAAATCCTGAATATCCCGTCGGCACGTGCCGCGGCTCGGGAAGAGTTATTGGTTGCACTGACGACACTGTCCGCTGACGATGTTTTGATGGTGAATGCTGGTAAGCAACACTTGAAGTTAAAAGCGGCGGATCTGGAGCACTATCGCGGGGAGCGTGGTCGCAGAGGTAACAAATTACCGAGAGGTTATCAGCGCGTCGATAGTTTGGAGGTTCTCAGCAGTCAGAACGAAGATTGATGCTGATCAACGAAACCAACGGGCCTTATGGGCCCGTTGCTGTTTTTGATCCGCAACACTAATTGCGGTGCTATTATCATTTCTGCAGTGTTGTAACTACAGGGAAAGGGGGCCAGGCTTGCAAAGGTCGGGTTCGTAGTGATGATAAAACAGCATAATCCATCGCAGTCACTGGTCGCGGTGACTTCCGTCGTCATAATATTCTTGGCGTTCCTCGGTATGCTGCTGCTCTATATGACCTATGGGTTGGAGCGGGAGTGGAATCAATTTCAGCAAGAAACTCAGCAGCGTTCTCAGTCACTGTCAGAGCTGCACCGGGCTATCGGCTATGGTGGTCTGATCCACAACTTTAAGAACTACGTTTTGCGCGGTGGCGAAGCGCGTAAGCAGCAGTTAGCTGACGATTTTATTGCGACCAAAATTCGTTTAGGCAACTATCGTCAAATCGTTACGTCACAGAGGTCACGAGAGGCTCTTCAGGTTATTGCCAGCACCATCGATGAATATCAGCTGAGATTCGATGAAATAAGCAGTGGCCACAGCAGAGCCTTGACCGCAGAGCAGATAGATCAATTGGTGAAGGTGGATGACGGGCCAGCGCTGCAGGCGTTGACTGAACTGGAAAAAGATACCGCGTCTTTTGTGAGTAATTTTCAGCAGAAGCTCGATCGCCGTTTTGAACAGATTATAAACCTGATGTTGGCAGGGGCTGTAATCGTGCCATTGGTACTGCTGGTGGCCTACCGGTATCAGGGTATTCTGAGTCGAATGATGCGGTTAACTCGTGAGAAGCAACAGGTGGAGCAGGCGCTCTCAGTGGCGCAGCAACAGGCAGCTAATGCCCGCTCTGCGAGTGAAACCTATCGCCATATGGCCTATCACTGCTCCCTCACCGAGATTCCTAACCGCAAAATGTTCATGGAGCGGGCTGAGGCTGTGCTTATCCGGGCGCGGGCTCAACGAACTCACTTTGCCATTCTGTTTGTCGATGTGGATGACTTTAAGCAGATTAACGATGGTTTCGGTCATCAGGTCGGTGATGAAGTGCTGATTGAGGTGGCAGCGAGACTACAGAACTCCGTGCGTGATGGGGATCTGGTTGCCCGCTTAGGGGGCGATGAATTCGCCTTATTGATCAATAGTGTTAGTGAATATGAAATCTATGCCCAGCTATCGCAGCGGATGGCCAGCGCACTGTTCCAGCCCTTTGATCAGATCCATCCAGATCTCGATGTCAGTTGCTCAGTGGGGGGCGTGCTCTATCCAGAGGATGGAGACAGTATCAAGTCACTGATGGATAAGGCCGATAGCACCATGTATCAGGTTAAACGCGATGGTAAGGGCGATCTTAGGTTTAACTCGGTTTCGATGGATATAAACATTGCTGATTAATAATCAGAGACGGGTTAGCAGATGATGTGCCTGTTTCATCAGTAGTTTCTGATAGGCGCTGGTAATGCTCAGAATCAGTACCTTGTCTTCATCTTCACGGCGAATCTCCGCGCCTAGCAGCAGGCTCTCTTTTAGCTCTGTTGCTTCGGTCAATGCGGTATGACTAATCAATGAGTTACTTTGTGTCGTTCGGCTGAGGAACAGCGCTTCTTCCATCAGCAGTTGTGGTTTGCTGTGGTCGCCCCGCACCAATGCCATATGCAGATTTAGCACTGGTTCAAAACGACGGATGTGCTGCTGGTTAAATTGTTGATAGGCAAGCACGAACAGCTGTGCAGCACAGAGGGCATTAATGCCATGTTTATCGCTGCCGTCAGTTTCGCCAGAAGGCTGGAAGCTCACCTTGATATCACCACTGGCCAGCTGTTCGAGATTGCCGCTGTATATCTCGGCTGATTTTTGTGCCAACAGCAGGTAATGTTTACGGAGTTCAAGCTGAAGTTCAGGTTCCAGGTTGTCTGATAAACCACTGTTCATATCGATCAATAGCAGGTAGCCAGCCTCGTGAGGCGCCTTAATCAGCTCGAGTTCCTGCTCCAGTGAGTAGAGGTCAAGTTGCACCTCCTTGGCCCCGCGCATCAGAGGGTTGAGGCGAGGTGGATTATCAGGTCTGTTTGGCGTTTCCTCAACAATACCAAAAGAGGTTTCAGCTGGAGCTGTCTGTTCTTCTGCCGGTTCACTCGCTGTTGGCGTGAAATGCGGCATTCGCTGCTGGTTCTCTGGCTTAAGTAGCGATATCAGACCATCGGTATCAAGTGAATCATCGTCATCGCGGGTGGCGACGAACGGATTTTCATCAGTATTGGATACCTGGGGTGAGATAGCTTGGACGGCAGCTTGATCCGTTTCAGAAGGTACCGTTGTATGGTTCGTATCAAGTGGCGTCTTTGGTGGGCTTGCTACCAGTGGGCTTTCAGTCTCTTTACTATCTGGTGCCTTTTCGCCAGGATCTTTGCTGATGTTTAGATTGATATCGAGTTCTGGCTCCTGAGGTGCAGCTGCAGCTGGTGGTATTTCAGCCTTAGTCAGGACAGCATCTGTTTGAGGCTTAGATAGTGCGCGACGGCGCCCGGGCAGATGTATCGTCAGCAAGGTGGCCAATATAACAGCGACTGCCAGTGCTGCTGCGGGCAGTAGTAATTGTTGGTGATGTTGTTGTTGGTACTCAGGGTTAAGCCAAATGCTCAGCTCCCCTAAGCGGCGACCTGACTCACTGGTTAGCATCTTTTGCTGCTGTATACCGCGTTGCTCGCCGGCCCTGGCGACCAGTTGATCCTGATTTTTGAGCTCCAGACCGGTTACCTGTGGGTGTTTGAGCAGTTCGTTCAACAGATAGTTGAGACTGATTCGGTCATCGCCGATCAGCAGTGGTTTTACCAGTACGGCGGTCATTGTTGAGATATGTTCACCCTGCTGTGCCGTTTGGACTTCTGCTTGAAGTCGGCTTAAGTAGGTAATTGCACCCGACGCGGCGATCAGCGCCAGCACGAGAACGGCAGCGACAGATTTGAATATATTGGAGCGGGTATTGCAGCTCTTATTCGGCGTAGCGCAGGTGGTCATTGGGTCAACAGGAAAAACGGATTGGGCAGTGATAATAACAGCTAACGGATAGGGCGCACAGGGGCTATTTCTTGATGCTGATCATCCACTGATTAGGTGGTCTTACCTCCTGTAGAGAATATCCGCTTCGGTGTTAAACGCCGATGACCCGAGCGCTCCGTAGCGCTATAATGTCCGGCTAAACCTGATCGGTGAAGGAAGAGGTATGAACGTACAAGAATATATGGCTCAGCTGGGCCAGCAGGCACGGGCTGCGTCCCGCCTGATGGCTGGAATCGACACTGGTGCAAAAAATGACGCTCTGCTAGCAATGGCAGAAGCGATTGATGGCGCACGGGATGCACTGGCTGCAGCTAATCAGAAAGACCTGGAGAATGGTAAAGCAAACGGTTTGGACAGCGCTATGCTGGATCGACTGGAACTGACACCTGCACGCATCGACACTATGATCGAAGGCCTGCGTCAGGTAGCTGCTTTGCCTGATCCCGTCGGCGGTATCACCGATCTCAACTACCGACCGAGCGGAATCCAGATTGGCAAAATGCGTGTACCTCTGGGCGTTATTGGCATTATTTACGAATCTCGACCGAACGTTACGGTTGAAGCTGCCAGCCTTTGCCTGAAATCCGGCAATGCGACTATTCTGCGCGGTGGCTCTGAAGCGATCCACTCTAATCAGGCTGTCGCTGACTGTATCCGTCAGGGACTGGCTGCGGCAGGCTTACCTGAGCATGCGGTCCAGGTTGTCGAGACCACTGACAGAGCGGCTGTCGGTGAGCTGATCACCATGCCAGAATATGTCGATGTGATAGTGCCGCGTGGTGGTAAAGGTCTGATTGAACGTATCAGTCGTGATGCCAAAGTTACCGTGATCAAGCATCTGGACGGTATTTGTCATGTATATATCGATCAGTTTGCAGACAAAGTTAAAGCGATCAATGTTGCGTTGAATGCTAAGACTCACCGCTATGGAACTTGCAATACGATGGAAACATTGCTGGTTCATGAAGCGGTCGCAGCTGAAATTCTGCCGGAACTGGCTGAAAAGTATCAACAGGAAGGTGTTGAACTGCGTGGTTGTGAAAAAACACGTCAGTTGTTGCCTGCTGCTGTTGCTGCCACTGAAGAAGATTGGGCAACAGAATACTTAGCACCGGTACTGGCGATTAAAGTTGTGTCGGATATTGATCAGGCGATGGCTCACATCAACAAGTACGGTTCACATCATACTGATGCGATCATCACCGAGAACTACACGCTATCCCGTCGTTTCCTGCTGGAAGTTGATTCCAGCTCTGTGATGGTAAATGCGTCGACCCGTTTTGCGGATGGCTTCGAATATGGCCTGGGTGCGGAGATCGGAATTTCGACCGATAAGATTCACGCACGTGGACCTGTAGGGCTGGAAGGACTGACATCGCAAAAATACGTTGTACTGGGTGATGGCCACATCCGTCGCTGATGGATAGATTAGCGCCATTCGTGTTTATGGGTGGGACATTCGATCCCATCCATAACGGCCATCTACGTAGCGCACTCGAGATCGCTCAATGGCTGGACGTCCAGCAGTTGAGCCTGATTCCGTCGCAACAACCGGTTCATCGCGGTACCCCTGGTTGTACCGCTGGTCAGCGGTTGGAGATGGTGGCCCGAGCGGTGGCTTCTGAAGCAACGCTTATCGCTGATGACAGAGAGATCAGTTCGGCAGAGCCCTCTTATACCATTCTGACGTTACAGCAGCTCAGGCAGGAACTGGGCGTCGAGCGGCCGTTGTGCAAAGTAATGGGGATGGATGCTTTTCTGGGACTGCCGGGGTGGCATCGTTGGACTGAATTGCTCGACTATTGTCATCTGATAGTGGTTAAACGTCCGGGTTATCAGTTAGAGCCCTGCGATAAGCTCGCCGCTGTGTTACAGCAATCCGAACTGAAGGATGTCAGCGAACTGCGTAATTCAGCGGCTGGCGGTATCCTGATACATGAACAAACGCCGTTGGAAATCTCAGCCACTCAGGTGCGAACGCTGATCAAACGCGGTCTGTCACCGCGTTATCTGATCCCTGATCAGGTATGGGATTATATTCAAACTGAAAAACTATACGGTTTTAACGAGGAAATCTGATTTAACATGCAGACCGAACAAATGATCGAGCTGGCCCAGAAAGTTCTGGAAGATATGAAAGCAAAAGACGTGGTTGAACTGGACGTAAAAGGTAAGTCCAGCGTAACTGACGTGATGCTGATCGCCAGCGGTACCTCGAAGCGTCATGTGGCGTCTATCGCGGATGATCTGATTGAGAAAGTGAAGGCTGCCGGTATGTTGCCTCTGGGTGTAGAAGGTCAGGACGTAGGTGACTGGGTGCTGGTTGATCTGGGCGATATCGTCGTTCATATCATGATGCCGGATGCGCGCTCGTTCTACGATCTTGAGCGCCTGTGGAGCTTTGAAGAAGAAGCTGAAGCCTGAGTCATTAGATGAAGATTCGATTGCTTGCTGTTGGCGGGAAAATGCCTCGTTGGGTGACTGACGGGTATCAGGAATATGCTCGTCGTTTGCCACAGGATATGGCGTTAGAACTGGTTGAACTGCCGTTAGGCCATCGGGGTAAAGGCGCTGATCTTGCCCGCGCTAAGAAACAGGAAGGCGACCAGATGCTGGCAGCAATCGGCAAAGGAGATCAGGTTGTTGCATTAGAGGTCGGTGGAAAGAACTGGTCTACCGAACAGTTGTCAGAGCAACTTGAACGTTGGCGAATGGATGGCCGAAACCTGACTTTGTTGGTGGGCGGACCTGAAGGACTGGATAGTCGCTGTGTAGCAGCAGCCGATCAGAAATGGTCGCTTTCACCTCTGACCCTGCCCCATCCGTTGGTAAGAGTATTGCTGGCAGAGCAGCTCTACCGTGCCTGGACCATCTTACAGGGACATCCCTATCACAAGTAACGGATAGCATGGTACTGGAACGACTTAAAGACCACTCGGCGGAAGGTCGCACATTCACTGCTCGGGCAGTGGTTGCCTTCTGCCTGGTGGTTTTCCTTTTATTAGTATTACTCGGCCGCGTCTACTATCTGCAGGTTGTTCAGTTCGACCGTTATGCTGCGATGTCGGAAGATAACAGGGTCCACCTGCGGCCGGTTGCGCCTACCCGTGGGCTCATTTACGACCGCAATGGTACTTTGCTGGCCGATAATCGCCCCAGCTATAGCGTCACGTTGCTCAAAGAGGAGGTAAAAGACCTCGATGGCACCCTGGACGAACTGACCAAGCTTATACCTATCACTGATCGGGAGATCGAGCGGTTCCGCAAGCGGATGAAGCAGCGGCGTCGGCCATATGAAAGCGTGCCTTTACGGTTCCGACTCAATGAGGAAGAGATCGCGCGTATCTCGGTTAATTACCACCGTCTGCCCGGAGTACAGGTCGAGGCTGACCTGATCCGTTACTACCCCTATGGCGAAGATCTGGTTCATGCGATGGGCTATGTTGGCCGAATCAATGAGCGTGAACTGAAAAGGGTCGATGGCACTAAATATGCTGCGACTCATTACATCGGCAAACTGGGGATTGAGAAGTTCTACGAAGATATTTTGCATGGCCAGGTGGGACACCAGAAAGTAGAGTCCAACGCCCGTGGCCGTGTGATGCGGGTGCTGGAGCGGGAAGACCCAATCCCCGGGAAGGACCTGCAACTTTATCTTGACCTCAGATTACAGCAGATAGCGACCAGATTAGTCGCGGGGCGTCGTGCGTCCATCGTTGCGCTTGATCCAAAAACCGGTGGGATTCTGGCGCTTGTCAGTACTCCGGGCTACGACCCGAACCTTTTTGTAACGGGGATATCAAGTAAGGACTATCGGGCGCTGCAGGAATCTGACGATCTACCGCTGTTTAACCGGGCACTACGTGGCGGTTATCCACCTGGCTCTACTATCAAACCGATGATCTCAATGGCTGCTTTAGACTCTGAAACGGTTGGGCTTGATCACACCGTTTGGGATCCGGGCTGGTTCACCCTAACGAAAGGTGGGCGTAGATACCGTGACTGGAAGCGCAGCGGACATGGCCGGGTTGACTACAAACTGGCAATGGCTCAGTCGTGTGATGTCTGGTACTACGATGTGGGACACAAGATGGGTGTTGATACCATGTCTCACTATCTTGGCATGTTTGGCTTTGGCCAAGTCACATCGCTGGACTTGCCTGAAGCTTTGCCTGCGGTGCTGCCGTCCAGAGAATGGAAACGGCGAAAGCGCAAACTTCCATGGTATCCGGGTGACTCTATCAACCTGAGTATCGGTCAGGGGTTTATGGTTTCGACTCCTTTACAGTTGGCAACGGCAACTCTTGTTATGGCTAACCGCGGTAAGTGGGTGCAGCCTAAACTGGTGCAGGGTATTCGACAGCATACTGAGGAAGGCCAGTTGCAGATCGTTCCGCCTGAGATTCCTAATGCGAACCAGATCCCAGAGGATGTTGATATCAAACACCCTGAATTCTGGGAACCTGTAATCGATAGCATGGTTGAGGTAATGCATGGTAAGCGTGGTACTGCGCGTAGTTCAGGTAAAGGCGCGCAGTATAAAATTGCCGGAAAGACCGGTACTGCGCAGGTGGTCGGAATCAAACAGGATGAAGAATACGACGCTGAAAAACTGGCAGAACGACATCGTGACCATGCGCTGTTTATGGCGTTTGCACCGGTAGAAGATCCGAAGATTGCACTGGCGGTCATCGTTGAGAATGGCGGTGGTGGTTCTAGTACTGCTGCACCACTGGCGCGTCAGGTGATGGATGCGTATCTACTAGGCATTGATCCAAGCGTTGAAAACACCCTCGCAGTAATACCGGAGACTAATGACCGATGAGTTCGCGTGATTTTCAACGCTCGATGCCCGAGGCTCATAGTCATCTGGTACGGGCACCGGGCTGGTGGAGCTATACCCACCTTGATGGTTGGCTACTGCTGTTGATTCTGATGCTTTGCAGTTTCGGGCTCTTTATCCTTTATAGTGCCTCTGGTCAGGATATGGGCTATGTGGTCAAGCAAGCAGTACGGATGGGCGCCGGATTCTTCGTTATGGTGGTGCTGGCGCAGTTTACTCCGAGGTTTATCGGCCGCTGGTCGATCGCATTCTATATTCTCGGGGTTGCGCTGCTGATAGCAGTGCTGTTGGTCGGGGTTGGAGCGAAAGGGGCGCAGCGTTGGATTGCGTTGCCTGGTTTCCGCTTTCAACCATCTGAGATTATGAAACTTGTGATACCGATGATGGTTGCTTTCTACCTCGCGAGCAGGCCGCTGCCGCCAAGTTTCAAGCGCATATTTGTTGCCCTGGCCATTATTTTCGTGCCGACAGTGATGATTATGAAGCAGCCAGATCTTGGTACATCTTTGCTGATCGCAGCCTCCGGCATCTTCGTGTTGCTGTTTTCAGGTATTCGCTGGTTGTATGTGTTCAGCGCCTTAGGCGCTGCATTAGCAGCGCTGCCTGCGTTGTGGATGGTGATGAAGGATTACCAGAAACAGCGGGTATTAACCTTCCTTGATCCTGAAAGTGATCCACTGGGCTCCGGCTGGAACATTATCCAGTCTAAGACTGCGATAGGTTCTGGTGGAGTATCCGGTAAAGGCTGGTTGCAGGGCACGCAGTCGCAGTTGGATTTTCTGCCTGAATCTCACACCGACTTTATTATTGCGGTCATTGCTGAAGAGCTTGGTTTTTTTGGCGTGGCGGCATTGCTCTGTCTGTATCTACTGATTATCGCCCGAGGGCTTGTGATAGCAGTGCAGGCGCAGGATACCTTTGGCAAACTGGTTGCTGGCAGTGTTACTCTGACTTTTTTCGTTTACGTTTTTGTTAATATCGGTATGGTTAGTGGGTTGCTGCCGGTGGTGGGTGTACCGTTACCATTGGTGAGTTATGGTGGTACTTCTATAGTGACCCTTATGGCTGGTTTTGGAATACTGATGTCGGTTCACACCCATCGACAGATGTTGTTACGTTAGTGCAGGGATTCAGTATGCGCAGATTTGTAGGTAAGTGTTTGATTGTGGCTGCGGTTTTAGCGCAGGCAGGTTGTGCGGCGAATGCAGCTGAGAGTAAAAGTAAGTCAGGTTATCTGGCACATCCTGAAGCGCAAAAGTGGCTGAAAGAGCAGACTGAGGCTGGGCTTGATAGCCAGGCTTTAGAACAGCTGCTGGCGGCGGCAAAAAAACAGAAATCGATTCTTGAAGCGATCTCTCGTCCGGCGGAAAGGCGTCTGACCTGGGGGGAGTACAGGAAGATATTCATTGAGCCAAAGCGTATCAACCAGGGGCTGAAATTCTGGCAAACCCATGCTGATGTACTCGCGCGAGCCGAAAAAGAGTTTGGCGTACCTGCTGAAGTGATTGTCGCTATTATCGGCGTTGAAACCCGCTACGGACGTATTATGGGTAGTTATCGGGTTGTCGATGCACTGGCAACTTTGGGCTTCGATTATCCAAAGCGTGGTAAATTCTTCCGTAAGCAGCTAGCTGAATACGCCCAGTTAGTGGCAGAGGAGAAAATGGATCCGTTGGCACAAAAGGGCTCTTACGCCGGAGCGATGGGCTTTGGTCAGTTTATCCCTTCAAGCTATCGTGCCTATGCAGTGGATTTTGATGGCGACGGTAAGCGCGATATCCTGACAAATCGAGTTGATGCGATCGGCAGTGTGGCAAACTACTTTGCCCGTCACGGCTGGAAGAGCGGAGAGCCGGTGCTGGGAACTGTAAAATTTGGCGACAAGGCGATCGATGATAGCTGGTTTAATGCCGGGTTGAAGCCGAAAGTATCTCTGACTGAGTGGGCAGAGCGAGGCATTGCTACAGACTCGTCCTTAGCTGCAAGTCAGCCAGCGACACTGATGAAAATGAAAATGAAAGACGGCGATCTGTACTGGCTTGGTCTGCATAATTTCTACGTCATCACTCGTTATAATCATAGCCGTTTGTACGCGATGGCCGTCTACGAGCTTAGCCAGATCATCCGCGAAAAATATCAGCAACAACAGGTTGCCAAGGGAGCTTAACAGATGAAATTCCGGCTGCTGTTTTTGGTAACGGTGTTATTCGGGCTGGCAGGTTGTGCCAGTAAGGAAGCGGGACGGTATTCGATTGATCAGGACCATGGCCCTGCAGAGAAGGTTGATCTGTCTCATGTGCCGGATGCAACGCCAAAATATGAGCCGAAAAGCCGTGGTGGTAACAAAAGCCCTTATACGGTTTTTGGTAAGCAATATTATGTGATGCCAACAGCCGCCGATTATCGCCACCGCGGAACAGCCTCATGGTATGGCAAGAAATTCCATGGCCATAAAACCTCCAATGGTGAGGTTTATGACATGTATGGTATGACTGCGGCGCATAAAGCTCTGCCTCTGCCTACCTATGTCAAAGTCACTAATCTGGAAAATGGCCGCCAAGTCATTGTCCGGGTGAATGATCGTGGCCCGTTTCATGGCAACCGGGTCATTGACCTCTCATATGCTGCAGCCTTTAAGCTCGATATGCTGAAGAAGGGAACTGCATATGTCGAGGTTGAGGCGATCGATACGACGCGGCTGAATAGCACCAATAGTGTGATCAGTAGCGCAGCCCCGGTACCGCAAGAAGCAGTCAAAACTGTAGCTGCGCCTGTTATCTCAGCTACTTCAGCGCCTGAGCCTGTTGCCGTTGCGACAGCTGATCTGCTGCAAGTGGGTGCTTACTCATCAGCTGATGCAGCCGAAAAGGTGAAGTACCGATTGGAGCCGATCACTCAGGGAATGGATATTCTGATCAAAGAGATCAATGTCTCGGGCAAAACTCTGTACCGTGTGCAGGTAGGCCCAGCGGGAGATGCAGCTGAGTTGACTGCTGCATCTGCAAGAATTGAAGCGGCAGGCTTCCCTAAACCGCTTGTTGTGAAGATGAAATAGTCGAAAACATGGCGAACCTTTTGCTAAGGGACGCGTCTATGTTGCAACTTATTTTGACGATTAACCCAGTTAAGAAAACTATGATGGAACTCCGACAGTTTACAACGCGAATGATCACCCTGATGGTGTTGCTGTGCTGGATGCCTTTAGCATCTGCTGCCAGTGCTTTGATTCCAGCACCACCGAAGATTGCCGCAACAGCTTATCTGGTGATGGATGCTGATACCGGTGAAGTAATCGTTGCTCATAAAGAGAACGATCGTTTTCCACCGGCAAGTCTGACTAAGTTGATGACCAGTTATATCGTTGAGTATGAGCTGACCAAAGGTAACGTCAGTGAAGACGATCTGGTTCTGATCAGTGAGAAAGCATGGCGCACAACCGGGTCTCGGATGTTCGTACAGGAAGGTACCCAGGTGAAACTGGGGGATCTTCTGCGTGGCGTGATCATCCAGTCAGGCAACGATGCTTCAGTTGCGGTCGCAGAGCATATCGCGGGTAGTGAATCTGCTTTTGCAGATCTGATGAACCAGCATGCCAGCCTACTGAATATGAGCAATACTCATTTCACTAATGCGACTGGTTTGCCTTCAGAGGATCTCTACTCTTCTGCGAAAGATATGGCGATTCTGGCGCGGGCAATTATCAAAGAGTTTCCTCAGCATTACGCAATCTACGCCGAGAAATATTTCACCTACAACAAGATCCGTCAGCCAAACCGCAACAAATTGCTGTGGCGTGACCGCACCGTTGATGGCGTTAAAACCGGTTTTACAACTGAAGCAGGATATTGTCTGGTTGCTTCGGCGAAACGTAATGGTATGCGTTTGATCTCAGTAGTACTTGGCACTAAGGACGAAAATGCACGTGCTCAGGAAAGCCAAAAGCTGTTGCAGTACGCATTCCGATATTACCGTACGCATAAACTTTACAAAGCTAATCAGCAGCTGAATACCATTAAGGTATGGAAAGGCATGAGCGATCAGCTTCGTCTGGGTATCGAGCGGGAACTGGCTGTTACCATTCCGCGTGGGCAGGCTGATCAACTGAAGGCGGTGATGGATATCGATAAAACGATCGAAGCGCCAATCACTAAAGGCCAGCAGTATGGTGTAGTGAAGGTTACACTGAATGATACAACGGTGACTGAAGTGCCACTGGTGGCTCTGGAGGATATTCCGGAAGCGGGTCTGCTGACACGTATCTGGCATAGTATTCTGATGTTCTTTATGAGCCTGATCAGCTGACCATAAACTCAGGAGTGCAAGGATGCCCGCATCGTTAGATGTGGGCATTTCTGTTTCAGAAAGATGGATATTGTTTATCTCAATGGTGATTATGTCGCTGCCGATGAGGCGCGAATTTCGGTCTTTGATCGCGGATTCCTGTTCTCTGACAGCGTCTATGAAGTCGTGCCCTTTTATCAGGGACAGGGGTTTCGGTTAGAAGAGCATATCCGGCGCCTGCAGCACTCTCTGCGCGCTATCCGTATAGACGCTGACTTTGACTGGGCAGGGATATTGACAGGACTGGTCGAGCGGAACGGTGGTGGCAACTTATCTGTTTACCTGCAGGTGACCCGCGGTAACGCTGGTAAACGTACCCATGCGTACGATGCCTCTATGGAGCCAACAGTATTTGCCTGCTGCAGTCCGGTCAGAGATGTGACTGCGGACGGGGCTGATAGCGTAGACGCTATTTCCGCGATCGTTACCGCTGACTTGAGATGGCACCGTTGTGATATCAAGTCGACCTGCCTGTTGCCAAATATTTTGGTGTTGCAGCAGGCGCAGAGTCATCTGGCGGATGAAGCTCTGTTATTAAGGGATGGGCTATTGACGGAAGGTAGCTCCTGTAACTTGTTTATGGTGCGCCAGGGCGTTATTTATACGCCGAAACGGAGTTCTGAGATTCTGGGCGGAATCACCCGGGAGCTGATATTGGAGTTAGCGGATCAGGCTGGTATCCCATATCAGGAAGTAGATTTGGATTATGAGCAGCTGATAGCCGCTGATGAAGTATGGATCTCCAGCTCGACCCGTGGGGTGGTGCCGGTAACAGAAATAGATCAGCAGGCGATTGGTGATGGTTCAAAAGGACCGCTGTGGTTACAGATGTTTAATCTGTTAAGCGAGTTCCAAAAGAAATTGATGAAAGGTGAGTAGTCGGATGAGCGAACAGCAACCGCCAAAAATAGAATTTCCCTGTGAAAACTATCCGATCAAAGTGATTGGCAAGAAGTCAGATAGCTTTAAAGATTTTGTCATTGAGATGGTTCAGCGGCATGCGCCGGATCTGGATATCTCAACGGTATCGGTTCAGGACAGTAGTAAAGGTACCTTTCAGTCTGTCCGCTTCCAAATCACGGCGACAGGCGAGGCCCAGTTGAAAGCGCTTCATGAAAGCCTGATTGCATCCGATCGTGTGCACATGGTGATCTGATGGTCAGTGATCAGTTAGTGGTTCGGGAGCTGGGACAGCTACCTTACGAACCGACCTGGAAACGGATGCAGGCGTTTACCGATCAGCGTGATCAGGAAACCGTAGATGAGATCTGGTTGCTGGAGCATGATCCTGTGTTTACTCAGGGGCAGGCAGGTAAAACCGAGCATCTGTTAGCGACCGGCGATATCCCGGTTGTACAGGTGGATCGCGGAGGTCAGGTGACCTATCACGGCCCTGGGCAGCTGGTTGTCTATCTGATGATTAACCTGAGACGGAAGAAACTGGGTGTTCGCCAGATTGTTAGTGACATGGAGAGTGCTCTGATTGATACGCTGGCGGATTTTGGGGTAGAAGCTTACGCTAAACCGGATGCGCCTGGTGTTTATGTTGGCAATGCTAAGATCGCATCTCTGGGCCTGCGTGTTCGTCGGGGGTGTTCCTTCCACGGTTTGGCTTTCAACCTGGATATGGATATGGAGCCATTCCTTAGAATCAATCCTTGTGGGTATGCAGGAATGCCGATGACCCAGCTTTCTTCTCTGAGCCAGGGCTATGAGAAGCAGAAAGCTATCAGGGCTCTGGCAGAGCATTTGATCAGCAAAATCGGTTATACTTCCGTCTCCCGCACAAACTCGTTGGATTAAGTATCAATGACCTCTCAGAACACCACTGAAAAGCCAAAGGCTGTTCGGGTTGAACAGGGTGTTAAATTACGTGGCGCTGAAAAAGTTGCCCGTATCCCGGTAAAGGTAATCCCGACTGAAAAGAAAGATATGTTGCGTAAGCCAGAGTGGCTGCGTGTTCGAATGGGATCCAACAAGGAAGTCCAGCGGATAAAGGACACTTTGCGTAAACACAAGCTTGCATCTGTTTGTGAAGAAGCGAGTTGCCCTAACCTTGGTGAATGTTTCAGCCATGGTACCGCGACATTTATGATCATGGGTGAGATCTGTACCCGCCGTTGCCCATTCTGTGATGTTGCTCACGGCCGCCCGAATGCACTTTCTGCTGATGAGCCGACAGAATTGGCTGTTGCGATCGCAGATATGAAGCTTAAGTATGTCGTGATCACATCTGTTGACCGTGATGATCTGCGTGATGGCGGTGCTCAGCATTTTGCAGACTGTATCCGTGAAACGCGTGAGCGTTTGCCATCAATTGAAATTGAAACACTAGTGCCTGACTTCCGTGGTCGTATGGATGTAGCACTGGAAATTCTGGCTGAGACTCCACCGGATGTGTTTAACCATAATATGGAAACAGTTCCGCGCCTCTATCGTAAGGTACGTCCCGGTGCTGATTACCAGTGGTCACTGGACCTGCTAAAGAAATTCAAGCAGATGCGTCCGGAAATCCGTACTAAATCCGGCCTGATGGTTGGCTGTGGTGAAACCAACGAAGAGATTATCGAAGTGATGAAGCAGATGAGAGCTCATGACATCGATATGATAACAATTGGTCAGTATCTGCAGCCAAGCAGAAACCATCTCCCGGTCGATCGTTATGTCACGCCTGAAGAATTTGATGAATTCGCCCGTGTGGCGAAAGAGCTTGGCTTCCTGCACTGTGCCAGTGGTCCATTGGTACGCTCTTCTTACCATGCTGACCTACAGGCGAAAGGTGAGAAAGTCGGCTGATATTTAGTCAGAAGGCTGTGTATAAAGAGGGCTGGGAACAGCCCTTTTTTTATGCACAACTGCAACGCAACATGGTGGATAACATCTCGTGAGTAGGCGCTTTTCCTGTGTTTAGTCTAGGTTATCCACTGAGAAGTGATTAGATTTGGCGGTTACATACTGTTTAGAATATCAAATACGAACTAATAAGTTTTTCTTAGTTAGGCCAAGAAACAGTCTTCTTATTAGTAAGTTATGGGTACCTGAGATGTGAGTACGATGGAGTAGAGCTGGTAGTTTAAACCACTAGAGCTATGGGTTATCCACGGAAAGAGTGGGTAACCTTGTGGATAAGCTTTTGGAAACTATCCCTGAAGTGGATATAGTGCGCTGCGAAGTGGCTGGTCAGTATCTGATCAGTTCTGTTCTTGCATTAACTTCACTACGTGTGTCGCAATCGCCTGTGCCTGATCATCGCTGAGCTGGGAAAAGCTGTTAACCTCATGACCCATCTGGTAGCCATACTTAATCATCAGCACGATCTCGTAGTCTTTCAGGTTGCGGCGCTCTGCTGATATATGTTCCATATTAGCCCCCAATCCTTTTTTGACATGGCACTGCTGACAGTAATAACCGTATAGCTGATCACCCGCTTTCATACGTTCCGGACTGTCGTCGTTGCAGCCGCTGAGCGTAAAAGTTAGGACTGTCAGCAATATAAAGCGTTTCAGCATACGCAGCGCTCACCAAATGCCAGAATATGAAAACGTCACTACATAGTGACAGCTATATAATCGGCCTTAATCTATTGAAGTTTAGGAAAAAGTTATCAGACGGCTGTTTGCAATGCTAGAGGATGGCCAGAAAGACGTAGGCAGATCTGGCTGAGTAGAACCCAGACATCGCCTTGGCGGGCGCCTTTTATAATGTGATCAGCTTCGGAGCATTGCTCAATAATCGTTTGCAGCGAAGCGCTTGGTAGCTTTTGTGCGGCACGTTTTGCCCACTGCTTGCGTTTTCCCCAGATGCGCTGCTGCTGACAGAGGGTGTCAAAGGGGACGCCTTTCTGTAATCCGTACTGTAGTGCCATCAAGCTGCGCGCCTCCCGGCTAAGGGCCCAGAGTACAATCGCTGCTTCTGTGCCTTCCTGACGGATTACCTGCATGATCTTAATACAGCGTTGCGGTTGTCCTTGCAGGGCCGCGTCACTTAAACCATAAATGTCGTAGCGTGAGCTATCTGATACGGCGTCAATAACTTTGTCAGCATTGAGGGTTTCGCCGGGATAGAGTAACGCTAGTTTGGCGAGTTCCTGCTTCGCGGCAAGAAGGTTTCCTTCTAACCTCTCTGTCAGGAGCTGGACCGCATCATTGTCGAGTTGCAGGCCTTCGGCGGAAGCGCGTTGCTTAAGCCAGCCAGGTAGTTGTGCAATATCGACTGGCCAGATCTCAACGATAGCCCCTGTTTTATCTATCGCCTTGAACCAGGCGCTCTTCTTGCTAGCGCCATCCAGTTTATCAGCGATGATCAGCAATACGTTGTCAGGGGACGGGTTCTCAAGGTACTGGCGAATGATCTCTGAAGACTGTTTACTGATCTTCTGGCTGCCTAAGCGAAGCTCTATCAGCTTGCGTTCGGCAAACAGTGAGAGCGCTTGTGAGCATTCGATCAGATAGTTCCAGTTAAAACTGCCGTCGACATGGAGAACTTCGCGCTCGCTAAAGCCCTGTTGGAGCAGTGCAGCACGAATCTGGTCGCAGCTTTCTTCGATCAGCAGAGGTTCGTCACCGGTAACCAGATACACAGGGGAGGCACTTTTCTTGAGCTGCCCCTGTAACTGTTCGGGTTTGATCTTCACCGATCAGGCGCCAGGTTTGATGGAGATATACTGACGCACAATCTGACGGGCGAGATCGCCATAGATTTCTCTCTTCAGCAGAGATTCCTGACCATCCTGTGCACTGGCATTGTTGTCATCGTAGCTGTAAGCGCGTTCGGTGCGAAGAGTACGTGGTCCAAGTAGGATGCGTTCAGATTCACCCTGGCCCGTTACGACCTGGAACTTGATCTCTGCTCGCAACTCGTACTCATCCGTTTTAGCATCACTGCCGAGGGTGACAGAGCGGCGCTTATAGTTCTCTTCAAGAATAACCAGTCGGTAAGGAGAGCCGGCAACAAGCTGAACGTCGTTGAGTTTTAACAGGCGTTTCAGCTGTGGTGCAAGCTCGCTGCGCTGGTCCTGAACGTGCAATTCCAGTTGCTGTAGTTCAGCGGGGATATCGAAGGCGCCGCGCAGTTTAAAACCGCAGCCACTCAGAACCAGGCTGCTGATCAGCAGTACAGATACTGCAATAGTGGATTTGAACTGCGCGAACATAGCTACTCCAATTAGCCGACTACGATATTAACCAGTTTTCCTGGTACAACAATTTTCTTACGAATGGTTTTATCTGCCATGTGCTTCTGCACATTCTCTTCAGCCAGAGCAGTGTGCAGGATCACATCTTCATCAGCATCTGCTGGCACTGTGATCTCAGCACGCTTCTTACCGTTAACAGAAACAACCAGTTGCAGGCTATCTCGGGTCAGGGCAGCTTCGTCTACCTGAGGCCATGCGGCACTCAGCAGATCTTCGCCATTGCCAAGTTCCTGCCATAGCTGATGAGTGATATGCGGTACGATCGGCGACAGCAGCTGGATCGCTGTCTGCAGAGCCTCTCGAGTCACTGCACGACCCTGTTCGCTCGCATCAACAAATTTGCCGATGCTGTTAGACAGTTCCATAACCGCTGCGATTGCGGTGTTGAAGGTCTGACGACGTTCGATATCGTCGGATACCTTCTGAATGGTTTCGTGAACCTTACGGCGCAATGCTTTCTGGTCATCGTTGAGCTGATCCAGATTCAATGCCGCGGTGTCACTACCATCTGCCAAGTGATCGTTGACCTGTTTCCACAGGCGTTTCAGGAAGCGATGAGCACCTTCGACACCAGAATCAGACCATTCCAGAGACTGCTCTGGTGGTGCTGCAAACATCATAAACAGGCGTACAGTATCTGCACCGTACTTATCGATCATCACCTGAGGATCGATACCGTTGTTTTTTGACTTCGACATCTTCGACATGCCGTCGTGTTGCAGTGCCTGACCGCTTTCTTTATGGCTGGCAGAAACGACACGACCTTTATCATCAGTCTCGGTCGCTACGTCGGTAGGGGCTACCCATACCTTGCCGCCATTTTCATCTTCGTAGTAATAGCTATCAGCCAGTACCATGCCTTGGCAGAGCAGGCGCTTGAATGGTTCATCGCTATCAACCAGGCCCTGGTCACGCAGCAGTTTGTGATAAAAACGAGAGTAGAGCAGGTGCAGAATAGCGTGTTCAATACCGCCGATATACTGATCGACTGGCAACCAGTAGTTTGCCTTTTCTGGTTCCAGCATCGCGTTATCAGAGCTACGGGAAGCGTAACGAGCGTAATACCAGCTGGATTCCATGAAGGTATCAAAGGTATCGGTTTCGCGCTCAGCATCAGCCCCACAGGATGGACACTTGCACTGTTTGAAGCTGTCCATCTTCTTGATTGGAGAGCCAACACCGTCAAACTGCACATCTGTTGGCAGAACTACTGGTAACTGATCTTCTGGCACTGGAACTGAACCACAGCTAGGGCAGTTGATCACAGGAATAGGCGCGCCCCAGTAACGCTGACGGGATACACCCCAATCGCGCAGACGGTAGTTGATGGTTACCTTGCCTTTGCCAGCACTTTCCAGTTCGCTGGAGATCGCCTTGAAAGCCAGCTCAAATTCAAGATCGTTAAAGTCGCCGGAGTTAACCAGTACGCCCTTTTCGGTATAGGCTTCTTTATTCAGATCTACTTCAATGCCAGCGTCTGCTGGTTTGATGACCTGTTTAATCTGCAGACCGTACTTAGTCGCAAACTCCCAGTCACGCTGGTCGTGGCCAGGTACCGCCATAACCGCACCTGAACCGTAATCCATCAGGACAAAGTTAGCAGTCCAGACTGGTACGGTTTCGCCGGTCAGCGGGTGTACCGCTTCCAGGCCAAGCGCCATGCCTTTCTTTTCCATGGTCGCCAGGTCTGCTTCAGCGACCTTGATGTTTTTACATTCTTCGACGAAAGCTGCCAGCTCAGCATTATTGGCTGCCGCCTGCTGTGCCAGTGGATGCTGAGGCGCTACCGCGACATAAGTCACACCCATCAGTGTGTCCGGACGGGTAGTGAATACTTCCAGTTCGCCAAAGCCGTCGACATGGAAATTCAGTTCAACGCCTTCTGAGCGTCCGATCCAGTTACGCTGCATGGTGCGAACCTGTTCAGGCCATTCGTCCAGCTTGTCGAGGTCGTCCAGCAGCTGATCGGCGTAATCAGTGATTTTAAGGAACCACTGAGGAATCTTTTTACGCTCAACCAGCGCACCGGAACGCCAGCCACGGCCGTCGATAACCTGTTCGTTTGCCAGTACAGTCTGGTCAACGGGGTCCCAGTTCACTTCAGCTTCTTTTTTATAGACCAGGCCTTTTTCCATCAGTTTGGTAAAGAACCATTGCTCCCAGCGGTAGTATTCAGGGTGACAAGTCGCCAGTTCACGCTTCCAGTCGTAACCAAAGCCCATCAGCTTTAGCTGATTACGCATGTAATCGATGTTTTCGTAGGTCCAGTTAGCTGGCGGAACGTTGTTTTTCAACGCTGCATTTTCTGCTGGCAGACCGAACGCATCCCAGCCCATAGGCTGCAGGACATTTTTACCCTGTGTGCGCTGATAGCGAGAGATAACATCGCCGATGGTATAGTTGCGCACGTGGCCCATATGCAGGCGACCACTTGGGTACGGGAACATAGACAGGCAGTAGAATTTTTCTTTTGCCGGATCTTCCTGACACTCGAAACTCTGATTCTCTTCCCAGTATTGCTGGGCCTGGGATTCGATATCCTGGGGCTGGTACTGTTCGTTCATGTGACGTTTTTTCGGCTTCTCTGACAATAAAACCGGCATCGTGCGACGCCGGTTCAGATAAATTTAGAAACTTTGGATAATGCTGCATAGCATACTATAGATACCACCCCTGCTAACAGAGGTTAGCGCGGTATAGCAGTGAATAAATCATGCTGGTATCGGCTCTCAAGGCGCGCTAGTGTTAAAGCTAGAGGTTGAGCAAATCCCGATGGGGTGCTCATTGTGGTGGCTGGTGACAGAAGGAGCAGTTATGTCTAATCCTGATATCAAACCATCAAAAGGCGGGAAGCCGAGTCCGGGACAGTATGACAGGGTTCTGAAGCGCCTGACGATGGAGCTTGAGGATGCTGAATTAAAGTCCTGGGACTATATGCAGCAAAAAGTAGAAGAGGCGGTCGAGCTGGAGCTTACTGCTGAAGAGATGGCTCGTGATGAGCTTGATCTGCTGGGTGCTTACCTGATGCGCGACCTGAAAAAGCTGGGCTTCTATGCTCACAGGACAGGTGCTGGTGTTGCAGCGTGGTTGAAGTTCGATCTTGATATCCTGGAAGAGCGGACCTTAAGGATGTTGCTGGATATTGCCGACAAAACCCGTATCGAGCAGGAGCTGTTGCGTGAAAAACTAAGCCACGACGACAGTAGTTATGTCGCCGGGGAGTTAGCTACTGCAGGTACCCTGAAGTGTCTGCAATGTGGTCAGTCAGTGATGCTGAAATCCACTTCCGTTATTCAGCCTTGTCATCAATGTCAGAATCACACTTTTGAACGGATGAGCGAGTCGATCTGAAGTTTCCGCCGGCAGCTAGGGCAGCAACAAGCAGTAACGTAGCAAAAGCTAAGACCGGCCAGCTCCCGACTTTCTGGTAAGGGGTCAGGCCGGTCATTTGGTAGACGGTGTCGTGCAGAACATCTGCCTGATAACGTTCTGCCTGGCTGATGATTTCGCCCTGAGGGTTCACCAGAGCACTGATGCCATTATTAGTACCGCGAATAAGCCAGCGTCCGGTCTCTAGTGCCCGCATCCGGGCGATCTGCATATGTTGATCTGGGGCGATTGAGCGGCCAAACCAGGTGTCGTTAGAAACCGTTAACAGTAGATCGCTCTCGATACTACTCTTCCTGACCAACTCCGGATAAGCGATCTCATAACAGATGGCGGGAGCTAATTGCAGATCTCCCACACTGAGTAACTGTTGTGACTGCTCAGGAAGGGTAAAGCTCGACATGGGCAGGTTAAAAAAGGCGATGACGCCTCTTAACCAGCTGTCGAGGGGGATGTACTCGCCAAAAGGCACTAGCCGTTGTTTGTGGTAAATGCCGTGTCCCTGAGTCAGTACGGCAAGGCTGTTATGTACATTGCGATGCCCGTCGTCCTTTGCTGCTCCGACGAAAGGCAATCCGCTGATCAGTGTTGAACCCTGGCTTTCAAGCTGATTCAGTACTGGGCTCAGTTGCACGGCGGCACGGGCGAAAACAGTTGGGATTGCTGTTTCGGGCCAGAGGACAAGATCGGCTGCGGGTGCTTTCCCAGTCAGGTCTGAGTATTGTTGCAGGGTCTCCGGCAGATAGAGTTTGTTCCACTTGATATGCTGGGAGATATTCGCTTGAACAATAGAGACTGTCAGTGCTTCACCTTGCTCAGTCCACTGTTTTGGCAGCGCCATTCCAGCCAGAGCGATAAACATCATCAGTGCATAGGGAAGTCGCTGCTTCACATTCTGGATCAATAGCAGTTTCAGCAGGCCAATCGAGAGAAACAGCGCGGCCAGAGACAGTGCCCAGATACCACCGACAGGAGCCCAGGCTTTGATCGGCGTTTCAAGCAACGGGTAACCTACATAGAGCCATGGGAAACCGGTCAGTAACCAACTTCGAACCCACTCGAATAGCACCCAGATAGCGATAAAACCTAGCCAATCCAGTCGCTTGCCGCTGAACCAGCGGCTGTAACACCAGCCCTGCAACAACATCATTAGAGCCAGTCCGGCAACAAATACGGCAGTCAGGGCACCTGCGCCTATCATGCCGGTATTACCAAAACTGTTGATGCTAACGTAAACCCAGCTGACTCCGCCGCCGTAAAAGCCCAGGCCGAAGATGTAGCTGATCGTCAGTTGCTGGCGTCGGCTGCTACCATTGAGTAACCAGTAGAGTGCTGCGGGTGGGACAAAGATCAACCACCAGGCGTTGAAGGGTGCAAAGGCAAAGGTCGCCAGTACACCCGCAAGCGCAGCGATGACGGCGCGGACGCCGATTGGAATTGCAGATCCGTCTGTCATCATAGCGATTAGTTAGGGAGTCGAGATACCTGAAGTAATCTGATACGACGAGAATCCGCCGACAGTACTTTAATTTTGAAACCGTCCAGTTCGACCTCTTCATCTTTGGATGGCAGGTGACCAAAACGCTGGGTGACAAGACCGCCGATAGTATCGAAAAGGTCGTCTGCAAAGCCAACGTCGAAGTATTCATTGAAGTCTTCGATTGGGGTCAGAGCCTTAACGATAAAGCCGTTTTCATCAAATGGACGGATGTTGCCTTCATCCTCTTCCGCGTCAGTCTCATCTTCAATTTCGCCGACAATTTGTTCCAGCACGTCTTCGATGGTGATCAGACCGGCGATGCCGCCATACTCATCAACGACAATCGCCATATGTGAGCGATTAGTACGGAACTCTTTAAGCAGGATGTTAAGGCGCTTGGATTCCGGAATGAAGGTGACATTGCGCAACTTGCTACGAATATCGAAACTCTCCAGCGATTGCTCAAGAAGCAGTGGCAGAAGGTCCTTCGCTAGCAGGATGCCGAGGATCTCGTCAGGGTTCTCTCCAACAACCGGAAAACGTGAGTGGGCGCTGGAGATAACGACCGGTAGAAACTCTTTTGGTGTCTGTTCTGCTTCAACAACAACCATTTGGGAGCGTGGGACCATTACATCGCGAACCTGCATATCGGACACTTGCATCGCACCTTCGATGATTTCCAGTGCTTCAAAGTCCAGTACGTTGTCGTCAACTGCTTCTCGCAGTTCTACGAGAATTTCTTCCCGGCTGCGTGGTTCGTCAGAAAAGGCTTGGGCTATTTTACCCAGCCAGCTTCGGGTTTGGGGGCCCGATCGGTCTTCGCTCATGTGGTTTCTCTGTTAAGTTTCCTGATACGGATCCGGGATTCCCATGGAGGCGAGAATCTTCCGTTCCAGCTGTTCCATCTCTTCAGCTTCGTCATCATTTATATGATCGAAGCCGATCAGATGCAAGGTTCCATGAACCACCATATGGGTCCAATGGTTGAATAGTGGTTTTTTCTGTTCTGTGGCTTCGCGGGCGACTACATCCGCGCAGATAATCAGGTCGCCGAGTAACTCTAGTGGCACACCTTCAGGGACTTCAAATGGGAAAGACAGAACATTGGTGGGTTTGTCTTTCCCGCGGTAGTCATTATTGAGCTGCTGGCTCTCTTCCGGGCTAACAATTCGAATACAGATTTCACCAGCATCGCGATGCTCACTCAGTGCGGCACTGACCCATTGTTGAAACTGCTCTTGCTCAGGAAGACCCTGCGGATCAATTTCGTATTGAACTTCTACTTCATAGCTCACTGCGGTTAGTCCTTCTCGTAGCGGGCTTTCTTTTCCGCTTTCTCTGCTTTGGCTTCAGCAGCTTCAAAGCGATCGTAAGCACGTACAATGTGCTGAACTAGAGGGTGACGAACAACGTCTTTGGCCTCGAAGTGGGTGAAACCTATATCTTCGACATCCTTCAGTACTTCCAGTGCGTGAACCAGACCAGACTTTGTATTCCGTGGCAGGTCGACCTGAGTGCGGTCACCGGTAATCACCGCAGTGGTACCAAAACCGATGCGCGTCAGGAACATCTTCATCTGTTCGCGGGTGGTGTTCTGGCTCTCGTCGAGAATAACAAAGGAGCCGTTCAGGGTACGTCCACGCATATAAGCCAGGGGTGCGACTTCTATTACATTTCTTTCGATCAGCTTGCCGACCTTTTCAAACCCGATCATTTCGTACAAGGCGTCGTACAGTGGGCGCAGGTATGGATCAACCTTCTGGCTAAGGTCGCCGGGCAGGAAACCAAGTTTTTCGCCTGCTTCAACCGCCGGGCGTACCAGCAGGATACGGTTGATCTCTTCACGTTCCAGTGCTTCTACAGCCGCGGCAACTGCCAGATAGGTTTTGCCGGTACCAGCCGGGCCTATACCGAAATTGATATCGTGACGGCGGATTGAGCGAACATAATTCTGCTGATTTTGACCGCGAGGTCGGATCTGTACTTTACGGGTACGGATGGTGACCTGTGCATCTTCCTCTTCTTCCCTCAACATCTGTTCTACGCCAGATTGCTGAAGATAAAGATGTACGTGGTCGGAAGTCAGATGAATGCCGTTAACGGCTTCTTGATAGAGCTGTTGCAGCATCTGGGCAACAGCATTGGCCAGAGCCAGGTCTCCGACCAGCTGAAAACTGTTTCCGCGGTTGCGGATCTCAATCGGCAGGCGCTTTTCGATCAGCTTAAGGTGTTCGTCCATCTGGCCACATAATGTTGCCAGAAATTGCGGGTTGTCGGGTTCCAGTGTCAGCTTAATCGTTTGCGCGGTGTTCAATCAGGGTCTCCTGTTATGCCCGCCGTCAGGCGGGCGAAAGCGATGCTTAATGGGTTTGATCCAATTCTGAACTGATCAGTTCCCCGACCAGAGAATTTGGATAGGCCTCAATGATCTCTACATCGGCAAAGTGTCCGATCAGGTCAGGATTATCGCAGCGGAAGTTTACAACACGGTTATTTTCAGTACGGCCAGACAGCTTGCCCGGATCCCTTTTCGAGAAACCGTTTATCAGAATGCGTTGTACGCTGCCCACCATGCGACGACTGATCTGCATCGCCTGCTGGTTGATCCGGTCCTGCAAAATTTTCAAACGCTGCTTTTTAGTCTCTTCGCTGACATCGTCCAGCAGGTCCGATGCCGGAGTTCCCGGACGACGGCTGTAGATGAAGCTGAAGGAGTTGTCGATATCGAGCTCCTGGATCAGATTCATTGTCTGTTCGAAGTCAAAGTCAGTTTCGCCAGGGAAGCCGATAATGAAATCGGAGGAGAAAGTGATCTCCGGGCGGATTTTCTTGATTCGACGCAGCTTGGACTTGTATTCCAGTGCAGTATGACCGCGTTTCATCGCCATCAGGATGCGATCGGAGCCGCTCTGGACTGGCAGGTGTAGGAAGCTTACCAGTTCAGGTACTTCTGCATAGACCTCGATCAGGCTGTCGGAGAATTCAACCGGGTGGCTGGTGGTAAAGCGGATACGGTCGATACCGTCGATAGCTGCGACGTTACGGATCAATTCAGCAAGGTCAGCGGTATCGCCATCGTGTGTAGCACCGCGGTATGCGTTTACGTTCTGGCCCAGCAGGTTTACTTCACGAACACCCTGTTCAGAGAGTTCAACACACTCAGTGATAACGTCATCGATAGGGCGGCTGACCTCTTCACCACGGGTGTAAGGTACAACACAGAATGTGCAGTATTTGCTGCAGCCTTCCATGACGGAAACGAAGGCTTCTGCCCCTTCTACCTTTGGTGCTGGCAGGTGGTCGAACTTTTCAATCTCAGGGAAAGATACGTCGACAATACCAACCGAGCCTTTGTCCGTCTCATCTATCATCTCTGGCAGGCGGTGCAGTGTCTGCGGGCCAAAGATCATATCGACGTATGGCGCGCGGTCTCGAATCGCTTCACCTTCCTGGCTGGCTACACAGCCGCCAACGCCGATCTTCAATTCCGGGTTGTTTTCTTTCAGCTTGCGCCAGCGGCCCAGCTGATGAAAAACCTTTTCCTGAGCCTTCTCACGGATAGAGCAGGTATTGAGTAGCAACACATCTGCTTCTTCGGCTGTGTCAGTCAGTTCAAGTTCATGACTTTCGCCAAGCAGATCGGCCATACGCGATGAATCGTATTCGTTCATCTGACAGCCATGCGTTTTGATAAACAGCTTCTTCGCCATCTCTCACCTGTTTCAGTTTCTTAGGGGGTATTCAGGAAAACGGCGCATTATAATCGAAGCCCCTCGTATCGACTAGTTTTTGGCCAAAGCGCTGGCTGTAATTTTTTCATGCACGTCAAAGTGGTGTTTTTTAAGCTAGCGGGATGAGCCAGAAGCCTTGTTTTCAGGGACGAAGTCCCCATAGTTTGTGCAGTTACAATATTAAGAGAGACCAGCTATGGCACAGGATGAGCGTATCTACCGGGTGCAGTTTATCAATCAGGATCAGGTATACGAGGTCTACGCCAGACATGTCTACCAGAGTGAGATGTGGGGCTTTATTGAGATCGAAGAGTTCGTCTTCGGTAGTCGTTCAGAGCTGGTTGTTGATCCGGGTGAAGAGAAACTGAAGCAGCAGTTTGAAGATGTTAAGCGCTCGTACGTGCCGATGCAGGCGATTATCCGGATCGATGAAGTCCGCAGTGAAGGTGTCGCAAAGGTGAGTGAAGCTAAAGGCACTATTACGGCCTTTCCGATGCCTACACCTCCCGCCAGATAAGCAAGCAGAAGGGGAGGGCGATCCCTCCCGTATCTATTACGCGCGGCGCGCTTTGACTTTCTTCCCTTTAACGCTGCCGTTGTTCAGATGTTCCAGTGCTTTTTTGAAGTGTTCTCTGCGTACCGCTATGTAAGACAGGAAATCGTGGATCTCTATCTTGCCTATATCGCTGCCCGCAAGAGCTGAATCTCTGGTCAGGGCACCGAGAATATCACCGGGACGGATCTTATTGCGGCGTCCAGATGCGATGCAGATTGTCATCATCTCCGGCTTTTCAGGTTCTGCCTGATTCTTTGGAATTGCAGACGCTGGTGATACCTCCAGCTTCTGCTGTTGGTACTCTTCGATCGCGTCCAGTTTGTATTGTTCTTTATCGGTCATCAGATTAATAGCGATGCCGTTCTTACCTGCCCGGCCGGTACGTCCGATGCGGTGAACATACACCTGCGGGTCTTTTGGCAGATCGTAGTTAACCACTGCTGCCAGATCATCGACATCAAGGCCGCGAGCCGCGACGTCGGTGGCAACCAAGATGCGGGTGCTGCCATTGCTGAACAGTGCCAGTGCCCGGTCACGGTCTTTCTGATCCAGTTCTCCGTGTAGTGGACGGGCAGAGTGCCCAGCATGGTAGAGAGCCTGGCTAAGATCCTGGCACTGCTGGCGGGTACTACAGAATACGACGCAGGAAGCCGGACGGTGATAGCTCAGAACCCTTAGCAGGTGTTCCTCTTTATGTTCTTTATGGGTTTGGTAGCAGACCTGTTCAATTGCGCTGCTGTCATGCAGTGACTCAACTTCAACCTGAACCGGCTTTTGCTGAAAGTCACTACTGAGTTTTTGGATGCCTTCTGGATAAGTTGCAGAGAACAACAGAGTCTGACGTTTTTCAGGCGTATGAGACAGGATATTGCTGACCTCTTCCTTAAAGCCCATTTCCAGCATTCTGTCGGCTTCATCGAGCACTACGGTATCAACCTGATTGATATCCAGTGTGCGCTTACGCAGATGATCCTGAATACGTCCTGGTGTACCGACTACTACATCTGCACCATGCTCCAAAGAACCTATCTGTGGGCCTATAGGCTGGCCGCCGCAGATAGATATGATCTTGGTATTGTCACGAAAACGTGCCAGTCTTCTCAGTTCCTTAGCGACCTGAGTGGCAAGCTCGCGGGTAGGGCAGAGTACCAGTGCACGCACACCATAGCTGCGACCCGGAGGCAGCTTGTGCAGCAAGCTGATGCCAAAGGCTGCAGTTTTGCCGCTGCCAGTACGGGCCTTACCGATCAGATCCTTACCTTCCAGCAGGCTCGGCAGGCTTTTCGCCTGAATAGGGGTCATCTGCTCGTAGCCCAGAGACTTCAGGTTGGAAAGCATAGATGCAGATAGCGGCAGGCCGCTGAAACAGTTCTCGGACACAATAAAATCCAGTTAAAGGCAAAGATCAGAAGGGAGCTTTATTCTAACATCTTTCAGCTGAAAATAGGCGGAAGCTGAGTTTTAGCTGATTGACCAGCAATTTCCCTAGCCAGTTTTGGTACCAGATAACCAGGTAGACAGGAGGCAAGTTCTCCCATCATTTTCCTTACCTGAGTCTCATCTACCTCAAAATGGGCAGCGCCTTCTACCCGGTCTAGGACGAAGAGGTAGTAAGGAAGTATGCCAGCATCAAACAAAGTCTCGGAGAGCGCTTTTTGGGCGCTTACCGTGTCATTTATTCCTTTTAATACAACTGCTTGATTCAATACTTGTATGCCGGCACGAGTCAGTTTTGAAACAGCATCAGTGATCTGCTGGTCGATCTCCTGAGCATGGTTAATATGTAACACCATCAAAGTCTTCAGCCGAGAATCGCGTAGCCGATCTGTTAGAGAGTCTGTGATTCGCTGAGGGATGACCGCCGGTAGCCGGGAGTGAATGCGTAGTCGGCGAATATGCGGAATCGCTTCTATATCAGTGAGTATCGCAGCCAAACGTTTATCTGGCACCGCCAGAGGATCGCCTCCACTCAGGATCACCTCCTCAATACTCTCATCGTCAGCCAGATACCTGATTAGCTGTTGCCAGTTATCTTTGCTCAGCCGGTTATCCTGATAGGGGAAGTGACGGCGGAAGCAATATCGGCAATGGATAGCGCAGGCACCGGTGAGAATCAGCAGTACCCGTCCGCGATACTTGTGAACAAGTCCATCGAGAGGGTTGGCATCCATCTCGCCCAATGGATCTCGGTTAAAGCCGTTAGCTGGCTGCAGCTCTGCCCCTAAGGGCAGAACCTGCTGTAGCAGCGGATCGTTCAGATCATTCTTCCTGATCCGTTTCAGATAGGGGAGGGGAACCCGTAGCGGAAAATCGGCAGCCGCCTGGAGTGCTTCCGGTAACGACTCTGTAGGAAGTTCAAGATACTCCCATAGCTCGGCAGGGTCGTTGACAGTATGGCTTAGCAGGGTCTGCCAGCTGTCGTCAGAACGGTAATTGAGGGTCATAGAATCAAGGGGCTGCTACTTCAAATTTGCTCGCATTCTGCTTTCAAGTAGAATAGCTGTCAATTTTGGGGCTCTCCCCGTCACTTTTGCGAACAGAATTTGAGATCACTATGGCAAACTTTTCTACAAACCAGTTCAAAAACGGCATGAAAGTAATGATCGACGGCGACCCATGTAACATGGTTGACGTTGAGTTTGTAAAACCAGGTAAAGGTCAGGCATTTACTCGCGTAAAACTGCGTAACCTGCTGACTGGTCGTATCTGGGAGCGTACCTTCAAGTCTGGTGAGAGCGTTGAAGCGGCTGACGTATTGGACCGCGATATGGAATATTTGTACAACGACGGTGAGATGTGGCACTTCATGGAACCTGCTACTTTTGAGCAGTTTGCCGCTGATGCCAACGCTGTTGGTGATTCTCATAAATGGTTGAAAGAGCAGGATAAAGTACTGCTGACTCTGTGGAACGACAACCCGATCTCGGTGACACCAGCAAACTTTGTAGAACTGGAAGTGACTGAGACTGACCCAGGTCTGAAAGGTGACACTGCGCAGGGTGGTTCTAAACCTGCAACCCTGAGTACTGGTGCTGTTGTGCGTGTACCACTGTTTATCGAAGTGGGCGAAGTACTGAAAATTGATACTCGTACTGGTGAGTACGTAAGCCGCGCGTAAGTCGCCGGTATACAGTTATTCAACGGCAGCTTCGGCTGCCGTTTCTGTTTGTGGAAATAGAGATAGATGAACCAAACTGATTGGGCACCTAGTGCGCCTATCGCTAATCTACGCCGTCGTGCCGAGATCCTGAAACAGGTGCGTCAATTCTTTGCTGAGCGGGATGTGATGGAGGTGGATACGCCGGTGATGTCGCACTGTGCGGTCAGCGATCCATTCATCGATACCATCGAAACCGTATTTCGAGCTTATCCCCAGGCGCCTGCTCATCACTTGTATCTGCAATCATCTCCTGAATACGCAATGAAAAGACTGTTGGCGGCTGGCAGTGGTTCGATCTATCAGATCGGCAAAGCGTTCCGCAACGGTGAGGTAGGGAGTCGCCATAATCCCGAGTTTACGATGCTGGAGTGGTACCGACCTGGATTTGATGCTGAGCAGTTAATGGCTGAGGTTGAAGCTCTGGTATGTCAGGTACTCGGTTTAGAGCAGATAGAAAAACTGAGCTATCGCGAAGTGTTTCAGCGCTATTTGAGTTTGGATCCCCATCAGGCCACATCGCGGCAGCTGGCAGAGGTGGCTCGGCAGCATATTGATGTGCCATATGAAGACGATAACCCGGATAATTGGCTAAATCTGCTGATGAGTCATCTAATCGAACCTCAGCTTGAGCAGCATGGTGCAGTATTTATTTATGACTATCCTGCCAGTCAGGCTGCTTTGGCGAAGGTGACTAATGACTCACAGGGCGTTCCTGTAGCTTGCCGGTTCGAGTTGTTTGTGAATGGTGTTGAGTTGGCCAATGGCTACCATGAGTTGACGGATGCCGCTGAACAGGCCAGAAGACTGGAATTTGATATCCAGCAACGGCGTGAACTTGAGCTGCCGCAACGGCCTACGGATCAGCGTCTGGTAGCTGCATTGGAAAGTGGTATGCCAGAGTGTGCTGGGGTTGCTTTGGGGGTGGATCGACTGGTGATGCAGGCGCTCGCATCGGAACAGATTGATCAGGTGATTGCTTTTCCAATGAGTATTGCCTGAAAGTTCAGGAGCGTGCTTGTCCGCTCCTGAATCCTTATAGAGCATCAGGCCGGTAGGTGGTTCAGAATGGCCTGTCGAATGCGACGGATCGCCTCTTCCAGCGTTTGCCGGGTGCAGCCAAAATTCAGGCGCATAAACCGGTCATCACCAAAGTCTCGTCCCGGTGACATGCCTACGCCAGCTTCCTCAAAAAAACGTGCCGGGTTTTCCAGTTTTGCTCCAGATACATCAATCCATGCCAAATAGGTGGCTTCTACAGGGCGTAGCTTGAGGCCAGGTATCTTGTTTATTTCCTGGGTCAGCAGATCTCGGTTTTGGCGCAGATAGTCTAACTGCTTCTGGTTCCAGCTATCTCCGTCCTGATAGGCTGCGATAGCGGCAGTAAAGCCAAGTAGGTTAACGTCAGGGACTATGCCTCGTCTTACCTCTTTGAATCGGCGTCTTAGCTGCGGATCTTCGATGACCGCAAATGAGCAGCCCAGTCCGGCAATATTGTAAGTTTTACTCGGTGCCATCAGAGTGATTGTGCGGGCCGCGATTTCATCACTCAGCGATGCAACAGGGATATGCTCCAAACCTTCTTCCAGAATCAGGTCGCAGTGGATCTCATCAGAACAGATCACCAGATCATGGCGAATCACAATCTCTGCCAAAATTTCCAACTCTCTGCGACGATACACGGTGCCGCCTGGATTGTGAGGGTTACAAAACAGCAGAATTTTGGTTTCCGGCGTAATTGATGCTTCCAGCTCAACAAAGTCGATAATCCAGCGATTCTCATGCTCGCAAAGAGGCACGGTAATCAGCTCTCTTTGTGAGAGCTTTGGCGCTGATAGAAAAGGTGGGTAGACAGGTTTTGGTGCCATTACAGTCGAGCCATTCTCGCCTACTGCGCGGCAAGCCAGATTCAGACCACAAACCAGTCCAGGTAGCCAGACCAATGATTCAGCTTCAACCTGCCAGTCGTATAGTCGCTGGAGACGCTCGCGTACCAATTGCTGAAGCTGTTCCGGTTCGCGGGTGTAGCCAAATACACCGTGCTCAATTCGTTGTTTCAGTGCTTCGGCAATAGCTGGTGGAGATGCAAAGTCGGTATCTGCAATCCACATCGGCAGTACGTCATCCTTGCCGTATCTGTCCCATTTGGTGCTGTGAGTATTGCTTCGGTCTATTGGTCGGTCAAAGTTGGCACTGCTCATTCTGATGAAGCTCCCTGTGGCATCTATAGCGTTGCTTCTCACGCCGGGTGAGATAAACACAATATATGATCAGTGTATTGTACTTGTGACGGTTTGAAAAAGGGGGGCGTACCGTTATAGTAGAACGAATAAATATACCGGCAACTTCTATGGCTTTTCCGGCGTCTTCCGCCACCTGGTGAAAAACTTGTCCCGACGGGTTCAATCGTCCGTTGTCTGGTAAAATAATATCGTTATTCAACCGCCCGGCTCAGCATCATCTTATGTTGCTGATCAGACTGTAGTGAGCTTTAGATCTGGAGCATCTCCTATGAGTGATAATAACCGCGTCATTATTTTTGATACCACCCTGCGCGATGGCGAGCAGAGTCCGGGTGCATCTATGACCCGGGATGAGAAGCTAAGGGTCGCGAAACAGCTGGAAAAAATGCGGGTGGACGTCATTGAAGCAGGCTTCGCAATCGCCAGCCCAGGTGATTTTGAGTCTGTTAAATCGATCGCCGAAACGGTCACGGAAAGTACGGTTTGTTCGCTTTCCCGTGCTTTGGATGCAGATATTGATCGCGCGGGTGAAGCGCTTAAGAATGCGAACTCCGGACGTATTCACACCTTTATTGCGACCTCCCCGATCCATATGAAGTACAAGTTGCAGATGGAGCCGGATCGTGTCGTAGAGCACGCGGTTAAGGCTGTGACACGTGCCCGTAATCTGATTGATGATGTTGAATTTTCACTGGAAGATGCAAGCCGTTCAGAACTGGACTTTATGTGCCGCATTATCGAGAAAGTAATCGATGCTGGTGCACGTACCATTAATATTCCAGATACAGTAGGTTATGCCGTACCTGATGAGTTTGCGGCAAACATTGCTCAGTTGATTCAACGGATTCCGAATGCCGATAAAGCGATCTTCTCAGTGCATTGTCACAATGATCTTGGTCTGGCTGTAGCTAACTCTTTGGCGGCGGTTCAGGCAGGCGCCCGCCAGATCGAATGTACTGTTAACGGTCTTGGCGAGCGTGCAGGTAACGCTTCTCTTGAAGAGGTGGTGATGGCCCTTCGCACCCGTAACGACCTGATGGGGCTGACTACCAGCATTGATACGACTCAGATCGTGCCAGCGTCCCGCTTGGTATCCAGTGTGACGGGTTTCCCTGTTCAGCCGAACAAAGCGATTGTCGGTGCTAATGCGTTCGCTCATGAGTCCGGTATCCATCAGGATGGCGTACTGAAACACCGCGAAACTTATGAAATCATGACCGCTCAGGATGTCGGCTGGAATACTAACCGGATGGTGATGGGTAAGCATTCTGGCCGTAATGCTTTCCGCTCCCGTCTGGAAGAACTGGGAACTACCTTTGCTTCTGATGCAGAGTTGAATGCTGCCTTCTCCCGTTTTAAGGAACTGGCTGATAAGAAGCATGAAATCTTTGATGAAGACCTGATCTCTCTGGTTTCTGATACCCGTGCAGCGGCTAGCTCGGAAAAATTCCAGCTGACTAACCTGCATGTTACGTCGCAGACCGGCGAAACCCCAGAAGCCCAGATCTCCCTTATGGTCGAGGGCGAAGAGCAAAAAGCTTCCGCCGCAGGCTCTGGTCCTGTTGATGCTGTATTTAAGGCGATTGAAGAGGTTGTCGAGTCAGGCGCTTCACTGGAGCTTTATTCGGTTAATGCAATTACCAGTGGTACTGATTCTCAGGGTGAAGTGACCGTTCGATTGGAGTTGGGCGGGCGTATCGTGAATGGCCTTGGCGCTGATACCGATATTATCATTGCCTCTGCGAAAGCGTATGTGCATGCATTGAACATGCTTGATGCCAATGAGCAAAAAGCGCATCCACAGGTCTGATATCAGGTTGATAGATGCAGTCTGAACAACTTCGCCACCAATATCTTGAAGCGCTAGGGGTCACCAGCTGGTTGCCCCGTGCTCAGCTTCCTGGTGCCTGTGAGTCGGCTGAATGGGTGGCAGTTTTTAGCTACCCAGAAGTATTTGATGGCTGGGACGACTCCGGGGTCGATGGCGATACTATCGCAGAAACGACTCCTGCGATTGATGCCCGGACGACTGCAGCCCCAGCTGAGAAACGGGGGGCACCGCCGGTTGATGTCAGGGCGCTGACTGGATTGGTAGATGATGCGCCTAAGCAACCGGTGAGACCGAAGCCGGAGCCTAAGCCAGGGCTGCAGCAGCAACAGTCTGAAGAACCGGACAAGCCTCTGACTCAGGTGAGTCGTACCCCTGTTGGTATTGCTCCGGAGTTCAAACTGAATTTCTACAGCTTTGACGACATTTTGGTGGTGGATGCACTACCGCCGCATAGTCGTAGTGATCAGCAGGGGATGCAGCAATCTCTATTGAATAAGATATTGCCCGCACTTGGTCTTAATTGTGATAAGCCTGCAGAGACCTTCCTGTTATCATGGCCTGCATTTACCAGTGCAACTCTCAATCAGGGGCGGCAAGAGGCGGAGAAGGCTGTTCAGCGTCAGCTGGATATCTGTCTGCAGGGATCTGACAGACGCTATTTGTTGCTGATGGGCAACTGGTCTGCGCAGTTGGTATTGCAGCGTGAGGAGCATCTGGATCAGCTGAAGGGGATTATGTTTACACCGAAAAGTGGTGTTAAGGCATTGGCGACCCACAGCCTGACCGAAATGATGCAGTTGCCGGGATGCAAACGGGATGTCTGGCAACAACTTCAGCCGCTACGCAAGTTGATCAATGAGCGTTGAGCTAGTCTTGCTTGACGCTGAAGCGGCACCAATGCTGCAACAGCTTCAATCACAATGCTTTGACGATAGCTGGTCTGCTGAGACCTGGAGTAAGCAACTAGGTCTTAAGCGTTATCTGTGCCTCGGTATCCGTGAAGGCGAAAGTATTGTCGGTTATGCCCATTTCTCAACTGTCGTCGATGAAGCGGAGTTGTTGCAGATAGCAGTACAGCCTATCTGCCGGGGAAGTGGTTTTGCGACCGAGCTGCTAACACAAGGTATTGAACAGCTCAGGCTGCGTCAGGTGGAGCGGTTGATGTTAGAGGTTCGCGTCTCTAACAAAATGGCTATCGCACTATATAAAAAACTGGGATTTAGTGAAGACGGTTGCCGAAAAGATTATTACCCGGCCGTAGAGGGCCGGGAAGATGCATTGCTGTTCAGCTATACAATATCGCCATATTGAATAAAGCGATTGCGGCCCTGTTTCTTGGCCTGATAGAGGGCTTTGTCAGCCTGCTCGATCAATGCCTGCGGAGATTCTGGATCGAATCTTGTGCTGGATATTCCAATGCTGCAGGTGACCTGATTAGCGATCGATGAGTATTGGTGCTCAATTGCCTCCGCCTCCAGACGGCTCAAAAATTCTTTGGCAATGACTTTAGCGCCTTCCAGTGGGGTGTTAGGCAGAATCAGGACAAACTCCTCACCGCCAAAGCGTGCAGCGACATCGTGGGAGCGTTTAAGTTGATCCTTCAGTAACTTGGCGAACTGTTCCAGGCACTGATCACCCTGTTGGTGGCCGTAGTTATCGTTGTAGAGTTTGAAGTGGTCTATATCAAGCATCAATACAGACAGTTCCGATCGTTCGCGGTTATTTCTGCGCCACTCCCGATCTAGTGTCTCGTCCATACCGCGTCTGTTAACAGCTCCGGTCAGAGGATCAATCTGGGTCAACAGCAGTAGCTGACGGTTGGCGGAATCCAGATTAGACTTCATCTGAGCGATGCGTTCCATCGCCCGTATCTTGGCTTTCAGAATGACCGGATTGACAGGTTTGGTGAGGTAGTCATCCCCACCTGCATCTATCCCTTCAGACAGATGTTTGTCGTCGGTACGACCGCTGAGGAAAATAATTGGGATCCAGTCCTGATTGTCGGCTGAGCGGATTTTTCGTGTTAGCTCGAAGCCGTTCATTCCAGGCATCTCAACGTCCATCAGGATCAGGTCCACATCTTGGTTGTTGAGGAATTTCATAGCGGAGTCTGCATCCTCCGACTGTATAGGATAGTGACCTGCGTCGACAATGACTGCAGATACGAGCTGGCGGATCAGATTATTATCGTCAACGACAAGAATGTTCATATAAATCCGGTGACCTGTATCAAATCGTACGAGTTAAACACCATAGTAGGACTCCAAAATTAGGATTCCAATGTAAAATTGTAGCCAGATACTAAAGGTGAATGATGTGGCTGACGCTAAATGAGCTTAACTGAAGGACTCCTGAATGGCCCATGGTTGTGGATCGTTCATCTTTTCTATAGTAGCGCACTTTTGATCGCACTATACCGATTGCCCTGGCTGGTTATATTAAAGAGTCGCTCTCTGCAGCATCTCTTTTTCGGCCTGACCGTATTGATCATGGTGATGTGGACGATGCGCGCTGGGATTTCACCAGGGCTGGGAATTCATTTCCTTGGTATCACCTGTTTGACGCTGATTCTGGGTTGGGATCTGGCGATTGTCTCTGCGACTCTGGCGCTACTGGCGATGTCGGTCATAGGGCTGGAAAGCTGGAGTGGCTTTACGGTGAATGGCTTATGTTCCATCGTCTTGCCTGCGATTAGTTCTTACTTGGTGCTGCAGTGGGTCGAGCGTCATCTGACGAAAAACTTCTTTGTCTATCTGTTCGTCTGTGGCTTTTTCGCTGCTGCGCTTTCCGCCGCGGTAGCGGGATCTTCGACCGCCTTGTTGCTGTTACTGGATGGTGTTTATGACTGGCCAAAGTTGAAGTTGGAGTACTTCCAATATTTGCCCTTAATTATGTTCCCTGAAGCATTGGTAAACGGCATCCTGATGACCGGGATTATGGTGTTCTATCCTGACTGGATCCGCACTTTCGATGCCAAAGCCTATATAGATGACCAGTGATCTATAAAGGTGGTCTCGATTAATGGCGTACGGGGCGTTTCGCTAGTTTGCGCTGCAGTGTTCGGCGATGCATTCCCAGTGAGCGGGCAGTGGCAGAAACATTACCGTCGTTTTCCTGCAGTACTTTCTGAATATGTTCCCACTCCAACCGGTTGACGGACATCGGTGTGGACTCCGTTTCGATATCAGGGTTCGCAGTTGTGGACTCCAGCGCCGCTAAGATCTGATCGGCATCTGCGGGTTTTGGCAGATAGTTCGTGGCTCCCAGTTTTATCGCTTCGACAGCAGTCGCGATGCTGGCATAACCAGTCAGTATTAGTATGCGGATGTTAGGGGAGGCGATGACCAATGGCTCTATCAAAGTTAAACCGCTTTCGCCTTCCATGTTGAGATCGAGCGTAGCGTAGTCAAACCCATTCAGGGGGAGCTGTTTCGCTTCCTCTGCGCTGCTGGCCGATGTGACGTCCAGTTCCCGGTTGCTCAGTGCCCGCGCGAGGACGCGACTGAAAACCGGATCATCGTCAACGATCAGAATTTTTTTAGTGGGTTTCTGGACCATTTTGTTTTCTCGGTAGTTTCACTTCGGTCAGGGTGCCCCCCTCCGGGCGATTATACAGCCGAACGTCACCGGCATAACTGGCTAGTGTGGTCGATGTCAGGAAAAGGCCGATACCCAGGCCTTTGCCTTTTGTTGTGACGAAGGGTTGGCCAAGTTCTTCACTACGAGCCAGTGGCAGACCCGGACCGTTGTCAGAGATGCGTAGCCAGATGTTTTCTTCATCCCAGCTTAACTCAACCTCAATCCCATTTGGGTTTGCATCGGTCGCATTGTTGAGCAAATTCAATAGCGCCTGTTGTAATGATGTTGAGCTACAGAGAACAGGGGCGGGTGGCGCGGAGATGATAAATAACTGGTGACTGGCCTCAGGTCGCATTAGCCGCCAGGTGTTGATCACTTCATCGACAAGCTCGACCACATCCAGTTCTTTCTGGCTGCTCTGCTCGTCCCTGACTGAGCGGGTCATCTGTTTCAGCTTGTCACTACAAACCGTAACTTGTTGCTGTAACAGTCGGATATCGTCGCCCAATTGCGCGTCTTTCTGATGCTCCAGCTCCATCTCCTTCAACAGAACCTGCATGGTAGCCAGAGGTGTGCCCAGTTCATGAGCGGTGCCTGCTGCCATAGTTGCGAGAGACAGCAGTTGTTGATCCTGAATCCGTTTATCCCTCTCTTCGGTGAGCGTCCGTTGTTGGCGTCGTAGTGAGCGATTCATCTGCACAACGAAATAAGTGACTACTAGCACTGTCAGGACAAAATTCAGCCACATCGCGCTGATATGCAGGTCAAAGAGGTCGATCAGGCGGTGTTGGTGAGCAGAAGTAAGGTCGATTACCGGTATGTAGTAAACCAGCAGTGAGCCATAGATAAAAACCACCAAGGTGGCCAGCATGGTTGTATATTGCCAGTGAAGAGTCGCTGCAGCGATCGTTAATGGAATAATCAGCTGGAAAATGAATGGGTTGCTGCCACCACCTGTTTGGAAGATCAGGAAACCGTAAAGTACAGCGTCAGCGGTTAGCTGAGAGAATAGTTCAGGTTGGGTGACAGGCCAGAAGGAGCGCAACCGGAGGTAGGTGATCAGATTCAGTACAATCAAAGCACTGAGTGTCATTGCGATCGCAACACCGTTCAGTTTTGCTTCCAGTGCAAACAGTGCGTAGAGGATGCCGATACAGTGGATGACCAGCGCGGCTGTGCGCAAATATGTCAGTTGTAACAGATGGTCGCGGGTACCCATTGGCCTTTGTAGCCCTGGTAAAAGGAAAGCATCGGATTATAGCTGATTTAAGTTGTGATGAGGCGTGACTGATTGTCGCAGTAAGTTAGCTTTGCATTAAGTGGTGAGATTAACGCCTTCTGGTGTGGGGTCTGGCGAAGGTGTAAAATACGCGCCAATTAAGTTAACCGTTTCGATATTGCGGCGATAAGCTATAAAGCAGTATCTGATGCCAACGAGAAGATCCCGACAATGTCCAATTCTGCCACAGCGCTGGAAGTCGCTAAGCGCCGTACCTTTGCTATCATCTCTCACCCGGATGCTGGTAAGACCACTATTACAGAGAAGTTGTTGCTACTGGGTAAGTTGATCCAGACTGCTGGTACGGTGAAGGGACGTAAGGCTGATCGTCATGCAACGTCGGATTGGATGTCAATGGAGCAGGAGCGTGGTATCTCGATTACCTCTTCTGTGATGCAGTTTCCATACAATGACCGTACGGTCAATCTGCTTGATACCCCGGGACATGAGGATTTTTCGGAAGATACATACCGTACCTTGACCGCTGTAGATAGCGCGCTGATGGTGGTTGATGGTGCAAAGGGTGTCGAGGAACGTACAATCAAACTGATGGACGTTTGTCGTCTGCGTGACACGCCGATCTTCTCATTTGTAAACAAGCTCGACCGTGATATCCGTGATCCGATTGAGCTGTTGGACGAGATCGAAGAAGTACTGAAGATTGAAGCGGCGCCGATCAACTGGCCAATCAGCATGGGTAAACAGTTTAAAGGGGTTTATAACCTTTATACTGACACCATTCATGTTTTCACGCCGGGTATGGGCCACACGCTGGCGGAAGATATCCGGATCAAAGGGCTGGAAAGTGATGAAGCTCGTGAGTTGTTGGGCGATCTCTACGACGACTATGTGGAAGAGGTTGAACTGGTACGCGGTGCGACTCATGAATTTGATCGAGATGCTTTCCTGGCCGGTAAGCTGACACCGGTATACTTCGGTACTGCCCTGGGTAACTTCGGTGTGCGTGAAATGCTCAATGATTTTGTTGAGTGGGCGCCTGCACCTATCGACCGTAACACTGAAACACGTGCGGTTGCGGCAAGTGAAGAGAAGTTCTCCGGTTTCATCTTTAAGATTCAGGCGAATATGGATCCGAAGCATCGTGACCGTATCGCCTTTATGCGTATTTGCTCTGGCAGCTATACCAAGGGTATGAAAATGCGCCATACCCGAATCGGAAAAGATATCAAAATTGCCGATGCAGTGACCTTTATCGCTGGAGACCGTGAAGCGGTCGAAGAGGCATGGTCAGGCGATATCATTGGTTTGCATAACCACGGTACTATCCAGATTGGTGACACCTTTACCGCGGGTGAAAATCTTAAATTCACTGGTATTCCTCACTTTGCACCAGAAATGTTCCGTCGGGTACGTCCTACTGACCCGCTAAAAATGAAGCAGCTGCAGAAAGGTTTGCAGCAGCTATCCGAAGAAGGCGCTGTACAGTTGTTCCAGCCGCTGAGAAACAATGATCTGGTGCTGGGAGCTGTAGGTCAGCTGCAGTTTGATGTTGTGGTTTTCCGTCTCAAAGACGAATATAAAGTGGAATGTGTTTACGAGCCTGTGACGGTTCAGACTGCCCGTTGGGTTGAGTGTGAAGATCAGAAAATGCTCAATGATTTCCAGAAGAAGGCGCATGATAACCTCGCACTGGATGGAGCTGGATTATTAACCTATCTGGCGCCAACACGGGTTAATCTGAGCCTGACAGAAGAGCGTTGGCCGGATGTCGAATTCCGCGCTACCCGAGAGCATTAATCGCTGTCCAGTAGCAACTGATGATACGCCCGGCTATGCCGGGCGTATCTGTTTATGGGGTGCTGTGTGAAATTGTTCGATAGTCATTGCCATCTGGATTTCGCGGTATTTGATCAGGATCGTGAAGCTTTGTTTCGCCGCGCTGCTGATGTTGGCGTTGAACATTTTTTGGTACCGGGGGTTGAGGCCGGTCGGTGGCAGAATGTTATAACACTGGCGCAGCGACCTGATTGTTTTGCTGCACTTGGCCTGCACCCTTGTTTTCTGTCCTCCCATCATAAGCAGCATTTACAGCAGTTGGACCAGCTTCTTTCTGAGGGAAAGGCTGTAGCTGTAGGAGAGATAGGTTTAGATTATTGGCAAGGCCCTACGGAGGCAGATGAGCAGCAGTATTTTTTTGATGCGCAGCTGGAGTTAGCAAAACGCTATCAGCTTCCTGTGGTCCTTCATGTACGTAAGGCTCATGATCAGGTATTGGCTCGACTGCGTAAGATAAAATTATCAGCTGGTGGCTTTGTACATGCCTTTAGTGGCAGCTTGCAGCAGGCCGAGCAGTATATCGGGCTGGGGTTTAAGCTGGGGTTTGGTGGTGCGCTTAGTTATGAACGGGCGAAGAAGCTGAGGCGACTGGTCGTTGAATTACCGTTGGAAGCTATTGTCTTAGAAACCGACTCGCCGGATATGGTGCTGGCTGGCTATCCGGGAATTCCCAATGAGCCTTGCCGCGTGGCAGAGATTTGTCAGCTTATTGCAGAGCTGAGGTCGGAAGATAAGGCAAGAATCGCAGAACAGACAAGCCGCAATGTCTTGCAGACACTGCGGCTTGTTAATGACTAGTCGCTATAAACCCAGCGATGGATATCGCCAAGGGTTCGCCATACTTTGTTGGTTTTTTCATTGATCGGCAGTCGGTAGTAGCGGCCATTTTCGTCTATAGCTTTAGCAACATAGCTGCCATCAGCTGGTTTCATCATCATTCTCGCCAGGCTGCGAGGATAGTTTGGTCCTCTCAACTTCTGGCCATAAGCGTTTTCGATCTCAGCGTAGTACATACGACCTGAAGCGATCAGGCTCATCTCCTGGCAGTCCTGGCTCAGGCCGCGGCACAGAAACATGTACTTGGTATCGACTACGTAGAAACTTTTGTCTGTTTCAGCAACCGGTTTGATACCGGTAAACTCCATACAGCCGGTCAGGGCCAGCATTGCAGTAAGAACTAACAGCTTGCGCATGGTTTATTGAGTCCTTTTGCTCTTTAATCCAGTTATTGTTTACCAGTGCCACAAGTGGCGATCATCTTCATCGTCACCGTACATATCCCAGTATTCATGAGAAAGGTAACGGAATACAGTGTCTGTCTGGTAGTTGGCCGGTAGCCGGTAGCGGCCATCTTCTTCCAGTGTCGCTGAGTACCAGCGTTTGTCTGTTTGGAGCAGTAGTTGTGTGAGCTGCTCGGTCGACATGATCATAGGTACAGGTTCAAGCTGGTATGCACGGCCAATGCGGTCGTCATTATATGACGGGATGATCAATTCCAGATCGTAACATTCATGGCTATAGTTTCGACATAAGCTGGTACTGTCCAGATCCAACATGTAAAACCGTTGTAACCCAGCAGGACCGTTAGCACAACCAGACAGTGCCAGTATCGTTATCAGAGTGGCTAGTCTGGTCATGTCAGTAACCTGTTTAGTTAAACATATCGTCGAACGGGTTCTCGCAGTTCAGATTCACACTCTGTTCATAACCCGGCAAGCGAATCTCTTTGTCAGTAATGGTCAGGTCTTCGCCCTGCAGTACACCATAATCATAGCGGTAAATTGGCTTACTAAGGCCTTTAGTTGCGGCCTGATCATAGGCAGCGGCGTTTTCTGCGGTTTTCTCGCTACGGGCTTTCCACTGTGTAAACGCCTGAGCGCCGTGGCGCTGTTTTAACATCTGCTCAACGATATGAGGAGCAAGCACAGCAGCGCTGGCATTGTTGCCACCAAAACCCTTAGAGTTCAGTAGTACTGAGTCGGTTCCCCGGGTGCCTGTTTCAATGTGTTGCAACGGTAGTAGCAGGTTGCTTTGATTGACATCATCCGCAATCTGCGGGGTGGTGATAATGCCAGGGATCAGACCGTACTGCCACACACCCAATGAGGTTGTCAGTTGGTCGCCACCGGCCGTGCCCTGTGAGTGACCTAAGTATGCTTTTACTGCGGATACCGGCCAGTTTTCGATGCCGAATGCTTTTGCTACTTCATTAATGACGTGAGATTCCGTCACTCGGTTTTGCGGTGTACTGGTACCATGAGCCTGAACAAAGCTGCGTTGACGCAGAGACTCTTCGCCTAGCATGTTGCTGATTAATGAAGCGGCTTTACCCAGAGTGATGTAGTTGCCAACACCAGGAGCTGAGATCGATTTCTTGTAGCCATCTGCGTTGACGAAGACTTCCGGCACAGCGCCAAAGATTTGCGCTCCCATCTCCATCGCCAAATCATCGGCCATCAACAGCACAAACTGGCTGGATTCACCGATGGTAAAGCCACAGTTCTGGCCGAATGGTCGGCAAGCACGGCGATAGTCATCGTCGCCAAGTTTTTCCAGTTGATCCAGTGCCAGCAGGTCTTTATCTTCTGCCAGAGCGCCCATCGCGCGGAAGCCTTCAATAACTTCCGGGATAACAGGTGCGTCGCTACCGCCTACTAATACCACCTTACGGCGACCGCTGCGGATATCATTGACTCCGCTGCGCAGGTTATAGAGGAAAGTCGCGCATGCTCCTAAAGCGCCGCCAGTGACACCGACGCTACCCAAGATATAGGCATTGATGAAGTCCGCAGGCATCTGAGCATAGCCCAATGGCATCTGCTTAGATGTTGTACGTTTGCCGATCGATGGGTATTTGGTAAGTCCGCCAAAACCCAGGTCATCCAGTTGGCCGATTGAATTGCTGGCGTAAACTCCGATCTGGTCCGGGCGCACTTTTGCAGCGATTTCGTCAAATGGAATGCCAGTAGCGTGCAACGCGTCTGATGCCCCAAAAACTGTCATCTGAAGATTTCGTGGATGATTTCGGGATTGGTAAAGGGTTCCCGGTTTAAAGCCTGATGGCAGTTGTCCTGCTGCTTGGACCTGAGCTGTTTTGTGGTCTGGAAAAATAACATCCAGATTGCCGTCTGCGATGCAGATCTCGAATTGACCTGCACCTAATTCGGTGATTTGCCAGTTGTCTGGAATGTTCGCCGGTAGTTGGCGTTTACGCAGGCGGAATTTGATATCTCCACCTTCGGTTTTCGTAGCGCTCGCCGGGCGGTTAAAAGTGACCTTATTAACGTCGAAACATTCTGGTTCGATACGACGAATCAGGGTGCTGTTCAGAACCTGAGGTTCAAGCTCTGCAACCAGATCCTCAATCGCAACCGCCTCGCCCGATTGGTTTATATATGAGTTACCGTCATGCTGAGTCAGATTCATCAGCGATGCGAGGCTGAGTATTGTTTCGCTGCGCGTCTCGCTGTCCAGTGCGTCTAGCACCAGCCTGCGATAGGCGTGATGAAAAGAGGCACGACCAGCCGGGTTGATACCACCAAAACCAACGATGACGGGTAGCTGCGACAATTGAATGACTCCTCAGGCGTAATCAGGCATTGCAGAAAAGTAGATCAGCCATTCTAATCTTTGTCGCTATTGGTGACTAGGTCAATTGCGGGTTTTGTCAGCTGTTTGGCAGGAAAAAAGTGCGGGGAAGAAGATTGTGCCGAATCGGGCAGCATCGTGCCGCCCGATATGAGGTTTTCAGGGCCTGAATCAGGCAGCAACCTGATCGGATACTTCAAGTTTCTGCAGTAGGTGCGACAGGCGGTTGCTCCACTCTTCGCGTTCAGCTTCGAGAGCTGATTTAGCTTCTTTTAACTCAGAGACTTCCATTCGAAGCAGTTCGACTTCGTCGATCATTTGCTCGATTTTGGTTTCTAGCTGAGTGAATAATTCGGTTTGCATGCGAACTCCGTTACAACCCTTGAGTGACATCGATCAGGACCCCGTGACTGGGGTTAATAAAAAGTCGGCGGATTGTAGCGAAGCTTTAGCAGTACTGCCCGTTTTTTTACCAGGCAATCACAATATCGTCTGGCTGAATGTTATATAGCTGACTTTGCCCATTTAATTGGCCGACAGAGAAGCCAGCCTGAACGTCAACGATGGTCACTGTGCTGCGGGTGTTTGTCAGTTGGGTGTTAGGGCGCATGTTTTCTGTGTAGAAGGTTGATTTGCGATAGACAGTTAGTTTATCGCCGGGTTTCAGGCCAGAGTTATGCCCTGCATTCAACCAAATCTGATTCCCTTCTGTTCTGGTTATTCGCACCGAGAAAGGCATGCAGCGAAGTTCCTGCTGAAGTTCTTCGGTAGCTTGGCCGATGAGTTTGTTGATCTGTTTGCCATAATCAAGATTCCAGAATGCTGCAGTGCCATAACCGGTTTGCATCTCTACTGGTCGGTTCCAAAGTCCGACAGTCTGATACTGTTTGTTGATCAGCAGGGCGCCCGAGAATCCGTCGTGTACAAAGAGGTCGATAATGAAGGCGCGTTTGTGTTGGCTCCCTTTGTAATCGATAAAGCGATCATAGAGGTCAATCAGCATAAATGGCTGATTCTTGCGGTTAGGATTAAGCAGTGTCATATCCCGAATCACCCCGGAAATAATATACTGCACATCCAGCTGTCTGGTTTGTTGCAGGACTGAAGTCAGTGCTCCGTCACTCAACTGACGGGTCGCTGCGGTTTCTACGTTTTGTTGATAAAGAGACAGGTGGCCAGCATTAAATGCCTCAATGCCTTTTTGGCTATTGAGAGCTCTGCTGAGGTCAGTGGCGAAGCCCGATTGGATATTTGTAAGGGCGCCGATCGATGCGTCGCTCAGCCTTTGTAGTGGGAAGGCTGTAATCGCAATGGTTTTCTGATAGTGCGCGTTGTTGCTACCGTTTTTACAGCCCTGGTCAACATCGACCTCGGCACGGATCTTAACGATCAGTGACTGGCCGATGATTTTCTCATCAATCACTTCGACATTTTTAACCAGCCCTAGTGTGCTGATATGCATATTGTCGATCTCAAGGATACCGTCTTTGATTTTCTGGGTTGTGCTGATATAGGCGGCGGCTTGTAATGAGGCTGCTTGTGATGCGTCCTGTATTGCGGCTTGCCGGGCGCCAACAATGTCTTTGTTGAGTATCAGGGCTCTACCTTCCGCTTCGATCACTGCAGCATGTGCCTGTGCTGCCAAAGAGAATAAACAAGTGATTGTGAGGCGAAAGAGCAGTTTGAACATGATATCGAGTGAGTGACAGCTTTTGATCTGTCTAGACTATAACTTGAGTGCGGCTTTGGCCAGAAAACACTGTCTTGTTGCTGAAGTTGTTGGAAAGCTTGCCGATACCCTTAACGTCTTGATGTGTGGTAGATTGTCGGCAATATCTAAGCGGAAAAATACTATGAAGCTACTGCTGATTCCGATTCTGTTGGCGTTGTCTGGTTGTATGTTGGCGCAGCCAGAACCGGAACCTGAGCCTGATGTAACTGTTAAGGCTTTCTCTCCAGAGGCGATTAGTCAGCTGCAGAATGCAGGGGTTGTGCAGTCGAAGGATGGTTATCGTGTGCCTCCACCTCTAAGTAAAGTGCCTGAGCGCCCGACAGGTCTTGATCCCGTTAGTGAGGCGGTAGAGGAGATGGCGGCCCAGCTTAGTAGGGGGTTGCAGCATAATCGCGTTCAGCGGTTGCCGATGGCTGTTGTGCCTTTCGTTAGTTTGGAGAATACGGCGCAAGTCGGTCGCTTGGGTGAGAGGTTGGCCGATAGTTTTGTTTTTCCGCTGCAGCAAAGTGGCTTCAATATGGTCGATTATCGGGCGGTTAGTCTGGCTACCAGCTTAAAGCAGCCTGTATCTAAGCAGAATCTGTCAGCACTACGTGTGCGATATAAAATCTATTTTTTGCTGACCGGAACTTATGCGCGTTATCAGGACGGTATAGTTTTGAATGCTCGCGTGCTGGATACGACCACCAGACAGGTATTGGCTTCAGCTCAGTCGCATATTCCTGATGCGCGTCTAGAGGGGAGATTGCCGGGGTATAATCCGGTGGAAGCGATTGAGAAGGGTTTCATCGTAGAAAACGGTGCCGGACCGGTAGGGGTGCAATGATGATCAGGCGTTTTTGGCAGTTTCTTATCGCATCCTGCTTGATGGTTTCTATATCAGGCTGTGAAACCGTAACTGGTTCAATTGTTGAGGTCGCAGAGGCGCTGCCTGATATTAATTTCCCGCCACCTGTACAGGAAGATTTGCCTCCGGATTGGGTTCAGGCAACCGGCTATGCACCGATTAGTTTGCAGCCGGGGCAAACGCGGCAACAGAAAATTCTGATGGCGATGAGGGCTTCAAAGCTTCGTGCTTATCAGGAATTGGCGGGTATTGTCCACGGGCAGCATCTTTACGGTACGACTGAAGTGCGCGATATGGTGTTGCAGAGTGATGAGTTCAAAACTGCTGTTGCGGGGATTGTTCGTGGTGCGCGGGTAGTGAAAAGCTATCCGGTACAAGATGATACCTACGCTACCATTCTGGAAGTTGATATGAATAAAGTGCAGCGAGCCTGGATCGTGTCGCAGTAGTTGGTTGGTTAAAAAGGCTGCCTAAGGCAGCCTTTTTTATATGCTGATTAGTCTTTCAGCGTTTTCTGTACTTCAGCAAATTTTGCCAGTTGCTCGGCAGTCGCTTCTTGCTGATATTTCTCTTTCCAGTCGTTGTATGGTTCGCCATAGATGATTTCGCGAGCCTGGTCGTAGTCGACCTCCAAGCCTCGCTCAGCTGCTTCAGCTTTATACCATTTAGCCAGACAGTTCCGGCAGAAGCTGGCCAAATTCATCAAGTCGATATTCTGTACGTCTTTGTGGTCGTCCAGATGCTTTAACAGGCGCCGGAAAGTAGCGGCTTCTAGTTCTGTACGGCTCTTGTCGTCCATTTTAAATTCCTCATCAGGACTATTCGTGTTGTATGTGCTCATCCAGTTGCTGGCAGATCCGCTGTTGTAGCTGCTGACACAGTTCTGGATCGCTGATTGGCTGGTGCTCTTCATCGGTGATAAAGAAGAAATCCTCTACCTTCTCACCGACGTTGGATATTTTTGCTTTACGGACCATTATGCCGAATTCGACAAAGATCTGGCCGATTCGGGCCAGTAGTCCCGGGCGGTCTGGTGTATGTACTTCGATGACGGTCTGCAATGATGTCGGATCATTGCTGATGTGGACTGCAGTCGGCATCGCAAATAGTTTCAGCTGGCGCGGAACCCGGCGTTGAATGATTTCCGGGAAGTCTTCTGGATCATCAAGGGCTTCCAGTAGCGTCTGCTGAATCTGACTGAGATACGATGGGTTTTCTGATAGTGGCTGATTGTCTTCTGTCAGCACTGTGTAGGTGTTCAGCGTCTGGCCATCATCCGTCAGCATTATTCGAGCGTCCTGAACGCTCAGGTGTAGTTGGTCGAGCGATGCTACTGTGGCGGCGAACAGGTTTGGCAGGTCTCTGCTGTAGATGAAAATCTCTGTCGCGCCTTCGTAGATGCGATAAGAGGTTTTCTGGATCAGGATCAGCGGTAAGTCGGTGGTGGCGTGTTCCAGTATCGCCTGGCTGTGCCAGGCGATGTTGCGAGGGTCTTCGCGTAGGAAGTAATCATCACCGAATCCCTTCCAGAGTGTCAGTACAGCCTGTTCGTCCATGCCCTTGCGCCGCAACGCTGTCATAGCTTCATGCTGGAATTGCTCGATTCGGTCGTCCTTGTTGATCGGGTTTTCGAGGCCTCGGCGCAGTGCGCGTTTAGTGTCTGAATATAGTTGGCGCATCAATGCTGCGCGCCAGCTGTTCCACAGGCTGTGGTTGGTGGCGTTAATATCGGCAACAGTAAGCACATAGAGGTAGTCTAAGTGAATGGTGTCTCTTACCTGCTCAGCAAAAGTATGAATAACATCAGGGTCGGAAATGTCTTTGCGTTGAGCTGTCATCGACATCAGTAGATGGTTGCGTACCAGCCACTGTACAAGGTGTGTATCCCATTTTCCGATATGGTGCTGCTGACAGAACTGGATGACGTCCTCTGCTCCCAGTTCGGAGTGATCTCCGCCGCGTCCCTTAGCAATGTCATGGTACAGACCAGCTATATAGAGTAATTCGATCTTAGGGAGTTCGTTCACTACCCGATAGGCGATCGGGTATTTCTCCCGGAAGTCACGATGACGGAACTGACGACATTTTTGGATCAGTTTCAGTGTGTGGGCATCTACGGTGTAAATGTGGAAAAGGTCATGCTGCATCTGGCCAATAATTCGCCCAAATTCTGGTAGGTAGCGTCCGAGGATGCCGTAACGGTTCATCCGTTTCAGTTCGGTTGAGACTCTTTCCGGCGAGCGCAGTAGCTCCATAAATAGCGATGTGTTGCGGATGTCGTTGCGGAAATCGTCATCGATAAGGTGGCGATGGTCGCGAATCAGTTTGATAGTCGATGCTCGTACGCCTTTGGTCTCCGGATTGTGTGCCAGTAGTACGAATATCTCCATCAGTGCGAACGGGTGGTGCTCAAAGACTTTGTCGTAGGTAACTTCGACATAGTCATTATGGATCTGAAAGCGTTTGTTGAGCGGTGTGATTTTTTGCTCATCGTCACAGCGCAGAATGGCTTCGTCAAAGTATTGCAGCAGCAGGTCGTTAAACTCCGACATCGCTTTAGCGACGCGGTAGTACTTGTTCATAAACTGCTCTACCGCCAGTGCACCGGGTTGATCGGTGTAGCCGAAAAACTCTGCCAGGCTTCGTTGATGGTCGAACAGCAGTCTGTCTTCCCTGCGATTGCAGAGCATATGCAGGGCATAGCGGACGGTCCAGAGGTAGAGTTCGCCTTTATTTAGCGTGTCGAGCTCTGATTCTGTCAGAAAGCCGTGGTCTACCAGATCACGTATATAGGAGGCACCGAAGTGTCGTTTAGCCACCCAGCCAACGGTTTGCAGGTCTCGTAAGCCGCCTGGGGAGTTTTTGAGGTTAGGTTCGAGGTTGTATTCGGTGTTGTTGGTTTTTTCGTGGCGCTGCTTTTGCTCTTTAACTTTAGCTAGATAAAACTCTTTATCGCTCCAGGCGCCTTCGGATGTGACCTTGTCGTAGACTTCCTGTTGTAGTTTTGGGTTGCCAGTAATTGTTCGGCTTTCAACCAGGTTTGTTGCGATGGTGATGTCGTTGCGAGCTTCTTCGAAACACTCGTCAATTGAGCGAACGCTGGAGCCGATGTCGAGCGAGATGTCCCAGAGTAGAGTCAGGAACCCTGAGATGCTGTCGTGGCATTGCTCTGGATCTGTGTCTTTAAATAGCAGCAGAATATCGACGTCTGAGCTGGGGTGAAGTTCTCCGCGACCGTATCCGCCTACGGCAATCAGCGAGATCTTGTCTGGTTCAGGCCACTCATAGAGGTTCCAGGCTGAGATCAGTAATTGGTCTACCAGCCATGCCCGGCCATAAACAAGTTTACGAATATCTTCGCCAGCTCGAAAACGGTCGTTTAGTTGTTGTTGCGATTGCTTGATCTGATCTTTAAAGACGCTGACAACAGGACCACCCTCCGCCAGTTTGTTACGAAACGATTCTGCATCAAAAAGGCTTTCGTCAGCGGCAAGCTGATATAGGGTGGTCATATTAATAGTCCGTTGTTATCAGAGCTTCTCTTCTGAGCGTTTGGTCAGTACTTCATAGCCATCTGCAGTGACCAGAATGGTGTGTTCCCACTGTGCGGACAGGCGGCGGTCGACAGTCTCTACTGTCCAGCCATCCTTTTTCAGCAGCTTAACGTGGCGCTTGCCAGCGTTGATCATAGGTTCAATTGTCAGGCACATGCCTTCCTTTAGCTCAGCGCCGCTACCTGCTTTGCCGTAATGCAGAACCTGAGGTTCTTCGTGGAATTCTGCTCCGATGCCGTGGCCGCAATATTCGCGCACTACGCTGTAGTGATGTTTTTCGGCGTGTTGCTGGATTGCTGCGCCTATGTCTCCAAGGCGAGTGCCAGGTTTTACCAGTTCGATACCTTTGTACATGCACTCTAGGGTAATGTCTGCAAGACGTTTGGCGTGTGGCAGTGCCTTGCCAACATGGAACATCTTACTGGTATCCCCGTGATAGCCATCCTTGATAACAGTGATGTCGATGTTGATGATGTCGCCATTTTTTAATGGTTTGTCATTTGGTATTCCGTGGCAGACAACGTGGTTGACCGAGGTGCAGATTGATTTCGGGAAACCGTGGTAGTTCAGTGGTGCCGGAATCGCTTTTTGTTCGTTAACGATATAGTCGTGGCAGATCTGATTAAGTTCGTTTGTTGTTACGCCCGCTTTTACGTGAGGTTCGATCATTTCGAGTACTTCTGCAGCCAGTCGGCCTGCGACCCGCATCTTTTCGATTTCGTCAGCGGTTTTGATCTTGATTGTCATTGAATTCGGTATCTCTGTTGCGGGCTGGCGGTGCCTTGCCGGTATGAAATTTCATGCGCAATAAATTGCTTTACGGGGATTGTATCTAATAATGTATTGCGAGCCAAAGAGTGCTTCTAAATTGACGGGTGTTGTGGTATAAATTCGCACCCGAAATGCGCCTCGGCGTAAATTAAATACACACACACTTCGACACGTTGTCTGGGGTGCCGTGAAAACGGTCGGACAATGGGGGGTGTGGAGGTATAACCCAAACTTAATTTAGGAAATTTTGAGATGGCTAAAGTTTCAATGCGTGACCTGCTGAAAGCAGGTGTTCACTTCGGTCACCAGACTCGTTACTGGAACCCGAAAATGGGTAAGTACATTTTCGGCGCTCGTAACAAAATCCATATCGTTAACCTGGAGCACACTCTGCCAGCTCTGAACGGTGCACTGGATGTTGTTAAAGGTATGGCTTCCAACAAGAACAAAGTTCTGTTTGTTGGTACTAAGCGTGCTGCGAGCAAAGTTGTCCAGGAAGAAGCGACTCGCGCAGGTATGCCTTACGTAAACCACCGTTGGTTGGGTGGTATGCTGACGAACTACAAAACTATTCGTCAGTCTATCCGTCGTCTGCGTGATCTGGAAACTCAGTCTCAGGACGGTACTTTCGAGAAGCTGACCAAGAAAGAAGCGCTGATGCGTCAGCGTGAAATGGACAAGCTGACTCGTTCTATCGGTGGTATCAAAGAAATGGGCGGTCTGCCGGACGCACTGTTTGTTATCGACGTTGATCACGAGCGTATCGCTGTAAACGAAGCTAACAAGCTGGGTATCCCGGTTATCGGTGTTGTTGATACTAACAGCAATCCTGACGGTATCGACTATGTTATCCCAGGTAACGACGACGCGCTGCGCGCGATTCAGATCTACGTTAAGTCTGCTGCAGACGCTTGCGTAGAAGGTTCTGAAGTTGCTGGTGGTGACAAGAACGAATTCGTCGAAGTTGAAGAGAAAGACGCAGCGGCAGAGTAATTCTGCAGTAACGCTGCTCTGATACTTTCTTCAGAGTCGCAAAAGGGGGGCCTTGCTCCCCTTTTTTGAATTTGAAATTAATGCGTTTATTGATGGGGTAACTGAAAATGGCAAAGTTCTCTGCTGCTCAGGTTAAAGAACTGCGCGATCGTACCGGTCTGGGTATGATGGAGTGTAAAAAAGCGCTGACTGAAGCGGGTGGTGACGTTGATAAGGCGATCGAAGATCTGCGTAAAGCGTCTGGTATGAAGGCAGCTAAAAAAGCTGGTCGTACTGCGGCTGACGGCGTAATCGCTGTTAAAGTTGCTGATGACAACTCTTACGCTGTTGCGGTTGAAGTTAACTCTGAAACTGACTTCGTTGCACGTGACGAAGGCTTCCTGGCTTTCGTTAACACTGTTGTTGAAGCTGCGTTCGCTGCGAAACAGACTGATGTTGCTGCGCTGATGGCTGGTGAGCTGGAAGCTGCGCGTGAAGCTCTGGTTCAGAAAATCGGCGAGAACATCTCTGTTCGTCGTGTATTCCTGGTTGAAGGTGGTGTGGTAGCTGCATACGTGCACAGCACTAACCGTCTGGCTGCTCTGGTTGCTCTGAATGGTGGTGAAGCTGAACTGGCTAAAGATGTAGCTATGCACGTTACAGCTGTAAACCCTCAGGTTGTTAGCAAAGAAGACATGCCTGAAGAAGTTGTTGCGAAAGAGAAAGAGATCATTCTGGCTCAGCCTGACATGGCTAGCAAGCCTGCAGAGATCGCAGAGAAGATGGTTGTTGGTCGCATCAACAAGTTCCTGGCTGAGAACAGCCTGGTAGAACAGGCGTTCGTTAAGAACCCTGAAGTTAAGGTTGGTCAGCTGGTTAAAGATGCTGGTGCAGAAGTTGTTTCCTTCGTACGTATTGAAGTTGGCGAAGGTATCGAAGTTGAGAAGAAAGACTTCGCAGCTGAAGTTGCTGAACAGCTGAACGGTTAATTCCGTTACCCTGTAGTTGCGCATGAGGCTATCATGCGCAACGCCCACCCTGCTAAACTGTCCCGACTTATCCGACCGGAGAAGAATCTAATGCCGCCGATTGAAAAGCAATCCCGATACAAACGAATTCTATTGAAGCTCAGTGGTGAAGCGCTGATGGGTGATGAGAATTTTGGTATCGATCCTAAGGTTTTAAACCGGATGGCGCTTGAAATCGGTCAGTTGGTAGGGATCGGGGTTCAGGTCGGCATGGTTATCGGTGGTGGTAACCTGTTCCGTGGCGCAGCACTGAGCGCTGCAGGCCTGGATCGGGTGACCGGGGATCATATGGGTATGCTGGCGACCGTTATGAATGCGCTGGCAATGCGTGACGCGCTTGAGCGCTCAAATATAGCGACCCGTGTGATGTCTGCGATTCCGATGAGCGGCGTGGTAGATCACTACGATCGTCGTAACGCGATGCGCTACCTAAGTCAGGGCGATGTTGTTATCTTTGCTGCTGGTACAGGTAATCCTTTCTTTACAACAGATTCAGCTGCATGTCTGCGTGGTATCGAAGTAGAAGCGGATGTGGTATTGAAAGCGACTAAGGTTGACGGTGTTTACACTGCAGATCCGATGAAAGATCCGGATGCAAAACGTTACGCGCACCTGAGCTACGACGAAGTTCTGGAAAAACAGTTGGGTGTGATGGATCTGACAGCGATCTGTCTGACTCGCGATCATGATATGCCGGTACGAGTGTTTAATATGAATCGTCCGGGCGCATTGGTAAATCTTGTTGTTGGCGGTGAAGATGGCACGCTGATCGACAACGGCGAGACTGAAGGAGAGAAATATGCTGAATGAGATCACCCAGGATGCTCAGGCTCGTATGCAGAAGAGCATTGATGCGCTGGAAACAAATTTTAAGAAGATTCGTACTGGTCGTGCGCACCCGAGTATTCTCGATAGTGTACAGGTTCCTTATTACGGATCTGATGTGCCTGTTGCCCAGGTAGCGAACATCTCAGTTGAAGATGCTCGGACGCTGGCGATCTCCCCGTGGGAGAAAAAAATGGTCGTTGAGATTGAGCGTGCGATCATGAAATCTGATCTCGGATTGAATCCAACCACCTCCGGTGAGCTGATTCGTGTACCTATGCCTGCATTAACCGAAGAAACTCGTAAAGGTTACATTCGTCAGGCGCGTCAGGAGGCGGAAAATGCACGCGTAGCTATTCGTAATATCCGTCGTGATGCGAATGGTGACATTAAAGGCCTGCTGAAAGAGAAAGAGATCACTGAAGACGATGAGCGTCGCGGTGAAGATCAGGTTCAGAAGCTGACAGATAAGTCGGTTGCGGCAGTTGATGAGATGCTGGCGCAGAAAGAAACTGACCTGATGGAAATCTGATGGCTATGCGGGGCTGAAAAGTCCCGCGTTTACTGCATGACGGAACATTCTAATAATAACGCCGAGTCTGCATTTCAGGCCCCTAAGCATGTCGCCATCATTATGGATGGGAATAATCGCTGGGCCAAAATGCATCACCTACCCGTGCTGTCAGGCCATAAGGCCGGTGTCGACAGTGTTAGGTCAGTCATTGAAGGCTGTATCGAAGCGGGTGTTGAGTCACTTACCTTATTCGCATTCAGTAGTGAAAACTGGAAGCGTCCTGCGCTTGAAGTAAAAGGGCTGATGGAGCTCTTTATGCTTGCTCTTAAAAAAGAGGTTAAGCGTCTTCACAAGCATAATATTCGGTTGCAAGTGGTCGGGGATAAAACTCGATTCAGTGAATCGCTACAGCGGCGTATTCAGGCTGCTGAAGAGCTTACGTCTGAGAATAGTGGATTGTCCCTTAATATTGCTGCTAACTATGGCGGTCAGTGGGATATAGTCTCTGGTGCCCGTGCTTTTGCAGAAGCTTGCGTTAAAGGTGAGGCGAAACCTGAAGAATTGGATGAGCTGTTGTTTGACAGCTACATGTGTCTTCATGATCAGCCCAAGCCAGATCTCTGTATCCGTACAGCGGGGGAACAGCGTATTAGCAATTTCCTTATTTGGCAGATGGCATATACCGAATATTATTTTGCTGATTGTTACTGGCCTGATTTCCGCAAGGCCGAGTTGTTTCAGGCGTTTGATAGCTTCGCTGGCAGGGAGCGTCGTTTCGGTAAAACATCTGAGCAGTTGGAGGCGGAAAAATAGTGCTTAAACAACGTATTCTGACTGCTCTTATTCTCGCTCCGATCGCATTGCTTGCGGTCTTCTTTCTTCCTCTTGATCTGTTTTCCGTTTTTGTAGCTGTTGCTCTGCTGATTGGTGCCTGGGAATGGACACCTCTGTCAGGTGTGCAGCGGCTGGTGCCTAGAGTGCTTTACGTGCTTGGGCTTGCTCTGCTCTTGTGGTCTCTTCAGTTATTGCTATCTCCTGCTCATAGCTGGGTGCTGTTACTGATTGCGTTGGCTTTCTGGGGGGTTGCGCTTTATTGGGTGGTGCGCTACCCGGATATAGATGGTTGGGGTAGCTCAGTTCTAAGGTTGCTGCTGGGATTGCTCGTGTTGATCCCATGCTGGATTGCTTTGGTGGAGTTGCGTCGCGCTGAATCCGATGCGTTGCTCGTAATGTTGCTGCTGTTGGTCTGGGGGGCAGATGTAGGTGCTTATGCCGCTGGAAAAACCTTTGGGCGGACAAAGTTGGCTCCCGCTGTAAGTCCTGGTAAGACCCGTGAGGGGTTCTGGGGCGGTATTTTCTCCTGTCTGGTGATTGGCGTTGGTTTCTCTATCTATCTTGAACTATCGCTGCTGGCGCAAGTCGCATTAGTCATGCTGGCGTTGGTGACTGGAATGGCGTCCGTTCTTGGGGATCTGTTTGAGAGTATGCTTAAACGTCATAGCGGCATTAAAGATTCAGGGAATATCCTGCCCGGACACGGAGGGGTGTTGGATCGGATCGATAGCTTAACGGCCGCTGCTCCAGTATTTGTTTTAGGTAGCCAGCTTCTTCTGGGTGGTGTGTAGTGGATCTGTTGCAGACAATTCTGGCGACGCTCGTGACCTTGGGGGTTTTGGTCTCTGTTCACGAATGGGGGCATTTCTGGGTTGCTCGTCGGTGTGGAGTTAAGGTTTTAAGATTCTCCGTCGGTTTTGGTCGCCCGCTTTGGCATCGTAAGGGCAAAGATGGCACTGAATATGCTGTAGCAGCGATACCGCTGGGTGGCTATGTTCGGATGCTTGATGAGCGTGAAGGTGAGGTGCCGGAAGCGCTTAAATCGCAAGCTTTTAATAACAAGTCGGTGTGGCAGCGTATAGCGATCGTTGCCGCTGGGCCTTTGGTTAATCTGCTTTTTGCTGTTTTGGCCTATTGGTTTATGTTCATCTATGGCGTTTCAGCGGTAGCGCCTGTGATTGGCGATGTTCGGACAGGGACTCCCGCTTACGAAGCTGGTGTATCTACTGACGGTGAGGTTGTTCGGCTAGATAATGTGGATATTGCTAGCTGGGAGTCGCTGAATCTGCAGCTAGCAGCGATGGTTGGCGATACTCGTCAATTTGATCTCTATGTTCGTTATCCCGATGGCAGTTCACCGGTTAGGCATCAGGTGAGCCTGGATGAGTGGCAAGTTAATCTCGAATCGGAAACACCGGTAACTGCGCTTGGGCTTGGGCCGTTCTATCCCGAGATTCCACCTGTTATCGGACAGTTACTGGATGATGGGCGAGCGAAAGAGGCCGGGCTTAAAGTCGGTGATCTGATTACCCAAATTAATGGTGACGAAGTCGTTCAGTGGCAGCAGTTGGTTGAGGCTGTGAAGGCCGCGCCTGGGCAAAGCTTGAACTTCGGTGTACAGCGAAATGGGCAGGATATTGTTTTTTCTGTAACGCCGGCAGAAAAGAAAGTCGGTGATGCTGTATACGGATATATTGGCGCCGGAGTTAAGCCTGTTCAGTTGCCTGAATCGATGATGAGAACCATTAGCTTTGGTGTTTTTGATGCTTTGGTCGAAGCGATATCAAAGACCATACAAATGATATCTCTCATACTCGACTCGATCTGGAAAATGATAGAGGGAGTAATCTCCGTAAAAAACTTGAGTGGGCCGATAACCATTGCTAAAGTGGCGGGTGCTTCGGCGGCCTCAGGATTGGAGTCGTTTGTAAGTTTTCTGGCATATCTAAGTATTAGTCTGGGTGTGCTTAATCTGTTACCGATACCAATGCTCGATGGCGGGCATCTGATGTACTACCTGGTTGAAGCGGTGAGACGCAAACCAGTGAGTGAGCAAGTACAGATGGCTGGTTTGCGGATCGGTATGGCAGTGTTGTTTAGTTTAATGGCAGTTGCGATCTTTAATGATCTGATGCGGCTGTAGGACGGGCTTTGGCTCATAGTCTCTGTAAGGAATAAGAAGCAGTTCATGAAACTACGTCTGGGACTTTTGGTTTTAATTGTTTCGTTGGTGCAGTCTGTTCACGCTGCAATGACCCCTTTTCAGGTTAACGATATCCGTCTGGAAGGACTTCAGAGGGTTGAGCCTGGCACCGTCTTCCGAAACTTTCCTGTTAACTCTGGTGAGCTGGTAGGTCAGACAGAGATCTCCGCAGCAATGCGCAAACTGTTTGCCTCTGGTTATTTTGAAGACGTCAATGTGTCCAGAGATGGCGATGATCTTGTTCTGTACCTTAAAGAGCGCCCCGCGGTCAGTTTGATTCGCTTGGAAGGTAATGAAATTCTGAAGGATGAAGCTCTGCTTGAGGGCCTGAAAAACTCTGGCCTTCAGGAAGGTGACGTTTTTAAGCGAGCAACCCTTGATCGTATTCGACAGGACTTGCTGAGACTTTATGTTGGGCAAGGCCGTTATGGTGCTTCTGTGCAAACAGAAGTAGAGCCGTTGCCAGGGAATCGCGTAGCGTTAAATATCGATATTAAGGAAGGTAAGGTCGCTGTTATCCAGCATATCAATATCGTAGGTAATACGATCTTTACCGATGAAGAACTGAAAGAACTATTCTCGCTGAAATTGCCGAATTTCTGGTCTTTCTACAATAAAGATGACCGTTACTCTCGTGAAAAGATGGCCGGCGATCTGGAGCGTTTGCGCTCGTATTACCTTGATCGTGGTTACGTAAACTTCAATATTGATTCCACTCAGGTCTCTATCTCTCCTGATAAAAAGCACGTTTTCATCACCGTTAATGTCACTGAAGGTGGCCAGTACACTGTCAGAGAAGTCGATCTGGCGGGTGAGATGGTGATCCCGGAAGATGAGTTGATCAAAGTCGTTAAAGTTAAGGTCGGTGATGTCTTCTCTCGGGAGGAGGCAACTGAATCTCAGGATAAGCTTATCCGTACCTTGGGTGACGCAGGTTATATGTTTGCAAACGTTAGCCCGGTACCTGAAGTGCACGAAGAAGACAAAACGATTTCACTAAAGTATTTTGTCGATGCAGGTAAGCGGACTTATGTGCGTCGAATTATGATCAGAGGTAATACGCGTACGGCCGATCATGTGGTACGTCGCGAGCTGGAACAGATGGAGGCAGGTGTCGCTTCTGCCGAAGATATTGAACGCTCTAAAAAGAAACTGGAACGTACCAGTTACTTTAAAACTGTAAATGTAGAGACAATCCCTGTTCCGGGTACTACTGATCAGGTAGATCTTGAGTACACTGTGGAAGAACAACAGTCAGGTCAATTAACCGCTAGTGTCGGTTTCTCTCAGAGCGACGGCATCATCTTTGACTTAGGTGTGCAGCAGGATAACTTCCTGGGCTCCGGTAACAAAGTCGGTTTTAACTTTAAACGTAGTTCTAATGAGACCGAGTACAGCTTCAATTACACAAATCCTTACTACACGGTAGACGGTGTTAGTCGCGGCTTCGATGTTTTCTATCGTGAACGTGATTTTGAAGAAGATGATGCAAGTAAATATAAGGCGGACGAGATCGGTGGTGGGATTAACTTTGGCTACCCGATTGATGACTTTCAGCGCCTAAGTTTCGGCCTGGGGGCTGAATTTATTAAGATCAAAGAAAATGCCGGTGAAACGCCAACCCAGATTTCTCAATTTATAGCGGATGAAGGTGATAGCTACGCTAACTGGACTATGAAGGCTGGTTGGAGTTCTAATCATCTAAACAGAGGTTTCTTCCCGTCAGAAGGGTATTCTCAGAGCATATCGTTAGATGTCGGTTTGCCGGGTAGTGATCTTAGCTATTACAAAGCGCTTTATCGCGGTAAGTGGTATTGGCCTATCGATGAAGACCAGAAGTGGTTGATCGCCCTAAAGGGTAATTTTGGCTATGGTGATTCTATCGGAGGCAATGGCTTCCCATTCTATAAAAACTACTACGCTGGCGGGTTGCGCTCTGTTAGGGGATATAAGAACAATACCATTGGACCGCGTGACTCTAACGGTGACGCTTTTGGTGGTAACTTGATGGCTACCGGCAGTGCCGAGTTTATATTTCCGACGCCATTTGTTGGTGACCAGGCTTCTTGGCGAACACTGGCATTTATTGATGCTGGTACAGTGCATGGCCAGGACGAATTTTGTGATGACGGTGGTCAAACTTCATGTGACGAGGATATCCGTTACTCTGTGGGCGTAGGCTTAAGCTGGTTGACACCTTTTGGTCCGCTTTCAGTTGCACTTGCTGCACCGCTTAATAAAGGCGATCAGGATGAAGATGAGATCTTCCAGTTCGCACTTGGATCTACGTTCTAAGGAGAGAAATGTGAATTTTATTCGAGTTGCTTTGTTGGTGCTGGGCCTGTCTGTTTCAGCTCAGGCATTCGCTGAAAAAGTTGCGGTGTTAAGTGTTCAGCAAGCGTTGTTAGCTTCAGATGCAGCTAAAGCGTTCCGGGAGAAACTAAAGAAGGAGTTGGCCTCGGATCAGAAGCAGGTTGTTAATCTCGAAAAACAAGCAAAAGCTCTACAGGAGAAGCTTCGCAAAAATAAGGATTTGGTGTCCAAAGAAGAAGCTAAGAAAATGCATTTGCAGTTTCAAAAAGCTTTCGCTCAGTACCAAAAGCAGGGGCAGGCACTTCAACAAAAACGGGCTCAGAGAGAGCAGCAGTTTTTGAAAGAGATGCGGCCAAAGCTTGATCTCGTTATTCGCTCTTTGATTGAAACCAGAGATTATGACGTGGTATTAAACCGACAGGCTACTGTTTGGGTAAACAAGAAAATCGATATTACAAAAGACGTAATCGACGAGCTGAATAAACAGTAAGCATTCATGTCGAAGAGTAGTGTCTTTTCCCTCCAGGATATAGCGGATAAGCTTGCGGGCCGTGTGATAGGCGACCCGCAAATATCTATCGATTCCCTCGCAACGCTCGCTAATGCTACTTCAGGGCAGCTGTCCTTCCTTTCAAATCCTAAGTATCGAAAACAGCTTGGGTGCACTCGAGCTTCAGCTGTGTTGCTCACAAAGCAGGACGCTGAAGGTTTTCAGGGGAACGCTGTCGTTGTCGAGGACCCTTATCTTGCTTATGCGAGATTAACTCAGGTTTTTGATTGGCGAGCAGTAGCGGGTGGAGCTATTCATCCGACAGCGGTAATCGATGATACAGCAGTCTTAGCGGATAACGTGACCGTGGGGCCTTATTCCGTTATTGGGCCCGGTGTGAATATTGGCAAAAATAGTATTCTTGGAGCTCACGTTTCCCTTGAACGAAACTGTGTGATCGGAGCAAATTGCTACTTGTCTTCTCAGATAGCTATCTATCCCGAGTGTGTAATCGGTGATGATTGCATAATTCATAGTGGCGTTATCATTGGCGCAGATGGCTTCGGTTTTGCTCGGGACAGTGCTGAGTGGGTGAAAATCTGCCAGCTTGGTGGCGTTGTTATTGGCGATAGAGTAGAGATTGGTGCAGGGACCACTATTGACCGAGGTGCGCTTGAGAACACTGTCATTGGTGACGGCGTAAAGCTCGATAATCAGATTCAAATTGCCCACAATGTAAAAATTGGGAAAGATTCTGCTATTGCTGGTTGTACCGCAGTGGCGGGAAGCACTAAAATTGGCGAACGCTGTACGATTGCCGGTATGTCTGGCATTACAGGGCATCTGGAAATTGCAGATGATAGTCATGTGACGGCTATGACCCTGGTAAGCAAATCTATCAAAAAGCCTGGTGTATACTCCTCTGGTACTGGCGTTGAACCACATTCAACCTGGAAGAAAAACGTGGTCCGTTTCAGACAGTTAGACGATATGTCCAGGCGTATAAAAAATCTCGAAAAGACGATTTCGAAATTATCTATTGAAGGTCGAAAAGAATGATGGACGTAAAGGAAATCCGTGAATATCTCCCACACCGCTACCCGTTTTTGTTGGTAGATCGCGTTGTGGAATTGAATCCCGGAGAATCCGTTGTTGCTATCAAGAATGTAACAGTCAATGAACCATTCTTTAACGGCCATTTTCCAGATCATCCGGTAATGCCGGGAGTTCTCATTGTTGAGGCTATGGCTCAGGCCGCTGGTATCCTCGGGTTCAAAACAATGGATAAGAAGCCGCAGGATGGCTCTATCTACTATTTTGTTGGGGCTGATAAACTTCGCTTCAAGCGCCCTGTAGTGCCTGGTGATCAGCTCAAACTTGAAGCTGTAGTTGTTTCCGAGAAACGTGGCATCTGGAAGTTCGACGTGAAAGCAACTGTTGACGGCGAAATGGCAAGCTCCGCTACTATTCTTTGCGCTGACAGAAAGGTGTAACTTGATCGATTCTCGCGCCATTATTGATGGCAACGCCCGGATTGGTAACAACGTCGAGATAGGCCCATGGTCAATCGTCGGACCGGATGTAGAGATCGGGGATAATACCGTTGTCGGGCCACATGTCGTCATCAAAGGCCCGACAAAGATTGGTCAGGGAAACCGTATCTTTCAATTCGCTTCTGTGGGTGAAGATTGTCAGGATAAGAAATACGCCGGAGAACCTACTGAGCTGATCATCGGTGATAATAATGTTATCCGGGAAGGTTGTACGATTCACCGCGGAACAGTTCAGGATAACGGCATAACCCGAATTGGCAGTGATAACCTTCTGATGGCGAACGTTCATGTCGCTCATGACTGCGTGGTTGGTGATCACACCATCATGGCTAATAACGTTGCATTAGCGGGCCATGTCCATCTGGGAGATCACTCCATACTGGGAGGCTTCTCCGCGGTGCATCAATTCTGTCGTATCGGTGAGCATGTGATGACCGGTGCTGGTAGTGTGATCCTTAAGGATATTCCTTCCTTTGTTATGGCTAATGGGAATCCTGTGAAACCGCATGGGATCAATGCTGAAGGTCTTAAGCGTCGAGGGTTTAGCAAAGAAGAGATTCGAACTCTCAAGCGCGCATACAAGGTTGTCTACCGTCAGCAACTGACAGTTGAACAAGCATTGTCTGAGTTAAATAGATTGCTTCCGGACTGCAGTGCTGTATCCCTCATTATCGATTCATTACAATCTTCTACTCGCGGTATCATCCGCTAAGGCAGTGTTATGGGTGCTTCGGGGCTGAGAATCGGCATCGTTGCTGGTGAGGCCTCGGGGGATATCCTGGGTGCAGGCCTTATTCGCGTATTAAACCGTCGTTTTGAAAACATTGAGTTCGAAGGAATCGCCGGTGATCTGATGATAGCCGAAGGCTGTCATAGTCGTGTACCACTAGAGCGCCTCTCGGTAATGGGATTGGTTGAGGTACTTGGTCGCCTGCCTGAACTGATCCGGCTGCGCAGATCGCTGCGCGATGATTTCATTCGAAATAAACCAGATCTGTTTATCGGTATCGACGCGCCTGATTTCAATCTTGATCTGGAAGGTGCATTGAAGCAGGCTGGTGTACCAACTGTTCATTACGTCAGTCCTTCTGTCTGGGCCTGGAAACAAAAGCGAATCTACAAGATTCGTCGTACTACTGATCTGGTTCTTTCGCTATTTCCATTTGAAGCTGATTACTACAAACCTACAGGGCAGAGTGTTGCCTATGTGGGGCATCCGTTGGCTGATTTGCTACCGCATTCCATAGATCAAAATCAGGCTAAATCTTCCTTGGTGCAAAACGAGGAGCGGCCGGTTGTCGCGATTTTACCCGGTAGCCGTGGGAGTGAGATCAAGTATCTTGCACGTCCGTTTCTGGATGCTGCGCGCTTGATTCAGCAGCAAAAGCCAGACGCTTTTTTCTTGTTGCCTGCAGCAAACGAAAAAAGGCTGGATCAACTGAGAGATATAGTGGCGGCTGAATACTCCGAACTGAATCTTAAGATTGTATTGAAACAGTCGCGAGAAGTGATGGCGGCAGCAGATGCAATCCTGATCGCTTCGGGTACAGCGACCCTTGAAGCTGCGCTTATGGAAACGCCAATGGTGGTTGCATATAAAATGTCGCCAGTCACTTATGCCATATACTCCCGCATGCTAAAAACCAAATATGTCTCATTACCGAATATCCTTGCCGGGACTGAGTTGGTGCCTGAGATGTTGCAGTCCCAGGCTGAGCCAGAGTTACTAGCGCAACAAGTCATCAAGATGCTGGATGATAAGGTTTATCGTGACGCCATGGCGGAAGGCCTTGCTCGTATAGGTGAAGAATTGCGTTGTGACGCAAGTGAGCGTGCAGCTGATGCGATAGTTGAATTACTGAAAAATCGGGGAGTTATCTGATGGAAACTTTGGGGTTTGATTTTTCCATAGATCAACTGATTGCTGGTGTTGATGAAGTTGGCCGCGGCCCTTTGGTTGGTAATGTAGTGACAGCAGCGGTGATTTTGGATCCGCAAAAACCGATTGCCGGGTTAGCTGATTCGAAGAAACTATCAGAGAAAAAACGGCAGGCACTGGCTGAAGAGATTCGGGACAAAGCGCTCTGCTGGGCGATTGCCAGTGCGTCTCCTCGTGAAATAGATGAACTTAATATCCTTCATGCAACCATGTTGGCTATGAGAAGGGCAGTGTTGGCGCTGGATACAGCTCCGGGCCATGTGTTGGTTGATGGTAACCGGTGCCCCGAGTTGCCTTATTCCTGCGAAGCAGTAGTCAAAGGAGATTCGAAAGTGGCTGAGATCAGTGCCGCTTCAATTTTGGCAAAGGTTGCAAGGGATCAGGAGATGAACGAACTCCATCAGCTATACCCGGAGTACGGTTTCGATAAGCACAAAGGTTACCCAACGGCACTGCACTTTGAGATGCTCCAGAAATATGGTGTTTTGGACGAGCATCGAAGGAGCTTTAAGCCTGTTCGCCAGATGATAGAGGGTGAGGAAGTATAGTTATGTCATCTCCAAGTTTTGTACATCTGCGTCTGCATACAGAGTTTTCTCTCGTTGATGGTCTGGTTCGTGTCAAAGAGGCAGTGAAGTCCGCAGCTTCGAATGGCATGCCAGCAGTAGCTGTAACTGACCATACAAATCTTTTTGCATTGGTGAAGTTCTTCAATGCAGCAACAGGAGCAGGGGTCAAGCCTATATGCGGCACCGATATCCTGATTGTTAACGAGGAAGATCCGGCAAGCGACCCAATTCCAATGACGTTGCTGGTCTTAAACGGAAAGGGGTACGGCAACCTCAAAGAGCTGGTGTCCCGGGCATACGCAGAAGGGCAGAATCTGATCCCTGAAAAAGCATTGCTGAAGCGTGAGTGGATTGAAGAGCAAGCTGAAGGTTTGATCGCGCTCTCTGGTGCAAAGGTTGGCGAAATTGGGCGAGCGATTATAGCTGGTAACATGGATGCTGCTCGCGAAGCTTTGGAATGGGGAAGAAGAACCTTTCCTGACCGATTCTATCTCGAGATCCAGCGCACGGGGCGGGTGGGTGATGAAGAGAATGTCCATGGCTGTGTAGCGCTCGCTCATGAAACCGGCGTGCCGCTGGTTGCAACCAATGAAGTGATGTTTCTAACAGCGGACGACTTTGAGGCTCATGAGGCAAGGGTTTGTATCAACCAGGGACGCACGCTGGAAGATCCTCACCGGCCGAGGGAGTACAGTGATCAGCAGTATTTCCGTACGGCTGAAGAGATGGCTGAGCTGTTTGCGGATATTCCTTCGGCGCTTGAAAATACAGTAGAGATTGCCCGTCGCTGCAATATCGATATAGAGCTTGGTACCTATTACTTGCCGAAGTATCCGATCCCTGAAGGGATGTTGATGGATGATTACTTCCGTAAGGTCTCTTATGACGGTCTTGAAGAACGGCTCGAAATACTACTGGATAAAGCTGATCCGGAATATGACAGTAAGCGGCAGGAGTATATTGAGCGGCTGAAGTTTGAGCTGGATATCATTATCCAGATGGGCTTCCCTGGTTACTTCCTGATCGTAATGGACTTCATCATGTGGGGTAAGGAAAACGGCGTGCCGGTCGGCCCTGGGCGAGGCTCTGGCGCTGGTTCGTTAGTTGCTTACGCACAGAAGATTACGGATCTTGATCCATTGGAATACGACTTGCTGTTCGAGCGATTCCTGAACCCTGAACGTGTATCCATGCCCGACTTCGATATCGACTTCTGCATGGATAACCGAGACAAGGTTATAGATTACGTTGCCAGAACATACGGTCGTGATGCGGTTTCCCAGATTATCACCTACGGAACTATGGCCGCTAAGGCGGTAGTTCGTGACGTTGCCAGGGTTCAGGGTAAGTCGTTTGGTCTGGCTGATCGCCTGTCAAAACTGATTCCATTTGAAGTTGGGATGACGCTCGGCAAAGCGATGGAAGTGGAGCCATTGCTGGTTGAGTTCGTTGAGGGTAGCGAAGAAGCCCAGGAAATAATGGACATGGCCTTCAAGCTTGAAGGCGTCACTCGTAATGTCGGTAAGCACGCCGGTGGTGTAGTTATCGCACCTACCAAACTGACTGATTTCTCAGCGACTTACTGCGATGAATTTGGTGGAGGTCTGGTTACACAGTTTGATAAGAACGATGTCGAGGCAGCGGGCCTCGTAAAGTTCGACTTTTTGGGTCTGCGAACACTGACTATTATCGACTGGGCCCTGAAAACTATTAACGGCCAGCGTGAGAAGAAAGGCGAAGAGCCGTTAGATATAGCCCTGATTGATCTAGAAGATCGCCGAACTTTCGATCTGTTGCAGTCGGCAGAAACCACCGCGGTATTCCAGCTGGAGTCGAGCGGGATGAAGGATCTGGTTCGCAGGCTACTTCCTTCTCGTTTTGAAGATATAGTCGCACTGGTAGCGCTGTTCCGTCCGGGGCCTCTACAATCAGGCATGGTAGATGACTTTATCAACCGTAAGCACGGCAGAGCTGAAATGGCTTGGCCGCACCCTGATTACCAGCTTGATAGTCTGCAGCCTGTACTAGAACCGACCTATGGCATAATCCTGTATCAGGAGCAGGTTATGCAGATCGCTCAGGTGATGGCGGGTTATACCCTTGGTGGCGCAGATATGCTGCGTCGTGCGATGGGTAAGAAGAAACCTGAAGAGATGGCCAAGCAGCGCGCGATCTTCCTTGAAGGGTGTGAAGGGAACAATATCGATCGTGACCTTGCGGGTAACATCTTCGATCTTGTGGAAAAATTCGCTGGCTACGGCTTCAACAAATCTCACTCTGCGGCTTATGCTCTGGTTTCTTATCAGACGGCCTGGCTGAAAGCTCATTACCCTGCGCCCTTTATGGCAGCGGTTATGTCATCTGACATGCAGAATACCGATAAGGTGGTGATCTTCGTTGAAGAGTGCCGGATTATGGGAATTCCTCCTGCTTTGCCAGATGTAAACACCGGCGAGTATATGTTCACCGTAAATGATGAGGGAGTCATTATTTATGGTTTGGGAGCGATTAAAGGTGTTGGTGAAGGGCCGATTGATGCAATTGTAGAAGCGCGTCAGGACGGTAAAGGAACTTTCAAGGATCTGTTTGATTTCTGTGAGCGTGTTGGCTCTAAGAAGCTTAACAAGCGGGTGTTGGAATCCTTAGTTCGTTCGGGTGCTGTCGATTCGCTTGGGCCGCACCGAGCAGCTTTGTGGGCGGCAATACCTGCAGCGCTTAAAGCAGCAGATCAGGCGGAGAAAAATCAGGATGCAGGGATGTTTGACCTGTTTGGTGAAGCTGAAGCTGAATCGGATCGTGATCCCTATGAAGAGTATCTAAATGTTCGTAAATGGACCGACAAAGAGCGGCTCAGTGGCGAAAAAGATACTTTGGGGCTTTACGTTACGGGTCATCCGATCGATGAGTATGAGAAGGAACTCAGGAACTTTGTCAGCAAAAAAATCAGCGAAGTCAGGCCTGCCCGTGGGCGTAGCCAGAAAATTGCTGGTCTGATCATTGATGTGCGTGTTAAGAAAACCAAACGAGGTGACTCTCTCTGCTTTGTAACTCTTGATGATCGCAGTGCTCGGATGGAGGCAACGCTCTACGGTGACCTGTATGACGAGTGCAGGGATAAAATCGTCAAGGACACCGTGATCGTAATGGAAGGTGAGATCGCTGAAGATCACTTCAATGGTGGTTTGAAGGTGAAAGGTAACGCAATACTGTCGATGCCTGAGGCGCGCGCCCGATATGCTGAGAAGCTTCAGGTTAAAGCGGAAGCGCCACAGCTTTCAGGAATGAAATTGAAAGCATTTACGGAAATTCTGCAGCAGTTTCGGGGAAATCAGAGTCTTGATGTGGCGATCGACTATTCCAGAGCGGATGCGCAGGGGGTGGTGACGCTCGGTCCGGATTGGCGGGTTGCGGTATGTGATGACTTGATTATTAAGCTGACAGAGCACTTCGGCGAAGGTAACGTGAAGCTGCTTTATCAATAGTATCAGCGGGTTCCGACTGATAAGCCTGTGAGGCTTTCAGTCGGACTGGTTATCTGCCGCACATGCGGGTAGAATCGTTTCAATTTTTTGTATATTTGACAGAATTTAACGCGGAAACTGACGCCAAATGAATCCGAATTATCTGGATTTTGAACAGCCAATTGCAGAGCTGGAAGCAAAAATCGAAGAGCTTCGCCACGTCGGCGACGACACTGACCTGAATATCTCTGATGAGCTGGCAAAGCTTCAGGAGAAAAGTCGCAGTCTGACTGAATCAGTATTCAGTGACCTGACTGCTTGGCAGGTCTCTCAGATCGCGCGTCACCCACAGCGTCCTTACACGCTGGACTATATTGAACAAATTTTCGATGACTTTGACGAAATTCATGGTGATCGCCACTTCGCTGACGATGCCGCGATCGTTGGTGGTATCGTGCGTCTGGATGACAAACCAGTCGTTGTCATCGGTCAGCAGAAAGGCCGTGATGTAAAAGAAAAAGTACGCCGTAACTTCGGTATGCCACGTCCTGAAGGCTACCGTAAAGCGCTGCGTATTATGGAACTAGCAGAACGCTTCAAAATGCCAATTTTGACCTTCATTGATACCCCTGGGGCATACCCTGGTATTGATGCTGAAGAACGTGGCCAGTCTGAAGCGATTGCATTCAATCTGGCGAAGATGTCGCAGCTTAAAGTGCCGGTTATCTCCACTGTAATTGGTGAAGGTGGTTCCGGTGGTGCACTGGCGATCGGCGTGTGTGATGAGTTGCTGATGCTTCAGTACTCCACGTATTCGGTAATCTCCCCTGAAGGTTGTGCGTCTATCCTGTGGAAGAGCGCAGAGCGTGCTTCTGATGCGGCTAAGGCGATGGGTATTACCTCTGACCGTCTGAAGGAACTGGGTCTTGTCGACCAGATAGTGAGCGAACCTCTGGGGGGCGCTCATCGCGATGCTGCTTTGATGGCTGCTAACCTTAAGCAACATCTGCAGGAAACTCTGGGTCGCCTGGAAGAGTTCTCCGTTGAGGAGCTGCTGGCTCGTCGTTACCAGAGACTGATGTCTTATGGCTTTGGTGGTGAGCAGTAACCGTCAATGAAAGCACATACACTGGAACTTGCTTTTCGAAAACAAGTTTCGGTGCTCTCTGAATACCGCCGCTGGGTCATTGGCTTCAGCGGCGGTGTTGATTCTGCGGTGTTGTTGCATCTTTGCGCTACCGTACCGGATCACCCGCCTATCACGCTTATCCATGTAAATCATAAACTGCAGTCCGTTGCAGACCAGTGGCAGTGCTTCTCTGAAAAAATAGCGAAGACCTACAAGGTTGGATTTCACAGTCAGGCTGTTGAGTTAGCTTCGGCTGCTGAAGCTGTGGCCAGAGATGCTCGCTATCACGTATTTGAAGGTTATCTGGAAGCCGACGATTGTCTGTTGTTGGGACATCATGCCGACGATCAGATGGAAACGATGCTATTTCGCCTTTGTCGAGGTACCGGGCCTGACGGACTTGCCGGTATCCCTAAAAGTAGGGCTGTCGGAACCGCTCAATTATTCCGTCCATTACTGGATTTTACTCGTCGGGATATCGAAGAGTACGCGTCTGAAAAGCAGCTCGAATGGGTCGAGGATCCATCAAACGCTGAAAGTCACTACGACCGCAATTATATACGCCATAATGTCATCCCTTCGTTAGAGCAGCGCTGGTCTGGGTGTCAGTCACTGTGGCAGCAGGCAGCGGAATTGCAGGCTGTTCAAAACCAGCTACTGGATGAAATTGCGCAAGAGAATCTGGAATCAGTTCTTGAGACTTTTGGGGGGCTGAGCTGTGAAGGGCTTTCCTCTTTCAGTCATAACAGGCAGCGAAATTTGTTGCGCTATTGGCTGTATCGAAGTGCTGGCGAAAGGCTAAATAGTGCCGCTCTTGATGTGATTCAGCAGCAGGTGGTCGGCGCAGGGCAGGACCGGCAGCCAGAATATCGATTGGGCAGTTGCTCCATTAGACGTTACCGAAACTGCTTGTTTCTTGTGCCGTCGCATAGACCTGAAGCGTTAGAAATTGAGCTACGATTGGTATCTGGCGAAACGGTACTGAAACATGGTCAGCTAATAGTTTCAGAAGTAGTAACTGGTGGCCTCAAAAAGTGTGGAGCTTTGTCGCTTCGTTACCGGACGGGTGGAGAGAAAATTCAGCTGCCGGGGCGGGAAGGTCGTCATAGCGTCAAGAAACTTCTGAAAGATACAGGAATACCGCCTTGGTTAAGATCTGGTTGGCCGCTGCTTTATCAATCAGATCAATTGGTTGCGATTCCAGGTGTGGCTATCGCTGAGGGCTGGCAGCAAAAAGAGGAAGGAGAGTCGGGATATTCGTTAAATTGGTTGCCAGTTACGTTGTCTGATAGCGCCGATTTTGCTACCCTGTAGCCCCATCTTTGGTGTAAAAACCTCCTCGAACACACTTACGATTACACAGGTTCCGCATGACGCGATATATTTTCGTCACAGGTGGTGTTGTGTCCTCATTGGGCAAAGGCATCGCATCCGCTTCACTGGCAGCTATTCTTGAGGCTCGAGGCCTCAAAGTGACTATGCTGAAGCTGGATCCATATATCAATGTTGATCCGGGTACTATGAGCCCGTTTCAGCACGGCGAAGTGTTTGTTACGGAAGATGGTGCAGAGACGGATCTGGATCTGGGTCACTATGAGCGCTTTATTCGCACCCAGATGAGCAAGCGTAACAACTTCACTTCAGGCCGAATTTACCAGCATGTTCTGAAAAAAGAACGTCGCGGTGATTATCTGGGCGGAACCGTTCAGGTTATTCCGCATATCACCGACGAAATTAAGCGTCGCGTTATCGAGGGAGCAGGTGATGCAGATGTGGCGCTGGTGGAGATTGGCGGTACTGTTGGTGATATCGAATCTCAACCATTCCTGGAAGCTGTTCGTCAGCTGAAAGCTGAATTGGGCTTCTCCCGCGCAATGTTTATGCATCTGACACTGGTGCCATATATCGCGACTGCTGGTGAAACTAAGACCAAGCCATCGCAGCACTCTGTGAAAGAGCTTCGCTCCATCGGTATTCAGCCAGATATTCTGGTTTGCCGTTCCGAGCAGCCGCTACCAGAATCTTCTCGTCGTAAGCTGTCATTGTTTACCAACGTTGAAGAGCGTGCCGTTATCTCGCTGCCGGATGCTGATACCATCTATAATATCCCGCAGATGCTGGCTGATCAGGGGCTGGACGGCTTCGTAGCTGAACGCTTCCAGCTTGATTGTCCTGCAGCGGATCTGTCTGAATGGAATCAGGTGGCTGATGCTCATCTGAACCCTGAAGGTGAAGTGCGCATCGCCATGGTTGGTAAATACATGGAGCTGCTCGACGCCTACAAGTCTCTGATTGAGGCGATCTCCCATGCTGGTATCAAACTCCGCCACAAGGTCCGTATCGACTATGTCGATTCTGAACGTGTTGAGCGTGAAGGTGTCGAGATCCTGAAAGATGCTGCGGCAATTCTTGTACCAGGTGGCTTCGGTGAGCGCGGTGTTGAAGGTAAGATCAGCGCTGTTCAGTACGCCCGTGAGAATAAGATTCCATACCTTGGTATCTGTCTGGGTATGCAGGTTGCGGTGATTGAATATGCCCGCAACGTTGCCGGTATCGAAAAGGCCAGCTCTACAGAATTTAACAAAGACTGCGAAAACCCGGTGATCGGTCTGATCACCGAGTGGACCAGCGCTGAAGGGTCCGTAGAGACCCGTAGCGATGCTTCAGACCTGGGTGGAACTATGCGCCTGGGTGCTCAGCTGTGTCACTTGGCCGAAGGCTCTACTGCTGCAAAAGCTTATGGCAGCACAGAGGTTTACGAGCGTCATCGTCACCGCTATGAAGTAAATAACAACTATGTACCGCTTCTGGAAGAGGCTGGATTGGTAATTTCCGGTCGTTCCGTAGATGGTGAACTGGTTGAGGTTGTTGAAGCCCCGGATCATCCGTGGTTTGTCGCCTGTCAGTTCCATCCGGAATTTACTTCTACACCGCGTGATGGCCACGGCCTGTTCAGCGGATTTATCGAAGCGGCTTTGGCTCAGCAGGCAAAGCAGTAGGATTTGTCAAAATTAAAAGAACTGGAGTGTATCTGTATGACACAGATTGCTGATATCAAAGCGCGTGAAGTACTTGATTCCCGCGGTAACCCAACCGTTGAAGCAGACGTTATCCTGGCATCAGGTGTCGTTGGATCCGCATGTGCACCATCTGGTGCATCTACAGGTTCCCGCGAAGCGTTGGAACTGCGTGACGGTGATAAAGGCCGTTACCTGGGTAAAGGCGTCCTGAAAGCGGTTGGCGCTGTGAACGGTGAAATCCGTGAAGCCCTGATCGGAATGGACGCTGCTGACCAGCGAGCACTGGATAATAAGATGCTTGAGCTGGATGGCACTGAGAACAAAGAGAAACTGGGTGCAAATGCTATTTTGGCTGTTTCTCTGGCTGCTGCCAAAGCTGCAGCGCAGGCTAAAGGTCTGCCACTGTATGCCCACATTGCTGAACTGAATGGCACTGCTGGACAGTTCTCCCTGCCTCTGCCAATGATGAATATTCTCAACGGTGGTGAGCACGCTGACAACAACGTTGATATTCAGGAGTTTATGGTTCAGCCAGTAAACTTCGATAACTTCGGCGATGCGTTGCGTTGTGGTGCGGAAATTTTCCACGCACTGAAAGCTGTACTGAAAGCACGTGGTCTGAACACGGCTGTTGGCGATGAAGGTGGTTTCGCGCCAAACCTGGCTTCTAACGAAGAAGCTTTGGTAGTGATCAAGGAAGCTGTAGATAACGCTGGTTATGAGCTGGGTAAAGATGTAACCCTGGCTCTGGACTGCGCGGCTTCTGAGTTCTATAAAGACGGTAAATATGATCTGGCAGGTGAAGGTAAAGTCTTCGATTCTGAAGGTTTTGGCGACTACCTGGCTGCTCTGACTGACAACTACCCAATCGTTTCTATCGAAGACGGTTTGGATGAGTCTGATTGGGATGGCTGGGCTAGCCTGACTAAGAAGATCGGTGACCGCGTACAGCTGGTTGGCGACGACCTGTTTGTTACCAACACTAAGATCCTGGCGCGTGGTATCGAACAGAGCATCGGTAACTCTATCCTGATCAAGTTCAACCAGATCGGCTCTCTGTCCGAAACTCTGGATGCGATCAACATGGCGAAAGAAGCTGGCTTCACTGTAGTGATCTCTCACCGTTCCGGTGAAACTGAAGATACTACAATCGCCGATCTGGCAGTTGGTACTGCTGCAGGTCAGATTAAGACAGGTTCTCTGTGCCGTTCCGACCGTGTAGCGAAATATAACCGTTTGTTGAAAATTGCTGAGGAATTGGCAGATAAAGCGGTTTACAATGGTCTTTCTGAGATCAAAGGTCAGGCGTAAGTAGCGCGGATCTGATAAAAAGGGGGCTCAGGCCCCCTTTTTGTTTTTATGGAGTTGCCGGTGTTTCGTTGGTTAACAATTTCCTTGCTGATTGTATTGTTGCTTTTACAGTACCGGCTCTGGTTTGGCGAAGCTGGGCGTGGTCAGATCGCTGCGCTTAGCGGGCAGATCTCATATCAGACAGACGAAAACGAGCGCCTGATTGAGCGGAATCGCCAACTGGAAGCTGAAGTTGAAGACCTGAAGACCGGGGTTTCTGCGCTCGAGGAGAGAGCGCGCAGTGAGCTTGGTATGATTCGGGAAGGTGAAACATTCTATCAGCTGATAGAGCCAGCCAAAGAAGAGAAGTAAGCATGTCATTTTTTACGGACTACCAGTATCTACATGGTCAGCCCGCCTCTAGTGCCGTTATCCGCGCTGAAAACGAAGACTTTCAGGTTATTGAAGAGCTTGGTTTTGAGCCAGAAGGAGAGGGCGAGCACGTCTTTCTCTATATTCGTAAAAGTGGTGAAAACACTGATTGGATAGCACGCCAGCTGGCTGGTTTCGCACAGCTATCGCCACGTGACGTCAGCTATGCAGGGAAGAAGGACCGCCACGCGGTAACCGAACAATGGTTTTGTGTTCGTTTTCCGGGCAAAAAACTGCTCAATTGGAAAATGTTTGGTGGTGATAATGTTTCTGTCCTAGACGTCAAGCGTCATCCCCGAAAGTTGCGTCTGGGTGTATTGAAAGGGAACCGCTTCCGGATCAAGCTGAGGGAAGTGTCTGATATGGATGCCCTTCAGGAGCGTGCTGACGCAATTAGGGCCGGCGTGCCTAACTATTTCGGAGAACAGCGCTTTGGTCACCATTACGGTAATCTTGATAAAGGCTTAAGACTGATTCGGGGTGAATACAAGGAGCGTCAGCGTAGTAAAAAGGGGATGTATATTTCCGCGGTTCGTTCCTGGTTGTTCAATATTCAGCTGTCTGAACGTATTGCTCAAGGCTTGTGGGAAACGCCGATGCCAGGGGATGTCTTTATGCTGAATGGCAGCCAGAGCTGTTTCTGCAGCGAAGAGCTGGATGCTGAAGTACAGCGTCGACTGGAAGACGGAGATATCCACCTGACTGCTGTGATGGCAGGAGCTGGAAATGGGCTTATCAGTGGTGAGGCGAGTAGATGGCAGGAGTCAGTGCTGGAGTCGCACGAGCAAGTGATTTCCGATCTGATAAATCTGGGGCTTAAATCTGAGCGGCGCAGTATTCGTCTGGTACCACAGGGGCTTGTTGTGACGCCAGAATCTGATCGCGAATGTTGGGTTGAATTTTCATTGCCTGCTGGTTCCTTTGCGACCAGTATATTGCGCGAGTTAGCAGTAGTATCTACCGCAGAACGATAGAGATATGTACCGTATTCTTATTTCCAACGATGACGGTGTGCATGCGCCTGGCATCGCTGCATTAGCGTCAGCGCTTTCGAAAGATCATCAAGTGCAGGTCATTGCGCCTGACCGTAATCGAAGTGCTGCCAGTAACTCCCTTACCCTCGATATGCCATTGGAGCCGCTGACCCATCACAATGGTTTCATTAGCCTGAACGGTACACCGACTGATTGTGTCCATGTTGGAGTCGCTGGTACTTTTGGTTTTACCCCTGATATTGTGGTGTCTGGCATTAACGCCGGGGCGAATCTGGGTGATGATGTTGTTTATTCCGGTACTGTAGCTGCCGCTATGGAAGGGCGTTCGTTGAAACTTCCTCCTATTGCTGTATCGCTGGCCAGTAGTCAGCCGGAGCACTATGACACAGCTGCGGAAATTGTTAGGCAAATGGTAACTTCTGTTGGCCAGTTGAATCTTGCTTCACGCACAGTACTCAATATAAACGTCCCGGATCTGCCATTGTCTGAAGTTAAAGGAGTACATGTTACTCGGTTAGGTCACCGTGAAGCCGCAGGCGAGCCGGTGGCGACTGTAGATCCGCGGGGGTGCACACGCTATTGGGTGGCGGGCGCCGGGAAGCCTTTGGATAAAGAGCCGGGTACCGATTTTTATGCGGTCGAAGAAGGTTTTGTATCAGTGACTCCGATTCAGCTGGATATGACACAGTATTCCGGAATGGATAACCTGGGAGCCTGGTTAGAGGAAATAGAGTGAACAGCGTTAATCTCGAAGGCATAGGCATGACATCCCGCAGGACTCGCGAGCGTTTAGTTCAGCGGCTAAGGGATCAGGGGATCAAAAATGAAGATGTGTTGCAGGTAATGAGCAATACACCGCGACATATCTTTATCGATGAAGCTTTGTCTCATCGGGCATATGAAGACACGGCGCTGCCGATCGGCTTCAACCAAACCATCTCGCAGCCATACATCGTCGCCCGAATGACTGAAGTTTTGTTAGAGGGTGGACCGCTTAATCGAGTGCTGGAAGTCGGTACCGGGTCTGGCTATCAGACCTCCATCCTGGCTCCGATGGTTGGTGAACTCTTTAGCGTTGAGAGAATCAAACCTCTTCAACAAAAGGCGAAACAGCGGTTATCACTGCTGAATTTGGTAAATGTCCGTTTCCTTCACACCGACGGTGGTATGGGCTGGCCAGCCAAAGCACCTTTTGATGGGATTATCACCACCGCGGCACCAGAGCAGGTGCCTGAAGAATTGTTAAAACAACTGGCTATTGGCGGACGCCTGGTTATCCCAGTTGGTGGTAGCGATGGTCAGCAGCTAAAGCTGATTGTCAGGGAAGCAGAGGATGTCTATAAGACCTCTATCCTCGAGGCTGTAAAGTTCGTACCATTGGTCGCAGGGACTATCTCCTGAGTATTTGATGATCACTGATCAACAAGTCGCAATTTAAAGGTTTCTCGGATCACAAAAGTTATGAAGCAACAGCGTAACACGCGCGAATACGTCAAACTGGCAGCAAAAGGGATGGCGATGGGGGCTGCAGACGCAGTTCCGGGCGTCTCTGGTGGTACAGTAGCCTTTATGACAGGGATTTATGAAGAGCTTATTTATTCGCTGCGTCAGTTCGATATAGACGCCTTGAAATTGGTATTTACGGGTAAGTTGAAGCAGGCGTGGAACCATGTAAACGGAAATTTTCTAATCACGTTGTTATCCGGAATTCTATTGAGTCTGGTAGGTTTGGCGAGCGGCGTTTTATACCTGCTTGAGCATTATCCGGTGTTGCTCTGGGCATTTTTCTTCGGTCTAATCTTCGCTTCTACCTGGTCCCTTGCACGTCATGTAGATGGTTGGAATGCCGATAGGATATCGGTGTTTGGCATTGGCGTTGTTATCGCTTATTTGATCACCAGTATGTCTCCTGCTGCGGTGGAGCCTACTACGCTGATGATCTTCCTTTCCGGGATGATCGCGATCTGCGCAATGATTTTACCTGGGATATCCGGTAGCTTTATTTTGCTCCTGTTAGGGATGTACACACCCATTCTTGGTGCGATCAAAGCGCTCGAAATCAATACACTACTACTGTTTGCCGTTGGTTGTGGTATTGGTCTGCTCTCATTTTCTCGTGTCCTTAACTGGGCTTTTTCTCACCATAAGACTATGACGCTGGCTTTGTTAGGTGGGTTTATGCTCGGCTCGTTGAACAAAGTCTGGCCATGGAAATATACCAGCGCCTACACCATTAACCGCCATGGAGAGGAAGTTCCACTCGTTCAGGACAATGTTCTGCCGATGAGTTATCAAGATATGACCGGACAGGAGCCCTATCTGGTTGCCGCTCTTGCGTTGATGGCCGTAGGATTTGTGTTGGTGATACTGTTGGATCGTCGGCCTGCCAAGGTAGAACAAGTCTGAATTCTCACGGAGGACTGATTTGCGAAGGATTGGCCTGATACTGTCGATAACCGTCCTGTTGGGTGGTTGCGGTGGCGGCTATGCTCCGGTAACAGATCTTTCCATTGGGGGGAAACGTCAGCCAGCTCCCGTTGTCTCTTCGGCGCGTTCAGGTTATTACACTGTTCGCCGAGGTGACACTCTCTACTCAATAGCATTCCGCTATGGCTTGGATTATCGATATCTGGCCAAGTTAAATGGTATTGGTTCAGGTAACCGTATATATGCCGGACAGCGGTTGAAGCTTGAGGGCAAATTACCCGTAACCTCGACCGTTGCTAAATCTAGTACTACTTCTAAGCCTGTTATCAGCCGCAAAGCTGATAGTCCTAAACCAAAAACTGAAGCAAAATCAACGAGTAAGAAAGAGCCTGTTGCCAAGCCGGCGGCCTCGACGAGGTCTAAGACGTCCGCCCCGAAAGCGGTACCTTTACGTTGGAAATGGCCTGCTGATGGTTCACTACTCGCGCGATTTTCTGCCCGTGGAAAGGTTAATAAAGGTATCGATATTGGCGGTCAGCGAGGGGATACAGTGAGAGCAGCAGCAGGTGGAACTGTTGTTTATGCTGGAAATGGCCTACTAGGTTATGGCAACCTGATAATTATCAACCATAATTCTGAGTACCTAAGTGCCTATGGTCATAATAGTCGCATTATGGTAACAGAGAATGATAAGGTTAAGGTTGGTGAGAAAATTGCCGAAATAGGTAATACGGGAGCAACCAGGAACATGCTCCATTTTGAAATTCGCAAGGACGGGCGACCGGTAAATCCATTGCAGTATCTGCCCAAGAAATAAAAGAATAATAATAACAATGACTTACTTAAAAGGCATGGGGGTTGGGAACGATGGTAAATGTAGAAAATATAGACTACGAAGAGGTAGAAACCAGTCAGGTAACTGACCTGGAAGACACTGATGTCGATAGTAAGACCGCAAAGAAAAAGGAGGCTAAACCGAAATTCTTAAATAGCGGTCGCGGGCGAGGTAGCATGGCCCATAATGATTTGTTGAATGCTAAGAATCTCGATGCAACCCAGTTGTATCTCAATGAAATAGGCTTTTCGCCTTTGCTGACGGCAGAGGAAGAGGTTTATTTTTCCCGTAAGGCGCTGCGTGGTTGTGAAGCTTCACGCAAGCGGATGATCGAAAGTAACCTGCGACTGGTGGTGAAAATTGCCAGGCGTTATATCAATCGTGGTTTATCGCTGCTGGATCTGATCGAAGAGGGTAATCTCGGGCTTATTAGAGCGGTTGAGAAATTCGACCCAGAGCGCGGTTTCCGTTTTTCAACTTATGCGACCTGGTGGATCAGGCAAACCATTGAACGGGCCATTATGAATCAGACCCGTACGATTCGGTTACCTATCCATGTAGTAAAAGAACTCAATGTATATCTGCGGGCAGCTAGAGAGCTGGCGCAAAAGCTCGACCACGAGCCAACCGTTGAGGAAATCGCAAACCTGGTCGACAAACCTGTAGAAAATGTCGAGCGAATGCTTGGCCTGAATGAGCGGATAAGCTCTGTTGATACGCCAGTTGGCAAGGATTCAGAGAAATCTATGCTGGAGACTATCCCGGACCAGGATACTAGTGATCCGGCTAGTTTACTGCAGAGCTCTAACATCAGCGGCAATCTGGAAAAGTGGCTCGATATGCTGCCCGAAAAACACGCTGAAGTGTTATCGAGACGTTTCGGCCTGAGAGGCTACGAAATGAGCACACTTGAAGAGGTTGGCCGTGAGATAGGTCTTACCCGCGAGCGGGTGAGGCAGATTCAGGTGGAAGCGTTGCGTAAGCTACGGGAGATAGTTGAGAAGAACGGCCTCAGTGGTGAGGATCTGCTGAAGTAGCTAGCGAGTAGCCAATAAAAAAGGGATGCAGAGCATCCCTTTTTTATTGGGTGAATCAGATATACTTTCGCTTGTCTTTAATGTCACGCCACTGGTCCGCATCAGCAGGAGCCGGTTTCTTTTGTGTAATGACCGGGAGTTGTTCAGCCAGCTGCTCGTTGATTTTTACGAATACGAGTTGGCTATCGGGTAGTTCATCTTCATGCATAATTGCATCAACCGGGCATTCTGGTTCGCACAGCCCACAATCGATGCACTCATCCGGATGAATAACCAGAAACTCCGGCGCTTCATAAAAACAATCGACTGGGCATACGTCAACGCAGTCAGTGTATTTACAGCGAATACAAGGTTCTGTGACGACGTAAGCCATTCAATACTCCGACGATCTATCCCTTATCGGCTAGCTGTTTTAAATTGTAGAGCATTTCCAGTGCCTGTCTTGGGGTCAGATCATCAGGCGATATCTCTTTCAGAGCCTCATTGAGTGGATTGGGTTCTGGTTGCATAAACATATCGTTTTGTACCGGACTAACCTTTGTCTGACTCAGGTTTTGGTGGTTGGATTTACTATCCTGTTCCAGCAGCACTAACTTTTCTCTGGATTGTCTGATGACGTCGCTAGGTACTCCGGCTAACTTAGCCACCTGAAGGCCGTAGCTCTGGCTCGCCGGGCCCTGTTGAACTTCGTGCATAAATACAATGTGGTCATTGTGTTCAACAGCGTTAAGGTGAACGTTGTCCACATTTTCCAGTTGCTCAGGCAGGCTGGTCATTTCGAAGTAGTGGGTAGCGAAAAGAGTGAAGGCCTTGATCTCCCGCGCAAGGTAATCTGCGCAGGACCATGCTAGTGATAGACCGTCGAAAGTACTGGTGCCACGACCCACTTCATCCATCAGTACCAGGCTCTGTGCGGTTGCATTGTGCAATATGTTGGCGGTTTCAGTCATCTCAACCATAAAGGTTGAACGACCGCCTGCAAGATCATCAGAAGAGCCCATACGGGTGAAAATACGGTCCAGAATACCGATAGTAGCCTGCTCTGCCGGGACATAGCTGCCGATATGAGCGAGCAGAGCAATAATGGCCGTTTGGCGCATGTACGTGGATTTACCGCCCATGTTCGGGCCCGTTACGATTAACATGCGGCGATCAGGGTGTAGGTCCAGATCATTGGCAACGAATGGTGTTTCCAATAATGATTCGACGACGGGGTGGCGTCCTTGGGTGATCCGGATCTCGTTTGACTCAATCAATTCAGGGGCAACGAAGTTCAGACTCGCGGCGCGTTCGGTCAGGTTGTTTAGTACATCCAGTTCGGCAATAGATGCTGCGCTGTCCTGTAGAGGAGCCAATTCTTGCGCTAGCGTCTCTACTAGTGCTTCATAAAGGCTCTTCTCTCTTGCAAGTGCGCGGCTCTTTGCGCTCAGGGCTTTGTCTTCGAACTCTTTCAGTTCAGGGGTGATAAAGCGCTCAGCATTTTTAAGGGTCTGGCGACGAATGTACTCAGCTGGTGCCTGATCTGACTGCAGTTTGCTGATCTCGATAAAGTAGCCGTGTACTCGATTGTAACCGACCTTAAGTGTTGGGATTCCGGTACGCTCACGCTCCCTGGTTTCCATCTCTACGAGATATGCTCCGGCGTTTTCACTGATGCCTCGTAGCTCATCCAGCTCTTCATCGTAACCATCGGCAATGACGCCACCATCGCGAATAACGACAGGCGGATTTTCAATAACTGCACGTTCCAGTAAAGCAAACAGGTCCGGAAACTCGGAAATTGATTGTGCAAGAGTTTGAATCAGCGGGCTTGCAGTTTCCTTCAGCAGTTGTTGAAGGTCCGGTAACATCGAAAAAGTGTGCTTAAGTCGTTCCAGATCACGGGGGCGAGCCGAGCGCAGTGCTACACGGGCAAGGATACGTTCTATATCGCCACTGCGTTTCAGGGTCTGTTGGATATCTTCGTAGCGATAGTTCTCCATTAGCCATGCAATTGCTTGTTGGCGCTGATTGAGGAGTGAAAGATCGCGCAGAGGTCTGTTGAGCCAGCGTCGGAGCAGACGCCCACCCATCGGCGTACTGGTCTGATCAAGCACGTCTGCTAGTGTATGCTCTTTGCCGCCGTGCAGATTGATGTCTATTTCGAGATTTTTGCGCGTGGAGGCATCGAGAATGACGCTATCTCCGAGCTGCTCAATCTGAATTCGGCGGATATGAGGCAGGGCGGTACGTTGGGTATCTTTTGCATACTGCAGTAAGCAGCCCGCTGCAGATAGGGCGAGTGGCAAGTGGTCGCAGCCAAAGCCACTCAGGTCCTGAGTGTTAAACTGCTGGCAAAGCAGGCGCACAGCGGTTTCATGTTCAAAATGCCATGGGGCTTGTGGTCTCAATCCTTTACGGTTGGAGAGCAGTGTAGCCAGCTGACCATCTTCGTTATATAGAAGTTCGGCTGGTCGTAGGCGCTCCATCTCTGAGTGCAGCGCCTCTTCACCTTCTACTTCCATCAAACTAAAGCGACCGGTACTGATATCGACTATAGCGACACCGAAGCATTGCTGATGGTCGTAGACCGATACCAGCAGATTATCCCGGGCTTCGTCCATCAGGGCTTCATCACTAACGGTGCCAGGGGTTACGATACGGGCAACCTTGCGTTCAACAGGGCCTTTACTGGTTGCAGGATCGCCAAACTGTTCACACACCACCACTGATTCACCAGCTTTGACGATCCGGGCAATATAGCCTTCGGCTGCGTGATAAGGGATGCCCGCCATCGGAATCGGTTCACCTCCGGACTTGCCTCTGGCGGTGAGCGAGATATCGAGTAGCTGGGAGGCTTTCTTCGCATCGTCATAGAACAGTTCGTAGAAATCGCCCATCCGATAAAACACCAGCTGATGGGGATACTCTGCTTTGATCCGCAGGTACTGTTGCATCATCGGTGTATGGGTTGGAGTCGATTTGGCCTGACTGGTCATATAACGGTGTCCCGAGGAAATTTATCCACATCTGTTTTAGAATGGCTGGCCGGGAATTGTACGGCAAAACAGGTGACTTTCGTAGCATGAGCCATGGAGTGAATAGATGAATCAGCTAGCAGAAGAGTTAGGCAATTTATTGCTACAAAATGGCCTTAAGGTAACTGCGGCAGAATCTTGTACTGGCGGGGGGGTCGCTGCAGCAATTACTGATGTTGCCGGTAGTTCCGCATGGTTTGATGCTGGCTTTGTAACTTATTCAAATCAAGCCAAAACGCAGATGTTGCAAGTAGATTCATCACTGTTTGAGACCGAGGGGGCAGTGAGTTGTGCTGTGGTTGAAGCTATGAGTCTTGGCGCTCTTATTGCTGCTAATGCAGATCTTGCTGTTGCCGTAAGTGGTGTTGCCGGGCCTGGTGGAGGCAGTGAAGATAAACCTGTAGGCACTGTATGGATTAGTTGGCGATCTCACGAAAAAGTCGTGAATACTCGTTTTCAGTTTGGCGGTGATCGGGCTGAAGTACGCCAACAGACCGTTGTTGTAGCGCTAAAGGGTATGATTGATCTGGTGACAACAGGCAGAGTAAGTGATGCGACACTTTCACTGTAAAACATCTGTCAGCTGATAGAATAGCCAGCTAATTTTACGAAGATAATTTTATACAGTAAAAATACTGTATAAATGGTTGCATTCGATCTATGTTGTGGAATAATACTGTTCAACTATACAGTATACGACCAACGCGATAACAGACTAGTTGAGAGTACAGAATGGACGAGAATAGAAAGAAAGCGCTTAACGCCGCCCTGGGGCAGATTGAACGTCAGTTTGGTAAAGGTGCCGTCATGCGTATGGGAGACCAGCCGCGTGAGGCTATCCCGTCCGTTTCTACCGGTTCTCTGACACTGGATATCGCTTTGGGCATTGGTGGCCTGCCATTTGGCCGTATCGTAGAGATTTACGGTCCGGAATCTTCTGGTAAGACAACACTGACTTTGCAGGCTATTGCAGAAGCTCAGAAGCAGGGTAAAACCTGTGCCTTTGTTGATGCCGAACATGCGCTGGATCCAATCTACGCTGAGAAGCTGGGTGTTGACGTTGATAGCCTGCTGGTCTCTCAGCCAGATACTGGCGAGCAGGCACTTGAGATCTGTGACATGCTGGTACGTTCCGGTGCTGTTGATATGGTGGTAGTCGACTCAGTAGCCGCTCTGACACCTAAAGCTGAGATCGAAGGTGAGATGGGTGACTCTCACGTTGGTTTGCAGGCGCGTCTGATGTCTCAGGCACTGCGTAAGCTAACCGGTAACGTAAAGAATACGAACTGCTTGATGATCTTCATTAACCAGATTCGTATGAAGATCGGTGTTATGTTCGGTAACCCTGAAACCACAACTGGTGGTAACGCACTCAAGTTCTACTCCTCTGTTCGACTGGATATCCGCCGCACTGGTGCGATTAAACAAGGCGATGAAGTTGTTGGTAATGAAACTCGGGTTAAGGTTGTAAAAAACAAGGTTTCTCCACCATTCCGTCAGGCAGAGTTCCAGATCATGTATGGCAAGGGTATCTACCATATGGGCGAAGTGATCGATCTGGGTGTTAAAGAAGGTCTGATCGATAAGTCCGGTGCTTGGTATGCGTATCAGGGCGATAAGATAGGTCAGGGTAAAGCGAATGCCGCTAAGTACCTCGAAGAACATCCAGAAGTCGCTCAGGAGATTGAAGCTGAAATTCGCAGCCGTCTGCTGAACGTACCGGCTCCTGCACAAGCAGAGAGCGAGAAAGAAGAGCCGCAGCTCGATCTTTCATAAGGGATTTAAGTTTTAATAAAAACCGCTGCTTTTGCAGCGGTTTTTTTTTGCCTAAAGATCATGATTTTAGCTAGTCGTGTAATTTAATTACGTATAATTTATGATATTCCGCTTGTAATTTGAGTCTTAATTGTCATAATGTTGTTAAATTACATTATGTCTGAATTATATTTTTCAAAGCTTACTCAGGCATAGGCCGTAAAGGCTTGGTATTGGAGGTTTCAGCTATGCACCCTGTAGTTCAGGCAGTGACCGAGCGCATTGTCGAGAGAAGTCGCGAGACTCGTTCTGATTACTTACGAAGAATGGCCGAAGCTCGCTCTGCGGGTGTGCATAGGGCAACACTCTCTTGCGGCAACCTTGCCCATGGTTTCGCGGCTTGCGGCGAACGCGATAAGAACGAACTAAAGCTGATGAATAAGGCCAATGTAGCGATTATCTCGGCCTATAACGACATGCTGTCTGCTCATCAGCCGTACCAGCGCTTTCCGGAGCTGATTCATCAGGCCGTTACTGAAATGGGCTCTGTTGCACAGTTCGCAGGAGGTGTACCAGCGATGTGCGATGGGGTGACTCAGGGCCAACCGGGAATGGAACTTAGTCTGTTCAGCCGTGATGTTATAGCGATGGCGACGGCGGTATCACTCTCCCACAATATGTTTGATGCTGTACTCTGCCTCGGAGTATGCGACAAGATCGTGCCGGGGCTGCTGATCGGTGCGTTAAGCTTTGGCCATCTGCCAATCATTTTTGTTCCTGCCGGTCCTATGCCGTCAGGCTTGCCGAATGCGGAAAAAGCACGTATCCGCCAGCTATACGCTGAGGGAAAAGTCGGTCGTGATGCACTGTTGGAATGCGAATCAAGCTCTTACCACAGCGCAGGAACTTGCACCTTTTACGGTACAGCGAACAGCAACCAGTTAGTGATGGAGGCGATGGGGCTTCATCTACCTGGCTCCTCCTTTATTAATCCTGGCAATGAATTGCGTGACGAACTGACCCGTGAAGCTGCGCGTCAGGCTTGCCGTAACACTGCATTAAATGGCAACGGATATCGTCCGTTGTCAGAGATCGTTGATGAAAAGGCTGTTGTGAATGGCGTGGTCGCGCTATTGGCAAGTGGTGGCTCAACCAATCATACGATGCATCTGGTTGCTATGGCCCGGGCTGCAGGAATTCAGATTAACTGGGACGACTTCTCTGAATTGTCAGATGTTGTACCACTGCTGACGCGCATCTATCCGAATGGTCAGGCCGACATTAATCACTTCCAGGCTGCTGGTGGTATGGGGTTGTTGCTAAGAGAGCTGTTGGATGGCGGCTACATGCATGAGGACGTAAATACGATTCTCGGCAATAGCCTTCGGGATTATTTGAAAGAGCCATTCTATGAAGATGGTCAGATGATCTGGAAGGAAGCAGCGAAGGAGTCTCTTGATAAGGAGGTAGTTGCCTCCCGAACAGAGCCTTTCAGTACCAACGGTGGCTTGAAAGTGCTGTCTGGAAATCTTGGACGTGCAGTGATTAAAGTTTCCGCAGTAAAACCTGAATGCCGAGTCGTCGAGGCAGCGGCAGTCGTTTTTCACGATCAGAATGAAATTGAAGCTGCGTTTAAAGCTGGGAAGCTAGATAAAGACTTTATTGCTGTCGTGAGATTCCAGGGGCCTGCTGCTAACGGAATGCCGGAACTGCATAAATTGACTCCGTTTCTTGGTGCTTTACAAGACAAAGGTTTTAAGGTCGCCCTGGTGACTGATGGTCGGATGTCAGGCGCATCCGGAAAAGTACCGGCAGCGATTCACGTGTCTCCTGAGGCGAAAAATGGAGGCCCGTTGGCGAGGATTCAGGACGGCGATCTTATTCGCCTGAATGCAGAAACTGGCGAGTTAAAAGTACTGCTAAGCGATCAGCAATTAAGTGATCGTGAGCCAGTGAAGTTTGATAGCCCAGAAGTGAAGTCTGGCATGGGGCGCGAGCTGTTTGAAGCAATGCGTAAGAGTGCGGACGTCGCCGAATCTGGCGCAAGTATCTTTTTTGGAGAATAACAGTGACGAGTGCTGCTGAAACAATCAACGCCGTGGATGTTACCGAGGTGATGAATAGTGCGCCGGTGATTCCTGTGCTGGTCATTAAACGGATAGAAGATGCAGTGCCTTTGGCGAAGGCGCTGGTTGCTGGTGGACTGCGTGTGCTGGAAGTAACTCTGCGCACAGAATGTGCGGTTGCTGCAATTGAAGCTATTGTCGACCAGGTACCGGACGCTTTAGTAGGTGCGGGAACAGTCACCACAGTTGAACAGTTTCGACAGGTAGAGCAAGCAGGAGCCCAGTTTGCCATCAGTCCAGGTGCAACGGAAGAGCTGCTCAAGGCCGGTCGTTCAAGTCAAATGGCCTATCTGCCTGCCATCAGCACAGTCTCTGAGTTGATGACTGCAAAGGCAGCAGGGTATAGCGCGTTTAAGTTTTTCCCGGCTGAAAGTTCCGGTGGTGTGGCGGCACTGAAGTCAATCTCTGGCCCATTCCCTGATGTCAGGTTCTGTCCAACTGGTGGGGTGAGTGCTGGCAACTATCTGGAGTATCTGGCGTTGCCAAATGTCGCTTGTGTGGGTGGTTCCTGGATAGTACCGACAGATCTGATTGAAGCTGGAGACTGGGGAGCGATTGTAGAGTTGGCACAAGAGTGTGTCAGTAAGGCGCGACTGGCGATAGATACTGAATAGTTTTACTGGTGTCCCTCCTGTCTGGCTCACAGGGGACGTTAAAGCGCGTAGGCGCTGTTTCTCGCCGCCCCTGCTGGGCGGCTTTTTTTTGCCTGTTAATCGGGCATTATGAGGCGGTCTATTTTGCAGCCAAGTTTGTGGGTTTCACCTGCTGCAAGGCTGATTGCTGCTTCCAGTGCGTTACCGGGCTCAATACACAGCATTTGTGAATAACTTTGGTCTGGCATATCAGGTAGAGCTGCAGCACCTGCTAAGCCTGGATTCCAGATAATTGTTGATTTGCTGCCAAGCTTTTCCAGCCGAATCGTCCGATTGAAAGATCGATCTGTCAGATAGATGAATCTGCGATCGCTGCTAAAGACGCGATCTATTGGTGGGTTGTTGACGACCACTTCTTCAGTTTGTCCATGCATGTTCTTCAGTTTGTCAAAGTAGCGACATTGACCGATGCCATCGACTGTAACCATGTTGATATCGGAGATATTAAAGTAGCAGTGCAGGGCCTCTGTAAGCAGATGTTCGGACGGACCGTTGTTACTGGTACTAAGCATCAACTCAAGGCTGTCAGTGAGTTTAACCCTGTATGTGGCACTCAGTTCTGGTAGCTCGTTTGGAGAGAAACTTAGTGTTAGTTCGATCTCTTCTCCCTGCTGTTGTGCATTATCAATCTGCCAAGTCGAGGTTCGGGCGTAACCGTGGGAAGGTCCAGACATTTTTTCAGCTGCCCCGAACCATGGCCAGCAAATAGGTGTGCCACCTCGTATTGCCTTTGATCCATCAAGAATTGCCTCAGGGCTTAACCAGAATACAGAGGGTTCATCGTGGTAACCGAATTCAAGAACCTGAGCGCCAAAGAGAGATAGGGTTGCCCAGCAGGTCCTATTACTTAAACGCAGGACGGTGTTCTGTTCTATTGTAGAAAGTAAGCTTATGCCGGGTATAGATCTGAGCTGTAGCTGAGTATTGTCCATGATCTGAAGCCTGAGCCACGATTGATAAGATATGCCATATGTTACGTAATTTTTTGTCGTATTAAGAGTTTTTTTCGTGAGAAAGGCGTTTATTTTAGGTATAGTACGTAATTAAGTTACATTTATGCTTTTCACTCCAGTTGAGGTGGTTTATGTCATCGGCCATGCAGGCGTTAGAGTCTGACTTCATAATGTTTGGAGCGCTGGGTGATCTGGCGCAGAGAAAGCTTTTTCCGGCCCTTTATCAGCTGGAACGTGCAGGACTGTTGGAACAACAGCTAGAGATCGTTGCAGTCGCACGCCATCAGTTGGATCTGGAACAGTTCATCGATCAGGTTGGCGAGTCGCTGATACGCTTTGTTGACCCTGCAGAATACCAGAGTAAAGTAGCAGACAAGCTTTTGAAGCGCTTAGCCTATATTTCAATAGACTTTGCTGTTTCTGAACATTACAAGTCTCTTAAAACCTATCTCACCGAACGTAAACGTTCAGCGGCATATTACATGGCGACTCCCCCTGCCATGTATGGAGTTATCTGTGAAAACTTGCAGCAGAACGACTGTATCGCCCAAAACAGCAGAATAGTGCTGGAAAAACCTATTGGCCATAGCCTTGAAAGCTCGATAGAGATCAACGAGCTGGTAGGACAATACTTTGCGGAAGATCAGATCTATCGAATCGATCACTATCTGGGTAAAGAAACGGTACAGAATCTGATCGCGCTACGCTTTGCGAATAACTTATTTGGCACTCAGTGGAATCAGAATTTCATTGATCATGTCCAGATCACTGTCGCAGAAACGGTTGGGCTAGAAGGGCGTTGGAGTTACTACGACAAAGTCGGCCAGTTACGCGATATGTTACAAAACCATGTGCTGCAATTACTTTGTATGGTGGCGATGGACCCGCCTAGCCAGTTGACGGCAGATGGTATCCGCGACGAGAAAATCAAAGTACTGCGGGCACTGCGTCCAATCACTCAGGAAAACCTCGCCGATTCAGCTGTGCGTGCGCAATACAGCGCAGGCGCAATCAACGGCGAAAGTTGCCCAGGATACCTTGAAGAAGAGGGTGGCGACGGTGGCAGTAAGACAGAGACCTTTGTTGGCCTGAAAGTACATGTTGATAACTGGCGTTGGGCTGGTGTGCCTTTCTACATTCGAACCGGCAAGCGGATGGCTGCCAAGGCAACGGAGATAATAGTTACTTTCCGTAATCAGCCGCATTACATCTTTGATCCACAGCAGAGGAATTCGGTGAGTAACCGGCTAATCATGCGTTTGCAGCCAGATGAAGGGATTAAGCTGAATATTGTGACTAAGGCTCAGAGTATGGAGCATGGTATGGCATTGCAGAACAGGCAGTTAAACCTTGATTTAACTGAACCGGGAAGCCGTGTTGCAGATGCTTATGAACGCTTGATGCTCGAGTTCCTTCGCGGCAATCAAGCGCTGTTTGTCCGTCGAGATGAAATTGAAGCCTCATGGAAATGGTGTGACGCACTACTGGATGCCTGGAAGCGAGAAGGCGGTGAGCTCAAAAGCTATCCCGCCGGTAGTTGGGGGCCAACCGCCTCTGTGGCGATGATCGAAAGGGACGGACGTTCTTGGTATGAGTAAGTTAGAAGTGATTTCATCGCAGCTGGGCGCTGCTCAGTTTCGGTCTTTTGAGTCAGCGGAAGCACTAAATTGTGTCTTTGCTGATCAGGTGGCACAACAGTTACGTGACGCTATAGCTGAACGTGGAGTGGCATCAATCGCAGTATCTGGTGGTCGTACGCCGCAGGGCTTTTTTAAAGCGCTCAGCGAGCATTCGTTGGACTGGCATAACGTACTGATTACGTTGGTGGATGAACGCTGGGTAGCTGCTGATGACGCCAGTAGTAATGAAAAACTGGTGCGCGATTATTTGCTGCAAAATCGGGCGTCCGCTGCTCACTTCATCGGTATGTATACAGGAGCAGAGTCAGCAGAGGAGGGCGCTGTGATGGCCAATCGTTTGCAATTGGCGATGCCCGAGCGGCTCGATGTCGCTGTATTGGGGATGGGTGAAGATGGTCACACTGCTTCTTTTTTTCCAGGAGCAGCACAGCTACAGCATGCATTGAAGGATAAGGATGCGAGATGTTGTTTTGTGCGACCGGAAACTGCGCCCCATGATCGAATGACGTTAACACTGGGTCAGTTGTTAAAGACTCGACAGCTATATCTGCATCTTTCTGGTGAGGCTAAGCTACCGGTATTGGAGCAGGCGCTTACTTCCGATGACGCTGCTGAAATGCCTGTTCGAGCAGTGCTGCATCAACAGCAATCAGTTCCCGAAATTCTCTGGTGCCCCTGATGCGGACCGGGATGTTCCATTCAGTTGGAAAGACGACGCAAAGCCCCGCAAGGGGCTTTTTTTGTGATCACACAAAGTGAAAAAGGGAGCTAGAGCTCCCTTTTTCGTTAGTCGTCGTGATAGATAGTGATCACTCTTTCTCGCGGTATCTCACCCGGTTGAAGTAGTTAATCAGGCTGTTGGTCGATGAGTCATGGTTATCGACGACATGGCCTTCACCCAGTTCAGGCAGAATACTCTTGGCCAGTTTCTTACCTAATTCGACACCCCATTGGTCGAACGAACACACGTCCCAGATAACACCCTGAATGAATAGTTTGTGCTCATACAGAGCGATCAATGCGCCCAGAGTACGTGGGTCGATACGCTTCAGTAACAACGTATTGGTTGGTCGGTTTCCTTCATGTACTTTGTGTGGCAACAGGCGTTCAATAGCTTCTTCTGATAAGCCCTGGCTTTCAAGCTCGCTGCGGATCTCCTGTTCGGATACGCCGGTCATCAGTGCCTTTGTCTGAGCGAAGAAATTCGACATCAGTTTTTCGTGGTGGCCGATGACCGGTGTTGTACTTTCGATAGAGCCGATGAAGTCTGCTGGAACTATATTGGTGCCCTGGTGCAGGTATTGATAGAAGGCGTGTTGGCCATCAATACCCAACTGCCCCCATAGAACAGAGCCAGTTGGGTAGTCTACGGTGTCGCCATTCTGGTTAACATGTTTACCGTTACTCTCCATTTCTGCCTGTTGCAGATAAGCTGAGAAACGGCTCAGTTGCTGGTCATAGGGCAGAATTGCTTGTGATTGCGCGCCCATGAAAGTACTGTTCCAGAGGCCAGTGAGTGCCAGCATTACAGGGGCGTTCTGACGCGCCGGTGCGCTGCGAAAATGGCTGTCCATATCATGAGCACCAGCAAGCAATTCTTCAAACTGGTCGAAGCCTAGATAGAGGGCAATTGGCAGTCCAATCGCAGACCAAAGCGAAAAGCGGCCGCCAACCCAATCCCACATCTGGAAACGGTTGTCTTCAGCGATGCCGAATTCAGCAACCGCTTGTTGGTTTGCTGATACAGCAACAAAATGATGTTTCACTGCGCGTTGATCGAACGCTGAAGCCATCAGCCAGTTACGTGCTGTTTCAGCGTTGGTCATAGTTTCAGAGGTGGTGAACGTTTTAGAGGCTATGACAAAGAGCACCTGTTCCGCGTTGAGAGGGCGTAGTGTTTCCGCGATCTGTGTGCCGTCGATATTGGAAACGAAGTGGACTTTCAGAGTGCTGTCAGCATAGGGTTTTAGCGCTTCTGTCACCATGCGCGGTCCAAGGTCTGAACCGCCGATACCTATATTGACGATGTCGGTAATAGGCTTGCCTGAATAGCCTTTCCATTCACCGCTACGAACCTTTTCTGTAAATCGACGAATACGAGCCAGTTCTGCATTGATCTGGTCCATCACATTGACGTCGTCAACGTAAATCGGTGCATTGGTTCGGTTACGCAATGCGGTATGGAGCACGGCGCGATTCTCGGTGCTGTTTATCTTAGCGCCGGTGAACATCTGCTCCCGCCAGTATTCGATGTCGGCCGCTTTCGCTAACCCAATCAGTTCCTCAATAATTTCTTCTGTTACCGGATTCTTTGAGTAGTCGAACAGAATGTTCTGTACATGTAGCGAGAATCGTTCGAAACGTTTCTCGTCCTCAGCAAAGAGTTCCTTCAGGTGTACCGATTTAATATCGACAGCAAGTTGTTGCAAGCGCTGCCAGTGCGGAGATTGGGTTAATGCAGACATCTCGGTGCCTCACCAGTAATCAGTAGAAGTTATTATTTTACGTTATTGGCTTTCATTTTGGCTAAGCCAGAGTCAATAATGCCAGAAAATTATGTAATTTGTCTGACATTGTGTGACTTTATTCGTTTTCAGTAAGTGGGTTACGAATTTCTGCGACGAAATCGTAAGCATCACCAGGGAAGTAAGAGCGGGTAAACTCGACCGGCTGGCCGCTTTTAAGGATGCCGAGTCGTTCTATATAGAGCACCGCGCTGTTGGTCGGTATTTCCAGTAGCTCCGCGCGTGCTTCGTCAATTGAGATTGCACGGATGCGCTGCCAGGCTTTTACCGGACGTAAACCGAGGCTTGCCAGTACTTCATACAAGGAAGACTCAATTTGAAAAGGGTTATCCAGGAAGTGTCGGGGAATAGATGCCAATTCCAGCGCAGTCGGAGAATCATCTGCGGTGCGAAGCCGGTAAAAACGAACGACTTCATCTTCAGCACCTAGCTTGAGCGCTTTCTGTTCCTCTTCCGTTGCCAGTCCGAGAGAGCGATCCAGCCAGCGTGAGCCTGGCGTTTTCCCTCTTTCCTGCATGACTTCTGTGAAGCTTTTCAGGAAGTTCAGTGGCTGTTCAACCCTGTCGGTGACAAAAGTGCCTGCACCTTGTCGTTGCGTCAATAAGCCTTCTTCTACGAGGTCATCGATCGCCCGACGCACAGTTACACGGGATACTTTTAGTGCACCTGCAATCTCACGCTCCGGTGGTATCGAATCACCGTATTTGAGTACACCGCTAGTGACAGCTTCTCGAATATGTTGCTGTAGTTGCAGGTAAAGGGGTTTGCTTGCCCGTTTTAATTGTTCCGAGCCATCAAAAATCTGCTCGATTAGAGTATTCGCTATTTCGTTCATAATCGTCTCGGCAGCCTAAGGCGCGGGTGATTCCCGCGCCGATGTCATTATTATGCTTCGGCTGCTTTTATTGCTGCCAATTCCGTATGAGACTTGGTATTCCCGGCCTTCAGGCGGCGTAGGGATTGTTCATTCTGGTCAAATACGTGAGCCCGTTCGGGATTGAAGCATACCTGAACCTTTGAACCAATAGTTGTGGTGCTATCGCCGGACGCACGAACAACCATTTCATTGCCATTGCTCAGTTTCATGTAGATAAAGGTTGCTTCGCCGAGCTGCTCTATCAGGGTTACTTCACCGCTCAGGGAAACGCCATCCTGCTGGTCTTCAGACAGATGCTCAGGTCGCAGGCCATAGGTAATTGTATCACCCGGCTTTGTGGTTCCCGGTTCAACATGGGCAATAGTCTTGGTTCCGTCAGCCAGCTCAATCTCAAGCCCTTCATCATTGACCGCAGTGACTTGTCCGCTGATAAAGTTCATTTTTGGCGAGCCAATAAAGCCGCCAACGAACTTAGTCGCAGGGTGCTGATAGAGCTCTAGCGGAGTGCCGTACTGCTCGACACGACCTTTGTTCATTACTACGATTTTGTCACCCAGCGTCATAGCTTCTACCTGATCGTGGGTCACGTAGATGATGGTGGCACCAAGCTCTTTATGTAGCTTGCCAATCTCAACGCGGGTTTTAACCCTTAGTGCTGCGTCCAGGTTGGACAGTGGTTCGTCAAACAGGAAAACATTCGGATCGCGGACGATGGCGCGGCCGATAGCAACACGCTGACGCTGGCCGCCAGATAGTTCACGTGGCAGTCGCTCCAGCAGATGATCTATATGCAGAATTTTGGCTGCATCTTCGACCTTGCGGCGAATGTCATCTTTGCTTGCCCCTGCGATCTTCAGACCGTAGGACATATTCTTGTATACGTTCATATGCGGATAGAGTGCATATGACTGGAACACCATAGCGATGCCGCGTTTTGCCGGAGGCAGGTCGTTAACCCGGCTATCGCCGATTTCCAGGTCGCCGCTGGTGATATCTTCGAGTCCGGCGATCAGACGCAGCAGTGTGGATTTACCACAGCCGGACGCGCCTACCAGAACGACGAATTCTCCGTGCTTGATGTCCAGTTCGATGCCGTGGAGTACTTCAACGTCACCGTAGTTCTTCTTGATGTTATTGAGCCTTACGTCAGCCATATCTCACCTGTATCTCTTATTCTTTACTATCAAGTTGACGCTTATGTTTACTTCACAGCACCCGAGGTCAGGCCTCGAATAAGCTGACGGGAAAATATCAGGTACAGCACCAGTACCGGAACAATCGCCAGAGTCAGGGATGACAGCACCGCATTCCAGTCTGTGACGAATTGACCGATAAACTGCTGAACACCCAGCGTAATGGTTTGAGTTTCTTCACCCGGAGCCAGAATCAGCGGGAACCACAGATCGTTCCAGATTGGAATCATGGTAAACACCGCTACCGTGGCCATGGCTGGTTTAATCAGAGGCAAGATGATGGTGAAGAAGATTTTGTACTCGCTGACGTTATCGCAGCGGGCAGCCTCTTTTAGTTCCTTCGGTATCTGGCGGATAAATTCCGACAATATATAGACTGCTAACGGCAATCCTTGTGCAATGTAAACCAGCACCAGAGCAGTTCGGGTGTTTACCAGATCCAGTGTTGCCATAAGGTCCAGAATACTGACGGTACCGAGGCGGATCGGAATCATGATGCCCATCGCAAACAACACCACTATCAGTAAGTTGCCGCGGAATTTGTACTCTGTCAGTGCCCAGGCTGCCATTGCGCCAAATAGCAGCACGAAAAACAGTGCCAGGATGGTCACGCTCATACTGTTGAAGAAGAAGAGCTCAAAGTTTGAGCGCACCAATACCGATTCAAAACCCACTGTTGAGAAGGTTTCGGCTGTCGGCAGTCCCAGTGGGTCATTAAAGATCGCCTTACGGGACTTAAACGAGTTCACGATAATGACAAAGATCGGGAACAGCGCTATCAGCGTGTAGGTCAACAGCACTGCATGCATCATCAGTGCTTTGCCGTTTTTGTGATTTGGTAGCAGTTTCATTATTAGCTCCTGCGATTACAGCTGGAAACGCTGGATTCGGCGCTGAACAAAGAACAGGTACAAAGCAACACCCAGTAAAATGATCAGGAACATTAAGGTTGCGACAGCAGCACCCATAGTTGGACTACCTGCCTGCAACTGGAAGCCAAAGAAGGTTCTGTAGAACAGCGTACCCATAATGTCTGTAGAGAAGTTCGGGCCAGCCAGGGCTCCTTTGACTGCATAGATCAGTTCGAACGCGTTGAAGTTCGCGACAAAGGTCAGGATCGAAACCATACCGATGGTTGGCATAATCAGCGGTAGCTTAATGTGCCAGAAGGTCTGCCATGGGTTTGAGCCGTCAACAACGCTGGCATCAACGAGTTCATCCGGAATGCTCAACAGAGATGCGTAAATCAGCATCATTGGAATACCAACGAACTGCCACACGGAGATCAGCGACAGCGTGATCAGGGCGCTTGATTCTTTACCCAGCCATGCGTCAAACAGATGGCCTAGACCGATGTTGTAAAGGAAGTCTTCTGAAATCCCCCATAGCGGGCTCAGCAGTAGCTGCCAGACGAAACCGATGATAACTACTGACAGCATGGTCGGCATGAAAATAAGCGTTCTGTATGTGTTACTGAAGCGCAGTTTCGGAGAGCTCAGTATCACCGCCAGCGCAAGGCCAATCGGGTTCTGTACCAGCATATGAATAACGAAGAACTTAAGGTTGTTCCACAGTGCGTTCCAGAAAGGTTCTGACCAGACTGCGTCGAACAGCAGGGCTTGATAGTTCTGCAATCCAGCAAAGAAACGCTTACCTGTTTCATCTTCGCTGAAAAAACCAAGCCAGAGTGTATCCAGCAGAGGTAGTACGCTGAATGTCAGGTACACCAGAAGGCCGGGACTAAGAAAGAAAATAATATGCCAGGGAAACTGACCCTTGACGCCGTGACGGTTTGTCATAGGGAAATACTCGAAGTGATCGTTTCTGTCAGAAGAGGGGGGCAAGGAGCCCCCCGCGTCAGAAGGTTTACTGCTGTGGTTTGTACCACTGCGTCAGGCCGTTCTGAACTTGCTTGGCGGCTTCATTCGGGCTCATGGAGCCATTCAGCACCTGAGAGCTGACATTCCACAGTTCAGTTTCCATATCCGGTTTACCACGGGACAGGATCTGATAGGAGTTTCGGATAGTCTGCTCGCATTTGCCGCGCCAGCTCAGGAATTCGCTGGCAACAGGGTCTTTAATGTCGATCTGGTGATTGGCAAGCGAGAAGAAGCCAGGCAACTGGTTAGAAAACAGCTCGGCAAACTCTTTGGTGGTCATCCATTCAAGGAATACACGGGCAGCTTCTTTGTTCGGGCTGTTAGCATTCAGGCCGATACCTATGTCGGTGTGGTCGCTGATGTAACAGGTGTCCTGACCGGCTGGTGGCGGTGGTGGGAATGCGCCGAACTCAAAATCTGCCTGCTCATTAAAGGTTGGGATATCCCAGGAACCAGCAGGATAGATGGCACCACGACCCAGTGTGAACAGGTTCTGGGAGTCGGCGTACTTTTGTGCCTGGTAGCCGCGGCCCATATAAGGTGTCCACTTGGCCATATGCTCCCAGACTTTAACGTACTGATCGTCGGTCACTTTTTCAGCACCGGAAATCAGGTTCTTACGTCCGGTTTCGCCTTTCCAGTAGTTTGGACCGACGTTCTGGAAGCCCATTGTAGCTGCTTCCCACTGATCGGAAGTACCCATAACCAGCGGTACGTAGCGACTTTCAGACTTAATAGTTTCAAGTACTTTGAAGAATTCCTCTTCAGTGGCCGGTACTTTCAGGCCCAGCTCTTTGAAGATCTCTTTGTTGTACATAAAACCATGGATAACCGAAGCCATTGGCAGGCAGAACTGATTTGCACCGTCATCTGTCACCCATGCGCTTTTCGCTACATCGGAGAAGTTCTCCATACCTGACAGATCATTAAGGCTGTCTAACTGGCCTTTCTTATAAAGGTTCAGTGAAACATCGAATGGACGGCAGGTGATCAGGTCGCCAGCTGTTCCGCCCTGCAGTTTTGCAGCCAAAGCAGAGTTGTAGTCGGCAGGAGGGGTTGGCGAGAAGGAAACTTTGATCTCAGGGTGAGTTTTGTTAAACGCAGGAATGATAACGTCATTCCAGATTTTAGCGTCGTCGTTTCGCCAGCTCTCGATCGTGAGTTTGTCTGCCGCGGAAGCATTGATGCTGGTCACTGCTGCGGCAATGCTCAGGGTTAAACCTGCCAGCTTCATTGCTGTTCCGTGTTTCTGTGGCTTGCTCATTTTGGTAAGACTCCGGTTAGTTGTTGTGTTATGCCCCCTGAGTGCTTTCCTGTTGCTGCAGGGGTCCGTGAGCATCTTTATTCAAACCGTTACCGCGGATTGGTATCGCTTTGTTGATACCAATTTAAGTCCATTGTGGTTTGGAGATCAATACCATTTTTCTATAAATGGTCTTTTTCATACTAACTTATTGTTTTTGTGTGGAATAAAATTTCCATTGGTCTTCAGTGGTTGCTAAGGATATAAACAGTGGTATTGTATAGGTATTGCTTTGGTCTGTGATTGGTCTAGTATTTGGCTTATTCATAGGCTTAACGAATAACAAAAGAGTTTGGGTGGGGTTATGCAGGTCATTATTGCTGAGTCTGGTGCGGAGGTAGCAGCGCTTGGGGCTGCTCAGGTATGTCAGGTAGTTGGGCAGAAAGAGCAGTCTGTTCTGGGGCTGGCTACAGGCAGTACGCCAATCGCAATGTATAAGGAACTAATTAGCCGCTACCACTCGCGTAAGGTGTCATTCGCCGGGGTACGTACATTTAACCTCGATGAATACATTGGGCTGGAGCCTTCTCATCCGCAAAGTTATCGCTACTTCATGAATCAGCATCTGTTCGATCATATTGATATTGATCTGCAGAATACCCATGTGCCTGATGGCATGAGCGAGCCACAGCTGGCTGCTGATCAGTATGAACGTCAGATAGAAGCCGCTGGCGGTATCGATCTTCAGGTGCTGGGTATAGGTCGTAATGGCCATATTGGTTTTAATGAACCGAGCTCTAGTCTGGGATCTCTGACCCGTATAAAAACGTTGGCACCAGGTACTGTTGAAGATAATAGTCGCTTCTTTTCTGCCGGTGAATTTCAGCCAACACTCGCGATCACTATGGGGATAGGGACAATTCTTAATGCCCGCAAGGTATTGCTGCTGGCGACTGGGGAGTCCAAGGCTGAAGCGGTTCACGCCATGGTAGAAGGACCATTGGCCGCTAGCTGTCCTGCATCAGCATTGCAGATGCACCGCAATGCTGTGGTGATAGTGGATAAAGCAGCGGGTGCGAAACTGGAGCATCGCGAGTATTATCAGCGCGTCCGAACTGAAACAGAGTTGCTGGCAGCAGTGCGATGAATACTACAGCTGAATACATTCTTGGAATTGATGGAGGAGGTACCTCTTGCCGGGCGCGATTATGCGCGGCGGATGGCACTCCATTGGGTGAAGGTAAATCCGGTAGCGCCAATGTAAGGCTTGGTGCAGAGCAGGTGTATCGCTCGATTCTGGATGCTGCAACTCAGGCGATAGCGCAGGCAGGTCTGACTCACGCCATTCTGCCGCGAACCTATGCAGGAATGGGATTGGCGGGAGCCGTTTCAGATGAATTGTGTCAGCAGATCACCGGGTTTTCCCATCCCTTTGCTGGTGTGTCTCTGGTGACTGATGCTCATACCGCCTGTTTGGGGGCTCATGCTGGGCGCGAAGGCGCCATTATGATTTTAGGTACAGGTTCCTGTGGTGTGGTGTTCTGTGATGGCCAATTCCATGTGCTCGGTGGTTGGGGGTTCCCGGTCTCTGATCAGGGCAGTGGTGCCTGGATAGGGCTCAGGGCGATCAGTTACGCACTGCGTGCGCATGAAGGTGTGCTGCAAGAAACTGATCTCACACGACAGTTGATGGCGTCTCATGACAATCAGCAGTCAAATGTCACTGCTTGGATGGATCAGGCTAAGCCCAAAGATTATGGCGCATTGGTTCCAGCGGTTATTGCTGCTGAGCAAGCGGGTGATCCTGTGGCGGTTCAGGTTATTCAGGAAACCGCTGCTGAAGTGGTGCCCATTTTAGATCGAATGGTTGATCTGGGTGCGCAGAGAATCTGCTTAATGGGGGGCGTTAGTGAATTCATCGCAGCTCACCTGCCTGAGCGCCTGAAGGTATTGCTGACATCTCAACAAGGGGATGCGATGGACGGGGCTGTTTTGTTGGTGCAGCAGCGGAGGGGATTATGAAACGCTATGCCTTAGCTGGAAGCCGTATTTTTACCGGTGATCAGATCATGGCAGATCATGCTGTTGTGGTCTGTAACGGCGTTGTTGAGAATGTCTTGCCTGAAGCAGATATTCCTGTCGGCCTGGTGGTTCGCCGGTTAGAGGGTGGGCTGCTCGTACCTGGTTTTATTGATACCCAGGTTAATGGCGGTGGTGGAGTGTTGTTTAATGATTCTCCGACGCCTGAAGCGATTGAAGAGATTGGTCGGGCGCATCGGAAATACGGAACCACCGGCTTTTTGCCAACGCTGATTAGCGACGAACGAGAGGTGATGGAGCAGGCTATTGTTGCATCAAGGCTTGCGTTAGCGGAAGGCGTGCCTGGAATGCTGGGCGTCCATCTCGAAGGGCCTTATTTAAATGTAGCGAGAAAAGGCGTGCATCCAGAAGAGCGTATTCGTTTGCCTGAACAGGATGCGCTATCGCTATTGACCTCTCTGGATGCTAGTCGAGGTGTCACTATGGTGACGCTCGCACCAGAGCAAGTGCCGCCGGGGTTTGTTTCCCGTCTGGTTGCGGCAGGCGTTAAAGTTAGCGCTGGTCATACCGCTGCTACCTACGAACAGGTTATGGCTGGATTGGCGGAAGGGGTGACTGGTTTTACTCACCTGTTTAATGCGATGTCCCCCTTTACCAGTCGTGAGCCTGGGTGTGTGGGGGCGGCGCTTGATCACAATGAAAGTTGGTGTGGCATCATTGTCGATACGCATCATGTCCATCCGTCAACGCTGCGGGTTGCGATCAATGCTAAGAAGTCCGGTCGCATGATGTTGGTGACCGATGCTATCCATACTGTTGGTTCTTCGCTGAAAGATTTTGAGCTGTTCGGGGTTGAACTGGTTCGAGAGAATGGTCGGGTGACAACGCCTGATGGCACTTTGGCGGGGTCAGATCTGACGATGATTGGTGCTGTAGTCAACTGTGTCGAAGCCGTTGGTTTATCGCTAGAAGAGAGTTTGCGAATGGCGTCGCGCTATCCGGCGGAGTTTCTTGGCTTGGGTGATCGGCTTGGCAGTATCATGGCGGGTTATCAGGCCGATATGGTGTTGTTAACAGATCAGATGAAAGTTGCTGAGACATGGATTGCAGGCGAGAGTGACAGCTAATCCTATTCTTGATTTTTAACGCAGACAATAAAAAAACCAGCTTCAGAGAGCTGGTTTTTTATTGCTTTAAGCAGAGCTTAGCTAGCGGTCATTAAGGCGATGGTGTTGTCCAGCATGCGGTTTGAGAATCCCCATTCGTTGTCATACCAAGCCATTACTTTTACCAGTTTTCCATTCACTCTGGTCTGTGTCGCATCGAAGATCGAAGAGTGAGGGTTGTGGTTAAAGTCGATTGATACCAGCGGTAGGGTGTTGACTGCCAAAATTCCTTTCAGATAACCAGAAGATGCTTCCTGCAGTACCTGATTAACCTCTTCAACAGATGTCTCTCTTGCGGCTACAAAGTTTAGATCTACCAGCGATACATTAATGGTTGGTACGCGTACTGCCATACCATCCAACTTCCCGTTTAGTTCCGGTAATACCAGGCCAACAGCAGCTGCCGCTCCGGTTTTGGTTGGAATCATCGAGTGAGTTGCTGCGCGGGCACGGTAGAGATCGCTGTGGTAGACGTCGCTAAGGTTCTGATCGTTGGTGTAGGCGTGGATGGTGGTCATAAGACCCTGTTCCATGCCAATAGCGTCATTCAGCGGCTTGGCGATTGGTGCCAGGCAATTTGTCGTGCAGGAAGCGTTGGAGATGATCTGGTCAGACGCTTTCAGCACCTGCTGATTAATGCCATAAACGACAGTTGCATCAACATCTTTGCCAGGAGCGGAGATAATGACTTTACCTGCTCCGGCTTCCAGGTGGGCGGCGGCTTTCTCCCGATTGGTAAAGAGCCCGGTGCATTCGTAGACGACGTCTACATTGAGTTCTTTCCAGGGCAGGTTGGTCGGGTTGCGTTCTGAGAGGATGCGAATTGAATCACCGTTAACGATCAGGCTGTTGTCTGCGACTGAGATCTCGCCCTGAAATGGTCCATGTACGGTGTCATACCTTGTCAGGTGAGCATTGATCTCTGCGTCACCCAGGTCGTTGATTGCAACTATCTGTATCTGGTCTCGGTGTTTCCCTTCGTACAGCGCCCGAAGAATGTTCCGGCCAATTCGGCCGTAGCCATTTATTGCGACACGAATAGTCATCACAACATCCTCCTTTTTTGTAAGAATTACATAATTAATTGTTGTTCTCTTTGTTGAGGATATCAAATTGTAATTAAATTACTAACATTTTTTGTATTCAGCCAATTTTGATTTGCTTTATGTCGATATGTTTTTGTTATATGTAATGGAATTACGTAAGTTGAGGTATAATCATCCGGCCGGGTGGCATTTTTGATGTGTCTCGCGGGGAACTCAGGGCAGCTTTCTTTGGTAGGGTGTAGCGGGATATGGCGTATTCACATAACAATATACTGAATCAGATCGTTGAGCGGTTGGAGTCTCTGAATCGTTCAGAGCGGAAAGTTGCTGACGTGATTCTGGCAGATCCGCAGCGGGCAACTCGGTCGACGATCGCAGTGTTAGCAAAAGCAGCTGATGTGAGTGAGCCAACGGTTAACCGATTCTGTAAGAAGTTTGATACCAGTGGCTTCCCTGATTTCAAGCTACACTTGGCGCAGGCATTGGTATCTGGTGTGCCATACGTCAATAAAAACGTAGAGCCCGCTGATGGTCCTGACGATTACACCCCTAAGATTTTCGACGCCACTATTGCCAGTCTGAGTTATGCCCGAAATAAACTGAAGCCCGCTACTGTGAACCTTGCTGTTGATCAGTTGATCCAGGCAAAACAGATTAATTTCTTCGGTTTGGGTGCTTCAGGTCCTGTCGCGTTTGACGCCCAGCACAAGTTCTTCCGGCTGAATATTCCTGTCGTGGCATATGATGATGTGTTGATGCAGCGAATGGTGGCTGCAGCTTCCGGGACTGGCGATGTAATAGTGGTGATCTCCTATACCGGCCGAACGAAAGATCTGGTTGAGATCGCGTCTTTGGCGCGTTCGTCTGGTGCCGTTGTTATTGGCATAACAGCGCCTGATTCGCCGCTTGCTGAGCGTTGTTCTATGGTGCTGGATGTTGAAGTGCCGGAAGACACCGACCTCTATATGCCAATGACGTCAAGAATTGTTCACCTGGCGGTATTGGATGTACTGGCGACTGGCGTGACACTGCGTCGTGGGCCGGATTTCGCTCCTCACCTCAAGAAGATAAAAGATAGTCTTAAAGATACCCGTTTCGAGGCAAAACAGGATGGCTGATTCGCTCTGCGGATTGGACCACGACGAACAGCGTCGGGAGCTTAAAGCGAAAGCGATTCAACTGCTTGCTCGCCGGGAGCATGGCCGCAAGGAGCTAAGCAGTAAATTACCGGAGGCAGATGCCGGGATTGTGGATCAGGTTTTAGATCAGTTGGAGCTGGATGGTTATCTGAGTGATCAGCGGTATGCCAGTATGTTATTGCGCAGTCGCTTCTCGCAGGGGTATGGTTTGCAGAGAGTTCGCGCAGATCTGATAAAGAAGGGAGTCTCGCTGGACTGGCTGGAATTGGCTGAAGAGGAAGAACAGCCAGACTGGTTTGAGTTGGCCAGAGAGCAGCTGCATCGTAAATTCCGCGACGGCATCGCCGACGATTTCAAACAGCGTAACAAACAGATGCGCTATCTTCAGGGGCGGGGGTTCTCGTTCGATCAAATTAAGTACGCCCTCTCTCCGACAGAAGAATAATGGTTTTTCGGTCACTTTTGCGTTCAGATATCTGCTGAGCGCATCGTTTCTTCCTGACTTCACCTTTATCGTTTTAGAGCTAAAACACCAAAAAAAGCCGTGAAAAAGCGGTGAAAATAGATGAATATTCTAAAAATATTCGTACATTTTTTAGCCTCGATATATACTATGTCGCCATTTTTGTATCGTTGGGCCCATGGTGGGATTAATGGGCCTGCGTCAACCAGGTTAGACGAGCAATCACTCGCGAGCGGTTTCTACCTATGAAATACATGACAAGTGCAGAGATTCGTCAGGCGTTTCTGGATTATTTTAAACAGCAGGGGCATGAAGTCGTTGCATCCAGTTCACTGATTCCGGCGAATGATCCGACATTACTATTTACCAACGCTGGTATGGTTCAGTTTAAGGACGTGTTCCTTGGTGATGACCAGCGCAACTACACACGTGCGACCAGCTCTCAGCGTTGTGTTCGAGCCGGTGGTAAGCATAACGACCTGGAAAACGTTGGTTATACCGCGCGTCACCATACCTTCTTTGAAATGCTGGGTAACTTCAGCTTCGGTGACTACTTTAAGCGTGATGCTATCTCCTTTGCATGGAACTTCCTGACCGAAGTGCTGCAGCTGCCAAAAGAGCGTCTGTGGGTAACCGTGCACTACACCGACGATGAAGCAGAAAAAATTTGGAAAGAAGAGATCGGTGTAGATCCAGAGCGTTTCTCAAAACTGGATGAAGATAACTTCTGGGCGATGGGTGATACTGGTCCTTGTGGTCCTTGTACTGAGATCTTCTTCGATCACGGTGAAGAGATCTGGGGTGGTCCTCCGGGAAGCCCGGAAGAAGACGGTGACCGCTACATCGAAATCTGGAATCTGGTGTTCATGCAGTACAACCGCTCTGCAGATGGCGAGATGAAGCCACTGCCGAAGCCTTCGGTTGATACCGGTATGGGGCTGGAACGTATCGCTGCGGTTATGCAGGACGTTCATTCCAACTACGAAATTGACCTGTTCCAGAATTTGCTGAAGGCGACTGCGGAAGCTGTTGGTACCAGCGATATGGACAACAAGTCACTGCGTGTTATCGCTGATCATATCCGTTCTTGTTCCTTCCTGATTGCTGACGGCGTGCTGCCTTCAAATGAAGGTCGTGGTTACGTGCTGCGTCGTATCATTCGCCGTGCGATTCGCCATGGCAACAAGCTGGGGGCGAAAGACGCGTTCTTCTATAAGCTGGTTGCCGCGCTCGTTAAAGAGATGGGCGAAGCTTACCCTGAACTGGTTAAACTGCAGGATCAGGTTGAGCGTGTATTGCTGAAGGAAGAACAGCAGTTTGCCAAAACGCTTGATAACGGTATGCGTCTGCTTGAGCAGGCGATTGCCGATCTGGACGGTAAGGTTATCTCTGGCCAGACAGTATTCAAACTCTACGATACCTACGGATTCCCGGTAGACCTGACTGCGGATGTTGCACGTGAGCACGAGCTGACCGTAGATATGGAAGCTTTCGAGCAGGAGATGGAACAGCAGCGTCAGCGTGCGCGTGCTTCCGGAAGCTTTGCTGTAGATTACAACGATAAGTTAGATCTTGAAGGTGATACCCGTTTCACCGGCTATGAACTACTGGAAGACTCTTCCTCTGTTGTGGCCTTGTTCCGCGATGGTGAAGCTGTTGAGCAGCTCAACGAAGGTGAGAGTGGTGTTGTCGTACTGGAAAATACCGCATTCTATGGTGAGTCAGGTGGTCAGGTTGGTGACCAGGGCTTCATTCGCTGGGATGGTGGTGACTTCTCCGTAGCTGATTGCACGAAAGAGGGCAAAAATCACCTTCATCACGGTGTTATCAACAATGGTAGCCTGAAGAAGGGCGATAAGGTTTCACTGCTGGTGGATGCTGCTAAGCGTCAGGCAACAGCTTTGAACCACTCTGCGACTCACTTGCTGCACGCCGTTTTGCGTGAAGTGCTGGGTGATCATGTTCAGCAGAAAGGCTCTCTGGTAAATCCATCTCGCCTGCGTTTTGACTTTGCTCACTTTGAAGCTCTGACTGCTGAGGAATTGTTGGCGGTTGAAAATAAAGTGAATCAGCTGATTCGTTCCAATACACCGGTTGTGACCGAAGTGATGGAAATCGATGCTGCGAAGCAGAAAGGCGCAATGGCGCTGTTTGGTGAGAAGTATGACGATGAAGTCCGTGTGCTAAGCATGGGCGGTGACTACTCCGTAGAGCTCTGTGGTGGTATTCACGCAGAACGTACTGGTGATATCGGTCTGCTGAAGATTGTTTCTGAAGGTGGTATCGCTGCAGGCGTGCGCCGAATTGAAGCGGTTACTGGCACCGGTGCTGAACAGTGGGTTGCTGATGGTGAGTCTCAGTTAGGCAAAATTGCAGCTACGCTGAAAGCATCGCGCGAGTCTGTGGTTGATAAGGTTCAGGATCTGGCAGAACGTAATCGTCTGCTGGAGAAAGAGCTTGAGCAACTGAAAGCCAAGCTTGCCGCTTCTCAGGGGGCTGACCTGCTGAGTAACGCAGTTGAGGTTGCTGGTATCAAGGTACTGGCAGAGAAGCTGGAAGGCGTGGAAGCTAAAGCGCTGCGCGATACCGTTGACCAGTTGAAGAACAAACTGGGTAGTGGTGTCGTTGTGCTGGCGACTGAAGCTGATGGCAAAATCAGCCTTGCTGCAGGCGTAACCAAAGATCTGACCGGTAAAGTGAAAGCCGGTGATCTGGTTCGCGAACTGACTGCTAAAATTGGTGGTAAAGGCGGTGGTCGTCCTGACTTTGCTCAGGGTGGTGGTACTGATCTGGCTGCATTACCTGCAGCTCTGGAATCGGTAAAAGGATTAATTGAAGCTGCGCAATAAGCGCAGCTTTTTCCGTATCAGGAGATGAGCTGGAATGGCTCTCTATGTACAGAAATATGGCGGTACTTCAGTTGGTTCGGTAGAGCGAATTGAAGCAGTCGCGGAGAAGGTTGCAGGTTTTCGTGAGCAGGGTCATGACATTGTTGTTGTGGTCTCTGCTATGAGTGGAGAGACTAATCGACTGATTGGTCTTGCCAGCGAAATCCATAAGCAGCCAACACCGCGTGAGATGGACGTACTGGTTTCGACGGGTGAGCAGGTCACTATTGCACTGCTCAGCATGGCGTTGCATAAGCGCGGCGTTGAAGCGCGTTCCTATACCGGTGGTCAGGTGAAAATACTGACCGATGACGCGCATACAAAAGCGCGTATTCAGGATATTGAAGTCGAGCGTATGCACGCTGATCTGGATGCTGGCCGCGTAGTCGTAGTGGCCGGTTTTCAGGGAGTCGACCCGGAAGGCAATATTACTACCCTGGGGCGGGGTGGTTCTGATACCACTGGAGTTGCATTGGCGGCAGCACTGAAGGCGGATGAGTGTCAGATCTATACTGATGTTGACGGTGTTTATACTACCGATCCGCGCGTTGTAGAAGGCGCTACCCGACTGGAAAAGATTACCTTTGAAGAGATGCTGGAAATGGCTAGCCTCGGTTCAAAGGTGCTGCAGATTCGTGCAGTGGAATTTGCCGGGAAATACAAAGTACCGCTGCGGGTTCTGTCCAGCTTCCAGGATGGGCCGGGAACACTGATAACCATTGAGGATGATGATACTGTGGAAAAGCCGGTTATCTCAGGAATTGCATTCAACCGTGATGAAGCGAAACTGACCATTCATGGCGTACCGGATATTCCGGGCGTGGCTTCGCGCATTCTGGTTCCTGTCAGTGATGCCAACATCGAAGTTGACATGATTGTACAGAACGTCGCGGCAGATAATACAACTGACTTCACCTTCACGGTGCATCGCAATGACTATGAAAAAGCGATGTCAGTGCTGCAGGATGTCTGTAACGAGCTGAAAGCACGTGAAGTCACAGGAAACAATAAGATCGCTAAAGTGTCTATCGTAGGCGTAGGTATGCGGTCTCACGCTGGTGTTGCCAGCAAAATGTTCGAAGCACTGGCGCAGGACGGCATTAATATTCAGATGATATCCACATCTGAGATTAAGGTCTCTGTGGTCATTGCAGAGAAATATCTGGAACTGGCGGTGCGGGGGCTGCACTCTGCCTTTGATCTGGATAATGCCGATACTGTGAGTGAATAACTCCCGGATTTCTGGGCTATAGTTATCTTCACAGATTGTAATTAGTCGTCCGCCCTGTGGCAGTGGAACTGGGAGTATTGGACATTGTGGGCGACTTATATGCAGCTGTCTGGGCATCCACTGCTAGCGGCATACCAAGGAATGAATTAAGGAGATCCAAAAATGCTGATTCTAACCCGTCGAGTGGGAGAAACTCTGATGGTCGGTGACGATGTCACCGTTACTGTACTAGGCGTAAAGGGAAACCAGGTGCGCATTGGTGTTAATGCGCCTAAGGATGTTTCTGTCCATCGCGAAGAGATTTACCAGCGCATTCAGCGTGAAAAAGCCAAAGAACACGAACAGAATTAATTTTTTTTCAAAAAAGACTTTTCTTTTAAAAATCAGTTCTGTATAGTTCGCTCCCGTTGTCGCGGTGAGATGGCCGAGTGGCTGAAGGCGCGCCCCTGCTAAGGGCGTATACCTCACGGTATCGAGGGTTCGAATCCCTCTCTCACCGCCATTTATTACGCGCCCGTAGCTCAGCTGGATAGAGTACCTGGCTACGAACCAGGCGGTCAGAGGTTCGAATCCTCTCGGGCGCGCCAATATTTAATGCGACAACACATCATGTCTTAGACAGATCAGCGCCCGTAGCTCAGCTGGATAGAGTACCTGGCTACGAACCAGGCGGTCAGAGGTTCGAATCCTCTCGGGCGCGCCACTTAAGATCTGAATATTCTATGATATGCGCGCCCGTAGCTCAGCTGGATAGAGTACCTGGCTACGAACCAGGCGGTCAGAGGTTCGAATCCTCTCGGGCGCGCCACTTTCCCTCTTACTTCCCTTACCTGTGAACTATTCTGGAATTTGCGTTAAATATAAACGCAGAGATTTAACCGTTCCGAATCCTGGATACAGCTATGAAGTTTATCGCCAAGCTTTTCCCTGAAATTACTATCAAAAGCCGTCCAGTGCGCAAGCGCCTGATTCAGCGGCTGCAATCCAACCTACAGAACCTGTTTAAGCGCCATCAGCTGGAAGTCAAAGTCCGTGGCTTGTGGGACAAGGTTGAAGTGGAATTTGAAGGGAATGACGAGCAGCTGCGTGAGCAGGTGGTCTCGAATATGCTGCGCACACCAGGCATCGCTTACTTTATGGAAGTTCAGGAATATCCGCTGACCGATTTCCATGATGCTTATGAGCGGGCGCGTGAAGTATATGAGCCGCTGCTCAAAGACAAAACATTCAAGGTGCGTGTTAAGCGCAGCGGTAAGCATGAGTTCAAATCCATCGACATGGAGCGCTATATCGGTGGCGGGCTCAACCAGAACTGCGAAACCGGTGGCGTTGATGTGCGAAAGCCGGACGTATTTGTTGATCTGGAAGTAAAGAACGACAAGATCTTTATTGTGACTCAGCGTCATCCGGGATTGGGTGGCTTTCCGCTAGGTAGTCAGGAGCAGGTGCTGTCGCTGATTTCCGGTGGTTTTGATTCGATCGTTGCTTCTTTCATGTCGATGCGTCGCGGTTGTAAAACGAATTTCGTATTCTTTAACCTTGGTGGTGAAGCGCACGAGATTGGTGTTAAGCAGGTTGCGCTATACCTGTGGCAGCAGTATGGCGCTTCTGCGCGCGTTAAGTTCGTCACTGTGCCTTTTGAAGAAGTGGTGGGTGAAATCCTTCAGAACGTTCACCACGGCCATATGGGCGTCATCCTGAAGCGTATGATGCTGCGGGCATCTGAGCGAGTGGCGAATCGTATGAAAATCGATGCGCTGGTGACAGGTGAATCCATTGCTCAGGTATCCAGTCAGACCATTCCGAACCTTGCTGTCATTGATAGGGCGACGGAAAAGTTGGTTATTCGTCCGCTGATTACGATGGATAAACAGGACATCGTTAATGTAGCTAAGGATATCGGTGCCTATCATTTTGCTGCGACCATGCCTGAATTCTGCGGTGTGATTTCCGATCGTCCTACCACTCGCGCTCAGCTTGACCGGGTTGAAGAGGAAGAGGTTAACTTTGATTTTGAAGTGCTGGATAAAGCTTTGCAGCGCATCGAAATGATTGCGATTGATGACATTGTTGAAGATGTTGATGCCCACGCGACTATCGAGGCAATGACGAAAGTTGCTGACAATCAGGTGGTGGTTGATATCCGTGCGCCTCATGAGCAGGAAAAGAAACCGCTGAACCTGCCGGGTGTTGATGTCCGGGCGATTCCTTTCTACAGCCTGGCCGCTGAGTTCGATCAGCTAGATCAGCAGAAAGAGTATCTGCTGTATTGTGAAAAAGGGATGATGAGCCAGATGCAGGCACACCAGCTACGAGAGAAAGGCCATGAGAATGTCGGGGTCTTTTCACCTGCTGATCAGGGTCAAAAGTAGCGTTAATCACATTGTCGCCTTCTCGGTACCTTAGTACTGCCTCAGAACTATAACCTATTGAAAACCCGTTAGTTTTTTTTATTCTAACGGGTTTTGTCTATACAATTCTTTTGTCTAAAAACCCCCTTGAATTGTTGCCTGAAATTCCCTTTTCGGGTTTAATTGTGTTCCATTTGGATTGATGAAATCCGCCTGATGGGGAGCTAACTCCTTTGTTTCAAAGGAAAAAATAGCTCTCGGGTCAACTTCAGGAATAATGGAAAACGACAACTTGAGGAGCACTCAACGATGGACAATCTCTTTTCAGAAGGCCTCTCTTTGATGGCTTTCGGTATGGGGTTCGTCTTCGTCTTCCTGGTGTTGCTGGTTATTCTGACGACTGTGATGTCTAAGCTCGTTGCTAAGTTCGAGCCGGCTCCAGCGCCTAAACCAGCGTCTAAACCAGCAGCAGCCCCGGCGGCCGCTGCAGGGAACGACGAGCTTATTGCTGTGTTAAGCGCAGCAGTACATAAATACCGTTCTAAATAAGAACGAATAACTACTAAACAACGTGCACTAAATCGACAAAAGGCCCTTACCCATGTCTGATGCAAAGAAACCTCTTGGCATTACCGACGTAGTACTGCGTGACGCACATCAGTCACTTTTTGCTACTCGTATGCGCCTGGAAGACATGCTGCCAATTGCCGAGAAGCTGGATAAAGTCGGCTTCTGGTCCCTCGAAAGTTGGGGTGGCGCGACCTTTGACTCCTGTATTCGCTTTATCGGCGAAGATCCTTGGGAGCGCATCCGCCAATTGAAAGCGGCTATGCCGAACACGAAACAGCAGATGCTGTTGCGTGGTCAGAACCTGCTGGGTTATCGCCACTATGCCGATGACGTCGTAATGAAGTTCGTAGAGCGCGCAGCCACTAATGGCGTTGACGTGTTCCGTATCTTCGATGCGATGAATGACCCTCGTAACCTGGAGACAGCGATCAAAGCTGTTAAAGAGACTGGTAAGCATGCGCAAGGCACCATCTCTTACACCTCCAGTCCTGTACACACCACAGATATGTGGGTTGAGTACGCTAAGACGCTGGAAGATATGGGCGCTGAGTCCATCGCGATCAAAGATATGGCAGGTATCCTTACTCCATATGAAGCGTTTGATCTGGTTTCCCGTCTGAAAGCTCAGACTGATCTTGAAGTGCAGCTGCATGCGCACGCAACTTCTGGTCTGTCTGATATGACGATCCTTAAAGCGGTAGAAGCCGGTATCGACCGTGTTGATACTGCGATCTCTTCTATGTCTATGACCTATGGCCACACCTCTACAGAGTCTGTTGTAGCGGCACTGCGCGGTACTGACCGTGACACTGGCCTGGATCTGACACAGCTGGAAGAAATAGCGGCTTACTTCCGTGAAGTCCGTAAGAAATACGCTAAGTTCGAAGGTTCTCTGCGTGGCACTGACTCCCGTATCCTGATCGCTCAGGTGCCGGGTGGCATGTTGACCAACATGGAAAACCAGCTGAAAGAACAGGGCGCTGCCGATAAGTTTGATGAAGTACTGGCTGAGATCCCACGCGTTCGTGAAGATCTGGGTCACATCCCGCTGGTTACACCAACATCTCAGATCGTTGGTACTCAGGCGGTGATCAACGTACTGATGGGCGAGCGTTATAAAACCATCTCTAAAGAAGTACAGGGCGTCCTGAAAGGCGAATATGGTGCAGCACCAGCTCCATACAACGCTGAACTGCAGGCACGTGTGCTGGATGGCGGTGAAGCGATCACCTGTCGCCCGGCAGACCTGCTGGAAGCAGAAATGGACAAGCTGGCTGAAGAGCTGCGTGGTCTGGCATCTGAGAAAGGCGTTTCACTGGCATCCGGTGAAAACGAAATCGATGATGTTCTGACTTATGCGCTGTTCCCTCAGATCGGCCTGAAGTTCCTGGAAAACCGTAACAACCCTGATGCATTCGAACCTGCACCTACTTTAGAGGACGCACAAGCAATGTCTGCTAAGAAATCCGGACCTGAAGTTTATACCATCACTGTAAACGGCCAGAACTACGTAGTTCAGGTAGCTGAAGGTGGCGACATCACTGCTGTTGCTCCAGCTGCAGCTCCAGCGGCTGCGGCGGCACCAGCTGCGGCTCCAGCGACTGGCGGCGAAGCTGTACCTGCACCACTGGCAGGTAACATCTGGAAAGTACAGGTGTCTGCTGGTCAGGCTGTACAGGAAGGTGATGTACTGGTAATCCTCGAAGCGATGAAGATGGAAACTGAAGTACGTGCAGCACGCGCTGGTACTGTGACTTCTGTTGATGTCAAAGAGGGTGACGCGGTACAGGTAGGTGACAGCCTGCTGACTCTGGCATAAGGGGTCTCCGTAATGGAAAAGTTACTCCAACTTTGGACTGCTTCGGGGATATACAATATCTCCGGCGGTCAGTTCGTGATGATTGCGGTTGGTCTGGGTCTGTTGTACCTGGCTATCCGTAAGAATTTCGAACCTTTGCTTCTGGTGCCAATTGGCTTCGGCGGCATCATGGCCAATATCCCGGAAGCGGGTCTGGCTTATTCGGCGGTAGAGAATGCGCTGCATTTCGCCCAGCCGGAAGTGATGCAGGGCCTGGCTAATGCACTGGGGACTGCTTCGGCAGATCCAGCTGAGCTGAAATATGCATACGCGGAAGCACAGACTTCTGCTGCACATGCAGCGACGCTGGTGGCAAATGATGCCGGTTATAGTAATGGTATGCTGTACAACTTCTATAGCGTAGCTATTGCATCCGGCGTAGCGCCACTGCTGATCTTCATGGGTGTTGGTGCTATGACCGACTTTGGTCCGCTGCTGGCTAACCCGAAGACACTGTTCCTGGGCGCTGCTGCGCAGTTTGGTATTTTCGCAACCGTACTGGGTGCTGTTGGCCTGACCACTCTGGGTGTGATGGACTTTAGTATCCAGGAAGCTGCTGCGATCGGTATCATCGGTGGTGCTGATGGCCCTACGGCGATCTATGTAACTAGTTTGTTGGCTCCGCATTTGCTGGGTGCAATTGCTGTAGCTGCATACTCTTACATGGCTCTGGTTCCACTGATCCAGCCGCCAATCATGCGTTTGCTGACTTCTGAATCTGAACGTCAGATCAGCATGGTTCAGCTGCGTACCGTTGGTAAAGTCGAAAAGATCATGTTCCCGATCTTGTTGCTGGTACTGGTAGCTATGCTGCTGCCGGATGCTGCTCCACTGCTGGGTATGTTCTGCTTCGGTAACCTGATGAAGGAATGTGGCGTAGTTGATCGTCTGAGTGATACTGCTCAGAACGCACTGATCAACATCGTGACTATCTTCCTGGGTCTGTCTGTTGGTTCCAAACTGTCTGCTGACAAGTTCCTGGACATGCAGACGCTGGGTATCCTGACGCTGGGTATTGTTGCATTCGGTATCGGTACTGCTTGTGGTGTCCTGATGGCTAAACTGATGAATAAGCTGGAAGGTGGTAACTCCATCAACCCGCTGATCGGTTCTGCTGGGGTATCTGCGGTACCAATGGCTGCTCGTGTATCTAACAAGCTGGGCCTTGAAGCCAACCCGCAGAACTTCCTGCTGATGCACGCGATGGGCCCGAACGTGGCTGGCGTAATCGGCTCTGCAGTTGCTGCAGGTGTGATGATCAAGTTTGTTGGCTAATCACGCCACTCACTAAAAAGGCTGCCTCAGGGCAGCCTTTTTAGTTTCCGAGTATTCCTTTCTAAATCCTGATTTTGTTTTCTGATCTGCTTTCTACTGGTGTCCGTATCTGACTCTAAACGAGTGGATGATATGACCGGTTACTCTGAGAATAAATGGATTAATTTTGCCGGCTTCCAGCTGGTCTGGTGGCTTAGCATACTGTTTGGGAATCTGGCTATCGGGGTGGCCTTAGCGGCTCTGTCCCTTCATTTCTTATTTCATTCCCGCCCCTTTTCGGAAATGGCGACTGTTTTCTGCGCTGCCATTTTGGGCTTCAGTATCGATAGCTGGCTGACGCTAACGGGTTTTTTTCAGTTTGATGGTCGGGATGGGATTCCTCCTTTATGGCTCTTTATGCTCTGGATGGGCTTTGCAGCCACCTTGCGTCAGAGCCTTAGCTTTTTCACTGACAGATATATGCTGGCTTCGGCTCTTGGTGGTGTCGGTGGTAGCAGTACCTATATCGCTGCGGCTGAGTTGGGAGCTGTTCAGTTGGACTGGGGGCTGCTTAATAGCTTCCTGGCTTTGACAATTGTCTGGAGTTTTCTTTTCCCGCTATTGGTTTTTTTGAGCCATCTGCTGAGTCAGCGTTATGCGTCTTAATTTGCTTATTATTGTCGTCGTATTCTCGATGCTTCCCGATCGCTCAATGGGCGATAGTGCTGGGTCAGGTACCTGGCAGCTGGTAGGTAGTAGTCGCTTATCCGTGTTGTGGTTCGATATCTATGACGCTGAATTTTCAACTCCCAGTGGCCAATTTGAAGGTTTTAGAGGGCCTTTAAAACTTAAGCTCAGTTATCTGCGGGATATAGAAAAGAGTGAATTACTTGAGCACACCGAGAAGAATATCGCGCCCTATAGCAACGCCGAAGAGCGCATGATCTGGTTGCAAGAACTGCAGCGTATCTGGCCCGACATCAGGAAAGGTGATCAGCTCAGTTTTACGCTGGATTCCAATGGTGACAGTCATTTCGAGTTAAATGGCAGGCCCTTAGATTCTATTTCAGAGTCAGCGTTCGGTCCTGCATTTATTCAAATATGGTTGGCTGAGGATAGTGAATATCCGCGAGTCGCAGCAAGGTTAAGAGGGGAGAAATAGATGCGTAATGGATTGGTACTGTGTTTCGTCCTGTTGCTTCAGGGCTGTAGCGCGACAATTGATGATTATAGAGATGAGACACCGGCATTAGTGTTGCCTGAATTCCTCAACGGGAGTCTTGAAGCATATGGGCTGGTTCAGGATCGTAGCGGTAAAGTCGTTCGTCGTTTTTATGCAGATATTCGTGGCGAGTGGGTTGATGGCAAAGGTGTGCTAGATGAACAGTTCAGGTTCATGGATGGTGAAGTACAGCATCGCTGCTGGCGACTGGAAAAAGAGGGTAACCGTTATACCGGCACTGCAGGTGATGTGATTGGTCGGGCTGCAGGAGAAGTAGCGGGTAATACCATGAATTGGCGTTACACGCTCCTGGTGCCTGTGGGGGACTCCAGCTACGAGATTGCGCTGAATGATTGGCTGCATCTTGTCGATGAAAACAATCTTATTAATTACGCCACTATGACTAAATTTGGTCTGGAGGTCGGTAAGGTCACTCTTTATATGAAACGTCTGCCGGATAAACCGGTCAGGGCACCGCTGAACGGATGCGTGTTATGAAAGAACTATCACTGCCGTGGCAACGTGTTTGGATAACCGGGGCTGGCAAAGGGATCGGTCGGGCATTAGCAAAACGGCTATGCCAAAATGGCGTGACTGTTTATGTATCGGCTCGTACAGCATCCGATCTTAATGAACTCAAAGCTGAATGTTGTGGCTATTCGGGCGATATTGTCCTCTGCCAATTAGATGTCACCGATGCTGACCAGCTCAGTGAGCTTTTTAAGCAGTGGCAGGTTGAAAAGGGGGTGCCAGATTTAGCCATCCTAAACGCGGGTACCCATGACCCTTTTAAGGCAGATGAGTTTGATGCCGGCAGGTGCCAGCGATTGATGAATGTTAATTTCCAAGGGGCTGTCAATTGTCTGGAGCCTTTGCTCAGCCAGTATTTGGCAAATGCTAATGGCCATATAGCTGTCATGGCGTCGGTTGCAGGTTATCGCGGTTTACCAACTGCTGCCGCTTACGGTGCGACCAAGGCTGCATTGATCAATATGACTGAATCACTGAGGCTAGATCTGAAAGGCACAGGGGTAAAAATTCAGTTAATCAATCCGGGGTTTGTCAGAACCCCTCTGACAGATAAAAATGACTTCGATATGCCTGCGTTGCTTGAGCCTGAAGATGCTGCAGAAAGAATCATTAAGGGGTTATTGTCGGAGAGTTTTGAGGTCAGTTTCCCGAGGCGGTTTGTATATTGGCTTAAATTTATGCGGTGCCTGCCGTATCGCTGCTATTTTGGTTTATTGGGGCGTTTTGTGAAAGTCTGAGGCAAGGAGGAAAGTTGGAAAATTGGCTGAATAGATATATCGATGTTTTGCAGAACCTTACTGTTGTGAATATCTCCCAACTGCGTCAGGTCACCTCTGTTGATATCGTATTTCGTGATCCTTTTAATGAGACGCATTGTCAGGACGACTTTATTGCGATCATGGAAGAGATGTTCTGTGCTTTGTCAGATGTTCAGTTTAACGTGACTCATTCGATGCAAAAGGACAGCGAGGCGGTGATTTACTGGACTTTCAGCGCGCGCTACCGGAGTAGGCCTTCCTTTAGTTTCGAAGGATGTAGCCGTTTGCTGTCTGATGCGAGTGGACAGATAACTATGCATCTTGATTATTGGGATGGAACAGCGTTAATAGAGCAGCTACCTTTTATCGGCATGATCACCAAAAAAATCAAAAACAGAATCACCTATAAGACCGACTGATCTGGAGGCGTTTCGCTACCCTATCTGGGTATCTGACATCCATCCCTGCAGCGTCTTTCATAGCGCCATTCTGCAAACCACTGGTACAGATATTCGAGCGGGCGTTGTAGTTTTAAAACTTTTATTGTCTTTGCAAGAAGGCAGTAGTATTGCAACTGGCCCCATATCAACATGAAAGAATCAGTACCGGTTTTTACCTCGCCATTACCATCGATGGAATGAAGTCTTTTCATAGCCGCTTCAAAACTTATACCGTAGGCGGCCAGATCTGAGCTTGCAGAGGTTATATCGAGCCATTCCAGTTGGTGTGTCTTATCCATGCGACGATAGTGGGATATCTCTTTCCTGCACAGTGGGCAGCTGCCGTCGTAAAGAATAATGGGTCTGCCAGAAGTCAGCCGGTTTTTCATTGTTATCTGCCTTAGTCTAGATGAAGGTCCCTTGGCTGATACGGACAATTGAATTGATCGGTTCAACTTAATGCTGCGTATCAGCAGCATGACTGAAACAACTCAACATTCAAATAAAACAGCGATCGTGATCGGTGCCAGTGGCGGTATCGGTCGTGAATTGGTTTTACGGTTGTTACAGAACCCAGAGTTTGGAAAAGTATTTGCGTTGTCCCGAACGCCTTTTTCCTCCCCGGTGGATGACCCTCGCTTAGTAACTGCGCCGATTGATCTGCTATCTGACCAAAGTATTTCGGATATCAAAGAGGTGGTGGGTGACGAGCGGTTAGATCTCGTCATAGTGGCGACCGGTTTATTGCATGGCGAAGACCTGGCACCGGAGAAAAGCCTCAAGCAGTTGCGCTCAGATGCATCCCACCAACTTTTTCAGGTCAATGCTGTAGCACCTATGCTGGTGGCGCAGCAAGTTATTGGCAATATGCCGAATTCGAGCCGTTCGGTGTTTGCTGTGCTATCGGCGAGAGTCAGTAGCATTAGTGATAATCGCTTGGGAGGTTGGTACAGCTATCGCGCCAGTAAGGCGGCCTTGAATATGTTCCTTAAAACTTTGGCAGTTGAAACTCAACGCCGGCAGCCAGGGTTAATAGTCGCAGGCCTTCATCCGGGCACTGTAAGTACGGCACTCTCTAAGCCGTTTCTAAGCAGGGTGCCTGATAAGGGCGTTTTCAGCCCTGCCTTAGCTGCAGAACAGCTGCTGGCGGTTATAGAAAAGCTAGGTCCTGAGCAGAGTGGAAAGCTATTCGCCTGGGATGGTCAGGAAATTGAACCTTGATTAAGTAAATCCCTATAACTGTCCGGCCTGCGTCATGACATGTTTGGTGATCTGATCGGGTTGTTCTGACGTAATTTGCGGTGCTATTTTTTGACAAGTTGCGAGGAGCTGAATGTTAAGTAGTGATACTGAGCCCTTTGATATATTCAAATATTTCTTTGGTGCTACTGTCGCCTATGGTTTTTTCGAAGATAGGTTTGGCAAGGTACGTAAACGTTTCAAAGTTGATATCAAAGGTGAGATATCGAAAGGGGTTCTGTCTCTGCATGAAAGCTTCCAGTATGACTGCGGTAGCTCTGAAGTCAGAGAGTGGCGTATCCGTCAGTTATCAGTCGCAAGCTATGAAGGTGAAGCGCCGGATGTGATTGGTAAAGCTCAAGGAAGGGTTAACGGAGACACCTTAAGTTGGCGATATGATATGTGGCTAGAGATCTCCGGTTCCAGGTTTCGGGTTCGTTTCGATGATCAGATGGTGATGTTAACAGATGGCGTCATGCTAAATCGTGCAAAAGTGTCCAAGTGTGGTGTGACACTCGGACAAGTCGTACTTAGTTTTCACAAACTATCTGTTTAAGAACAGAAGGTTCAGTATGACGCTGATCTGGGTCCTTGTTGTGCAGTATGGTGTCGGCTAACTTATTTGCACTTCGCCATGCTCCTTCCAGTCCGCCGCAAGAGAGCCAGTCACCGCAAGCGCCGATTTTAAGTTCTGCATCCCATAAAAAATCGATTTCGGATGCTGGATAGCGGCAGTACAACCAGCGATGGCATCTTTTATTCACCAGCTCAGCCTCTATTCCTGTCGTCGCCAAAAAGTTCTGTAATAAGGTCAAAGCAACCGCTTCACTGTTGTTGTTCAGTTGTGTCTCCGACCAAAGAGCATTTGCCTCGATGCTCCAGATCTCTGTTTGGCTGTTTTCATCACGTCCAGGTTTACTGCTATTTTTGACACATCTTGCCAACACCGGGTGCGATCCATGAAATAGATCAACAGCGGTCGTTTCGGATACTTTCAACTCTACAATAAGTACCCAGCAGGCTTCGGGCATAGCCTGCTCAGCAGCCTGACGCATCTTAGGGCAATCCTTGAGCAGTTGAACTGCCTGCTGAGCTGGTGCCGCGGAGATGACTGCATCAAAGTGTCCATGGATTACCTGCTGCTCGTCGACCAGTGAAATCGCCGAGTCAACCGAAGTTACAGTCTCTATACGTGTCGATGTAATGAGCTCAGCGTCTTTGCAAAGTTGGCGTGTGAATGCGCTTTGCCGGGGGCTGGATAATAAGTAGTGAGCTTGTGCGGAAGGTTCTTCACTTAGGAAACGCTTAACGCGGGGGTGCCAGTCATCGATCACCTGATACTCTGATAGCCAGCTGGCAAAATCAGAGCTTATCGGATCAAAAAAGGGGGCCCCCAGGTCGACGGAGTTTTCACCCAATCGGGAGCTGGCGAGTCTGCCACCGGTACCTCGGCTTTTCTCGAACAGCGTCACATCTAGGCCAGCTGCTGACAGTCTTTGGCTTAAGGTGGAGCCTGACAGGCCCGCACCTATGACGGCGATTCTTTGAAGTTGGTTAGTCATTTTTGCTACTGATCTATCAATTCAGAGGTTAGATCACCACTGCACAGCGCTTAAGCATAAGCTCGTAGCGGCGATCATCGAGAGGAGGCAGCGCAATTTAATAAAGCCCTGAGGATAGAGGTCACTTAAGTAGCGACGCTCATACAACCAGAGGACGATAAAAGATAGGCCTGCCGGCAAAAGCCAGTTGAAACTGTCAAAGATTAGCCAGCACCATGCCCATAGCATCACCGCAATAGCTACCCAGCTCGTATGCTTGGGGGCTGAACGCTTCAGTGATTGCGACCAGAGAATACCACCGAGAAAGGAAAATATAAGGGAGGCATAACCTAGTTGCCAGAGAGCAGGCAGATCCGTCATCTGGCGGGCGATGGCCAGGCCGACAAAAGGGATTAAACCGGCCAGCCCAAGCGCAATATGAGTCCTACTTAGTTGCTGCTCTAACCGGGCTTTGGCGAGAGAGTTCGCCATGTTAGCGGCCATCTTCAGCATGGCTGATAACATAGAGGCCAACATCTAGCGCACCATGTTCAAAGCCGCCTTCACAGTATGCGAGATAATAGCGCCAGAGCCGGTAGAAGGTATCATCAAATCCCTGCTGCCGGATTCTTTCCCATGAGTGTTCAAAGTCGCGGAACCATGTTCTAAGTGTGCGGGCATAATCTTTGCCGAACAATTGTTGGCGCTGTAGCTTAAAGCCATGCTGCTCAATCTTTGATCTGAGCACACTGTTGCTTGGCAGCATGCCGCCAGGGAAGACATAACGCTGAATAAAGTCAGCTTGTTTCCGATAGCTATGGAAACGTTCGTCTTCAATGGTGATGATCTGCAGCACTGCTTTACCACCTGGCTTCAATACCCGCTTTAGGGTTTCGAAATAGGTATCCCAGTGTTGTTCGCCAACGGCTTCAAACATCTCTATTGAAACAACTGCGTCGTATTGTTTGTTGAGGTCACGGTAGTCCGTCAGCGTAAGTCTGACATCGGTATCGATATTGGCTTTTGCGATTTTCTCCTGAGCCCATTTGAGCTGTTCTTGTGACAGCGTGATGCCATGGACATTCAGTTGATGGTCGCGTCCGGCACGCAGAGCGAAGCCTCCCCAGCCGCAACCAATCTCAACCACCTCTTCCCCGGCATTGGCTTCTAGTAGTTCCAGAATGCGATCGTATTTGTTGTCCTGGGCGTGTTTCAGTGGCTCGTCTGGATGGCTATATAAAGCGGCTGAATAGGTCATGCTCTCATCGAGCCAGTGGTTGTAAAAGCTATTGCCCAGATCATAGTGCGCAGCAATATTCTTTTTGCTGCCGCTACGGCTGTTATCTCTCCGGCTGTGATAAAGGTTATGCAGCAGGCCGGTTACGAAGCTAGCTTTTGATAAGCGAGTAAGTGCTTCCTCGCATGATAAAGCCCATTTTACTAGGGAGGTCAGGTCAGAACTTTCCCATTCGCCAGCGAGATAGCTTTCGGACCAACCATTAATTCCACCGAGATAGAGCCGCAGCAACGGCATATAGCTTTTCAGCCTGACATCGGCTTTTGGCTCACCAATGCCCAATTGTGTTGTAAAGCCACTCGGCAGGGTCAGGGTTATCTCTCCGCAATTTCCATTCAGGCTGGCCGATAGAACAGCCAGTACTTTGCGGTCGAGCCATCCCGCATCTCTGTCCTCAACTGCGGTCGCTTGCTGAGGCTGATCATATGCTTTCATAGTGGGATACTCCGTTTCTGTCTAGCCAGCTGATGGTGCGGGTTTGCTCTTTACTGCGAGGTTGGATCTTCAGTTTTTTTCTCCACAGGCGCAGTGCTTCCCAGTGGATAGCGCCAGTCACTTTCAGTGTCATCAGGGGGAAGCGACTGAAAACACTGAGCAGTGAACGGTCAGAGATATCCTGTTTATTACCTTGTAAAACGGCATGAAAAATAGGCTTAGAGGGCTTGTCGTTAGCTTCCAGCGAGTGTTGCTGAATATCTACAATGACCGCTCTGTCCGGCGGAGATATGCGAAAGCTGTAAGCGGTTTCCATTTCCATAAAAGGGCTGACATACATTCGCTTTTCGCAGCTATGGCTGATCGAAGAGCCCTCATCTAGAGCCTCCAGTAGATAGGTGTGTCGAGAGCCAAATGTGTTGCTGACCTCATAAAGAATAACTTTTAGCTGATTGTCTCTGTTGTAACAGAAGTAAACGCTGAGTGGGTTGAAGGTGTATCCCAGAATGCGCGGATAGCAGAGTAGCTTGATTGAGCTGGTCGCATTGGCGTACCCCCGCTGGATCAATAGTTGTCGGATCTGCCCGGCCAGCTGTCCACAGCCAACACCGTGATCGGCTTCATGAAAGGAGAACAGATTAAAGCGATTAACGGAAAACAGGCGAAGCTTGTTTAGCCACGGCAGTTCGTCCAGATCAATGAGTGTTGAAAATACCCGGTAACGAAACTTGTGCTTCGCTGGACTGAGCCTGTGGTGCATTACAGTGCCTTCGTAGAGGCATGTGTTCAGGTTACTCATGAACGGCCTCCAGCGTTTGCTTTGTCTGGGCAGAGGCGGGTTCTTGGACAAAAATTCTGCTGTTGCAGTCCTCCAGTTGCCATGGACGGGCAAGTCCACCGAGTTGCTCAGCTACGGCTAAGCCCGACTGCAGGCCGTCTTCGTGGAAACCGTAGCCAAAGTAAGCGCCACAGAACCAGGTATTCTTAACACCTTGTAGCGACCATAACTCGCGTTGAGCAGCAAGTGATTGATAGCCGAAACTTGGATGGTCATAAAAGAAGCTGCGAATTATTTTGCCGGACTCAGGCTCTTGCAAAGGATTGAGTGAGACAAATACCGGTGTTTCTGTATTCAGCGGTTGTAGCTTATTCATCCAATAGGTGACAGATACCTGCTGTTTACTTTTATCGCCAGATGCCATGTAGTTCCAGCTTGACCAGACAGCTTCTCTTTTGGGCATCAGGCTGGCATCTAGATGCAGATACGCTTTGTTTCTCTGATATGGAAAGCAGCCTAGCAATCGCTGTTCTTCAGCGGTTGGTTTGTCTAGCAGTGCCAGTGCCTGATCTGAGTGACAAGCTAAGACGACATCGTCGTAGTACTCGTAGTTGCCATGATGATCTTCAATAATAACCTGATCATCTGCGCGTATGATTTTGTGAATTCTGCTATTCAAGCGTATCTTGCCGCTTAGCTCGTGGGCGATTTTCTCTACATAGCATCGGCTGCCATTTATCACTGTGTGCCACTGAGGCCGATCGTTCAGCTGAACTAAACCGTGATTCTGGCAAAAACGGAGGAAACTCAAGGCCGGATACTGAAGCATCTGGTCAACAGGCGTCGACCAAATAGCGGCACCCATCGGTAGTAAGTGATGGTAGATGAACTCATCACTGTATCTCCCCGCTTTTAGCAGCTGTTCCAATGTCATTGATTCCAACTCTGGCTTATTGAGCCACTCTGATGATTCACGGTAAAAGCGCAAAAGATCTTTGGTCATCCGCCAGAACGAAGGACGAATCAGATTTCTTTTCTGTGCCAGAAGTCCGTTTAATCCGCTACCGGAATATTCCAGAGAGCCCTCATCTACAGAGACTGCGAAAGACATATCGGTTTCGCAGTTTGCTACGCCAAGTTCAGTGAAAAGTTGCACCAGGTTTGGATAGTTGACCGGGTTGAAAACAATGAATCCGGTGTCTACATCAACATCTTTGCCATGTAGAGGGAAGGTGACAGTGTTTGAATGGCCGCCCAAACGATCGTCCTTTTCGTACAAGGTGATGTTGTGAACTTTGTTCAGCAGCCAGGCACAGCTAAGGCCTGAGATACCCGACCCAATTACAGCGATGTTTTTGGGGCGAAGAGCTGCGATCTTTGTCTTTTTAACCATGATATTCAGCGCCTTCCATAGATAGTCTGGCTAATTTGTCCTGCGGTACGCAGCTTGCGTATGAAAGGATCACAAATGATGATAACTATATTCAATATATACACTGCAGCTTTTTTAGTGATCTGAAATAACAGTGAGGACGTACGGGAGGCTATGGAAGATAACCGGTCAGGTGATGAGGTGGACAACGTAATAGCCATGCACAGGCAGCAGATGTCAGAGAACTGGAGCGAGCGTTTGGCGTCATTCGCTGAAACGCGTGATAAAGCGATCTATATTCAGTTGTTCAGGCATTTCGCGCCCAAGATCAAAGCTTACATTATTCGTCTTGGTCTGGTGGAAAGCACAGCTGAGGAACTCACTCAGGAAACTATGCTGTCCGTCTGGAGAAAGGCTAGCATGTACGATCGCTCGAAAGCGGCGGCTAGTACCTGGATATTTACTCTTGCGAGAAACCAGAGTATCGACTGGATGAGAAAGCAAAAGTATCCAGAATACAGTCTCGAAGATGCTCATTTCGAATCTGAGATGAAAGAAGAGGGCCAAGGAGAGCAGGCGGTTACTGCATCAAAGATGAGTCGATCAATAGACAAATTACCGGAAAATCAGGCTCAGGTTATCTACATGTCATTTTTTGAAGGCCGTTCACACTCAGAGATAGCGGAGCGGTTAGGGCTGCCTTTGGGTAGTGTGAAATCAAGAATCCGGCTCGCCTCGGAGAAGTTAAAGATGATATGGAGGGATGATGTATGAACATTAAACATCACCTCGATGAAGCTACCCTTGTTAGCTATGCAGCAGGTTCTATGTCTCAGGCGATGGCCCTTGTGGTCGCCTGTCATATCTCGATGTGTCCTGATTGTGCTGCACGGGTCAGAGAAGCTGAGGCTATTGGCGGTTCTTTGTTGGATGCGCTGGAGCCCGCTGCTTTAGACGACAGTGCCTTGGATAGTCTGCTGGCTCAGCTGGATATGGAGCCGGAACTGAACGCTAATGCTGACCTGATTGAGCAAATGCCAGTAACAACTGTGGAACGTCAATCAGATCTGCCTGCGCCCCTGAGTGAGTATCTGGACTGCTCGTTGGACGATATTCCCTGGAAGATGATCGTACCTGGTGTATACCGTCACGAGCTACCCTGCAAGTCTGAGCGTGGTGGCGTATCCCGTTTGCTGCGTATCGCTCCGGGTAAAGCGATGTTACCGCATAGTCATGACGGCAATGAACTGACATTGATACTGAGGGGGTCTTTTACCGACGAGATGGGACGGTTCACTGTCGGGGATATCGCTGATTTGGATAGTGATATAGAGCACCAACCGCTGGTAGATAGCGATGAAGATTGCATCTGCCTGATCGCGACAGACGCGCCGCTAAAATTCAGCACCCTGCTTGGTAAAGTCGTTCAGCCAATTACAGGCTTTTAGGTCGAAAACATTCAGTCAGATTTATGTCTGGGGGAAGTTATGGAGCAGAATAGCCAAATTCAGATACCCGTAGGTATTAGCGCTTGTTTATTAGGCCAAAAAGTTCGCTTTGATGGCGGGCATAAACGTTCTAAGTACTGTCTTGATGTTTTGAGCGAGTGCTTTAAATATGTGCCTCTCTGTCCGGAGGTTGCCATTGGCTTGCCAACCCCTCGTCAACCAATTCGCTTGGTTGGTGACGCTGCTGCTCCCAGGGTTGTTGGAACCAAAGACTCCAGCCTGGATGTAACTGATAAACTGAGTGATTTTGCTGATCGGGTCACTGAGAAACACAGCGAGTTTTGTGGCTATATATTAATGAAAGGCTCGCCTAGTTGCGGTATGGAGCGGGTGAAGGTCTACCATCCGAACGGTATGCCGAATGAGGCTGGAAGTGGCGCCTTTGCAGCTAAATTAATGCGCAATAATCCGGCTCTGCCTGTTGAGGAAGAGGGGCGTTTGCATGATCCGGTGCTAAGGGAAAATTTCATCACCCGAGTGTTTGTCTATTACGAATGGCAGCAGCAAGTGGTGCAAGAACCCTCTTTGCATAAGATTTTGCAGTTCCATAGCCGTCACAAATATATGCTGATGGCCCACAGTTATGAAGGCTACCGGCTGATTGGTCGTTACCTGGCAAAGGATGCGCACAATCTGCCGCTGAACGAGGTGATGCAGGAATATATCCTCCAACTGATGACCCACCTGACCAAACGTGCCAGCCGTAAAACCCATACCAACACCTTGATGCACATTATGGGGTATATGAAGAAAAGCCTCGACGGTGTGACCAAGCAGGATCTGCTGGAGTCGATAGAAGACTATCGCACGAACAAGGTGAATCTGGTCGTACCCCTGACAATGCTAAAGCACTATCTGAAGCGTCATGGCTCTGAATATATTCAATCTCAGGCTTATCTGAATCCTTACCCGCATCAGTTGGGCTTACGGAACCAGATCTGATGTCCAATCCTAAGCTGGTATGGTTCCGAAACGATCTGAGAATCAGGGACCATCATGCGCTCTATCAGGCTGCAACCGAAGGATTGCAGAGCGGTGTCATTGCCGTTGCTTCGATAACGCCTGAGCAGTGGCTTAAGCAGGACGAAGCTAAGTGCAAAGTTCAGTTTTGGATCAGCTGTCTTAGGTCGTTGAAGGAAGATCTGGCGACGTTAAACATCCCTTTGCTGGTGGTTTATGCCGCCAATAACCAGCAGTTACCGGAACAGCTAATAGATATATGCCGACGTTACAGTGTATCTGACGTATTTTTTAATAATGAATACCCAGCTTACGAGCAGCAGCGTGATCTTGCGGTTGAGCAGCGTTTGAACGCAGGCGGCATTCGTTGTCATAGATTTGACAGTGACCTAATCCTGGCGGTTGGCACTGTGGTGAACCAGCAGTCAGAGCCCTATCGGGTTTTTACTCCTTTTGCCCGTGCTTGGCGGCAGAAATATGTTCAGGTAATGCCTGACTTGTTGCCCGCGCCTCAGGCCGTTACGCCATTAGCTATAACTGGAGATCCAGTGCCAGATGGGCAGGGGTATGGGGTTTCGCGTGGTGCCGATTGGCAGGCAACACTTTGGCCTGCGGGCAGTGAGGCGGCGCATCAGCGGCTTGAGTCTTTCGTGGAGCGTAAAGTAGACCTATATCCGCAGCAGAGAGACGTTCCATCAGCTGATTCAACTTCCACCCTCTCTCCTTACCTGAGTGTGGGTGCGATCAGTGCAAGGCAATGTTTGGCAGCGATGCGTTGTTATTCAGAAGACCCCGACTGGTTTGAGAATCAATGGGTCACAGAGTTGATCTGGCGTGAGTTTTATCGACACCTGATAGTTCTCTATCCGGAGATGAACCGTTGGCAACCATTTAAGCCCGAAATCGAAGAGCGGCTCAGCTGGGAATTTGATCCAGTATTGTTTGACGCCTGGTGTAATGGTGAAACAGGTTTTCCAATCGTTGATGCTGGTATGAAACAGTTACTTGAGACGGGCTGGATGCATAATCGGGTTCGTATGATTACGGCATCTTTTCTGACAAAGTTGCTGCGGCACGATTGGCGCTTAGGTGCACGCTTCTTTATGCAGCACCTGATAGATGGTGATTTCGCTTCCAACCTTGGTGGCTGGCAGTGGTCCGCCTCAGTTGGTGCAGATGCCGCGCCATATTTCCGGATATTTAATCCACAGCGTCAGACAGAACGATTTGATCCACAGGGCCGATACATTGCCGAATGGCTACCCGCATCTGCTGTCGGTGCGAAGCAAGCAGAGATTGCGGGTCTTGCAAGCACGCAGGTACGCCCTGGGCCTATTATCGATTACTCCAAGCAGCGTCAGATAAGTCTGGATCTGTATCAAAGTTCGGGAGTCACAGTTGAACCGCTTTAACCCAGCAAAGTTACAGCTTTCAAAGTGGACAGCTATGAACCCTGTCGACAAGCGAAAACACTTTATTGTCTCTTCACTGATCTGGAGTGAAGATGGCGAAGTAGTGGTTGGTTGTGTGTTGGAAGCCGTATTCGATAAGCAGCAAAGAACACTCGATTGGCAGGAACTGCGGGATAGTGCGGTCTGGCTTCAGGGATGGAAGTAAAGAAGGGACCGCAGGCTGCGATCCCCGGAGTTATTAAACACCCTGACCGGACAAAATTTCCAGATGCGCCTGCACACTAAACGCCAGCGCTACAGGGTTATAGCCACCTTCCAATACTGAGACTATACGGCCTTTACTGTAAGTGTTGGCCATATCCATCAGCATCTTAGTTGCCCAGCGATAGTCATCTTCTGTCAGTTTCAAATCCGCCATCGGATCTTCCTCATGGGCATCGAAGCCTGCAGAGATAAAGATCATATCCGGCTTATGCGCCTGCAGTGATGGTAGCCAGCGAGTTTCTAACGCGTGGCGGAATTCCATGCTGCCAGTATGAGCATCTAGCGGGCAGTTAATGATGTTATCGCTGCGGGTGGTGGTATAGCGCTCAGGGTAAAACGGATGCTGGAATGTCGAGCATACCAGTACTTCCGGGCGGTCTTTAAAGATATCCACAGTGCCATTGCCGTGATGGACATCGAAGTCGACGATCGCGACTTTGTTGATGTCCGGCTGCTGCAAAGCGTGGCATGCAGCTATAGCGACGTTATTGAAAAAGCAGAACCCCATCGCCAGATTATGTTCGGCGTGGTGGCCGGGTGGTCGTACAGCACAAAAGGCGTTATCAGCTTTGCCACTGATCACTCTATTGGTTGCCATGACAGCACTGCCTGCCGCCAGACTTGCAGCATGCAGGGAGTCCGGGCAGAGCGCGGTGTCGTCATCGGTCCAGACGATACCGGTGTGAGGCGCTTTCATCTGCAGTCGTTTCTGGTGAAGCGGGCCGTGGGCCAGCTGAATCTGTTCTGGCGTTACATGTACAGATTCGAAGCTATCCAGGTGTTCTATCAGGCCTGTTTTAGTCAGTACTTTGCGGATCGCCATCAACCTGACAGGGCTTTCAGGATGCTCCGGTCCCAGATTGTGCAGCTCACAATCCGTGTGTGATATGAATGCTGTTGTCATCGCTTTTGTCTTTATTATGGCGTTTGCCGGGCAGCCGTTTTGGCTGATCGGCGAGGGTGCTTGTTGTTATTAGCCAGGCTTTCCGCATCTGGCAGACGCATGCCTGTTCTATGACATTTTGCCATAGAGTATTTACTAACAGTGTATCGTTTTTATAACTGTTCAACTTCTAGGCAATAGTCTTAAGCTATCCCTGTTGATCCAGATCAGTATCGCGAGAGGCTGAAGGCGTTAGTATGAAATCACAGCATAGAACTGTCTTAGCACCAGATGTATCACCCTTCATTTGGTGCTTTTTTTTGCCTGAAATTTGCCGCTTCTTAGGTCAGAGGCCAGCTTTGGTCATCGAGCAGTAAAATAAGTGCTGAGGAATTCAAGAAGGGGCGGCGGCAGACAAACGGGAGGAATGGAGGGAACGCCCGTTATCTGCTGCCTAACCTGTCCAAACGAGCCCCCTGTCCGGTCAGGTCTGGTAACTATTATCTTTTCTGAGCTGTTCGGCTGATATACCGACTTACCTATATAGGCCTCACCACTAGATTCGTGATCTACCCTTTATAACGGGTGACGAATTATGTCACCCACATTGGGTACATATGTTATTGCTGCCCGACGGTTGATTCGCGAAGCTATGACCCTGATTGTGGGTATTCCCCTTAATCTTCCGAATTGATTTGTCAGTCTGTACTCAGTTACTGGCATCACAACAACTGCCCAGAAAAAAGATAACAACCGGGGCCTTATGACATTTCGAGTTTTTTTCCTGCTATGTCTGTTTCCTCTCAGTGCATTAGCGGACCGTATAGAACAACAAGCACAGACAAGTGTTCGTGCTGCAAACTCTCTGCTGCTGGATATTGTACAGGCAGAATCCCGGCTGATTGCGGTTGGGGAGCAGGGCACAGTGATCTACTCCGATGATAGTGGTCAGCAGTGGCAACAAGCCGACGTGGAAAGCAGTGTGCTGCTTACGGCGATCACCATTGCTGATCAGCACAATTACTGGGCGGTTGGGCACGATGGCGTGCTTCTTCACTCCGGTGACCAGGGCGCTAGCTGGCAGCTTAAAATGTCTGGAGAGCAGATCAATCAGCAGCGTCTGGAAACTTTGCAGATGTTGGAGCAGCGTGAGCAAGCGCGTAGCGAGCCAGACGAAGATGCGTTGGAAAATATCAGTTACGCGTTGGAAGAAGCTGAATATAGCCTTGAGGACGGCGCCAGTGTCCCTCTGCTGGATATTGAGTTTATTGATCAGAACACCGGTTTTATCCTGGGGGGCTATGGCACTTTGCTACGCACGGCTGATGGTGGTCAGAGCTGGTCTAATATCGAATTCAACTCGGACAACATTGATCGTTTCCACCTAAATGCGTTGATGAAACAAGCCAACGGCACCCTTTGGATTTTGGGTGAAGCGGGTCTGTTACTCCGCTCCGACGATATTGGCCTGAGCTGGCAGGCCGAGTACTCCCCTTATGAAGGTTCCTGGTTTGCGGGGGCTGAGCTGGATGGGCTCTACCTGCTAGGCTTGCGCGGCAACCTTTATCACTCTGCGACAGGTGATGACTGGCAGCCGCTGGATCTCAACAGCGAAGCAACGATCAACGGCGCGGTCGCTGGGCAGCAATCATTGTGGTTGGTTGGACAGGGCGGGCTGCTTGCCCATCTTGAAAATGGTCATTTCCAGTTGAAGAAAGCGCCTGTCAGACGCAGCTTCTCAGCTGGTGTAAATCTCGGTGATCACCTGATTTTGGTGGGTGAAGGTGGTGTCTCTCGATTTGATGTGGCGCAGTTGAACTCCGGAGGTGATAAATGAAGGGTTTCACCCAGGTACTGCTGGGGCCGGTTAAAGCCAGTGAGCAGTTGATCGAACGTTTCCTGTTCTTGCGTCGTGGGCCTGTGCTGGCGCTGTTCGCGTTGCTGACTTTGTGGCTCTGCTATCAGGCGACAATGATTCGTCCTGACGCCAGCTTTGTGAAAATGATTCCTACGCAGCATCCATACGTCAGCAACTTCCTTGAGTATCGTGATGATCTTGCCGGACTTGGCAACAGTATCCGGGTGGTGGTTGCGGCCGAGAAGGATATATTCGACGCCGAATTCCAGCAGACACTGAAGCAGGTGACGGATGAACTTTTCTTTATACCGGGTGTTGACCGTTCTGCGCTGAAATCGATTTGGACGCCGAATGTCCGCTGGACAGAAGTCACCGAAGAGGGCTTTGTTGGTGGCCCGGTGATACCGCAAGACTATGATGGCTCTGCAAAGAGTTTGGAGCAGGTGCGGGTAAATATTCTGCGCTCCGGGCAAGTGGGACGTTTGGTAGCTAATGACTTTAGCTCGGCGATGATTCAGGTCCCACTGTTTGATATCAATCCTGAAACCGGTGAGAAGCTGGACTACAAAGCCTTCTCCGAAAAAGTTGAGCAACTGGTACGCGACAAGTATCAGCGCGATGGTGTGACTATCCATATCACCGGTTTTGCGAAGATTGTCGGTGATCTGATTTCCGGAGCTGTTCAGGTTGCAGTGTTCTTTGCGGTGGCATTCGGTGTCACTTTGGTACTGCTCTATCTCTATTCACGCAGCTTAGCTGGCACATTGATTCCACTGGCGTGCTCGCTGGTGGCGGTGATTTGGCAGCTGGGTTTGTTGAAATCCCTTGGTTATGGGTTAGACCCATATTCCATGCTGGTGCCTTTCTTAGTGTTTGCAATTGCCGTCAGCCATGGCGTTCAGATTGTGAATACCATCACGCTTGAAACCGCCCGTGGTGCAGATCGGCAGGTCGCAGCACAGCGAGCTTTCCGGGCAATCTATATTCCGGGTCTCACGGCACTGCTGTCAGACGGTATCGGCTTTGTCACTCTGATGGTGATTCAGATTGAGGTGATTCAGGATCTGGCGGTAGCCGCTGCACTCGGGGTCGCGGTTATTATTCTGACCAATCTGCTTTTACTGCCATTGCTAATGTCTTATGTCGGTGTTGGCGATAAGGCGGCGGAACGTGCTCGTCGTAGTGTTGCTGCGAGTCATAGTCGTTGGGAAGCGTTGACGGTTTTTGCCCGGCCGGGTGGTGCAACCATCGCTGTTTTTCTGGCAGTAATGGCGGCGGGTCTTGGTATTTGGGGCAGTCAGTCGCTGAAAATTGGCGATCTTGATAAGGGGGCGCCGGAACTGAGGGCTGACTCTCGTTACAACCTTGATAACGCATTTATCACGGCCAACTATTCGACTTCCAGCGATGTATTCGTGGTGATGGTGGCAACAGGTAATGAGCAGTGCAGTAGTTTCGAAACCCTTTCTACAGTCGATCGCTTTCAGCATTACCTGACCAATGTGCCAGGGGTGCAAAGCAGTATCTCGTTGGCCGATGTGTCTGAACGTGTGACGGCGGGGTTGAATGAGGGCAACCTTAAATGGCGTTCAGTTAGCCGAAATCAGCTGGTTATCAATGCATCGCTTGGTTATGTGCCAGCAGGGTTGATGAACGCCAGTTGCTCACTGTTGCCGGTCATTATCTACCTTGATGATCATAAAGCCGCGACATTAGATCAGGTCACGGACGCGGTAACAGCTTTTGCACAGCGCTATAACAGTGACCAGATCGAATTTTTGATGGCTGCGGGTAATGCCGGTTTTGAGGCAGCGACCAATGAAGTCATCGGTAAGGCACAGTACGAGATGTTGCTGTGGGTATATGCAGTGGTTAGCTTGCTTTGCCTGATGACCTTCCGTTCAGTGAAGACAGTTATCTGTATTATCCTGCCGTTAGCGCTTACCTCTCTGCTCTGTCAGGCCTTGATGGCGCAACTGGGTATCGGCGTTAAAGTCGCGACTTTGCCGGTGATCGCCCTCGGTGTCGGGATTGGTGTTGACTACGGTATCTACATCTACTCCAAACTGAATACCTATCTGCTGCAAGGGATGGCGTTACCAAAAGCTTATCTGGAAACACTGAAAACCACAGGTAAGTCTGTGGCGTTCACCGGTATGACGCTGGCGATTGGGGTGGTGTTATGGGTGTTCTCGCCGATCAAGTTCCAGGCAGATATGGGGATTCTTCTGACCTTTATGTTCCTCTGGAATATGTTGGGTGCGCTGATCCTGTTGCCTGCACTGGCGTGCTTGTTGGGTAAGCGGGAGGCAAAGATTACTGAAAAGAAGTTAGAGGAGGTGTCTGATGCTGCCTAATAAGCGCATTCTGGTCGCGGTCGACAGTAGCGAAAACGGCCTTAGGGCACTTTCCCGAGCAAGGCTGATTGCTGAGCATCTTGGCTGTGCGTTGGAATTGCTATGGATCGGCGATATGCCCGCCTGGCAGGGCGTTAGCGAAGAGCTAAGGGCGTTGGAGGAGAGCGGCGTATATTGGGTGACGCTCGACCTGACAGAGTCACTAGAGAAGTTTGTTGCTAAGCGTTGGCAGAGTGATCACTTCAGTATGTTAGTGAAAGGCTGTGATGTCAGCCATGATCAGCCGTCGCTGTTGGCGCCGATGGATTGGCGTTTGCTAAGAGAAACCCCTTGCCCGGTGCTGTTGGTGAAGAATCCGGAGCGTTGGGCTGGTGGTAAAGTACTGGCGGCGATTAATCCGCTGAGCCGGAAAGAAGCAATGGATAGACACAATCAAACAGTGATGATGGTATCCGGATTCCTTTCCTCACAGATAGGTGCCGAGTTGCATACTGTCAGCGCCGCACCGTCGCCGATGTTGGGTGCTGATGCTGAAATGCAGGTGCCAATGCTGATTGAAAGGCGCACCCGGCAGGCTGTGGATAAATTGGTCGAGCAGATGTGTATTGAGCCTGTAGCGAACCATGTTGGTGAAGGCCCGCCACATTTCCTGATTCCAAATGTAGCTAACGATATCGAAGCTTCGCTGGTGGTAATTGGAACACACGCCCGCACAGGTTTAACGGGCGCCTTGTTAGGCAATACCGCAGAGCAGATTCTGGATCGCCTTGATACAGATATCCTGGTGCTGCGTGCATCTCTACCGAATGAGGTAAGAGAGGTCATGGGAAACTAAGAATATTTTAGCTTGTGCTGTTTTCTCCACTTATTGTCAGGCTCCTTCCATTCTGGAGGGGGCTGATCTCCTCTCTTTTTTCTCGCCATCAATTCCATCCTGTTATTAGTCACCGAGTTTTGGCTGGCTGATCAAAAGCCTGTCTGGATCTATTGACCGATATTGCCAATCTGACGTTTTTTGTTACCTGCTTGGTCTTTATTGTTATCGTTTTTTGAGGGGGCGTTAATTAATGTTTTACTCCTATGAGTTCAATAATGGCAGTAATCATAGGGGTTAAGACTGTTTTGTTTACTGTGTCTTTCTGGGGTGACAACTATTGTTAATAAAACTGGTGCGTTTTGTTATTGGACGTAACGGCGCTTTGAACGATCCTGTTGTTATCCGATAACAGCTAAGGCTGTCGAAAAGATTGCTGACTAAGCACAGATAACAATAAGAGGTGAAACCATGCCGGAATATAAGGCTCCACAACGAGATATGCAGTTTGTGTTGAATGAGGTCCTGGACCTGGAACAGCACTATCAGGATCTGCCAGGTTGTGAAGAGGCATCGCCGGATATGGTGGCTGCCATTATGGAAGAAGGTGCCAAGTTCTCTGAGCGTGTGCTGTCTCCACTGAATCAGGTGGGTGACCAGCAGGGCTGTCAGTTCAATGATGGCGAAGTGACGACACCAGAAGGTTTTAAAGACGCTTACCAGCAGTTCGTTGAAGGTGGTTGGCCATCGCTGGCGCATGATCCTGAATGGGGTGGTCAGGGCCTGCCTGAGTCTCTGGGTATCCTGATTAATGAGATGGTGGGAACTGCGAACTGGTCCTGGAGCATGTATCCGGGGTTGAGCCATGGCGCGATGAATACGCTGGAAGAGCATGGTACTCAGGAGCAGAAAGAAACCTATCTGACCAAGCTGGTGAGTGGTGAGTGGACTGGCACTATGTGTCTGACTGAGCCGCACTGTGGTACCGATCTGGGTATGCTGCGCACTAAAGCAGAGCCGCAGGAAGATGGTAGCTATAAGATCAGCGGTACCAAGATCTTTATCTCCGCCGGTGAGCACGATATGGCAGACAATATTGTTCATATCGTCCTAGCTCGTCTGCCGGATGCGCCTGAAGGCACTAAAGGAATCTCACTGTTTATTGTACCGAAATTTGTACCGACAGAAGGTGGTGATGCTGGCGAACGCAATGCAGTGGCTTGTGGCTCAATCGAACACAAAATGGGTATTCATGGTAACTCCACTTGTGTGATGAACTTTGATGGTGCGACCGGTTATCTGATTGGTCCTGCTAACAAAGGCTTGAACTGCATGTTCACCTTTATGAATACCGCTCGCCTTGGCACTGCTTTGCAGGGGCTTGCGCATGCAGAGTGGGGTTTCCAGAACTCCCTTACCTATGCCAAAGATCGCCTGCAGATGCGTTCGTTGAGCGGTCCAAAAGCGCCTGAGAAAGCCGCGGACCCTATCATTGTACATCCTGAAGTACGCAAACTGCTGCTAACTCAAAAGGCGATCGCCGAGGGTGGTCGTGCCTTGATTTATTACTCTGCAATGCTGGTGGATAAAGTGAAACTGGCTGAGAGTGAGGAAGAGCGCAAGGCTGCTGATGGCTTGCTGGCTTTCCTGACACCAATAGCAAAAGCGTTTCTGACCGAGCTTGGCTTTGAAGCCGCCAACCATGGTCTGCAAGTTTACGGCGGTCACGGCTTCATCTGTGAGTGGGGCATGGAACAGAATGTCCGTGACAGCCGTATCTCAATGCTCTACGAAGGAACTACTCAGATTCAGGCACTAGACCTGCTGGGCCGTAAAGTTCTGATGACTCAGGGCGAAGCTCTGAAGGGCTTCACTAAGATTGTGCACAAATACTGCCAGTCTCAGTCCGATACCGAAGCGATGCAGGAATTTATTACGCCACTGAACACTCTTAATAAAGAGTGGGGTGACCTGACGATGAAGATCGGTATGAAAGCGATGCAGAACCGCGATGAAGTAGGTGCTGCATCTGTTGATTACCTGATGTACTCCGGTTACGTGACTCTGGCTTACTTCTGGGCCCGTATGGCTGAAGTTGCACAACAGAAGCTGGCATCTGATGAGGGTGAAGCAGCCTTCTATGAGGCGAAGCTGAAGACCGCACGTTTCTACTTCCAGCGCATTCTGCCACGTACCCGCGGTTTGGTTGAAACCATGCTGTCCGGTGCTGACAACCTGATGGAGCTGGATCAGGACCACTTCCAGTTCTGATCTGGTCACGAGATATTGCGATGCGTTGGCTAAACAATCCATTCGGTAACGCATTGATGCGGACATTTCTGAAGTTGAATGCTCTGCGTTACCGACAAAAAAACAAAAATGAGGTTAATGAGATGTCTGATCTGAAAACAATCTTTGCTGAAATGGAAAACCGTTTTAATGCTTCTGCTGCGGCTGGCACCGATACAGTGTTTCAGTACCAGATTGATGATTCTGAATACTGGTATGTGGCAGTGCAGGATGAGCAATTAACTATTGCGGAAGGTCAGCATGATGAACCAACCGTGACACTGGCGATGGACGCAGCTACTCTGCAGGAAGTGATGTCCGGTGAGACTGATGGTATGCAGGCGTTTATGTCTGGTGCGATTCGCGCCGACGGTAACATTATGGAAGCCACTAAGCTGGCAACACTGTTCCCGATCGCCTGATACCGACAGTCATGGTCCGATGCCTGGGGGCAGGCATCGGTCACCCGGAAAATAACAATAAAGTGGGGACTATGATGGAATCATTCCTGCAGACGGGTCAGCAGATCCCAGCTGACCTGAACCCGGATGGGTTCGAAAGCATTCCGGATCTTCTGGCTCATTCTGTTAGCTTGTACGCTGATAAGCCAGCTTTCACCAGTTTTGGTCGAACTATTGATTACGCTGAACTGGATCGATTGTCAGCTGCATTTGCCGTTTACCTGCAGAGGAATACGAACCTTAAACCGGGTGATCGTATCGCCATTCAGTTGCCTAACCTGATTCAGTATCCGGTGGTTTTGTATGGAGCGATGCGGGCTGGCTTAGTGGTCGTGAATACTAATCCACTATATACCCCGGGAGAGATGGAGCATCAGTTCCGTGATTCCGGTGCTAAGGCTCTGATCATTCATAAGAGCATGGCGCATAACGCCGATAAGATTATCGCCAATACAGATATTGAGCATGTGTTTGTCACTCAGGTCGGTGATCTGCACGGTTTCCTGAAGCGCACACTGTTGAATGCAGCTGTTAAGTACCTGAAAAAAATGGAGCCGGCCTATAACCTGCCAGGTGCAATTCCATTGCGTGAAGCACTGTTGCAGTATCTGGGGGAAACTCCGCAAAAGGTTGAGATCAAACGCTCCGATATGGCTGTGCTGCAGTACACCGGAGGTACTACGGGTGTCTCTAAAGGTGCGATGCTCAGCCATGCAAACCTGCTGTCAAATACGTTGCAGGGTTATAAATGTATCAACTCGGCAGGCGGAACCTGGTCTGAAACCGTCATACTGCCGCTACCGCTCTATCATATTTTTGCCTTCACTATTTCTCAGTTGGTGATGTGCAGTGGTGGTCATAGCGTACTGATCCCAAACCCGCGTGATATTCCAGGCTTCTGTAAGGAGCTGACGCGTTGGGATATGACTGCCTTTATCGGTCTTAACACCCTCTTTGTTGCGCTTTGTAACCGAGAAGAGTTCCGCAACCTGGATTTCAGTAAGTTGCAGGTGACTGTTTCCGGCGGTATGGCCCTGACTCATGCAGCGGCTGAGCAGTGGGAAGAAACCACTGGCTGCGACATTATGGAAGGTTACGGCCTGACCGAGACCTCACCGGCAATCGCGATCAATCCTTTCGGCCAGGTTCAGGTGGGTACTATCGGTGTACCTCTGGCTCATACCGAAGTTCAGATTATTGGCCCTAATGGCGAAATCCAGCCACCAGAAGAACCGGGAGATCTGTGCGTCAAAGGTCCTCAGGTCATGATGGGCTACTGGCAACGCGAAAAAGAAACCCGCTCCTGCTTCACTGACGATGGCTACCTGATTACCGGTGATATTGCGGTTCGTCAGGAAGATGGTTATCTGCGGATCGTTGATCGCGCCAAGGACATGATCATCGTTTCCGGCTTCAACGTTTATCCGAACGAAGTGGAAGATGTTGCTACCTCTCACCCAGATATTATTGAGTGTGCTGCTATCGGTGTGCCTGATGATGTGGCCGGTGAAGCGGTGAAACTGGTGGTTGTCAGCTCCAGGCAGGATCTGACTCGTGAAGAGATACGTGACTGGTGCCGTGGCAAATTGACTCGCTATAAAGTGCCGAAGATCGTCGAATTCGCTGATGACCTGCCTAAGTCCAACGTGGGCAAAGTGCTGCGTCGGATGCTGAAAGATAACAACGCGAACGCGGCTTGAGCGGAGATCAATATGCCACTAAGTAAACCTGTGCGCCGTCAGCTAAAGCATCGTCGAGATGTTGTATGCAACGCCTACCAGCGTGATGACGGGCTCTGGGATATAGAAGGGCATATGACGGATGTCAAAACGGAGACCCTTGATAACCCTGAGCGTAACGGTTATGTGCCAGCTGGTGAGCCTTTTCACGATATGTGGATAAGGTTAACGGTTGATCAGGGTTTTCGGGTACAGCAGGTGGAAGCGGTGATCGACGCATCGCCGTTTAAAACCTGTCCCGGAATTGCCGGAGCATTTCGAAAACTGGAAGGAACCCGTATCGGCCCTGGTTGGCAGAAACAGGTGAAAGAGTTGTTGGGTGGTGTGCAGGGCTGCACTCATCTTAGCGAAATGTTGCAACCGCTTGCGACAACAGCGGTGCAAGCATTATGGCCGTCGGCGAAGGAAGATGTGATGACGCTGGGAGCCAAGGTAATGCTTAACAGCTGTCACGGTTGGTCTGATCGAGGCAGTGTAATAAAAAACTATATGCCGGAGCTCTACAAGGATGGAGTGACGGAGTAATACCAGGCGTATGTCATGGTACTTGGCTGGAACTGTCCGGCCGGAAATTGAGGAGAGATGAATGGCTATTCCTGCGAGTTTTGAAGGTCGTCTGAAATTACCACTGGTGTCCGCACCGATGTTTCTGGTTTCTGGACCTGAGCTTGTAATCGAGACCTGCAAATCAGGTGTGGTAGGAACCTTCCCCGCGCTGAATGAGCGCAGTAGTGAAGGATTTGAATCCTGGCTCGAAGAGATCAATGGAGCACTCGCGGAAGCTGAAAATCCGGCTCCTTTCGGCGTTAACTTGATTGTGCATCAGACTAACCTGCGGATGAAGCAGGATCTTGAGCTGTGCGTAAAACACAAAGTGCCGCTAGTGATCACCTCACTTGGTGCTGTTAAAGAAGTGGTTGATGCAGTCCATAGTTATGGTGGTCTGGTATTCCATGACGTGACTAATATTCGTCACGCCGAGAAAGCGATTGAAGCGGGCGTAGATGGACTGATAGCTGTTTGTGCTGGTGCGGGTGGTCATGCGGGTACTTTGAGCCCGTTCGCGTTGGTGTCTGAAATCCGTCAGATCTTCGACGGCACTATTCTGCTGGCAGGTTGCATGTCGAGTGGTAAGGATATCGCTACGGCTCGGATGTTGGGTGCTGATATGGCATATATAGGCACACGCTTTATCAATACTGCTGAGAGCCGCGCAGTCGAAGAGTATAAGGATATGATCATCGACAGCAGCGCAAAAGATATCGTCTATACACCGAAAATCTCCGGTATCCCGGCTAACTTCCTGAAGCCGAGTCTGGCTGACGCTGGCAGAGATGTTGATACTGGCGAAGTCAAGAAAGTGGATCTGGGCGATGAAATGAAAGCACCTAAAGACGGGGCTTCTGCCTGGAAAAGTATCTGGTCTGCGGGTCAGGGGGTTGGTTCTATTCAGGATAAGCCACCGGTTGCTGAACTGATCGATACCATGCGCCAGGAGTATCGTGAAGCAGCTGCGCAGTTTGCTGATCAAAGCGCTCCCTTTGTTGCTGAGTGAGGAACAGAGATGAGTGATCTGCTAACACAGCAGCATCCGACAGGGGTGCTGGAGCTGGTGTTTAACCGGCCAGAGAAGAAAAATGCGCTGACCATCTCAATGTATCAGGGCCTTGTCGAAGCCCTGCAAGCCGCTGCAACTGATCCAGAAGTGAAAGCTGTGCTGTTACGTGGTGAGGGAGACAGCTTCTCTGCCGGTAACGATATCGCTGATTTTATGGTGGCAGCGCAAAAGCCGGAGACTCTGAAAATTATCGTTCAGTTTCTCCACACAATCGCAGAGTTCCCTAAGCCGTTACTGGCTGCCATTCAGGGAGATGCAGTTGGTATTGGCACGACTATGTTGCTGCATTGTGACCTGGTAATTGCGGCGGATGACGTACGTTGTATGACGCCATTTGTGAAACTGGGTCTGGTCCCTGAAGGGGGCACCAGTTTGTTGCTGCCACAAACCATCGGTCATCGTCATGCATTTGAAATGCTGGTCGAAGGTAAGCCGTTCGGGGCAGATCGTGCTCTTGAGACCGGGATTATCAACCAGATTGTAACTAGTGATGAGTTGGTTAGCACAGCCTTGGCTCGTGCAGAGAGTATTGCGGCACTGCCGTCTGAGGCGGTGTCGATCAGCAAAGGCTTGCTGAAAAAAGAACAACATGAACAGCTGAGCAGAGTGCTGGATGAAGAGGCGATGGCTTTTGGCCAGCGGCTAGCATCGGCTGAAGCTCGCCAGGCGTTCATGGCCTTTATGCAGAAACGATAAATCCGATCTGATCGGAACGATTCCCTGAAAATGCTCGGCGAAATGGTACTGTCACCCGGTTAATCATTTCGCTGGTTCAATCGTTATCGTTTTGCGGGAGGGAGACCTCCAAAATGGCGCACCGCCATTCTTCACCACCCTTTATGGCCCCTTGATCAGGGGCCATTTTTTATTGCATTAACATCCAATCCGCTGACGCTCAGTCGCTTAATATCTGCTTCAGAGGTTCGGCTTGTCTACTCTCTGCACGAAAATGTTACCTACTGCTATCTTCTTTTTTCTTATAAATAGTGACTTACAGGCTTGATGCTAATTAATGTCAGTTAAGTCGCCGGATTTTGTCATTGAGAGAAAGCCGCCAGCCGGTAGTATTGAATCATCGTCAGGGGCCGTGGTTCCCCCGCAAGAACAATCAGAAAAGAGGCGGTTATGAAAGTACTGGTCGCAGTAAAACGAGTGATTGATTACAACGTAAAGGTTCGTGTCAAAGCTGATCAGTCAGATGTAGATCTGGCGAATGTGAAAATGGCGATGAACCCGTTTTGTGAGATTGCGGTTGAGCAGGCTATCCGCCTGAAAGAAGAGGGTAAAGCAACGGAAGTTGTCGCTGTATCGGTAGGTAGTAAAGCCTGTGATGAACAACTGAGAACTGCGCTGGCATTGGGTTGTGATCGTGCTATCCGTGTCGATGCTGAGGATGGAGCCGATTCCCTATCTGTGGCGAAATCTCTGGCTGAAGTTGTTCGTAAAGAGGAGCCAGGGCTGGTCATTCTTGGTAAGCAGGCGATCGATTCTGACAATAATCAGACAGGACAGATGATGGCTGCGCTCTTGGATTATCCACAGGGTACTTTTGCTTATGCGATGGATATGGCTGAAGAGAAGGTGAATGTAACCCGTGAAGTAGATGGTGGTTTGCAGACTGTTGCCCTGAACCTGCCAGCCATTGTTACGACTGACCTGCGTCTGAATGAACCACGCTATGCGTCGCTGCCAAACATCATGAAAGCTAAGCGTAAGCCACTGGAAGTGGTTAGTCCGGCGGATCTGGGTGTCAGCGTAGGTAGCAAGGTTAAATTGCTCAAAGTAGAAGCTCCGTCCGAGCGTCAGGCTGGCATTAAAGTTGGCTCTGTTGATGAGCTGATCGAGAAACTGAAAAACGAAGCGAAAGTGATCTGAGAGGGAGTGAATGATGAGTATTCTGGTAATTGCTGAACATGACAATAGCTCTCTCAAGCCTGTGACATTGAGCACTGTAGCCGCAGCGCAGCAGATCGGTGGCAATATCACTGTCCTGGTGGCGGGCGCTGGTTGTAATGCAGTCGCTGAACAGGCCGCAGCGATCGAGGGTGTGGAAAAGGTATTGTTAGCTGACGATGCCGCTTATGAACATCAGCTGGCAGAAAATGTATCTCGCCTGGTGATGAGCCTAGCTGAAGGTTTCGGGCATATTTTGGCTCCGGCGACCACGACCGGCAAGAATATGTTGCCTCGCGTAGCTGCATTGCTGGATGTGAATCAACTATCTGACATTATTGCGGTCGAGAGCGCTGATACCTTTAAGCGCCCGATCTATGCTGGTAATGCGATTGCTACGGTGCAGTCTGATGATGCAGTTAAGGTTATGACTGTACGCGGAACTGCGTTTGATGCCGTGTCATCAGAAGGTGGTAATGCGGAGATTACATCTGTGGCAGAGAGCTGTGATGCGGGTATCTCTGCATTTGTTTCGCAGGAACTGGCTGAAAGTGATCGTCCTGAGCTGACCGCCGCATCTGTTGTGGTTTCAGGTGGTCGCGGTATGGGCAGTGGTGAAAACTTTTCTCTGCTTGAGCAGTTGGCTGACAAGCTTGGTGCTGCGGTTGGTGCATCCCGCGCAGCGGTAGACGCTGGCTTTGTACCGAATGATATGCAAGTCGGTCAGACCGGTAAGATGGTAGCGCCTGAGCTATACATCGCAGTCGGTATCTCAGGTGCTATCCAGCACTTGGCGGGTATGAAAGATTCCAAAGTCATTGTTGCGATCAACAAAGATGAAGAAGCGCCTATTTTTCAGGTAGCTGACTATGGTCTGGTTGGCGATCTGTTTGAGGTATTGCCGGAACTGGAAGGCAAACTCTGATCACTCTTTCACAGGCCTGAATCACTCCGGGTCTGTGAGGTGTCCGTCCCAAGGTGAACTTGGTTGTGCGGCGATCCTGATAACAGGTCGCCGTTTTTTTATGCCGAAACGGGCTCTTTCTGCTGATTGTTATCCCTGCGTTCCTGATACATGGCTTCATCTGCTGCATGGATCAGCAGATCAGCATTGTCATCATGACCGTCGGTCGAGCTAGTGCCGATACTGGCACTGATATTGATATTGAACTCGTTGATGAAGAAAGGCTTTGCCAGCTGACGTTTGACTTTATTGGCAATGCTGCGGGCATCGCTGTTGCGGCTGACATTTTGTAACAACACCAGGAATTCATCACCCCCATAACGTGCGACGATATCCCCTTCACGGAGGGATCTGCAAATCCTGTTACCTGCGATATCGAGCAGTTGATCGCCGACGATATGTCCGTAGGCATCATTAACAGGTTTAAAACCATCCAGATCGATAAATAGTAAGGAGAACTGGTCATGTCTGGCTAATGCTTCGCCGATGCTTTGCATAATCGCATTGCGATTAACCAGTCCCGTAACTGTGTCGTGATCGGCCAAAAAGCGGCTTTGTTGTTCCACTTCCTGTAGTTTTTCCGTTCGCTCCTGAACTTTCCGCTCAAGTAACTGGCTGTGTCTTTGCTGACGATAAGCCATGTCATCCAAGGCTTTGCCTAAACGCTGAACTTCTATAGGTGCAGCACTGGAAAGTGTACTGAATTTTGTTTCTTGGCGGTTATCGCCGAGAGATGTCGCCTGACGGGTCAGATGTACGATCGGTTTTGCAATGATCCCTGCCAGCCACCAACTGACGATCGCCACTGCGATAAGGCTGGCAATGGATAGAAATAACGTAAAGCGCTTGAGTGGTTCAATTCGTTGTTCCAGTTCTGCCACCGGCTGCGGAATCATCACGCCCCATCCACTCCGAGGTACAGTCGAGTAACCCGCGATCATATCTGCTTTGAGTGCGGGTGAGTAAAACTTGGTGACCCCTGTTTTTCCATCGATCATCCGTTTAACTGGTGGCAGTCCTGCGACATTTTTTCCCTCAGCAGACCAACTGTTTTTCGGATGGGCCAGAAGATTACCCATTTGGTCCACAATTGCCGCGTGCCCCTGTTTGCCGAAACTTATCGACTGTTGCACGCGCATCAGATAGTGAGTGCTGAAACCCGCTATCCACAGGTGTTGATCTTCGTCTACGGATAGCATGAAAATCGTTGGTTCTTTAACGCCAGAGACCTGTACCGGACTAAAGATCACTTCTCCAGGTTGGGTTTGGCCGATAATGATTGTTTGCCGTAGCTGAGCCATCAGGCTGCTGGTGAAGTGATCGGGTTTCCCTTTGTGGACCTTCAGTGTTGAAGCGCCCACAGGAATTTCGCCAAGTGAGGTAATTTCCAGGTTGCGCATTAATTCAGCCGTTTCGTCTCCGAAACGGCCTGCTGGGATCGCAGTGGTGGCCAGTCTGAATGTTGCAACTAGGTCTATAGCGTAGCGGTTGAGAGCACCGGTCAGGTTCTTAGCTAACAATAGATGTTTTTCCTCTACAGTCGCATACTCGCGTTCAGACGCGGAATCCTGTTGCCAGACGTAAAACAGCAAAATCGGTATTAGTGAAATCATCACCATCGCTGTGAATAACAACTGCCGTAGCGATAGTTTTTGTCCCATTCGTTGTACACCTCAGCTCAAACGTTGAATGGACAGACTTTCTGCCATCCCGGCCGAGTATACTGAGGCTAAGCTGACTGTAGGCTAAATGTGACAATTAGAAAGGGAAGAAGCGGGATAGCGAGTGCTATCCCGCGAGAAGGTTGTTACTGCCAGCCTTCGACACCAGTCATATCAGGCAGTTTGTGAGCAATACCTTTGTGACAGTCGATACAGGTTTTTTCGCCGTTCGCCAGTGCAGTAGAGTGCTGTGCGGAAGCGCGTTTACCCTGTTGAGTGAAGTCCATGCTATCGAATTCATGGCAGTTACGGCATTCCAGCGAGTCGTTGGCTTTCAGACGCGCCCATTCGTGTTCGGCCAGCTCACGGCGTTTAGCTTCAAACTTCTCAGGCGTATTGATGGTGCCAAAGATTTTACCCCATACCTCTTTTGAGGCCTGCATCTTACGAGCGATCTTATCAGTCCAGTTATGAGGTACGTGGCAATCCGGGCAGGTTGCCCTTACACCTGAGCGATTGCTGTAGTGAATGGTTGGCTTCAGTTCCTCAAAAACGTTGTTCCGCATCTCATGGCAAGAAACACAAAACTGTTCTGTGTTGGTGGCTTCCAGAGCGGTGTTGAATCCACCCCAGAAGATAATGCCAGCGACAAATCCACCGATGGTAAGGAAGCCGAGGCTGTAATGCACTGATGGCTTTCTCAGCGCATCCCATAATCGTTTGAGTGCTTGCATCAGCTTCTCCTTACTGGCTCAGCGCGCCGGCGGGCTCGAAATTGTTTTTCACCAGTGGCTTAGCTTCAACCTGCGGTACGTGGCACTGCAGGCAGAAGTAACGACGTGGTGATACATCACTCAATACCTGATCATCCCGGTTTGAGAAGTGCGAAATGCTGATCTTAGTAGCGTTGTTTTTCTTCGCATTCTTGAAACTATGGCAGCTCAGGCATTTATTACTTTCTTTGTTAACGCCATAGTCGCGAATGGAGTGCGGAATCAAAGGTGGCTGATGAATATAGGACAGCTCAACATCCTCATTATCCTTCGGAAAGTCTTTAAGCTCTGCAGCCGGTTCCTGCTTATCCAGACTATGTTGACGCAATGAGTCGACACCATCCGCCCAAACACTGAATGACAGAACAGCCAGTAAAGTTGAAGTCAGTCTCACAAGTTTTTTCATTATTTGCTCTCCAAGGTGGAGTCAAACGGGACCGGGGATATCCCCGGTCACCTTTTCACGGCGAACCGATTTATTCAGTTCCTGCTCAGGCTTTTACAACCCGAACGGCGCATTTTTTGTAGTCGGTCTCTTTGGATAACGGATCTGTTGCATCCAGTGTTACCCGGTTGACCAGCTGCTTGGCATCGAAGAACGGCATGAACACCAGGCCTTTTGGCGGTCGGTTACGGCCTCGGGTTTCGACACGAGTGATCACTTCGCCACGACGGGATTGCAGTTTCACCTCTTCACCACGGCGCAGTCCTCGGGACTTCGCATCTTCAGGGTGCATGTACAGCACAGCGTCCGGCACAGCACGATAGAGCTCAGGTACCCGGCGAGTCATAGTGCCAGAGTGCCAGTGCTCCAGAACTCGGCCAGTAGACAACCACAGATCGTATTCATCATCCGGAGCTTCAGCAGCTGGCTCGTAAGGAAGTGCGAAGATCACTGCTTTTTTGTCTTTCTTGCCGTAGAACTGGAAGTCGGAACCAGCTTCAACGTAAGGGTCATGCCCTTCGCTATAGCGCCACAGGGTTTCTTTGCCATCGACTACTGGCCAGCGCATGCCGCGGGACTGATGGTACATATCGAAAGGTGCCAGATCGTGCGCATGGCCGCGGCCAAACTCTGCGTACTCTTCAAACAAGCCTTTTTGGACGTAGAATCCTGCGTCATTGGCTTCATCATTGATCTGGCCTTCAGGCAGATCTGTCAGCGGGTAGGCGTCTACCTGACCATTTTTGAACAGGACTTCATACAGCGTCTTGCCCTTAAGTTCTGGCGCCTTAGCCAGCAGAGCATCAGACCAGACTTCGTCTGTAGTGAAGCGTTTGGAGAACTCCATCAGCTGCCACAGGTCTGATTTTGAGCCTTCAATAGGTGGTACCTGTTGATACCAGAACTGGGTACGGCGTTCGGCGTTACCGTAAGCGCCTTCTTTTTCAACCCACATCGCTGTTGGCAGGATCAGGTCAGATGCCTGAGCTGTGACAGTTGGGTATGGATCGGAGCAAACGATGAAGTTATCTGGATTGCGGTAACCCGGCAGACCTTCCTCATTCATATTCGGTGCGGTCTGCATGTTGTTGTTACACATCACCCAGTAAGCGTTCAGTTTGCCGTCTTTCAGCATGCGGTTCTGCAGTACGGCGTGATAACCGACTTTGCCCGGCACAGTGCCTTCTGGAAGCTTCCAGATCTTCTCGGCGTAGTCGCGGTGTTTTTTCTTCTTCACGACCATGTCTGCTGGCAGGCGGTGAGCGAAAGTACCAACCTCACGGGCTGTACCACAAGCTGATGGCTGGCCGGTCAGAGAGAAAGGTCCACAACCAGGCTTAGATATTTTGCCAGTCAGCAGGTGGATGTTGTAAACGAGGTTATTCGCCCAAACACCACGAGTATGCTGGTTGAATCCCATGGTCCAGTAGGAAACGACATTGACTTTCGGATCCGCATAAAGCTCTGCCAGTCGGTTCAGGTTCTCGACTGGAACGCCGGACAGTTCGGCGGTGTACTCTGCGGTGTATTCGCTGACAAACTTGGCGTAGTCCTCAAAGCTCATCGGCTCAGAGCCGCCTTTACCAGGGTTCTTAGCCGCTTTTTCCAGTGGATGAGTCGGGCGCAGGCCGTAACCAATATCGGTCACGCCTTTACGGATGTTGACGTGTTTCTCCAGGAACGACTTGTCTACTTTATCGTTCTGGATAATGTAGTTAGCGATAAAGTTAAGGATCGCCAGGTCGGTCTGCGGCGTAAAGACCATGCCGTTATCGGCTAGCTCAAAACTGCGATGCTTGAAGGTCGATAGTACAGCGACTTTGACATGGTCAGCACTCAGTGCGCGGTCTGTCAGACGAGACCAGAGAATCGGGTGCATCTCGGCCATGTTGGAACCCCAGAGCACAAAAGCATCTGCCTGTTCCAGATCGTCGTAGCAACCCATAGGCTCATCCATACCGAAAGTCCGCATGAAGCCGCCAACTGCAGAAGCCATACAATGGCGTGCGTTCGGATCGATGTGGTTGCTGCGAAATCCTGCTTTCATCAGTTTTGCAGCTGCATAACCTTCCCAAACGGTCCACTGGCCTGAGCCAAACATGCCAACCGGCGGCATTTCGTCTGAGTTACGGGTGCTTTTCAGCGCGGCTTTCCACTTGTCGGCCATGATGTCGAACGCCTGATCCCATGTGATCGGGGTAAAGGTGCCGTTCTTATCATATTTGCCGTCTGTCATACGCAGCATCGGGCTGGTCAGGCGGTCTTCGCCATACATGATCTTGGACAGGAAGTAGCCTTTAACGCAGTTCAGGCCTTTGTTGACCGGTGCTTCCGGGTCGCCCTGAGTTGCCACAACCTTACCGTTTTGGGTGCCGACCAGTACTGAACAACCAGTACCACAGAATCGACATGGGGCTTTGTCCCAATTGATCTCTGTGTCAGAGGATTTAGTAATCAGATTGGTGGCGGATACCGGAGTGGCTATGCCTGCTGCAACAGCTGCAGAGGCCGCTGCCTGTGCTTTCACGAAGTCTCGTCTAGATACCTTCATGGTGTTCCTCTCGTAAGTGTTATGTGCTCAGGCGATCTGGTGATAAACCAGAGAAGCCGAAAGGACATTAGGCAAATGCTGGACCTGGTCGATACGCTCAACCAGTTCAGAATTGTTTTCAGCCTCCAGGGTGACGACCATTTTTCCCTGTTCAGACTGTGCGTGGATCTCTCCACCTTCTATTTCATTTATGCTGGCCTGTGCCTGGCGCATCTTGTCAGGGCGCACCATGACCACCAGACTCACCAGATGGATCTCATCATTCATATCCGGCCTCCAGTGACCGCTTGATCTGTATGGCATTCGTCGGGCAGCTGCTGATACAACCGCCGCAGCCATTGCAAAGATCACTGATAATCTCTGGCTTCGAGATGCCACCGCGTTGTGGCCTGAAAGTGATAGCTTCAGGTTCGCAACCTTCTTCACAGCTTCTGCAGCTAACGCCCTCAAAGGTCAGGCAGGTTTCGGAAACGACTGCCAGCTGTTGCCATGGGGGTTGAGATTGTTCAGTGAAGACCGGTGCCTGGCAGACTTCTGCACATGAACCGCAGAAGGTGCATTCACCGCGGCTGAAGTCGACGGACGGAAAGCCTCCGTCGCCACGTTGAATGATCTGTTCCGGGCACTTTCGCAGACAGTCATCGCAGCGGGTGCAGTGTTGAGTAAATATCTCTTCACTGATCACCCAGGGCATCCGCTGTTGAGTTGCAACAGGGCGGATACGACCACGAAACAGCCCGCGGCGGCTGAGGTCAACCATGGTTTAGCTCCCCGGAGGGCCTGTCAGAATCTGAGATATCCAAACGATGAAGCCGTAGCTTCCGACCAGTGCTACTGACAGCAAGGGAGCCAGTATCACTGTCAGGAACAGAAATGCGTTCCGTTCCTGATTTTTATCTGACGAGGTTTCAGATTTGCTCATATCTGTAGTCCTCAGTGGAGAGGTTGGCGGTTAAAAAAGAAATCGTTATTGCTCTCTGGCATTAATTCTCTTTCTAGAACTAAAGAATATAGTTAGAAAAAAAGTCGTTTATTGAACTAGCTCAATTTTTTGTAACTTAATAATTAACGATATCTTTGTTGATTTTGCTGTTTTTGTGATAAATGTCTGATAAATAAATACTTTTTTAATATTTCTTCTTTGTTTTTATAAACCGGATATTTTCTAATATTTAAAATGTATCGAATTGATAATATTTATCATATAAGTGGTTTCTAATTTATTATTGGTTGGCTGTCTCATATTTATGTCAGTTATTTGGTCGAGCGAATTTATGGAGTTGACCGTGTTTTTGGGGGAAAGGCAGAAGCGGGTGGGTTTCCTTTCTGTACCGATGCTTTAGCTAGGGAAGGTGCGATTAAGTCCTGCCGGCTCTCTGGTTTAGAGTGGGACTTATTCGCAGCTTTCTTAGTAGTAGAGCCTCTTGAACTTTGCGTTTGACCGAATTTGTTAATGAAGATGGAGTGATTCGTTCAGTAGTAATGACGTGTTGCTCATTTCTGTTATCAACAATGGCGAATCCTGTCATTTGTTGATATCTGCCGCTGCTCTAGACTGAATGTAAGGTTGATACACAAGTCTCAGTGCAAATACTGCAGACGTATTTAAAAACAACAAAAACTCTGCCACGGAGTCTGACCATGTTGATGGAAGGAAAATCTATCCGCGTAGCGGCAGTTGAGAATGGTATTTACGAGCTGGTATTTGATAACCAGGCTGAATCCGTTAATACCCTCAACCAGGCTACTCTGGGTGAATTGCGCGAAGCGGTTGAAAAACTGCAGGCGACAGCTGATGTAAAAGGACTGCTGTTTAGCAGCGCTAAAGATAGTTTTATTGTTGGCGCTGATATCACCGAGTTTACTGAAATGTTTGCTCACGGCGAAGATGAAATCGTTGCTTCTCTGATCGAGCTTAATGGGCTGATCAACAGCATCGAAGATCTTCCGTTCCCAACGGTCTCTGCAATTAATGGGCTGGCGCTGGGTGGTGGATTTGAGCTGTGCCTGGCGACTGATTATCGAGTGCTGTCGGCAGGAAGTAAGGTTGGTCTGCCAGAAGTTAAGTTAGGTATCTATCCTGGTTGGGGTGGTACTGTTCGACTACCACGCCTGATTGGTGTGGATAATGCGAACGAATGGATCTGTGGCGGTGTTGAGAAGCGTGCAAATGATGCGCTTAAAGATGGTGGTGTAGACGCGGTTGTTGCACCTGAATTGTTGCGAGATGCAGGTCTGGATCTGTTGCAGAAGTGTGTCGCTGGTGAGTTCGATTATAAGGCGCGCCGCGAAGTTAAACAGACGCCAATCAAGCTTAACCAAATCGAACAGATGATGGCATTTGAATCCGCTAAGGGGGTTATCGGTGCTAAAGCCGGGCCGCACTACCCGGCGCCACTGGCAGCCCTGAAAACGATTCAGAAGCATGCAAACCTACCACGTGATAAAGCGATCGAAGTTGAAGCAAAAGGCTTTGTGAAGCTGGCGAAGAACGAAGTTACTCGTTCATTGGTTGGTTTGTTCTTGAAAGATCAGCAGATCAAAAAAGTAGCTAAAGGCTACGAAGCGAAAGCTGAGCCGGTTAAGCAGGCCGCTGTGTTGGGTGCAGGTATTATGGGCGGTGGTGTTGCCTACCAGTCTGCGTCCAAAGGTACTCCAATTCTGATGAAGGACATCAACACTGATGCTCTGCAGTTGGGACTGGATGAAGCCAACAAACTGTTAGGTGGTCAGCTGAAGCGTAAGCGAATTGATGCGACTAAAATGGCGCAGACAATCAATAAGATCACACCAACTCTGAGCTATGGCGACTTTGATCGCGTTGACTTGGTGGTTGAAGCTGTTGTTGAAAACCCGAATGTGAAGAAAGCAGTTCTGGCTGAAGCAGAAGCGAATCTGCCGGAAGGTGCGACCCTGACATCTAATACTTCTACGATTTCGATTACTGAGTTGGCAACAGCGTTGAAGAAGCCAGAAAACTTCTGTGGCATGCACTTCTTCAACCCGGTGCATAAGATGCCTCTGGTTGAGGTTATTCGTGGCGAGAAAACCTCTGAAGAGACTGTTGGACGCACTGTCGCTTACGCCAAAGCGATGGGTAAAACCCCGATTGTTGTTAACGACTGCCCAGGATTCCTGGTTAACCGTGTGCTCTTCCCATACTTCGGTGGCTTTGCCTCATTGCTGGCTGATGGCGCCGACTTCCGTCAGGTTGATAAGGTGATGGAAGGGTTTGGTTGGCCGATGGGGCCGGCTTACTTGCTGGACGTTGTCGGAATCGACACCGCTCACCATGCAGATCGTGTCATGGCAGCAGGTTTCCCTGACCGCATGGATCACGAAGGTGAGAATGTGATCGATCGTATGTACAAGCTGGAGCGCTTCGGGCAGAAGAACGAACTTGGCTTCTACAAATATGAGCAGGACCGTAAAGGTAAGCCGAAGAAGCTGATTGATGAATCTGTCTTTGCTCAGCTTGATGGTGTTGTCGGTGAGGTTCGTGAGTTCTCTGATCAGGAGATCATTGAGCGGATGATGATCCCGCTGTGCATCGAGACGGTACGTTGTCTGGAAGAGAATATTGTAGCTTCCGCAGCTGAAGCTGACATGGGTCTGATTTACGGTATCGGTTTCCCTCCATTCCGTGGTGGCGCACTGCACTATCTGGATCAGCTGGGGCTGGATAACTTCTGTCAGATGGCAGAAAAATACGCAGATCTTGGTCCGTTGTATCAGCCGACTGAGAAGATGAAAGCAATGGCCGCCAATGGCGAAACCTACTTCGGCTGAGAGGGAGAATGAATTATGAGTCTTAATCCAAACGACGTTGTTATCGTCGACGGTGTTCGTACGCCGATGGGTAAATCTCGCAACGGCTCCTTTCGCAACGTGCGTGCTGAAGGTCTGTCCGCTGCAGTGATCGCTGGCCTGCTGGAACGAAACCCACAGGTAAAAGGATCGATGGTTGAGGATGTGCTCTGGGGCTGTGTTAATCAGACTAAAGAGCAGGGCTTCAACATTGCACGAAACGCGCTGGTGCTGGCTGGATTGCCTCATTCGGTTGCTGGTCAGACGATCAACCGTCTGTGTGGTTCTTCAATGGCTGGATTGCATAGTGCTGCTCAGGCAATTATGACCGGTAACGGCGATCTGTTTATTGCTGGTGGTGTTGAGCATATGGGCCATGTTTCCATCATGCACGGCGTCGATGTGAATCCGCAGATGTCTACCCGTGCGGCAAAGGCTGCGATGATGATGGGTGTCACTGCAGAAATGCTTGGCAAGATGAACGGCATCAGCCGTGAGATGCAGGATCAGTTCGGTGCTCGTTCGCAGCAGCGTGCGCATCAGGCGATGCTGGATGGTCGTTGGGATAACGAAATTATCCCGGTAGAAGGTCATGACGAGAATGGCTTTAAGTCACTGCTTAAGCATGATGAAGTCATCCGTCCTGAAACCACTTACGAAGGGCTTTCTGAGCTGAAACCGGTGTTTGTACCTAAAGTAGGTACTGTCACTGCGGGTACTTCTTCAGCATTCGCAGATGGCGCTTCTGGCATGTTGCTGATGTCTGCAGCTAAAGCTGAAGAGCTGGGCTGTAAGCCACGCGCTAAGATCGTCAGTATGGCTGTTGCTGGCTGTGATCCGTCTATCATGGGTCACGGGCCTGTACCTGCAACACAAAAGGCACTGAAGCGTGCTGGACTGACCATCGACGATATCGATTACGTTGAGCTGAACGAAGCTTTTGCAGCACAGGGTTTGTCTTGTATGAAAAACCTGAAGCTGCTCGATAAGATGGACGATAAGGTTAACCTGCACGGTGGTGCAATCGCTCTTGGCCACCCACTGGGTTGTTCCGGTACTCGTATCTCGACCACGTTGCTGAATGTGATGGAGCAGTACGATGGTACTCTGGGTCTGGCGACTATGTGTATCGGTATGGGGCAGGGTATTGCAACTGTCTTCGAACGCGTTAACTAATTTCTGAATACGTCATTTTAAAGCCGGCCTTGTGCCGGCTTTTTTGTGCATGCGAAAAGCTTCTCGAAAACAAATGCTGTGCTATTTGTGCTTGAGAATATTGACGCTGATTTTTAATAAATTCTTCGTAATTACAACGGCCAATCAACTGCGTATCACTGCCCTTAATCAGCCTTAAAGAGAGTATCTCCTATGAAGCGCAGAGAGTTGGTTCAGTTGGCCGGTTTATCCGCGGCCGGTTTATTGGTCGGCTGTAATTCACAAAATGAAACTGCTGATAAATCAGCGTTGCAGGAACAGGTCGGTGTCGACGAGCCTGTAAAGTGGGCAATGGTGACTACCTGGCCGAAGGATTTCCCAGGCTTAGGTACTGGCGCTAATTATCTGGCAGAGGTGATAGGGAAACTATCTGGCGGTCGTATTGAAGTGACCGTGTATGGTGCTGGAGAAAAGGTTGCGGCTTTAGATGTATTTGACGCGGTTTCGAGCGGGAAAGCCGAGTTAGGCCATGGAGTATCGCTTTACTGGCGAGATCGGATTCCTGCTGCACAGTTTTTTGCTGCGGTGCCCTTTGGGATGACCGCTCAGGAGATGAACAGCTGGCTCTATCATGGCGGAGGACTCGAACTGTGGCACGAAGTGTATGCACCTTACAATCTGATTCCTGGAGCGGCTGGGAATACCGGAGTGCAGATGGGGGGCTGGTTTAACAAGGAGATTGAGTCGCTGAATGATCTTGTTGGATTAAAAATGCGGATGCCTGGGCTTGGCGGTGAGGTATTGAAGCGAGCTGGCGGTATTCCTGTGTTGATTCCGGGCGGGGAGATCTACGGTGCCCTGCTATCAGGCGAAATAGACGCCACGGATTGGGTCGGGCCACACAATGATATGGCGTCAGGTTTGTATAAGGCTGCTCGATATTATTACTACCCGGGTTGGCATGAGCCTGGTACTACTCAGGAATGTTTTATTAATAAAGATGCTTATGAGGCACTACCTGAGGATTTAAGAGAGATCGTCAGTTATGCGATCCGTATCGCTAATCAGGATATGCTGGCTGATTTTACTGCGCGAAATAACGAGGCGCTGGAAGAACTGGTTACACAGCATAACGTCGAACTTCGGCGATTCCCGGATACTGTGTTGCGTGAGCTCAAGCAGTTGTCTGAGCAGGTAGTCGCGGAACTTGCGGGAAAAGACCCTGTTACTAAAAAAATTTACCGTGAGTTTGATCGCTTTCGGCGCCAGACCCAGCGCTGGCACCGCTACTCAGAACAGGCCTATCTAAACGCCCGTGATCTGACATAAAGATCAGTGTCTAAGCAGGTTGGGTGTAGTGAATGGCGAGCCAGATTGTTTCTGGTTCACTGCTGGTGGCTAAAACTCTATGCCGGGTGTGAGCAGGAATATCGATATAGTCTCCACTCGTCAGAGTTATGATGTGCTGACCATCAATCGGCTGTTCGAATTCAAGCTGGCCTTCGCCCTGAAGGACTAGAACCCACTCGCCGTTTGCTTGATCATACCAACCGCTCTCAGGTGATGACTGTCCTTTTGAAACTATACGTTCAATGGTTAGTCCGGGTAGCTCGACCAGCTTTTCAAATACTTCCTGACTGAGGTCCTTTGGTAGCTGTTGCAGTAGATTACCTGTTAGAGGGGATGGCATTTCAGTCTCTCAGTTGCGCCCGGTATTTATAACATTTGAGTTTGGAAAACTCGCTTTTGTATTTATTGCGTTGCTTATGCCATTGGTTCATCTGGCGGCCGTTACCGCCACCGCGTTTCAGGTCAGAGTAGTGTTCAATTTGATTCTGAATACTCTTGCACTGAGCGATGACCGCACTGTTCTCTGCCGCAACGGCGGGAGAGGTGATCAGGAACGATATAATCAAGCCTGAGAGGGGGAGCATCCTTTTCATCTATCTCTTTCCTTGGTGTGACTGTGGCCCAGATTAAATGAATCCTGCAGACAAAAAAAGCCCCGCAAATGCGGGGCTTGTAGATAGATTAGCTCTATCATCGCGCTTAGAATTTATCGTTTACCTTTACGGCGAATCGCTTGAGGAGTGAAGTCCTTATGGCGGAATCGCTGGTCAAAGTCGAAGCCGTTGCCTTCTTCGTTGGTCAGGCTACCCACCAGGTAGCGACCAGACTGCAGGTCGTACAGAGCTTCAGCGGTTAACCAAGGAACCTGTGCGTCACGGTATGGGAAAGCGTGAGCCTCACCTACGCGCCAGAGTTCGCCGCGACCATCATAGTGGTCAACAACAGAAACCTGCCAGCTATCCTCATCGATATAGAAGACGCGTTTTGCATAGATATGGCGTGCGCCTTCCTTCAGAGTCGCCTCGACTTTCCATACCCGGTGCAGTTCATAGCGGGTCAGTTCAGGATTCATATGACCTGGCTGCAGGATCTGATCGTAGCTGAGGTTACGGTCTGCCAGCTTAAAGCTGTTGTATGGGATGTACAGCTCCTGCTTACCAACCAATTTCCAGTCATAGCGGTCAGGTGCGCCGTTAAACAGATCGAGGTTATCTGTTGTACGCTGGCCATCAGTGGCTGTACCAGGCGCGTCATATGCGATCTGCGGTGCCCGGCGAACGCGGCGCTGGCCAGCGTTGTAAGTCCATGCCTGACGAGGGCTGGCAACCTGGTTCATAGTCTCATGTACCAGTAGTACGTTACCTGTCAGACGTGCGGGAGCCTGAACTTCCTGAACAAAATAGAACAGGATGTTCTCATCTTTCTTTGGATCACTACCGCCTTTCAGGTAGCTCGGCCAGGACATTTTCTCGTTAATCTTAACTGGTGTGAAGGCACCGTTTGCTTGTACTGGCACTTGCACAAAGGTACGTTCCAGAGCGCCACCGCGGTAGCGGGTGATATGGTTCCAGATAACCTCCAGTCCGTTTTGTGGGATAGGGAAGGCAATTGCTTCATTGAAACTGTTTAGACCGTTACCGTTGTCTTTCAATGAGGTGCTGGTGGCGTTAGATTTCGCCGCTTGATAGATGTTATCCGGCATCGATGCACTGCGATGTGTCGGATACACATTCATCTTGAACGTATCCGGGTATTTCTTAAACAGCGCCATCTGTCCCGGTGTCAGTTTGTCTGCGTGCTCAGCAGCATTCGCAGCTGTGATTGTCATGAGCGGGGCTTCACCGGCAAATGGGTTGCTGTAGCGGTCGTCGGTCTTTGGCAGACCGCCGGTCCAGGCCGGAATAGTACCTGCGCTGTTACCCGCTTTTTCTGCACCAATCGGAGTCAGTGAATCACCCAGAGCTGCGGCCTGATCTGCCGATACGGCTGCCAGAGTTGTATGGCTGCTGACCATCAGGGCAGCACCCAGCAGAAGTGATAATTTAGTTTTACTGAACATATTATTGTTATTCCTTCGTCAGATGCTGCTTAGAACGAAATTGAACCACTGAGTGCGATGAAGTCACGGTCTTCGATCGCGTTGTAGTCGCCGCCAAAGAAGTTAGTATACGAAAGCTGGACACTGTAAGTGTTCAGGTAATCGCCCGTCAGGCTCAGACTAAGTGACTTCTCGCCCTCACGGAAGGCTGCGCCAGGTTCCGGGCCAAAACCATGAACACCATGTTTGAAGCTAACTTCGGGTTTCAAATTAACACCTGCGAAGGCATCTGGATATGTCAGGCTGGCTCTGAGTACATAGCCAAAAGAGTCCTGAGTTACGAAGCCGTCATTGTCTCCAGCGGTATAGCCAAATGCGCCGCTACGACCGTATTTCAATTGGTCGGCGCCTTCATCAAGACCGTGAACGTGGGTCCAGCCCAGTTCGCCGATCAGTGCCAGACGGCTAGCACCGAGTACCCGGTCGTGGAACGAGATAAGGCTGGTTTGGAACTGAGATATATCAAATGTCTGGTAGCCGTCGATTTCGGTACCTGGTACAGCGGTGATGTAAGCGTCCAGAGCCGTGTTGCCCGTAGCACCGCCTGTAAGGATGCCCTGTACCAGCGAGGTACCGTTGATCTGCATAGGCGCATCTTTTTTGTAGCTATATTCACCGGACCAGGCAATATCACCCAGCATGGTATTGAAGCTCAGGCCGAACATCTGAATGTCTTCCGGATACTCGACGAAGTAGCGGGAGTTCAGGGTGGATAAAACAGGGTTACCTACATCAAAGATACCGCTGGCGATAGGTAAGCGGCTATGGTACCGAGAGTAGTAGAAACCAAACTCTGTATCGTTTAGCTCTTCTGCAAAGTAACGGAAAGCAAAACCAAACTGGCCGTCATCATCAGCTTCGCGTCGTCCATTACTATCTCGCTGAACGACCACGTTAGGTGCAAAACCAAAGTAGGCTTCGTCGTCCAGATTGCCAAGTGCGCCACTGTCGATACGAATGCCGTTACAGCCTTGAGCTGTGAAGTCGTTAGTGGAGAAGTAGGTACCACAACCATCTATGGCTGTTGGTTCCCATTTGATCTGGTAGAAGCCTTCGATGCTCAGGTTGTCAGTCACTCCCAAGGATGCGAAAGCCATGTTGGATGGCAGTAAGCCTTCTTTGACTTCTGCTCCCGCACGACGGAAAGCGTTAACGTCAAAGGCGTTGATCCCGTTGATACCACCTTGGATAAATGTACTTTCGCCCCAGTTAACAACCTGACGGCCGACCCGAACGTCTAATGGCTTGTCACCTAATTCGAATTCGCCGTAGAGGTATGCATCAAGGATTTCTGCACCAGAAAATTTCGCATAATCGTTGAAGCCGCTGTCATCCAGTTCTTCGCCGGCATTGTAACTATTGCCTGTATTACCGTGAGGGCGCTTGCCATCGTTTAACTCGGCGTCATACCAGTATTTCCCGCGAACGAATGCGCCAACATTTTCGTATCTCAATTCAAGATCGTGCACGCCTTTTACGATCTGAGAAAAAGTGTCGCCTTTCATAAAGTTCTGGGTTGCGTCATCGTAGCTGCCTGCGCCCTTGCTTGTTCCTCCGTTAACCGGAGATATCAGGTTCGAATCAGCCCCCTCAACACGCCAGCTAGCGCCCACTGAAATTTGTGAGTCAAAGCGGCCCTCAATTTCACCCAGATTGAATTCCACAGCCTGAGCCTGAGTGCTTGCCAGTGCAGCGGTAAGCATGATCGGTAGCAAGCGACGTTCAAATCGCTGCGTATTCGTGTGGCCAGACGTATCTGCCCGGGAGTGTAGTCTCATTTTCGTTCACCTGGTTTTTATTTTTGTTTCACTGGCAGATTGAACGCGTAAGTGTGGGGGCCTTACTCCGGTCTATGTCCGAAACCGAAGGGCGGCTCAATACTGCAAAAATTCGGTGTTGTCCTATGTTCTACAGCCAGGCCTCATCCCTCAATAACAATTACGCGCAGAATGAATAACAAAACTGTTCCCTCACTAATTAGAGTTGCTATTTAACTAACAGAATTATTCAGGTAAATAACATGATCCTTAAACATTTATAGCACTCCGGTTGCATCCAGCTAGTCCTTTGGTCATAAATAGGGGCCTGTTTGACTGACAAAAACATCGGATACAGAGTAATCAGAGGCATGGAAAGAAAGATAACCGTACCTACCGGCTATGTCCGAAACCTGTTAAATGAGGCGGCGGCACAGGGGTTCGACACTGAAGAATTGCTGGCATTTGTTGGTATAGAAAGCCATGAAATCGAGAATCAGACTGAGTTCTCAGCCGAGCGCTTTGGGCTCTTGTACCAGCGCGTGATGTATATCGCTCAGGATGAATTTTTCGGTATGTTCAGTGGCGGTAAGGTGCCGAACGGGACTTTCCGTATGATGTGTCACGCGATTATTCACTGCAAAACGCTGGAGAAAGCGATCTATCGCGCCAGTGATTTTCATGAGATATGTCGTGGGGCTCAGATCAAACCGATACTGGTACGTAAAGGCCGGTTCGCCAAAGTGTCTTTTGCGCCCACCGATAATGCGGATATCGATTTTACTGATTTTTTGCAGCACGAACCGCCTGAACGAATTCGTACTTCACTTTCGATGTGGCACCATTTTGTCAGTTGGCTGTTGGGAACCCGACTGGAGCTGAAGGCTGCGTATTTTACGTTCAGGCAGCCTGAAGATATTAGTCAGTACCGGATGTTATTTCAGTCTGAAGTGCGCTTCGATCAGCATGACAATGCCTTTGTCTTTCCTTCGCGTTACCTCGACTATCCGATTGTTCAGTCAGAACAGAGCCTGCGTAGTTTCCTGAAAACAGCGCCTTACCAGCTGATTACAATGGTTAACAATGACAAGAGCCTTAAGGCTCAGGTGATTGCGTTGATAGGTAAAGATTTCAGTCGCGAATTGCCGGGAGCCGAAGAGGTAGCGTCAACGCTAAACCTGTCTGTTTCTACCCTGCGTCGAAGGTTACTTGAGGAAGGTACCTCATATCAAAAGATTAAGGATGAATGTCGTAAAGATGCTGCGCTGAACTATATGAACTCGGTGCAATTATCCATTAATGATGTAGCTGGCCTGATGGGCTTCGACGAGCCATCAGCGTTTTTCCGGTCCTTTAAGAAGTGGACAGGTCAGACACCTGGGGAGTACCGTCGAAGTGAGGCATTTAAGAAGCAACTTGAAGGTGCCCGTTAATACCCTCAAGCCCCGTGGTTTCTGGTGCTGAATTATATTGTCATTAATTTAGCGATCATTTGTTATTGTTCATAGACGGCTCCCGTTAGATCCTGTAGATATATAATAACGATACGGGAATACCCGTAAGGGTAGGAGACGTTTTGCATGAGTGAATATCTTTTTCCACGTCAGGATTCGCTGTTTGTACTGCAACAGTTGGTTGGTTTTGAACAGCTGTGCCAGGACGCTGGTCTCGAAGAGGTTAACGATGAGCTGGCGGTCGCCATACTGGACGAAGCCGCGCGTCTGGGTAGTGAACAGCTGGCTCCAAGCAATCGCACCGGGGATGCGAATCCGGCGAAGTTAACTGAAAAAGGTGTGGAAGAGTCTCCGGGATTTGCTGATATCTATCATCAGTTCTGCGAAGGTGGCTGGCCCTCTATGCAGGGCAATCCAGAGTTTGGTGGCCAGGGGCTACCTAATGTACTGTCAACGGCCATCAACGAAGTCTGGCAATCTTCGAATCTGGCTTGGGCGTTGTGTCCGCTGCTGACACAAGGGGCGATTGAAGCGATCGAAGCCCATGCCTCTCAAGAGCTTAAAGAAACCTACCTACCGAAACTGATCAGTGGTGAATGGACCGCCACAATGAATCTGACAGAGCCGGATGCTGGTACCGATCTGGCTGCCATCAAAAGCCGCGCTGTGCCGGAAGGCGACCATTACCGTATAAGTGGCCAAAAGATCTTTATCACCTGGGGTGACCATCAGATGACCGATAATATCGTTCATCTGGTGCTGGCACGCCTGCCGGATGCACCTGCCGGGCCTAAAGGTATTTCTCTATTCCTGGTCCCTAAATTCCTGCTTGAGGAGAATGGTGCTCCCGGTGCACTTAATGATGCCAAGGCAACTGCGCTGGAGCACAAACTGGGTATTCACGGCAGTCCGACTTGTGTCATGAGTTACGGTGATGATGAGGGGGCTATCGGTTATCTGGTCGGTGAACCTCATGCTGGGCTGGCCTGCATGTTCACAATGATGAACAACGCTCGCCAGGGTGTAGGTCTGCAAGGCCTGGCGATCTCCGAGCGTTCCTATCAGCAGGCACTGGCCTATGCTAAAGAGCGTGTTCAGGGCACCCTGCGTGATGGTAGTCGCCAGACAATCATTCAGCATCCTGATGTTCGACGCATGCTGATGCAGATGAAAGCCTCAATCGAAGCGATGAGAGCGCTGACTTATGTTGCTGCGGCTGAACTTGACCGGGCAGAGCATGCTGAAGAGAGTACGGAGCAGCAGGCCCGCCAAGCGCGCATCGCGCTCTATACCCCGATCGTTAAAGGGTGGATAACCGAGTTGGCACAGGAAGTGACTTATCTGGGTGTGCAGATTCATGGTGGCATGGGCTTTATCGAGGAAACTGGTGCTGCCCAGCACTACCGTGATGCCCGTATCCTTACCATCTACGAGGGTACCACAGGTATCCAGGCGCTGGATTTGGTTGGTCGCAAGACCCTGTCGGATAGAGGTGCAGCACTTGAGTCCTTGTTACAGGAGATCGAAACGGATCTACAATCTCTCTCTGATGCAAATCCACAGCTGGTAGAAGCGATGCGTCAGGCTCTGACTAGCGGACAACAGGCCCGAGATTGGCTGCTGGAAAACGGTGCTAAAGACCCGGCAGCAGCAGGCGCAGGAAGTGTCAGTATGATGATGCTACTGGGCTACCTCTGTGGTGGGTGGCAGTTGCTACGTGCCAGTAACCGGGCTGCTGAGATGTTGGCCGCAGGAGATGGGGATAGCCGTTACCTGAACGCCAAGCAGGTAACGACACAGTTTTATATCGAGCAGTTGTTGCCGCGTTGCCAAAGTCTGTTGGCCGCGATGACTTCTGGCTCAGGCGCGACAATGGCGTTGTCTGAAGAGCAGTTCTGAGTATCGGGACAACGATAAGAATAAGAGTCTGGAGGTGAGTCGCGATGTCTGAACGCGAATCGATGGAGTTTGATGTAGTAATAGTAGGTGCGGGCCCGGCCGGGCTCTCAGCCGCTTGCCGACTAATGCAGCTGGCGCAGGAAAAAGAGCAAGAGCTAACTGTTTGTGTAGTGGAGAAGGGTTCCGAAGTCGGTGCTCATATTTTATCGGGAGCGGTGGTAGAACCCCGTGCTCTGAATGAGCTTTTCCCTGATTGGAAAGAGCGTGGCGCACCGCTGAACACCGCGGTCACTGAAGATCAGATCTTCCTGTTAAAAGATGGTCAGTCTGCCAGCAAAATTCCGAATATGCTGGTGCCTAAAACCATGCACAATGAAGGCAACTACATTGCAAGTGTTGGTAACCTGGCTCGTTGGTTGGCTGAGCAGGCCGAACAGTTGGGCGTGGAGGTCTTTCCGGGTTTCGCGGCAGCGGAAGTGCTTTATCATGATGACGGTCGTGTTAAAGGTGTGGCGACCGGCGACATGGGAGTTGCTGAAGACGGTTCGGAGAAAGACAGTTACATGCCGGGTATGGAGTTGCATGCCCGTTATACAATCTTTAGTGAAGGGTGCAGAGGACACTTGGGCAAGCAATTGCTGGAGCGCTTCGAACTAGATAAAGACGCTGATGCTCAGCACTATGGTCTCGGTATTAAAGAGCTATGGGATATAGATCCGGCGAAGCACCAGTCCGGACTTGTGTTGCATGGCTCGGGGTGGCCATTAGAAGGCGGTGCCAGTGGTGGTTTTTTCCTGTATCACACCGATGATAATCAGGTAGTTGTTGGCTTGATCATTGATCTCAACTACTCCAATCCTTATCTCAGTCCGTTCGATGAGTTCCAGAGGATGAAGCATCATCCGGTACTGGCGCAGTATCTTGAAGGAGGTAAGCGAGTCTCCTACGGTGCTCGTGCTATTACTAAGGGGGGCTTTAACGCGTTGCCGAAAATGACCTTCCCCGGCGGTCTGATTGTGGGTTGTGATGCAGGAACCTTGAACTTCAGCAAGATTAAAGGCACACATACGGCGATGAAGTCAGGGATGCTGGCTGCTGAGGCAATGTTTGAAGAGTTGCTGAAAGGTGATGGGGCGGCTGTAGAGCCAACTACTTTCACTGCTATGTATCAGAACTCATGGTTATATGATGAGCTGTATCGTAGCCGTAACTTTGGCCCTGCACTGCATAAGTACGGCACCATGTTGGGCGGGGCTTTCAACTATATAGATCAGAACTGGTTTGGCGGAAAGATCCCGGTTACATTGCATGATAATCATGCAGACTACAGCTTGCTGAAGAATGCGGATGGCTGTCAGCCGATCGAATATCCTAAGCCCGATGGTAAGCTGAGCTTTGATAAGCTGTCTTCAGTATTCCTCTCCAATACTAACCACGAAGAGGACCAGCCTTGTCATCTTAAGCTAAAAGATATCACTATCCCGCTGGAAACTAACTTGCCACGCTGGGCTGAGCCTGCGCAACGATACTGTCCTGCTGGGGTGTATGAGATCGTAGAAGATGAATCAGGGCCGAGGTTCCAGATCAATAGCCAAAACTGCGTTCACTGTAAAACCTGTGATATCAAGGATCCGTCGCAGAATATTACCTGGGTGACACCGGAAGGCGGTGGTGGTCCTAACTACCCGAATATGTGACCTTTGACCCGGTCATATACAAACCGCAGTAATCGCTGCGGTTTTTTTATGCAAAAAAAATGGCCTCCAAACAGGAGGCCAAAACCGCTAGGGTAGTAAGAAACAAAGATGCAATTAGATTGCCTGGTAGCGTCTTACTGAATCGAATCAACAAGACGAAAACTATTTATGCTGAATGACGGAATCTAATGATCAATCAACCTGGTACCTTGTGCTCGGACAACAGGCTGACGCATGAAGTGCGTACAGGTATTACCGTGGGAAAACTCGGCGGTTAATTGCTGGTTTCTCTGGCCAATTAATGGTCTTACAGCTGCAATATAAACGCCCACTATCCATAGCTTGGATAGAACATGGGAGTGTTACCCTTTTGAGGCAATATGTTGTCGGAACATCCTCTGCTTTTGGCAGCGGAAAGTACCCTAGTTCTGCGGGTATGCAGAATGAGGGCTATTTTATAGAGTCCTTTCGGAAAATAAAGGGTTTGAGGTAGTGTATTTCACTATAGTTTTTATTTTTTGAAGAAATTTGTCTTCTGGTGCGGTTTTTTCGTAATAACTATTCATTATAAGTTGATGTTCTGCAGTATCGATTCTATTGCGCAGAGGGTCTTAGTTGTTTGTGGGTACTTCTTTAGAAGGTAGCTACCGCGCTCTTCACCACCGAAATGTCTCACAGATTTAACCGGCTCTATAACTCTATGGAGATCACTTTCCTCTTCACTCGCTCTTTGCAATGAAAGAACACCTTGTGTCAGCTGCGGTTATATACAGGACCTTTGAGGTCTTTCATTCTCCTGAAATGATGAACGCGCTATAGCTTGTATAAGGTACTGTTGCTGAGCATTGAGCGACTTAGATAGCGCCAACATAAGAGAGTCTGCAGTGGCATAGCGCTTTTTAATGGAGCTGTTGCAACTGGTTGTTTATTAGTCAGTTTTTACGATTTAAGAAAAAAGTAAAAAAAACGTTATCTGGTTGTTGACAGGTAAATCTAATCAGGTAATATACGCGCCACTCCTTCGGAGGGATGGCTGAGTGGTCGAAAGCACTGGTCTTGAAAACCAGCGAGTCGAGAGGCTCCCAGGGTTCGAATCCCTGTCCCTCCGCCATATTGAAGGAGTATGCTGTCGTTCCCTGATAGCTCAGTTGGTAGAGCAGTAGACTGTTAATCTATTGGTCGCTGGTTCGAGTCCAGCTCGGGGAGCCACTTAAGGCGGGTCGTTAGCTCAGTTGGTAGAGCAGTTGGCTTTTAACCAATTGGTCATAGGTTCGAGTCCTATACGACCCACCACTCCTTAAGTTCTTCAGCACGGGTCGTTAGCTCAGTTGGTAGAGCAGTTGGCTTTTAACCAATTGGTCATAGGTTCGAGTCCTATACGACCCACCACTTCTTTCTTATATCCCTATATCTCCGATATTTTCCATATTTTCCAAAACTCTCATGCTTATTTGCATTGTTCTCTAAGCTGATTCAAGTTTGCTCAGTGTTGCTTTCAGTTGCTCGATAAAAAGCGTGGCCGGTTGTGACAAGGGTTCGTGTTTGCGATGTATAACGCCCAGCGCAACTTCTAACGCCGGTTCAAAAGGCAGAAATATCAGTTCGGGCCAGCTTTGTCCGAGGCAGGCTAGATCATCAACCAGCATAACTCCCTGATTCTGCTGAACTAGCAGGCAGCCATTGGCAAATTGATTCACCTCGATACCTATCCCTATCTGATCGCCTTTATCAGGCATTTGCGGCTCGAGTATCTGCTTCATCCAGATACCGCCATGGCAATAGATGACATCTGTCGTGACCAGATCTTGCCGAGTAACTGTTGTTTTAGCAGCTAAGGAATGGTCTTTACGCATTACACATTTAATGGTGCCTTTTCGCAGTATCTTCGCTTCCAGATCGGGGGTGTGGTAGGGGAAGTGAACCAGCCCCAAGTCCGCCTGGCGCCACTTTACATGGTTGGCGATGTTGACGGCGTTGTGGATCTCAAACTTAAATCTGACTTCTGGCCATTGTTTACGGAAGCTGGAGATACTGTCAGGCACTAATACATGGCCGATGAGGGCTTCTGCGTTGATTGACAAAGGCGCATGTTTGAGTTGCTTCATGTCCCGGCAGAAGTCCTGGAACCTTTCGAGTGCCAGCATGACCTGCTCTGTTTCCTGATAAAGCGCTATGGCTTCCGGGGTCGGTACGATTTTGCCACCGACCCGCAGGAATAACTTGGTTCCGAGCTTCTGCTCAGTATAAGCAATGGTTTTACTCACTGATGGTTGAGAAACGTGTAGGGCTTCTGCCGCGGCGGTGATTGAGCCGGTACGCATCACCTCAGCAAAAACCTCAATCTGACGCAGATTCATAGAGATAACTTTTAGTTATGGATAAGGCTATTCTTTTCATTCGAGTTCATGTTGTGCGGATGCGAACATTTATTCAAGTCTTAAATTTTGTCTGTGTCTGCGAAGTGGGTGGTTTATATGGCAGAAAGGGTAGAGCAGCGAAAAGTTCTTGTGATAGGTGCGGGTATCATCGGCGTCACTACCGCTTTTTTACTGACAGAAATGGGATGTCATGTGATCTTGCTTGAAGCGCGTCAAGGAGTAGCAGAAGGCACTAGCTTCGCAAATGGTGGTCAGCTGAGTTACTCCTACGCCGACGCGATGGCCTCGCCAGGGTTGGTGAAAAAGATGCCTAAAATTTTGTCTGGCAGAGATCCTGCGTTCAAAATCTCACCATTTCAACCGCCTGCAGCTATAGGTTGGACAGGTCGCTTTCTGTGTAATGCGACTGCGGAGAATGAGGCTCGTAACAGTCATCGATTGATGACTATCTCACAGCATTCTCAAAAGATGATGAATGAGCTAAATGCTCGTCATCAGCTTGAATTTAACTTCCGTAAGTCTGGTAAGTTGATTGCCTACAGTGATGAGCAGGCGTTTGCTCAGGCGCTACCTCGGGTTGTTGAAAAGAACAGCCGTGGTTTTAAGGTGAAGGCGTTGTCTGCAGCGGATTGCATAGCACTGGAGCCTGGTTTAGCAGGAATTAAGGAGCGATTGGTTGGCGGTATATATAGCGAAGATGATGAGGTAGGTGATAGCTTTCTCTTTGCTAATCAGCTAGTAAAAATCATGCAGTCGAGTGGGTGTCTGGATCTCCGCTATGGCTGCAAAGTAACTGGTGTGCGGCGTGCTGGCGGGCAGGTTAAGAGCGTTCAGACAACCGCTGGTGAGCTGACTGCAGATGCATATGTTTTGGCGGTTGGGCCAGACAGCGCTAAGCTCGGAAAGCAATTTGGTATGCGTTTGCCGGTTTACCCGGTCAAAGGATATAGCATTACTGTCCCCGCACGTGATGGTGCTCCGCAGATCCCGGTGACAGATATCGAAAACAAATTGGTCATTGGCAGAATAGGGGACCAGCTGCGTATTGCAGGCTGTGCTGATCTGGTGGGTTATTGTGATGAGGTGAAACCTGAGCGAATCAGGCATTTGCTGGACATCGCCCGAGCCTCCTTCCCGGACGCTGGAGATTATGATCAGCTACTTCATCAGTGGAGTGGTTTCCGGCCAGTGACGCCTTCGAGCGTTCCGATCGTCGGCCAAGCTGCTGAAAACCTGTATCTTAACCTCGGCCATGGCATGTTGGGGTGGACTTTAGCTTTGGGATCAGCCTCGCTGGTGGCTGCTGACATTAGTGGTAAGTCTGCGCCCTATGATTCTGCTGGTATCAGGCCCGCTGATCATGGTGTTGTTGAGATTTGATGTCTATAGTCCGGTCTCGTAGCGCTGATAATCGATTGCCAGAATTTCGTACCAGACTTCGCTGCCATCGGGGCGGGTCATAGTGACTTCGTCACCGATAAAGCGCTTAAGTAGCATCTTGGCCAGCGGTGAGTCCATGCTGATGTAGTCCTGATGGGCGTCAATCTCATCGGGGCCAACGATACGATAGCGTTTTTCGTTATCTTCCTCGTCGACAAGGGTAACCCAGGCGCCAAAGAATACCTGGTCCTGATTATCAGGCACCCGATCAACCACAGTAATCTTATCTAATCGTTTCGACAGATAGCGGACGCGTCTGTCGATCTCCCTCAGCTGTTTTTTGCCGTAGATATATTCTGCATTTTCAGAGCGATCTCCCTGTGCGGCTGCTTCGCTGACCGCTTGAGTTACTTCCGGCCGTTTTACTTTCCACAAGTAGCGTAGCTCTTCATTCAGGGTTTTATAGCCTTCGGCCGTAATGTACGGGGAGCTCTTTGGTTGAGGAGGGCGCCAGCGTCCCATAGTGTTTTCTCGATTTGTCTTAAAATTATGGTTAAGGATTTTAACCTGATGCCGATATTAAAGTGACAGTTTTCGGATAATCAGTATGCAACTAGAGCAAATTCAATCGAGCATCGAGACCTATACCTCGAACCTGCCCCAAGCGGTGCAGGCGGGGCAGGGTGCGCAGTTCTCGATGCTGCTCAGTCTGATTACCGCCAGTGAACAACTTAAACCACAGCAGGAAGCGGCCGCCTCAGGCGCAGAGTTTAAGCTACCTGAAACCGGTAATAAGTACCCAAATCCTAATGACTTCTATAGTGCAGAAGTGGTTGATGGTCTGAACCGTTCGGTGAATCAGTCACGCTTGGGTGACCACGCCTATCTGCGTAGTCTGGTTGATGTGAAAGCAAAGGAACCGGTTGCCTCTCAGGCTAAGGCTGATGAGTTCGAGAAAGTAGCGCTAATGTCTGCCGGCAAACTGATGCTGGATCATATCTCTGCCTCAAATAGCCAGTTCAGGGCATCTGCCTGATCTGCTCCGGAAAAAGACCGGAAATTTTCTTTATTCCCCTTATTTTGTTGCATGGTCGGCGCTACACTTAAGCCGTCATTTAAATGGAGATATCGCCTGGCGATATCCGGATAAGGAATCTTCGATGAGTAAAGCTATTATTGCCGGTGTTGGTGCCGCTGTTGTTGCAGGTGGTGCATATGTGGGCGCGGTTGCCTATTCAGGTAAACAGGCTGAGGCTGCGATGTCTCAATCTGTTGAAAACCTGAAAACTGTATATCAGGGAATGGCAGTAATTGAGTATAACCCCGTTGCCAGCAGCATGTTTGAGAGTAAACATCAGCTGAAGGTGATGATTAATGATCTGCCGCCAGAGCTTGAAGAATATATGGCGGATGGTGTCCCGTTTGATGTTGTAATTAAGAATGGTTTCCTGGCTGCAAATACCACTACAACCCTGGCACAGGGGCCACTGCTGGAGCTGTTGAAAGAGCACCAGAACAATGGCGGTACGCCACCGTTGCAGGTGAGCATGAATAGCACTTTTAGTGTAGGTGAGCAGGCGGTTAATAACGACGGTACTCTTACGACTGACTCTTTCACTATTAAAGCACCTGAAGGTGAACAGGGGCAGGTTGAGATCGGCGGCCTGAGTATGCAGTTCGATGTCGCTGGTAAAGCGATTGAAATGTCCGGAACTATGGCGCCGCTGAAGCTTGATGCAGATGGTAATAAAGGGGAGCTGAGTGGTATCAGCTTCTACCAGAAAGGAGTGATGGACGACCTGTACTGGAAGGCAACTATGTATGAGCAGCTGGAAGGTAATATGAAGGTTGCCAACATGTCGTTCAACGGTGATGTTAAAGCTGAACTGTCCGGCATGAAGGTTGATTTCTCCCAGCAGCTGCAGCAGGACCGCACTCTCATTAACGTGGCTTATGGTTTCGATAAGGCTGATCTGCCGGATCCTATGGGCGGCAACCAGCAGTATCAGGATGCTGAGCTGGCGTTGCAGTTTGATCTTGCCTACGAGGCGCTGCGCGAGTTTGCTATCAAGGTTCGGGATATCCAGCAAAACCGACCGGAAGAGCTTGAGAACCCTGAGGCGATGATTGCGCTATTCGATAAAGTCACTGAGCAGGGGATAGGTGTTGATATCACCAATCTGCAGATCTCCCGTGCTGGTGGTTCGATCAAAGGCAAAGCTGAAGCAGATATCGCTGCATTTAAAATTGAAGAAGCGATGTTTGATCCAAACCAGTTCCGTCAGAAGGTTCAGCTAAATGGCAACCTGAGCATGTCTGAATCGCTGCTGCAGGAAATCCCAGCGATGCCGCCACAGCAGGTTGAGATGATGGTTGCGCAGGGCTTTGTTGTGAAGGAGAACGGTGAGCTTAAGGTTAATTTTGAAGTGAAAGATGGCCAGCTGTCAGTAAACGGTATTCCTCTGCCGTTCTGATGCCGTCAGAGATGTTAGAGGGGCGGCCTTCGGGTCGCCCTTTTTATTTGTTGTAAAGGTAAAGAAAGAAGTTGTCCGCTGAAAAATCTCAACGCCAGGCGATGATGTTTGGCCTGCTAGCAGTGTTGCTCTGGTCCACAGTAGCTACCGCTTTTAAACTCTCACTGATCCATCTCACACCGTTGCAGTTGCTGAGCTATTCGTCACTGGTTTCATTGTTTGTCTTATTGGGAGTGGTTTGGTGGCAGGGAGAGCTGGATCAGATCCTACCGGTGGCCAGGAGTCGGCCGGGGCTGTATCTATTGCTCGGAGCGGTTAATCCTTTTCTTTATTACTTTATTCTTTTTGCCGCTTATGACCTGTTACCGGCACAGCAGGCGCAGCCGCTGAACTACACCTGGGCGCTAACTTTGTCGCTATTGGCCGTGCCCATGTTAGGGCAGCGTTTAAGGAGGCGTGATTACAGTGCCTTGGCATTGGGCTATGCTGGAGTGCTGGTAATCTCGACAAAAGGTGATCTGCTATCGATGCAATTTGACAGCCCGTTAGGTGTTTTATTGGCGTTGGTCAGTACATTGTTCTGGGCACTCTACTGGATTCTGAACACTCGCTCTGAGGCACCGCCGGTAGTCAGTTTACTGCTTTGTTTTGTCGTTGGTACACCACTGATATGGCTGTTTTGCTGGTGGTCCGATGGGTTTGTCTGGTCTCTCAGTGGTGTTGCTGGCGCCGTCTATATTGGTATTTTTGAGATGGGTATTACCTTTGTCTTCTGGCTACTGGCCATGAAGAAGGCGGAGCATACCAGCCGGGTAGCAAATCTGATTTTCCTGTCGCCGTTTATATCGCTTATCTTTATCCACTTCCTGCTGGGAGAGGAGATCTATGCCGCGACTTTTATTGGCTTGGCGATGATTGTTTCAGCGGTAATGATGCAGCAGCTAAGCCGCAGGAAGTAAGAGGTAGCTGATGGGTTATTTGGGGGTTGATGTTTGATTGATAAGCAGCTGCGATTGCTCCTCCAGCCCGGCGATAACTCGGCGTTACTTTGTCTGAGTTGGCAGTGCCTGCGGCCGTTATTTTTAAGCAGTATGGAAAGAAGTTGTCTAAACTGCTCTTTGTGCTCGATTTTTGGTGTGCGTAAATGTCTTCAATGGCGCGTTACGGTTTAAAGCTCTTTCTATCGTTTGTGATGGGAGGAGTTTTGCTGTGTGCCCCGCTTTTTATTAGTCAGATCGTCCCTATTGATACGGCTTCTTTCGCTCTTGCAAAAGGGGGTAACGGCGGTAATGGCGGTGGCAATGGCGGCGGTAACGGCGGTGGCAATGGCGGCGGCAACGGCGGTGGCAATGGTGGCGGCAACGGCGGTGGTAATGGCGGCGGCAACGGCGGTGGCAATGGTGGCGGTAACGGCGGCGGCAATAGCGAAGGCAGTACCAGTCATGCTAACGGCGCTATCGGAGATTCTCGCGGGCATGGAAGAGGGTTAGGAAACAATCAGGGAGAGCTAAGCAGAACTCTCGGACGGTTGAATGCTGGCCGTACATCTGTTGAGGCACAGGGAAAAGCAGACCCTACATCTACCGTTGGGTTGATTGCTGCATATAAAGAGTCGGTGTTTAACAGTGTTGAGCTTAGCGGAAAAGTGGGTTCGTTGGCCGGAGACATCGATGAGCTCAATGAGGAAATTAACCGTGTGGAAGGTCTCCTAGAGGGAGCTTCGCCTGAACAGGCTACGGAGTTAGAAGCAGAGCTTGCCCGATTAGATGATCGGCTGTTGGCTAAGCAGAATCAGCTGGCTGAAGCTGAGCAGGAGTTAGCAGCTGCAGCTGAAAGTGAAGCAGAAGCATTAGCTGCGGCCACTAACAAAGAGCTTACTAATGAGGTCCGGTCTGCGCTTGATGATCTGCTGGGTATGGGCGACGAATATTAAATCTTTTGATCGGTTTTAATCAGGTCGACAACTTCTGCAGTTGGAGATGGATTAATCTGTTTTAATTCTCTTTCCAGCAGATACTGTTTAAGAGCTGAACGAGACTCTGCTCCCCAGATGCCGTCTATTTCCCTGATCTTGTAACCAATTGCTTTCAGAGTCTGCTGCACAAATATCGCTCTCGCGATACTGCTATTTTCGGAAAGGCTTTTCTCAATGACGAAAGTTGCTCGTTCCTGTCGTTCAACACTGACCTGTTTGCTGATCCGTTCTCTCGCCAACAGTAGTTTTGATTGTTCAGCGGGACTGGAAGTAAGGCTTGCTTGATTAAACCAATACCAGGCGTAATCGTCGCGTTTCGGAAGCCCGATACCGGCACTATAGCAAGCCCCAAGATCTCTCATTGCCCTTTGGTGGAGCTGTTCAGCTGCCAGTCCAATATACAGGGTTGCAAGTTTCGGATTCTTTTCGGTGCCGCTACCGTTTAGGTGAAGTAACCCAAGTTGATACAGAGCACCGGGGTGATTTTTCTTCGCTGCCAACTCAAGCCAGTAGGCAGCAGCACCCAGGTCTTTGACTGTACCTCGTCCTGTGAGGTAGGCGATGCCGGCCATATAAGCGGCTTCTGATGATCCGGCACGAGCAGCCTGCTGGAATTTTGACAGGCCTTTCTGATAATTCTGCTCTTCACCAGCCCCTTGGGTGTACCTAAGGCCTTGACGATAAATACTGTCAGCTTGATCAGCTGGGGCTGAATACCCTGAAGCGTATTGTAGTTGTGTACAACCGGTGAGTAGAGCACCGGTTATCAACATGGTTAAAACTAGCCGTGGATGCATCGTTTTGCTTCCTTTCTAAACAGTCCGACAGCTTCCCTGGGAGTATAGATTATTCTGTGCGCCAGATGATCTGTTCCTGATTGCCGTTTTCGACCTTCCACCATTCGTCTGGTTCGTCGCCGGTATTCCAGCCACTGGCGATACAGCGGATCTGTGTTTCCATGTCTGCGGATGCTTGTACCGCGCAATCGAGGTCTTTCTGCCATGGAGTCTGATCTGAGTTGAACCAGACACTGACCCAGGCTTTGCCGACTACTTTCTCATGAATCAGTACAGGAATGCTCTCACCGTTCAGCGTTGCCTGATATTCATGAATCAACCCTTTATGACTGATATCCGAAAGTTGCTCGAAGCAGTTGTTTAGCCATGCTTCGATGTCAGCGACAGCGCGATTTTTTACGTATATTTCAATATCGGGGTGGCGTTCTTCAGTCATGATGAGTGTCGTCGTTAAAAAATCGATAGAGCCGGAGCAGGCTCAGGGCTATATAGCCCAACAGCGCCAGTATGATGCCGAAGCCAAGCATGATCAAGCCGCCAAGCGCGACTATCTCAGCGATTAGCTGGTCACTGATCAGTAGCTCAGCGGCGCCAACTGCCAGTGCCCCGAAAAAGAACACAGCAAAACCTACCAGCAGAACCCGCAGGTTTTGCTGGTAGTTGTCGGCTCGTCTGAGCAGCCAGTTGCGCAGTGCTGGTGGAATCATTTGCGTCTCAGAATGGCGAGATTCACATCAAGGGTCAGGGCCAGCTGGTTTTGCTGTTCCAACTGCGCTTTGGCACTGGCTGGCATGCGCTGGCTGTGGGGAGTCATACTGAGCAGTGCCTGGATGTCGGCTGGATCGGTTAACTCAAATGGATAGCTGACCTGTTCAGTGCTCAAAGGCTGAAACTGCTCCTCAAGCATGGCTACTGGGTCGTAGCCAGAAGGGCGGATCTCTTTGTAGATCATCTGACGCAGTTCGATCAAATGGTTTTCGCCGGGCCAGGCCAGCAATAGTAGTCCATCTTTAGCAATTGCCTGAGCCAGAGGTTGCGGCATCAACCGGCAGAACATCACTGTGATCAGATCGAGGCTATGGTCTGCTACTGGTAAATCTGCACCCGAACCTACCAGCCAGCGGATCTCTTTACTACGCCGACAGGCTGCTTTCACTGCGTGTTTTGATATATCGAGGCCAATAACATCAGGTTGCTGTTCCGCCAGCGAGGAGGCAATTTGCTCGGTGTAGTAGCCCTCTCCGCATCCCATATCGAGGATTGCAGGATTGGCTGTCTGCAGATGATTGTTAATCAAGCGGCAGGTGGCAGCAGCTAATGGCTGGTAGTGGCCTTTGTTCAGGAATTGCTGCCGGGCAACGACCATTTCTGGGTTGTCGCCGGGATCTTTTGAGCGCTTTTTATGTGATAACAGCAAATTCCAATAGCCCTGCTTTGCAGCATCAAAGCTATGACCGTTCTCACATTGCAGGCGTTTGTCCTGTTGTTGCAGTGCTGCCCGGCAAACCGGACAGCACAGAGTCATTGTCGTCATCAGACCAGTAATCGCGCCATAATGTTTTCGTACATGTCAGACAGAGTGTCCAGATCTTCGCAACGTACACGCTCATTGAGCTTGTGGATTGTTTTATTGCTTGGACCCAGCTCTACCACTTGAGCGCCAGTTGGGGCAATAAAGCGACCGTCAGAAGTTCCGCCAGATGTGGATAACTCAGTTTCTGTACCAGTAATCGCCTTGATTGACTGCTGGCAGGCTTCTACCAGATCACCAGCAGCTGTCAGGAATGGGTTCCCTGACAGAATCCAGTCGATATCCCAGTCCAGCTCATGTTTATCAAGAATAGTGTGAACCCGCTGCTTCAGCTCGTCGGCAGTGACTTCTGTGGAAAAACGGAAGTTAAACTGGATATCCACATGTCCTGGTACAACGTTAGTTGCACCTGTGCCACCGTTGATGTTTGAAATCTGGAAGCTGGTTGGCGGGAAGAAATCGTTACCTTCGTCCCAAACTTCTGCTGAAAGTTCAGCCAGAGCTGGCGCTGCCAGGTGAATCGGATTCTTTACCAGATGTGGGTAAGCTACATGGCCCTGTACACCATTTATCGTTAGGCTACCGCTGATTGAGCCGCGACGGCCGTTCTTGATGATATCGCCGACCTTATCGGTGCTGGATGGTTCACCGACAATACACCAGGTGATCTTTTCGTTGCGCGCTTCGAGGTGATCTATAACTCGTGTGGTGCCGTTAATAAATGGACCTTCCTCATCACTGGTAATCAGCAGTGCAATAGAACCTTTGTGATCCGGATGGTGCTCGATGAAACGCTCGAGAGCAGTGATGAATGCTGCCAGGCTACCTTTCATATCGGCAGCGCCACGGCCACAGAGTTCGCCTTTGCTGATGGTAGCTTCGAACGGTGGGAACTCCCATTTGTCTTCAGGGCCGGTTGGTACGACATCGGTGTGCCCGGCAAAACAGAATACTGGGCCTTCAGTACCGCGGCGCGCCCAGAAGTTACTCACGTCCTCAAACTGCAGTCGCTCAATCTTGAAACCGAGGGCTTCGAGTCGGGCAATCATCTGTTCCTGGCAGCCTGCGTCTTCCGGAGTGACGGAAGGGCGGTTGATCAGGTCCATCGCCAGTTCGATGGTGGGTGAAATTTTGGACATGATGTCTCCTGAGATGGCTTAGTCTTCAGACAGAAAAACCGGCGCGGGTAACCCGTGCCGGTTTTCTTAACGCGTGGCGAAACTTAGTTGTGCTTGTGCAGCTCTTCGTTCAGTTCGATCGCGCTTTTATTAGTTTTTACTTCGATACGGCCGTTCTGTGAGTTACGACGGAACAGCAGGTCAGGTTTGCCTGCCAGTTCGGACGCTTTTACAACACCCACTTCGTTGTTCTGGTCATCCAGTACAGTGACTTTAGAACCGCCAGTGACGTATAGGCCGGCTTCCAGTGTACAACGGTCACCCAGTGGGATACCCAGACCAGCATTGGCGCCCAGCAGAGCGTTCTCGCCGACACTGATAACCACATTGTTACCGCCAGACAGGGTGCCCATAGTGGAGCAACCACCACCCAGGTCAGAACCGTTGCCAACAACAACGCCTGCGGAGATACGGCCTTCAACCATGCTGACACCCATAGTGCCCGCGTTGAAGTTGATGAAGCCTTCGTGCATCACAGTAGTACCTTCACCAACGTGAGCACCCAGACGGATACGGGATGCGTCACCGATGCGGATACCCGCTGGAACAACGTAGTTGCTCATTTTCGGGAACTTATCAACGGACTGTACATCCAGCACACGACCCTGGGCACGTGCCTGAAGCTGACGCTTCGACAGGTCTTCCAGCGCGATTGCGCCTTCGTTAGTCCAGGCAACGTTTGGCAGCAGACCGAACATACCGGACAGGTTCAGGCCGTGCGGCTGTACCAGACGGTGAGACAGCAGAGCCAGCTTCAGGTAAACCTCTGCAGTGGTTGCAGGCTCAGCGTCAGTTTCCAGGATGCACAGCACCAGCGGCTGAGAAGTGCCCTTCAGGACTTCAGTGATCTCTGCCTGATCTTCCGCATCAACAGATAGGAATGCAGATTCCAGTGCGTTCAGCTGGTCAGCGTTCAGTTCGATCGCCTGATTGCCACCTTCGTAGCCCACTTTACCAGCGACAGCTTCGATCAGTTTAGCGTCAGCATTCAGTAGCGGTGCGTTGTAGTAAATTTCCAGCCAGTCACCCGCTGCGGACTTGGTACCAACACCCAGACCAAAGGCAAAATTAGACATCTGTTGTCTCCGTTAATAAATCAATTGTTAAACAGGGCAGTGTATTCGGCATCTTTAAAGCCGACCTTTCGCAGTGCACCTGTATCAAGCACTGGACGTTTGATGATCGCCGGGTTCTCCAGCATCACCGCAATAGCACTGTCCTGATCAATGTTCGCTTTGGTTTCCTCAGGTAGCTGCCGCCAGGTCGTTCCGCGTTTATTCAGCAAAACTTCCCATCCCAGTTCAGCTACCCAGGCTTTCAGTTGTTCCTGTTCCAGCCCATCTTTTCTGAAATCGTGGAACTGGTAGTCAACACCGTTACTTTCGAGCCACTTACGTGCTTTTTTAATGGTGTCGCAATTTTTAATACCGTAAACCGTGATCATCTGTGGTTATCCCTTCAGTGATTCGACATAGGCCCTGATACGCTGAGCAGCTTCAACGCACTCGGACACAGTCGCAACCAGTGCCATACGGACATAACCAGCCCCTGGCAGAATACCGTCTGTCTCGCGGGACAGATAACGACCTGGCAGTACAGTAACGTTCTGCTCGGCAAATAGACCTTGTGCGAACTTGTCATCGTCGACAGGTGTTTTAGCCCACAGATAGAAGCTGGCATCTGGTTTAGATACTTCCATTACCGGCGACAGGATCTCAATCACAGTATCAAATTTATGGCGGTACTGGCTGCGGTTTTCCAGGACATGCTCTTCATCCTGCCAGGCAGCAATTGATGCTAACTGGTGCTGAATCGGCATTGAACTACCGTGGTAGGTGCGGTACTGCAGGTACGGCATAAGCAGGTTTGCATCGCCAGCAATGAAACCAGAGCGCAGCCCCGGCAGGTTCGAGCGTTTCGACAGGCTGTGGAAGACTACGCAGTTGCGGTAGTCATGACGGCCCAGTTCAGCACAGGCTTGCAGCAGACCAACCGGTGGCTTCTCTTCATCGAGGTAGATCTCGGAATAACACTCATCTGAGGCCACGATAAAGTTGTATTTGTCTGATAGCGCGATCAGCTTTTTCAGGGTTTCAAGATCGGTAACTGCGCCTGTAGGATTGCTTGGTGAGCAAAGGAATAGCAGCTGGCAACGTTGCCAGATCTCTTCTGGAACCGCGTCGTAATCAGGCAGGAAACCGTTACTTTCCAGACAGTTCAGGTAATAAGGTTCAGCGCCTGCTAGCCAGGCTGCCCCTTCGTAAATCTGGTAAAACGGGTTTGGCGCTACAACAAGCGCATCTTCACGGCGTTCTACTGCTGCCTGAGTGAAAGAGAAGATCGCTTCCCGGGTACCGTTCACCGGCAGGACGTTGCGGGCCGGATCGATGCTGTTGCTCTCCAGTTGAAAGCGCTTCTCGCACCAGCTAGCCATCGCCTGGCGGAATTCTGGTAATCCTGAGGTAGTCGGATAGTTCTCCAATCGGACCAAATTATCAGCCAGTGTCTCGATCACAAAAGGAGGAGCAGGATGTTTGGGTTCACCAATGGACAGTGCGATATGTTCCAGATTTTCTGGTGGACGCACCGCTGCTTTCAGTTTTGTCAGCTTCTCAAATGGATATGGCTGGAGGTTGGCAAGATCCTGGTTCATCTGAAGTCCTGTGATCAGCGCACTTCCGGTTGACTATGAAACCGGAACCGGCGTTAAACGAAGCTTTTCATAGCGGGCAGGATTATAGCGAAATCCGCGGGTTGAATAAAACGCTACCATTGGCAATTACCAGAGGGAAACTACTGGTTAAAAAAAGGGCGACTCAACTGAGTCGCCCAAATACTGTGGTGAGGTGAGTGAGCTCTGCGAGCTCAAAGTACTCTATGAACAAGAGTCATCGGATCAGTCGCCTTGCCGAAGGCTCAGATCCGGTAGTGTCGTCAGCTTTGAATCCCTCCTTTGGTTAGCTGTGCCGGTTGCAGCAAGCGTTCCAGCTCGGCGCGGGACAGATCCGTGTCCTCTTCGGCGACATCAATAATAGGCCGACCTTCCTTATAGGCCCGTTTAGCAATTTCAGCTGCCTTCAGGTAGCCAATAATTGGGTTTAACGCAGTCACCAGTATCGGGTTACGATCCAGAGCCGACTGCAGTTGTGCTTCATTGACCTTGAATGTAGCGATCGCTTTGTCTGCGAGTTGTACGGCTGCATTCGCCAATAGCTGCTCACTTTGGATCAGATTGTAGGCGATCATCGGCAGCATCACGTTCAATTCGAAGTTACCGTGCTGGCCTCCAATGGTAATAGCTGTGTCATTACCGGTTACTTGGGCCGCGACCATCATCACCGCTTCTGGGATCACTGGGTTAACTTTGCCCGGCATAATGGATGAACCTGGCTGCAGTGCCTGTAGTTCAATTTCACCCAGGCCCGCTAGTGGACCGGAATTCATCCAGCGCAGGTCATTGGCAATCTTCATCATCGCTGTGGCCAGTGATTTCAGTTGGCCGGACAGCTCAACAGCTGTGTCCTGGCTGGCCAGAGCGCTGAATGGGTTCTCTGCCGATGTAAGCTTGAGCCCGGTGAGCTGACTTAAACGGTCAGCAAAGCGCGTTGAAAACTCATGATGAGCATTGATACCGGTACCTACTGCAGTACCACCCTGTGCAAGTTGGTGTAAGCGCGGCTGCGTAGCCCGCAATCGTTGTTCAGCCTGATGAATCTGCTGTTTCCAGCCGGATAATTCCTGGCTTAGGCTGACTGGCATTGCATCCATCAGATGGGTGCGACCGGTCTTAATCAGGCCGGTCAGTGCCTCTGATTTTTCGCTGATAGTGTGTTGCAGGTGGCTTAGTGATGGCAGCAGCTGCTCATGTAGCACCAATGCAGCACTCAGGTGGATCGCTGTTGGGATCACATCATTTGAACTCTGACCCATATTGACGTGATCATTCGGGTTAACGTCCAGACCGCTGCGCTGGCTGGCCAATGTAGCGATCACTTCATTGGCATTCATATTTGAACTGGTGCCGGAACCGGTTTGGAAAACATCGACAGGGAAATGGTCATGATGTTGCCCTGTGGCTATTGCTGCTGCGACTTCACTGATCGCCGTAGCCCGTTCCTGGTCGAGCAGCTCCAGCGCTGCGTTAGTTTCAGCGGCAGCCTGTTTAATCAGAGCCAGTGAACGGATAAAAGCTGCGGGCAGCGGTAGGCCGCTGATCGGAAAGTTATTGATCGCGCGCTGGGTCTGGGCACCGTACAGGGCATCCTGCGGTACTTTCAGTTCACCCATGCTATCTGTTTCAATGCGGTAGTCAGTCATTGTCAGGTATCCTGATCATCTTTACTCAGTTGAGATACTGCGACATCAGTTGCAGTTCATATCGAATTGCATTGAGCCGGTGCATGCTCTCTGGTTTATCCCGATAGAGTTTTTTCAACTTACCAATCGGCTGATATAACAGGTTCATGCAGTTTCTCCGAAACACCGGGTGATGCAGTGGATCACTGATCACGGCAATCAGGTTTTCCAACAGGCGGAAGAGTATGCTCTCCTGCTGTTGATGGTTAACCTTGTCGGCCAGCTCCAGGCCTGTATCCAGATAACGATGAATAACACCGGGTGAGTCCGGATCTGTGGCTGAGCTGTGAAACAGGGTTTCAGCCATGACAAACTCAAGTTGGTGATCAATCAGATCGTTGTTGCGTGTAAAAAGGTTCATATGCAAAACTTAATATAAACAATAATCATTATCATTAAGTATTTATCCGGTCAGGTCAACAGCTTTTTGCTGTTTTCTTTAATTATGGCTGTTTTGTCGAGGACTGCCCGGTCGGGAAGCCTACCCAGCCAGGCTGCAGAGCCTGGCTGGAGCGAGCTTTGGCTGCGTTAACGCATGTCCTGTTGAACAGGAATATGGCTGCGAAGGCCTATGCGGCGTTTCGCTGACTCCAGCAGTGTAAGAATGGAAGGGATTACCAATAGGATCAGAACAGTGCCGTAAGCCAGGCCGAATACGATAGCGGCTGCCATAGGTATCAGGAACTGAGCCTGTAGCGATGGTTCGAACAGTATTGGTGTCAGGCCTGCAATAGTGGTCAGTGATGTCAGCAGTACTGCACGAAGTCGCTGGCAGGCGGCTTCAACAATGGCATCTTTTACATCAAGGCCCGCGTGACGCATCTTCTTATAAAACTCGATCAATACGATTGAGTCATTGATCACAATGCCTGACAGGCCAAATAAACCGAACAGTGACAGGATGGTCAAATCCAGCCCCATTAACAGGTGGCCAAAGACCGCACCTGTAAGGCCCATTGGAATAGCAAGCATCACTGCCATAGGCCAGCTATAGGATGCAAACACCCAGGCCAGAATGATATATACCAGTGCCAGCGCCAGCATCAGGCCAAGTTTCATATCAGACAGCGTTTCCTGCTGCATTTTGTTCTTGCCTTCAAAGCTGGCTGTCACGCCATAGCGACCGAGAATCTGATTAAATTCAGTACTCGAGGTTATCGCTGCTATCACTTCGTTAGCATTGGCGCTGCTTTCGTCCAGATCGGCTGAAACGTTAATCGCTAGCTGACCATCAACCCGCTGCAGAGATTCCAATCCCCGTTGGGCACGAAATTCGATGACGTTGGATAGCGGCGTTGTTGAACCATCAGGCAGTACCACCGGGTAGTTCTCAAGCATGCTGAGTCGGTTACGTTCATGGTCCGGTAGTATCAGTACTACCTCGATCTCGTCCTGTCCCTGATAAAACTTCTGTACCGTCAGGCCGTCGAATGCGGCGCGTAGCTGGCGGCCTACATTCTGGATCTTAAGACCTGCAGCACTGCCGGACGGGGTCAGACTGTAGATCAGTTGCGATTTACCATAGGGCAGATCGTCAGCGACGTTAGACAGTCCGCTGTAGCTGCGCAGCTGGTGGGCAATCTCGTCCGCAGCTTGTTTCAGAGTAGTGCTGTCCTGACCGGTCAGTTTCACCTCTATCGGTTTACCGGAAGGGCCTGCTCTTGAAACATCGATAGAGAAGGCTTCGATCCCTGCTGGAACTACTATGTATTGGCGCCATTGCTTAATCAGATCTTGATTACTCAGGGTGCGGCTCTCAATTGGTGTGAGTTCAACATAGAGTGATCCAACCTCATCCCCCGAGCTGCTGTTGCCACTGCTACGGGAGAAATTGGCAGTACGGTGTTGCGCAATGGCGATCTTAACCATGCCCCCGCCAAGTTGTTTATCAGCCTGATCCAAGGTTTTCTCCAGATGTATCAGGAAGTCTGCGACCCGGTCTGTACCTGTCCCTGCAGTAAACTGAACGTTGGCGGTCAGGGTTTCCCTTTCAACAGCTGGAAAGAAGGTGAATTTGATTCTGCCGCCCTGTAGCATGCCGACAGCGATGACAAAAAGTGCGATCGCCAGGGTGATTGTAACGCCTCTGTAGGTGATCGCTGTGGTCACCAGACGGCGAAAGTAGTGATCGCGGAAGCGTTCAAATCCAGCGTCCAGCTTTCGTCTTATCGGACTTGGCTGGATGTCATCACGGTGCTTAAGGCTGTGATGAAGATGGCCTGGCAAGATCAGGAAACATTCGATCAGTGAAGCCACTATGACGCAGACAACAACGATCGGAATGTCTCCGAGAATGTTGCCGATTCGCCCTTCTATAATCAGCAGTGGCAGGAAGGCTGCGATTGTTGTCAGCGATGATGCTGTAACCGGTGCCAGCATTCTCAGGGCCCCACCTTGAGCTGCCACCAGACCCGGTTCGCCCCGTTGGACGTGGGCCAGAGTATCCTCGCCGACTACTATCGCGTCATCGACGATAATACCCAGTGCCATAATAAGACCAAACAGACTGATCATATTGATTGATCCGCCAATGCCATAGAGCACAGCCAGGGTTGCCAGGAAAGATACTGGGATGCCGACAGTCACCCAGAAAGCAACACGGGCATTCAGGAAGAGGAACAGGATGGCAACAACCAGTACCAGACCGCCCAGGCCATTTTTTAATAGCAGGTCTATACGTTCCTGAATAGGTTCATAGTCCTCGTTATAGAGTTTTAGCTCGACCCCTTCGGGGAGCGTTGGTAGGGTTTTGTAATACCAGTCATTAAGTAATTTAGCCGCGCTTAGCGTATCGTCCGCTTCAGTGCGTCGCAGGCGCAGCACAACTGCAGGTTGACCCTTATAGGTCAGGTAAACCTGCCCATCACGGGCGCGTTGTTCAACCATCGCGACATCGCCTAGCCGGAGCAGGCGACCATCTTCTTCTGCCAATAGTGGTAGCTGGCTAAAGCCTTCTGCATCTCGTTGCTGGTTCAGGCCACGAATCTGGCGTGAGCCATCGCCTTTTGCAGCAGTGCCCGCTGGAAGGTCCAGGCTTCGTTGGTTGATAACAGTGCTTATATCACTGAAGGTCATACCCAGCTGATGCAGCTGTTGGGCAGGAATTTGAATAGCGATCTCTTCCTCTGGCATACCCGAGAAATCGATCTTCCTGACGCCGCTATCCAGCAGCTCGCGTTCAAACTTGCGTGCCAGAGGACGCAGTTCATCAACGCTGCTTCCGGGAGCGGTTAACAGCAGGTTAGCGATCGATTCGTAGCGGATAATCTGCTGGACGACTGGCTCTTCAATGTCGCTGGGGAGGTTGCTACGGATGCCATCAATCTTCTGTTTCACCTCGTCGAGGATGTAAGCAGTATCGGCGCCATCTTCCAACTCCAGCCGGAAGCGACCCATACTCTGGCTGGCGGTCGCGTAAACAGTATCAATACCATTGACCGAGCTGAGCTCATCTTCGACTGGTAGCACGACAGAGCGCTCGACATCCTCGGCAGCCGCGCCACTCCATACGATCTGTACGGTGACTATATCGATCTCGAAGCTGGGGAAAAATTGAGTGTTGAGCTTCATTACACCGCCGGCGCCGGCGAGAATCATCAACAACATCAGCAGATTTGCTGCGACTCTGTGTTGGGCAAACAGGGCAATGAAACCACCGTTTTGAGTGTTACTTTGCATCGCTGATTTCCTGGTTAGCCTGCTTCACCTTAAGCCCTGAGATGGCGTTAGGAAGCTGCGTGGTAATCACCTTGTCGCCTTCACTTAGTTGATCACTGATTAACAGTACTCTTGGTGAGCCTTCATCAGTTTTACTGCCTGCCTGATGTACTTGTATCGCTTCCAGACGACCGTTTCGGATCCGGTAGACGCTATCAGTGCCATAAAGTGCCTGGGGTGCGAGTGAAACTACGCCTTTGACCATCGGTAAGTGCAGGTTGATCGCGACTGAACGGCCCGGCTCCGGAATCTCCCCGGAGGTGATTTTAAACAGTGCATCAACACCGCCACGGCCACTGTTTACCTCGGCGGCGAGTCGATCCAGACCAAGCTCCAGTGTCTGACCATCTAAATGGCCGGCGGCCGTAATTTTTTGCTGTTGTTGCAGAGCCTTGCGGATCAGCGGCAAGACTCTATCGGGGATCTGGGCACGAATTTCCAGGCGATCTAGTGGATAGAGGCTTAGCAGCGGATCACCACTGCGGACCCGGTCTCCCGGTGTTACTTCAACCCGGGCTATCCTGGCGATGAAAGGTGCTCTGATTCCGGTACGTTCCAGATCAAGTTTCGCTGCGTCCCGTAGCGCTTCAACTCTGGCTTTATCTGCTTCCAGCTGAGCCATCCTGTTGGGATGATCAGTGATCGCTTGCTGGCGGCTTTGTAGAGAAAGGCGTTGCTGCTGATAGGCAATACGGGCGTTGTCGAGCTGATCTTCTGAACCTACTTTTCGTTTGGCCAGGTTTTGATAGCGCTGGACGGTCTTACGCTGCAGCTCAACCAGATTCTTTTCCAGTGTTAGTGAGTCGAGATCAGACTGGTGGCGCACTTGTTCAGCACTGATGCGAGCGTTGACGTTATCAAGATCGGCCTGGCGTTGATTGAGGATTAACTGGGCGTCACGTGGATCGAGTTGAATCAGTAGTTGGCCTGCTTCGACCTGACCACCTTCATCGACCTCGAGTTGCGCAACAAACGCCGTGAGAGCAGAGGTCAGAGATGCCATGCGTGGAGATTCGATCTTACCGTAGAGGGATAGCTCCGGTTGTTCTGAGGTAAAACGAACCGTTTCTGCCTGAACAGTCCAAACCTTTTCCTTAACCGGGCGGGCAGGAGGCTTTGGTTTAGTGCTTTTCAGGTAGTTAAAGGTTGCAAGCGCTACCGCTATGATCACAACCGGTAACAACCAGATAATCCAGCGATTTGGTTTGCTGGCCTCGGTCTGACTCATTTGAATAGATCCCTATCAATCGCAAACAGGCAAACCCCGACCGGAACGGGGTAGCTAAAGTGTGGGCCAGAATTCGCCCTTCTGACACTATACCGCTAATCGGAATTGATCCTGAATAACGGATTTCCGCTATCTTAGCGACCAGTAGCGGCACCGGCAGTAATCTTTACATTTATTAACACCATGTTACGGTAGTTTGATTGCTACAGACCAACAATGCAGCCCGCTTCAGGGATTGAATTCGCCGCGTCGCGGCGTTCAGAGGAATGAGTGAATAACTGCCGTGGGTAAGTTTCGACTCTTCCTAAGGAGGACGGATGTGCGTACTGAGTATGTTCTGGCGCTGAATGGCGCAGGTTTTCATCGTATCTGTTACCGGGAATGGGGCAGTGCCGACAATGATCGTGTTTTACTCTGTGTTCATGGGTTGACGCGAAACAGTCGGGATTTTGATGAACTGGCGAAAAGCCTGAGCCGTGATTACCGGGTGATCTGCCCTGATCTGGTCGGACGTGGTGGAAGTGACTGGTTACCCGCTGGACAACCTTATCACCTGCCACAGTATTTGAATGATATGGCCACCTTGATCGCCAGGTTAAATGTAGAGACCATAGATTGGGTAGGGACATCACTCGGTGGTATCATCGGCTACTGCCTGGCAGCGATGGATCACTCTCCGATTCGCCATCTGGTGCTGAATGATATTGGACCTCTGATTCCGCAATCGGCCCTCGCCCGCATCGCCAGCCAGATCACAGAGCCGGTGTTTAATAACCGGGATGAAGTGGAAGCTTGCATGCGCGAGCGCTATCCGGCCTGGCGTTATCTCAGCGACGAGCAGTGGTATCAACTATCGCTACATGCGACCCGCACCGATGAACAGGAGCGGTTGCATTGGCACTTTGATCCGGCAATAGGAAGTGCAGCGACTGAAGCGAGTACAGCTGATATTGATCTTTGGCCTGTGTGGCAGAAGGTTTCTATTCCGCAGTTGCTGATCTGGGGGCAGGATTCAGATGTTTTGACTGAAACTACCGTCAGGCAGATGCAGCAAAATGAGCAGTTAGAGCTGCTGGAGTTGCCGGGTATTGATCATGTTCCGTCGCTGATGGAACCGGAGCACATCACCACCATCGTTGATTGGTTGAGACGTCATCGAAACCATTGAATTATAGACAGGAGAGTACATGAGCCTGCTGACCCGCTGGCCGAAACAGCAACTTTGTTTGGATCCCTCTCGTCGCCAGTATGCAGTACAGGCCGTTGAGCAGGCGTTCGCTCCGACTTTGGAATCGTTGCGGATGGATATCGGGTTGGTAGAGATGTTTGAGGCGATTTACGTACCTTTGGCGGCGTGGTTAGCGAGGCGTAAAGAGCAGCAAACCGGGCCGCTGGTGGTGGGTATTAATGGCGCCCAGGGCGCAGGAAAATCAACCCTTTTCAATCTGCTTGAAGTGATTCTGGGTGATGGTTTTGACCTAAAGGTGGTCGGACTGTCGTTGGATTCGCTCTATAAAACACATCAGGATCGTCAGCAGCTGTCGCAACAGGTACATCCACTACTAATGACCCGTGGAGTGCCCGGTACGCACGATGTAGAGCTGGGGATAGAACTGCTTCAGTCACTGGTGAACAGTGATGAATCTACCATTACGCGCATTCCTGTTTTTGATAAATCTACCGACGATCGCTGTTCCGAAGATGTTTGGGAGGAATGGATAGGTCCGGCAGATATTATTGTGTTTGAAGGCTGGTGCGTCGGCGCTCAGCCACAATCAGAAAAAGAGCTGTTAGACCCGGTTAATTCTTTGGAGATGGAAGAAGACCCTGATGCTGCCTGGCGTAGGTATGTTAACGAACAGTTAAAGGGGCCTTACCAGCAGCTATTCGAGATGCTGGATGTGTTACTGATGCTGAAAGTGCCATCGATGGATGTCGTTTTCGAATGGCGCTCCGCCCAAGAGAAGAAATTGGCTGAACGAATCCGCTATATCTATGACACTCAGCAGCCGACGGATCTTCGCATCATGGGGGAAGACGAGATTGTTCGCTTTATCCAGCATTACGAGCGCCTGACCCGGCAGATGCTGGATGATCTGCCGGAGCGGGCAACTATAACCCTGCACCTGAACAATAATCACAAAATCTGCGATATTACTGTTAACGATCCCATTACAGACCCGGTTGGGCCGTTAGCGGAGCTTAAATCGGCAGTAATGTCATAGACGCTGCGCCATGAACTACCCTATTGATGGCGCGATTGCTGCCATCTGCAACTAGTGTTGCCATCATATCCTGTAGTGATATCAACTTACCGAACATCCGCTCGTAACTGTAATTGACGATGCCGTGTTCATCGATACCGTTGGTCAGCAGGAAAGGGGTTCCGTCTGCTTTCTTCCGGTTCGATAATCGCCACGCGACCACCTCGATGTTCCTCGCACTGTTATAGATTTTCTGCTGGTCCAAGCTATCCAGCAGGAAAAATTCTTCCTGCTCGTTGTAAGATTTGTGGAGCATACCCACCAGACCTGTCATCAAGGCAAATACCCGATCTCCGGTGTAGTTTTCATCGAACAGCAGTTCGATCGCATCGTTGCCGTAACGATTATTCAGTTCATCAAACTGTTGCTGTTTTGGCGTTGAAAACAGCTGGAATAGCCTTTTTTCAACGGTCATCCCGGCAGGGGCTTTGCTGAGTTCGACAGGATTGCGTTTATACAGCTTGATCGTCAGCTCTCGTGTCAGTGCCTTAAGCTCACGAATATGGGCATCTGTTACCAGATCGATATCGGACTTGCCTAGGTTCTTGATATCAAAAGGGCGGGCGTCTTTGCCCCCGCAACCAGCTAGCATCACAGTTGCTGCCAGCAGAACTAACCAACGGTTTATCTTTGTCATCTTATCTATTTTTCTTAACTATCGTCGTGATCACTATCCGGAGCTTCTGCCATCAGCGGGAAGCGAGTGCCAGCGGCTATGTTCTCGCCTCCTGGCGGCGAGTCGAATGCAATACCGCCGGTGAGCAGGCTTTCGATACTCTCGGTGTCTAACTCCAGACCATCGAGCAGTCCAAAACTCGCTCGTAATCCACTTATGTTCCAGAATCGGCTACTGCTCTTAACCAGGTGAGCATAGCGCTGCTGGATACGGGCGTTGATAATAACCCGATTGCCATCCGGGCTCAGATCGTAGCCCTGTACCTGTCCAACAGGTACCTGACGGTAATATATCGGACTACCTGATTGCAATGACCCCAGCAAATCAGCGGTTAATTCTATTACCAGTCCGGCAGTACCTGTATCTGTGGGTGGGTTGCCAAGGGCTTGAAAGCGAGTGCTGGCTTTACCTTTGCCCGGCAGAACGGCGATATGGTTGCCGCTCAGAAGGTTGCCCGCGTTACGTACTCCGCTCAGATTGATCTGGGGTTCGACAATCCAGAACCGACTGCCCTGTTTAGCTAAGAAGTGCCCTTCCTGATAGAGCACTGCCGTTACCTTCATGCTGCCATCAGCTGCCGCCAGAGTGACCGCTTCAACTTCACCAACGGTAAGGCCCTGATAACGGAGATCTGCGCCTGCACTGACACTTTTGCCCGGTGGGAATAGCAGAGTGATCGTCTTACCTTGTTGTTTTGCCTGCTCTCTGGAATCGTACATTCTGAACAGCTTGTTAGCTTCGATTCGTTTGCCTTTCGGCAGGGTTTCAAATGCTATGCCGCCATTAACGATTGATTCCAGTGATTGTGTATTAACGGACAGCCCTTTGAAGCTGATGCGGGCTTCTACACCACTGGCATTCCAGAAGCGGGAGTGGCTGGTGACGAGTTTGCGGTATTGCTTGTCGATCAGGGCATAGATCACCACATTCTGACCATTTTTGCTGAGGCTATAATGGCTCACCTGACCGACTTTCAGTTGCTTGTAGCTGATCGGTGAACCAACGGCCAGTGAGCCCAGCTCTGGAGCCAGTAAACGGATCTGCAGTTTATCAGCGCGCTCTGTCAGTAGCAGTCGCCCCTGATTGGAAGCTAAATCAAAGTCATCGTGAAGGCGGTACTTCTGGTCGCGCTCTGCTGGCTTCGCATCTGCTTTGTCAGGAGTAAAGAAACTGATCCCCCCGCGCAACAGTGAACGAATTGATTCCGTTTCCAATCCAACCTGCTTCAGGCTGGCGTGAAAGCGGATACCGCTGCTGTTCCAGAAGCGGCTGGCATTGGTGACCAGCGATTGGTAGCGGGGTTCTATCACCGCGAATATCTGGATATTTTTGCCATCTTCCGTGAGTTCAAAGCCCGATACCTCACCGACTTTCAGCTGGCGGTAGAGTACTGGGGACCCCCGTGTCACTGAACCAAGCTGTTCTGTTACCAGGGTAATGGGTAAACCGTTAACCACCTGAGCACGGCTTGGAGCTTCCAGTTGCGCAACATAGTGGAATTTCTCCACGCCGCCCCCTGGGAAGAGCTCGATATGATTACCACGTATCAGACGCTTGATATTGCCCAGCTGCTCCAGCGAAAGCTCTGCTTTCTTTAACCAGAACTGACTCTCTGAACGCAGCAGATGGCGTGCACGAGGATCGATCAGCACACTGGCGTGAAGTTCCTTAAAGTCGTCGGTCAGTGTTACCGCAGTCACCCGGCCGACCTGGATGCCGCGGCTGATGATCTCAGTGCCGATGGATAGTTGCGTGGTGCCAGGGAATACCAATCTTATTTCGATGCCCTGTTCAGCTGACTCAAAATCAGGGTAGAGCCGGAACTGATCTCCGTTGACTGCAGCGACCGTATCGGGATCAGGCGTGCTGAGCTGAATGCCGCCTGCGATCAGTGAAGCAAGAGATCCTATCTGGACCTTTATCTCGGGTAGATTAGCATCTATTTTCAGGCCGCTGGCGTTCCAGAAGCGGGTATGTTTTTGGATCAGGTGGGCATAGTTTTGGTCTATAAATACTTCAACCCGAACCTGACGGCCATCTTCGGTCAACTGATAATCCAGTACCTCACCTACATCAATGTCTCTCAGGTAGATCCGGGAGCCGCGGTGTAATGAGCCTGCATGGTCAGAAAATAGTGTGAGATATAGACCATCTTCATCGTGCTCAGGCGGTGGCGGCTCTTTCAGTGAGGTAAAGTGCCTGCTAGGAATGCCTTCGCCCGGGCTGACGCCGATGTAGTAACCGGAAAGCAGGGTTTCTAGCCCGCGTACACCAGAGAGTGAAATCTGAGGTTTGACCAGCCAGAACTGGGTACCATCATTTAGCCAGGGTTCAGCCCGCGGGTCGACAGAGACCAGTGCTGTTACTGATTTCAGGTCTTCATTGAGAGTAAAGTCTTTGACTACTCCACCCGGCAAGCCGCGGTACAGCAGACGTGTTTTATTTGCTTCCAGTCCTTCAGCAGAGTCGAAGACAATCTCGATCATAATGCCGGCATCACGATAGCTTTTGTAGACCAGCCAACCGGCTATCAGTGCCGCCAGCAGAGGGAGTATCCAGATCGCAGAAGGGCCACGGTGTTTCTTGATAACCGGACGTTTTGCCGGGTTGCGATCCGTCATTTCAATTCCTCAATTTCCTGATGCTTATCCCAGATTAGCCGGGTATCAAACAGGTTGGCTGCCAGCATTGTTGTGATCACTACAAAGCCGAAGGCTGTGGCGCCGTGGTTACCAATTATATGTGCCAGATTGCCCAGTTGAACCAGCGCAACCAGTATGCCGACGACGAAAATGTCCAGCATCGACCAGCGTCCGATCCATTCAACGAAGCGATACATTATCATCTTTTGTCGTGCGTTCGTGGTCCAACCTCGCTGCACTGTCAGTAGCAGTAAAATCATGCCGACCAGTTTGCCGGCGGGGATAATTATACTGGCTGTCAGTACCACCAGAGCGATCCAAAGCATGTCGTGTTTAACCAGCTCCAGTACGCCACCCAATATGGTACTGGGGTCGCCTTTACCAAGGCTAACGAAGGTCATGATCGGCATTACGTTAGCCGGAATCATCAGCAGTGCGGAGGTGATGACCAGCGCCCATGAGTGGGCCAGTGAATGTGGCTGCCGGCTGTGCAGGCGACTGTGGCAGCGAGGACAGTGGTAGTCTTCGAAATTTCGATCTGCCAGCAGGCCGCATTCGTGACAGCTGATAATGTTGTTCGACAGAGCGCTTAGATTGTTATTCGACACCACGTAGTACTCCGATCTGATGCCAGAACAGGTCGCGGTCAAGCATGGTGGAACTGAGAATGGTGGTAAAAATGAGTGCCGCTAGGCTGTACAGGCCAAGTCCTGGGATTACGGTCGCAACATCAACCAGCTTAACAATAGATACCATCACCCCGAGCAGATAGACCTCAAGCATGCCCCAGTCATCAAGATGCTGATAGGCGCGCATGGTCATACTTAGCCCCGTCCACCGGCGTCTTAGGTGTAGTGCTGTACTGATATATAACAACAGCAATAGCTTGGTTGCCGGGACTACTATTGCGAAGAGCAGGATCATCAGTGCAACGATCGTCAGGTCGTCACGGTACATCGCCATAGCGCTGCTGAATATTGTCTGGCTGTGACTTAACCCCAGCGCTTCTAAGGTAAGAATCGGATAGAGATTTGCTGGAATAAACAGGATAATGCCCGCCAAAGCCAGCGCAAGAGTGCGCTCAATGCTATTAAACTTGGCGTCGATCAGCGTATGTCCACAACGAGGGCAGTGTGCGGTCATGCCGGTTTCCACAACCGGGCGCTCTAGTAGCAGATCACATTCATGACAGGCTATCATTTTATCCATAAATTAAAGACGTCTCGTTGTCTGCGATCTTCCTGGTCTTGGCTTTTGAGTTCGCTGACAAACGGTACTCCTGCTTCCACCTGTGTATAAGAAATGATACCCGATTCTCTCACCGACTGGTTAACAGAACAAAACCTCAGTATCCGCGGCCAGCAGTCATTAACTGGTGGCTGTGTTGCAGATGCTGCCCGGCTTGACCTGAGCAACGGTGAGTCACTGTTTATTAAGTATGGTGGCGGCGTTGCTAAGGGACAGTATAAGGCCGAAGCGGCAGGCCTGAATTCTCTTAGAGTCGCCAAGGTACTTAAAGTGCCGGATGTGGTCTTGGCAGCTGATGATTTTCTGCTGCTTGAGTTCATCCCGGTGCAGAAACGAACGCCGGAGTTCTGGCGAGAGCTCGGTATTGGTATGGCTCGTTTACACCGCCTGCCTGCAACCGAGTTTGGTTATGATTGCGACACATTCTGCGGTGGTACCCGCCAGCCAAATAAGTGGTGTCGTGACGGCCACTATTTCTTTGCAGAACAACGATTACGTTATCTGGCTGAGAAGTGCTTTCTCAAGCAGCAGCTACCAGGGGAACTGTATGAGAATTTGCTGGCACTTGCGGAGAGACTACCTGAATTGATTCCGGAGCAGCGGCCCGCGCTATTGCACGGTGACCTCTGGTCAGGGAATGTGATCTCCGGTTCTCAGGGGGAGCCGGTGCTGATTGATCCTGCGGTTTACTGCGGCTGGCCCGAAGCCGAGTTGGCGATGACGCTGTTGTTCGGAGGTTTCGAACCGGAGTTCTATGACAGCTATCTGACTGTTTATCCACAGCTGCCGGGCTGGAGAGAGAGGGCCGGTTTATACAATCTGTGGCACCTGTTAAATCATCTTTATCTGTTCGGCTCAGGATATCTTCCAGAGATTCAGCAGATTTGTCGGCGCTATCGCTAGGAGTGCCTTAAGGCTGAGAGTACACTTGCCGACATGATAGGCCATTGGCAGAGGATAGACCTGCCTGGCTACGGATGAACTGAATGTTGTTGGCGTGATCGTCAAGAACAATAGAATCTATATGGAGCTGATGATGGCAAAGAATGATGGAGACTACACCGGCCTGCGCCGTGAGTATGTCGCAGAGGAGCTTAATCGCTCTGATCTGAATGCAGACCCGGTAGAGTTGTTCGGACAGTGGATGGCTGCTGCTAAAGAAGTTGCTCCTGATGATGCGACCTCTATGACGTTGGCGACCGCTGATAATACCGGTATGCCATCAGCTCGCATTGTTTTGTTGAAACATTTTGATCAGCAGGGTTTTGCCTGGTACACCGATTTTTCCAGCCAGAAAGGGCAGGATCTGGCGGAAAACCCGCAGGCTGCGCTGATGTTTTACTGGTACGGTCTTGAGCGCCAGGTAAGGATTCAGGGAACTGTTGAGAAACTGAGCCCGGAACAGGGTAAGAAGTACTTCAATGCCAGACCAGTCGGTAGCCGGATTAGTGCTGCGGCATCACATCAAAGTGATGTAATTGAGAGTCGTGAGCTGCTGGAGGAAAAATTCCGTCAGCTTGAAACTCAGTACCCGGATGGTGACATTCCGTATCCGGAGCGCTGGGGTGGTTATCTGCTGAAGCCTGTCTCGTTTGAATTCTGGCAGGGGCGCGAAAGTCGCTTGCATGACAGATTTCGTTATCAGCTGCAGGACGGTGAATGGATTATCGACAGGTTGCAGCCATGAGTGAATTGTTGCGCTACGAGCTGCGGGAAACGGCTGAACAGCCAGATGCTTGCGTGATCTGGCTTCATGGTCTCGGCGCTGATGGACATGATTTCGCCGATATTGTACCTATGCTGGGGCTGCCTGAATCCTTGAAAGCGCGCTTTGTATTTCCCCATGCGCCTGTGATGCCAGTCACCATTAATGCAGGATGGCCGATGCCAGCCTGGTATGACATTCTGGCAATGAGTCCTGCTCGTACTGTGGATAACGCGAGCTTCCTTCGTTCGGTAGAGCAGATCGAAGCTTTGATCGCCGAGCAGATTGAGAAAGGTATTGCAGCAGATCGTATCCTGCTGGTTGGTTTTTCTCAGGGTGGGGCTATGGCCTATGATGTGGGTCTCAATCATTCACCTAAAATAGCCGGGGTCGCGGCGCTTTCCACCTATCTGGCTATTCCTGAAAGAGTGACAGATGAAGGCCCTAAGAGCTTTCCTTTGTTGGTACAGCACGGCAGTGCAGATGATGTAGTGCCTGAGAGTCTGGGTCGTGAGGCTGTGGATAAACTAATCGAGCTGGGTTATGCACCGCAATGGGATAGCTATCCGATGGGGCATGAGGTGTGTGCTCCTGAGTTACAGCGTCTGGGTAAATGGTTAAGCGAAGTTTTAAATTAACGAGTATTTAATAATGCAGATTAGTGAAAATAAGGTTGTAACCTTCCACTACGAGTTGAGTGACGAAGTGGGTCAGACAATCGACAGTTCCCGCGAAGGAGAGCCTCTGCCGTATCTTCACGGTCACCGAAATATCGTTCCTGGTCTGGAAAATGCAATGGCTGGGCGTCAAAAAGGCGATAGCTTTAAAGTCAAAGTACAGCCTCAGCTGGCTTATGGTTTACGTGATGAAGACAAAGTTTTCTTCGTACCACGTCAGGATTTTGCCGGCATCGAGGAACTTGAAGTGGGTGCGATGTGCCAGCTGAAAGATCCGAACGGCGAAGAGATGCTGGTGACAGTGACGGATATCCAGGAAGAACAGGTTGAAGTTGATGCAAATCACCCGTTTGCAGGACATGTTCTCAATTTCGATGTTGAGATTGTTGATGTCCGCGATGCGACTGATGCTGAGATCGAAGCCGGTGCAATTGCGCTTTAAGATCGGCCGTCTGTTGGGGCCAGTGCTATTTAGTGCGCTGGTCCTGCTCGCTGGCTGTAGTGATGAAGCACAGCCTGTGGCTATTTCCGAAGGTGCCGTTGTGCTCGCTTTTGGCGACAGCCTGACGTTTGGCACCGGTGCCAGACCAGAGCAGAGCTATCCGTCTCGGTTGGCGGATCTGACTCACTGGAATATCGTTAATGCCGGAGTACCTGGCGAGTTAAGCGCACAAGGACTCAAACGGCTGCCGGAGCTGTTGGAAAAACACCGGCCTGAATTATTGATTCTCTGCCACGGCGGAAATGACCTTCTGCGCCGCAAAAATGATGCGCAGACTGCGGGCACTATCGGTCAGATGATTCAGCTTGCACTGGATCAACAGATACAGGTTGTACTGGTGGCGGTTCCCAAGCCAACAGTGATACTTTCAGACGCATCCTTTTATGAAGAGATTGCGCAGCAATATCCGGTGGTCTTCGTTGATCAGCTGATGACAGATGTGCTTTCTGACAACCGACTAAAAGCCGATGCTGCTCACCCAAATGCAGCCGGTTACCAGCAGTTTACACAACAGCTTTTTCAACAACTTCAAGACGCAGGGCTGATCATCCAGTAACTGCTTTTCAGGATATCAGAGTCCTGCGTTAAACCTTCTCGCGCCACTTCAAATCGCCAATTTGAACATTCAACCACTCGAACCCGATTCTGCGAGCAACTGCAGCTGCGCCATCGAGACTTTTGAATTCTCGTTCTTTCTTCGAGCGCTGTAGATCCAGCGTCACTATCTCATTGTCTTTAGTCACAAATTTCAGTGTCCATCCTCTGGCCATTGAAATAGGCACTGCCTGACAAGAATCAAAAACACCTGCCCTGAAAAGTAGCTTCACTTCCTTTTCTTGCATAGTCTTTTCCTCAATATGATTGCTCAATTTATCTATATGATTAATCATACTCAAATAATGCTTGTTTATCAATTATTTATGATTGTTTTTGATCTTGTAACTTGTTGATTTTAAAAGGAAAAATAAATAACTTTTTGTTGAGTGCTATGGTTGTATTGAATGTTGCTAAGTTATTGATTTATAAAGGGGATGTATCAGGGAGATTGGCTGAAATTTCTTCAGTTTTTTAAATGATTGAATGAGTAGAATTGTATTTTGCTTATTCAAAAATTGTTTTTGATTATTTGAGTTGATCGTTTTTGCGATAACCCGCTGAATTTACAAGGGAAAGGGGTAATAACAGGACTCCGCTTGTGGATTTGCGATTGGCCGGCTTCGCAAATGCAAAATCACTGCTATGCTGGTTGATGCAACCTGACTGCGCTTGCGGATGAGCATCAGCCTCGCTGATCACTGGAACAAAAGGAGATTGGTCAGAAATGTCTGCATCGACCCTGGAGCTACCTGCGGAATTTTCTATTGCTGATGTAGGGCAATGGAAAGCTGCGGCCACAGAAAAATTGAATACGGCAGAGCTTGTTTTGGATGGCTCTGCTGTCTCCCGAATTGATACCGCTGGAATCCAGTTACTGGTATCGCTGTTTCTGCAATGTCATCGAAATGAAACTGATGTTAAATGGCGCTCGGCGTCTGATGCGATAGTGCGCACTGCTGTTGCATTAGGGGTCAGTGAGCAGTTGCAGCTGGATCAGCTCGGGAATACTACTGAATAAGAGACGTAAGGGGAGAAACAACAGATGGCGACTGTACTTGTTGTCGATGATTCGGCATCGCTGAGAAATATGGTGACTTTCACCCTGAAGCAGCAGGGCTATGAGGTGGTGGAAGCCGGAGATGGGAAGGAAGCCCTGGCGAAAGCACAAGGTAAAAAAATTGATCTCGTACTGAGTGATGTGAATATGCCGGTGATGGACGGCATCACGCTTTGTACTGAGCTGCGCAAACTGCCTGCATTTAAATTTACCCCGATCCTGATGCTGACCACCGAGAGTTCCGGTGATATGAAGCAGCGCGGCAAAGCGGCAGGTGCAACCGGATGGCTGGTTAAACCGTTCAATCCGGATTCACTGATGAGCACGATTAAACGTGTTGTGAGGTAAGACTGATGAGCATTGATTTGTCGCAGTTTATCCCGACCTTCCTCGAAGAGAGTTTCGAGGGGCTGGAGCTAATGGAATCAAGCCTGCTTAATCTGGACGCCGGGGATACTGAGACGATTAATGCGATATTCCGAGCTGCTCATTCGATTAAGGGTGGCGCGGGTACCTTCGGTTTCACGGAAATCTCAGATTTCACTCATGTGGTCGAGACATTGCTGGACGAAATGCGCAGTGGCCAGCGGAACATCGAGCAGGATGGCATTAATCTCTTATTGCAGGCTGTTGATTGCATTCGCATGTTGCTGGAAGCAGCTCGAGATGGCGAGCCCTGCGAAGACGATAAGATTGACAGTGTTCAGCAGCAGCTGCAGAAGATGCTCAGTGGCGAGGCCGTATCGGAATCTGCTGACGAGACAACCGCTGAGCCGACTGAAATTGAAGATGAAGATGAAACATCTGATTCTGGCTGGAATATCACTTTCGTACCGCGTGACTACCTGCTGCAAACCGGTAATGAACCTGTATTGATGTTTGCTGCGCTGGAAGATCTTGGAGAGCTGAAGGTCAGTGCGTTACTAGATGAACTGCCGGGCTTTGATGCACTTGAGCCGGAAAACCTTTATCTGCGTTGGCAGATGGAGCTGGTTTCAGATTGTAGTGAAGCTGATGTCAGAGAAGTGTTTGAGTGGATAGAAGATGATTGCGATCTCGAGGTCACTCCGCTAACCGCAGAATCGACTGACACCCGGGTTGAAGATGTTGAAGAGCCTCCTGCACTTTCCCAGCCAGCAACTGATGTATCAGTTAAAGACGAAAAGGCGGAAACCACAAAAGCCGCTGATACAAAACCTGCGGCTGGTAAAAATAAGCCAGTTAAAGCCGTTGCTGGTGGTGGCGAAGGGGCTTCTATCCGCGTCAGCATTGATAAAGTTGATGCGCTGATCAACCGAGTGGGTGAGTTGGTCATTACCCAATCGATGCTTAGCCAGGTTGGTCTCGAGATCGAAGAGCTCGAAGTGGTTGAACAAAGCATTGTAGAGCGCCTGAAATCAGGTATGGGGCAGCTTGAACGAAATACCCGTGACCTGCAGGAAGATGTGATGCGGGTGCGGATGTTGCCGATCAGTTTTGTTTTCAACCGTTTCCCGCGAATGGTGCATGATGTCAGCAGCAAGCTGGGTAAAAAAGTAGAGCTGAAATTATCGGGTGAGCAGACTGAGCTGGATAAAACAGTGATGGAAAAACTGGGTGATCCGCTGGTTCATCTGGTACGAAACTCACTTGATCACGGTCTTGAACCACCAGAGGAGCGAGCCGCTGCCGGTAAGGATGAAACCGGAACTGTATCTCTTAATGCTTATCATCAAGGCGGCTACATTGTCATCGAAATCATTGATGACGGTCGAGGCCTCAATACAGAACGAATTTTGGCTAAGGCGATTGAGAATGGCCTTGTCAGCGAAGACCAGCAGCTCACTGATAGTGAAATCCATGAATTGATTTTCCAGCCAGGGTTTTCGACTGCTGCAGAGGTCAGCGATCTCTCCGGACGTGGTGTTGGTATGGATGTAGTACGCCGGAATATTGAGTCTCTGGGTGGACACGTCAGTGTTCAGTCCGAACCCGGCCATGGCAGTACTTTCAGTGTTAGTCTGCCACTGACGCTGGCGATTCTTGACGGTCAGTTGGTTCGCTCCGGTACTGAAACCTACATTGTTCCATTGGTCTCTATCATCGAATCGATGCAGATTTCTGCTGGTTCTATGAATGCGCTGGCTGGTGAAGAACGGCTACTGCATTTCCGTGATGAGTACATCCCACTGTTGCAGCTGAAACAGTTGTTTAATCTACCCGGCGAAACCCATCCGCTAGAAAACAGCTTGATGATTGTGCTTGAGACGGGCGGGCAGAAATTCGGCCTGGTGGTTGATGAATTAATGGCTCAGCAACAGGTCGTCATCAAAGGTCTCGAAACCAACTACAAACGGGTGCCCGGATTATCCGGTGCGACCATTCTTGGTGATGGCAGCGTGGCACTGATTCTTGATATCGCAGGCCTGACAAAGTTGGGTTTTGACCGCCGAACCCTGGCTGAAGCGCAGGAAAGAACCGCCCAGGCAGAACTGGAACAGGAGGGAGCCGCTTGAACAGTCATAACGCACTGGCGCAAAGCACCAGTGACAGCAATGAAATTATCAATCAGCGCCAGTACCTGACCTTTATTCTGGCCACTGAAGAGTATGCGGTTGATATTCTCCGGGTACAGGAGATAAGGGGCTGGACACCGGTGACACTTATACCGAACGCGCCAGATTATCTGAAAGGTGTACTTAACCTGCGTGGCGAAATTATTCCGGTTATAGAACTACGGAAAAGATTCGGTTTGCCTTCGATTGATTACGGGCCAACGACAGTTGTAGTGGTGTTGAAGGTGTTGTCCGGTCATGCCGAACGGGTAATGGGTGTGGTGGTAGATGCTGTCGCTGAAACCTACAACATAGATCTGGACAGTATTGCTGCGGCGCCTGCTGTAGGTGGCAACATCGAAGCCGAGTTTATCGATGGCCTGGTGACCATTGATGAAAAGATGCTGGTACTGCTGGATATAGATGAATTGATGAATTCCGGTGAGCTGTCGATGGATTCGGCCACCGAAAGAGCCGATGCCTGACTCGGGCCTCAGGGATATTAGGAGACGACACGATGAAGATTAATATGCCGGTAACCGATCGCGAGGTGAAGTTACGCGACGGGCAGGAGCTGGTAACCAAGACTGACCTCAAAGGAACTATCACATATGTGAACCCTGCGTTCCTTGAGATTAGTGGTTTCACTCTGGATGAGCTGATGGGGAAAAACCACAACGTGGTGCGACATCCGGATATGCCAGCCGCTGCGTTTAAAGATCTTTGGGATACGCTGAAGCTGGGGCGCCCTTGGTGCAAGTTCGTAAAAAACCGCTGTAAAAATGGTGACTACTACTGGGTAAAGGCCAACGTAACGCCGGTGATGCAGAATGGCCAGATTGTCGAGTATATGTCAGTCCGAACCCGGCCTACTGAAACAGAAATAGCTGAAGCCGCAGCACTGTACGCAAAACTAAATCAGGATGAAGTCGCACTGCCGTCTCCAGAGGCGCTTCAGACCGAAAATCTTGCCGGCCAGGTCAATAAATGGGCTGGTATTTCTGTTGCGATCGCAGCTGTAGGTGCAGGTGTTGGCTATGCCGTCGGCGGTGCTGCTGCAACGGCGGTTGGCCCCGCCGCGGGTTTGATCGCAATGATCATAGGTGCGGCTTCAACGGTAGGTAAATCCACCACCGATCCGCTGAAAAAATCGGTTAGCTATCTTAAGCAGATCGCTGAAGGGCATTACCACACGCCTATCCCGGTTGAGGAACCAGGAGAGTTCGGTTCATTGAACCGGGCGGTGAAATCACTGGCGATCAAATTGGGCTTTGAAGTAAACGATGCCAAGGAAGAAGCCAATCGTGCCCTGCGTATTAAACAGGCGCTGGATAATGTTGGCTCAAACGTGATGTTGGCGGACAACGACGGCAACCTGATCTACCTGAATGAAGCGGTCATCAATATGATGCGCAAGGCTCAGGATGACATTCGCAAAGATCTGCCTGAGTTTGATGTTGATAAGCTGCTGGGTGCGAACTTCGACAGCTTCCACAAAAACCCAGATCATCAGCGTAAATTGCTGGCAAGCCTTAAAGATACCTATAACGGTCGCATTATGATCGGCGGTCGTACCTTTGATCTGGTGGCCAATCCTGTATCCAATGATCATGGTGAGCGTCTGGGTACCGTAGTTGAGTGGCAGGATGTAACAGATCAGCTAGCTGCCCAACAGCAGATTGAACATCTGATTCAACAGGCAACTTCGGGCCAACTGGATCAGAGACTGGATACCGCTGTTTACCACGGCTTTATGCTGAATATTGCCAACGGCGTAAACGAGATGCTGGATGCGGTTGTTGAACCTATCAAAGAGGTTAAACGCGTTCTTAACTCTTTGGCACAGGGTGACCTGACCGACTCAATGGAAGGTGATTTCCATGGTGAATTCGCCGTACTAAATACCAACCTGAACGAATCGATGCAGAAGCTTCAGCAGGTGGTTGGTGAGATTCGTACTGCTGGTACCAGCATTACCTCTGGTTCTTCAGAAATTGCTAAAGGTAACGCGACTCTGAGTCAGCGCACCGAATCTCAGGCTGCCAGCTTGCAGGAAACGGCTGCCAGCATGGAAGAGATGACCAGTACTGTACGGCAGAATGCTGAAAACGCTTCTCAGGCCAGCGAATTGGCTGAAGAGGCGAAGCAACTGGCGGTGGATGGTGGCACCATCTCCGAGAAAGTGGTCCAGTCGATGGGTGAGATCAGCCAGAGCTCCAGCAAAATTGCTGAGATCATCGGTGTTATTGATGAGATTGCATTCCAGACCAACTTGCTGGCATTGAACGCGGCGGTTGAGGCTGCAAGGGCTGGTGAGCAGGGGCGTGGTTTTGCGGTAGTAGCTTCTGAAGTTCGGAACCTGGCTCAGCGCAGTGCTAGTGCGGCGAAAGAGATCAAGGAACTGATCAACGATAGTGTTGAGAAAGTTGAAGAGGGTGCTCGCTACGTAGATGAGTCTGGTAAGGCCCTGACAGAAATCATGGAGTCGGTACAGAAAGTATCTTCAATTGTTGGTGAGATTGCCGGGGCCAGCAAAGAGCAGGCTGGTGGTATCGAGCAGGTGAATGTTGCCATCACCCAGATGGATGAAGGTACTCAGCAGAATGCTGCACTGGTTGAACAGGTTGCGGCAGCATCCGAATCGATGGAAGAACAGGCGCAGCAGCTGCAGCGTCAGGTAAATGTCTTCAAGGTTGATCCATCGGTCGCACGGAGTTCTGGTGAACCTGCCGCGCCGAGTATCAGTCGGGTAAAGCAACTTGCGGGCCAGGGAGGCACTAAAAGTAGCAAAGATAACGTGCCGGTACTGACAGCAAACGATAGTGCTGAGGAGTGGGAGGAGTTTTAAAACTTCTCCTCATCTCCGATCGAAATTTAGGTGAACAACGTGTCGGGAATTAAAGAAACGGGTGGCGTTGCTGCCACCCCGTCCCAGCATTCATCGGAACGGGAATTCCTGTTCACTGAACGCGACTTTAAGCGAATTAGAGATAAGCTTTATGACTATGCCGGGATAGCCCTGTCCGACTATAAAAAGGACATGGCGTATAACCGGCTGGTCAGACGACTGCGGGAACTCAAGCTCAACAGCTTTCGGGAATATTTCGAATATCTGGACCAGGAGCCTGATGAGTTCAGTATGTTCATCAACTCGATGACTACCAATCTGACGGCGTTTTTTCGTGAAAAGCATCATTTTGATTTCCTCGCCCAGGAGATAATTCCAGGTATAGATCGCGAGGGTGGCAGGCGAATGCGGGTCTGGTCAGCTGGTTGTTCGATGGGTGAAGAGCCTTATAGTCTGGCGATGACGATGCGCAGCGGGCCGGTCAATACTGACAGCTGGGATATGAAAATCCTGGCGACAGATATTGATTCCAAGGTGCTGGATTGCGGACAGGCCGGTATATACAGCCGGGAGCGTATCGAGGGGTTAGAGCCTGAGGTCCGTAATCGCTGGTTCCTGAAAGGGAAAGGTAAGCATCATGGGCAGGTAAAGGCGCGTCGGGAACTACAGCAGATGATCAGTTTTCGGGAGCTGAACCTGATGCATAACTGGCCCATTAAAGGGCCTCTGGATGTTATTTTCTGCCGGAATGTAATGATCTATTTTGATCATCCGACCCAGGCGCGACTGCTGGATCGGATGGCAGATCTACTGAAGCCAAATGGTTACCTGTTCGTTGGCCACTCGGAATCACCGTTTCGATTAACCGACCGCTTTAAACTGGTAGGAAAGACGATTTATCGAAAAGTTGACTAACAGGGGGACGGCTGTGAGTGCAGCAGAACGTATTCCTGACCCGGCACTACCGGGCTATGAACACTTCCATCGGTTTTGGATGACCAGCCAGCAAAAATTTGCGGTCAAGGTAAAGCCGGGTGAGTTCTATGTCACGCGTCACGAGGAAGTTTTAACCACTGTACTCGGTTCCTGCATCTCGGCATGTATCTGTGATCCTGTAGCGGGGTTAGGTGGTATGAATCACTTCATGCTTCCTGCCGGTCAGCATCAGCTAAGTGGAGCTTCATCAGAGCTGCGTTATGGCGTCTTTGCTATGGAGCAGTTAATTAATGAGTTGATGAAGTTTGGCGCAGTACGTAGCCGCCTTGAGATTAAGGTTGTTGGTGGCGGTAATATGATGAATGGATTGAGTGATGTAGGGCAGTTGAATGTCGACTTTATCACCGGTTTTTTAAAAACAGAGGGATTTCATGCTACAGCGTCAGACCTTGGTGGCACGTCGCCACGCAAGGTAATGTATTTGCCTCAGGAAGGGCGTATGTTGGTTAAACGAATGGCCAATATGCACAACAGCAAACTGCTTGAAGCTGAAAATCACTATCTCAAGCAAGTTGACCAGAGTCTGGATAACACTGGTGATGTCGAGCTGTTTTGATTACGGAGTAAGTATATGACCATAAAGGTCTTGATTGTTGATGACTCTGCGGTTGTCAGGGATGTGTTAAGTGAATTGCTCGGATCAGATCCGGGTATTGAAGTTGTCGGTACAGCGGTTGACCCGATAGACGCACGGGAAAAGATCAAACAATGTAACCCGGATGTACTGACCTTAGATGTAGAAATGCCACGGATGGATGGCCTGACATTTTTGAAGAACCTGATGCGTTTGCGTCCTATGCCGGTTGTGATGATCTCTTCGCTGACGACCGAGGCCGCTGATACAACGCTTGAGGCACTGGATATTGGCGCTGTAGATTTTATTGCCAAGCCGCAGCTCGGTGCGGGTGAAGGTGAAATTGCGCTGTTTAGTCAGAATGTTATCTATAAAGTTAAAACAGCAGCTGCGACAAGGCGGCAGTTGGTTTCCAAACAAGTTGGCAAAGCTGCTGATACTGGCAAAAAACAACTCGTACTGGAAAAACCTGATCACCGAAAGGTTGTTGCAATTGGTGCATCTACAGGTGGAACAGAAGCATTACGTGATGTGCTGGGACGGTTTCCGGCAAATATGCCGGGAGTAGTAGTAACTCAACATATCCCTGCAAGTTTTAGTGAGCGTTTTGCAAAGCGGCTTGATGAAACCTGCGCCATGAAGGTGGTCGAAGCCTCAGATGGTGAACTGATCAAACCTGGTGTGATCTATGTGGCACCCGGTGATGTTCATCTAAGGGTTATCAGACAGGGGGCAGCGTATTGCTGCCGGCTGGATGATGGTCCTCTGGTTAACCGACATAAACCGGCAGTCGACGTGATGTACAACTCATTACTAGAGCTAAAACCGGAACATGTCACTGCAGCATTGCTGACAGGAATGGGTAGTGATGGAGCTGAAGGAATGCTGGGTCTGAAGCAACAGGGAAGCTATACCATTGCACAGGATGAGGCATCGAGTTTGGTCTGGGGAATGCCTGGGTCTGCCGTGAAGATGGGCGCTGCTTGCGATATTTTGCCGCTGGATCAAGTCGCGGCTGCTATTGTAAATAGTGTTAGCCGTTAAACCGGACTGTAAAAGGAATTAAGGGAATGCGTAACAAAATATCGACTTTGATCACGCTGATTGCCCTGATTGTTATAGCTGTAGAGCAATTGTTCGGAGGCCCTGCCTGGTTATTCTGGGGGGCTTTGATAATGGCCGTCGGAGGGGCGGTAAAGGGATTGCTGGCGAAACAGCAATCAGGTCCCCCGGCCGTTACCATTATTCCCACTGATCAGCCGTTAGAAGAGCATAAATTACCAACGGCGATGAGTGAGATGGCTCAGACTCTGGAGTTCGAAGCTTCAATCATTGATCAGGAAGTTGACCGTATCGACACCCTGATTAAGGACGCCATAGGCACTCTTGGTGGAAGCTTCCACCAGTTGAATAGCCTGTCGGAGCAGCAGTCGAACATCATTACCGATATTCTTGACCATACCCATGACGAAGATGGAACAGAGAATGCCGTAGGCGTTCAGCAGTTCATCGCTGAAGCGGGCAGCATCCTTGATCAGTTTGTAGATGTGATGGTGAATGTCAGTAAGCACAGTCTGGAAACGGTTCATCATATCGACGATATGGTGGAACAGCTGGATGGCATATTCCTGCTGATCGAAAACGTCGAAGGTCTGGCCAGTCAGACAAATTTACTGGCACTCAACGCAAGTATTGAAGCGGCCAGGGCCGGTGAAGCGGGAAGAGGCTTTGCAGTGGTCGCTGACGAGGTTCGTACGCTGTCTATTAATTCCGGCGAGCTGAATAACCAGATTCGTGAGCGGATCAACGATGCTAAAGAAACTATTAGTGTGTTGCGGGAATCAGTTGGCCGAATGGCGTCGACAGATATGAGCGACACTATCGAAACCAAAGCTCGTGTTGGAGAGATGCTGGAACACGTTGGCGGTATGAATGAATTTCTTGCTGCCAAAATAGAGGAAGTTTCAGTCGTCAGTCAGCATATATCGGTAGCGGTTTCGGATGCAGTACGTTCCCTCCAGTTTGAAGATATCTCTTCTCAGGCGCTTTATTCATTACATCATAATGTTCACGCTCTGAATCAGATGGGCACAATTGTATCTGATCTCAATACACTTTCACCGGAAGAGCTGGAAGCGAAACTGGAAGAGCTTCACCAGTGCTGTCTCTCCCTTAGGGCGGCAGCCGCTGAGCGAAATTCCCAGCGCACTGTATCTCAGCAGGATATGGAAGAAGGTGAAGTTGAGCTGTTCTGAAACTCAATATTCCTCAGGGTGTGTCTTTTAAGGAGTAGTTATGCCAATTGCCAGTCGTATCTCGGACGATAAAAAACGGGTATCCATTGAGGTTAGCGAACGATTTGATTATTCACTGCATCAGCAGTTCAGGGATTCCTATAAAGATGCAGATTCCGAAGGGGTCTCGTTCGAACTGGATCTAAGCCGTGCGGACTATATGGACAGTTCCGCATTGGGAATGATTCTATTGCTGAAGGAACATGCCGATAAATGCCGTGGCAGTGTCACTATCACTCGTCCAAACGAGGCGGTGCGTAAGATCCTGGATATCGCTAATTTCTCTCGCTTTGTCAGTATTCAGGCTTGATTGATTTATGGATAGTGCAGACCATCGTTGGCAGTTGACCGAGAAGCTGGTTCTGGTTGCTGATGATCAGAGGGTTAACCGGCATATGTTGTCGCTGATGCTGGAGCAATTGGACATCTCAACGGTGACTGCGGCAGACGGTGTTGAAGCGATTGAGATGTTTGAACAGCATAAGCCGGAGCTGGTGTTGATGGATATCAACATGCCGAGAATGGATGGCTTTGAAGCGACTAGGCAGATAAAGCGTAGATCTGGAGACCTCTTTGTTCCAATCGTTTTCATTACCGGTGAGGATGATGAGCAAAAGATCTGTCAGGGCATTACCGAGGGTGGTGATGATTTCCTTAAAAGGCCTTTTAGTTTTGATAATCTGAAAGCCAAAATCACAGCGATGCGACGGATCAGAAACCTCAATCAAAAGTTACTTGAGGTTCAGAATGTTCGTAAGCGTGAAGAGGAGATCGCCGTTGCTTTGTTTGATGGTGCGGTGGAGTCCGGTAATGTTGCACTGGATCAGATCCGAATCTATAAGCGTCCGGCAGAAGCCTTTAGTGGTGATGTACAGCTGACGGCCTACCGGCCGGACGGCGGGGTAAATATTCTGCTCGGTGATTTCACCGGTCACGGCCTGACAGCAACGATCGGGGCGCTGCCTATGTCCGAAACTTTCCGCGCCATGACCCAGAAAGGTTATGGCGGCCAGGAGGTGCTTGGACAGATTAACCGAAAACTAAATCAGCTGTTGCCAACCGGAATGTTTCTGGCGATGGCGATGGTATCAATGTCAGCAGACGGCGGTCATGTTCAGATTTGGAATGGCGGTTTACCTGATGTCATGATCGTTGATGGTTTTAGCGGTGAAATTCAGCACCGTATCGTATCGGCACATCCGCCGCTTGGCATTATCTCAACGATGATGGACTCTCACTTTCAGTCGTTTCAGCTGAAGCCCAGTGACCGTATTTTGATGCTTAGCGATGGTGTGATTGAAGCCTCTAACGCTAAGGGCGAGCTTTTTGGTGAAGAGCGTCTGATTGAGGCGATTCGGATGGGAGCCCGTCGAAGTCAGATCACCGAACAGATCATCGCTTCAGTCGGAGGCTTTATGCTGGGTACTAGTCAGGATGATGATATCTCCCTGATTGAAATACCGGGCGTACTCCAAGCGCGTGAAGAGGAGTGGAATCAGCGCTCGTCAGATCTGGCATTGGCAGCCGATGTTGCCGACGATCGTTGGGAGTGGAGCATGGAGCTTAACGGCGGCGCTCTACGCCGACTTAATCCGGTGGCAATGGCCTTAAGTCGTCTACAGGAATGCGAAGGCGACGGTGAGCATTGGCATAGTGTATTTACGATACTAACTGAGCTCTATGTAAATGCACTTGATCACGGGGTTCTTGAACTCAATTCAGCGCTGAAATCTTCCCCTGAAGGCTTTGCTGAGTACTTTCAGCAGCGTGAGATCCGTCTGGATGAGCTGGTTGAAGGATCGGTCGGAATTGAGATGCAGGTCAGCCGCCTTGAAGGTGGTGGTATGTTACGGTTCTCCATTAAAGACAGCGGTGCAGGATTTGATTACAACGGTTGGTTGGAGAAAATCCGTCAGGGTACGCTGGCAGAGGGCTTGAGTGGCAGGGGGATTAAACTGGTGGATGAACTTTGTGAAAGTCTGGAGTATTCCGAGAACGGAACCAGGGTTGAGGTTATCTATCTTTACCAGCAGGGCTAAGTGCCCTGCTATTTGATGCCTGCGACTTAGCTGCTTTGATCCAGTCGGAGGTTTATCCTTGCTTCTATCGCATCAAGTTTTGCTTTCATCACCTCTACGTCGTGGTCGGTGTCAGCCAGCTCCGGTGAAATCTTGATTGTATCGAGCAGGTCGACCAAAAAACTCTCTTCATTCATCTTCTGAACTTCTTTCGCTGTCCAGCTTTTTATCTGAATTGGCATAGTTCTGTTATCCCCTTGCTGGCTCTTGTCGCTGCTGAATGATGCTGCTTTCAGCCCTGAAATTTCTATTTGCTCCTTTTACGTATGGTTGAACTTGACCGTTTTTGCAAGCGGCAGGGCGAATCGTATTTCTCCGTTGAGATCTGTTTAGCGATCCATAGCATTGGCGTATAGATTGATGGAATAGAGCTGTGCTGGATGAAAATTGATCTGGCTCAATTGTTTGAGTTTCTGCTGTTTTTGATGGCTCCCAAAAATAATCCTTTTATTTCAGTCGGTTACAGATTCTGGTCTAGGTGTATTGGTTTTTGCTCGGTAGGTTAATTGAGCTGGGTCAATAAGTATCCGCCGGTTAAGCAGTATCCTGAGCGCAGTTTAGAGATACTGAGAAAGAGGATAGAAAGATGATGGGTGTAGACGTATACAGCGCCGAAGTTCTGGTTCCGAGCCTCGTGATGATTGCTGCAATGACTGCAGCTATGATCTGGGGTTTTGTCAAAGTACGCAAATTGATGAACGAAGACCCGAAATCCTAAGTTTCGACCTGACATCGGGGGCTCCTTCCCGATCACCTTCTAACCTGATGTCAGACCGAATTGAGGGCCGCTATAGCGGCCCTTTTATTTACCTGCCTTTTTCAATGCCCGTCCGGGCGACAAACACTGAATAGATCTAACTCTCGTTGGTAGAGTTCAGTTTTGACTCCGAGCAAACTAAGTACTGAATGAAACAGATGATCATGACTCAGAGGCAATGTATCGTTCTGACACTCTGTAGTTATCTGGTGTTGCTGTTTAAATCCCTCATCAAACCAGCTGATCATCGGAATCTGCTTCTGAAAGTCGGGCGCTAATGCGTAGGGCATTCCGTGTAGATACAGATTGTTTTCCCCCAATGATTCGCCATGGTCTGATACATAGAGCATGCCACTGTTGAAGCGCTGTTGCTGATTTAGCATCGAGATTATTCGGGCTAATAGGTGGTCCGTATACAGAATGGTGTTGTCATAGGCGTTGACCACAGACTGTTGTGCACAGTCAGAGAGTTGGCTGGTTTCACACACAGGTGTGAACTGTCTGAATGTGTCAGGGTAGCGGCGGTCGTAGGCGGGGCCGTGACTCCCTTTCTGGTGCAGCACAACTACCGTATGGCCTTGACTGTTGTTTATAACCTCCGCAAGCGGACTAAGCATTGTCTCGTCATAGCACTCACCATCTATGCAGTTAGGGTTTTCTGGTTGATGCTTTATCTCTAGGGTTTCAATGCGTTCACAAACACCTTTGCAGCCGGAGTTATTGTCCACCCAGAGTACCTTCAATCCGGCACGGGCGATCAGGTCGAGCAGGTTTTCTTTGTTTCGATCCGCTTGATGATCGTATTCAGTGCGGCTGCTGGCAGAAAACATACAGGGTAGGGAGACTGCCGTGGAGGTGCCGCAGGCACTTACTTGCTGATAGCTGGTAACGCCAAGCTCGGAGAGCTTCGGGTTAGTTTGGCGTGGATAGCCATTCAGCGAGAAATTCGCTGCACGTGCCGTCTCTCCTACTACCAATACCAGCAACGATGGTTTGCTGCTGTCAGTCAGTAGGGGACCTGGAGTACTTTGCTGAGCAATTTGACGATAGGGCTGTATCGGTGTTTGGAACTGTTCGGCTGCCAATGAAGAACTGGCCCAGAGTACATTGTGAGGCAGCACAAAGTAGCGAACAGGTTTATGGTTTCGAGCGAAATCAGCGTACTGCTGATAGAACAGAAAGATGTTCCCTGCACATAATGCAGAGATTGTTATAAATAGGCCGCAATTATGGATAAGGGAGCGATGCCATACTGGAATGACCACCTTAACGTTGCGGAAAAATACTAGCAGAACCAGGGGCACCGAAACCGACAATAAGACCATCGTTGGGGTGATCAGCTCGAATGCCTCGGCAGGATCTGTTTCCAGCACGTTACGCAGCATATTACTGTCAATGGCAATGCCATAACTATGTATGAAGTAGGCGCCGCTACAACTGATCAGGAGTAGCAAACCCAAAAGTGGACGATAGATCCGGCGCCAGCTGATCAATGTGAGTACCAGCATATTGAGGCTGCTAAGCAGTAAAACGGCAGACGCGGTAAACAAGGGGCTGTCATAGATTGTTTCAAACTGATTCCAGAATGGCAGATTCAGTATCACGGCCATCGCCACGGATACAGCCAGGTTCAGTGAAATGACTGAAATACGAATAGGGCTCACGTAAAGGACTCCGCAATAGATGAAGGCGCGGAGAGTAACCATTAGGACGTCAATGAATTGTCAATCATGAAGCTCTGCTACGGGTGTTTGGGAGTGAATAGTTATTTCAGAGGGATAATTTCCAATGAGCGATGATGGCTAATAATTCAGTATTGGCTGGGTTTTTGTGTTTGTTTTATTGGTGGTTTCTTAATTTTATAGTGGAAAGCTCTAACGATTTTCAGCTCTGAATTAATCGTCTGTAGTTATTTATATTCCAAAAAGATCTATATTTTTGGGTTGTTAATAATTTATTTATATCGACTTTAGTTGTATCTTCTCGCCCGGCTTTTAAGCGTTTCTGTTTGTTTCAACGACACTGCCCTATACCCCGGGTATCTGGTTAATCTCAGGATCTTTTACATGCAAACTTCAAATCCGTTGGCGCTGATACCATTAGCGTTGTTTCTTGCGCTCTTTATCGGCAGTGGACTCTATTATCAGTCTCAGGGCACTGAGTTTGCCTTCTATCAGGTATCGGCTCCGGTTGCGATTATTCCTGCCATAGTGCTTTCTATCGCAATGGGCTGGGGGGCTTTGAATGAGAGGCTGGACACCTTTATTCGGGGTATTGGTGACTCAACGATTATCACTATGGTGATTATCTATCTGCTGGCTGGGGCTTTTGCTGCGGCAGTGAAGGCCGTAGGTGGTGTGGATGCCACGGTCAATCTTGGCCTTAGCCTGGTGCCGGAATGGATGATCCTGCCGGGTATCTTTGTTATCGCTGCCTTTGTGGCGACCTCTATGGGCACCTCAATGGGGACTATTGCTGCAATCGCCCCCGTTGCCGTAGGTGTATCTGAATCGGCCGAACTTCCTTTGCTGCTGACGGTCGGCGCAGTCGTAGGCGGCGCCATGTTTGGCGATAACCTGTCGATCATCTCTGATACCACTATTGCAGCGACACGGACTCAAGGCTGTGAGATGCGTGATAAATTCAAGCTGAATCTGCTGATCGCACTGCCTGCCGCGGTAATTACGATACTGCTGCTTGGTTACCAAAGCAGTGCCGGGGAGATCGCCCCTTCAGACTATGAGTTGATTAAGGTACTGCCCTATATCGCTGTTTTGGTTCTGGCTGTCGCCGGGCTTAATGTGATGCTGGTATTGCTGATTGGTATTCTGCTGGCTGCAGCAGTTGGCTTTATCACTGTGCCAGATTACAGCGTTGCTCAGCTCTCAAAGCAGATGTACGAAGGTTATACCGGTATGCAGGAGATTCTGATTCTGTCGATGCTCATTGGTGGTTTGGGAGCTTTGATCAAACATCAGGGTGGTTTGACCTTTATTGCAGCCTGTATTGAAAAGCTAACCCGACGCAACGGCGAATCCGGTGGCCGCCGGGCGGGAGAGTTCAGTATTGCTACTTGCGTAGCGGCTACCAATCTTTGTACAGCGAATAACACTGTTTCTATTATCATCACTGGCTCGCTAGCCCATGATATCGCGACCCGTTATGGTGTAAATCCCAAGCGTGCCGCCAGTCTGCTGGATATCTTCTCCTGTGTCGTTCAGGGGATGATTCCATGGGGGGCGCAGATTCTGCTGGCTTCCTCCATTGCTAAGGTATCACCGCTGGAGTTAGTCACCTCTGTTCAGTATTGCTGGTTCTTAGCTATAGCTGCTGTGATCTCTATCCTGATCAGTAAGCCGGGATACAAGAGTTAAAAACAGCACCTGATAGGCATTGGATAGGCTTCAGTGCGGACACGCGAAGCCTATTCACATCAGCCTGAATTGCCGTTGTTATGCTTTACGCCTAATCTGATAGACACTTCTATCTTTCCCTACAGAACACCGTTGTATGTAGGAAATTGTCTGAGGAACACCGGTGGCATGGCGATTGTGTCAGCTGGCGATCACGATATTTCTTGCTGGCTGTGTAGCAAAGGGAACTCCTTCGTACCCAGAACAACCCTCGCTTACTCAGCTGTGGGTAGCACCTTATGCGGTTCACTGTACTGTTGAACGGCGTAGCCATTGCTTACTGACGGCCAGCGACGATCAATTTACCGAAAGCCTAGAGCTGATTGAAACTATTAGGGGTTATCGAAACCCTAACAATCAGTTACAGCATCTGTCTCTCACCATCACTGATTCGGGAGAGAGGGCTTTGGCGGATGTATTGCAGCAGGTTGCATCACTGTCGCCTGATTCGAAATGGTTTGCCCCTGATCGACGCTGGTTATTGTCGCAGCTCTCGGGTATACCACGAGAGCATATTTTAGGTCTGGCACAAGCGCCCTGGTTACAACCCCTTAATCGGAAAGTCATTGGATTTGACGGTTGTAATCAGTTCGAACGAGGGCTGTTTCTGAGGCAGGATTGGCTGCAGATTGATTCGGTAAGTCCTGCGCATTCTGTTTGTCAGCATCGTACAGCGAAAGAGGTACAGAGCGCTTTTGCCGAACATCTTTCATCGGTCAATCGTTGGCAGGTTTCCTGGCCAAAACTATGGCTCTTCGATCATCAACAGCTATTGGTAGAGCTAGTGGCTGAAGACTGGGACTAAAGCCCGGCCAGTAAAAGGTCACACTTCTCCCTTAACCTGTCTCTCAATAACAAAACTGCGGGTGTTATCTGAGCACGACTTGGACATAGTAACCAAAGGGTTGCTTGGCCTGCCTGATACTCCGGTAACACTTGCTGAAGGCGCCTCGCTTTCAGGTCTGCTGCCATATCCAGCTTGGATTTTAGACAGATGCCTTTACCTGCGACGGCCCAGCGACGTACTAAGTCCGCGTCATTGCTTCGGCGGTCACCGGAAACTCTCACCTTATGTTGACCTCCTTTTGCATCAGTGAAGTGCCAGTGATTGTAGGTCTGATCCTGCAGCTGGTAGCAGAGACAGTTGTGTTCGGCGAGCTGAGATGGGGTTTCCAGGGCTGGGGAGTTCTCCATATATTCGGTTGTTGCGCAAAGTATCCGTGCTGTCTGCATCAACTGGAAGCCGATTAGGTTGGAGTCCTGTGGCTCTATGTAGCGCAGGGCGATATCGATACGGTCGTGGTAGAAGTCGGTCAGGCTGTCGCCAACAGTCAGACTCAGTTCCAGTGATGGATGCTGATCCATGATCTCATCCAGCCATGGTAGTAGCAGGTTTCGGCCAAAATCAGAGGAAACAGAGATTCGTAAGTTACCACTGATGGTGTTTTGGTCATGTTCGATCGCTTGTCTGGCACTTTGCAGGGTGTCCAGTGCAGAACGGCAATAGCTCAGATAGCGTTCACCTGCTTCGGTCAGCCGGAGATTTCGGGTTGAGCGCACAAATAGTACTGTTCCCAGTTCTTTCTCAAGGCGTTTAATCGCTGTGCTGGCAGCGGCAGGGGTTATATCTAGTTGTCTGGCGGCGGCGGAAATGTTGCCGCTATCAGCAATACGGATAAAAAGCTCAAGATCTTTAGTGTTCATATTTTCAAATAATATTTGAAAAAGTTAAAAAGACAATGCTGTTTTTCGTTAAAGAGCAGAGGTGCAGAATAGCCTCATCTTTACTGGAGACGAACAATGAAAGCGATTGGATATATAGAAAGCCAGCCTATAGATGCAGCAGATGCCTTGATCGATTTTGAGACTCAAGTGCCAGTGGCTCAGGGCCATGATCTACTAATAGAAGTGCTGGCTGTATCAGTGAACCCAGTGGACACTAAGATCCGTCAGCGTGTCTCACCTCAAGACCAGCAGCCTAAGGTGTTGGGTTGGGATGCTGTTGGTATTGTCCGTGCTATTGGAGATAAGGTTACGCTGTTTAAGGAAGGAGAGCGGGTATGGTATGCCGGTGATCTGACGCGGGCTGGCAGTAATGCTGAATTCCAGCTGGTGGATGAGCGTATCGTCGGTAAGGCACCTACCAACTGGAGTGATGAGCAGGCAGCGGCGATGCCACTGACCGTGATCACCGCTTGGGAGCTGTTGTTTGACCGCTTGCAGGTGAGCCGTGATGCGGCAGGCAAGGATGTGCGTCTGTTGATTACCGGTGCCGCTGGCGGTGTAGGATCTGTGATGGTCCAGCTTGCGCGTCAGCTGACAGGAGCCACTGTTATCGCAACTGCCTCTCGACCGGAAAGCCAGCGGTGGGTCACTGAGCTAGGGGCTCACTATGTACTGGATCATAGTCAACCACTGGCACCACAACTGGAAGCGAACGGCTTGGATGATGTGACTCATGTTGCCAGTCTGACCCACACTGAGCAGCATTTCTCAGCGTTGGTAGAGATGTTGAAACCGCAAGGGCGGCTGGCGCTGATCGATGATCCGGCAGAACCACTGGATATCATGTCGATGAAGATGAAAAGCCTTTCACTGCATTGGGAGTTTATGTACACCCGCTCGATGTTCAATACTGACGACATGATCGAACAGCACCTGCTACTCAATGAAGTGGCTGCGCTGGCAGATCTCGGACGTTTGCAATCAACATTGGGCGAGAGCTTCGGCGCCATCTGTGCTGAGAACCTTAAGCGTGCGCACCAGCAGCTGGAATCGGGCACTACGATTGGCAAAGTGGTGCTGAGCGGTTTCAACGGGTAACGCCATTAGTACCCCCATATACCTGAACTGGTGCCTTAGCGTGCCGGTTCGGTATAAGTCGTTCAGTTGATCAGGATCAACTCTTATCTGGCGCAAGGTTAATACTCTAGCTGTCTCCTAATAACTACAATTAGAGCGCCGAGAGTGTCAAAAAGAGCCAGCTCCATTTCGATCCGCCAGTTCTTGCTGCAGCGAACCTTTATCTATTCTGCATTGGGTTTTCTGGTACTGATTCTGGTGGTTAATCAGGCTTACCTGCATACAGTCGAAAATCATGCGGAAAGGGTAGGCGAGCGGGTCGCAAAGCAAACCTTTAACTCGATGTATCTGGTGATGAGCCAGGGATGGAGCCGGCAACAGTTAAAGCAGTTCATTAGCCAGATGGAGCAGGAGAATGAACACAGTGATTTGAGGGTTTCTCTCTATCGTGGGCAGAAAGTGAAATCTCTGTTTGGCGACCCGGGCCTGGCCCAGCTGAGTGAATATCAACAAAGTATTCTCGATAGTGGCAAACCTGCGGTGCTTAATGAAGAGACGGCGGTTCGCTACTTATATCCCCTAACAGCAACAGAGACCTGCATAGCTTGTCACAGCAACGCAACCCCTGGTGATTCGCTTGGTTTGATTGAAGTAGACCAGACCTTGACCGGCACTCTGTCAGATGCTCGTAAGCAACTGATGCTGACGCTAATTCTTATGGCCCCGTTGCCACTGCTATTGGCTTGGCTGGCTGTTCGCCAGATCAGTAACCGGGTCAATGAATCCATCGATTACCTTGGCCGCAACATTGCGCGCGTTGAAACCTTGTCTGACCTGCCAAAGCTCGAAGCTGAAGTTGATCGCTTCGGCTTTGCCGAAACCAGCCGGATATTCCGACAGGTCACTGCACTATCTAACAAACTGAATGATATAGCTGTAGATAAGGAACTGCTTGAGTTCGAAATTCGTCTGCTGGAAAAATTCGTGATCACTTCTGAAGTGGTAAAAGACTGGCGCGAATATGTGAACTATCTCCTTGAGGATATCAATAAGGTGATTCCGGTCTACACCATGTTTTCGATCTTCAAGGTCGAGAATGAGGTCTTTGATCTGGAAATCTTTTGGTACCGGACGCCAACAGATGAGACGCGTAGGAATACTGAACAGGCCGTCCTGCGCCGTTTACATGCAGAAGGAGAAGGGATGGCGTTTGGTGGACTGAACATTCGTCACAATATAGTCGACAGCCAATCGCCAGAGCGACTTGAACTGAATGCTGATGAAGTCGAATTGCAGTCGAAAACTCTTTTGGTAGAGACGCCTAAGATCGGGGGGATTGTTGGTATAGGTGTCCACTCAAGTACGATTCAGGATCAAACCAAGGTGTTGGTACTGGAGAGTATTCTGTCTACCTTGCTCAACGTTGTGGGCTCGGTAAAAGCGATCTACAAATACACCAAAGATCTGGAGTATTACGCAACTCGGGATCCGCTAACCAATCTCTATAACCAGCGGATGTTCTGGGAACTACTCGACTATGAACTTAACAGGGCGCAGAGGCACGACTACAAGGTTGCGGTATTGCTGATCGATCTCGATAACTTTAAGTCGATCAATGACGGTTATGGCCATAGCTGGGGTGACCGGATGCTTTCGGAGTTCTCTGCCCAACTGGAAGATTGCCTCGATCAAAGTGCCATTCTGGCCCGCTATGGCGGTGATGAGTTTGTGCTGGTGCTGCCGGAAACCGATATGGAGCAAGCGGCAGAGACTGGTGAGAGGGTATTGGAACGGATCCGTAATTTCTCCCTTCCATACGACGATACGACAAGGTTGAAACTGACCGGTTCCATTGGCGTTGGTATCTACCCGGACCATGCCCAGAACAAGAAAGATCTGTTTATGTTTGTGGATAACCTGATGTACCGCGCCAAGCATTCAGGTAAGGATTGCCTCTCGGTACCTGGTAACGATGAGTTGGTGGATATCTTCAAGGATATGTCTGATAAGACTCAGCTTGTAACTCAGGCGATCGAAAATCGACAGCTGATCCCAGTGTTTCAGCCAATTACCCGTGCTGAGGGTGGTGAACTGAAGGCGGTCGAAGTACTGAGCCGGATTCAACTACCAGATAATAAACTGATGAGCGCCAATGAGTTTATCGAGATCGCAGAGTCGATCGATAAGATTCAGCAGTTGGACCAGATCGTAATGGATAAGGCCTTTGCGACTGTGCGCGAGGCTGGCTATGAAGGATTGATCTTCCTGAACTTCTCTCCTAAAGCGGTGGTCGCTAATGATTTCCTTGGGCAGGTCAGGGAACTGACGGAGAGGCACCAGATAAATCCAGGCAAAGTTGTTTTTGAGCTGACTGAGCGGGATACGGTGAAGAGTATCCATATGCTTGAGCGGATCATCCTGAATCTGAAAGAGCGAGGTTTTAAACTGGCGATCGATGATTTTGGCTCTGGTTTTTCATCTTTCCATTACCTCAAACATCTGCCAATCGATTTCGTCAAAATTGAGGGTGAATTTGTTGCCAACATGGCGACTGACCAACGGGATATGGCATTTGTTAAGAGTATCTCGAATCTTTCCCATGAACTTAACGTGGAAACCGTTGCTGAGTTTGTAGAGAGTGAAGAGGTGCTGCAGCTGGTTCGTGAAGCAGGGATCACTTATGCACAGGGATACTATATCGGCAGGCCAACGGTAGATCTGGAGAATTTAATCCAACAGCCTGAAACAGAGATCGAAATGGCCTGAGGTCATTGCTTTCAGAAAGTAGGTAAAAACGCAGGCCATGTGCCTGCGTTTTAGGTTTTATTGCAGGAAGTTAGAAAGAGTTTGAAGCGTTTTTTTTCTCAATGCTGATAGCGGCGTTCTAACTATACTTAGAGTATGAAACTGCTTCAGATCTCTTTGCTATGGCTGCTTTCGGCTCTGGCTGTGGCTAATCCACTGCATGTCGGCTACGACAGTGTTTTTGCGCCTTTTACCTATCAGGACGAGCAGGGGCAAGCACGTGGGCTACATGTTGAAATTATCGAAGGGATGTTACAACACGCTGGTGTTGAATATCGATTTGTAGGCTATCCCTGGAAGCGACTGGTTGCTATGAGTGACCATGGTGCGGTTGATATTGCGCTACCCTTCCGCCATAAAGAGGAACGTTTCGAGCGCTATAACATGATTGGTCCACTAACCGCGACCGGTAGTCGAACCTTTCTCTATACCGCAGTTGGCCGAAATATCCAGTGGGAAACCTTAGATGATCTGGCTGGCCGTCGTGTTGGAATGTTGGAGGACTTTGCCTACCCGGATAAACTGGAGAAAGAAACCCAAATTGAGTTTGTGCGGTTTAATACCTCAACCCGTAATCTGGCGCGAATGATGCTCGCGAAGCGAGATGATATTGAACTCTTGGTATCAGATGAAACCGTGTTTTGGGATGCAGTATCTGATCTTGATCTGACCGACTTTGTTGAAGCAGGTAACCCGTTAGACTCGGTCTATCGTTACGCGGTTGTGCCTAAGGAAAAAAAGGAGCTGGCTGAAAGAGTTCGCGCCATGCTCGAAGCCTTTAAAAAGACCGAGGCCTATAACCGGATACTCTCAAAGTACAATCTTATCCGTCAGTAAGTTACCCTTACCCTTCCTTTCTGCTCAGTCTTCACTGGCATAAGCGCGAAAAAAAGAACAGCTAATTTAGAAGAATCTAATAAAGTTGGAATGTCTTTTGCTGCCTGTTCTGAAAACCGAAAATTCCGTAATAAATCTGTGGGATAACGACCATATTTTGCCGTTAGGGGGTTATAGATGCCGCCTGAAGGCATGATATTGCCGGAGATGGAACAGATGCTGAAAGGAGTGAGCGAGGATGTCAATTTCCCTGTCGACATTATTACCGGGCGTATCACTGGGACAGGTGCATGCGCGGAATGCCGTTTCATCCGAAGTGCAGGAACTGATCGATGAGAAGCTGATTGGCGAGCAGAGTCGCGCGAATCCGTTTTATTCATCAGAGAACATGGACAGCTTCGACGTCACCCAGTGGAGTAATAGCCACAACAGCCAATGGTGGGCGCTGATGGGTGAGGGTGAGGTTGGTGAACAGGCCGCCGGCTACCTAGAACAGATGTTGGATGAGCGTCGTGATAAAGCGGCGAATTATCTGAATCAGTTCTTCCAGTTGGCCGGAACCTTGGCAGAGCAGTTACAGGATGAAGGCGCGCCCTCAGCAGAATTTGACCAAATTCTCGACAATGTTGCGGCAGGTCGCTCACCTACGCAGTTGAGTGATGGTAGTGAGCTACCAAAAGCGGACCAGATCAATGCCTTCTGGCAGCAAAATCAGGCGGCGATCGAAACCTTGAATCAGCAGTATCAAGCGTTGAAAGATGCGCCGGCTGAGCTTGACGACTGGATAGATCAGAACGGTATTAGTCGTTCACCTGAACTGAACCAGCTACTAGGTGAGCACCGATATAGTGGCTTTAATGGCTACTACGAGGACTCTGAGGCGTTGTTGCAGAGCTCCGGCCATAATTTGAATATGAACGCTGGTATCAGTGATCTGGCTGCCGATAAAGCTGACTTGCTGCGTCCGATGCATCTGTTTGGTCCATTCGCTGGTGGCTTGGGAACTCAGGCCAATGCTGATCTGCGCCAGCACTCTCTGACGGTTGCGATGCGGTTGGGAGATGCCGGGATGCTCAAGAACGCTGTCGGTACTCAGATGATGAACGCTGAACGTCAGCAGCTTTTGACCGAATACAATCAGATCTATCAACCGGTTGCTGATGATTTCTATCAGTCTATGCAGGATCTTGAACCAGCAGTGGCGCTGCAAGACCTGCTGGAAAGCATGAGCAATAACACTGAAGCCGATTTACTGGCTAGTGGTGAACCACATCCCCAAGCGGACCGTATCCAGCAGTTTATTGATGATCATCGCTTTCAGCTAAACGCGGTGAACAACAGTCAGGAAAAACTGGATGCTTTGGCGAGAACGCCAGGTGAGTGGCTGCAGCAGGCCGGTAACACGCAAAAAGCCGAGCAGGCAGTGTTTCAGGAATACGGTCTTGAGCCTTGGGAAAGTGGCATGAATGCGCGTTGGTTAAGGCCCGGCACCTGGACAGGCACTCAGGAGTTCAGTAGTGCCGGTGCAGAACGCCAGCAGCAGTTAGTGAATGCAGCGCAAAGCCGTGAGAATCACTTGCAATCGGCGGTACAGGAAGCTTTAGCTGGTAGCGATTTCCAGGACTTCGATATGGCACAGCTATTGGATAATTACCGTTTCAACCGGCCGTTGGCGATGACTGCAGATGGTTCGGTTCATCCCCGTAGCGAAGCGATAGAAGCGATGTTTGAACAAAATGAAGATATGTTTATCGCTCATATCGATTCTCAATGGCTGTTGGGCAAAGAAGATAATCTAAGCCGTGTAGATTACAACCAGTGGATGACATATGACCGTGCTGAAGGCTATGCTGATGAGTTGTTGGCATTAATTCAGCAAAGTCAGCAGGTGATTAGTTTTGAACAAAACGAGTCTGAAGATCAGGCAGTAACCTAAGCTCATTTGCGGATAAAAACGAGTGTATGGGTAAATTAAAAAGCCGGCTATTTAGCCGGCTTTTTTGATGGAGAAGGATCAGAGTGCTTCCATCTTGCTGTACTGTTCAGCCAGTTTGTCGTAAGAGGTCTGGTACTCTGCCAGCTTCTCACGCTCTTTAGCGACAACAACTTCAGGCGCGTTGGCAACGAACTTCTCATTGCTCAGCTTGCCTGACAGGCGCCCCATCTCTTTCTTCAGTTTATCGATCTCTTTTTGCAGACGTGCTAGTTCCGCGTCTTTATCGATTAGGCCAGCCATCGGCACCAGTACTTCCATCTCACCAACCAGCTGAGTCGACGCCATTGGCACTTCATCGCCTGGGTTCAGCCAGGTGATAGACTCCAGAGATGCCAGTTTGGTCAGGAAAGCGCTGTTGGCTTCCAGGCGAGCTTTATCGGCTTCGCTACCGTTGTTAAAGAGTACTTTCAGCTCTTTTGCCGGGGAGATACCCATCTCGCCACGGATGTTGCGGATACCGGTGATAACGCCCTGTAGCCACTCGATATCAGCTTCCGCCGCCTCATCGCGACGGGAGCCGTCAGCGACAGGGTAAGGCTGCAGCATTATGGTATCGCCTTCTTTACCTGCGTCAGCTTTGATGCTCTGCCAGATCTCTTCGGTGATAAATGGCATGATCGGATGCGCCAGTCGCAGGATCACTTCCAGCACACGAACCAATGTGCGGCGGGTACCACGTTTCGCTTCGGCGCTGGCGTTGTCATCCCACAATACTGGTTTGGACAGTTCCAGATACCAGCTGCAATATTCACTCCAGACGAAGTCGTAGAGTGTCTGTGCAGCCAGGTCGAAGCGGTAGCTATCGAGGTGTTTAACTACATCGGCTTCAGTGCTCTGCAGGCGGGAGATGATCCAGCGGTCTGCCAATGACAGCTCTACATCACCACCATTCTGGCCACAGTCTTCGCCTTCAGTATTCATCTGCACGTAGCGAGCAGCGTTCCAGATCTTGTTACAGAAGTTACGGTAACCTTCCAGACGCTTCATATCCCAGTTGATATCGCGGCCAGTGGTTGCCAGTGCTGCCAGGGTATAACGTAAAGCGTCGGTACCGTGTGCTGAGATCCCTTCAGGGAACTGTTTCTCGGTGCGCTTGCCGATCTTCTCTGCCAGCTGAGGCTGCATCATGTTGCCAGTACGTTTCTCCAACAGCTCCGGTAGGCTGATGCCGTCGATCATATCCAGTGGGTCAAGTACGTTGCCCTTGGACTTAGACATCTTGTCACCGCTCTCATCACGGATCAGGCCTGTGACGTATACGGTTTTGAATGGTACCTGTGGCTTGCCTTCATCATCTTTACAGAAGTGCATGGTCATCATGATCATGCGGGCAACCCAGAAGAAGATGATGTCGAAACCTGTTACCAGAACATCTGTTGGATGGAAGGTCTTCAGGCGGTCTGTCTGTTCCGGCCAGCCCAGAGTACCGAATGTCCACAGTGCAGAACTGAACCAGGTATCCAGCACGTCGTCGTCCTGACGCAGTACCAAATCGTCTGCTAGATCGTATTTTGTGCGCGCTGTAGCTTCATCCTGTGCCACGTAGACATTGCCAGCATCATCGTAGAATGCCGGGATACGGTGACCCCACCACAGTTGGCGGGAGATACACCAGTCCTGAATGTCGCGCATCCAGGCGAAGTACATGTTTTCGTACTGTTTAGGCACGAATTCGATGTCGCCATTTTCAACGGCTTCAATCGCTGGTTTAGCCAGTGTTTTGGCGTCAGCGAACCACTGGTCAGTCAGCATCGGTTCTATGACAACACCACCACGGTCACCGTATGGAACTGTCATATCGTTTTCTTCGATCTTCACCAGCAGGCCTGCTGCTTCAAAGTCGGCGATGATCGCTTTACGTGCTGCGAATCGCTCCATACCACGGTATTTTTCCGGAATGGTCGTTTCTATCTCGCTATTGACGCTGCCATCAGTATTGAACACCTGGGCTTCATCACGGATATCAGCGCTGAAGGTGAGCACGTTGATCATTGGCAGCTGGCAGCGCTTACCTACTTCATAGTCGTTGAAATCGTGTGCCGGCGTGATTTTCACGCAGCCGGTGCCTTTTTCCATATCGGCGTAATCATCGCCAACGATAGGAATACGGCGGCCAACCAAAGGCAGCTCGACGAACTTGCCAATCAGATCTTTGTAACGGTCGTCTTCAGGGTTTACTGCAACACCTGTATCACCCAGCATGGTTTCCGGTCGGGTAGTACCGACTACGATGTAATCCAGACCTTCGGCGGTTTTAGCTCCATCAGCCAGTGGGTAACGCAGGTACCACATCTTACCTTTAACTTCTTTGTTCTCGACTTCCAGGTCAGAGATAGCCGTGTGAAGTTTCGGGTCCCAGTTAACCAGGCGCTTACCACGGTAGATCAGGCCTTCGTCAAACAGGCGAACGAAGACTTCCTGAACCGCTTTGTAGAAGCCTGGGTCCATAGTGAAGCGTTCGTTATCCCAGTCAACAGAGTTGCCCAGACGACGCATCTGACGAGTGATGGTACCGCCGGATTCTTCCTTCCATTCCCAGATCTTGTCGATGAAAGCATCACGGCCCAGATCATGGCGGGACTGCTGCTGTTCAGCTGCCAGCTTACGCTCGACGACCATCTGGGTTGCGATACCCGCATGGTCTGTACCGACCTGCCACAGAGCGTTGCGGCCCTGCATGCGACGGTAACGGGTCAGGGCATCCATAATTGTGTGCTGGAATGCGTGGCCCATATGCAGGCTACCGGTGACGTTCGGCGGTGGAATCATAATGGTGTATGAGTCACCTTCGCCGGATGGTGCAAAGTAGTTATTTTGCTCCCAGGTCTGGTACCAGGATTTTTCAATCTCGTGCGGCTGGTAGGTTTTATCCATCTGGATCTTAATCTCGGAAACGTCGGTTTATCTGGTTAAGGCTGACGCAAATGGCGTACAGCGCTGAGAACCTGATCGGCTAAGCTGCGACGCGTCGCAGTCGCGGAGAGGTTCGTTCGGCATAATCGGACAATTATAACGGCTGTTCTTAGCTGAAGACAGGCACCAGCAGTATTTATCTTGCTCGCTGGCGTCGCATGTCGTGCATCTTGATATCGACTTGCTGCTGTTGGTAAAGCCGGTAGTTATTTCGGGTAGCCGCCAGGATATCCGGCTGCTGGATGACGACTTCGATAATACGTTCAAACTCCAGCGCATCGGTTGGCGCTGCCAGTTCGAGATTTACGAAAACGTCACGATGTTCCGGGCGTTGTGGTCCCCAACCAATGGTAATGGCTGCATCACCGTCCCGCTGTAGCAGGTCATGGGGGATAAAACTGTCCGGGCGGAACTCCCACAACAGTTGGTCAAGCCGGTCGGCATCGCTTTCTGAAGGCGCGTGGATATGAATCCGTCGGCCCATTTCATACACTTTTTCTACGACTTTGCAGAGGAAACGACCGCGTTCATCGGTCGCTTCCGTCGGCAGGACATAGAAATCTGCCCTGTCTGTCATCTTACTCTGCTTCTGTCATCGCGGTGCTGGCCTGGTTCAATAAGTATTGACTAAGCAGAGGTACGCAACGACCGGTTGCTCCCTTGGCTTTGCCTCCGCTGTTCCATGCAACACCTGCGATATCCAAGTGAGCCCAGCGCTGCTCTTTGGTGAAACGGGACAGGAAGCATGCTGCGGTAATTGTGCCTGCTGGGCGGCCGCCAATGTTCGCAATATCGGCGAAATTGGTATCCAGCTGTTCCTGGAATTCATCCCACAGAGGTAGGCGCCATGCGCGGTCAGCAGCAAACTCACCGGCAGACAGCAATTCAGCAGCCAGGTCGTCATCGTTTGCCAGCAATCCTGTTGCATGGTGGCCCAGAGCGATGATGCAAGCGCCTGTCAGGGTGGCAATATCAACGATGGTTGCTGGATTGAAACGCTCGGCATATGTCAGCGCATCGCAGAGTACCAGACGGCCTTCGGCGTCTGTGTTCAGGATCTCAACTGTCTGGCCTGACATCGTAGTTACAATATCGCCCGGCTTGGTTGCATTACCCGCAGGCATGTTTTCAGCTGCAGCGACCACACCAACTACGTTGATTGGCAGGCGCATTTCAGCGATGGCATTCATTGCGCCGAAGACACTAGCCGCACCGCACATGTCGAATTTCATTTCGTCCATGCCCGCGCCAGGTTTTAGGCTGATACCACCGGTGTCAAAGGTAATACCTTTGCCGACCAGTACGTGTGGAGCTTCGCCATCACGGTCAGCACCTTTGTATTCCATCACGATCAGCTTGGAAGGTTGAACACTGCCGCGGCCAACCGATAGCAGGGAATGCATACCCAGCTGTTCCATCTCTGCTTCATCGACAATGGTGGTGGTTACGCTGTCATAATCTTCAGCCAGCTGAACCGCCTGCTCTGCAAGGTAAGTAGGGGTGCAGATGTTGCCTGGCAGGTTACCCAGATCACGCGCTACTGAAACACCGTTGGCGATAGATACGCCATCAACCAGAGCGCTTTCACCGGTTTCGCTATCATCTTCGCTCAGCAGGATGTGGATGCTCTCGATATTCAGTGCATCGGCTTTTTTACTTTTGGTCTCGTCGTACTGGTATAGCTCCGCGGTTGCGGACTCAACCAGCTGACGTACCTGGCGATAGATATCACTTTCAGCTGTGCTGTTGCTATCCAGCGCAAAAAGCGCACTCTTTACTTTGCTGGATTTCGCTACAGAAACCGCGCCAGCAATCAGTTTGCGGAAACTACGATCATTGCGATCTGATTCTTTACCGAGGCCAAGTAACAGGACGCGTTTCGCTGAAATTCCAGGTACTTTGTGCAGTAACAGGCTTTGGCCGTTTTTACCTTCGATATCGCCTTCGGCAATGATCTCGCTCAGATAGCCATTGCTGGCCTTATCAACAGCCTGAGCACTGGCTGTCAGGGTTGCGTTGTCGCTGATTCCGACGATCAGCAGATCGGTTTCAAGAGCTTCTGCGGAACCGTTAACGATTTCAAAATCCATGCTCACTCCAGGACAAGACATTGGTGCTGTATTGGGGGATAATGCCGCATCTGAAAATATGTGCTGGCGGCAGTATCAAATTTGGCTAGCACTATAACCCTTTGGCCAGCTTTACGACAGGGAAAAGCGGATTGATCATATTTCGATATCTGACAAGGGAAGTGCTGACCAGCATGCTTGCTGTCAGTGGGGTTCTGTTGCTGATAATCGTCAGTGGCCGGTTTATCAAGTACCTCGGGGATGCGGCTGCCGGCAAGCTTGAAGTTGGCGTGCTGTTCCAGCTCATCGGGCTTAAATTACCCAGCTTTCTCGAACTGATTTTACCACTCGGACTCTTTATTGGTGTTTTGCTGGCGCTAGGACGATTGTATCTGGACAGCGAAATGGTAGTACTTCGAGCATGCGGTATCAGTCAGCGTCGTCTGGTGTTGTATTCACTGGGTCCTGCTGGTGTCACTGCCGTACTGGTGGGAGCGTTGAGTCTGTGGATCGCGCCTTCAACCACTTTGCTCAGCAACGGCATCTTCAAGCAGCAAGAACAGAATTCCGAACTGGATACCTTAAGCCCGGGTCGTTTCCAGGTGCTACCGAGTGGTAACCGGGTGACCTATACCGAAGAACTCACCGATGAACGGCGCCAGATGCAGGAGGTGTTTATCTCCGAACGTGATCGTTTTGGGCGGTTGATTGTTGTGGTGTCCGAAAGCGGCAGACAAGTAATGCAGGATGATGGTCGCTTTCTGGTGTTAAAAGATGGCTATCGCTATGAAGGGGTGCCGGGACAGGCAAACTACCGCAAAATCGAGTTTGGCGAATATGGTGTCAGGATGCCGGATAAGGGGCTTGCTGAGCGTGTATCTGCAATGGAAGCGATTCCGACGCTCGAGCTGATCGGTAACGATAATCCAAAGTATGTTGCGCAGTTGCATTGGCGTATCAGTCTGCCGGTACTTGCACTTGTAGTGACGCTAATGGCTGTTCCATTGAGCCATACCAATCCACGACAAGGCCGATACGCGAAATTGATACCGTCAATATTGATGTATCTGACCTATCTTACCCTGCTGACCTCTGCCCGGGGGCAGGTTGAAGATGGAGATTCCTCAGTTGCACTGATCTGGTTAATCCATCTGATTTTCATTGCCGTAGCGGCAAACCTGATTTTTGCTGAGCGGTTCTGGGCAGGTCTCTGGCATAAGATTCCTTCACTGCCGAAACCGAAGTTTTCCCGCGGAGGTGAGGCGTGAGTAAGATAGACCTGTATATTGCTCGGCATGTATTGGGCGCGATTTTGGCGGTGGTCTTTATCGTTGTCGGGCTGGATCTGCTGTTTGCACTGGTTGATCAGCTGGAAGATTCCTCAGACCGTTACGGTATGCCACAGATCGCTCATTATCTGGCATTAACGGCACCAAGGCGTATCTATGAATTCCTGCCTCTTAGTAGTCTGGTCGGTTGTTTGATTGGCTTGGGTATTCTGGCGTCCAGCAGCGAGCTGACTGTTATGAGGGCTGCCGGGGTTTCCACCCGCCAGATAGTATTCTCAGTGATGAAACCTGTTGGCTTATTGGTGGTGCTCGGTCTGGTGCTGGGTGAATATGTAGTACCTGTTGCCGAACAGCGGGCGCAAAGCGAGCGCGCACTTGCCCAGTCTGCAGGTGAAGCGCTAAATACCCGGCACGGTATCTGGCACCGTGAAGGGCTTGAGTATATTCATATCAACGCTGTGGATGCCGAAGGGCGTATTCACGGTGTGACCCGGTATCGTTTCAACGATGCAGGTGAGATGCTGTCCGCCAGTTTTGCCGCAAAAGGAGAGTTTGATCTGGAGAGCGGTAGCTGGTTGTTGAGCCAGTTAAGGACGACCGAGTTCCAGTCGAATAGCACCCGTGTGTCACAGCAGGATAAGGAGAAATGGCAGTCAGGTCTCACGCCTGAACGGTTGGCGATTGTGGTTGTTGAACCGGTTAATCTGGCGATTAGCGGATTATGGGCGTATTCAGGTTATCTTGAGGAGCAGGGGCTATCCGCTAGCACTTATCAGCTGGCTTTCTGGAGCAAACTGCTGCAACCGCTAGCGATCGCTGCATTGGTACTGATTGCGATCTCATTTATCTTTGGGCCATTGCGCAGCGTCACCATCGGTCAGCGTATCCTCACAGGGATTATTGTTGGCCTGATCTTTAAGTTTGCTCAGGATCTACTGGGACCAGCGAGTACGGTATTTGGTTTTACGCCGCTTGTTGCTGTGTTATTGCCGATTGTTGTTTGCACTGCGGCCGGAGCCTGGATGTTACGTAAGGCGGGATAAACGTCTTGTTGAAGCTGTAAAAAAAGCCGCATCAGCGGCTTTTTTTATTTGCGATTCTTTTTATTTTCGGGTGCCAGTTCGACAGTCCGGGTACCTGACAGGCGCTCGTACCAGGTGAGCTTTTCCGGATCGATAAACTGCCAGAAAAAGCCAGCTGCACAAAGCAGGAATGAAGGTATGGCAATCATAAAGCGGGTCAGAGCCTGCATCCAACTTATACGGCCGCCATCGACCGATTGCACGCGCAGACGCCAGGCGGTCATACCGAGTGTCTGGCCGCTTCGTGTCCAAAAGTAGGCGAAGAACATAAATGCCAGCAGGAATAACATCGACTCATAAAGCGGACCTGTCACTGCTTCACCGTCATTTATCACCACTGCGACTATGCTGACCACCATATAGATTGCCAGTACCAGCAGGAAGTCATAAACCATTGCTGCTAGACGTCTTGTCAGTGGTGCCGGGCCGGTTACGGTGCGTTCCTGATAAAAAGCTCTGTACATAGTGGTCTTCTTAACGCTGTATGGATACTAAACAGGCCGGCATTCTAACAATCCGGCCTGCTACTGTCTGTAGATCTAAGGGAGTCTAAACAGGGGTCTGAGTTTGCTGCCAAGCATGCTGCCAGCGAAGGCTGCAACGAGCCATAACCAACCGTGCAGACTACCAGATGCAATTCCGCTGAAATAAGCACCGATGTTGCAGCCGAAGGCGATCGTCGCGCCATAGCCAAGCATCACACCGCCGATAACTGACGCCAGCCAGTGCTGCCACGGCATACGCCACTGCAGGCTGAAACGTCCTGCAAGACTGGCTGCCAGAAATGCCCCCAACAGAATGCCAATGTTCATCACCGAGGTCATGTCCTGAGTCAGTGGCTCATACAGGGCGGATTCGCGTCCGGGTTGTAACCAGTAGCTCCAGAAATCGAAGTCCAGATCCAGCTCAAACCATTGTGCGGCCTTGGCGCCCCATAATGGGTAAGCCACTGCAACAGACCAGGGACGACCGATTGCCGCCAGGGTTGCGAAATTCATTAGAGCGAGAGCGACTGCACCCCAGATATAGGGCCATGGTCCGCTGAGCAGCCGTTGCAGTAATGAGTTGGTTGACGTTTCTTGCTGCTCTAGTGCTCCGTGACGTCTTTTTTCTAAAACGACTGTGAGCAGCGCAATAAGGCCAAAGATCGCCACGTTCATTAATATCGCGGCAAAGGGCCCTAGCCACTCAATGAAAGAGAAGGGGGTTAGCTGAGGCAGCGTTGTCCACCATTCGTAGTCTGCAGTAGCCCAGAGGCCGCCAGCAGCAAAACCGATCATCGCCGGTAACGCTCGAATCTGCCCGCCGCCACTGTGGAATAGGTTGCCGGAAGCGCAGCCATTACCAATCTGCATACCGATACCAAAGATAAAAGCGCCGACTAGTACTGAAAAGCCAAGTGGTCGGACAAAACCTCTGGCGTCGTGACCGAACAGGCTGCCTTCTGCCAGGACCGGAAAAAACAGGCAGACGGCGACAGCCAGCATTATCATCTGGCCACGCAGGCCACTGCCCCGACGTTCGCTTATAAAGCGCCGCCAAGCCGTCGTAAAGCCGAAACTGGCATGGTACAAGGCGATGCCCATTGATCCGCCCAGCAAAAACATCCAGGGTTGGAGCCCTTCAGCATCACTGGAAATCCATTGGAAACCGCCGAAAAACAGAGCCACGGCAAGCAAAATGAGTGGATACTGGGGAGTTATCGGTGATGCGTCTGTATTCATGTCGAAAAGGAAGTTACTGCTGCTAATGGTCAAGATCTGAACAGGAAAAGAAAGGCACTATATCACGATGTGATCAAGGCTGCTGATTGGGTTTGAGGGGGAGAGTGCCAGCAGTCAGAAGACTGCCGGCGATGTGGTATCGGCCTGTTACTGGAAAGGCGTTACGTAACGGGCTTTATACTGTTCGGCCAGTGTTTTGGCTTCGCTGGTCTGGGTTTCGTTCAGCTTCATCAGCAGTCGTTTTTCGATCGCTGCAGCAGTCGCGTTACCCAACTCTGCGGAGTTATGCATCCAGGCGTATGCAGTGACGTTGGAATCGTTCTGCGTATCCTGACCATGAGCATTGGAGTACAGTGTGCCGAGGAAGAACATTGCATCCATATGGCCCTTTTCTGCTGCTTTACGGTACCAGCGTTCAGCTTCAGCAAAATCCTGTTTAACGCCTGTGCCGAAATTATAAGCACGGCCAACGTTGTGCACTGCGGCTACCAAACCCTGAGCAGCAGCTTTTTTGTACCAGCTATAAGCGGTATCACCGTTACGGGTAACGCCATAGCCAAATTCGAACATCTCGCCAACGCGGTTCTGGGCAGAAGCCTGTCCTGCTTCGGCCTGCGGTAAGATCTGCTCGTATTCAGCTTTGTACTCAACGTTCTTCAGTCGGCGGAGGTGGTTTACGCTTGGCAGGTGGCCCTGACTCGCACCGCGATCATAGAAACGCACCGCTTTGTCCTGGTTGGTGCTAACACCCCAGCCGTTTTCATACATCTGGCCAAGCAGAACCAGTGCATCGGCGTTACCTTCTTTTGCCAGGGGCTCAAGTTCTTTAAGTGCTGTAGTGTAATCCTGGGTTTCGAAAGCACGTGTGCCTTTGCCCAGATCTGCTGCCAGCAGAGTGGTGCTCTGAAGCGTGAGCATAAGACCTGCTGCAAGCAGTGTCAGTTTATTCATCTCGACCTCGCCAGTCCCATCGGATGGTAAATACGGCGCGTATTATACCTGCGCCACCGCTGATTATAAATTGTCCAGCTTAGAACTTTAGATATCAGGGTTACTGAATATCTGCTGTCTGTTGCCTATGCTTTGACAATGCATGGTCACAGAGCGCTGTGAAGCTTTATTTAGAGTTTTCTAATATTGGCCGGCATTGTATAGCATCAAGCTGGTGAATACATCTTTTCCGGGACGTGAATGATGCTATTTGGTTTATGAATGAAATATTCATACGTTATTCAGGTTATTCTGTGGTAAATATCTAACTAGTTGTTGTATTTCAGTATGTTATCGCGTCAATGCATTCTTTCAGGGGAAGCGGCTACTGTCATGGGTGACATGTTTTATTGCCGAAGTGTGTTGTTGACAGGGAATCAGAGGCTAAGTCCCCATGAATAATATCAGTATTCGAGTCAAGTTATTGCTGATGTCGGTTCTGCCGATCATCGGGTTGATCTTTATTGTCGCTATCGCATTGTCCGAACTGCAAAAAGCGAATGAAGGCGTTGATCGCATCTACAATGACCGAATGGTGCCGCTGGAAGATCTGAAAGTTATTTCTGATTCCTATGCAGTGTTTGTGATTGATGCAGTAAATAAAGCACAGGTCGGCCTGATGAAAGCCCCTGAGGCAGCTGATGCTCTGAAGACGGCAAAAACAGCGATCGACGCCCGCTGGCAAAAATATATGCAAACAGAGTTAACAACCCGCGAAGCGGAATTGGCTGCCGAGGTTGAAGCTCTTTTTGCTGAAGCTAACCATGAAATTGATGAAACTATTAAAAAGCTTGAACAGTTGGCACGGGTGTTTAAAAGCGGCATGGTGATCGGGCAGGTTGATCGCCAGATTAAGAAGCTTTACACAGTGGTGGATCCGGTGAGCGAGAAAATCACCGAGTTGGTGGATCTGCAGCTTGAAGTGGCACAGCAGGAGCGAGTCGCAATTGCTGAGGCCTATGAAGACGAAAAGTTAATCATGACCGGATCAGGGGCTGTCGTTGCATTGTTTCTGATGCTTGCGGGCTATCTGGTTTACCAGTCTGTGCGTAAGCCACTGGATCATCTGCAACTGACAATGGAGAAGATCGCTGATAACTCGGATCTGACCCTTGAGGTGGCTGTTGAAGGAAACAATGAGCTGTCTCATATGGCAGATAGCTTCAATCGCATGATGGCCCAGGTCCGTGCACTGGTGGAACAGATCAGTCAGGCGACTACCCAATTAGCGGCATCAGCTGAACAAATGAGCGCGATTAGTGGTCAGGCGACTACCAGTATCAATGCTCAATGTGCAGAGGTCGAACAGGTCGCAGCAGCCATGAACCAGATGGTTTCAACTGCTCAGGAGATTGCTTCGAATGCGGGGCAGGCCGATAACGAAGCACGGTCGACACAGGAACAGGCGGCTTCTGGTAATGCAACGGTCGGTAATGCGGTCGCGGCGACCAATGATCTGATTGGTGAAGTTCAGCAAGTAGGCGATCGGATGAGAGCGCTGGAGTCTGACAGTGAAAACATCGGGACTATTGTCGATGTGATCAAAGGTATCGCTGAGCAAACCAATCTGTTGGCGTTGAATGCTGCAATTGAGGCAGCGCGTGCGGGGGAACAGGGCCGCGGTTTTGCTGTAGTCGCAGATGAAGTACGAACACTGTCGCAGCGTACTCAGAGTTCAACTCAGGAAATTCAGGATGCGATCGAGAGATTGCAACAGGGTACCAGGGCAGCAGCAGCGGCAATGCAGGCTAGTCAACAGCGAGCAGAGGTTACTGGTGAACGAGCGAGTGAAGCAGGAGAAGCTTTGCAGCGGATCTCTGCTGCAGTTGGTCTGATCACTGATATGAACACTCAGATAGCCAGTGCATCTGAGGAGCAAACCAGCGTATGTGAGGAGATCGATCGCTCACTGGTGACCATCAACGATTCAGCTCAACATTCTGCTGATGGGGCTCAGCAGATTTCGGCAGCGAGTCAGCAGTTGTCGAATCTGGCTGGTGACCTGCAGCAGACAGTACGGCGCTTCAAAGTGTAAACAAAAAAAACCACCCAGCCGGGTGGTTTTTTTATTCTGCGGTTGAGTTCGTTAAGCTTCAGATTCCGATTTTGCCGGGGCGTTTTTAGTACCAGGTGTCAGCTGGTACCAGTCTATTTTCCGGGTTAACAGCATAATTGCGGCAAGTGCAGCAAATATCAGGCTGGTTCCCATCAACAGAGCAAAGTCTTCAGAAGAGATAATCATGTAGAGTACACCGTAGAGCAGGCTGATCGCTGTAGCAAAGGATATGCCGCGAAGCTTGCTTCTCAGGATTGCTGAGAGATAGGTCGCCAGCAATAGGGCGGTCGCGGCGGTTGCGCTTATGTAAGCGGTCACAAAACCCAGATGCTCACTTAGTGATACCAGTAATAGGTAGAACACTGTTAATGACAGGCCAACCATGCCGTACTGGATCGGATGAATTGCGAGCTTCTTTAGTACCTCAAACAGGAAGAAAGCCATAAAGGTCAGCGCGATGAAGAGCAGACCGTATTTGCTGGAGCGCTCTGCCTGCAGGTACTGATCAACGGGTTGGATGAATTCTGCGCCTACAGCGTAATTGTTTAGTTCACAGTATTGCTCCTGTTGGCATCGGGAGAGTACCTGAGCGATATCAGTGTCATAAGGAGAGGTCGACCAGTGCGCGCTGAACCCAGTTTCAGTTACCTCTCTTGTATCAGGCAGCTGGCGGCCATTAAAGCTCGGATGTGGCCAATCGGAAGTCATGCTGATTTCACTCTGGCGTCCGGTAGGAACCAACTGCAGCTGCTCCATCCCACGCAGTTCCATCTTTAAGTTGAACTGATAGTCCCTGAGCTGGCCAGACAAAGGTTTTAGTTGAGTTTTGACGCCCTGATACTGACGGTTGATCTGTCCGCCCGGTGCAAACTCAAATCGCTGATTATTCCAACTCAGAGAAGAAAGTCGTTTGATTCCTCTTGGATCGCTGGTCAGGAGGGTCATCTCAGGGGCGCCGTAGTGCACAGTAGTATTGTGCTCGCGCTTAATCCAATCGGCGTGGTTCAACAGTGCTTGATTGGTGAAGTGGCCGCTGAGGCCAATATCGCTAAGATAGATCGGGATCTGATAAATGCCGCGAGAAAGCGATTGATTGCTGACATTGCTGTCTGCAGATAGCTTTTCAGGGGTGACCAGTAGTGAGCCTTTGCGGGTTTTGGTTATCAGCTGATATTCGGTTTTTTCTTTATTCCATTGTTTTGTCTGGTAGTTGTAACGCCATGGGACTTTAAGGAAGGGGCCTGCGACCACCTGCTGTCCACTGCGTTTGGTGGCAATGTCCTGGATCGCCTGATAACGATAGCCTTGCCGCTCGCTAATCATCTCCTGAACCATTAACAGCGGGACCATCAGCATCACAGTCGCAACTATGATGCTGATGAGCTTCAGATAAATACGTTTTTGCATAAAGCACCTCCATTAATTTTTCTTAATGGTGGTGCTTGGAAGTGAGTGATTAATGAGTGCTTTGTGAGGATTGTGTGAGTTTTTCGACCGGAAGCGTCAAAACCGCTTCGGCGCCACCATCGGGGTGGTTCTTGATAGAGACCTCGCCATGATGCAGGTTTGCTATCTCTTGGACAAAGCTCAGCCCGAGACCTGTGCTTTTGACTCCGCCGTCGGGACGTGGGAGAGAGTAAAAACGCTGCCAGATCTGTTGTTCGGCATACTCTGGTATACCACAGCCGTGATCTCTGACATGGATAGCTAGTGTGTCAGCGTTGGCTTCGGTGGTGATCTCAACTTCACTTGTTGCAGGACTGAAATCGATAGCGTTATTGATCAGGTTTGATAACGCCTGGTTTAGTAGCAGTGGATCGCCAGTCACCATGAGAGGCTGTGTGTCTTGATAGATAAGACGAAGTTGCTTCTTTTCCGCACTCAGCGTTGATTCTGATATTACTTGCTGAATAGTATCCGTTATTGATACCTGTTTAAGTTGATCCAGGCTGCTTTGGTTTTCGAGTCTGGATAGAGCGAGAACTTTATCAACCAGTCTTCTCATTCTGTCGCTTTGCTGCTTGATATTACTGGCTAACCGCTGTTGTTGTTCTCCGCTAGCGTCGCTCATGAGCTCAGCTGCGCCACCTAGTGCAGTCAGCGGGCTTTTCATCTCGTGAGTAAAGTTGAGCAGATAGGATTCGATATAGGCTTTACCGTCCAGCGCATCTTTCAAATCGGTCATTGCGACTGCCAGCTCATCCAGATCCGGATCCTGTATGCGGGGTTTATCGATTCTCTCTTCCTGCTGAAGCTTGCGTGCGTAGTTCACCAGCTTACGGATGCTATTGCTGAGCCAGCCCGAGAGGAATGCACCGACAATCAGGGCAGCAAGTAATAGCCAGGCCGCCTTCGACTGAATGTTGCTCAGTGCAAGTTCATAGAATGGCTGCACGCTGGTGTTTGCCTTACCAACGGAAACCACACCCACAATCTCTGGATCACTGCCTGCTCGATGCCGATAGACGGGGGCGGCGACATACATCACCGAACTGGCTGGATCTTTAGGATTCTGCTGGGTGCTGCGTGCGCCGTACTCACCCTTTAGTGTCAGCCAGACATCGTTCCAGCGAGAATAGTCTTGACCTTCGGCTCGATTTTTCGAATCGTAGATGACGATTCCTTGCTGGTCTGTAACATAGATATGCAGATCGGTGCGCGCTTTCACGTGGCTCCAGATCTCCGCATTAAGAGTGCGTTCCGAGGCCTTCTGAAAGGCGTTTCGCAGTGGCTCTGTATCAGGGGATGATAGTTCAGGCTGGCTGAGCATCTCTGCCAGCAGGTTGGCGTGGTCAACCATTACCAGCTCCATCGACTGTTTCAGGCCCGGCCGTATCTCTTCAGAAAGTGTGTTCAGAAACAGCCAGGCAGCAACTCCCAATAGCATCAATTGGGCAATGAACAGTTTAATGCCGAATCTCATGAGTGATCCTGCAGGCTATAACCGAGCCCTCGATGGGTCTTTAACGCTGCACAATCTGAGTCAATCTGCCGCAGCTTTCCCCTCAGTGTTTTGATATGTGTATCGACGGCGCGATCAAGACTGACTGCAGGGCCTTCACCACTGAGCAGGTCTAATAACTGATCCCGGCTGAATACCCGATTCGGCTGCTCGATCATTGTTGCCAGAATCTGATATTCGGAGCGGGTCAGGGTAAGCGGTTGCTGATGAAAAGAGATATTGGCCTTTTCGCGCTCCAGTACAAAATCTCCGCAACAGAGTCTGTGTTCAGGTGCTGTTATGGCTGGGGCACTGCGCTTCAGGATCACCTTTACTCTGATCGCTAATTCGCGCGGGCTAAAAGGTTTGGTGACATAGTCGTCGGCTCCCATCTCCAGGCCGAGAATACGGTCAATCTCATCACTGCGGGCGGTGAGAAACAGAATTGGAATTTCGCTGTCTTTTCTGATCTCTTTGCAGAGTTCGAAGCCATTCATATCGGGCAATCCGACATCGAGAATAATAAGTTGGAATCTTTGCCGCTTTAACTCTGCGAGGGCTTCGGATGCCAGGCGGCAGGTTGTGCTGTTAAAGCCTTCCATCTGCAGTGCGATTTCCACGTTGTCGGAGATCGCCGGTTCATCTTCTACGATCAGGATATTACCGCCAGTCACATCAGTTCCTTGAGTTAGCTCGCTGCAAAGAGAGCAATCATATACCCGTCAGGGTCTTCCGCAAATGCCATAACACCGGAGATATGTTTATCAGGGCCGGGCTCGCGAAGGATGTGACCGCCATTCGCTTTAATTGAATCACAGATTTCTTGTAGGTCATCGGTTTCAATGGCGATATGGCCGAACCCGCTACCTGTGTCATAGCCTGAAACTTCCCATTGGTGAACCAGCAGTAGACAGGCATCACTGCCATCATAGCCAAGCAGTGCCTCAGAAGAATGGCTGTCGGGATGATCTCGTCGTTTCATGACGCGCATACCCAATAGTTCCGTATAGAAGGTGATCGACTTTTGCAGCTCGGTCACTCGAAGCATGGTATGCATGATTCTCATAACATTTACCCATTTAGTTGATCCTGCTCTGTTGCGGTGAGCCTTCCCGGATGCTTTAGTATAAGAAATAAATAACAAGAAAAGGCGTTTTCCATTCTCTCAGCAGTTGTCCGGCTATATCGGCAAACAGGGTAAAACGCATGTCAGAGGAGAAAAGAATGTTTCAGGACCTGACCAGAACAATGAATGAGTCCATGGCTCCTTTCCGCGATCTGGTGGACATTCAAACGCGGATGTTGGAGCAGATTACCGAACAGCAGATGGAGTGCACCCGCAGTTGTATCGAAGCCACCCTGCAGCAATCCAAGCAGATACCAAACTGTGCCAGCCCGGCGGAGCTCGCTGAGCTGCAGCAGCAGTATACACAGGCACTTGAAGACACCCTTCGCAAAGCCAGTGAGGCGAACATCAAGGCCGTTCAGCAGGCGAAAGAATCTTTTGATCAGCTGACGCAAGACACCTTTAACGCTTTCGCCAACGAGAAAAAGTAGTCATTTCTATCTAGCTTCGGACGGTTTGATTGTTCTCCCCTGAGAACGCAGAGTAAAATGCTGCGTTTCAATCAAACGTCCGGATTAAGCTATGTCAGCCACCATTGGCCTGTTCTACGGTTCCACCACTGGAAATACCGATGATGTTGCGCAGCAGCTACTAGAGTTGTTGAGTGAATACGATGTAGAGCTGCACGATGTAGCTGATTCCGATCTCTCCCTTCTAGCTTCCTATGAATACCTAATTTTAGGTATTCCTACCTGGGATTTTGGCGAATTGCAGGAGGACTGGTTGGATCAGTGGGGGCAGCTGGATTCACTGGCAATGGCCGGGAAGCACTGCGCTCTTTTTGGTCTGGGCGATCAAATCGGTTATGGCGAATGGTTCCTTGATGCTATGGGCTTATTGCATGATCAACTGCAGCAAAGAGGCGCAACAATGGTGGGATACTGGCCCGTTGATGGCTACAAATTCGAAGCCTCTAAAGCACTGACTTCCGACAGTAAGCAGTTTGTCGGGCTGGCGCTGGATGAAGATACCCAGCATATAGATACTGCTGAGCGTCTGGAGCAGTGGGCGGCGCAAATATTAGCTGAGTTTGGTTTGGTTGAAGCAGGTTCCTGACCGCCGGTGTATATTTAACCTTGCTGATGATTATCTGACCATTTCGGCTGTTTGCATTTAAACCAAACAGCCAATCAGGTAGAATATTCGCCCTTTTTCCAATTCCTTGAAGATTGAAGCCGAGCGATGGAAGTCCAACCGATTATCAATAGCCTGAAAGATATTAGCGAGCGTACTGAAGCGCTGCGCAGTTATCTGGATTACGAAGGCAAGAAAGAGCGCCTCGAAGAGGTGACCCGTGAGCTGGAAGATCCGGCGGTGTGGAATGAGCCTGATAAAGCCCAGAAACTGGGTAAGGAGCGTTCGACACTGGAGGCAGTGGTTGCGACCATTGATGATCTGACATCTGGTGTTGAAGATACCCGTGATCTGCTTGACCTGGCGGTCGAGGAAGATGATGAAGATACGGTGACTGAAGTCGAAGCTGAGGTTGAGGGCCTGCTGGGCCGTCTGGCGCAGCTGGAATTCCGTCGTATGTTCTCCGGCGAAGCTGACGGCAACAATGCCTTCTTGGATATTCAGGCTGGCTCCGGTGGTACTGAGGCTCAGGACTGGGCCAATATGATGCTGCGTATGTATCTGCGCTGGGGCGAGGATAAAGGTTTTAAAACCGAACTGTTGGAAGTATCTGATGGTGATGTAGCGGGTATCAAATCCGCGACTATTCGGTTTGAAGGGGAATATGCATTCGGTTGGTTGCGTACTGAGACTGGAGTTCACCGTTTGGTTCGTAAATCACCTTTTGACTCCGGTGGTCGCCGTCATACTTCATTCTCATCGGTGTTTGTATCGCCGGAGATTGATGACAATGTTGAGATTGATATCAATCCAGCTGACTTGCGTGTCGACGTATACCGAGCTTCAGGAGCTGGTGGTCAGCACGTTAACCGTACTGAGTCAGCGGTTCGAATTACCCATAACCCATCGGGTATTGTTGTGCAGAGCCAGAGTCAGCGCTCCCAGCACCAGAACAAAGATACCTGTATGAAGCAGCTGCGGGCTAAGCTCTACGAAATGGAGATGTTGAAACGCTCCGAAGCCGCTCAGGAAATGGAAGACAATAAAGCCGATATCGGCTGGGGAAGCCAGATTCGTTCATACGTACTGGATGACCAGCGTATCAAAGACCTGCGTACCAATGTACAGACCTCCAACTGTGACCGGGTGTTAGACGGTGAGCTGGATCTGTTTATAGAGGCAAGCCTGAAGGCTGGCCTGTAATCGTTGTAAAAGAATTTATATAGGTTCGATCAATGTCTGATAATACTCAGCCACAGGATGAAAACCGCCTGATTGCCGAGCGTCGTGAGAAGCTTGCAGCCCTGCGTGAAGATGGGCAGGCGTTCCCGAATACTTTCCGTCGTGACAGCTACGCGGCTGACCTGCAAGAGCAGTATGGCGATAAGAGTAAGGAAGAGCTGGCGGAAGCGGGTATTAAGGTGAGTATCGCGGGTCGTGTGATGCTGAACCGTGGTGCTTTCGGCGTGATTCAGGATATGTCTGGTCGCATTCAGTTCTACGTTAACAAGGAAGCGCGTGCTTTTGCTAAGTCACTGGATCTGGGTGACATCATCGGTGTAACCGGTGAGCTGCATAAGTCTGGTAAGGGCGACCTGTACGTAGATATGGGTGAATTCCAGTTGCTGACTAAGAATCTGCGTCCTCTGCCAGACAAGCACAAAGGTCTGCAGGATACAGAAATTCGCTACCGTCAGCGTTACGTTGATCTGATCACCAATGAAGAGTCTCGCAAAGTTTTCGAGATGCGTTCTAAGATCGTTTCAGGCATTCGTAACTACCTGACAGAGCGCCGTTTCATCGAAGCTGAAACACCTATGCTGCAGGTGATTCCGGGTGGTGCGACTGCGCGTCCGTTTATCACTCATCACAATGCTCTGGATCGTGATATGTATCTGCGTATCGCGCCTGAGCTTTACCTGAAGCGTTTGGTTGTGGGTGGTTTTGAGCGTGTTTTCGAGATCAATCGTAACTTCCGTAATGAAGGGCTGTCGACTCGTCACAACCCTGAATTCACTATGATTGAGTTCTATCAGGCGTATGCAGACTATCGCGACCTGATGGATCTGACCGAAGATATGCTGCGCACTGTTGCTAAGGATGTCCTGGGTAGCACTACGATCGTCAACACCGTGCGTAATGAAGCGGGCGAAGTTTTGGAAACCTTCGAATACGATCTGGAAAAACCTTTCCAGCGTCTGAGTGTGTTCGACTCTATTCTGCACTTTAACGAAGATATTACTGCCGAAGCACTGGCGGATGAGCATGCTGCACGACAGATCGCTGAGCGTCTTGATATCGATGTTAAAGATAGCTGGGGTCTGGGTAAGGTTCAGATCGAAATCTTCGAGAAAACTGTTGAACACCGCCTGCAGCAGCCGACATTCATCACAGAATACCCGACAGAGGTTTCTCCGCTGGCGCGTCGTAGTGATGATAATCCGTTTGTAACTGATCGTTTTGAGTTCTTTGTTGGTGGTCGTGAGTTGGCGAACGGCTTCTCCGAGTTGAATGACTCCGAAGACCAGGCTGAACGCTTCCGCGCGCAGGTAGCAGAAAAAGATGCGGGTGATGATGAAGCGATGCATTACGATGCTGATTACATCAATGCTCTGGAGTATGGTTTACCTCCAACAGCGGGTGAGGGTATCGGCATCGATCGTCTGGTGATGTTGTTCACTGATTCTCCATCTATCCGTGATGTGATTTTGTTCCCAGCAATGCGTCCGCGCGGCTGAGGCGAGCAGAAAGAGCTAAAAAGGGTTACCTGAGGGTAGCCCTTTTTTGTTTCGCCTCTGATAGGAGTATGATGAGCGCTCGTTTCGTTCGAGGATAAGTGGATGGTGCTGGAGAACGCTCCCAGCTGGCAGGCGGTGCTGGCAGATCAGTTTAAGCAGCCTTATATGCAACAGTTGGAAGCCTTTCTGGCACAGCAGAAAGATCAGGGAAAGCAGATCTATCCACCTTCTGAACAATGGTTTCACGCTCTGGAAGCGACACCGCTGGATCAGGTGAAAGTGGTGATTATCGGCCAGGATCCTTATCACCAGCCGGGTCAGGCACATGGTCTCTGTTTTTCCGTTCAGCCAGGTATTAAAGTGCCGCCGTCGCTCGTCAATATCTATAAAGAGCTAGTCACTGACATCGGTTTTGAAACACCTGCTCATGGGTTTTTGGAACATTGGGCTGAGCAGGGAGTGCTGCTGCTGAACAGTGTGCTAACTGTGGAAGATAGCTCTGCCAACGCTCATCAGGGAAAAGGATGGGAGTTGTTTACCGATCAGATTATCGAGCAGGTCAACCAGCATTGTGAAAATGTTGTCTTTCTATTGTGGGGGAGTTACGCCCAGAAAAAGGGAGGCAGAATTGATCAGCAGCGGCATTTGGTGTTGAAGGCTCCTCATCCCTCTCCGTTATCAGCTCATCGTGGTTTCTTCGGTTGTCGTCATTTCAGTCAGGCAAATGCTTATCTTCAGCAGCACGGTATTACCCCTGTGGCCTGGCAGCTTCCTGCTCAACCATAAACTGTTGGTTGTTGCCCTGCTGCTTCGCTATCAGCAGGGCTTTTCCCGCTTGATCCAATAGCTCGTTTCCATGACTGCCCGGTGTCATCTGGGCGATCCCCACTGAGATCGTAGCTTGTTTGCTGGCGGTGGTGGGATGGGGCTGGTGGAGGCCGAGGATGGCCTGCCTGATGGTACAAGCGTGTTCAGAAGCGATGCTGCGATCCATGCCATAGATTAAAAGTACAAACTCACCGGAATGAAGTCTGAAAAGATAGTCAGAGCCGCGTTTAGCGTAGCTGCGTAACCGTTCGGCAAACTGTTTTAGTAGTGTTTGGGTGGTCTCATAACCACGGTGTTGCAGATATTCGCTCAGATGATCAGGCTCCAGCAGCATGATTGTAATGGTTTCCCTGTTTCGCTGCGCTCTGGACATCTCGCGGTCCAGTATCTCCTGTAACCGCCTGTCGTTCGCCAGTCCGGTGGTGCTGTCGGTAGCACTCAATTCCCTAAGTCTCTTAGTTGCGCTCTGTAGTTCCTGTCGGGTATCCGATAGTTCCCGTTGTTGAGCGAGCTTGGTTTGGCGAAGAGGTCTATACCAGATAAGCCAGGACGCGAGTAGGGCAATCAACAGGGTTGCGCAAAGGGCGGCCAGGACCGCGAGCCTGAATGGCAGGGCTGGAGGGTGGCGTTGTTGTAATGCTGATCTATGCAGCTGCAACTGAATCTCTGTGGGTATGGTGGAGGTGAGCTGAGTGATCCGTTTTGCCAGCCCCGGCTTTGCTTTGTTCACTGCCAGGCCGTAGCTGAGGCTGTAAGGGGTATTGCCAACCACTTCCATGTGGTCGTTACCCCAGCGAGACTTTAACTCCCGGTAGGTTGCGATGGTGGTCAGCATAATGCTATCTGGAGAGGCTTTTAGTTGCTCTGTGGCGCTAGTCAGGTCCTGTTGCCATTGTACATCGGCTTCCGGGTGGTAGCGGGTGATAAGTTGGCTGACCGGATGGTCTCGGACGAGTAATAGTGGGTGGCTCAGTAGCTCAGACATGTTGGTGATCAGTTTGCTATTTGTCTGGCCGACAATAACTATCTTTTCCTGGAGATAGCTAAATACCGGCGTAAATTGAGAGTGAAGCGGAACTTCATAGGTATCGAACGGGATAATGTCTATATCTGGTTGAGCTGAAAGTGACTTAATTGCCTGCCAGTCTTTGAAGGGGATCTCTTCGATTTCTAGTGATAGCTGTTCTGCCAGCCAGTGGCTATAGCTACCTGCGAGTAGCTGCGGCTTTCCCGAAACGGGAGGCCAGTCCGGGCCGGTTGCTACTCTCAGTGTCTCTGTTGGCTCTACCGGTTTTTGGCTGCTGAGCGGGGTTGATTGTTCTGATGTTGTTTGCAGGCTTAGCAGTCTCTCTATGCTGAAGTTGTAGCGACTGCTGGCGTTAAACTGTCTTGAAAACTGACGAAAATTTATGTGCTCGGCTTTACCGCTAAAGAATTGATTAATAATTGGTGCCGACTCCATAGTTGCCGGGCTCATGGGGGATTGCATAGTGAGGCCGTAAGATGCGAAGTCTAGCCCACGTAAGTAGTCATTGATCAATACAATGCTCCAGGCTCCTTCTAAAAGGTGGCCGCCAACGCTGACGCGCTTTGGTGATTCTGAGATATGCCTTAACGCATCCGGATTCCAGTCGATTCCGCCAAATTTTATTTGATGTTCTGGTAACCCCAATAACTGTATGGCGTCCCGGACTCCGCTGCTGATCTGGTCGCTGGCAGACCAGACGGTGTTGATGTCAGGGTGTTGTTTATAAGCTGCGAGAAATGCGTCCTTCGCTACGCTTCTGCTCCAATTTTTCCCTGCTGTTGTCAGAATTAGTTCAGGGGGCGGAGTGACTTCTGAGAGAGCTTGGTGCAGACCTTTTACTCTTTGCTGTGAAGAGAGTTCCAGCGTATTTCCCTGCACAGCCAGCCACTTTCCGCTTCGTTGGTTGTCGGTAGTCAGTGCTAATAACTGCTCGGCTTGCAGTTTCCCCGCTCTGGTATCGTTCGGCGTAATGCTGCCGATCCAGTACTGGTAGCTGGTGCGGGGAGCCAGCTGATTCCCGGAAAAACTGGTGTTGTAGATAAATGCAGGGGTGCGATAGCTTTCGGCCAGTTCAAGTGCTTCAACGCCTGTATTCTCATAGTTCATGAAGATAATGGCATCGGTGCCGCGACGGCAGGCTGATTCGATCTGCTGCAGCATTCGCTGAGCGTCATTATCGGCGTTATAAATCTTGAGGTCGAGGTTGAGTTCGCTTGCTGCGCTTTGGCTAAAGCGCACGAACTGTTGCCAGAACGGGGTGTTTTGCCGCGGGATGAATAATGATATCTGGAATGCCAGAGCTGGCTGGCTTATTAGCAGCAAAAACAGAAGCAGGTTGCGAAGCAAGGTTCAGCCTCCGGAAAACGACTATAGCTAACTATAGACAACTTCCGGAGGCTCGGACGGGTACTATCGCTTGGCTTCGAAAAGGGCCGGGTCAATAGTGTAGGGTAGATCCAGGATTGTCAGCTCAGGTCCTTGTTCACGATCTTGTAGCAGAGGTTCCTGATCAACCTTCTCTTTGACAGCGACAGCTAGTAGTTCATATTCGTTGTCACCGCAGGAAGCGACATTCACTATCACTCCGGCATTTGCACGCGAAGCAGTATGCAGGTTGTCACCACTCTGAGGCGCATTTTGGGTGTTGATGCGTGCGCGATACATCGGTCGTTTCAGAATCCCGCGATGTTGCAGGCGGGTGATAATTTCCTGACCGGTATAGCAGCCCTTGGTAAAGCTTACGCCGTCAAGCGCCTGCAGATTCAGCATCTGGGGGATAAATTCCGCTACCTGGTTTTGACTGAGTTCAGCAACACCTGCCTGGATAAGTGCCAGTTGCCAGTCATTTCGGTCACCCAGAGGTGCGTCTTCCAGTAGGGATGGCAGCTGTTTGATCGCATCGCTCTCAGGCAGCCAGGCTTCGAAACAGTCTTTACTGATTCTAATGATCGTCAGGTTTTCGTGGTGATAGCGACCGCTGGCTTCACTCGGCACCTGACCGCCCAGTCTTTCAACTAGACTTGTTGCACCCTTGCCGGTCAGGCCAAGACCTACAAGATTGTCACTGGAAACTGCGATCTCTGCTTTTGAAAAAATGATGTATTTTTTCAGACCGTTGAGGGTGTCTTCCAGTAACTCTTCGTTGCAGCGCAGCCAGAACTGGTCATCAACAGAGATCAGTCTGAACAGTGTGTTCATATGACCTTTGATGTTGCAGTGGGCGGCCAGTCGGCTACCTGCTGTTACAGCTTCAGAGACATCACATGTCAGTTGTCCCTGTAAAAATTTCTCCGCATCAGGCCCGGTTACACTTAGCAGGCCGTAATGCAGCAGAGGTATGACTCGGGTATTGCCTGTTGCGGCTGGTACTGATGCCAGCTGATTGCTTTCATTTAGCAGGACTCCCTGCTGGGATAAGGTTTCGAGCCAGGTTGTCATCGCACTACTCACTTCTCGCTTGAACTGTCTGCTTCCTGCTGGCGCGCAATTACTTCACCCAGTTGCAGTGGAGTTTCTGCTGCCAGTTGCTGTTCCCAGTTAATCGCGTCTTTGCCGAACAGCAGCACTACTGTGGAGCCTAGTTTGAAACGGCCCATTTCATCGCCTTTATTCAGCGTAATCGGTGTCGTTGGCTGATAGTTGATCCGCTGCGGTTGCTTCGTTTGCGGAGCTATCTGGCCAGCCCAAACCGTCTCAATACCTGCGACTATCATCGCGCCGACTAGTACCATTGCCATCGGGCCGAACTCAGTATCGAAGATCGCCACCAGTCGCTCATTTCGGGCAAATAGCTGGTCAACGTTCTCAGCAGTCGTCTGGTTAACCGAATAAAGGTCCCCTGGGATATAAATAGTCTCGCGAAGTGTGCCAGTTACTGGCATATGTACGCGATGATAATCCCTAGGTGATAAATATATGGTGGCGAAGCTACCGTTTTTAAACTGGTCAGCCAGTTCTGTATTGCCACCCAATAGTGTTGTTAGGGCGTAGCCTCGACCTTTGGCCTGAAAAATACGGCCGTAATCGATATCGCCGAGCTGGCTAACGGCACCGTCTGCAGGCGAGCAAATGCTATCTGCTTCCAGATCAAACTGGCGTGCATCAGGTTTGAGTTCCCGGGTGAAGAAAGCGTTAAAGTTTGGGAACTGGCGTAGATCTTCAATTTTAGCTTCTGCCATATTGACCCGGTAGCGCTTAGCAAACCAGCCGATAAAGGTATCTTTCACCCATGGTGTTTTACATTCAGCGATAGCACCAACGGCACGAGAGATCAGGTGTTGTGGCAGAATATGTTGCAACAGAATAAATAGCTTGTCTTTCAACGTGTTAGTTCCGTAATAATTAATTTTCTACCGGTGTATCTGGTAGGTTACCCCATTCGAACCAAGAGCCATCGTAACAGCGAATATCTTCAATGCCGAGATAACAGGCAACCAGATAGGTTAGCCCGGAGCGGCGATGGGTTTGGCAATGGGTCACAATAGTGCTGTTTTTGTTGAGATTGCGCTCGGTCAGTAGGGTTTCAAGCTCAGCAATCGGTTTCAGTACAGGGTAGGCGCCAGAAAGATCCAGGGTATCAGTCCACTCCAGCCATTTTGCGCCTGGGATATGGCCGCCTTTGCGTGCGTTGACAACTTTAGCCCCTGTATATTCCTGTTCGGTTCTGGCGTCCCATATTTGATACTGAGTGTCATTCAGATGGCTTTGAATCTGTTCAGCGCTCGCCAGTAGCTTGTTTGACAGTGTTGCTTGGTAGTTGCTCGGTTCAGCTCGATTGGGGCTGCTCTCTATCGGGAGGCTCTGCTCAATCCAGGCGCTAAGATGACCATCAAGGAAAGAACACGCCTTATGCCCAATGCTGTGAAGTGTCCAGATCATACGTCCTGCTAGTGGCCCCATCTGGTCGTCATAGACAACAACATGGCTGCTGTCGTTAAGGCCAACTTCTGAAAACAGAGCTGACAGTTGTGCCTCCGTAGGGATCTTGTTAGGAACTGTTCCCTCGCCCCGAAGCAGGCGTGCAGGAGATACATGGATGGCACCAGGGATATGTCCTGCCTGATAAGTCTCCTCTTTTGACAGGTCGAGGATGATGAGTTCAGGCTGGTTTAGTTGGGCAGCCAGCTGTTCCGGTTTTATAACCAGCGGTAAATGCATATTGGAGCCTTTTGTATTTAGCCTTTGTGATTGCCGTTCATGTTCTTCAGGGCAAGTGTGGCGGCAGAGCAGATATAGCGGAATCTGTCTTGAATGAAATCATCAATTGCACTTGATGATTCCCCAGTGTCTGCATAGACAATTGCGATTGCTCGCTTCTTCATATGAAGAGACATCAATAGGCAGTCGTGTTCTGGTAGCCAAGCTTTGAAGTTATCGGGAAGCATGGGTGCTAGCTTGGCTCTATTGCCATCATTTAAATGGATGCAGCCGGGTTTTTCTGTCAGCTTTTTGAAAAGCGATGGGATTTCGAGATCTGCTTCAAATGAGCGAAACAGGTGATCTTCGGGAAAGCCTACGCTTTGAGCTGTTTTGAGGCGATGATTTGAATTGATCAAATTTAAAGAAACACGCTGTAATCCTAAACCTTGCGTCAAACCCTGCATGAGCCCCTGTAGGATATGCGCAGGTTTGGTATAGAGGTCATATCCTTTAACAAAGCGTTCAACGATCTGGGTATAGGCGTTTTGGTCCAAGTAGTCGGGTTTCTCTGGTTCCGCTGTTTTGGTTTCTTCTACCGCAGGCTTTTCGCGTTTTGGTGGCTTAGGTTTGACCGGAATCGGAAAACGCTGCTTAAACAGATTCTTCTCTTTTTCACCGAGGCAATAGTTTCCTATTAAATCCGACGCGATAAACAGCATCTCCGCAGCGAGAGGTAAGGTGCCGGGCACATGGAAGCAGCGTGATGATCGAGCACAGTTACGATGCAACTGTGAGATGGTTTCACCGATTTCTGCTGACAGATAGTCGTTGATGATGTCTATAGTGCGGATCGTTTTGGTCTGATACCAGCCGCGACTGCAGGTAAGCGTCAGCCAGTTACTGATCTTTACCGGGAAGTAGCGTTCCTGTGAAAGGTGATTGAGTTCTCTAATTTCATTGGGTGTCAGGCGTGGGTCCTTCATCGCGCGCTGATGAAACTTATCAAGTGTCACTTTGCTAGGTGAAGTTTCGTGATCAAGTGCCTGCTGCACCAGTTCTGGTAGATCCCAGAGCTTAGCTACCTCAAAAGCGATACGTTGAATGCTGCAGCCAAGGATATCGCTTTCTGCCAGCACTACATCGATTGAGTCGTCGTAAACCTTTCGCTGAATCTTATCCATATGCAATGGCGCATGTAGCCAGAGCATCCAGAAACCAAAGCCGTAGAGCATAGCGGCGAGGTGTGTTTCATCGGCATAGGGAAGCTTTCTTGTCTCGGCCAGATACAAACACTGATGCGCTGCGTGCTGACTCACGGACTGCATGCGGAAGTATTGTTTTTGGGCAACGCTATGGGGATTAAGCTTCATAGCTTTAGTATTGCCAACAATCTCCATCAGCTTGTTGATACCGAGCGAGCTTACCGCATGGTCGACGCCTGTGACATGGGAGTCTTTGCCTGCGTGCAGCGTTTGTGCAGCGCGGGTGACATGGAGTGTTAATACCGGATCAGCTTTGACCACAGGTGTGATCTGGTGAAGCATGGTGTTATCGTCAAGCAGCAGGCGGCGCAGGCGTTTCAGACTGCTGGCGCGAACCGGCAGAGCTTTATCCGCCAGATACTCGGCCCAGGCATCAACGCCATAGAGTATCTTCTCTTCTTCGTCGTCCTGTACTGTTTCAGCCACATCATTCATCAGGTGTTTGCCCAGTATCCATCCTGTTTATATTGCCTATACAGAGTATGGCGTATTCTGATCCTGTAATGTTGTCAGGATATGTTGGTAGCTATTGGCCCTGGCCTGGCTGATATCACCAGTCTCTATGGCGGCCTTAATAGCGCAGCCGGGCTCCTTTTCATGCTTGCAGTCCCTGAAGCGACATAGACCTAAGTGAGGTCGGAACTCTTTGAACCCTTCGATCAGATCCTGAGGTTCGATATGCCACAAACCGAATTCCCTGATTCCTGGGGAGTCGATCAGATCTCCACCATCTGGGAAATGGAACAGTCTTGCCGTCGTTGTCGTATGTCGTCCTTTACGGGTCTGTTCCGAAAGGGCTCCGACTTTAAGATCCGCATCAGGCAATAATGCATTGATTAGTGAGGATTTGCCAACGCCGGATTGCCCGACAAACGCACTAATACGATGGTTAAGCAGGGCTTTCAATTCGTCGAGACCATGCTGATCTGCAGTCGAAGCGTGTAGTACTCGATAACCGATGCGAGTGTATTCGCTCAGCATCTGTTCAATTGCTTCGCGGTTGTCCTGATTGAGCAGGTCTGTTTTGTTCAACAGGATAACGGGTTCAATCTGGCTGAGCTCAGCTGCAACAAGATACCGATCAATAAGGTTTGCAAAGGGGGTTGGTTCTACGGCTACAGTTACAACTATGTAGTCAATATTGGCTGCAACCGGTTTTAGCTCACCATAAGGGTTTGGTCGCACTAATTCGCTATGGCGTTCAGTTGTCGCGACAACGACGCCGTGCTCGGCGCCCATGCGCCAAATCACCTTGTCACCTGTGACCAGTTGGCCGAGGTTGGTCCGCATATGGCAGCGGAATATCTGCCCCTGATGCTCGCCATCCAGTGCCTCGACATCGACCTGGCGGCCAAAGTGAGAGATGATCAGTCCGTGTTGCTCAGGACCAAGGTCGCCCCCTTCCAGTTGTTCGTCAATCCGACGATTTTTCTGGTTGGCGCGATCGGCTCGCTCCTGCTGTATTTTTTCTACGCGCCAAGCCTGGCGTCGGGTAAGCTTTCGTTTTGCCATTAAAACCGGTTTTAAACTGTGTCTATCAGGTGTTCCTGATGATCGTGCTAAGGTATTCTATTACAAATAGAAATTGTAGTGTTCATTTTGATACGAGGTTGACGCGAATATGTCACGAAAGACTAACCTGATCTGGATTGATCTGGAAATGACAGGACTGGAACCGGAAAAAGACGTCATCATCGAAATCGCTACAGTTGTCACTGATTCCGAACTCAATACGATCGCAGAAGGCCCGGTTATAGCGGTTAGCCAGCCTGATTCGGTGTTAGATGCGATGGATGAGTGGTGTACTCGCACTCATGGTGCTTCAGGTCTGACGCAGCGAGTTAAAGACAGTGATATTAGTGTCACTGAGGCTGAGCAGCAGACAATTGAATTCCTGCAGCAACATGTGGATCAGGGGGCGTCTCCCATCTGTGGCAACAGTATCGGGCAGGATCGTCGCTTCCTGGTGAAGTATATGCCTCAGTTGGAGGCTTATTTTCACTACCGGAACCTGGACGTCAGTACTATTAAAGAACTGGTACGTCGCTGGTCACCTGAGTTGGCAAACGGGGTGCAGAAAAAGGGTACTCATCTGGCGTTGGATGACATTCGTGATTCTATCCGCGAGTTGCAGTACTACCGTGAAAAAGTAATGAAAATCTGATCACTCTTTTATTTTCCTCGCACGAGGGTGTTGCAGTAGCTTGATAGGTTCTGGCTGCTGCTGTTCTTTTAGTCGTTTTAGCGCCCAGCTAGCATGTTCTGCGACTACTGAAGATGGGTGTTGGGTCTTTTCGATTAACGCCGCTTCTATCTCTTTGCCGCCACGGCTATTGCCGAGTGCAACCGAAATGTTTCTTAACCAGCCTTCATGGCCTGTTCTGCGGATCGCAGAACCTTCGGTTTTTTTCAAAAAAGTTGCTTCATCCCATCGATAGAGGTCGAGGAGAGCTATATCGTCTAGATTGTGGCGTGGCTTGAAGTCATCTTCTTCAGAGCGATTGGATAGGCGATTCCAGGGGCAAATCAGCTGGCAGTCATCGCAGCCAAAGATTCTGTTGCCCATTAATGGTCGAAGTTCTTCCGGAATAGAGCCTTTTAGCTCAATAGTCAGGTATGAGATGCAGCGTCTCGCATCGAGTACATTTGGTTCAGGGAATGCCTGCGTCGGGCAGATATCGAGACAGGCCGTACAGCGTCCACAGTGCTCCAGATCGTACGGTTTATCTGTAGGAAGGTCGATGTCGACAAACAGCTCAGCCAGGAAAAACCAGGAGCCAGCAGTGCGATTGATCACCAGGGTGTGCTTGCCCTGCCAGCCTATGCCAGCTTGGCGTGCAATCGGGCGCTCCAGTATAGGGGCGCTATCAACAAAGGCTCGGTAGCCGAGCTCGCCGCAGTGGGCTTCTATCTTTTTTCCGAGCTGGGTTAGGCGTTTACGAACTAGCTTGTGGTAATCCCTTCCTAATGTATAGCGCGCAATGTAAGCCTGATCGGGGTTACGAAGAGGTGTCAGTGTTTTTACATCAGGTGGCAGGTAATCCATCCGAACGGCAATGATACTGCAAGTTCCGGGAACCAGTTGCTCAGGTTGTAGTCGCTTTTCAAAGTGGTTCTCGAGATATGACATCTCGCCCTGATAGCCACGGTCGAGCCACTCCTGCAACCTTTCCTTTTCGTTAGAAAGGTCTGGTTGAACAATACCGCATTGCTGAAAACCTAGCTCAGAGGCCCATTGTTTGATGAGTTTTGCCAGGTCTTGTTTTTGATCGGGATTAAGCGTGGTCATGTTGCGTCTGACTGGTGAACCTTTTCGGGTCTCCATTCCTCTATAATGGCGGATATAGCAGAGGAGTTGAATATGACTGCCAGAAGATCCCGGCTGCCCGCAGCATTATACACAGCTGAGCAATGCCGTGCGCTCGATAAAACGGCAATTGAATCATTTGGAATACCTGGCTATCGGTTAATGCAACGCGCGGGTCATGCGTTGTGGGATGCATTGATAGAGCGATGGGCAACGGTTAAGTCGCTGACTATTTTGGCCGGGGCCGGCAACAACGGTGGTGATGGTTTTGTTGTTGCGGCAAAAGCGAAGCAGCAAGGCTTGGATGTGCAGTTGCTGGTGATGGGAAGTGATACTTTTGCTGACAAGTTAACGGGAGAGGCGGCGGACGCCTGGCTGGATATGCGCGAGCAAGGCGTGGTCGCGCAACCATTTACCAGTGAGAGCTCGTTGCGCGGTGAAGTCGTTGTTGATGCTCTTCTGGGCACAGGTCTCAGTGGTGAGGTTCGCAGTGACTTTGCTGCAGCTATAGGCAAGATTAATTGTTCTGGCCTGCCGGTTGTTGCGGTCGACATACCTTCCGGACTATGCGCTGATACAGGTAGGGTGCTTGGCTGTGCTGTTAAGGCAGATCTGACGGTCACCTTTATTGGATTGAAACGTGGGTTGTTAACAGGTCAGGCTCCTGACTATGTTGGTGAACTGCAGTTTGATGATCTGCGTGTTCCTGATGAGGTTTATGAAACCCAGGTAGTTGAATGTAACCATTTCACTGAGAGGCATTTGGCTCGGCTGTTGCCTCGACGTACTCGAAGTGCACATAAGGGGAGTTATGGGCATGTGCTGGTGGTCGGTGGCTGCCCCGGCATGGGAGGAGCTGCAATCATAGCTGCCGAAGCGGCTATGCGGGCCGGAGCCGGGTTGGTTTCTCTTGCAACAGATCCAATGCATCTGACAGCAGCATTGAGTCGTAATCCTGCACTCATGGTTTCAGGTGTGCGCAATGGCGCAGAATTGCAGTCTTTGATCGAGCGTGCAGATGTAATCGTGGCGGGCCCAGGGCTTGGTCGGGGAGCCTGGGGTGAGGCTTTGCTGGCGGCCGTCCTTGCTGCAGATAAACCTCTGGTACTGGATGCGGATGCTATCAATTTAATGGTTTCGAAGGACTGGTTAGCGAAACACCTTGATCGTAATTGGGTGTTAACACCTCATCCGGGTGAGGCTGCAAGAATTGACGGCGGCTGTATTGCGTCGATAGAAAACGATCGCTTTGCCTCGGTGAATCGGTTACAGCGAAAATGCTCCGGAACTGTGTTGTTAAAAGGTGCGGGAACTCTGGTGGCAGGGCGAAACTGTTGGCTTAGTGCTAGCGGTAACCCGGGGATGGCAACTGCCGGGATGGGGGATCTTCTCTCAGGTATTATCGGTGCTCTCATTGCCCAGGGGTTGGATCCTGAAAATGCTGCAATTTGCGGTGCCTGGCTTCATGGTAGGGCTGGAGACCTTGCAGCAAAGCAGGTGGGTGAATATAGTTTGCAGCCGACAGATTTGTTACAACAGATTGGTTTAGTGATAGATGGCAGGCAATAAATGCTGAATACATATTTCGCCGCTGATGAAACAGCGATGGTGGCGTTTGGCGGAACGCTTGCGGATGCTCTGAGCGGGCACGGAGTGGTCTTTCTGCAGGGTGATCTGGGCATGGGTAAAACGACAATGTGTCGGGGTGTGCTTCAGCATTTTGGTCATATTGGAGCGGTAAAGAGTCCCACTTACACACTCGTAGAGCCTTACGAGTTGCCGCAAACAACGGTATATCATTTTGATTTGTATCGCCTTGGCGACCCGGAAGAGCTTGAATTTCTTGGTATTCGCGACTATTTCAGCGATGATGCCCTGTGTATGATTGAATGGCCGGATAAAGGTACGGGTGTATTGCCTCAACCTGATCTTGAAGTTTCGATTGAAGTTGAAAATGCCGGCCGAAGAATATCGTGGCGCGCAGCCTCCGACTCAGGAGTGCAGGCAGCGCAGCGTTTAGCAGAGAAGTTAGCTGGAGTTTAGTCGGTTTGAATCGATGGTTGTTAGATACTGCTGGAAGAGTCGTTGCGCTGGCAATGCTGGTGCTAATGGTCTCCGTTGCCAGTGCTAACACTGTTAAAGGTGTCCGGGTCACCCAGGACCCGGATGGCGTCAATATTGTGTTGGACCTGACGGCTCCGCCTGACTATAAGTTCGCTATGGCTTCGCGTAGCGCAACCACTGATAAGCTTTGGGTTGATCTTAAGCAGGGCAAGCTCAAAGGTGCGTTGAAAAAAGATGGTCTTTCGGAGAGCTTTGTCGAGTCGGTGCGTACCGGGCAGCATGCCGATAAGTTGAGACTGGTTTTCGACCTCAGCACCAAGATTAAAAAGCCTGTTGTCAAAGCGCTTTCTCCGGCGGGCCAATATGGCCACCGCTTGTTGCTCAAACTTGCTACTGTTCAGCCGGTGACGAAGCCCGCGAAGGTTGCAGCAGAGACTGCGGCCAAGCCTGCCTCTAAGCCTCCGGCAAAAGTACCACTGCGCGATATCCTTATCGCTATTGATGCGGGTCATGGTGGGAAGGACCCGGGAGCTATAGGCCCGGGAGGTGTGCGCGAAAAGGATGTCGTGCTGGCGATCGCAAAAGAGCTGAAGCGACTGATTGATAAAGAGAAGGGCTTCAAAGCTGTAATGACCCGTAGCAACGATCGTTATATATCGTTGCGGGGCAGAACAAAGCTGGCGCGCAAATACGATGCAGACCTGTTTGTTTCGATTCACGCAGATGCTTTTACCAATCCTCAAGCCAACGGTGCATCTGTTTGGGTCTTGTCTGATCGTGGTGCGACCAGTGAGATGGGGCGCTGGTTAGCCAATAAAGAACGCATTGCTGATGAATTGTTGCGTGGACAAGAGGCCGAGGTCAGCGATGATGTTAGCTCGGTTCTACTTGATCTGACTATGCACAAAGCAAAAGAGTATAGCCGTACTGTTGGTGGCTATATCCATAGAGAGATCGCCAGCTTTGCCAAGATGCATAAGCGTCGGGTGGAGAAGGCGGGTTTTGTTGTGCTGAAAACGCCGGGGCGCCCGTCTATTCTGGTGGAAACCGGATTTATCTCCAATCCAGGAGAAGCAAGAAAACTCAAGACAGCTTCCTATCGTAAGAAAATGGCCAATGCTATTTATCGGGGTGTCAAAAAGCACTTTTGGGAGATACCTCCGCCAAACACCCATGTTATGGCCTGGAAGCGAGAAAATGCGAGCAAGATTTACGTCGTTACCCGCGGGGATACGCTAAGTGGTATTGCATCGCGTAAAGGGGTTACGTTGGTTGCGTTGAAAAAAGCCAATGGCCTGAAGAGTAACGGCATCCGCATTGGTCAAAAACTTAAAATACCCGCCAGTTAACTGATATATCAGGGTCTTATGTCTCAAATACGTTTACTTAGTCCGCGACTGGCAAACCAGATCGCCGCCGGTGAGGTTGTGGAAAGACCTGCGTCGGTGGTGAAAGAGTTACTGGAAAATAGCTTGGACGCAGGCTCCACTAAGTTAGAGCTGGATATCGAGCAGGGTGGTGCCAAACTGATCCGTATCCGGGATAACGGTGGCGGAATTCAGAAAGACGATCTTCCGCTGGCGCTGAGTCGCCATGCAACATCAAAAATCTATGAACTGGAAGACCTGGAGGCTGTTGGCAGCCTGGGGTTTCGTGGCGAGGCGCTGGCAAGTATAAGCTCCGTATCGCGTTTGACCTTGACGTCACGCCAGGAGGGGCAGGAAAGTGCCTGGCAGGTCTGTACCGAAGGGCGGGAGATGGAAGCGGTGGTGACGCCTGCTGCACATCCTCAGGGAACAACAGTCGAAGCGCGTGATCTGTTTTTTAATACGCCTGCACGTCGAAAGTTCATGCGGACCGAGAAAACTGAGTTTAAGCACCTGGAAGAGGTCGTTAAGCGGTTGGCGCTTAGCCGGTCGGATGTGGCTTTTACCTTGCGTCATAATGGCAAAGTGATTCATCAGCTACGTACTGCGAATTCAGAGATAGATCATGAACGCCGTATTTCATCTGTCTGTGGGCCAGCTTTTATCGAGCATGCGCTGAAAGTTGATGTTGCTGCGGAAGCCTCCGGACTGCGCTTGTGGGGTTGGATAGGTCTGCCGACATTCTCTCGTAGTCAGCCGGATCTGCAATATTTCTTCGTTAATGGCCGAATGATCCGAGACAAAGTCGTGGTACATGCGATTCGTCAGGCCTATCAGGATGTTCTGTACCACGGACGACACCCAGCGTTCGTGCTCTATTTTGAGCTTGATCCGGCTTTGGTTGATGTCAATGTGCACCCAACAAAGCATGAAGTGAGATTTCGCGAAAGTCGGTTGGTGCATGATTTTATCTATCGCACCACTCATCGGGTGATAGGCGATGTGCGTCCGGATGATCAGGCGGCGCCACCGGCAGAGTCAGGTGAGCAGGCGGTAGAGATGCTGAAGCCGGCGCAGGGAAATACAAATCATCAGTTCTTCGAACAGTCGCGCATGCCTTTGCAGGATCGCCCGGCGGTCTCCTCGGGTGCTGTTCGGGATCAGATTGCAGGCTATGGGCAATTGCACGGCGGTGCCTCGACTAATCAGGTGTCGTCGGCTGGATACTCAGCAATGCCGACCTCTAGTGTTGCGACAAATGCCTTCAGTGGAGTAACTGCGAACACAACATCGATGCCTGCGACAGGCGATGATGAATGTCCGCCGCTTGGTTACGCAATCGCAAAGTTACATGGAATTTATATTCTGGCTCAGAACACTCAGGGTTTGGTGCTGGTGGATATGCATGCTGCGCATGAACGTATTGTCTACGAGCGGATGAAACAGTCCTATGAGCAGGAAGTTGTGCGCAGTCAGCCATTGCTGGTACCGGCCAGCATGGCGGTAAGCGAACGTGAGGCTGATTGTGCTGAAGAGCAGTCGGAACTCTTTCGCCGTTTGGGGTTTGAACTGGCGAGAATGGGGGAGGAGACCGTTGTTATTCGTCAGGTTCCCGTATCTTTGGCTAAGGCCGATGTGCAGCAGCTGATACGTGATGTTTTGTCCGACATGCTGATGTACGGTACCAGTCAGCGAATAGAACATCATATGAATGAGTTGCTGGCTACCATGGCTTGTCATGGGGCCGTCAGGGCAAATCGGCAGCTGACATTGCCTGAAATGAATGGCCTGCTTAGAGATATGGAGCAAACTGAGCGTAGCGGCCAGTGTAACCACGGTCGACCAACCTGGACTCAGCTTACGATGGTTGAGCTCGATAAGTTATTTATGCGGGGGCAGTAATAATCATGCAGCAGAGAAAACCCGTTGTACTGCTGATGGGCCCAACCGCGTCCGGCAAGACTGCCTTAGCTATGGAGCTGTACGACCGGATGCCAACCGAAATTATCAGTGTCGATTCGGCAATGATCTATCGTGGAATGGATATCGGTACCGCCAAGCCTGATGTCGAGACGCTTGCCAGATATCCTCACAAGCTGGTTGATATCCGTGAGCCGGATCAGGCTTATTCAGCTGCTGAGTTTCGCTCAGATGTGCTGGCACTGATTGAGCAAGCGCACGAGAATGGAAAGCTACCGGTGCTGACTGGTGGCACCATGATGTATTTCAACGCACTTGTAAAAGGGCTGGCTGATCTCCCCGAGGCTGATGCGGCCATTCGCCAACAGCTTTTGGAACAAGCTGAAGCAGAAGGCTGGCCGGCGATTCATGCTCGTTTAGCAGAAGTGGATCCGGAATCGGCTAAGCGTCTGGCGCCGAATGATTCACAGCGTCTGCAGCGTGCACTGGAAGTCTACCTGCTTACCGGTAAGCCAATGAGTTGGCATTGGGCTCAGCAGCAAAAGCAGCAGTTACCTTACAATGTATTGTCTTTGGCAGTGATGCCTGAGCAGCGTTCGGTTTTGCATGAAAGAATAGAGCTGCGTTTCATGCAGATGCTGGAGCAGGGATTTATCGACGAAGTTGAGCAAGTGCTCTGGCAGCGAGGTGATCTGCATCTTCAGATGCCTTCGGTGCGATGTGTGGGCTATCGCCAGGTATGGGAGTATCTGGCGGGCAATTATGACCGTGAAATGATGATTCACAAGGGTATAGTTGCTACAAGGCAGCTTGCGAAAAGACAGGTTACTTGGCTAAGAAGCTGGGAAAATTTGCACTGGCTTGATAGTCTCGACAAGAAATTATCTGATAACGCCTTGAAATTAGTGGAATCAGTCATTATATAATGGAAAGCTGCGTTACTCGGCCCTTAGTTCGTTTTAATAAACGTTCATCGAATCGCGTAATAGCAGACATAATAACGATATTTTCGATTCAGGAAGGAGTTTGCAAACATGTCAAAAGGGCAATCGTTACAAGACCCTTATCTCAACGTGTTGCGTAAAGAACGTATCCCGGTATCCATCTTTTTGGTAAACGGTATCAAACTGCAGGGGCAGATCGAGTCTTTCGATCAGTTCGTTATCCTGCTGAAGAATACTGTTAGCCAGATGGTGTACAAGCATGCGATTTCTACCGTAGTACCATCACGACCAGTCAAACTGCCGCAGGCAGATGAAAAACAGGCGGACTGAGGTAATATTTGTTTTTTGAGCGTCCGGAGTCTGGCGAAAAAGCCATACTCGTCCATGTCGATCTGGCCGATGAGGCCAAGTCAGAAAGTCCTCAAGAGCTCGAAGAGCTCGCTATTTCAGCCGGTGCTGACCCTGTCGAGTATTTGATGGGGTCGCGTGCCCATCCTAGCCCAAAATTTTTTGTTGGTAGCGGTAAGCTGGATGAGCTAAAACAGCTTGTCAGACTGCATGAAGCAGAAGTGGTTATCTTTAACCATGCATTGTCTCCGGGGCAGGAGCGAAATATTGAACGAGAAATCAAGTGCCGGGTGCTGGATCGTACCGGGCTGATACTTGATATCTTCGCGCAACGGGCAAGAACCCATGAAGGTAAGCTGCAGGTCGAGCTTGCTCAGTTGGAGCACGTGTCTACTCGATTGATCCGCGGCTGGACCCACCTGGAAAGGCAGAAAGGTGGTATAGGTTTGCGTGGGCCGGGTGAAACCCAGCTCGAGACTGACCGACGGTTGTTGAGGGCTCGAATTAAGAGTATTCACCGTCGCCTGGATCGGGTGCGAAAGCAGCGCGAGCAGGGGCGCAGGGCGCGTCAGCGTTCGGAAACGCCAACGGTTTCCCTGGTAGGTTATACAAACGCAGGTAAATCGACGCTCTTTAATCGGATAACTGCTGCAGACGTCTATGCGGCTGACCAGTTATTTGCGACACTGGATCCAACACTACGCCGGCTTGATCTTGCTGATGCGGGGCCGGTGGTATTAGCTGATACAGTAGGTTTTATCCGCCATTTGCCGCATAAGTTGGTAGAGGCATTTCGGGCCACCCTGCAGGAGACGGCAGGGGCTGATTTGTTGCTCCATGTGGTGGACTGTTTTGACGAAGAGCGCCATGAGCATATCGAGCAAGTGAAAGATGTGTTACATGAAATAGGCGCCGATGAAATTCCGGCACTCCAGGTTTATAACAAAATTGATAAGCTGGAGGGTTATCAGCCACGTATTGATCGCGACGACGAAGGGCGTCCGATTCGCGTGTGGTTGTCCGCGGTGTCCGGTGAAGGGATTGATCTGTTAACGGAAGCGGTGAACGAGTTGCTGTCCGATGAAGTATTTCATCAGACCCTGCAGATTTCACCTGCTGACGGTCAGTTCAGGTCTCGTTTGTATGCCCTTGGGGCGGTGTTAAGTGAAGAGTTTGATGATCAGGGGCAGATAAGTCTCGAGGTGCGATTGCAGCTGAAAGATTTTCGTCAGTTGCTTAGTCGATTGTCGATTCCTGCTGAACGATATTTGGAAGCGACGGTCAACTGACGGGTGTTTGTGCTTGCACGACTATCCGGGTCTACCTACAATTTTTCATACTAATCAAGCGGTTTGTAACGGAGAGCACTATGGCTTGGAATGAGCCTGGCGGTAACGGAAATAATCATGATCCCTGGTCGGGCGGGGGTGATAACAAGCGCGGTGGTAATCGTGGCGGTGGTGATCAGGGGCCTCCTGATCTGGATGATGCGCTGCGCAAACTGCAGGACAAGTTGAACGGGATTTTTGGTGGCTCCGGTAAAAAACCTAATAGTGGTTTCGGTGGCGACGGCGGTGGCTCCGGCTCATCCGCGGGTTCCGGTTTCTTCCTGATTCTGATTCTTATTGTTGCTCTTGGTTGGGGTGTGATGGGTTTTTACACCGTCGATCAGCAGGAGCGGTATGTGGTGCTGCGCTTAGGTAAGTTCCACGATACGGTGAATCCGGGTCTGCAGTGGAATCCACCACTGATTGACCAGATTGTCCCGGTCAACGTGACTCGTTTACGTACCCATGATCATCGTTCACTGATGCTGACCTCCGACGAGAATATCGTCGATATCGAGATGAGTGTGCAGTACAAGATCTCTGATCCTAAGGCGTTCGTCCTTAACGTACGTGATCCATCCAATAGTCTGTCTCATGCAGCTGAGTCAGCTCTGCGTCACGTTGTTGGTGGCTCCGAGATGCACTCAATTCTGACAGAAGGTCGTGAGGCTCTGGGTATTCAGGTTCAGGATCGTTTGCAGGGTTACATGCGTGATTATCGTACCGGTCTGGATATCTCAAAAATCAACGTGAAAACTGCGCAGGCGCCAAGCCAGGTGCAGGACGCGTTTGATGACGTGATCAAGGCGCGTGAGGATGAGCAGCGAGTGAAGAACGAAGCTGAATCCTATGCCAACGGTATAGTTCCGGAAGCGCGTGGTCGTGCCCAGCGTATGTTGGAAGAAGCCAGTGCTTATCGTGAAGAAGTAATCGCCAGAGCAGAGGGTGAAACCAAACGTTTCAACGCTCTGTTGACAGAATACAGCAAGGCGCCAGACGTTACCCGTGAACGTCTCTATCTCGATATGATGCAGCAGGTAATGGCTAGTAACTCTAAGGTTCTGGTTGATGTTGAAGGCGGTAATAACATGATGTACCTACCGCTGGATAAGTTGACTGGTTCTGCTGCAGAGCGTAGTCGTCCAGTGATGCCTGATAGCGTCCGTCTGGATCAGCAGAGTCTTGACGATATTACTAATCAGGTAATTGATCAGATTCGTCAGCGTCAGAGTACTCGTCGGGAGGGTCGCCTGTGAAACCGGGATCTTTATTCGGAGTAATTCTCGCCGGTCTGGTTGTGATCGTGCTGAGTAACTCAATGTATATCGTGAAGGAAACTGAGCGTGCAGTGAAACTGCAGTTTGGTGAAGTAGTGGATGCCGATGTAAAGCCTGGTCTGCACTTTATGATTCCTATGGTAAACAAGGTGCGTAAGTTCGACTCCCGTGTTCTGACACTGGATGCGCGTCCTCAGTCTTACCTGACGTTGGAGAAAAAGAGTCTGATCGTTGACTCCTTTGTGCAATGGCGTGTTGCGGATGTAGAGAAATACTATACCGCTACTTCTGGTGATGAATTCCGTGCTGGTGATCTGTTGTCAGCGCGTGTTGAGGGATCCCTGCGTAACGAATTCGCAGGTCGTACGTTGACTGAGGTGGTATCCGGTGAGCGTGATGATGTCATGAAGGGCGTCGTCAACAAGCTTAGTGATATTGCTAAGGCTGAGCTGGGTGTTGAGGTAGTTGATGTTCGTATTAAGCGGATTGAGCTGCCTGCTAACGTATCTGAATCTGTATACCAGCGTATGCGTACCGAGCGTGAGCGTGAAGCGCGCGAGTTGCGTTCGCGTGGTAAGGAGCTTGCTGAAGGTATCCGTGCAGATGCTGATCGCCAGAAAGTGGTCATCGAAGCTGAGGCCTTCCGTGAAGCTGAAGGTATTCGTGGTGAAGGTGATGGCACCGCTGCCGCGATCTATGCCGGATCCTACCAGCAGAATCCTGAGTTTTACTCTTTCTACCGTAGTCTGCAGGCGTATAAAGAATCATTCGCCGGTCAGGGTGGTGACATGATGGTATTGAAGCCGGATAGCGACTTCTTTAAATACCTGAATGCGCCAGCATCTCAGTAGTTAAGGACAAAAGTCTAACTTTCTTCATGGAATTGTCTGCACTATTCAGACAATTCCATGGTAGAATCCATCAACCGGGTTTGAGCCCGGTTTTTTTATGGCTGTCAGATGCTGTAATGGGGAGTTGAAGAGTGTTTTCTTCAGATATTTGGCACCACCTTTTGGTGGGTTTTTGTCTGATGCTGGTGCTCGAGGGAATTATCCCGTTTTTGTATCCGCATCGTTGGCGCCGGATGGTTGAACAGCTGTCACTGATTGATGATCGTACCCTTCGTTTTCTGGGGTTGGTTAGTATGTTGACGGGTGTTTTGCTGCTTTATATCGTCAATTGAGTTTTGACTGGAGTAATTCTGCATGGCTTTGGCTGATCGCTGGCTACTGCCGGATGGTGTAAATGAAATGCTGCCGCCGTTGGCGGGTCAGGTGGAGGCGATGCGTCGCCGGATACTGGACCTTTACGATAGCTGGGGATACGACCTGGTTATGCCGCCACTGGTCGAGCATTTGGAATCACTGATGACCGGCGTAGGTAAGGACCTGGACCTCAATACATTTAAGGTAACGGATCAGGTAAGCGGCCATTTGCTCGGTATCAGAGCAGATATTACCCCTCAGGTTGCACGGATTGATGCGCACCGTTTGCGTACTGATGGCCCTAGCCGTCTTGGCTACTGCGGTTCTGTGCTACATACGCGTCCAGCGAATATGCTTGCCTCCCGTAACCCGCTGCAGATAGGTGCAGAATTGTATGGGCATTCTGGCAGCGATAGTGATCTGGAAGTGATCTCGTTGATGCTGGAATCGCTGTTGGTTGCAGGAATAAAAACGCCGATTACACTTGATCTTGGTCATGTTGGGATCGTGCGTAGTCTGCTGAAGTCCGCGGGACTTAGCGAGGCTCAGGAAGCAGAATATCTTGATCTGCTGGAAAATAAGGCGATGCCTGAAATCCAGGTGTTCGTCGAAGGACTTGAAGCTGACGGTGCTGTCTGTGAGCTGCTAGCGCAGCTACCGCGACTGAATGGTCAGCGTGACGTTCTTCAGAAGGCAAAGAATTTATTTGAAGATACTTCGGCGCGCAGCGCAGTTGAGTATCTCGAACTGATCGCAGATCAGGTGTCCGCCCGTTATCCACAGGTGGAGATCTATTTCGATCTGAGTGAACTACGTGGTTATGCGTACCATACAGGTATCGTTTTCGCAGCGTTCACGCCAAGTTATGGCCAGGCGATCGCTAAAGGCGGTCGTTATGATGAAATTGGTCGTGACTTTGGTCGGGCACGCCCGGCAACGGGATTTAGTTCCGATTTGAAAACCCTGGTGGAGCTGTCTGCAGCCATCGGGCAGGAGCAATCCGAGCTGATTTTGGCACCGGCAGAGGCCGATGCTGAGCTTCAGGCACGGATTCGCGAGTTGCGAGCAAGCGGTAAGCGTGTTGTGCAGCAGCTGAGTGGAGAAAGCCCTGATGGCCAAGCGGCGATGTGCCAATTGGTAAAGCAGGATGGACAGTGGGTTGTTGTAACCTGCTAATCGGATTTCTGATTAACGCTAATTATCTTAGAGACAACAATGGGTAGAAACGTAGTTGTTTTAGGCACCCAGTGGGGTGATGAAGGCAAGGGCAAGATCGTTGACCTTCTGACTGACCAGGCGGCGGCGGTAGTTCGCTTCCAGGGTGGCCACAATGCTGGTCATACACTGGTTATCGACGGCGAAAAAACCGTCCTGCATCTGATTCCTTCAGGTATTCTGCGCGATAACGTGCAGTGTCTGATCGGTAATGGTGTTGTACTCTCTCCTGAGGCTTTGCTGAAGGAAATTCGCGGTCTGGAAGAGGCAGGTGTGCCAGTGCGCGATCGCCTGCGTCTGAGCCCTGCTTGTCCGCTGATTCTGCCATATCATGTTGCTCTTGATCAGGCGCGTGAAGTCGCTCGTGGTAAAGAGAAAATCGGCACCACTGGTCGCGGTATCGGTCCAGCGTACGAAGATAAGGTTGCGCGTCGTGGTCTGCGTCTTGGTGATCTGATGGATACTGAACGCTTCACTGCAAAGCTGAAGGAAGTGATGGAATACCATAACTTTACTTTGGTTAACTACTACAAAGCTGAGCCAGTCTCTTTTGATGAGGTGCTGGAACAGGCTCTGGAGATGGGTGAGCAGCTGAAGCCGATGGTTGATGATGTTACTGCTATCCTGCACGATCTTCGTAAGCAGGGTCAGAGCATTATGTTTGAGGGCGCGCAGGGTTCCCTGTTGGATATCGATCACGGTACTTATCCGTTTGTAACTTCCTCAAATACGACTGCTGGCGGTACTTCTACTGGTTCTGGTTTTGGTCCTCTGTATCTGGATTACATTCTAGGTATAACCAAGGCTTACACTACCCGTGTTGGTGGTGGTCCATTCCCAACTGAGCTGGGTTGTGAAGTTGGTCAGCGTTTGGCTGAGCGTGGTCACGAGTTTGGTGCTACTACCGGTCGTGCGCGTCGTTGTGGTTGGTTTGATGCTGTTGCGCTTAAGCATGCGATCCAGATCAACTCTGTATCTGGTATCTGCCTGACTAAACTGGACGTATTGGATGGTCTGGAAACTATCAACGTATGTACCGGTTACCGTGATGCTGAGGGCAATGTTGTAACTACCCTGACAGGTAGTGAAGATTACGAAGCAGTAACGCCTGTATATGAAGAGCTGCCAGGTTGGACTGATTCTACCGTTAGTGCGAAGTCTGTCGATGAGCTGCCAGAGAATGCGCGTAAGTATATTGCGCGTCTTGAGCAGTTGATTGAAGCGCCAATCGATATCGTTTCTACTGGTCCTGATCGGGCTGAAACAATTGTGCTGCGTCACCCTTTTGAAGGTTGATCGCAAGCAATAGCTGAAAAAGCCGGCATTAAGCCGGCTTTTTTGTGTCTGTCGTCAGGTGGTGCGTCTCAGATATAAAAAAACCGGCGAGAGCCGGTTTTTTATTGCTTGTGTCTTTGCTTACTTAAGGTCAGCAGACAGCGAAGGGCGAATTGTTTTCAGTAGTGCCTTGAACATCTTGGCGTTGCCGCACACCAGATTGCCGCTCTCGCGGTAGTTGTTACCACCGGAGAGGTCACCGACCAGGGCGCCAGCTTCCTGCACGATCAGCAGGCCTGCTTCCATCTCCCACTGGCTGAGGCCGATCTGGTAGAAGCCGTCGAGGCGTCCTGCAGCGGTATAAGCCAGATTGAGGGCTGCGGAGCCGCCGCTATATACCTGGCCGTTAGCCAGGGTGATGTTCTTGAAGATATCCTGAAATTCGTTCAGGTAAGGCTTGTCGCTTTTGCGACCTAAGAAGCCTGTTCCCAGCAGGGCGCCTTCAATTGTGCGGTGATTGCTTACGCGAATGCGCTTGCCGTTAAGCTGCGCGCCGCTACCGCGGCTTGCAGTAAATTCCTCGCCCGCCATCGGGTTGTGGATAACTGCGTGTTCAATGCGGTTGTTTTCATTGTAACCGGCTACGCAAAGGGCAATCGCTGGCAGACCGTTGGCAAAGTTGGAGATGCTATCGATCGGGTTCAGGTGCCAGGTAAAAGGAGTTCCTTCGCGCAGTGGTTTGTGCTCACCAGTGTATTCACCAATGATAGTGTGGCTTGGGTAAGCTTTCTGGATTGTCTGGACAACCAGTTGCTCCGCATTTTGGCAGGTGGTTTTAACAAAATCAGCGACACTGACCTGCTCTGATTTGATCAGATCCAGGCGCTCGACTGAACGAGAAATTTCTTCGCCTGCGGCGCGGGCAGCCCGCAGGGCAATGTTAAGCATTGGTTGCATCTGTAAGTAACCTGATCACGATATATGCGAAACCGCGCATTATACAAAAGCTACGGCTATGACTAAACCTTAAGTCACCTAATTATTTACGATCTGATAGAATTTGCCTCGCTTAATCTTCATTGGAGAATAATTGGATGCTTGAGAGCATTAGAATTGTACTGGTAAATACAACTCATCCCGGCAATATCGGTGGTGTTGCCCGTGCAATGAAAAATATGGGGATGGCTGAGTTGTGTTTGGTGGAGCCAAAGCACTTTCCACATGAGGATGCTGTTGCTCGCGCCTCGGGCGCTACAGATTTGCTGGATAATGCGATTGTCGTAGAGAGCGTCCAACAGGCGATAGCAGATTGCCAGTTGGTAGTGGGTACCAGTGCGCGCGAACGCCATATTCCTTGGCCGTTGGTCAATCCTCGCGAGTTTGCCAGTATTGCGCGCTCGGCGTCCGGGAAAAAAATAGCGGTGCTGTTTGGGCGTGAAGATCGTGGTCTTACCAACGAAGAGTTGCAGTTGTGCCATCATCACGTGCATATACCGACTAATGAAAATTTCAGCTCTTTGAACATTGCGGCTGCCGTACAGGTGTTGGCGTATGAGTTGAGAATGGCGCTGGTCGAGGGGGCAGAAACGGGTGAGGTTCCTCAGTGGGGTGCTGATTGGGATATAGACCTGGCTTCACATCGAGAGTTGGAGTTGATGTTTGAGCACCTGGAAAAGACATTGGTTGACATCGATTTCCTTGATCCGGAAAACCCGCGTCAGCTGATGCCACGCCTCCGTCGCTTATTGATGAGAGCTGTTCCCGATAAGGTGGAGGTGAATGTGTTGCGCGGTATTCTGACTGCTGTGGATAAAAATCGGAAACCCTGATTTCTGGTACTAAAGTTATAAGCCTTTCAGATCTTTATGCGATCAGCCCAGCCTAATTGTGTTAGAATGTGGCGGCCTTCCAGATAATTCCTGACTAAATTAGTTGGTTATATAGTTGACCAAAATAGTCGGTTATTGCATAATCGCCAGCAAACTCGTCATGGGTCGGGAGTGTAGTTATGCGGTTGACGACAAAAGGGCGCTATGCGGTAACAGCTATGCTGGATCTGGCGTTGCACGCAGGTGCTAAGCCGATCAGTCTGGCGGATATCTCTGAGCGTCAGGGAATTTCTCTTTCATATCTGGAACAGCTGTTTGCAAAGTTGCGTCGTAGTGAGCTGGTTCGCAGTGTTCGCGGACCAGGAGGCGGCTACCAGCTAAACAGGCAGCAGCAGGATATCAAAGTGGCAGAAGTGATCGATGCGGTAAATGAATCCGTCGATGCTACTGGCTGCCATAGTAACGGTGATTGTCAGGGTGGGGACATTTGTCTGACACATCATCTCTGGTGTGATCTGAGTGATCAGATTCACCAGTTTCTGAGCGGTATAAGTCTTGCGGATCTGGTTGCGAGGAAGGATGTGCGCCAGGTGGCCGAGCGTCAGGACCGAAAACAGGTCGATCAGATTATTTTAAGTTCAAACGGATCTGAACACTGCGATCATAACATTGCTGTATAGACGGTTCCGTATTGGAGAAGATTTAGAATGAAGTTGCCTATTTATCTGGATTATTCAGCTACCACGCCGGTTGATCCGCGTGTCGCCAAGAAAATGATGGACTGCCTGACGCTGGAGGGGAATTTTGGTAACCCAGCATCACGTTCGCATCTGTTCGGCTGGAAAGCAGAAGAAGCGGTAGAAACTGCGCGTCGTCAAGTTGCTGACCTGGTGAATGCCGACCCTCGTGAGATTGTTTGGACCTCGGGTGCTACTGAGTCTGACAATTTAGCGATTAAAGGAATCGCTCATTTCTACAGTAAGAAAGGTAAGCACATAATTACCTCTCGTATTGAGCATAAGGCGGTACTGGATACCTGTCGCCAGCTAGAGCGTGAAGGCTTCGAGATTACTTATCTTGATCCTGATTCCAGTGGTCTCATTGCACCAGAAGTTGTTGAGGCGGCTCTGCGTGATGACACTATTCTTGTATCCCTGATGCACGTGAATAACGAGATTGGCACCATCACGGATATTGCTGCTATTGGTGAGATTACCCGTAGCAAAGGCATTATGTTCCATGTCGATGCAGCGCAGTCTGCCGGTAAGATCGAGATTGACCTGTCAGCGATGAAAGTTGATCTGATGTCCTTCTCAGCACATAAAGTATACGGTCCTAAAGGTATTGGTGCGCTTTATGTGCGCCGTAAGCCGCGTGTCCGTCTGGAAGCCCAGATGCATGGTGGTGGTCACGAGCGTGGTATGCGCTCTGGTACTTTGCCGACTCACCAGATTGTTGGTATGGGTGAAGCCTTCCGTATCGCGAAGGAAGACATGGTTTCTGATAATGAACACATCCTGCAGTTGCGTAATCGCTTGTGGGAAGGTGTCAAAGATATTGAAGAAGTACATGTGAACGGTTCTTTTGAGCAGCGAGTGCCTGCCAACATCAATATCAGCTTTGCCTTTGTAGAAGGTGAGTCTCTGTTGATGTCGCTGAAAGATCTTGCAGTATCTTCCGGATCTGCGTGTACTTCGGCCAGCCTTGAGCCATCTTATGTGTTGAGGGCTTTGGGTCTGAGTGATGAGTTGGCGCACAGTTCGATTCGTTTCTCAATCGGTCGCTTCACGACTGAAGAAGATATTGATTTCACCATTGCGGAGATCAAAGAAGCTGTGAGCAAGCTTCGTGAGCTGTCTCCGCTTTGGGATATGTACAAAGATGGCGTCGATCTGAGCAAGGTCGAGTGGGTTCATCACTAATTAGTCTGATCAAGTTTAGGAGGTCGTCATGGCTTACAGTGAAAAGGTGATTGATCACTACGAAAACCCTCGTAACGTCGGCAAAATGGATGCGGCTGACACCAATGTTGGCACTGGTATGGTTGGTGCACCAGCATGTGGTGACGTGATGCGCCTGCAGATTCAGGTAAGTGATGAAGGTGTTATTCAGGACGCTAAATTCAAAACTTATGGCTGCGGGTCTGCAATTGCTTCCAGTTCCCTGGTAACTGAATGGGTTAAGGGGATGACTTTGGATGAAGCAGCTGAGCTGAAGAACTCTAAGATCGCCGAAGAACTGGCCCTGCCGCCAGTTAAGATCCACTGCTCAGTACTGGCAGAAGACGCGATCAAAGCAGCAATTGCTGATTACAAAGAGAAGCAGGTTAAGTAAGTTAATGATATCCGGGCGGTAACGGCCGCCCGGAAGGTTGGTTGTGAATGGCTATCACCATGACTCCTGCTGCGATGCAGCATGTATCAGGTTACCTCGAAAAACGAGGTGGCGGCGAAGGTATCAGGTTAGGGGTGCGTACCTCCGGTTGTTCCGGTATGGCGTATGTACTTGAGTTCGTTGATCAGGCGGATGCTGATGATTCTGTATTTGATATGGATGGTGTAAAGGTGTTCGTTGACCCTAAGAGTCTGGTTTATCTTGATGGTACCGAGCTGGACTTTGTTAAAGAAGGGTTGAATGAAGGCTTCAAATTCAACAACCCAAATGTCCGTAATGAGTGTGGTTGCGGCGAAAGCTTTAACATCTGATTCTCGGCAGGCAATTCAATGGATATAAAGAAGAGTTTCTTCGAGTTGTTTGGTCTGCCTGAATCTTTCTCAGTTGATAAGGCTGTCCTAAGTGAGCGCTACAGGGAATTGCAAAAAACGGTTCATCCGGATCGTTTTGCGCACTTGTCCGACCAGGAGCGGCGCATCGCTGTCCAATATACTTCCTATCTGAATGAAGGCTTTGCAACGCTGAAGTCCCCGCTATTGCTTGCGCAATACCTGTTGACGCTAAAAGGTATTGATATGGCGTCGGAAGGCTCAACCCGAATGGATCCTATGTTCCTGATGCAGCAAATGGAGCTGCGGGAGCAAGTTGAGGATCTGGCGGATGCGGCGGACCCTGAGTCGGCAATTGATCAGCTTTCGGAAGAAGTTTCTCAGTCAGTTCGTCAGTTACAGCAGGCGTTTGAGTCGGCTTTGCATGAAGATGATCTTTTGCGAGCCGAAGAGGCTGTGCGTAAAATGCAGTTCTTCGATAAGCTGAACCGCGAAATCGATGAGCTTGAAGACGAATTGATCTAATCCAGAGTGATATAGATGGCACTGTTACAGATTGCTGAACCAGGTCAGAGCTCCCGTCCGCACGAGCATAAGCTCGCGGTGGGGATTGATCTGGGTACTACAAATTCACTGGTTGCTACTGTTCGCAGTGGTGAGGCTGTTACGTTGCCGGGTCATGAGGGTGAGCACATGCTGCCGTCTGTCGTGCGTTATCAGGCAGATGCTGATCCTGTGATCGGGGCTCTGGCTCGTCAGGCCATTTCGGAAGATCCTTATAATACTATTTCCTCCGTTAAGCGTCTTATGGGGCGTGGTGTTGAGGATGTTGCGACCCTTAGTGGTGAAATGCCATATCGCTTCACTGAAGGTGAAGGTGCGATGCCGTATATTCAGACGGTATCCGGCGCAAAAAGCCCAGTACAGGTTTCCTCTGATATTCTGCGGGCGTTGCAGCAGCGGGCGGAAGAGAGTCTCGGCGGTGAGTTGGTCGGTGCTGTTATTACTGTACCAGCCTACTTTGATGAAGCGCAGCGTCAGGCGACTAAAGACGCTGCTACGATTTCAGGCCTAAAAGTGTTGCGTTTGCTGAATGAGCCAACGGCCGCGGCTGTGGCATATGGTCTTGATCAGCAGGCCGAAGGTGTTATTGCTGTTTACGATCTTGGTGGCGGTACATTTGATATCTCTGTCCTGCGCCTGAATAAAGGTGTTTTTGAGGTTCTGGCCACCGGCGGAGATAGTGCTCTGGGTGGTGATGACTTTGACATGGCTATTGCCGCCTGGTTAGCCGAACAGGCCGGGGTGGCGAGTGTCACTGCAGAGCAGGAACGTTACCTTGTTGAGCTTTCCAGGGGTGTTAAAGAGCAGTTGACCGATGCTGAAGAGTGTCGGGTTGAGCTGTCATTTGCTGGTCTTGCCGGTGAATATGTCGTTTCCCGAGAGTTGTTCGAGTCTCTCACGGCTAAGTTGGTCTCTCGTACGTTACGTGCATGTAAACGCGCATTGAAGGATTCTGGTATATCCGTCGATGAGGTGAATGATGTCGTAATGGTTGGTGGATCAACCCGGATGCCGGTGGTACGAGAAGCTGTGGCATCTCTGTTTGGTCGAGCACCTCATATAGAGATCGATCCTGATCGGGTTGTGGCTATTGGTGCAGCAATACAGGCGGATGTTCTGGCTGGCAATAAACCTGATTCCGATATGTTGTTGTTGGATGTACTGCCGCTGTCGCTTGGTTTAGAGACTATGGGTGGTTTGGCTGAGAAGGTTATAAACCGCAATACGCCTATCCCGGTGGCGCGCGCACAGGAATTTACCACCTATCAGGATGGTCAGACTGCTATGGCAATCCATGTAGTCCAGGGTGAGCGAGAACTGGTCTCTGACTGCCGTTCATTGGCGCAGTTTGTATTACGTGGTATACCGCCAATGGCTGCGGGTGCTGCGAAGATTCGAGTTAGTTTTCAGGTTGATGCAGATGGCTTGCTGGCCGTATCGGCAAAAGAGTTATCCACAGGTGTCGAAAGCAGTATTCAGGTGAAGCCCTCTTATGGTCTTAGTGATGGCGAAGTGGAGCGAATGCTGACGGAATCTTTTAGTCATGCGCAGGATGATCTTGATGCACGTAATCTAAGAGAGCAGCAGGTTGAAGCAGAGCGGGTTGTATTAGCAATCGAGGCTGCAATTTCGGCTGATGGTGAAAAGCTGCTTTCCGAAAGTGAGAGAGTTGAGTTGGTTGCTGAGGTGGTGAGGCTGCGAGAGCTGGCTGCTGGTACTGACCATAAAGCGATAGAAAAAGGTATCTCCCGATTGGCTAAAGCAAGTGATGAGTTTGCTGCCAGAAGGATGGATGCAAGTATTCAGCAGGCCCTCAAGGGTCATAGCGTAGATGAGATCTAGGGGAGCTGTATGCCACAGATTATATTTTTGCCGCATGATGATCTATGTCCTGAAGGTAAAGTGATTGAGGCTGAATCAGGTGTGACTATCTGTGATGCAGCATTAGAGCACGGCATCGAGATCGAGCATGCATGTGAAAAATCTTGTGCTTGTACGACTTGTCATGTTGTTGTGCGTGAGGGCTTTGACTCGATGGAGGAATCTGACGAGTTGGAAGATGACATGCTTGATAAAGCGTGGGGGCTTGAGCCTGAGTCCAGACTGAGCTGTCAGGCTGTGGTTGGTGATGAGGATCTCGTGGTAGAGATTCCGAAGTATACTTTGAATCAGGTTTCCGAGCGTCATTAAGCAGAGGTCTTGGTTATGAGTCTTAGGTGGACAGATGTTTTGGATATCGCGATCGAACTTGCGGAGAAATATCCAGAGCAAGATCCGATGACGATTAGCTTCCCGGATCTGTATCAAAAGGTGATGGATCTTGATGAATTTGATGATGATCCTGATCGTTGTGGTGAAAAGATTCTCGAGGCGATTCAGATGGCCTGGATCGAAGAGATGGACTAAAAGTTAAAGAGCCCGGCGAAAAGCCGGGTTTTTGTTGTAATTGATACGCTGTTCACCGCTTAGGGGTTAGCGTATAATTGCGCGTTGATTTTTTGTAAGACCTTATATAGTTAGGGGAATGAATAGAATGGCAACCGAACGTACTCTGTCGATCATCAAGCCAGATGCAGTAGCAAAAAATGTGATCGGTGAGATCGAGTCCCGCTTTGAAAAAGCTGGCCTGAAAATTGTTGAAATGCAGATGAAGCAGCTGTCTCAGGCTGACGCTGAAGGTTTCTACGCTGAGCACAAAGAGCGTCCTTTCTTTGCTGACCTGGTTGCATTCATGACCTCCGGTCCTGTTGTTGTACAGGTTCTGGAAGGTGAAAATGCAATCGCTCAGAACCGCGACCTGATGGGTGCTACTAACCCACAGGAAGCTGCTGAAGGCACTATCCGTCGTGACTTCGCTGAGTCTATCGATGCGAACGCTGTACACGGTTCCGACTCTGCTGCTTCTGCTGAGCGCGAAATCGCTTACTTCTTCGGTGCTTAATTAAGTACTGATTCCGGAGCCGCCGATGTGGCGGCTCCTCCTGTTTTACCCTTAATCCTGTGGTTGTAAAAATGACTGAGTCCATCGCCAAGGCAAATCTGCTGGGCATGTCGCCTACCAAACTCGTGGCGTATTTCGAAGAGCTGGGTGAGAAGAAGTTCCGAGCGACTCAAGTGATGAAATGGATTCATCAGCTGGGTGCTGAGTCCTTCGACGAGATGACTAACATCAGCAAGGCGTTGCGACACAAACTACAGGATGTTGCTGAAATTCGTGAGCCAGAAATTGTTTCGCAGAATATATCCAAAGATGGCACTCGTAAGTGGGTGATCCGTGTCGAGGGTGGTTCCTGCGTAGAGACTGTTCTGATTCCTGAAGGTGATCGCGCTACTTTGTGTGTGTCGTCTCAGGTCGGTTGCTCACTGGATTGCAGCTTTTGCTCTACTGGTAAGCAAGGATTTAACCGGAATCTGTCGGCTGCTGAAATTATCGGTCAGGTCCGGATTGCGATTAAGTCTTTTGGCCCGATGGACCCGTCTGGTCCGCGCCGGGTAACTAACGTTGTTCTGATGGGGATGGGAGAGCCCCTGATGAACTTCAACAATGTTGTTGATGCGATTCAGTTGATGATGGAAGACAACGCCTACTGTCTTTCTAAGCGTCGAGTTACGTTGAGCACGGCGGGCGTAGTACCAGCGCTGGATAAACTTGGTGAAGTTACTGATGTGTCGCTGGCAATCTCCCTGCATGCTCCAAACAATGAATTGCGCGATGAGTTGGTGCCTATCAATAAGCGCTACCCGATTGAAGAACTGATCGCGGCATCAAATCGTTATCTGTCTGGCCTGAATGACAAGCGAGTCGCCACGGTTGAGTACACACTGATTGCCGGTGTTAACGATTCAGTAGAACATGCTCGTGAATTGGTTAAGGTGCTGCGAAAGCTCCCGTGTAAGCTGAATTTGATCCCTTTTAATCCGTTCCCGAATTCGGATTATATGCGTCCTTCAGAGGATGCTATTCAGGCATTTAAGCAAGTGACCGTTAACGCGCGGATAGTAACGACAGTGCGACGTACCCGTGGTGACGATGTTGATGCGGCTTGTGGCCAGCTTGTTGGCCAGGTAATGGATCGAACCCGTCGTAGCCAAAAATATATCCCTGTGGTACAAGAGACAGATCCCGCCGCAGAATCAAGAGCTTAAGGAGATCGGATTGAAAAGGATCGGCGCCCTGTTACTGGTATCTCTACTAGCCATAACCGGTTGTACAACCAATGCTACAAGAGATGAAATTGCTTCGCCGGAAGCTGCGCTTGATGCTTATACCCGTTTAGGGCTTCAGTATCTCCAGGCTGGAGATACTGTGTCCGCGAAGAACTCCTTACAGCGTGCACTGACAATAGATTCCTCTTATGCGCCAGCCTTTAACGGGCTGGCGTTGGTGTTTCAGACGGAGTCTGAACCTGAATTGGCAGAAGAGTATTTTCGAAAAGCGATTTCAGCTGAACCTCAGGCTGCCATTTATCACAATAACTTCGGGGCGTTTCTTTTCGCCCAGCAGCGTTATCCCGAAGCCTGCACTGAGATTGCCAGAGCGACTGAAGACCCGTTTTACAATAAACGAGCACAGGCCTTTGAGAACTTAGGTCGCTGCTACCGCCTGATTGATCGCAACGATGCTGCCGAGCACGCGTTTGCCCGGTCGCTGAAGTTAAATCCGCGTCGGGTACAGGCGTTGGTTGAGTTATCAGAACTGCTCTATTTGAAAGGGGATCTGCGCGGCGCTTCAACCTGGTATGAACAGTTCAGTTCACTTGTTGAGGCTAAGCGTACATCGCACTATCCTAAAAGCCTTTGGCTTGGAATTAGGTTAGCCCGCGAAACAGGCAATGCTGGGAAGGCTGCAGCGTATGCGCTGATTTTAAAGAACCTGTACCCGCAGTCGCCGGAGTATCGTTCGTATAAGGAGTCGATTGAGTGAGTAGTAAAGCCCGACAGGAACAAGAGGTGGAACTTAAACGATTTGAAAGCGAGCAACTCGTAGAAGCTCGTGAAGCCTTAGGGTTAACTTCTGAAGCCGTGGCTCAGTCTCTTAACCTGCCTGCTAAGCATATCTGGGCGATTGAGACAGGTGAAGTTGAGCGGTTGCCGAGTTTGGTGTTTGCACGTGGTTATATTCGCGCGTATGCGAAACTGGTGGAGCTTGATGCCGACGAGCTGATTGATCAGTTTGATCAGGTTTATGATCCGGGTTCGGGAAACCGTAAGAAAAAACTCAAAACTGTTAATTGTGTTGAAGAGCAGGTCAAGCTCGGTGATCCGATGGTTCGCTGGAGTGGTTGGTTGTTTCTTGTTGTGGTTCTGGGGGCAACCGGTTGGTGGTGGCAGACCCAGTATCAAGGTGGCTCAATAAGTGTTTCCCCGTCTTCTGACCAGCCAGTAGTGGTTGATACTGTTGATGGTAATACCCTGACGCTTCCAGCCCTCTCAGATAGCGATGAAGATATTGCTGAAGAAGCCGGCGACGCGGCGCCTCAGGCTGCTGACGAAACGGAACCTGAACCGCAATATCTTAATGCGGAGCAGATAAACAACCTGCAACAGCAACTCGATCAGAATCAGAGTGATGGCTCTCTGCCTGCTGAAACCGAAGCAACTACTGATTCCGCAGAAGTTGCACCTGTAAGCGAAAGTGATGATCAGGCAGCAAACACAGCAGAGGTCGAGGAAATTGAGCCGCAGCAGATTGCAGTGAATACAAACGATGCGGCTACCGCAGCGGAGGTTGCAACTGCGGCCGAGGGAAAGCTTGAAATCCTGTTCCGTGATGAGTGTTGGGTGACGGTTAAAGATGCCGATGGCAAAACTATCTTTAACAACCTGAGACGTAATGGGCAGGAATTAAGTATAAGTGGCAAAGCGCCTCTGAATGTTTTAGTGGGTCGAGTGTCCGCTGTAAGTAGTTTTCGTTATGACGGCAAAACCATCGACCTTGAAAGCGTCAGCAACAAAGATGTTGCACGGCTGACGTTACCGAATAGTTAATGATTGAATTCAGTTAGTTTCGAAAATAAGGACTCACCTTGGCTAAGATCAAAGCGATCCGGGGCATGAACGATATCCTGCCGGATCAGACGCCAGTGTGGCAATATCTGGAAAACGCTGTTAAATCAGTGCTCTCTTCGTACGGTTACAGTGAAATCCGTATGCCGATCGTAGAACAGACCGAACTGTTTAAGAGATCGATTGGTGAAGTGACAGATATTGTTGAAAAAGAGATGTACACCTTCGAGGATCGTAATGGCGAGAGCCTTACATTGCGTCCTGAAGGCACAGCATGTTGCGTACGTGCAGGTGAAGAGCATGGCCTGTTGTTTAACCAGGCGCAGCGTTTCTGGTACCAGGGACCTATGTTCCGTTACGAAAAGCCGCAGAAAGGTCGCTATCGTCAATTTCACCAGATCGGTGTAGAAACCTTTGGTATGGCGGGAGCGGAGATCGATGCAGAGGTAATACTGCTAAGTGCTCGACTTTGGAAACAGCTTGGAATAGCTGACGCCGTGACTTTGCAGCTTAATACTCTGGGGAGTAACGAAGCGCGGGCGGAATATCGTGAAGCTCTGGTCGAGTATCTGTCAGCGCGTAAAGAACAGTTGGATGAGGATAGCCAGCGGCGCCTGGAAAGTAATCCGTTGCGGATACTGGACAGCAAGGATGAAGGAACTCAGAAGCTTCTGGACGACGCGCCTGTATTGAGTGACTTCTTAGATGAAGAGTCGAAAGAACATTTCGCCACTCTTTGTAGCACCCTGGACAATGCTGGTATCAGCTATGAAGTGAATCCACGTTTGGTTCGAGGCCTCGATTACTACTGTAAGACAGTTTTTGAATGGGTCACTGATAAGCTCGGTGCTCAAGGTACAGTCTGTGCCGGTGGTCGCTATGATGGCCTGGTTAAACAGATGGGTGGTAAGCCAACCCCTGCGGTTGGTTTTGCAATGGGTGTTGAACGTCTGATCCTGATGTTGGAAACGCTTGATGTTGTCCCAGCTGATGTGCGCCAGCCTTTCGACGTGTATATCGCTGCAGAGCACAAAGGAATTCAGCCGCAGGTAGTATTGTTGGCCGACAAGCTTCGCGATCAATTTCCCGCCTTGCGCATCCGAGTGCATTGCACAGGCTTAAAAAACATAGGTACTAAGGCTCGACAGACCGGTGCTCCAGTAGTGGTTTTGCTGAAGCAAGATGCTGAACAGGGTATGCTAGGCACCATCTGGCACAATGAAGAGCCTAAGTTTGATATTCAAGAAGCACAGTTGGGTCAGTTGATCCAGTCGTTATTGCAGTCCTGAACCGGGCGCATCGTATTAGGAGTTAGTGGTGGCTGAGCTGCGCACAGAAGAAGAACAGATTGAAGCGATTAAATCCTGGTGGCAGGAAAATGGTAAATCGTTGGTGTTGGGTATAGCTCTGGCTGTAGCAGCTGTTTTAGGTTGGAAGGCCTGGCAGCAGAAACAGGCAGCGGATGCTGAGAATGCTTCAGTGCTCTATCAAAACTTGGTAGAGGCTGTAGTAACTGCGGTTGGTCCACAAGGCGATGCAGAGAAAGCTACTGCAGCGCAGCACCTTGCAGCACAGATTAAGTCTGATTACAGCGGTCGTACTTACGCTGCATACGCTGCTCTGCTGATGGCTAAGGTGGCTGTTGAGCAACAGGATTATACAACCGCTATTGCTGAGCTGGATTGGGTTCAGGCTAACTTCACAGGTAGCCAGCTGACCGCTGTAGCAGCGTTACGCAAGGCTGAGTTATTAGCTGCACAAGGTGACGTTGAGGCCGCTTTGTCGTTGCTAAACAGCACCGATGCCCAAGGTTATGTCGCTACGATGCAGGAGCTTAAAGGTGACCTGCTGCTTCGTAAGGGTGATCGTGCGGCAGCAGAAGCTGCCTATAAAGTTGCAGCAGAGCAAGGGAAAGATGCGGGCGTAAGCCCTATTTTACAGATGAAACTGGATGATCTGGCAACAGAGGGACAGTAAATGAAAATGCTATGCCGGATGCTGGCAACTGGTGTTGTAGCAGCCACCCTGACGGGTTGTGGTCTTTGGTCTAAAGAAGCCGAGATTGAGCCAAACGAATTGGTATCCTTTGAAGCTGAGCAGCAGGTTGAAGTGCTCTGGTCTGCTTCCATTGGTGGTGGCTTTGGCGAAAAATACCATCAGTTTACCCCTGGCATTGATGGCGAGCGTATCTATGCGACGGACTCAGAGGGCGTTGTTGTTGCTCTGAATCGTGAAACAGGAGCCGTGCTCTGGCGCGTAGAGCTGGAAACTACTCTTTCCGGCGGCGTTGGAGCGGGTTATGACCGTGTTGTTGTAGCAGCTGAAAGCGGTCAGCTTATTGCGCTGGACGGTAATAGCGGGGAAGAAATGTGGCGAGCTGAGCTTGGCTCTGAGGCTGTTTCGGTGCCGCAGATGAATACTGAGCTGGTAGTCGCTCAGCTGATCAATGGCCAGTTAGTCGCGTTTAACGGTTTTACCGGTGAGCGAAAATGGACTGTAGATAACCAGGTGCCTAACCTTACTTTGCGTGGCACTAGTGCCCCAGTTGTCGCTGCTGATGTGACCATTGCGGGTATGGCAAATGGCAATCTGGTTGCAGTGGATAATGAGCAGGGTACTGCTCTTTGGGAAAAAACAGTGATCAGCCCACAGGGGCGCTCCGATCTGGATCGGGTTATCGATATTGATGGCCGTCCAATGATCTACGAGAACACTCTGTACGTTTCCAGCTATCAGGGGCGTCTCGTTGCTGTAAACCCTTTTAATGCCCAAGTGCTTTGGGGCAAGAAGGTATCGAGCTATCGCAGCCTTGCAGCCGGTTTTGGCAATATTTATGTATCAGAGGCTGATGATGCCGTTCAGGCGTTTGACATAGCCAGTAGTGCGAGTGTCTGGCGTCAGGCTGAGTTGGCGAACCGCAGCATCACGTCCCCTGCGGTAGTCGGAACAACAGTTGCTGTCGCCGATTATGAAGGTTATATCCACTTCATGTCGCAGATTGATGGTCACTTCGTAGCACGCTATGCCTTTGGTTCAGGTGGGGTGCGCGGTGATATGAAAGTTATTGATGACACGTTATATGTATTGGGGAATGGCGGTCGCCTTGCTGCGCTGCGCCTGAACTAATAACGTCGAAGAAAGTCACGGCGGTTACCTGTGACAAACAGGTAACCGCCTTTTTAATGGTAGAGAAATATGCTTCCGGTAATTGCCCTGGTTGGTCGACCAAATGTTGGTAAGTCAACCTTGTTTAATCGTTTGACCAAGTCCAGGGATGCTCTTGTTGCCGATCTTCCCGGTGTTACCCGAGACCGTAAATACGGAGAAGGTAAGCTGGGTGAGCGCGACTATATCGTAATCGATACCGGTGGTATTAGCGGTGATGAGGTCGGTATCGACTACGCAATGGCAGAGCAGTCACTGTTAGCCATTGATGAGGCAGACATTGTGCTGTTTCTGGTTGACGGTCGTGCGGGGCTAAATCCTGCTGATGAAATGATCGCTGATCATTTGCGTCGCAACCAAAAGGATTGTTTCCTGGTCGTCAATAAGACCGATGGTATAGACGAAAATGTGGCTATGGCCGACTTCTACGGTCTTGGTCTAGGTCAGCCGTTACCGATCGCAGCGGCTCACAATCGTGGTCTTCGTGTGCTGGTTGAAGCCGTTGTACCAGAGACGCCAGAGCTCGAAGAGATGTCTCAGGAAGTTCTCGACAGTAAGAAAATTGCTATTATCGGTCGTCCTAACGTAGGTAAGTCTACATTGGTAAATCGCTTGCTCGGTGAAGATCGGGTAGTGGTTTTTGATGAAGCAGGTACCACTCGCGATAGTGTCTATATTCCTTACGAGCGAGACGGTGAAAGCTATACCCTTATCGATACGGCTGGTGTTCGCCGCCGTAAAAATGTTAAGGAAGCGGTCGAGAAGTTTTCGATTATCAAAACGCTCCAGGCGATTAAAGACGCCAATGTTGTTGTAGTCGTTATTGACGCTCGTCAGGGAGTGACCGAGCAAGACCTTCATATGATCAGCTTTGCTCTTGATGCAGGCAGGGCAATTGTCATTGCACTAAACAAGTGGGATGGCATGACCGGCGAGCAGAAGGAAAAAGTTAAAGAGCAAATTCAGCGTCGGCTGGAGTTCGTGTCGTTTGCGCGTTTTCATTTCATTTCCGCGTTGCATGGCAGTGGCGTAGGCAAAATGTATGAATCGGTAGATGAAGCTTACGACTGTGCGATGTCGAAGTGGGCAACGAACTTCCTTACCAGGCTGCTTGAAGATGTCGTTGCCGATCATCAGCCGCCTGCTATCAATGGTCGACGTATAAAACTGCGTTACGCACATCAGGGGGGATCAAACCCGCCAATTATCGTCGTGCATGGTAACCAGGTTGATGCCCTGCCAACGTCATATAAGCGTTACCTGGAAAATAAATTTACCAAGGTTCTAAAAATCCGTGGTACGCCAATTCGTTTTGAGTTCCGTGGTGGTGATAACCCGTTTGCGGGTAAGAAAAACCAGCTCACGACTCGTCAGTTGGCGAAGAAAGAACGCTTCCGTGATCATATCCGTGATCTCAAGAAAGCGAAGAAGAAAAAGAAAGATAAGGCTCGTAAGAAGTAATGGTCGAAGAGTGCTGTGATCTGCCGATCGGGGTCTTTGACTCCGGTGTAGGTGGCTTAACTGTCCTGAATGCATTACGGCAAGCTCTTCCAGACGAGAGTCTTCTGTATCTAGGGGACACGGCTCGTGTTCCTTATGGTACTAAAAGTGCTGAGTCTGTGACGCGCTATGCAGCACAGGCTGCTGCAGCCCTAATCAATCGTAAGATTAAGCTGCTTGTCATTGCATGTAATACCGCCTCTGCCGTTGCTGTTGAGCCGCTGCAGACAATATTCCCCAATATCCCTGTAGTCGGTGTGATTGATCCGGGCGCGAAGGCTTGTAGTCTGCAGACTCAAACTGGAAGTGTCGGAGTTATTGCGACTGAGGGTACTGTTACAAATGGGGCTTACCAGCAGGCAATCTCCAGAATAATGCCTCAGGCAAAGGTTCATAGTCAGCCGTGTTCGATGTTTGTTGCACTCGCAGAAGAGGGATGGCATAGCGGAGAACTGGTGGAACAGATAGTGAGCCGTTGTCTGGAGCCTTTGTTGCAATCTCATCAGCAAGAGGCTCCGATTGATACGCTGGTTTTAGGTTGCACTCACTTTCCTGTATTAAAGGATGCGATCTCAAATATATGTGGTGACGAAATAGCCATTGTGGATTCAGCGACTACTACCGCTAATGAGGTAGCTGCGTTACTGGACAAGCATCAGATTGCCGCAGTTAAGAAGCGTTCGGTTGTCAACTTTCTAGTAACTGATGGTCCAGAACGTTTTGTCAGGGTAGCGTCTCATTTCTTTGATGAAGATATAGATCTGGGATCTGTGGAGCTGATAGATCTGAATTAGCGTGACAAATTTAAAATCTGTACTTTAATTAAAAGCCCCGGTTGGGGCTTTTAACGTTTTTGGTAATGGGGGTAGTTCGGGGTCGCGTGTGTGGATAAGTGGTTATCCACAAAAAGTTTAACTTTTTTGTCATCAGCTGTTGACGCCAGATCTGATGTCTGTAGAATGCGCATCCTCGCTTAGGGGAGCGGCGGTTAACGCGGCTTCTGAACTAAACGAGGCGAAGTTCTCAACTCCCTGAATTGCTTAGCTTTTTACAGTTTTTTACCTCGCGGCGGACTCTTGCTTTTGAGTGGTTTTCAACTTCGAAAACAAACTCAAAAAACTTCAAAAAAGAGTTGACGCCAACCCTGAGTTCGCTA